>Ga0315903_10000008_pt1 | contig 405756 bp, 420 predicted proteins | sample LakEriMetagenome_7_FD_203524 | JGI IMG/M metagenome (GOLD analysis project Ga0315903, IMG submission 203524) | Freshwater fungal communities from buoy surface, Lake Erie, Ohio, United States - Buoy 2 MA119 | ecosystem: Environmental > Aquatic > Freshwater > Lake | place: USA: Lake Erie, Ohio...
TGATCAAAGCGGTCCTGGCCGAAAAAGGGTTCGCCATCGAACACCATCAACGGGACGCCCCAGTGACCAGCCTCGCGCTGCGCCAGCTGGCTTTCTTCCACGATCGCCGCATAGTGCGCCGTGTTACCGGCGATAGCAGCGTCGAGTTCGGCCAGGTCCAGGCCTGCCCGTGCGGCAGCTTCAGCCAGATGATCCCCTTCATTCCAACCGTCCACTTCACCGCTCCAGATCAGGTGGCCGACTTCATTGAGGAACGGCAGGCCACGCCCGCGCTCTGCCGCTGCTACGCCGAGATAGGTCAGGCGATGAATGTAGGGCTGCGGTACGCGATAGTTGCCATTTTCCCGGTAAACCGGATCAGGCTGGGGCCAGCGGAACGGCAGGCCGAGATAACCGGCTTCCCGATGCACATCCATCATGAAGTATTGGAACCACTGCGGATCGCGGCCATCGAAGAATTCAGGCGTCCGTATGGCCAGCGGAAAAACCGGCCGAACATGGCAATCCACAGCGTACTGTTCGGTCAAGGCGAACAGCCGCGGCGTGACAAGATAGGAATAGGGCGAACGAAATGACCAGTAGAGTTCGAAGCTGAGCGTCATGAACGATTACCTTTCCTGAATCCTGATGTCAGTTGTTCCGACCGGAAGGTCTATCGTCATGCCATCCTGCGCCAGCCGCCAGTCCAGCTTCTCGCCCTGGTCGATGCCGGCGATGAATGTATCGGGAAACCCCGGCATACCCGCCTGTGTCAGATGGGTCAGAACCAGCATCCGCACGTTGGCCTGGCGCGCAAGCTTGACGGCGTCTGCAGGTTCGGTGTGATAGGTTACAGTATCGGCAAGCAGCGCAGACGCTCTGGAAGTGGGGGCCGCCCGCGAGGCCGCCAGCATCATCGAATTGCTTTGCGCTTCGTGAATGAGCAGGTCGGCATCCTTGGCGGCAACCGCTAGCGGCGGCCAGGCCTTGGTATCGCCGCTGATGACAATCGAACGCCCCTTGTAATCGAAGCGATAGCCAAATGCGGGATCGACCGGCTCATGATTGACACGGATTGCCGTGACCGTCAGATCGCCATCCTTCCAGGCGATCGTGGTTCCATCGGGCTTTGGAATGGTGACCGTTTGTGAACCGAGTCGAGAGGCTTCAAGGGGAAATCTGATCTCTCCATGTTCATGATGCGCTTTGCGGAATACCTGATCGCGCTCGTAAACCAGGTTAAATCCTTGGGCGAGACCGTCGACACCTTCGGGGCCGACAATGATCAAGGGGCTGGCCCGGCCGTTAATCCAACTTTGCTCGGACGCTTCACCCACACCAGCGATGTGATCGCTATGAAGATGGGTGATGAAAATTGCTTTCATGTTTGCGGTCGGTGCCCCCATACGGCGCAGGTTGTCCCAACCTCCGACCCCAATATCGATCAGGTAGAGCTTGCCTCCCGCAAGGATCGCTGTGCACGATTGGGCCCGACCCGAATTGGGTAGAGGACCGCCGGTGCCGCAGAAAAGCACCTTCATGCCATCGGAGCTTGCTGCTACGGAAGCAGGAGGGGGTGCAACCGGGGCAGCAGGCGAAGGTGCCGGACTTTTAGCGCCGGCCTGACCCATACGAGCCCTCAGGGTATCGATTTCGAGCGGCGTGATCTTTCCGTTCCCGTCGACGTCAACCATCCCAAAGCGGTCGGCCGGGCGACCCGCAGCAACCCACTCATCCTTGCTGATCACGCCATCGCCATTAGTGTCAGCCTGCTGCATGATTTGCGAGGTTGGCGGCATCTGTGCTGTTGCGGTTTGCGCCCAGAAACAGGCAAAGAGAGTAGAAGCGAGCAACTTGAGCTTGTTCATTTCAGGTCCTTGTCGTTGGCAGGAGAAAATTTCGGAGTGTTGTGACTACGGTGTGGATCAGGGTGGTCATCGTCTGGCGCGGATCGAATGGCTGAGGGCTGCCTATTCGGGGCCGCCGCCATAAAGCAGGGGTCTGGGGTTCACAGCAGCGCCGTCAACGTAACCGCGTACCAGCTGCGCATACTTGCCCTTGGTCTCGGGACGCGGGGTCATCATCCAGTTTCCTGGTGGTGACATCGTCCCCGCCCAGGTCGCGAGCGCGGCCTTCATGCGCGCAACCCTTCGGGGGTGAACAGCGGCAAGATCGCGCCGTTCACCAAGATCGGAATGGAGGTCAAACAGCAGGTAGTCACTTTCCGCGCGCACGAGTTTCCATCGCCCTTCGCGCACCGCGCCGTACGACGTCGATTCCCAGAACAATCGGCGGTGCGCATCGCCCGATTTCTTGCCGCGCAAATAGGGAAGCAAGTTGACACCATCGAGGCCATCAGCCGGCGCATTGGCCGCTCGCAGCGCCGTTGCGGTGATGTCCATGCCGGTGCCAACGGTCGCCGAGGTCCGGCCTTGCGGCAAAACGCCAGGCCAGGAGAAAATTGTCGGCACCCGAATGCCACCTTCCAGCGTGGTTGCCTTGACGCCATTGAGAGGGCCGTTTGACGAGGTGGTCTGCCAGGTCGGACCGCCGTTGTCGCTGGTGAACACGATCAGCGTATTTTGCCTCAAGCCGTTGCGCTCAAGCGCCTTGACGATCTCGCCTACGCCATCGTCAAGCGCCAGAAGCATGGCCAGATAGGTGCGCCGATCGGGATCCTTGATATGTTTCACCCTGTCCAGATAAGCTTGGGTCGTCTGCAGCGGCGCGTGAACCGCGTTGTACGACGCATAGATGAAGAACGGCGAGCTCTTGTGCCGGTCGATGAAGTCGACGGCCTCCTTGGTGAAGGCTTCGGTGGTGTGGGCCGGCATGGTTGCGGGTTTACCGTCTCGTAACGCGGCTTTGCTGCCGGATGTCGCGTCTGCCGTATAGGCGAACGCACCGTCGAGGAAACCGAAGAAGTTGTCGAAACCACGCGCATTGGGCGAAGATGGCGGATTGTATCCCAGGTGCCACTTGCCCATCATGGCGGTTGCATAGCCCTGTGCCTTCAGCCGTTCGGGCAAGGTCCGCTCTGAACCCGGCAAGCCATAGTTCTCCCGATTACGGGCGCCGGGGTTTCCGAAGAAGCCAAAGCGCTGCTGATACTTGCCCAGCATCAACGCGGCGCGGCTGGGCGCGCAGGTAGCTTGGTTGGCGTAAAAATCGGTCATCCTAACGCCAGTTGCGGCCAGACGATCGATATTGGGCGTCTGGACATCACGCCCGCCATATGCGACGACATCCCCATAACCCAGGTCGTCGGCGAGGATGACGATGATGTTCGGGCGATCAGGCCTGGGCACGGCTGATACAGGGGCCGAAGCTGCGGTCACAAGGCACAGCAGCGCGCGGAAAGGCGTGGCCAAAACTCTTTGAATCACACTTTCCTCCAAGGTCTAAAGCACGCGCGAAGAGCCATCAACCTTCGACTTCGACTAAGCTCGATATGCATACATTAGGGGCCAATCGACGATTGTATCAAATTCCCATGGAGCATGATCACAATCTCCGGCGGAATGGGTATTGGTATTGCTGACGAGCTAACCTGCCACCGGTAATTTCCTCCGGTGACGATAGAGTTCGGCCTTCACGAGGTCATGGTCCGGCTCGCGACCGGCGCGAGCAATTGGATAGGTGAATAGGCCATATACCGTACGATCAATCGTCAAACTCTTTTCGCTATGCCCATCTTGTGGGCGACATAGAACGGCAGGAGCAACACAAGGGTCAGCAAAAGGGCAATCATATTGCCCCGGCCCTTCATCAGTATGTTGAGGAGCATTTGTCGCATCTGATTATAGCCTTGGGGCACGGGCGCTACCTTGTTGTCGCGGCGGTATTGCTCATAGTTGGAGAGCATGCGTTGGAAACGCTGCGGTTCTTTTCCGGACAGATCCATCGTTTCGCCGGGGTCCGTGATGATATTGTACAAACGCCATTGACCATCTCCGACCGGCGGCTGGTTCACCACAAGCTTGTAGTCACCCTGGAACAGCACACCGTGGTCAGTCAATTCATGGCCGACCCAGTCATCAGGTCCGTAGGCTCGATCAGAAGCCCCGGAAATCACAGGCGTAAGGTCGCGCCCGGTAATCGGCTGGATCGGCTGCCCTGCATAGCGTTCTGCTGGCCGCGGAACATCCGCAAACGACAGAATGGTTGGAGTGATGTCGGTTGCCCAGGCGAAGGCCCGCGTCAGCTCCTTCTGGCGATTGACAGCTTTGCCTGCGATAATCAGAGGCACCCGCATTCCCCCTTCGCCCGCGTAAAACTTGTAATAGGCCAAGGGGCTGGCTGACGCGCTGGCAAAGCCGGGATCAATGGTGCTGAAACTGCCTTTCAAGCCCAGAGTTTCATAATCCAAATTGTAGCCGAGATTCTCCGGGATCAATCTCTGGGGAAACCGTCTGGGGTCAGCTGGACCGCTGGCCTCGCTGCCATTGTCCGATGTGACAATGAAAATCGTGTTGTCGTATTGTCCGGTCTGCTTGAGATGATCGATCAGGCGGCCGATGTGGAAGTCCATCGCCTCGATCATTCCTGCATAAACTGCCATGCGCTTTGCCTGGTAACGCCTTTCCTCTTCGCTCAAGGCATCCCAGTCGCCGGTCGTTGCCATACGCACCATAGGCGTGTTGGCCGGCACGATCCCCAAGGCTACCGCTCGCTCCAGACGTCGCTGGCGCAGAGCGTCCCAGCCGGTGTCGTAAGTTTGCATGTAGCGGTCGATGAATTCCTGCGGAGCCTGAATAGGCGTGTGCACAGCCTGGAACGGCAGATAGGCGAAGAAGGGTTTGCCACCCTGAGAACCGCTATCGATAAAATCGATCATGCGATCGACCAGGAACCGCGAGGAATAGAAGTCTTTGGGAAGCGTGTATCGCTGTCCATCGGCGAACCAGTTGGCCTGGTCGTAGATGGAGAGATACGGGCGTTGTTCCCAGTTATCTGCCCCTGAATCCATCATCGCCACGCTCCGCTGAAAACCGCGGCGGTTGGGGAGCTTGCGTGGTTCCATGCCCAGATGCCATTTCCCGGCCATGTAGGTGTGGTAACCAGCGTCTTCGAGCAGCGTCGCCACGGTGACCACATCATCGCCCAGAACCCCCTGATAGTTGGGGTGAACGCGCTGCTCAGGGGCGATCATTTCGGGGATGTTAGGCACGCCAGCCAGATGGCTGTCTACGCCTGTAAGGAGCATGGCCCTCGAGGGCGCACAATTGGGCCCCGTGTGATAATTGGTGAAGATCAAACCCTGATCTGCGAGTGCGCTTAGATTGGGTGTACTTATCTCGCTGCCATAGGGGGCAAGATCGGAGTAACCCAGATCATCCGCAAGAATGAAAACGATATTGGGGCGTGCCGCGCCAGTCGCGCGCTGCTGCACCTGCAGCTTTTCAGCATCCGTTCGTGGCGCTCCACCCAACACCCCGGCACTGACTATGCCCAGGCACAGAATGCTGATGCAAAGAATCTGGCGAATTGCAGACCGCATCATGGGCTCACTGCTCCTGCGGCAGACGGCGCGATGCGACCAGCAGAATGCATGCCACGATCAATTCAATCATGATCTGGCTCGCTGCCAGAGTGGCATCGTGCAGCAGCCAGGCGACGATACGCCCCAAGGCTGTAACCGCCAACAGCATGATGGGGGGATAGTACCAGGTCCGTCGCTGCGTGATCAAAGCGATGAGCATGCAGCTTCCCAGGGTCAGGAAAAAGCCCGACATGTCGCCGATCAACGAGCTGCGGCCAAGCCCTTCACCCAGGGTCAGGCCCAGAGTTTCCGCCACTTCACCAGGTGCCACCAGCCAGCGAGCCCCCGTGAACATGAAGAGGAGCGCGGGCAGGAAGACCAGCGCCTTGAGTATCCTATTTATCAATGTTACCCTCCCGCTTCACAATCGCCCCCATCATCACATGAGCGGTTTCGCTGCTGGAATTCTGATTTTGCCCAGTCACAAACCGCTTCTCATCGTCCGTCACTACATGGGTCGCAAATAGATCCCGGAAGGCGGTTTGGCTCTCATAGACAGCGCCGGCCTTTCGCAGTTCGGTTTCTGGATGCTGCGGGGTGATTTCAATACCTAGTTCCCTGATCTGCTTGTCAGAAACCCCGGTCATCCTGCGCCCTGCAATCAGCAAATTGCCGTCGCGGTCCCTGGCGTTGATAAGGCCCAAGACTCCATGACAGACGCCGCCAATCATAGCCTGCCGCTTGCCGTAATATGCCTCGCTGATTTTCTTTGCCAAGACTGGTGAATAACCAAGATCATAGGCCGCGCCCCATCCGCCTGCGAGAAATACGATATCGTATTGAGTAAAATCAATTTTCCCAATTGGGATGGAATTCTTGACCTTTGCCTTGAAAATCGGATCTTCGAGAAAACGATTGGTTTCTGGCGTAGCCGTCATACGGCCAAGGGAATCCGGGGCAATCGGAATACTCCCGCCATTGATACTCGCCACATCGACCTGCATCCCGCCATCGCTGAAAATGTAGTAGGGGTGAACCAGCTCGGAAGCTGCGACCCCCGTTGCGGGACCTTCCGTTTTACCTGGTGCGGCCAAAACACCATGGCTGGTCGTAATTATGAGCGCCTGCTTTCCCGGGAGCTTGAATACGGGTCCCTGATACTCAGGATGCAACCCCGCCTTGTGCATAATGGTCGGCAACGCGAGTATGAACATCCCGCCAATCAAGAGCAGAGCCAGAAGGGCGTAGAGCAGCTTTCTGGAGAGGCTTGTGACGGTTCGCATTATGGTTTCCTTGCAACTGGATTGTGATGCGGGTCAGTTCGACGAGTAGGCGAACTCGTCTCCCGGTTTATCTTCCTGGGACAGGTCCCGATCTATGTTGTAGGCAGTGGCGGTCGACCAGGGCCAGCGCGGCTTTGCCTGTTCCCGATTGTGCGCTTCGAGCGCGCTTCGCAAGCGAACTGCCTCGTTCGGATGCTCGGCCAAAAGGTTGACCCTCTCGCCTTTTGCGGTGAGATCGAACAGCCATTCCTTGCGCGCGCCCCCGGGTGGGGCGCTGACCACCAGCTTCCATCGCTTGTCCCTTACCGCTTGAGCAGCGCCGCCGCGAAAGAACAGGTACTCATGCGGCGAATCCTTGCGTGGACCGCCCGTCACAAAGGGGATCAGGTCGATACCGTCCATTGTCCTGTCTGTAGGCATGTCAGCGCCTGCCGCCGCTGCAGCAGTGGCGAAAATGTCAACATGGTGAACGGGAGCCCCATAGGTTTTTCCGGCTGGCAACTTTTTCGGCCAGCGAGCCAGGAACGGCACCCGGATGCCGCCTTCGAACAGCGTGGATTTCCAGCCCCGATAGGGAGCATTGATGTTTGGCAGTCCGATGTAACCTGCGCCACCATTGTCCGAGGTGAAGATCACCAGCGTATTCTCATCGAGGCCGTTGGCCTTCAACGCCTCCATCACCTCACCAACACCCCTGTCCAGCGCGCGGATCATCGCGGCATAGACCCGTTCCCGATGGAGTTTGATGTTTGGCAGCGCTTCGTAATCCTCGCGCTTCGCCTGCAGGGGGCTGTGCGGCGCCCAATGAGCCAGATACAGGAAGAAGGGCCGATCCTTGTTGGCCTTTATCACCTTCGCGGCTTCATCTGTGTAGTAGTCCGTCAGATATTTGGGAGGCTCGAACCAGGGGCCACCGTTGAAGCTCGCTGCGAAGTCGAGGACCTTCCACAGGAAACGGTCGATGGGATCGAAATCCTGCCTTGCCTGAATTATGTCCTTGTCATCGCGTCGCCCGTGCAGGCCGCTTGCCATCAGGAGGCTCTCGTCAAAGCCCTGATCGTGCGGAGCCATGCCGTTTTCTTCGCCGAGGTGCCACTTGCCGATGTGAACTGTGTGATATCCCTGATCGGCCAGAAGTTCTGCCAGAGTGATTTCGGAAGGTGGCATGCCCAGGCCGGCGAATTCGAGGCTGTCGAGGCTGTCGGCTTCCGGATTGTCGATCGCGGGCGGCTCTAGGGGCCGGTCCTTCATATCCCTGAGCATGCCCACGACTGGCGCGAAACCTGGTGGAGTGGGTGTAAACTCAAAGCCGAAGCGAGTACCGTAGCGGCCCGACATAAGCGCAGCCCGGGAGGGGGCGCAGGTCGCGTGGGCGGCATAGCCTTGCGAGAATGTGGCACCTTCTGCTGCGAGTGCATCGATATTGGGCGTCTCTACGGTTGAGTTAGGGCCGTTCATCGAAATATCATTCCAGCCCAGGTCGTCGGCAACAATCAGGACGATGTTGGGTGGCCGGTCTGCCGGGACGCGGCCTTGGCTATCGACGCCTGTGGACCAGGTGATCTTGGTGGTTGGACCGATTTCGGTTGCCGCTGACTTCGCCTGGCCGACCATGAACAGAACCAGCTCGGTCCGGAATATCCAGCCAATGCTAAGGATCGCGACTAGCGCCAGGGCAATTCTGCCAACTTTTTTCATAGACCCAGTCCTGCCATTGTAGGTCCTAGCCGCCTGCAAATGTTTGCGACTCAATTCTGCATTCAAACCGCACTGCCTTGGGAGACACTTTCGGCCATATGTTGGTGGCGGTACTCGATCGGTGTCACGCCGTTCCAGCGCAAGAACGCACGGCGAAAGCTTGGCGGTTCGGCATAGCCCAGCAGGAGCGCAATGTCGGCGACGGTTAACTCCGTCTTCGCCAGATATTCCCTGGCAAGCAGATCCCTGATTTCGTCCAGGATTGATCTGAAACTTGTCGATTCATCGTCCAGTCGGCGTCTCAGAGTACGAGCGCTGATATTCATTCGCTCGGCCACCTGTTCGATATCGAGGAAGTCGCCGGCGGATTGGACCAGCAAATGCCGCACCTCGACGGTGGTTTTCTCGACAGCATCCAGTCCGCGTAACATCTCCTCACACTGCTGTCGAAAGACTATGTGCTCTGAGATGTCTGCGGTTCCTACAGGTATATCCAAAGCCTGTGCTGGGAGGAATACCTGACTGTGCTCACAGTCGAACGTCACCGGGATGTTGGACGCGAGCCGATGCCAAGCCGAGTGCGATGGACTGGAGTGGCGAAGTTGAATCTCAACACCCTCTAAACGCTCAACCGCACTTCCATACAGTGCCCGGCCGATGGTGATCAGATTTGAGAATACCAGCTCCGTGGCCAGTTGTTGTTGTATAGCCGTGCCCTGGGAGATCTGCGCGCGCAAGAATAGGCCGCGACCATGTTCATGTGCTTCCCACCCGGGGCGAAACAAGACCTGCCCATAGCGTAGCATCAGGCGGATAGCGTCGCGCAGATTTGCGCAGCTCATGAGAGCAAAACCGAAGCTGCCGTAACCGGTGATGCCAAGCCGTTGTCCCAATCGGATCATCAGGCTGGGGTCGCCAGAAAGTTCGACCGCAGTTTCTATCAAAACCAGGTTTTTTGCGGCCACGGCATCAGGGGAAGGGGCTATCCGCCGCTGACTGAATTCAGCAAACAATTGGTTGGGCCTGACCCCCGCGTCCTCAAGCAGGTGGAGCAGCTCTTTCAAAAACGCCTGGTGTATCTGGTTTACATTCATCGGGCTCTATCCGCCTCCGCCAAAGCAGAGGCGCTCCAAAGGATCGCAACATACCAACAGGCAAATCGAAATTGGCCGAATATGTGCCCCATATATCGCAGCTGGGCAGGCTTGGGGGAGCATATTCGGCCAACTTGCCTCAGCGACCTCACTGCCGAGCCGAGATTGGCCGAAAATGTTTCCATGCAATGGTCGACGATGACGATAGTCGGGCCAACAGCCGCTCCAGGTCAGCGGGAAAAAGGCATTGCCGGAGATCGTTTGCGATGAAATTTAGCCAAGCCCTGTCGCTATTGTCCAAACCCAGCCTGTTGCGGAAAATCAGGCGGTCCGAGGAATCGGACGGGGCCATCAGCTTTGTAAAAAGCTACAAGGACCTGATGAAAAATGGCAGGCCGACGTCTGATTTCATCGATGCCGAAATGCTCACCTTTGCCTGGGAAACAGACCCGGAAGTGATCGCCAGGTTGCTGCCGCCTCCACTAAAACCCGCTTCACGTCCCTTGGCGGCCGGATTCATAGCCAATTACCCCAAGACCAATTTTAGCGTTCCGTACCTTGAATGCGGGCTCTTCTTGCGAGCAAGCTACAAGGGCGAAGAAGGCTATTATTGCCTGGCTATGCCAGTAACCGACGATATGGCGATGGCAGGCGGCCGGGAAGGCTGGGGCTATCCGAAGAAAATGGCGAACATCGTGTTTTCGCGCGAAGGCGACACGTTGACCGGCTATGCAGAGCGCCACGGCATCAAGTACCTGCAGGTAAAGGCCCAGCTGACAGGCAAGGTCAACAATGACAACGCGGGGCTGGATGAAATCCTCGCCTTGGGCATCAATCCTGACGGCGAATTTTCCGACAAGGTCTTCCTGTTCAAACATTCTCCCTCGCCGGTCGACGGTGAAATGTTTGATTACCCCCCGCTGCTGGTCGAAGGGGTGACACGCTTCAGGCCAAAGACCTTCAGTTGGGCAGAGACGGAAATCGAACTCACGCCGTCAGCCCATGATCCCTGGAGTGAGGTTCCTGTAAAGCGCATGCTGGGCGGTTTCTACACTGTTGGCGACAACTCGATGCTGCATGGACGTGTGCTGAAGAAAGTCAATCAACTCGAGTTTCTTCCCTATGCATTTCTGAAGTGGGAATTCGATCAATACAGGCCTTGAACTTTTTGACAGCAAATCTCGATCCAGGACTTGAACCATATGCGTGTAAGCCGACTGACGAGCAAGAAAGTGATCATCTTGCTATTGATCGCCCTGCTCGGTGCAGGGTCAGTGTGGTTTTTCTTCGGGGGAACGCGTCCGCACAATCCGAAGGTGTTTGGCCCGCCTGAAAAAACCCAGTGGAAGCCCGTTGGGGCACGGTCGGCCGGGCAACATGGCTACGATATCATCCCTGAGCCTACCACTTTTCATGCCATTCACGTCGATGTGAACAATGCCGATAGTGTCTGGGGCGTTGCTGCTCCCATGTTCAAGCTCGACTGGGTTGTGGAGCCATCCTATTGGTCCCCCAGCGGACCCCTGTTGGATAATAAGGGAAACCTCTACTTCAGCCCAATCTTCTACCACGGTGATCGGGTGGACCTGGTCGCAATCGACGCCAAGACTGGCAAGCGACGCTGGGCGATACCGTCATTGGACAAAACGTCGGTGGGCGGCCCCTTCATATTGAATGATCCTGATAATCCAGGGTCGCAAATCATCTATGTTTCGAGTCCTGAACGCATCATGGCGGTGCGGCAGGACGGCACAATCATCTGGAACAAGGCCACTGGCCTTAGAGTTGCAGACGCGCGGGATCCGGATACAACCAAGTTCCAGAACTTCAATTATCACCCCGCGACGGATTCGCTCGTCACAGTGACCAAAGCGGGGGGGCTGTACGCCTTCAGCCGCACTACAGGTGACCTGGTTGCAACCGGGCAAGTTCCCGGATCACCCGCCATCAGCAGCAAGGGCACCAGTGTGCCCGATTTTGTCGTCAAGAGGGTCGACCCATTAATGGACAAGGCCTTTGGCATCACCCCCGAGGGTAAAAGCCTGTTCTCGGCCGTGGTGAACTATCTCTACGGTGGCGGCGGAGTGGTCACCAACTACTTCGCTATCGATCCTGACACGGGGCGCATCTACATCGCAGCCACTGCGCCAGACGCAGAAGATGGCAAAGCGGACGGCCGCTCAGAAATCGGTGCCATCTACGGATTGGACCTGGTCGATAACGGCAAGGGTGGCCTCGAATTCAAGATCCTGAACCGCAAGACGTTTCAGGGGGGAACTGGGGCAACTCCGACACTTAGTGCGGATGGCACACGCGTGTATGAAGCTGACAACGACGGCAATGTCATCGCGCTGGACCACGAGCTGAAAGAGATTTGGCGGGTCAATGTGGGAGAGCCCGTAGTGGGTTCGCTTACCGTCGCCGCAGACAACAATGAAATCTACGCTGTCACCGCCAAAGGCGTATACCAGCTGATCGATCACGGCGATCACGGAACCTTGAACTGGACTGCCGAGCTCAATGGATTTGATGGTTATGCCAATGTCGATGTGCAGTTCAATGGGCTGACGGCCACTGCGACCGCTAACGGGGTGGTGGTTATGATCGGTGGGGGGAAATCGATCGTCGGAACGCCGATCATGCTGCATGTCGGGATGGGGCTGCTGGATCGCAAGACGGGTAAACTACGCTACTTTACCGAGGGCCGCGAGGATTCGGTGGCTATGAGTGTGGTTGGCGCGGACGGCAGTATTTATGTCGCTCACGGGCCGATGCGGCGCGCCGTAGGCAAGGCTTTCTACCCTGAGTTAACGCCCGAGATTACTGGCGGTATCGCGCGCTTCAAACCTATCCGCCTGGACCTTATGGCACGCGACGCTATCTGCGCCGCCGGCGCGCGCGCCGCCAATGCCGGCACCTTGGACAAGACCGCCAAGAGCGCCGCCGTCAGCACTGATATGCGCCAGATCAACTTCTTGATCAGGCAAGCTGGCAACGCCATCGAAACTGCTCTGAGTGACCGTGATATGACACCGGGCGATGCCGGCAAGCTACGAAATTTGCTGACGCAAAGTTCCGCCAGTCTGGCTGCGGGTAATCTGGCTAGCGCGGCCAAATCCCTAGATTCGGCCTGCGGAATATTCAAATGACGTCGCAGTGCTCCAGAAGCATTGACGAGAAGAGCTGCGTCTTGGCGACAACGCATCCCATTGGCTGGCTCATACAGACTTAAATCATACAACTTTGGAAGGCAGATTCGATGCCGATACATCGCCGGGAAGATCAGACTGCGGCCCTATTGGAGAGCAACAATGGCGGTCCTATCCGCATGGTGAATTTGCAGAAATTCAGAGAGTTCGCCGACTATGGCGATGGCGAAGACAAAACAATTTCGGGGCGAGAAGCCTACGGACGGTATGGCGCGGAAGTGGTCAAGCTCATCAACAAGGTGGGTGGCAGAGTCGTCTTTAGCGGCGAATTCCGCATGCTGGTTATCGGTGATGGCGAGCTTGAATGGGACATGATTTCGATCGCCGAGTACCCTTCGGTCGCGACATTTCTGAGCATGACATCAAGCGAAGAATACAAGAAAATTCATGTCCATCGGGCAGCAGGTCTTGCGCACCAATTACTCCTGCAGTGTTAGAGAGCTACGATGATCATACTGCACGGCATATCCGGAACGCGTCAGTGGCAATCTCATTGCAACCAGAGTCTAGCTTGCGAGTGCCAGCCCCCGCTCGATGCACCACATCGCGGATAGGGCGCCCAAGGCATAGATGGGCCAAGGCATCCACCGTTCCGTATTCACAGCAACCTTGCGTCGGACCACCCACCAGATTGCGAGCCCCAACAGGACAAAAGCGATCTGGCCGATCTCGATCCCAAGATTGAAGAAGAGAAGCGCGAGCGGGACGTTGCCTTGAGGCAATCCGATCTCGGCCAATGCCCCAGCGAATCCCATCCCGTGTAGCAACCCGAATCCGCCTGCGAGCCACCAGGGGTACCGCCTGATGAGGCCGCCTTGCGGCGCATCTTTGCTATCAGCCGCGTTTCGCAGTCCCTGCGAAAGCTCGAGTGCGACAACAAAAATGCTCAAGGCAATGATGAACTCGATCAGTGCCACCGGATAGTCAATTGCCCCAAGCGTCACTGCTGCCAGGGTGATGCTGTGACCGATCGTGAAGGCGGTGATGGTCCAGAGCAAGCGCGCGCCACCTCCCACCAGCAGGAGCAATCCGAAAACAAACATCAAATGGTCCAGACCGCTCCAGATATGTTCTATTCCGAAAACGGAATAGTCTGACATGACCGCGCTTTGGCTTCGTGAGGCCGGCACCAGAAACCGGGGGTTTTCAGCGTTCACCACACCTTGATATGTACGCCCATCGCGCAAGCTCAGCATGACTATGGCGGAAGCCTGGTTCTCGCCCAGTCCGGTAACGCTCAGTGTCTGGCCAACCAATCCTTCAGCTCCTAACGCCGCACAATTCAATGTCCAAACGATGACGAGACCGGTTCCTACCTGAACAGCGGGGCTCTTGCCGGTAATCTTGCAGGCCTCGGGAAATACCGGTTCGAGGGGGACATTACTCGTTGTTTGGATTGGGGTTTTCCAGATAATCTTATAAGATTGGCTTGTTGTTTCTTCGACCTGAAGCAATGACGGAGCAAAGCGATGCGCATGTGCGGCATCGATTGGAAGCAGCAACATTGTCAGGGCCATAATGAGGTGAAGCAGGCGCATCATGGGCACACCTTGCTGGTGCCCATATCGGGTCCTCTCCACTCATATTCCTTACGCATCCCGATGATCGCGCATTGCAGGGCTTTCGCGCGCGCGGCATATTCGAGATCGCCACGCAGCGTCACCTCAACCTCTTCCAGTGTTGCATCACGCGCCGGTTCAACTGTACTGACCCACACAAGATGCGACCCGAAGATGGACTGGATCGGGCCCATCCAGTGTTGTGCCTCAGGATTGCTCAGCTCGAATTCGCGGACAAACGCGTCGCCGAAAATTTGGGCGAGCTGATCTGGTGTCTGATTGGAAAAGGCCTGACCTTGCAAGAATGGGGCACCCAAGGCGCGCACATCATCGATCCGAAGGTTATGTCGCGAAATTCTGGTGGAAATCGGCGCCAGGTCTGCAGCACGTTCCGGCGGGAAATATAACTGCTCGATGGTGTAGCGAGGAGGGAGCCGAAATTCCCTGGATCGGCGAGCGAATTCCTGTGCAATCTCGGCTTGGCTCGGCTCTGGCGGCAGACTGTCAGCCAAAAGCCGATCTTCCATGATCTGGATAAGCCGACGCTTAATGACTTCGTCATCAAGATGCAGGCGCATCCCAATCGCCTTGTCGAACAAATCCGCTTCGGTCATCCCTTCGGCCAGGTTCAGGAAATGCATATTCCGGATCAATCGATCGCGAACAATGCCGTCGTGCAGGTGGGTCTCCAATTCAAGTGCACGCTGGAACAGCATGTCTCGGTCGAGTTCCGCCGCTATCAGACTGGCCCTCTGGTCCGGGGGCATTTGTCGGCCATTGTCCGAGCTCCACTGCGCGATCAAGACATCAATTCGCGCGTCGCTCAGTGGTCCAATTGCTGGCTTGGGTTCGGGAAACAGTGCGCCGCGAAGTAGAAAAAGCGCCGCCCCCAGCACAAGGAAGTGGATCCAAGGCTGGTTGAGTTTCGTCATCTATCCCCCTTTGCCAGCGCAGGCGCCGCTGACCCAGGATTAACAAGCGCAGGCAGGGATTCCATCCGTGGCGGGAGCGATCAGGACGCGGGATCAAGCCAGATCGGGCTGGTCCACGCCCGCTCCTGGATCGTCGCGGGCACTCGAGAATCCGGGGTGCGGCCCAGGCGAATGGCATCATAGGTCGACCAGCGACAGGTAGGATTCATGATGACGCGGACGTAATAGAACGCGTTCTGCCTCGGATCATATTCCGGGTCACGCCAGACTGTCTTGAGTTCGCTTGCGCCGACGTTCTTGCTATATTTGCAGGTTGCGAGATCGACCCTCGCGCCGTTTTTCGGACAACGGCCCGTAGCAGGGTCCACCTTGAGCCGATCCGAGCAGGCGATATCGACGACCTTTTCGTGTGTCGTGCCGTTCCTGTCGATCCAGCCCTTGACCATCTGTACGCGTTGCAGGGGAGCATCCATCGGGTCGCGCGTTGCCCAGACGAAGAAGCCAGGAGATTGCTCGCGCGATCTGGTCGGCTCCAACACGCCTCCCATTGGCACACCATTGGCTCTCAGAGCCCGTTCTGGATTGCGGCCTTGCATGACGGCGTCTCCCACGCCCCACGAGGCAAAGAAGCGAACTGCCATGCGCGGGCCAGACGTGGCGTAGGTTTCGCGCCTCGCAAGCGCGTCAAATATCGCCTCACGCGTATTTTCAGGTGCCCAGACGGCCGCAATACCGCCTGCTGTGTTGAACCTGATCGTGGATTTGAAAGCAGGAGTTCCTGGATCGTCTTGCCTCAGCCGACGATAGGCAGAAGAGGTGACCGCCCCGGTCGCGCCAGGAAAATCCCATTCCTCGACATCACCCGGGTTGGAATTGTGGCTATCGGTAGCCCCGATGAATCCTATCTGCAGCGGATTGAAACCGTATTCTCTTTCAAGTTCCAGGCCAACTTTCAGGCCCTGCCGGACAAAGCCCGTCTGGAAGGCGCAGCCTGTCGTCTCTCCCGGCTGACATGGTTCGAACACCTGTTCAAATGCACACTCTTCATCGGTCGCGCCTACCCCAAGAGCACATTCCTGTGCGCCCTTGATCTGGAAAATTTCCGCCAAAGGTTCGCGTTTCTGACGCAAGCGCCAATCATCTTCGGTGTATTTTTTCCCGTCCCAGGTGTAACGCGAATAGGTCAGGCCCCATGCCTTGTTGGGGTTGTGCGGAATGGTCAGAAAATCGCAGCCTTTGCCGCAACCGGCTTCCAGCCCCTTCCAAAGTTCGATGGCGTTCGGGACATCGAGGCTGGAGATAGCTTTCTTCGGCACTATGTTGGACCGAAAGATGACATTGCGGTGATGCTTGCCATCATCGGGCATGCCAGGAGAGAATTCATAACCGACAAGCGTGGTCAGCTTGCCCGGCTCATAATATTTGTCTGCCAGCTTGATGAATCGCGCCCAGTCGTTGAGCGAATTTTTCGCGCACCTATCGAGTGCTCCTTCGCCTTGTCCGCAAGTAGGGAAAGCGCCTGGTTTGGGCGGCTCGCGCTTTGTCGGCTGGTACACGCCGGCCGGCTTCGATGGATCACCTGGTTCCGGTTTCGGGCGCTTGACCAGGAGCTGAAAGATCTTCGGGTTGGGTTCATTGGCCAGCCAGCAGGCGGCGCGTTCACGCCACGATAGCCCAGCGGTTCCGCAATGCGTGCGCGTGCCGAACCCTTCAGAATGGTCGGTGATCGCTACGAAGTCGAGCGGTCTGCTCAATTGCATGACTTCGCCGCCGGCACTCTTCAGCGGCTCGCCCTTGGCAAAGCGATAGGCGTCCTCAACACTCAGGCTGTTGCCGAACAGGCTTGCATCGAAGCTTTCCGCCGTATGCACGTGCAATTCGCCCCAATAGAGATTTCCATCTGGGTTGGGGGGAGCCGGGTAGGAAGCCGGTTGCGGCCCTGGGAGATCGAGCCTGCTATTGTCCTGAAGCGCAAAGTCACGCGCCGCAGTTTCCGGGCCGCTCCGGTCGGCGGCAGCCTGCAGGGGAAGGATGTATTTGAACATTACAAACCCGATTGCGACGAGCAGCAAAAGCAAAACGCTTAATCCGACCTTCTTGGCCATTGCCTGTCCTTCCCCCCTCAAACTGGATCACTGCAGCTGATTTACCCTAAAAGCCAATGCGGGCCGTCACACCGCAAGTCCGTTACCCAGGCCACCCAGCTCATCCCGCCGATCGCCGGTGGAATCACCGAAGCTACTGTTGCACCTGTCCCAACTAACAAATCCAACTGCCCGATGCATTCTGGATTTCGCGAGGTGCTTAAAATCATTTGAGGAACGCTTGGGATCATATTCGGACAATGTGCGTAACATCGCTTGGGCTCCATCTGCCAAGTCAAGCCGCAGCGCGAAGCTAGATCCTTGGCTTTCTTGTGCAGAGGCCAATCTCGCGGGCTAACTGCTGGCAGGTTTCCTCTAGAGCTCGCGTCAACGCCAAGTCCAATCCCCGAGCCCTTGCTATGCGTGTGGACCTTTTTGGGTTGGGCAGCACGGCATTAAGTTGTTCAGCTTTCTGGCTCTTTATGTGCTTTGTCTTTGGTCAATCTTAAGCGCGGCAGGGCATCGCTCTTTGGACTGTCATTGATTCTGATGGTGACTATAGCCCATCGCTCGTCTGGATGATGTCATCAGAATTAGCTGGAAGCGAGAACGCCACCCCGTCCTGCCCGATGGTGAAATTCGGGAAAACCTCATCCGCCCCGTTGAGAAATAGGGTTTGCTGTCCCGATGACACCATTGGCGGCACAATGTGATAGTAGAGTAGGTGGCCAACACCAGCGTCGCGCGCGATCTCTGCCGCCTCCACCGGACTGGTGTGGTAGTTCTTGATATCACGCATGATCTTGGCACCGCTCTTGTTACCAGCTCGCGCCGCGGCCTGCTGCATCATGTCGACGATATTGGTTGCAAGCGCCTCGTGGACCAGCAGATCAACGCCCTTTGCAAACCGCTCGACATTGGCCGATTTGACTGTATCGCCGGTGATCAGGATTGAACGCCGCTTGTAGGTAAAGCGATATCCGACTGCCGGCTTTACGGGATCATGCTCCACAGCTAGCGCCTCAACCTTCAGGCCGCCTTTGTCATAGACTGTTACCAGCTCTCCGGCGGCTGGCTGCGCGAACGGTACGGCCACGAGGCCTGCGCTGGCCAAAGGAGCAACCAGGTCGCCATGGTGAGCGTGGCGATAGACGACATCTTGGGCATAGGCTTCATTGAAGCCGGCGACCACGCGTTCGACGCCGTCGGGTCCATACACCGGCATGGGGCCGGGAAAATCACCACCGGCCCATCGAGAAACGCCCATATTGCCAAGGCCGTCGATATGATCGGAGTGGAAATGCGTGAGGAACACGGCCTCAATGTCTCCCGGCTGGTAGCCCATGCGATTGAGAACGCTTCGGCCATTGCTGCCCGAATCCACGATGACCAATTTCTTTCCTGCGACGACCGCAACACAGGGGCCTGACGCGTTTGGCGCGGCGATGGGGCTACCCGCCCCGCATAGCGCCAGATGCAGTCCATCCTCGAGATTGTCGATCTGGTTGCCCCCCATCCGGCTCTCGATCGCCCTCTCAGCCAGGGAAGAACGGATGCTGTCGCGCTGACTCCAGACCACCACGGCACCAACGGCGACAAGCCCAGCCAGAACGAGCAGAATCTTCTTCATGATTTCCCTCAGTTAACACTCACCAATCGCGGAGGTTAGCATACTAAAGCCGACCAGCACGGATCATATTCGGTCAACTTTTGTATCTTTTTTTCAGTTACTTAATTCACAATTTCGGCTATGATCATACATCCGCAATTCAGGTTTGAGGGCCCAACCGTATTCGAACAGCATAAGGAGTTTCGAGCATGCGTCTTCCAACATCAGCTTCCATTTGCGTCCTTGCCGCCTTCTTCGCCACACCGGTGCTTGCGCAGGATAATCGCAGCCTTGCCCGTGCAAATTTCGAGCAAGCCGATCGCAACCATGATGGCAAACTCTCCAAGTCGGAGTTTCGTGTTTTCATTGATGAGAATGCGAGGGACAACATTGGACGCGCCGCAATGGTGAAGCGCTACGGAGCCTACGACACCGCGTTTGAACAGCTGGACGGCAACAAGGACGGTTTCGTCGCAAGAAGCGAGATCGCGGGCGCAAAAAAGAAGTAGGCCTGCTGCGCTACCACCAGAAAACTGGACCATTCGCGGTTAGAGTTTTCCGTCGTAGATATCCTTGGCCGCACAAGCCGAAGCGAAACCGCATCGTGCACTTGCCCGTCAACACCAGGCCGTCGATCGGCATAACGGCAATGACGACTTTCATTCCCCTGGAGGATGATATCATTCTCAAGCAGAATTTGCTGCATCGCCGGGGTGCTCCATAGTGTCTGTGATATCGTTCTGGACGGCATTGACGGCGGCTGGCCCCCTGCATGCCACAAAGTATGGAGGAATGCGTGCCACCAAGACCTTGGGCAGTGCAGTTCACACGGTGCTTCAATCATGAAGAAGTGTTGCGATGTCCAAAGCGGAAAGCAGCCGGTATGGCTCTGGCCGCAGCCTCATGGGGAAGTTGATGGCCGAAACGAACGCGCCTGCACTGACGAACGCTGTTCGTGGATCTGAAGGCTTCGGGTCGCCTGGCTATCGAGCCTATGTCCTCGGTACGCTTCTCGTCGTCTATATCTTTAATTTCATTGACCGGACGATCATCAATATCCTGACGGAGCCAATAAAGCTTAGTTTTGGCCTTGAAGACTGGCAAATGGGTTTGCTCGGTGGACCTGCCTTTGCCGCGCTTTATACCTTCATAGGTATCCCCGTGGCGAGGAGTGCAGAACGGCATAGTCGCGTGCTTATCATTGCGTCAGCCGTCGCGATCTGGAGCCTGTTCACGGCGCTTTGCGGGTTTGCGATGTCATTCCTTGTGCTTTTTCTCTTCCGGATCGGTGTGAGCATTGGTGAGGCCGGGTGCACTCCTCCAGCTCAGTCCCTCATCGCGGATTACTTCAGGCCCTCACGTCGCGCCACGGCAATGTCGATCTACGCTCTGGGTGTTCCACTCGGCAGCATGTTGGCGTCAGTTTTTGGCGGACAGATCGCTGGTCTGGACGGTGCAGCGTTCGGTGCTTGGGTCAATTCGATGAACATGGGGTTCCTGTTCGGTAATCTTGATTGGTCGCAAGTCGAAGGTTGGCGCGTTGCTTTTGTCGTTGTCGGCTTCCCTGGCTTGCTGCTGTCACTGATCGTATGGCGAAGCGTCAAAGAGCCCCCGCGCGGTTATACCGATCCGGCAGCACTCCAAGGGCTGGAGAGTGCAAGTTTACAAGAGGCCCTGCGCGTGCTGAGCAAAAAGCCGGCTTACGTGCACGTGATGGTCGGCGCGATGCTTGCATCTTTCGTTGGTTACGGCGTAGCGCAGTTCACTCCATCATTCTTTATCCGAACACACGGCCTTTCAATCCAGGATGCGTCAATGCTCTATGGGATTGTTTTGGGTGTAATGGCTGCAATTGGTGTGTTCGCCTCTGGCTGGCTGGCCGACAGGATGTCGAAGCGGTACCCAAATGCTCTTTCATGGTTGCCCGCATTGGGAATGGCCGCATCAGTTCCGCTTTACGCATTTGGCTTCCTGGTCGATAATCTGTGGCTTGCGATGCCTGCTCTGATGATTGCCGCGATGATCCATTATTTTTACCTGGGGCCAATGTATGCGGTGTCGGGAGGAGTAGTCGACAGCAGGATGCGGGCAACATCGGTCGCGGTCACACTGTTTGTGGTAAATTTGCTGGGTTACGGCCTTGGCCCCCCGCTGATCGGGATCCTCTCAACTTTCTTGAAGACCGCGTTTCTGAACGGGCAAGGACTCGGGCTGACGCTGGATGCGTGCAAGCCGCTGCTTTCGCTTGCCCCCGAAGCAAAGTCGCTTCTCGGTGGTCTGGAACTAAAAGCCCATCTCGCCTGTTCCAGTGCAGAGGCGCGCGGTTTGCAGTGGTCCATAGTCATCTTCATTTGCGGCTATGGCTGGGCTGCACTGCATTACCTTCTTGCGGGTCGCACACTCCAGCGCGACATGGTCGCCAGCCCAACACTGTGAAGGAACAGGAGCGCTTGTAATGTTGCCTGATTCGGCCTCCCCCTTTGGGATTGCGAATTCAACGAGGCCAACATTAATGTCGTTACGAAATCTACATCTGCCTTCGCGGGGTTGCATCATTGTAACCGCCTTGTCGGGCTGACCAACGAGCCCAACATCTACCTCTCATACAACTGCGAAAGTCTGGCACTGGCGAAGCATAACGCTGGCCGCGCGTCCGCTACCTGAACGAACCGCTACTTTTCCTAATTTGGCACCAAAAAGCGGACTAGCCGGATCGTCGACATAGCTGCCACTAATTCAGCCAAGAATATTGCTCTTTGTCATTTCCGGCAAGATTTAGCCCGCTCGATGAGTGCATACAAACTGGCCATCGGGATAAGTGTACAGTTTCCGATCTTGGCCACCTCCAGGTCTCCTGATCCGATCAACTCATAGAGCTTCGAACGACCAATACCGGTAAGCCGGATGGCCTCTTTTATGCGGACAGCAATTGGTTCACTTTGCGGTTTTGGGAGTGCGGGTCTTGACTCCTCCAACGGCAGCCCAAGCTGAGCGCTGTCCTTCACTATCCTGCCCTTACGCCGGGTCATTTCAGATGCTCCGGGCGTTCCTGTTCGAGCTTGCGACGGAAGGCCGCATGTACACGCTCGCGTAGAGTGGGGTCGGCATTGGCTGCGAGTAGTCCGTCCAGCGCACAGGTGATAAAGGTCAGTTGCTTTCGGACCTTCTCGGCATTCTTTCGTGCCTCGTCGCGCATCTCCTGCCCCCGGTATAAATCGATAATCATGTTACCGATCCAGAGGCTTTTGCTGAGCTGGACGCGTGCTGCTTCATCGCCAACCCAGTCGGCAATATGCGGGGGAAGATATGTCTGCACGGGAATATTACGTGCCATATGAAAGACTCCTTTTGATAAAGGAGCCCGGTTCACACTTGCGGAAGGCACAGTTGTTCTACTTTTGTTTCATATTTCAGTCAAGCCTCAAAAAATCGCGGTTTTCAGCCAGTTTGGACCCGTCCGCTTGGCTTGCACGAAGTAGAATCGGGGTGATTTGTTTTTGATTGAAAAGCTGCCACCTCCGCAAGCCCGCAGAAAAGCTGGAAAAAAGCCCACAGTTTGCTGTGTACGGTGTGTATTAAACTGTGCCTAGCTGCGTGATCGATTCCATGACCTCTCCCGACCATATAATCGAGACCATGCAACGATTATTGAGGGATATCAAAGCCGCCCGGCAAATGAGGAAAATGATCCAACTAAATTGGTCGTATCAATCAGATTACAGCCTTGAGAGGCTTCCGAAAACTGCCTTGCAAAATGGTAGCACCCGACCGCAACTGGTCCAGATAATCCGACCAGCTATGCATCATCCTGACGCGCTCATCCCAATGCTCGCCGCGCGCATAGGCCTTGCGAACCTGATCGCTTTCCGCGTGGCCAAGCTGGCGCTCGATGGCGTCAGGATTCCACTTGCCGCTTTCGTTCAACAATGTGCTCGCCATCGCACGAAACCCGTGTGCGGTCATCGTCTTTCCGTCAAAACCCATGCGCCTCAATGCGAGGTTGATTGTGTTCTCGCACATGGGGCGGTCCCTCTTGCCCTGTGCCGGAAACAGATAGCGGCGGCCCCCACTGATCTCCCGCAGTTCTTCGAGAATAGCGAGCACTTGCGGCGTCAGCGGAACGCGGTGCGCGACCCGCATCTTGGTTTTCTCCGCCGCGATGGTCCAGACGTTCTTGGTCAGGTCGAATTCAGTCCATTCGGCGTGCCTGAGCTCTCCAGGGCGCACAAAAACATACGGCGCTAACCGAAGTGCCGCATGGGTGATCGGATAGCCTGAATAGGCGTCTATCGCCCTCAAGAGGATGCCGGCATCCGTCGGCGTGATGATCGCCGCCCGGTGCGTCACTTTAGGCACGATCAGCGCGCCGCGTAGGTCAGCGGAAACGTCCCGTTCGGCACGGCCTGTGGCAATGGCGTAGCGAAACACTTGCCCGCAAGTGCTGCGCAGCCGACGTGCGGTTTCATAGTGCCCCCGCTTCTCAACGGTTCGCAGCACCGCAAGCAGCTCGGGAGCTTTGATCTCGCCGATCTTGCGGTCACCAATATAGGGGTGCGCGAATTCCAGCAGCCATGAAAGCTTCCCCATGGTCACGTCAGCGCGGCCCTCACGGCGGGCCTTGTCGAGCCATTCGTCCGCAACCGCCCGAAAACTGTTCGCCTTGGCGAGCGGGCCTGTGATCTTGTCAATCTTACGCTTCGCGGCGGGATTGATCCCATCGGCAATCTGCTTCTTGATTTCGAGCCGCTTTGCGCGCGCTTCGGCTAGCGAGATAGTGGGATAAACGCCTAAAGCAGCCGTCGCTCTCTTGTCCGCAAACCGGTAATCCATCCGCCAATATCGATGCCCGGTTGCTGTGACGAACAGATACAGCCCGCCTCCATCAGATAGCTTGTAAGGCTTTTCACGCGGTGTGGCTTTACGGACGGCAAGATCGGTCAGCATTTTTCTGCCCCAGAGGCTGAATTTATACCGTCAAAAATACCGTCAGATACCGTCAATTGCAACAAATTTGAGCGGATGCGGGCGGACACAGAATGCCCCCAAAAGCCCTGAATTACTGGACTTTTTGGGACATCTATGGATATCTGTGGATTAAAGAATGGTGCCCAGAAGAGGACTCGAACCTCCACGCCCTTGCGAGCGCCAGCACCTGAAGCTGGTGCGTCTACCAATTCCGCCATCTGGGCACGGGATGCAGAGCCGCTTATGCTCCGCATCTAGGGTAGGCGCGCTCCTTTAAAGGGTGGGGCGCGCATGTCAACAGGGCGCGCGCGGCTTTTTTGGCGATGACCGTTCGGGAAGCGGTTCCATCTCACAGTCAGGAGTCCCCACCCTCTCTCGCTCACCCTTCCCCTTCCCACCCCTCTTGCCTCGCGCGCGGGGATGGTGCAAAGCGCGCGGCAGTTTCTCCCTCGCATAAACGGGCATTTCGATGAGCGATCTCAACGGCAAATTGGTAACGGTTTTTGGCGGCGGCGGCTTTATCGGCCGCTATGTTGTGCAGGCCTTGTGTGATGCGGGTGCGCGGGTGCGCGTGGCCGTGCGTCAGCCGACGCTGGCGGGCCATGTAAAGCCGCTGGGCAATTTGGGCCAGGTATCGCTGTGCGCCGCGGATGTGACCAAGCCGGGCACGGTCGCCAATGCGCTGGCCGGGGCGGATATGGCGGTGAACCTTGTCGGCGCGTTCGACAATATGGATGCCATCCAGCGCGTGGGCGCCGAAATTGTGGCGCAATGCGCGGCCAAGGCCAATGGCGGGGCGGGGCTTGCCGCGCTGGTCCATATGTCTGCCATTGGCGCAGATAGCGAAAGCGACAGCATCTATGGCCGCAGCAAGGGCCAAGGCGAAGATGCCGTGCGCGCCGCCTTTCCGGCTGCAGTCATCCTGCGTCCGTCGATCGTTTTTGGCCGTGAAGACCAGTTTATCAACCGCTTTGCCGGGCTGATCCGCCTGTTGCCGGTGGTGCCGGTGATCGGTGCGGATACGAAATTCCAGCCGGTATTTGTGGGCGATGTGGCCCGTGCCGTCGTCGCGGCGCTGCGCGGTGATGCCCAAGCGGCTGGCCAAACGCTCGAACTGGGCGGGCCGCAGACGCTGTCGATGCTCGATCTCAACCGCTGGATCGCCGCTGCGACCGGCCGGGACAACAAATTGTTCCTTCCCGTGCCCGATGTGGCGGCCAAGGCGCTGGCCTTTGGCACAGGCTGGCTACCGGGTGCGCCGATCACCGCCGACCAGTATAAGATGCTGGCCAAGGATAATGTGGTTTCGGGCGCCAATGGCCTCGACAGTTTTGGCATTGTCGCGACGCCGATGGACGCGGTCGCGCATGACTGGCTGACGCTGTATCGCAAGCATGGCCGATTCAGCGGCACGGTTGCGGCTTGATCAAGGCATTTATAGACACACAAAGACTGTCACCCCCGACCTGATCGGGGGGCCATGGCCTGCTGCAACGTTTAGACCGAACGGGCAGAGCATGGATTTCCGCCTTTGCGGGAATGACCAAAAGGAAGTGGGGCAAAACCGATGAGTGAATTTTGGACCGCGGTCATCCTGGGCATTGTTGAGGGCATTACCGAATTTCTGCCGGTATCTTCGACCGGGCATTTAATCCTTGCCAGCGAGCTGATGGGTTATGATGCCGGGCGCTGGGCATTGTTCAACATTGCCATCCAGCCGGGCGCAATTCTTGCGATCGTCGTGCTCTATTGGCGCACCTTTTGGGAAGTGTTCACCGGCCTTTTCCGCTGGGATGCCAAATCCGTGGCCTTTACCCGCAACCTTTTGCTCGCCTTCATTCCTGCCGCGATCCTTGGCCTTGCCCTTGGCGATGCGATTGAAATGATGCTGGAAAATGCGGTGATTGTCGCCTGGGCGCTGATCATCGGCGGGGTCGCGATCCTGATTGTCGAACGCTTTGCCAAGACGCAGGATATGGGCGGGGTTTCCGAAATCAGCTGGCAAAGGAGCGCGCTGGTCGGCGTGGTGCAATGCCTTGCGATGATCCCCGGCGTGTCGCGTTCGGGCGCGACGATATTGGGCGCGATGGCGATGGGTGTTGATCGCAAAACGGCCGCCGAATTCAGCTTCTTCCTCGCACTGCCAACGCTGACCGGGGCAACCGTGCTGCAGATGTACAAGCATCGCGACGCGATTAACGCCGGTGAACTGCAACTGATTGCGGTGGGCTTTGTCGTTTCCTTCTTTGTCGCCTGGGCGGTGGTGAAGGCCTTCCTTGCGGTGGTGACGCGCTATGGCTTTGGGCCCTTTGCCTGGTACCGAATCGCGGCGGGGATTGCGGCCTTGGTCTGGCTGCAGGGACGGTAAGGGCCGAAACGGACCTATTAATACGTAATAAAATTACACCGCACAGGAAGGATGCTTCAAAGAGCCTAAAATAGGACAGTATATTTGCCCTATCTTACCCAAAAGGCCTTGAACATAGCTCCGATGCTCCGCTATGTGTCCCTCTATATTGAGGGAACAGACGATGGCGCACGAACGCATGCTCAAATTTGTCGGCACCGGCCAAGCCTTCCCCGAAAAACGGGAAGCGACCTTGCGCGCCGAAGATTTTCAGGAAATCGCCAACCGTTATGCCCCCGAAACAGCGGCAGAGCAGGCTTCGCGCTGTTCACAATGCGGCGTGCCTTATTGTTCGGTGCATTGCCCGCTGGGCAACCATATCCCCGATTGGCTGCGACTCACCGCCGAAGGCCGCTTGAAAGAAGCCTATGAGCTTTCGAACCTGACCAGCACCATGCCCGAAATCTGCGGTCGCATCTGCCCGCAGGATCGGCTGTGCGAAGGCAATTGCGTTATCGAATTTTCCGGCCATGGTGCCGTCACCATCGGCAGCGTCGAAAAATATATCAACGACACCGCTTGGGAAAATGGCTGGGTTGAACCGGTTGAGGTCGGACGAGCCAACGGAATGTCGGTCGGCATTATCGGCGCAGGCCCTGCTGGCCTGACTGCCGCCGAATATCTGCGCACCGCCGGCTATGCGGTCCATATCTATGACCGTTATGACCGTGCCGGGGGCCTCCTCACTTATGGCATCCCGGGCTTCAAGCTGGAAAAGGACGTGGTGATGCGCCGCGTCGAACGGCTCAAAGAAGCGGGCATCATCTTCCACACCCATTTCGAGGTCGGCCGCGATGCCAGCCTCGATGAATTGCGCGCCCGCCATGACAGCGTGCTGATCGCCACCGGGGTCTACAAGGCGCGGGACATCAAGACGCCGGGCATCGGTCTTTCGGGCATCCATGCCGCGCTTGATTACCTGACGGCATCAAACCGCAAAAATTTTGGCGATCCCGTCCCCGCATTTGACGACGGCACGCTGAATGCAGAGGGCAAGCATGTTGTCGTCATCGGCGGCGGTGATACCGCAATGGATTGTGTACGCACCGCGATCCGCCAAGGCGCGAAGTCGGTGAAATGCCTTTATCGCCGCGACCGCGACAATATGCCGGGATCGCAGCGCGAAGTCGCCAATGCCGAGGAAGAAGGCGTTGAGTTCATCTGGCTGTCCGCACCCAAAGCCTTTGACGGCACAGACGCGGTTGAAAAGGTGCATGTTTCGAAGATGCGCCTTGGCGCGACCGACGCCAGCGGCCGCCGCAGCCCGGAACAGGATCCGGAAGGCGATTTCATAATCAATGCCGACATGGTGATCACGGCGCTGGGATTTGAACCCGAAGATCTGCCCAATCTGTTCGGCGCGCCCGATCTGAACGTCACCCGCTGGGGCACGATCCGCGCCGATCATGTCACCGGCATGACCAATCTGCCCGGGGTTTTTGCTGTCGGCGATATTGTCCGCGGCGCGAGCCTCGTCGTCTGGGCGATCAAGGACGGCCGTGACGTCGTCGAACATATGCACCGCTGGATGAAGGCGAACCAGCATCATGAAAGGACCGCAGCATGATCCGTAACTGCATTTTTGCGCTGGCCGCAGGTACCGCAACCATCACCCTGCCCGCACCCGTTTTCGCGCAAGAGGTGGCTACCGAGGTAGCACCTGTCGATCCCGCACGACTGACGTTGGCACAGGGCATAGCTGGCCAGTTGATCCCGCCCGGCACCTATCAAAAGATCATGAAGGATGTATCCGAGCAGATGGCATCCGCAATGATTGACCAGATGATGGGGATGGATGCAGCGACCATGATGGGCACGGCAGGTGGCGATCCTGCGGAAGGTACAGAGGGCAAGTCCGTTGGCGAACTCGCCGCTGCAGCCGACCCCCATTTCAAGGAACGGATGGATATCACTATGCGGGTGATGTTTGAGGAAATGGGCAAGATGATGAACGAGATGGAGCCCGTCGCGCGCGATGCCCTCGCCAAGGTCTATGCCCGCCGCTATTCGGCGCAGCAACTGACCGACATGAAAGGCTTTTTCGCAACGCCCAGCGGCTCTGTCTTTGCAGCGGATTTCATGGCGACATTTTCCGATCCGGAAATGATGCAGGCGATGATGGGGCAGATGCCCAAAATCATCGAAGCGATGCCCGAAATGATGAAGAAGGTGGAAGCGGCAACCGCCCATCTGCCGCCACTGCCCAAGCCCGACGCTGCGGGCGACGAACAAAGCCTCTGACCGATTGGCCGTGACATGACCTACCCTCTCCCCACTCCCGAACATGAACGTCTTGCCCGTGAAGGCATGTATCGCCCCGAATTTGAAGGCGATGCCTGCGGCGTTGGTCTGGTCGCGGCGACCGATGGCAAGCCTTCACGCCGGGTGGTGGCGGCGGGGATTGAAGCGCTCAAGGCTGTTTGGCATCGCGGCGCAGTCGATGCAGATGGCAAGACCGGCGACGGTGCGGGCCTGCATGTCGACCTGCCGGTGCGTTTCTTTGATGATGCGATCACTGCCGCCGGGCACAAGCCGCGGCCAAACCGGCTGGCGGTGGGCATGGTCTTTTTGCCGCGCACCGATCTGGGCGCGCAAGAGGCCTGCCGCACGATCGTTGAGGCGGAGATCATCGAGGCAGGCTATACCATCTATGGCTGGCGGCAGGTGCCGGTCGATGTCTCGGTGATTGGCGACAAGGCGCAACGCACCCGCCCCGAAATCGAGCAAATCATGATCGCCGGGCCACACATCGACGGGCCAGATGCGGTCGACGCAACCGAGTTTGAAAAGAACCTCTATCTCATCCGCCGCCGGATCGAGAAGAAGGTGATCGCTGCGCAAATCCGCGATTTCTATATTTGCAGCCTGTCGTGCCAGTCGATCGTCTATAAGGGCCTGTTCCTCGCGGAATCGCTGTCGATCTTTTACCCTGACTTGCAGGACGAACGCTTTGAAAGCCGCGTTGCGATTTTCCACCAGCGTTATTCGACCAACACTTTCCCGCAATGGTGGCTGGCACAGCCATTCCGCGCGCTGGCCCATAATGGCGAGATCAATACCATCCGTGGCAACCAGAACTGGATGAAAAGCCACGAGATCAAAATGGCATCGATCGCCTTTGGCGACCATAGCGACGATATCAAGCCCGTGATCCCTGCCGGCGCATCCGATACTGGCGCATTGGACGCGGTGTTCGAAACGCTGGTGCGTTCGGGCAAGGAAGCGCCGACGGCCAAGCTGATGCTGATCCCGGAAGCCTGGCAATCCAACCCCAATCTGCCCGCCAACCACAAGGCCATGTACGAATATATGGCCAGCGTGATGGAGCCATGGGATGGCCCGGCCGCACTCGCCATGACCGACGGCCATTGGGCAGTTGCCGGCGTTGATCGCAACGCACTGCGCCCCTTGCGTTACAGCCGCACCAATGACGGGCTTTTGATCATCGGTTCGGAAACGGGCATGGTCGTGGTGCCCGAAAACACCATTGTCGAAAAAGGGCGGCTTGGCCCCGGCCAAATGATCGCGGTCAACCTGGATGAAGGAAAGCTCTATCGCGACGATGAACTGAAGGACAGGACCGCCGCCGAACAGAATTATGCCAAGCTGGTCGGCGGTTTCCGCCGCATATCCGACCTGCCCGAGGGCAAGGATGAAGCGACTGACTGGACCCGCGCTGAACTGACGCGGCGGCAGGTGGCGGCCGGCATGACGCTGGAGGATATGGAAATGATCCTCAGCCCGATGGTCGAGGATGCAAAGGAAGCCGTTGGCAGCATGGGCGACGATACCCCGCTGGCGGTGATTTCGGATAAGCCGCGAATCATCAGCCAGTTTTTCCGCCAGAATTTCAGCCAGGTTACCAACCCGCCGATCGATTCTTTGCGCGAACGGCATGTGATGAGCCTGAAGACGCGTTTCTCCAACCTTGCCAATATTCTGGATGTGGCCGGGCAGAATAGCGATGTCCTTGTGCTCGACAGCCCTGTCCTGACCAATGCCGAATGGGGCCGGTTGAAGGCAGCCTTTGGCAAATCCGCCGCCGAAATTGACTGCACCTACAAAGTCGCCGAGGGGCAGGAGGGTCTGCGCGCCGCAATTCGCCGCATCCGTGATGCTGCCGAGGCTGCCGTACGTTCGGGCCAGACCGAATTGTTCCTGACCGATATCGGTATTGATGAAGGCCGCGTCGCCATTCCGATGATTCTTGCAGCCGCAGCGGTGCACACCCACCTCGTGCGTGCGGGCCTTCGCAGCTATGCGTCGGTCAATGTGCGTTCGGCCGAATGTCTCGATACCCATTATTTCGCGGTCCTGATCGGCGTCGGCGCAACGACGGTGAATGCCTATCTGGCAGAGGCCGCCATTGCCGACCGCCATGCACGCGGCCTGTTTGGCGGCATGGCTCTCGCTCAGGCGCTCGAAAATTATCGCACCGCGATCAACGAAGGTCTTTTGAAGATCATGTCGAAAATGGGGATTGCGGTGATCTCCAGCTATCGCGGCGGCTATAATTTCGAGGCGGTCGGTCTGAGCCGCGCACTCGTCAATGATTTCTTCCCCGGCATGCCAAACAAGATTTCGGGCGAAGGTTACCAGTCGCTGTTCGTCAACGCCGCTGAACGCCATGCCGAAGCCTTTGATGCGGCTGTCGCACGCCTGCCGATTGGCGGTTTCTACAAGCAGCGCAAGGATGGTGAGGCCCATGCCTATTCGGCAGGGTTGATGCACTTGTTGCAAAGCTCTGTCGCCAAAGACAGTTATTCAACCTATTTGCAATTCTCCGCCGGCGTGCGCGAATTGCCACCCGTCTATCTGCGCGACCTGATGGAATTCAATTATCCCAAGGCTGGCGTGCCGCTGGACGAGGTTGAGGCGATCACCGAGATCCGCAAGCGCTTTGTAACACCGGGCATGTCGTTGGGCGCGCTTTCACCCGAAGCGCATGAGACGCTGGCCATCGCGATGAACCGGATTGGCGCCAAGGCCGTTTCGGGCGAAGGCGGTGAGGATAGCAAGCGTTTCAAACCTTATGAAAATGGCGATAATGCCAATAGCGTGATCAAACAGATTGCCAGCGGCCGTTTCGGCGTCACCGCCGAATATCTGGGTGCGTGCGAGGAAATCGAGATCAAGGTGGCCCAGGGTGCCAAGCCCGGCGAAGGTGGGCAGCTTCCCGGTTTCAAGGTGACCGAGATGATCGCCCGGTTGCGCCATTCGACGCCCGGCGTCACCCTGATCTCCCCGCCCCCGCACCATGACATTTATTCGATCGAGGATCTGGCGCAGCTGATCTATGACCTCAAGCAGATCAACCCGCGCGCGCGGGTCTGTGTGAAGCTGGTGAGCGCCGCAGGGATTGGCACGATCGCGGCTGGTGTTGCCAAGGCGCATGCCGACGTGATCCTCGTATCGGGCAATGTTGGCGGTACTGGCGCAAGCCCGCTGACCAGCATCAAATATGCCGGTACGCCCTGGGAAATGGGCCTATCCGAAGCCAATCAGGTGCTGACGCTCAACGGCCTTCGTCATCGGGTGAAATTGCGCACCGACGGCGGACTGAAAACCGGCCGCGACATTGTGATCGCGGCGATCCTTGGTGCCGAGGAATATGGCATTGGCACGCTGAGCCTTGTGGCCATGGGCTGCATCATGGTGCGGCAATGCCATTCGAACACCTGCCCCGTCGGCGTCTGCGTGCAGGATGAAAAGCTGCGTGCGAAATTTACCGGTACCCCCGAAAAGGTAATCAACCTGATGACCTTTATTGCAGAGGAAGTGCGCGAGATACTGGCCAAGCTGGGCTTCCGTTCGCTGGACGAAGTGATTGGCCGCACCGAATTGCTGCGTCAGATCAATCGCGGGGCAGAACATCTGGACGATCTTGATCTCAACCCGATCCTTGCCAAGGTCGACGCCCCCGATGCAGCGCGGCGTTTCCATATTGACGGGTTCCGCAACGAAGTGCCCGACAGCCTTGATGCGCAGATATTGAAGGACGCGCGGCCCGTGTTCGACCGGCGCGAAAAAATGCAACTGACCTATAATGTCCGCAACACGCATCGCGCGGTCGGCACAAGGCTGAGCTCAGAAATCACCCGTCTATACGGGATGAAGGGGCTTGCCGATGATCATGTGCAGGTCCGCCTGCGCGGATCGGCCGGCCAGTCTTTGGGTGCTTTCCTGTGCCAAGGCATCACGCTCGAAGTATTTGGCGATGCCAATGACTATGTCGGCAAGGGACTTTCGGGTGGCAAGATCATCGTCCGCCCAACGGTGAGTTCGAACCTGGAAAGCCAGCTGAATTCGATCATCGGCAACACTGTGCTGTATGGCGCGACCAGCGGAAAACTCTTTGCTGCGGGGCAAGCGGGTGAACGCTTTGCCGTGCGCAATTCGGGCGCGACCGTTGTTGTCGAAGGCGCCGGGGCCAATGCTTGCGAGTATATGACCGGCGGCACTGCGGTGATCCTGGGCGAGACCGGCAGCAATTTCGGCGCAGGCATGACCGGCGGCATGGCCTTCATCCTTGATCCCGATGGCCGCTTTGAATCGCGCGCCAACCCTGACAGCATCGTCTGGCAACGGCTCGACAGCGTCTATTGGGAAGCGCAGCTAAAGGCGCTCATCGCCGAACATGCGCAGGCCACCGACAGTCCATGGTCAAATTCGATCATCGAGGATTGGGAAAGGCGGCGCGGGGAATTCTGGCAGGTCTGCCCGAAGGAAATGCTCACACGGCTAACCCACCCGCTGTCAGATGCTGTCCAAAGCGTCGCTGCGGAATAGTGCGCAGCACCCCGTCGCTTTACAACCATTTACCATTCTGACGCCTAAATGAGCGCTTTGTTAAGTGCGCCGAAAGTCCTTTTCTGCTAAAGCAAAAGGCGTTCAGGCGGATCCGGTCGCGGCTGCGGCCGTAGATAGGGCGCCTTTTCAATAGCTGGCGCGCGATGTTGTCGCGCGGATGAAAGATCATGTCACGATCGCGATAAAGCGACGGCTTTTTCGCGAACGGGGGCCATCGCCTTCGGCATTGCGCCGGACTAGTGCGATGTAGGGAGGGGCGGTGCCGGGTCGCGCACCGCCCCTTTTTATTTCAGTCCTCAAGCGACAGTAACGAGGCGTTGCCCCCTGCGCTGGTCGTATCGGTGCTGGTGGTGCGCTCTGCACAGAAACGGTGGAGATAATTGGGCCCGCCCGCCTTGGGCCCCGTTCCCGAAAGCCCTTCGCCGCCAAAAGGCTGGCTGCCGACAACGGCACCGATCATCGACCGGTTTATATAGAGATTGCCAACGCGCGCCCGCGCCTCGACCATGTCGGAAATACGCGCAATGCGGCTGTGCAGCCCCATGGTAAGACCAAAGCCCTTGGCGTTGACCGCCGCGATCGCCTCTTCCAGTTTTCCAGCAGGCCATGTCGCAACATGAACTAAGGGGCCGAAATATTCGGTGTTGAGATCGTCAAGTCTATCGAGGCGGATCACCGTCGGCGGCACGAACAACCCATCATCCGGCACCGCGATGCTGTGCACCATCCGGTCTGCCTGCGACGCACGATAAGCCATCAGCCTGTCATAGGAAGCCTTGTCGATCACAGGGCCAATGTCGGTTGCAGGGTCGGCAGGATCACCCACGACAAGTTCGTCCATCGCCCCCGCCAGCATTTCAAGCGTCGCATCGGCAATATCTTCCTGCAGCATCAACAAGCGCAGCGCCGAGCAGCGCTGCCCGGCAGACTGGAAGCCCGAGACGATAACATCGCGCACCACCTGTTCGGACAATGCGGTTGAATCGACGAACATGGCATTGAGACCGCCCGTTTCTGCGATCAGCGGCACCAGCGGACGGGAATCGTCCGCCAGCAGGTTACGCGCAATCGCCTTGGCCGTTGGCACCGATCCGGTAAAAACAACGCCGGCGATGCGCGGATCGCCAGTAAGCGCCGCACCCACATCTCCGCCGCCAGTCGCCAGTTGCAAAGCACCCTTAGGCACGCCTGCACGATAAGTGAGCGCCAAGACGAAGCGCGCAATTTGCGGCGTCTGCGGTGCAGGCTTTGCCACCACGGCGTTGCCTGTGACCAAAGCAGCGACGACCTGCCCGAGGAATATCGCCAGCGGAAAATTCCACGGCGCAATTGCCGCCCAAACACCGCGCCCTTCATGGCGCAGCACATTGCGCTCGCCGGTCGGTCCGGGCAGTTCGATCGGCAGAAGGTCTGAACGCGCACGTGCTGCATAATAGCGGCAAAAATCGATCGCTTCGCGCACTTCGGATAGTGCATCGGGGATCGTCTTTTTCGCCTCCTGCACGGCAATCGCCATCAGGTCGCTCCGATGCGCCTCCAAAAGGTCGGCCAGCCGATCAAGACAGGCGGCGCGGTCTTCGACCGGAGTCGCCGACCATGCGGGGAAAGCAGATTGCGCGGCGGAAATCGCCCCGGACACATTGGCATCGATGCCCTTGGGCATCGCGGGCATCGCGGCAACCTTGCTGGCAATATCAGCGAGTATGGCGGCATCATCCAGATCCATACCGTCGCTGTTGCACCGTTCGGGCATGAAAAGGTCAGACGGCAAACGGATTGACGGATGACGGCTGCCGCCTGTTTGCATCACCTTTTCCACCGGGTCAGCGAGCAATTCTTCCTCGCTCACATCCTCATCAGCAAGCTGGTGGACAAAGCTGCTGTTCGCGCCATTTTCCAGCAGGCGGCGGACGAGATAGGCCAAGAGATCACGATGGCCGCCAACGGGCGCATAGATGCGGCAATGATAGCCGTCTTCGCGAACCAACCGTTCGAACAACCCCTGCCCCATGCCGTGCAACCGCTGGAATTCAAAATCACGGCTATCGCCAGCCCATTCGAGGATCGTCGCCACGGTCAGCGCATTATGGCTGGCAAAGGCAGGGCGGATATGGCTTGCCGCCAGCATGTCGCGCGCGCAAGCGAGATAGGACACATCGGTTGCCGGCTTGCGCGTGAACAGCGGGAAATCGGAATGGCCGCGTTCTTGGGCCCATTTGATTTCGCTGTCCCAATAGGCGCCCTTTACCAGTCTTACCTGCATCACCCGGCCGGTTTCGCGGCCAAGGCTGTCCGCCCATGCCAGCACTGGGCGCGCGCGTTTGGAATAGGCCTGCACCGCCATACCCAGCCCGTCCCAGCCTTTCAGCTGCCGGTCGCGGGCCGCTGCCTCGATGATATCGAGGCTCATTTCCAGCCGCGCGGCTTCTTCGGCATCAACCGTCAATTGCACGCCGGCATCGGCCGCCTGCCGCGCCAATTCGACCAGCATCGCCGACAGTTCGGGAACGCAGGTCGCCGCCTTTGCGGTTTCATAACGTGGATGCAGCGCCGACAATTTCACCGAAACGCTGTGGCCGCGCGCCGGATCGGCACCGACCGCTGCGACCGCATTCTGATAGGCCTCGAAATAGCGGGCGGCATCGTCGCGGGTGCGCGCTGCTTCGCCCAACATGTCGAAACTGGCTGTGAAACCGCGATTCTCGCTGTCTTCCATCCGATTGCGCGCCTCATCAATGGTGCGGCCCATGACGAACACCTGCCCCATCAACCGCATGGCAGCACCAACCGCCTGACGCACAAAGGGTTCACCTGCACGCGACAGCAGCTTGCGCAGCACGCCCGTGCTTTCGTCGCCCACCATCGCCTTGCCGAGCACCAGGCCCCAGGTCGCACCATTCACTAATAGGCTGGCCGACTGCCCCTTATGCGCACGCCAATTGGCATCGCCCAGCTTGTCTGCAATCAACAGATCAGCCGTGTCGGCATCGGGCACGCGCAAAAAGGCCTCCGCCAGCGATAGCAAAGCCGTCCCCTCTTCGGTGCCCAGTCGGTATTCCTGGAGAAATTGATTCACCCAGCCATCAGACTGTGCGCCGCGCAAATCGGAGAGGAGCCGGTGTGCTCGGCCGACAATCGCCTCGCGTTCGCCATGCTGCAATTGTGCCGCAGCCACCAGCGGGGCGAGTGTTTCGGGTTCGGCGGCACGATAATGCGGCCGTATCGCCATGCGCGCTTTTTCTAACGAGAAAGTCATGCCAGCGGCATTAGCCGCCGGGGGCAGGCTGCTGCAAGTTTCAATTGTTACCAATTTCCCCTCTCTCATTTAGGGGAGAGGGGCGAGGCTTGGCGGCTTGCCGACTAGTCGCAGCGGAGAGGGGAGGGACGGTAATGACCGTGCTCCCCTTCACCTTAGTTTCAACGCCAGCGGCGACCGCAGCGGCTGTCGGATTTGTCGATGGCGCGGCCGGCCAATGCGCCGACGGCAGCCCCGATGATCGCGCCTTCAGTGCGGTTACCGCGGCGGGCAACTTCACGACCGGCAAGACCGCCGACAACACCGCCGATGATTGTGCCGCCGGTACCGCGATCGCAGCGATCACCACGGTTACGATAACCCCGGTCGTTGCGGTCACCGCGATAACCTCGATCTCCGCGATAGCCACGGTCATTGCGATATTCGCGGTCGCGGCTGTAGCTGTAATAGCCATCATCATCGTCATATCCGCTGTGCGCTGCAGCCGGAACTGCGGCAAAGCCCGTGGCGAGAAGGGCGGTGGCGAACAGTGCGCCGATGTTTTTCTTGATCTGCATTTTCCTGTCTCCTCTTCATTTTTTGACCCGGGCCCGTTTCTGGCTGGGCGGTCTGCTGTCTGTGCAACCGGATTATGCGATTCGACTTGAGCCTTTCATGAATGCCAATGTTATCTCCTGTTCAGACTTCTGCTTTTTTTCATGAATGGTATGAGGGGGCGATGCGAACGCTCCGCCTATTGCCGATATTGTTGCTCGCCCTGCTGTCGATCGGCGGGCACCGTGCCTATTGGCGCAATGACAGCCAGACGATTGCGATGGTTCCGCTGCCGCTGGATGCCGCCAATCCCGAACGGCGGCGCGTCGGCGCGCTGACCTATCTGGGCGGCTGGGAATTGCGCAGCAACAATAGCCGCTTTGGCGGAATTTCTGGGATGGTGGCGCTGCCCGACGGCCGATTCCTTGCGTTGAGCGATGCGGGAACGCTGATCGGCTTCACACCGGGGCGGGCGGGCAAGATGGCGGACAGCTTCATCGCCGCGCTGCCTGGCGTCAGCGAAGACAGTGACTATCGTGATTTTGACAGCGAAGGGATGACGCGTGATCCCGATAGCGGGCGGATCTGGATCAGCTATGAAGCGCGCCACGCCATTCGCCGGATGCCCGCATCGCTCAGCCGGATCGACGGCGTGAAGCGGCTGGCCTTTGCCAAAAACTGGCGCGCCAATGGCGGCGTCGAAACATTGGTGCGGCTTGCCGATGGCCGTTTCCTGATCATATCCGAAACCCATTCGCGCCCCGATGGCAGCCACAGCGCCTATCTCTTTTCGGGCGATCCGGTTGAAACGGGAAGCCGGGTCATGCCCTTTGGCTATCGCGCGCCCAATGGATACCGACCCACCGACGCGGCATTATTGCCCGACGGGCGGATATTGATACTCAACCGGCGGATCGCCTTTCCCGACGGCTTTTCGGCCAAGCTGACGCTGATTGATCCCGCCATGATCAAGGAAGATGCCGCCGTACAGCCACAACGGCTGGCGGCGCTGGCCGCCCCGTTGCTCGTCGACAATATGGAGGCGCTGGCCGTGACGCAGCAAGACGGGCGACTGATCGTCTGGATGCTATCCGACAATAATTTCTCGGCAATGCAGCGCAGCTTGCTGCTGAAATTCGCGCTGACCTTGCCCAATAAAAAACCGGAGGCGGAACCCGCCCCCGGCTTTCAAACTCTTTAGCGACGCGCGCTGATTAGGCGGCGGCAGCCGTCTGCTTCTTGGCGACAGCCTTCTTCACCTTGCGTGCATTGATCGACAGCTTCTCGTCCGAAGTCTTGAGCAGCCAGTTGTCGAGACCGCCAACATGCTCAACCGAACGCAGACCCGATGCCGAGACGCGGAACTTGAAATTCTGTTCCAGCGCGTCCGAGATCAGCGTAACATTCTGCAGGTTGGGCAGGAAGGTACGCTTGGTCTTGTTGTTCGCGTGGCTCACATTGTGGCCGACCATGCGGCCTTTACCGGTCAGTTCGCAAATGCGCGACATCGTGAAAATCCTATTCTGTGTCGATAAACGGGAATCGCTATCCCCGGAAAGCGCCTGCCCCTAACCGTGCAGGCGTGAAAGGTCAAGCGAGAAGCAGGTCAGCTAGTTTCGCCCGCTGCCATCCGGCGTCGCCATATTGCGATGCCTGGAAAATCGCGGCGCGCCGGTGGAGCCCTGCATCGCAATCATGGGTGAAGCCAAAGCCGCCATGAAACTGCACCGCCCGATCCGCAGCAAAGCTATAGGCGCCGTCTGCAGCCGCCTTGGCCATGCGCACGGCAACCTCACCCAGCCCCTGCTCGCCATGGCTGTAGGCCGCACTGTAAAGATGCGTGCGCGCCTTTTCATAGGTGACATAGGCGTCAACCATCGGATGTTTCAGCGCCTGATATTCGCCGATCAGCTTTCCAAACTGTTTGCGCGTGCGCAGATAATCGAGCGTATAGTCTATCACCGCCTGCGATCCGCCGCACATTTCGGCAGACTGGAGGAGATTCGCCGCCAGTTCCACCTGCGCCAGTGCCTGCGTTGCCCGATCTGTATCCAGCAGCGCGCTTTCGGGCAGACTGATCCCGTCGAGCGTCAGCGCAAAGCTGCGCTTGGTTTCATCGACAATACCCTCACGGCGCAGCGCACCTGCGGGGATCGCCGCCCGCTCAATCGCGACCAGCACGGGCTTTCCATCAAGCAGCACCGTGGCAATGACAAGCGCGGCATTTTCCGCCCAAAGCACGAAATGCTTTGTACCCGAAAGCGTCAAGCTGCCATCGCCGCTGCGCGATGCGCGCGCCTCAATATTGGTCAATTGCCAGTCGCCATTGGCCTCGCTCAAGGCCAGCGTGCCCACCTCGCCGGCAGCCAGCCGGGACAGCCATTCGCCCTGCTGCGCCGCCGTGCCGCCTGCAAGCAGCGCCTGTTGCGCAAGGGTCGTTGCGACAAAGGGCGACGGGAGCATGGTCCGCCCCATCTGCTCGACAATCGGCACCACCTCGGCCAGCGTCAGCCCGACGCCGCCCTGCGCCTCTGGAACCGCAACTGCAAGCCAGCCCAGATCGGCCATTTCGCGCCAGACATCGGCATCAAAGCCGGTCTCGCTCTCCATCAGCGTGCGGACCTTTGCCATCGGTGATTTTTCGCGGCAAAATGCGGTTGCCACATCGAGCAGTTCGATCTGCTCCTCGCTATAGCCCAGCCCCGCAAAATCCATGACGCGCTCCTCCTCTAATCACCACTATCTGGTTTAATCGTGCGGTTAAATCAAGGCCGGATTGGCGCTGCGTCCGGCTCCTTTTCAGGCGGCGCGCCATCGCCTGCGCCCAGCGCCCGCTGCATGAACAGCGAATCGAGCCAGCGACCGAATTTGCGCCCGACGCCGCGCATCCGCCCTGCCTCTGTAAAGCCAAGCGCCGCGTGCAGCGCGACCGAAGCCGGTTCAGCCCCGCCGATCACCGCGAGCATCTGGCGGAAACCCGCCGCCTGCGCCGCATCGATCAGCGCGCCGAGCAGTGCCCGCCCCACACCCTTGCCCAGATGGTCGGGATGGACATAGATCGAATCCTCGCAGGTCAGGCCATAGGCCGGCCTGTCGCGGAACTGCACGGCATAGGCATAGCCGATGACCGTTGGGCCTTGGGTGCAGACAAGAAAGGGCCAATCGCGCGCCGCACATTCGGCAATCTTTGCCTCGGTCGCCGTAAGTGAACGCGGCTCTGTATCGAAACTGGCGGTCCCATGACGGACATGGTGCGCGTAAATCGCGGCAATCGCCTGTGCGTCCAACGCCTTTGCCGGCCGGATATCAAGGGCATCGTGCATCGCGCCCTCCTGCCCAATTGCGGCCATCCACGCAATGCTATTGCTTTGATGCACTGCCGCCTTCCTCCATCATCGCGTTGGTCATGCCCGGGCGCAACGGCGCGTCGCAACGGATGCACACGCCGCGCGCGTCGGCATCAGTGAGCATCCTTTTGTGCATCAGGTCAAATTTGGCCGACAGGCGCGCGGTCACCTCTGCCGCGCTGGGCGGTTTCCATTTGCCGCCATGTTTCTTGAAGGTCCAGCCGTCCTTCCATTCTTCATAAGTCAGCACATCGTCCGATTTTTCCGCCGGTGCCCCGCCCGATAGATCGCCGCGCTTGATCAACAGGCCAAGCATCGCATCCGATGGCTGGATCTTGCGTTCATATTCCTCCCCCTTGCGGATGATGATCGTCTCACGCCCCTCAACCGCGCGCTGCCAGGCAATGGCGATCAACCCCTGCCGCGACCGTTCGAGCGCATCCTCCCACGCCGCGGCAAAGAGGGGATATTTCTTCTTGGCCCGATAAGGCGCCACATCAGACATGCCCGCACATCGGCACGCATCCTCAACACAGCCGCTATGCGCCAACACATCCAGAAAGCGCTGCAAGCGTTGCTGGTTCCAGCCATCATGCCGCGCGCGGTAACGCGGCATCATCGTCGCAATGTCCGCCTTGATCGGCCCTGCGGGAATATGCTGCGCCGGATTGGCAGAGGCAGCGGCCAGATCATCCGCCGGCTTGCGACGCCGCGCCATCAGCGGTTGCCCCAGATGCGATGATACGGATCGGGATAGGTAGGGTCAACGACGGGCATGGGGGCGATTCCTTTCGAGGTTAACGAAACGAATCACAGATAACCTATATGGTTATATGTAGGACAGTGGTTTAAGAATGCAACTTCATGCTCTCCTTCCCCCTCTCCACTGCGTCTAATTGCCTTTGGCAATAAGACTTCGTACCTCTCCCCTGAAGGAGAGAGGGTTTGCGCAGCCAAAAGCTGATTAGTCGGGCCAAACAGATGCGACGCGACGCAACGCCGCCCGAGCGCCGATTATGGGCATATCTGAAGGCCGACCAATTGGGCGGCGCAAAGTTTCGCCGGCAGGCGGTGATTGGAACTTACATCGCCGACTTCGCCTGCAGGACGCCGATGATGCTCGTCATCGAACTGGATGGCGACACGCATGCGAGCCAGCAAAGCTACGATGCCGATCGCACGCGCTATCTTGAAGATCGAGGCTATCGGGTGCTTCGATTTGCCAACCGCGATGTGATGCAGAATGTCGACGTCGTGATCGCAACGATCGCCGCCGCCCTCTCAACTGCGTTTAAAGGATAACTCCCCCTCTCTCCTTCAGGGGAGAGGTGCGAGACTTGGCAGCTTGCTGCATAGTCGCAGCGGAGAGGGGTTAGTGCGGCAAAGGCCGAACTCCCTCACCCGCTCAACTCCCCTAAAGGAGAGAAGTGTTGCAACCTAACGCCCCTCCCCCTCTTGCTCCAAACCCGCACTTCCGCTAGGCCGCGCGCGATAATCGAATCTCCCGCTTCTGCGCTGGTTTGATGGTCAGCGGACACCTTTCGACAAGACCCTGCGACAAGCTGAGGGCGAACGGTGATTGCGTTCGTTGAGCGTCTTCCCCAATCCCGCGCATGGGCACCGAACACAGAAGGGGTAATTACCATGACCGCCGTTGGACAAGACTCACTGGGCACCCGCTCCACATTGGATGTGGGCGGCAAAAGCTATGCCTATTATTCCTTGAAAAAAGCGGCGGCAAAGCTGGGCGATGTTTCGCGCCTGCCTTTCAGCATGAAGGTGTTGCTCGAAAATCTGCTGCGCTTTGAAGATGGCGGTTTCACCGTTTCGACCGCCGATGCACAGGCACTGGTCGATTGGCAGAAAAACCCAAGCGAAAGCCAGAATGAAATCCAGTATCGCCCCGCGCGCGTGCTGTTGCAGGATTTCACCGGCGTGCCTTGCGTGGTCGATCTGGCCGCGATGCGCGATGCGATTGCAAAGCTGGGCGGCGATACCAGCAAGATCAACCCGCTCGTTCCCGTCCACTTGGTCATCGACCACTCGGTGATGGTTGACGAATTCGGCCACCCCAAGGCGTTCGAGCAGAATGTCGAAATCGAATATTATCGCAATGGCGAGCGTTATGACTTTCTGAAATGGGGATCGAAGAGCCTCGACAATTTCAAGGCGGTTCCCCCGGGCACGGGCATCTGCCACCAGGTGAACCTTGAACATATCGCACAGGCGGTGTGGACCTCAACCGATGCCGATGGCACGACCGTCGCTTATCCCGATACCTGCGTCGGCACCGACAGCCACACCACGATGATCAACGGCCTGGGCGTTCTGGGCTGGGGCGTGGGCGGCATCGAGGCAGAGGCCGCGATGCTGGGCCAGCCGGTATCAATGCTGATCCCCGAAGTGGTCGGTTTCAAATTGACCGGTTCGCTGCCCGAAGGCATCACCGCGACCGACCTTGTGTTGACCGCGACCCAGATGTTGCGCGCGCATGGCGTGGTGGGCCGCTTCGTCGAATATTATGGCCCGGGCCTTGCCTCGCTGACACTCGCCGACCGTGCGACGCTGGCCAATATGGCGCCCGAATATGGCGCGACCTGCGGCTTTTTCGGCATTGACGACAAGACACTCGATTATATGCGCCTTACCGGCCGCAGCGAAGAGGCGATTGCGCTGGCCGAGGCTTATGCCAAGGAACAGGGTTTCTGGATCGATCCGTCGGTCGAGCCGGTGTTCACCTCAACGCTTGAACTCGACATGTCGACCGTGCAGCCCAGCCTTGCCGGGCCGAAGCGCCCGCAGGACAAGGTTGTGCTCTCGAACGTCGACGATGTGTTCAACAAGGATCTTGCCGAAGTTTACAAGCATGAAGGTTTCAAGCGCGTTGCGGTGGAAGGCAAAGCCCATGATATCGGCGATGGCGATGTTGTGATCGCAGCAATCACCAGCTGCACCAACACCTCCAACCCCGGCGTATTGGTTGCCGCGGGCCTTGTCGCGAAAAAGGCGAATGAGCGCGGTTTGAAGCCCAAGCCCTGGGTGAAGACCAGCCTTGCGCCGGGCAGCCAGGTCGTCACCGACTATCTGGTGAAGGCGGGCCTGCAGGAACATCTGGACGCGATCGGTTTCAACCTGGTAGGCTATGGCTGCACCACCTGCATCGGCAATAGCGGCCCGCTGGCAGAGCCGATTTCGAAGGCGATCAACGGCAATGACATTGTTGCCGCGTCTGTCCTTTCGGGCAACCGCAACTTTGAAGGTCGCGTGTCACCCGATGTGCGCGCCAACTTCCTCGCTTCGCCGCCGCTGGTCGTCGCCTATGCGCTGAAGGGCACGGTGACCGAGGATTTCACCACCACCCCGATCGGGCAGGACAAGGCCGGCAATGATGTCTTCCTTAAGGATATCTGGCCCTCCAACGCCGAAATCCACGATTTGATGACCGCGAATATCAGCCGCGAAATGTTCGAGGCGCGCTATGCCAACGTCTATAAGGGCGACGAACATTGGCAGAAGATCAACGTCGAAGGTTCGGAAACCTATCAGTGGCGCGCAGGCAGCACCTATGTCGCCAACCCGCCCTATTTCGAAGGTCTGGAAATGACCCCGGCGCCGGTTTCCGACATCATCGAAGCAAAGCCGCTCGCGATCCTCGGCGATTCGATCACCACCGACCACATCAGCCCCGCCGGCAGCATCAAGGCAGACAGCCCCGCCGGAAAATGGCTTATGGAACATCAAGTTAGCAAGTCCGACTTCAACAGCTACGGCGCCCGCCGCGGCCATCACGAAGTCATGATGCGCGGCACATTTGCGAATATAAGAATCAAGAATGAAATGGTGCCCGGAATCGAAGGTGGCATGAGCCGATATGGCGCCGAAATACTTCCGATTTACGATGTAGCCATGAAGCACAAGGCAGATGGAACTGCACTTGTTGTTATTGGTGGCAAGGAATATGGCACAGGCTCTTCACGTGACTGGGCCGCGAAGGGAACTAACCTTCTCGGTGTTAAATCCGTTATTGTCGAAAGCTTCGAGCGCATTCACCGTTCCAACCTCGTCGGAATGGGCGTGCTGCCGCTGCAGTTCAAGGATGGCGAAAACCGCCATACCCTTGGCCTTGATGGCGATTGCAGCTTCACCATTACCGGTGTTGCCAATCTAAAGCCGCGCCAGACGGTGACGGTCAAGGTCACCCGCAAGGATGGCTCGACCTTCAATTTCGACGCGCTGTGCCGCATCGATACCGCCAATGAACTGGAGTATTTCCTGAACGGCGGCATCCTGCACTATGTGCTGCGGAAGCTTGCCGCTTAATTTGGGATAACAGGGTGATTAAAAAGGGGCCGCGTCAATCGCGGCCCTTTTTCCTTGGCCTCAAGCTGCTCAAGCTGTGTCTTCGATCCGCGCGAGTAAAGCCTCGACCTGCACCTGCGCTCCGGCAACGGCATTCAGTTCGGTCACCACGCCATCGAACGGTGCGATCAGCGTATGCTCCATCTTCATGGCTTCGAGCGTCAAAAGCTTCTGCCCCTTGGTCACGGACTCGCCAGCTATGACATCAACCGAAATGATGCGCCCTGGCATCGGCGACAGGATAGTTCCGTCCCCGGCAACGCCGCCATGCGTGCCTTCGTGCCGGTCGAGCGTGTAGCGCCGCGCAAAGCCGCCGGTAAAGACCAGCACATCACGAGCAGGCTCTGCCGCGATGATTTCGGCAAAGGGCACCTCAAACAAGGTATCGCGGTCATCGCGTAGCCGAGCAATCGCCTTCGGTGACGCGTTGAGCCTGAAGCCAAGCGCCGCATTCCAGGGGCTGTCCCCGGGGCTTGCGGCCAGATTTGCCGCCACTTCCGCAAGTTCGTCTGCTTCGGCCTCGGGCGGCACGACAAGCGCTTCACCGTCTCGCCCGATCAAACCCGTATCAACATCGCCCGAGAGGAAATCGGGATGCTGCATCAACTGGCTAAGGAACCCGGCATTGGTCCGCACTGGCCAAATCTCGCTATCGTCCAGCCCGGATTCGAGCCGTGATATAGCTTCGTCGCGGGTCGCGCCGTGGGCGATCAGCTTGGCGATCATCGGGTCGTAATAGGGAGAGACTTCCCCACCCTGCACAACACCGCTGTCGACACGCAGCCGATCCGGCAGCACCAGGTGTTCGAGCTTGCCGATAGAGGGCAAGAAGCCCTTTTCTGGATCCTCGGCATAAAGCCGCGCCTCGACCGCCCAGCCATTGATTGCAAGGTCTTCCTGCATCAAGGGCAGAAGTTCGCCATTCGCTACACGCAACTGCCACTCGACCAGATCGACGCCGGTAATCGCCTCGGTTACCGGATGTTCGACCTGCAGGCGGGTGTTCATCTCCATGAACCAGATGCGGTCTGCGCGCAGGCCTTCGGACGCGTCCGCGATGAACTCAATCGTACCTGCACCGACATAGTCCACTGCCTTGGCCGCGCTGACGGCAGCAGTGCAGAGCGCCTCACGGGTTGCTGCATCCATCCCGGGCGCGGGCGCTTCCTCGATCACCTTCTGGTGGCGGCGCTGCAACGAACAGTCACGCTCAAACAAATGAACGATATTGCCGTGGCGGTCACCGAACACCTGCACCTCGATATGGCGCGGCCGCTGAATATATTTCTCGATAAGGACGTGATCATTGCCAAAGCTCGCCGTTGCCTCGCGTCGGCAACTGGCCAGCGCATCGGCAAAATCCTCCGGCCGCTCGACCAGCCGCATACCCTTGCCGCCGCCGCCTGCCGCCGCCTTGATCAAAACCGGATAGCCGACCGCATCTGCCTGAATGGCAAGGAAGCCTGCATCCTGGTTCCTGCCCATATAGCCCGGCGTCACCGGCACGCCCGCTTGCTGCATCAACTGCTTGGCTGCATCCTTCAGCCCCATTGCCGTAATGCTTTCAGGATCGGGGCCGACCCAAATCAGCCCTGCGTCGATCACGCTTTGCGCAAATTCTGCATTCTCGGAGAGGAAGCCATAGCCCGGATGGATCGCCTCTGCACCGGTCGCCTTGGCAGCAGCGATGATCCGGGACCCAACAAGATAGCTTTCCCGCGCCGCCGACGGGCCGATATGAACAGCGTCGTCCGCCATCCGCACGTGTAGCGCATTGGCATCAGCATCCGAAAAAACCGCGACAGTCCGGATACCCATTGAATGTGCAGTGCGGATGATCCGGCAGGCGATTTCGCCGCGATTGGCGATGAGGAGGGATTGGATCATGGTCATTACATCCTGAACACGCCAAAGCCACGCTCTTCAACCGGCGCGTTCAGCGTCGCCGCAAGCGCCAGTCCCAGCACATCCCTTGTCTGAGCCGGGTCGATCACTCCATCATCCCACAGCCGCGCGGTCGCGTAATAGGGGTTGCCCTCATCCTCATATTTCTGGCGGATCGGGGCCTTGAAGGCCTCCGCCTGATCGGGGCTCCAGCTTGCGGCATCGCGGTGGACGGTCGCCAGCACGCTCGCGGCCTGTTCCCCGCCCATCACGCTGATGCGCGCGTTGGGCCAACTGAACAGGAAGCGGGGCGAGTAGGCGCGGCCGCACATCCCGTAGTTCCCGGCACCAAAACTGCCGCCGATCACGACGGTGAGTTTGGGCACGGTCGCGGTGGCGACGGCGGTGACGAGCTTCGCGCCATGCTTGGCGATCCCCTCAGCCTCATATTTGCCACCGACCATGAAGCCGCTGATATTCTGCAGGAACAAGAGCGGGATCTTGCGCTGCTGCGCCAGCTCGATGAAATGCGCACCCTTTTGCGCGCTCTCGCTAAACAGCACGCCATTATTGGCAAGGATCGCGACCGGCGTCCCCCAGATATGGGCAAAGCCGCACACCAGCGTGCTGCCATAAAGCGCCTTGAATTCATGAAATTCGCTGCCATCGACGAGCCGTGCGATTACCTCATGCACATCATAGGGTGCGCGGACATCTTCGGGGATGATGCCGTAGAGTTCCTGCGGATCATATTTGGGCGGCCGTGGTTCGCGGGCTTCGACTTTGAATCCTTCGTTCGCGCCCAGATGGCTGACGATGTCGCGCACAATGGTCAGCGCATGTTCGTCATTCTCAGCAAGATGGTCGACCACACCTGACTTGCGCGCATGCAGATCGCCGCCGCCTAGGTCCTCGGCGCTGATCTCCTCCCCCGTCGCCGCTTTCACCAAGGGCGGGCCGGCAAGGAAAATCGTGCCCTGCTTCTTCACGATCACTGTCTCGTCCGACATGGCCGGCACATAGGCGCCGCCCGCCGTGCAACTGCCCATCACGCAGGCAATCTGCGGGATTGCCTTTGCCGACATGTTCGCCTGGTTGAAAAAGATGCGTCCGAAATGCTCCCGATCAGGGAAAACCTCCGCCTGATGCGGCAAGTTGGCCCCGCCGCTATCGACCAGATAGATGCACGGCAGCCGGTTCTCCATCGCGATTTCCTGGGCACGGAGATGTTTCTTCACCGTTAGCGGGTAATAGGTGCCGCCCTTAACCGTCGCATCGTTGCATAGGATCATACAGGTACGTCCCGATACGCGGCCTATGCCGGTGATCAGGCTCGCCCCATGCACATCGCCCTCATACATGCCATTGGCCGCAAGCTGGCCGATCTCAAGGAAAGGCGCGCCGGGATCAAGCAGCCGTTCGACGCGGTCTCGCGGCAGCAGCTTTCCCCGCGCGATATGGCGTTCGCGATGCTGTTCCGGCCCGCCAAGCGCGGCCGCGGCCACTTTGGCACGCAAATCTGCAGCCAAGGCGCGGTTATGTAAGGCGCGGGCTTTATACTCGGCGCTGTCGGGCTGGACAGCGGTGGCAATCACAGGTGCGGTCATAGCCCCACTATAGCCACCGCTGGCGCAGAAGGAATTTCAAATTTAGCTGTAAATCCGACGCTTTATTGCGACAGGATTTCATGGTCGCCACCAAGTTAGTGCATCGCCCATATCTGCGCCGCATCGCCAGAAACCAAAACAACAGTATGCAGACGCTTGGGTATCTGCATGTTGCTGCGCGTCATGGTCCCCGCCGAGCGCCTGTTGGACCATATGGTCCGTGCGCTCGAACGGAGAATTTGACCATCAACGCGCTCCTGCGACCGGCGGCTCGTAATAGACTTGCGCGCCGGGCCCCAATGGTAAGTCAAAATAGACCCAGCCGACTGTCATCGCGATACCGAACGCCATGAAGGTCAGCGCATAGGGCAGCATCAAAGCAAGCAGCGAACCCACGCCAAGCGAATTGTCGTAACGCCGGGCAAAGGCTAGGATAAGCGGGAAATAGCTCATCAGCGGGGTCATGATGTTGGTGTAGCTATCCCCCATGCGATAGGCCGCTGTCGTCATTTCCGGGCTGATACCCAGCAGCATGAATTTGGGGACCACAACCGGTGCCATCGCGCTCCATTTCGCAGCGGCCGAACCGATGAAAAGGTCAAGGAAAGAGGACACGAACTGGACACCGGCAAGCAGCAAAGGTGCTGGCACGTTCATCGCTTGCAGCACCAGCGCGCCATCGATCGCAAAGATCGGTCCGAGCCGCGACCAGTTAAACATTGCGACGAAATGGGCGGCAAAAAATACGAACACCAGATAGGGCGCGAGCATTCGCACGCCTTCCTGCATCATCGTGATCACATCTTTCGAATCCTTCACCGTCCCTGCCGCGCGGCCGAATACGACACCTGTGATAAGGAACAGCAGGAAAAATCCCGCAACTAGCGCGGCATAAAAGGGCTGCAACTGCGCCGTGCCGGTCTTCGTCTCGTCGATCAGCGGAGTGTATCCCGGCCACAGCGCGAGTGCGGCAAAGGCCCCTGCTATCAGCAATGCGGCGACACCGGCAGCTCGCAACCCGCGGCGTTCAGCCGGCGTCACTTCCGACCGGGCGAGTTCCGCTTTCAGTTCTTCATCGGGCTCTGCACCCCAGGTGCCGAGGCGCGGTTCAACAACCCGGTCGGTAATGTACCAAATGATCGGAGTGAAGACGACAACGATGGACAGGATGAACCACCAATTGCCAAGCGGGTTCATCGTCCAGTTGGGATCGATGATCCTAGCTGCCTCCTGCGTGAAACCGAATAACAATACATCCATTTGCCCCGGCGTGATGTTGCCGGCAAAGCCGCCAGACACGCCTGCAAAAGCGGCGGCCAAGCCAGCCAACGGGTGCCGTCCAACGCTTGCATAAAGGATCGCCGCCAAGGGGATGAACACGACATAGGCCGCGTCGGAGGCATGGTGCGAAACCATACCGATCACCGCGACAATGGGGGTCAGGATCACGCGCGGGGCATTGCGCAGGCTGGCGCGGATCAGCGCCGAAAACAGACCCGATCGTTCAGCAACGGCCGCACCCAATATCAGTGTCATCACCAGCCCCAAGGGCGCAAATCCGGTTAGTGTCTTGGGCATTTCTGTCACTAGTCGGGCGATATTCTCTTCAGAAAAGAGGCTGGTGGCCCGATAAGTGAGAACCCCGTCCTTGAGAACGCCCCATTGCGGTGATTCCTTGCCCGTATAGGCAAGCGATGCTGACCAGCCGAGGGCTTGTCCCAGTGCCGACAGCAACATCAGGAACAGGATCAACCAGACGAAGATCATCGCCGGTTCGGGAAGAAGATTGCCCGCGCGCTCGACAAAGCCGAGGAAACCGCGCTGGCGGGGAGATGCTTGCGATTGTGTTGTCATTCAAGGGCCCATGAACTTTGCGCCCACCGCTTGCGCGGTGAACGTGGTCCCTATTTCCCCTTGAATTCCCGCCTAGCTGAAACGGCTGCGCAGGTCCAGCAGTGCAATTGCAGCCTTCGCCGCTTCCCCGCCCTTATCTTTCTGGGTCGGGTCAGCGCGGACGAGAGCCTGCTCTTCATTTTCAACGGTGAGAATGCCGTTGCCGATCGCGAGTCCGTCCATCGTCAGCGCCATGATACCGCGCGCGCTTTCGCCGGCAACGATTTCGAAATGATAGGTTTCGCCGCGGATGACAACGCCAATCGCGACATAACCGTCATACATATCGCTCTGATCGGCCAGCGCGATTGCGCTGGGAATTTCAAGGGCGCCCGGAACGGTGACGACATCGACCTCATGCCCGCCAGCTTTCAGCGCAGCATGCGCACCCGCCACCAGCATGTCATTGAGATGATCGTAAAATCGTGCTTCTACGATGAGAAATTTTGCCATTGCTCTTACTCCGGTATCGGCCGTTCGCCCACGACGCGAATGCCATAGCCATCAAGGCCGACAACATTACGGTGTGCATTTGTGAGGAGGATCATGTCGTGAATGCCAAGATCGGCAAGGATTTGCGCGCCAATGCCATAGGCCCTCAGGTCCATGTCTGGACGACGTCCGCCTGAACCGCCCACTTCAGCAGTCAGGCTTTCGGGATTATGTGGCATCAGCAACACGATCGCTCCAGCACCGACCTTGCCGATTTCCTCCATCGCACGCTGCAGGATGCGCTTGCGCGGACCAGGCGCCCCAAGCACGTCGGAAAATATAGAAATTCCGTGCATGCGTACCAGTGTCGGTTCGTCGGCAATGACGCGTCCCTTTTGCAGCACGATATTGACGCTGCCGTCGATCTTGTTGCGATAGCTTTTCGCCACCCAATCGCCGCCATAATCCGAACGGAACGGCGCTTCGGACACACATTCAACCAGATGATCGTTGCGCCGACGATATTCGATGAGGTCGCGGATTGTACCCATCTTCAGCTTGTGCAGCCGGGCAAAGGCGACAAGGTCGTCCATCCGGGCCATCGTACCATCATCCTTCATGATTTCGCAGATCACGCCTGAGGGATTAAGGCCAGCGAGGCGGCTGATGTCGACCGCCGCCTCGGTGTGGCCTGCTCGCACCAGCACACCGCCGTCGCGGGCAGTTAGCGGAAAGACATGGCCGGGCGAGACAATATCGGCAGGCCCCTTGGAAGCGTCGACCGCGACCGAAATGGTCCGCGCGCGATCAGCAGCACTGATTCCGGTGGTGACCCCTTCTTTCGCCTCGATCGAGACGGTGAAAGCCGTTTCCATGCTTTCGCGATTTTCGCTGGTCATGGGTGCAAGGCCGAGTTGATTGCAACGCGATCTGGTCATTGCAAGGCAGATGAGGCCTCGGCCATGCGTTGCCATGAAATTGATTGCATCGGGCGTCGCCATTTGCGCGGGAATGATAAGGTCGCCCTCATTCTCCCGGTCCTCGTCATCGACAAGGATATACATGCGCCCGTTGCGGGCTTCCTCGATGATTTCCTCGATCGGCACCAGCGCCGGCGTGTCATCATTCGAGAAAAGATAGCTCTCCAGCTTACGCAGGGTATCCGCCGTAGGATTCCAATCAGGCGCATCAAGATCACGCAATGTATTGGCATGCAGGCCTGCGGCACGCGCAAGACCCGAACGGGACAAACCACCTTCATTTACAAGGCGGCGAAGCTTATCAATTAACTGACTGGACATGAGATCCCCCGGAGTCGGCTATAGAAGCCTTTACTCCACGGGCTCTTTCACACCGCAATGTGATTGTCAAAAACAATATTCACATCTGAATGAAGGCGCGCCCTTTTGGGGTATAATAGGAGCCGGATGACCCGCAGAAATATCGTTACGGCTGCTTCCGTCAGGACCTGACCGGGTTGGCGACGACTACGCCCATCCGACTCCCGGACGCGCATATGGCAGCTTCAGCGTGGCTTTTCAAGCACCGGGACAAACAGGAAAATCCCGTCCGATCGCAGCAACTTGGCGAGTTAATCCTGCATTATCCGCGTTCCGACGCGGTTGATTCACCCTGTCCGGTCATTCTTTCGCGGCCGAAAGGATGATTGCCATGGATACCAGCGACACCATTAATCCAGCCTTGCTGCGCCCCGAAAGCGTTGCACTCGAAGATCGCTGCGCTCCGCGCATTAAGATTCGAATTCCTGCTCTGCTGCGTCCGTCGGGCAGCACCGGCTTTGCGGTTGTCGTCACCGACCTGTCGGTCGCTGGTTTTCAGTGCGAGGCACTGACAGGAATGCCGCCGGGAGCCCGCTGCTGGCTGGCCTTGCCCGGGCTGTCACCAATTGAAGCGCAACTGGTCTGGAACAATAGCGGGGGAGTCGGCTGCGCTTTTGCAAGCCTCCTCAATGTTGCAGTTGTCGATTCGATAATACGGCGCTTCGCCTTTTCCTGACCCCGGCTTTGCCAGTTTGACAAATCCGGCCTTCTATCGTCGCATAAATGTCATCAAGCTGTAACATTCCGCTGCGCTAAACCGTTGTGATAGCCTTACCGTTCTGCTCATCTGAACATGATTCGGGCAGCAAGGCCAAGGATAGCGACAGTGATGGCTAACGACCCTTTAAAATATCTCGCCCTGATCGAATTGCCGATTCTGCTTGTGATTGACGAAAGGGTGCATTTTGCCAACAGCGCTGCACAAGCCCTCCTTGGCAGCCATATCGAGCAGCAGGATATTCGCATCGCCTTACGCGATCCGGAGGCACTGCGTCTCATCAAGACCGGGCAGAGCGGCAACGTCCGACTGGCAGGTCTTTCCGTAAAGGGTAGCGTCTGGGAAATGCGCTACAGCATGCTCAACGATAAAGTCGGGCTGATAACCCTGCAGGACCAGTCGGTTCAGGTAAGCGTCGCGCGCGCGCACGCTGATTTCGTTGCAAATGCGAGCCATGAACTGCGAACGCCGCTTGCCGCCATTCGCGGATATGTCGAAACGCTACTTGATCCGAAAGCCGGCGACGATCCGCAAACACGCCACCAATTCCTGACGATCATCAAGCGTGAGGCAGCGCGGATGGAAGCGCTTGTTTCCGACCTGATGTCGCTGTCGCGGATCGAAGCCATCCGCCATGAAATACCATCAACCGAAGTTGATATTGTGGCACTGTGCCGCGAAGTGTTGGCAGAGCAAACACGCAATCCGGCATTCACGCTGGAAACCGACAATAGCAAGGTATTGGTTGCAGGTGACGCGCCGCAATTGGCCCAAGCGATCCGCAATCTCGTCGACAATGCAGAAAAATATGGCACGACAGAAAAGGCAGCAATGATCCGGATCGAGGCCACCGATCATGGCTGGGTCAGCATCGCTATCGAAGATCATGGCGAAGGCATAGCGCCCGAACATCTGCCAAGACTGACAGAGCGCTTTTACCGTGCCGACGCCGGGCGTAGCCGCGCTGCGGGGGGTACTGGTCTGGGCCTTGCCATCGTCAAGCACATTGTCGAACGGCACCGTGGCCGCTTTGATATCAAGAGCAGGATTGGCGAAGGAACCACGGCTACAATCATGCTGCCGCAACTGATTCAGGATTGAGTCTTAAAACTGTAATCAAACTGTCGCATTTGAGCGACGCACGAAATTGAAAGGGACAAGCAAATGCGCAAATGGGGTTATATCGTAATGGCATCGGTCGCGGCGCTAGCCGTGTCGGCTTGCGGCGGGAATACTGGCGAGGGAACGCGCGATTTCATCCGCGTTGTCGGCTCGTCAACCGTTTCGCCTTTCGCAGAAATCATCGCCGAAGCAGCGACCAAGGCCGAAGGTGGAATTAAATCACCTGTGATCGAATCGACGGGAACCGGCGCCGGCATGAAATTGTTCTGCGCAGGCATCGGTTCGCAGCACCCCGATATCACCATGGCTTCGCGTCGCATGAAGAAATCGGAGTTCGAGGAGTGCCAGAAAAGCGGCGTCACCGACATCATCGAAGTCCAGATCGGCCTGGACGGGATCGCCTTTGCTGAAGCCAATGCCGGTCCGAAAATGGCACTGACACCGACCGACGTTTACAAGGCCCTCGCCGCCAATCCGTTCGGCAAGCCGCAGACCGCAAAGAACTGGAGCGACGTGAATCCCGCTCTGCCGGCAATTCCGATCCTCGTTTACGGTCCGCCGTCGACCTCTGGCACGCGTGACGCGCTGTCAGAACTCATCCTGACGAAGGGCTGCGATACCGACCCTGCAATGAAGGCGCTGAAGGACAGCGACAAGGACAAGCATAAGGAAGTCTGCACCAAGGTGCGCACGGACGGTGCCTATGTCGACCAAGGCGAAAATGACAATCTGATCGTCCAGAAAATCGCTGCCAACCCGAAGTCAATCGGCGTGTTCGGTTTCTCATTCCTTGAAGAAAACAGCGACAAGATCAAGGCTGTGCCGATGTCAGGCGTGATGCCGACCTTTGCGACCGTTGCCGATTTCTCCTACCCCGGTGCGCGCCCGCTTTACCTTTATGTGAAGGCAGCGCATGTGAAGGCGATCAAGGGCATCGATTCGTTCTTGAACCAGTTCGTCACATCTTGGGGTCCAGATGGCGCGCTTCAGCAAAAGGGCATGGTTGTTGCTCCTGAAGACGTCCGCACCAAGAATGCCGAAGTGGTCAAGAAGATGACCCTTATGGAAACATCGGAACTGAAATAATCGGTTCGTAGAGGGGGCTAATGCCAACAACGTTCGTCCTCTTTGCAGTGATTGGCCTGGGCTTTATCGCCTGGGCCATTTCACGTGCAAAGGCAGCGCATTTCGCACCAACACGGGGCAAGCTTCGGCTTGCGCTGCCGCAGCATTATGGATTTTACGTCGGGATATGGACCGTCGTACCGGCTCTAATTGCGGTGTGGATATGGTCAGTTATCGCCCCAGCACTGGTCGATCAGGCTGTACTTGCGCATCCATTGGCCCAGCAATTGCCGGCTTTTGATCTGCAGCGTCAGTCGATCCTAGGCGAAGCTTATTCGATCGCCGGCAATCCTAATGCATTTGCCACGGATCCGCTGGCGCGTGATCTAGCACCAGTCATTGCAGAGGCGAAAAGCCGCTATGGGATCATTGGCGGACTGATGGCGCTTGTCATTGCTTTGGCCGGCGGCGGTTACGCTTTCACCCGCATCCGGGCGACCTTCCCCGCGCGCGAACGCGTCGAGCGGCTTGTCATGTTCGCGCTGCTCATCGCTTCCTTCGTGGCGATCGTGACGACATTCGGCATCATCGCTTCACTCATCTTCGAAACCGGGCGCTTCTTCTCGATGGTCAGCCCGATCGACTTCCTGTTCGGTACGAACTGGACGCCCGACACGATGGCTTCGGCCAATGTAGATATGGGCAAGGATCTGGGCGCAGTACCGCTTTTCTGGGGCACTTTCTTCATTGGTGCCGTAATCGCGATGGTCGTGGCCATTCCTTTCGGCTTGATGAGCGCGATTTATCTGACGCAATATGCAAGCCCGCGCGCGCGCAGCATATTGAAACCGATCCTTGAAATACTCGCCGGCATTCCGACCGTCGTTTACGGCTATTTCGCGGCGCTGACCGCCGCTCCGCTCATTCGCGATTTTGCACTGGCAATTGGCATCAACAATCCTTCGACCGAAAGCGCGCTTGCTGCAGGCTTGGTGATGGGCGTGATGATTATCCCCTTTGTATCGTCAATGGCCGATGACAGTATCGCTGCCGTGCCGCAGGCCATGCGGGACGGTTCGCTGGCTATGGGCGCGACCACATCAGAAACGATCAAAAGGGTGCTAATTCCTGCGGCGCTGCCGGGGATTGTCGCCGGGATCATGCTCGCCATCAGCCGCGCCATCGGTGAAACGATGATTGTTTATATGGCGGCCGGCGCATCTGCCAACCTGTCAGCCAATCCGTTCGATCGCATGACCACCGTCACCTACCAGATCGCTGCACTGCTGACCGGCGAAGGCAGCTTCGATCATCCGACGACATTGGCGGCGTTCGCACTCGGCCTGGTGCTGTTCTTAGTGACGCTCGCTCTCAACATTATTGCCCTGCGCGTTGTGAAGCGCTTCCGGGAGGCATATGAGTAATTGGCAATCCCCTGAGGCCACAAAGCGCCTGAAAAAACGCTACGCCGCCGAAAGGCGGTTCAAGGCCATCGGTTTTGCGGCGATATTGTTATCGCTGTCATTTCTGGCGTTCCTGCTCTTTACGATGTTCAAAAACGGCCTTGCGGGGATCGACTGGGCATTCCTTACCGGTTCCGACTCGACCAACCCCGACGTCGCCGGCGTATGGAGCTCAGCCAAGGGATCCATCCTGACTATGGTCGTGACGCTCGGCCTCGCTTTCCCGACCAGCGTTCTCGCCGCAATCTATCTGGAGGAATTTGCCCCGAAAAAGCGCTGGGTGGATTTGGTTGAAGTATCTATCAACAACCTCGCCGCCGTGCCGTCGATCATTTTCGGCCTTTTGGGCTTGGCCGTGTTCATCCAGCTTGCCCACCTGCCCCGTTCATCGCCCCTCGTTGGCGGCCTGACGCTCGCGTTGATGACCATGCCGGTCATTGTCATCGCCGGCCGGAATGCGATCAAGTCGGTTCCGCCATCCATTCGGGATGCAGCCCTCGCCGTCGGCGCCAGCCCGATGCAGACGGTTTTCCACCATGTTCTTCCGCTTGCCCTGCCCGGCATTCTAACCGGAACAATCATCGGCATGGCGCGCGCTCTGGGTGAAACAGCGCCGTTGCTGATGATCGGCATGCGCGCCTTTGTTTCGACTCCGCCGGGCAGCATCACCGAACCTTCTTCGGTGTTACCAATGCAGATCTTCCTTTGGTCTGACGAAGTCGACCAAGGTTTTGTACAGAATACATCCGCCGCAATCATCGTGCTGTTGGTCGTCCTGCTGTTGATGAACGGCCTTGCCATCTATCTCCGCAACCGCTTTGAAACGCGCTGGTGAACGGGTTTAACCAATGACTGAAACAACAAAAATCTCTGCCCGCGACGTATCCGTCTATTATGGATCGAAACAGGCCATCAACAATGTCTCGATCGACATCGCGACCGAACATGTCACAGCTTTCATCGGACCGTCGGGTTGCGGCAAGTCCACTTTCCTGCGGACACTGAACCGCATGAACGATACCATTCCGTCGTGCCGCGTTGAAGGAACGATCGATCTGGACGGCGAAGACATTTACGGTAACACAATGGATGTGGTGCAGTTGCGCGCCCGCGTCGGCATGGTGTTCCAGAAGCCGAATCCATTTCCCAAGTCGATCTACGAAAATGTCGCTTATGGCCCGCGCATCCACGGCCTTGCCGCAACCAAGGCAGACATGGATGCCATCGTAGAAAAATCGCTGCGCCGCGCTGGCCTTTGGGACGAGGTAAAGGATCGACTGACGGATGCCGGCACGGCCCTGTCCGGCGGGCAACAGCAACGCCTTTGCATCGCGCGTGCAATCGCGGTGAGCCCTGAAGTCATCCTGATGGACGAACCCTGCTCGGCACTTGATCCGATTGCGACCGCCCGCATCGAAGAATTAATCGACGAACTTAAAGGCCGTTATGCGATCGTGATCGTCACCCATTCCATGCAACAGGCAGCCCGCGTATCGCAGCGCACTGCCTTTTTCCATCTCGGCAATATCGTCGAATATGGTGAAACCTCGGACATATTCACCAATCCGCGCGAACAGCGCACCCAAGATTATATTACAGGCCGTTACGGCTAGGAGTTTATTCGATGGCTGAACAGCATACCGTCAAGGCATTTGACAATGAAATCACCCAGCTGCGCGGCCTTATCGCCGAAATGGGTGGCATCGCCGAAATCTCCATCGGTCGCGCTGTCGACGCGCTGATCAATCATGATGAAGAACTTGCACGATCGGTGGTTGCTGGCGACGCGAAACTGGACGCGCTCGAAGCAGAAGTTGACCAACTGGCCGTGCGCATCATCGCGCTCCGTGCGCCGATGGCTGACGACCTGCGCGACGTGATCGCCGCGCTGAAGATTTCCGGCGTAGTCGAGCGGATCGGCGACTATTCAAAAAACATTGCCAAGCGCGTCGGCGAGATCGAACGACAGAAAAAATTTGAACCACTTACCCTGATCCCTGCGATGGGCGAGATTGCGCAAGGTATGGTGCGCGACGTGCTGAATGCCTATGCGTCACGCGATCAACAACTTGCCGTCGACGTTATCGAGCGTGATGAAAAGCTCGACAACTTCTACAATTCGATCTTTCGTAACCTTGTTTCGCACATGATGGAAAACCCCGCGACAATCAGCAGCGCAGCGCAACTTTTGTTTGTTGCGCGCAATCTGGAACGCATCGGCGACCATGCGACAAATGTTGCAGAAATGGTCTTCTACGCGGCAACCGGGCGCTATTTCACGGATCGCGGATACATCGAAGACGGCGAAAAATGACACCGCGCATCCTGATCGTAGAGGATGAGCCAGCCCTCGCCGAACTGCTCGAATGGAATTTCAAGAGCGCCGGCTACGAAGTGGCCCAGACTGCCGACGGTGAGGAAGCATTGCTGCTTGCGGAGGAATTCGTCCCGGATATCATCATCCTTGACTGGATGATCGAGCAGATGCCGGGTATCGAAGTGTGTCGGCGTCTGCGCAAAAGGCGTGAAACGGCGGAGATACCCGTCATCATGCTCACAGCCCGGGGTGAGGAAGAGGATCGCATCCGGGGGCTGGAGACGGGAGCAGACGATTATGTCACCAAGCCCTTCAGTCCGCGTGAGTTAAAAGCGCGTGTGGAAGCGGTGATGCGCCGCACACGTCCCGCGATGACGGGCAGTATGCTGGTCGTAGGCGATATCGAGCTGGATCCAGTTGCAGTGCGGGTTAAGCGGGACGGACAACAGATCATGCTTGGTCCCACCGAATTCCGTTTGTTGCGGCATTTCATGGAACGCCCCGGTCGCGCGCAATCCCGCAGCCAGTTGCTCGATGCTGTCTGGGGGCATGATAGCGATATCGAACTACGGACTGTTGACGTTCATATCCGGCGCCTGCGCAGCGCGATCGAACTGCCCGGCAAGGACGATCCGATCCGGACAATTCGTTCGGTCGGATATGCCATGGACGGCTAAAGTCTTAAGTCTCGCCATTTCCCGGGGGGCAGCCCCTCGACACTCCAGTCGCCGACAGACCAACGTATGAGCCGCAGAGTGGGGTGCCCGACTGCAGCTGTCATCCGTCGGACCTGGCGGTTACGTCCTTCCCGTATCGTAAGTCTTATCCAGCTATCGGGAACTGTCTTTCGCACGCGGATCGGTGGATCGCGTGGCCAAAGAGCGGGCGGCTCGATCGCTTCGGCCAATGCAGGCAAAGTCATTCCGTCATTGAGCTTCAACCCGCTGCGAAGTTTTTGGAGAGCATCTTCACCAACTGCGCCCTCAACCTGTACCAGATAGCATTTAGGCATTTTGTGTCGCGGATCAGCGATCTGTGCCTGCAATCGGCCATCGTCGGTCAATAGCATCAGCCCCTCACTATCCATATCAAGCCGCCCGGCGGGATAGACATTGGGAACGTCGATAAAGGCCGACAGCGTTGGACGCGGCGATCCTTCAGTTCCCTTGTCGGTAAACTGGGGAAGCACGCCATAAGGCTTGTTGAAGAGGATCAGACGGGACACAGGCAGGGTCCTAACAGCAACGTGGGCAAGGAAAAAGGCCGGCGAGTTTCCCCACCGGCCTCTTATTCCGTTTCAGCCTGAGCTGAGCGGTGGATTTAGAAATCCATGCCGCCCATACCGCCCATGCCACCGCCCATCGGCATTGCCGGGGCCTTGTCTTCCGGAGCGTCCGCAATGGTCGCTTCAGTGGTGATGAGCAGGCTGGCAACCGATGCTGCATCCTGCAGCGCCGTGCGCACAACCTTGGTCGGGTCGATAACGCCTGAAGCCTTCAGGTTCTCGTAGGTGTCAGTCGCAGCGTTGAAGCCCTGCTCCTGATTGCCTTCGCGCAGCAGGTTGCCCGATACAACCGCACCGTCATGGCCGGCATTTTCCGCGATCTGACGGACAGGAGCCATGATTGCCTTGCGGATGATGTCGATACCACGGGTCTGGTCGTCATTTGCACCCTTCAGGCCATCAAGAGCCTTGGTGGCGTAGAGCAACGCAGTACCGCCGCCGGGGACGATACCTTCTTCGACTGCTGCACGGGTTGCGTGCAGCGCATCGTCAACGCGGTCCTTGCGCTCCTTGACTTCGACTTCGGTCGCACCGCCAACCTTGATGACGGCAACGCCGCCAGCAAGCTTAGCAAGACGTTCCTGCAGCTTTTCACGATCATAATCGCTGGTGGTGGTTTCGATCTGCGCACGGATAGCTTCGACGCGGCCCTTGATCGCTTCGGCGTCACCGGCACCGTCGACGATGGTGGTGTTGTCCTTGTCGATGGTGACGCGCTTGGCCTGACCGAGCATGCCGAGCGTAACCGACTCAAGCTTGATGCCCAGATCTTCGCTGATCATCTCACCCTTGGTCAGGATCGCAATGTCTTCGAGCATCGCTTTGCGACGATCGCCAAAGCCCGGAGCCTTCACGGCAGCAATCTTCAGGCCACCGCGCAGCTTGTTGACAACCAGGGTTGCCAGCGCTTCGCCTTCGACGTCTTCGGCGATGATGAGGAGCGGACGACCTGCCTGCACCACAGCTTCGAGAACCGGCAGCATGGCTTGCAGGTTCGACAGCTTCTTTTCGTGGATCAGGATATAGGGGTTATCGAGCTCGACCTGCATCTTTTCGGTGTTGGTGATGAAGTAGGGCGATAGATAACCGCGATCGAACTGCATGCCTTCAACGACATCGAGTTCGAACTCGAGGCCCTTGGCTTCTTCGACGGTGATTACGCCTTCCTTGCCGACCTTTTCCATGGCTTCGGCAATTTTCTCACCGACTTCACGATCGCCATTGGCCGAAATGATGCCAACCTGGGCGATTTCGCCCGTACCGGCAACCGGGGTAGAGCGCTTCTTCAGATCTTCAACGACAACGGTAACAGCCTGGTCGATGCCGCGCTTCAGATCCATCGGGTTCATGCCGGCAGCAACCGACTTCATGCCTTCGCGAACAATCGCCTGGGCAAGTACGGTCGCCGTAGTGGTGCCGTCACCGGCTGCGTCATTCGCCTTCGAGGCGACTTCGCGCAGCATCTGTGCACCCATATTTTCGAACTTGTCCTTAAGTTCGATTTCCTTGGCGACGGTAACGCCGTCCTTGGTGATGCGGGGCGCACCAAAGCTCTTGTCGATTACGACATTGCGGCCCTTGGGGCCAAGGGTCACCTTCACCGCATCGGCGAGGATGTCGACACCGCGAAGGATGCGCTCACGCGCGTCGCGGCCAAATTTTACGTCTTTTGCAGCCATGTCATTTTCCTTCAAAAATTGGCGGATTCTTCAGAAAGTAGAGGGCAAACCACCCCCTGTTCCGGGCTGGGTTCAGCCAACGATCCCCAGAATGTCAGATTCCTTCATGATCAGCAGTTCTTCACCGTCGACCTTGACTTCGGTGCCCGACCATTTGCCGAACAATACGCGGTCGCCGGCCTTCACATCGGGCTTAATGCGGTCGCCATCTTCATTATAGGCGCCCTCACCAACGGCAACGACTTCGCCCTCTTGGGGCTTTTCCTTGGCGCTATCGGGGATGATGATCCCGCCAGCAGTTTTTTCTTCGGCCTCGACGCGGCGGACGAGGACGCGGTCATGCAACGGACGAAATGCCATTTTTGAACCTTTCCTTTTTTTCCAGTTGGTGGCGCGACGGGCTTTCCGGAAAAAGAAAGTCCCTCCCCGCACCTGAATCGCGATTAGCACTCAAGCAGATCGAGTGCTAACTGGAGCCCAGATAAGCGTTTGCCGCGCTCGATCAAGGGGAAGAATCGAATTTTTTGCAATCAGGCGTTCAGCTTCGCGCCGGCAATCCCGCCGCCCGCAACGCGGCATGCGCTTCGGCGATGCTGTATGTACCAAAGTGGAAAATTGACGCGGCAAGCACCGCACTGGCATGCCCTATGGTCACGCCGTCAACCAGATGGTCGAGCGTTCCAACGCCGCCACTTGCAATCACCGGAACGGCAACCGCATCGGCAATGGTGCGCGTCAAATCCAGATCAAAGCCAATCTTTGTGCCGTCGCGATCCATACTGGTCACGAGCAATTCGCCCGCACCCAATTCGGCCAGTTTCAGTGCATGTTCGACGGCATCGATTCCGGTAGGTTTGCGTCCGCCATGGGTGAAAATCTCCCACCCGTCGCGCCCGTCGGACCAGCGCTTGGCATCGACTGAGGCGACGACACACTGACTGCCGAAACGTTCGGCGATATCGGCAACGACCTCTGGCCGCGCGACCGCCGCACTGTTAACGGCGACCTTGTCCGCCCCAGCGAGCAATAATGCCCGCGCATCTTCAGCACTGCGCACACCCCCGCCAACGGTCAACGGCATGAAGCAGACTTCTGCGGTGCGGCGAACGACATCGAGTATCGTATCGCGCCCTTCATGGCTTGCAGTGATATCGAGGAAGCACAATTCGTCCGCCCCCGCCTGATCATAGGCCTTGGCCTGCTCGACCGGATCGCCGGCGTCCTTCAGGTCGACAAAATTCACGCCCTTGACCACCCGGCCATTGGCAACATCGAGACAGGGAATGACGCGGATGCGGACTGTCATCCGCGTTTCGCCATCCTGATTGCCGTCGCCAGATCGAGCCGTCCGTCATAAATCGCGCGGCCGGTGATCACGCCTTCAATCCCGTCTTGCGCATGCAGCGCAAGGACATGGATTTCGTCGATACCCTTCACGCCACCGCTAGCAATCACGGGAATATCGACCGCGCGGGCCAAATCGACTGTTGCTTCGATATTGCAACCGGTAAGCATCCCGTCACGTCCGACATCGGTGAAGAGCAGGCTGGCGACGCCTGCATCCTCGAAGCGGCGGGCAAGATCGATCACCGGCATGTCCGATTTTTCCGCCCAGCCCTCAGTCGCAACAAAACCGTCGCGCGCATCAACCGCAACGACGATGCCATTTTCAAATTCGCGCGCCATATCCTTGACGAATAGCGGGTCCTTCAGCGCCGCGGTGCCAATCACCAATCGCGCCACACCAAGTTCGAACCAGCGTTCCACGGTCTGACGATTGCGTATGCCGCCGCCCAGTTGCACATAGCCGGGGAAATTTTCGATGATATACTCGACCGCCTCGGCATTTTCCGGTTTGCCTGCAAAAGCGCCATCAAGATCAACAACGTGAAGATGCTCTGCACCGGCCTCTGCAAAGAGCAGGGCCTGTGCTGCCGGATCATCGGCATAGACGGTCGCCCGATCCATATCGCCCTCGGCAAGACGGACAACCTGACCACCCTTCAGATCAATTGCGGGGAAGACTATCATGCCAAATCTTTCTTCAAGGACACCACTTTAGAAAGCGCGCCAATGTCGCGATACCATAGGCCTGGCTTTTTTCAGGATGGAATTGCACGCCTAGGATATTGCCCTTTACAACCGCTGCGACGCGCGGGCCGCCATGGTCGGTGGTGGCAAGAACATCGGCCTGTTCGGTCGCGTCAAAATGATAGCCGTGGAGAAAATAGGCTTCGCCAGCTGCAACAACCGGATGATCACGGGCAGGGCTGACATCATTCCAACCCATATGCGGCACTTTCAGGCCCGGCGCGGGTTCGATCCCCCTCACCGTGCCGCTTATCCAGCCCAACCCCTTGGTGCTGCCATGTTCGACGCCTTCATCAGCGAGCAATTGCATGCCAACACAGATGCCAAGAAAAGGCGCGCCTTCGCACCGCACGCGCGCCTCAAGGGCGTCGATCATTCCGGCAATGGCAGAAACACCCTGCATGCAATGCGCAAAAGCACCGACGCCCGGCAGAACAATGCGCTCCGCGCGCGCGACAATATCTGGATCGGCAGTGACGGCGATTTGATCGGCGCCCGCTGCTTTCAGCGCATTTCGAACAGACTGGAGATTGCCCGCGCCATAATCGATGAGCGCGATCCGATCAGCCACCCAATATCCCCTTGGTCGAGGGGATAGCACCGCCCTTGCGCGGATCAATCTCGACCGCCGCGCGCATCGCCCGGGCAAAGCCCTTGTAGATGCTTTCAGCGATATGGTGGTTATTCTTGCCGTACAACAGTTCGATATGCAGCGTCAGCCCGACGGCATCGGCAATCGAGTGGAACCAATGCTCGAACAATTCGGTATCCATCTCGCCAAGCCGTTCCTGCGTGAAGCCCGCCTTCCAGACGAAATAAGGGCGGCCGGAAATATCCAGCGCCACGCGGCTCAGCGTTTCGTCCATCGGCGAATAAGCGCTGCCATAACGCATGATGCCGGCCTTGTCGCCTAGCGCCTTGGATATGGCCTGACCGATGGCAATCGCACTATCTTCTGCCGTATGATGTTGGTCGACATGCAGGTCGCCTTTGATGTGGCATTTGATATCGATCAGCGAGTGACGCGAAAACTGCTCGATCATATGATCCAGAAAGCCGATTCCGGTCGAAATTTCATACTGGCCGCTGCCATCGAGATTCACCTCGACCGCAATTTCGGTTTCCTTGGTATTTCGGCTGATCGAGGCGGTGCGCATGGCTGAGCGCTATAGGCTGATATGGCGATTTGGCAAGCATGTGCGCCCTTTCTCCGTCAAAAGTACATCTTGATTTCACCGCGCACCCAGTCCACCAATGCGCGTATGACCGACGATGCACCCGACAGCCTGATTCCCTATGACGACGTCGTGCAAGAGGCGCTGCGCGCTGTAGTCAGCCGTGTGCTCGGTGATGTAGCGGCGGGCGGCCTTCCCGGCGACCATCATTTCTACATCACCTTCAAGACCCGCGCGCCCGGGGTTGCGATCCCCGTGCATCTGATGGAGCGCTTTCCGGACGAGATGACGATCGTCCTGCAGCATAAATATTGGGACCTTAAGGTCGGACCCGAGCATTTCGAGGTCGGCCTCTCGTTCAGCCAAGTCCCGGCGCATCTGCATGTTCCCTTTTCGGCGATCACATCTTTCGTCGATCCGGCGGTCGACTTTGCACTGCAATTCCATGTCGAAGCGGAATCGGGCCCTGAACATCATGAGCATGCCGAAAATGATGGCCCGACAATCGAAGCCAATGAAGGCTCTAACGTCGTGACAGTGGATTTCGGGCGAAAGAAGTGACGCGGGAAACCCGCAGCGAAAGCGACAGTTTCGGCCCGATCGAGGTCCCTGCCCAAGCCTATTGGGGCGCACAGACACAGCGCAGCATCGGCAATTTCCCCTTCCCTCCGCATGAACGGATGCCCATCGGAATCATCCATGCGCTTGCCCTGGTGAAGCAGGCTGCCGCACGGGTGAACCGCAAGCACGGGCTGGATGGAAAAATAGCGGACGCAATCGAAGCGGCGGCGGCGGAAGTTATCGCTGGCCTGCATGATGATCAGTTCCCGCTGACCATCTGGCAGACCGGCAGCGGCACGCAATCGAACATGAACGTCAACGAAGTGATCGCGGGCCGCGCCAATGAGATGCTGACCGGCAAGCGCGGCGGCAAATCGCCGGTGCATCCCAATGATCATGTCAATATGAGCCAGTCGTCAAATGACAGCTTTCCGACAGCGATGCATATTGCGGTAGCGCAGGCAGTGCGTCAGCGGCTTAGCCCCGCTTTGCGAAGGCTGGAGACCGCGTTAAGCAGCAAGGCAGAGATGTGGCGCGATATCGTCAAGATCGGCCGGACGCATCTGCAGGACGCAACGCCAATCACACTCGGTCAGGAGTTTTCGGCCTATGCGTACCAGATATCGATGGCGCAGCTTGGCATTGAAAGCTCGACAACCGGGGGCGTTCATGCGCTTGCCCAAGGCGGAACCGCCGTTGGCACAGGGCTGAACGCGCCAGCCGGGTTCGATGTCGACGTGACTGCGGAGTTAAGCACGCTTAGTGGGCTGGAACTTCGCACGGCCGAGAACAAATTTGAGGCACTGGCAACGCACGACGCGCTGGTTGAGGTGTCCGGCCAACTCAACACGCTCGCGGTCTCGCTTACCAAGATCGCCAACGACATCCGCCTGCTAGGTTCAGGCCCGCGTTCGGGACTGGGCGAATTGTTGCTGCCTGAAAATGAACCAGGCAGTTCGATCATGCCCGGCAAGGTCAATCCTACGCAGTGCGAAATGCTGACAATGGTGGCGGCACAGGTGATCGGCAACCATCAGGCGGTGACAGTCGGCGGGATGCAGGGCCATCTGGAACTCAATGTATTCAAACCATTGATTGGTGCGAATGTGCTGCGTTCTATCGAGCTTCTGTCGATTGGAATGGTGACCTTTGCCAGGAACTGCGTCGACGGGCTGGAACCTAACCGTGCGCGCATTGCAGGACTGGTGGAACAGTCGCTGATGCTTGTGACCGCGCTGGTGCCGATCATTGGCTATGACAATGCCGCAAAAATCGCAAAAAAGGCGCATCAGGAGGGAACCACGTTGCGCGACGCCGCGTTGGCATCCGGGCTGGTTGACGCGGACACCTTCGATACCCATGTCATACCGGAAGACATGATTTAATTATCCACACCCCTCTGTGGAAAAAGGAGTTATCCACATGCCCCTGTTGAAAACAATTGCAGGCGCCTTGGTCGGCGAAGTCATCGGCAAACGGCGCGGCCACGGACTAATAGGGGCTGGCATCGGTGCAGTGGCAGCCCGCGTCGCAACGCGTTCGATTCCCGGTGCACTGCTCGTCGGCGGAGCGTTCATCGCTAAAAAAGTCTATGACGAGCGCAAGAAACGCAAAGGCTGATCTGTACTCCCTGGTTCGGATCAGGATTTCAAAAGGCTTGACGGCTCGCTGCGCTTTCGCGCAGTAGCGGCTATGGCCGATAGCGACACCCAAATCCCTGCAAAACTTGAACGGCGCGGACTGTTGTTCGTGCTTTCCTCGCCATCGGGCGCAGGAAAATCGACGCTTTCCCGGATGTTACTGGCTTCCGAGCCGGAAGTCGCACTGTCGGTATCCTGCACCACACGCCCACCGCGCCCCGGGGAGGTGGATGGTAAGGATTATCATTTCATTGACGTGCCAACGTTCAAGCAAATGGCAAAGGATGGTCAGTTCCTCGAATGGGCGCATGTCTTTAGCCATCGTTATGGTACACCGAAGGAGCCAGTCGAAGCTGCGCTTTCATCGGGCCGCGATGTGCTGTTCGACATTGACTGGCAGGGCGCGCAGCAGCTTTATCAGGAAGCAGGGCCCGATGTTGTTCGCGTCTTCATCCTGCCACCGTCAATTGAAGAGCTTGAACGCCGCCTCCATACACGTGCCCAAGACAGCGATGCTGTGATTGGCGAGCGGATGGCGCGGGCAAAGTCCGAGATTGGCCATTGGGATGGCTATGATTATGTCCTGATCAACGACAATGTTGATCGCTGCTTCGCCCAGGTCCGCGAGATATTAACCGCCGAACGACTGAAGCGTCGCCGACAAAAGGGGCTGATCGGCTTTGTGCGCGATCTGGTTGCAGGCTAACGACGCAGAACAGCCAACTGGTCGGCAAGCCGTTCAATCAGCCGGTCTGCGTTACGGGCATAAGGGTCGACATCCAGAATAGTACCATCGTCGAAACCGAAGCGGATTTCGCCACCCCACCGGCGCTCGCCGAAAATGACATCCGAGCATCGCAAAAGGATTTGGTCACCAGCCTTTTGAAAGGCAATTTCGTTGCCGCGAAGGCTGAGTACGCTCCGCATTATTCGCATTGTCTGGAACGCCGCAACGACGCTACCTGCGCCGAAAATCACGCTCAGCCAGAATGCAATCCGCATCTGTGACGCTCCATCCGGCCGAGACGATCCGACAAAAAGCCAGATATAGCCGATAAAGAGGAACAGCGCGGCGCTCAGGATTATGGCGCTCCAATGAAGGGGTGCCGGCGTGATCATGATCCATCCGGGCTTCTTAGGCGGGATGGAGAGTATCAGACAGCATAGCGCAACACATATCGCCGCCGCGAGACCGCCGACCCAAAACAACTCTAGCGATGTCACATAATGCTGCATGCTGCCCCTTCTTCGGTGCGGCATAGAGCAAAAAAGCGTCAATCCGGTTAACCGCGCAGCAGATCCAGAAAGCGCGCGGCGCTCATATACTCAGCTTCGCGGTCGGCGCGGTTTTTTTGCGCCCAATAATCTGCGCCCCAATTGGCTTCCTGCCATAACTCCTCAAGGCAAACCGCCTGCCAAAGTTCTTCCGGGCTGCCCGCACGCTCGACGAGTGCAAGCACCGCGACAAGCGACCCTGCAAGATGGGCAAGCTTTGCCATGGCCGCCAGTTCAAAAGTTCCTCGCGCAATGACCGCCATACGCAGCTTTTCCAAAGTGGCTTCGGGCTGGGGCTGATGCAGCACGCCGGCAATGCGCCGGAACGAAACATCATAACGTGTCTGCGCCCAATCGAGCCAGGGGTCCCAGACCTCCGCCTGTCGAGGCGCTAGCGGTTCATCCGGCTCGGCGCGGTAGCAAAAGGCATCGCTCTCGCCATATGCGGCGATCGCGGCAGCAAAGCCGGCACGGTCAGGCGTAACATGATCAACCGCTGCGTTGGCAAAACCAGTCAACGGCATTTGCAGCGGATCGATCATTTCGCCAACATCGATCCATTCCTGCATTACTGCATCGGCAAGCGCCTGTGTTGGCAGGGATAATGCATTACGCTTGGGCGTCTTCAGCGCCCGGCCATCCAGAAGGAGGCCGAGGCCGTGGGTGCTCTGTTCGAGCGCAACCTCTTTCCAGAAACGCCGCATCGATCAGCCCTGCCCGCTGTCTTTCTTGCGCCAGCCTTTTTTCACGATGATGGGCAGGAAGAAAAACTCGACCATCCCGATCAGCATCAGCAATGTACCGAATTCGGGCCCCAGTTCCGGTAAAAACTTGCCGGCAACGCTAGCAACACCCAACATGACGATCCCAACGCCAGAAAAGCGGATCAGATTCAGAATCATAAAGCGCTGCCGCGCCTGCCGTTCGCGTTCGTCGCTGTTCATGCGCCGTACTCCAATGCCAATCTCAATTCTTCCATTGTCTCGACCAGATGGTCGGCCCCCGCCTCACCCAGTTCAGAAAGCGGATGATAGCCCCAACCGACACCGATGGTGCGGCAGCCTGCCGCCCGGCCCATATGGATATCATAAACCGTATCACCAATGACGACTGCCTGTCCGGCATCTACGCCTGCATCGGCCAAAGCCTCATAGACCATCGACGGGTGCGGTTTCGATGGGTGTCGGTCGGCAGTTTGCAACGAAACGAACAGCCCTTTGATGCCATGATGGTCAAGGCAACGCGCCAGGCCGCGGTCCGACTTCCCCGTTGCAACGCCCAGCAGCCAACCTTTCTCGTCAAGCTCGCTCAACACGCCGGCGATCCCGTCGTAAAGCGGTTCATCGACAAGACCGTTACCGCGCAGGGTAAAAAAAGCCTGCTTATATCGCTCGGCCAGGTCAACGTGCAGCGCATCTTCGGCATCGGGAAGCAGTTGGCGCATTGCCTCAACGAGGCTGAGCCCGACAATCCGGCGGGTTGCATGGCGCGAAGGGGGCACCAGGCCGGCCTCTTCAAAGGCATGCTCCATCGCCATGCAGATATTAGCCTGACTGTCGACGAGTGTACCGTCACAATCGAAAATGGCGAGACGGATTGTCATAATCTCCATTCCCGCATCAAATGTGCCAATGCTCGCCGACCGCTTTTCTCAAGCGCGTCAGCTGCGCGCAAACGATCAGCTTCGGGCTTGTTCTGCGACAATTTGAATGTCGGCCGCCATGCACGGATTTCCATTTCAAAACCGGTGATCGCGCCCAACATGCGATTGAATTTTCCGGCATCCATCTTGTCACGCGTCCAAGGTGTCTTTGGCGCCAGCCGTGCCTCATTCACTGCAGTCAGATCGTCAAGCAGCCCGACAAGCCCTTCGCGATCCATGGCCCGAACAGGCCCTTCAATCTCTACGCTGATATAATTCCACGTCCCCACCTGATCAGGCCCCGCATACCAATCGGGGCTGATATAGCCATCGGGCCCGTTGACAACGATCAGTGCCTCCCGCCCGCTGAGATAGCGCGTCAGGGCATTGCCGTTTGCCAGATGAAACTGCACCGCACCATCACCGGTTAGATAGAGCGCGCTTTGCGCCACGCGCGGCCCGTCGGGCGTCTGCGCGAAGACCATGCCGAAGCCGATCTCCGCAATCAGCGCTTCCATCGTCGCGCGCTGATCCGCATCGCTGCCCTTGAGGCGGAAGGACGGATCGGGATGCATTATTTCTTGCGCGACCCCGTTTTGGGCGACGGCTTTGGCTTGCCTCCTTTGGGTGGTGCCTTCACCGCACCGCGCGACCGCCGTTCGCCTTTGCGTTCCTTACGTGCATCCTTAGCTCGGGCCGTCGCAGCGCGTCGCTTGGCCTCAGGCGTTTCTGATCGCTTGGGTTCATCAAATGGCATGGCATCGCCAATATCGATATCGAAACCCAGATCGGCAAAGCTGTCGATCATATGCGCCGGCAGGTCTGCGCGCACATCGACAAAGCCGCCATCCGGATGATCGATCCTGATACGGCGCGCATGGAGGTGCATCTTGCGACTGATTGTCCCGGTAAGGAAAGCGTCCTTACCGCCATATTTGCCGTCCCCCACAATCGGATGGCCAATCGCCGCCATATGGACGCGCAACTGATGCGTACGGCCGGTGTAGGGCTGAAGTTCAACCCAGCAACAGCGGTTGCCTGCGCGCTCGATCACGCGATAGCGGCTGCGTGAAGGTTGCCCTTCTTTCTCGTCGACATACATTTTCTCGCCGCCGGTGCCCGGCTGTTTGGCGAGCGGCAAATCGATCATGCCATCATAGATGTCGGGTATGCCAACGACCAGTGCCCAGTAAACCTTGCGCGCGGTGCGCGATGAAAAGGCCTTGGAAAAATGGCCGGCTGCGCGCGAGGTGCGCGCCAATAGCAATGCGCCGCTGGTATCCTTATCCAGACGGTGCACCAGCTTGGGCCGGCTATCCAGCTCGAACTCAAGCGCATCGAGCAGGCCGTCAACATGGCTTTCAGTCTTGGTGCCGCCCTGTGTCGCAAGGCCGGGGGGCTTGTTGATCACAAGCGCGCTCGCATCCTTATGGATAACAAGGCTTTGCGCAAATTCTATCATGTCGGGCGACAATTCCGGCCGCTTGCGCAGCGGACGCGCAGGTTTTGCAGATGCGGTTTCAGCCGGGGGCACGCGAATTTCCTGCCCGGCAAGAATTCGGTCACCGGGCGTCGCCCGCTTGCCATCAACGCGCAACTGCCCAGTACGGGCCCAGCGCGAAACAAGATTGAAACTGGCGTCGGGCAAGTGCCGCTTGAACCAGCGGTCGAGACGGATACCATCATCGTCTAGGGCCACAGTGAAATGACGGATCGATGCGTCAGATTTGCTCATGCTGCCAAGACCCTTCCCAGCGCGAGACCAGCAAACAGCGCCGCCAGCGCCGCCAGCACCGATGCAGCCGCATAGCTAAAAGCGAGCGGCGCTTGCCCTCGTTCGATCATCTGCGCCATTTCAAGGCTGAAGGCACTGAAGGTCGTAAATCCGCCGAGCAAACCTACACCAATCAGCAACCGCCAAGGCTCGCCTGCGTCCCCCTTTTGCCACAACCATGCGGCAAGCAGCCCCATGGCAAGGCCGCCGAGCAGATTGGCGACGAAGGTCGGCCATGGCCAGCCCCCGGATGACAGCGGCAAGGCGCGCGCGAGCTGGAAACGCAACGCTGCGCCGACAGCACCGCCTGCCATGACAAGAAGGTAGGGTTTCATGGCGCACGGCTTAGCCAGAGTTGGCGAAAAATTCTAACCCCAATTTCCGCCAATTATCCGCAGCCCGTTTTCGCTGCCCCCGCCAACACAAGAAGAAGGGGGGCAGATGCCCCCCAAAGGCGTTTCGGAACCAGTAAAGCGAGGTCTATCGGCCGTTATTGGCGACAATATCGACCTGCGTGCCGCCCGCGGCAATCGCGGTGAAGGTGATTACATAGGCGCCGCCATCACTGTCACGTGTGCCACCGAGCATATGCTCGCCATCGCGCACCTCATAATCCGCAGAGAAACCAGAACGGCGCGCGCGCGTATAATAATAGTCGACCACCGACTGACGCCCAGCCGATGTCGTAAAGCTTGCAACCCGGATGTCGCAAATTCCGCCATCGACACCGGCTGCTTCCTTAAGCCGGCCGTTGGGATGGATCGGAAATTCGGTCGGCATGCGGTTCGCCCAGCCTGCGCCATATTGCAGCTTCGCCTCGCATGTCCCCTTGCCGCGCTTGACGCCCTGCGCCACGGCACGTGCTTCCAGCGTTTCCCCCCGCGGTGCGGCGCAATCGGTGCAGCTTTCGCCGCTGACGATTTTCGGCTTGGGTGCACGCATCAACTTTGCATTGTCGAGCTCTTCTGCCGATGCAGTTGCGTAGCCAGCATCAGGGGGCGTGCTGCCATCGAGCGACTGGTCAGCGGTACGCACCATATTGCTGTTGGCATTGTCAGTCAGGTCGGGATCGACGAGGATTTTGTCCTGCAGCGCCGCATTCATGGCCGGATCGCCGCCCTTCCCCACCAGACTTTCGTCGAGCGCGGCAACTTCATCGCTGCTCTTTTCGCCGCCACAGGCAGACAAGGTGAGCGGCAGAAGCGCCAGCGCCGCTAAGGTGCCGATAAAACGGACATTCTTGGCCTTTGATCGCACAGGCTCTGCTCCGATTGTTGGTACGCGACAAGGCTGCGCGTCCTAACGCACGGAATCCAGCCCTAAAGAGGGTTAATAGCCTACCGCTTCAGCTTTACCGTGTAAAATAAACCTGCCCCGCGCCGACCATGTGCCAGCACGGGACAAAGGGTCCAGCCATTGTTGCGTTTTATACCTGAATTATTTGATCACGCCGCGATAAGACAGCGTGCCTGACGCGCCGGCCGCGATCGGTGCGGCAAAAACCCAACGGACATGAGTAACATCCTCGGGCGTTGCGGCGCGGCTTGCAGCGCTGCCATCGGCATTGGTTGCGGCAACGGTCAAAGTTTCCAGCTTGCCCCAGCTTTTGCCGCCATCAACTGAAACTTCAGCCCAATCCTCGGTTGCGCTGACGAAGCGGACAGGCGCGGGCATCGGGTTAACCGCGCGAAAATCGCTCGCGGCTTCCTTACCCTTGTTGGAGTAAGCCAGTTTAAACAGAACCCGGTCACCTGGAATGACAATGACGTCTTGCGGGCGTTTCGTGACAGTCTTTTCGCGACCATCTGCGGCGCCTTCGGTGCGCTCGATAAAGGCTTCGCTGGTCAATTGCACTGAATTGGCGGCCATCATCGCCGCCGGGCTTGACGCCATGGCGGGAATCGCAGGGATAGCGGCAGCAAAAGCCGCTGCGGAAAGGGCAATCAGGATGCGATTGTTCTTAAAAGACTGGGTCATTCTTCGGTCCTAAAAAGGGGCGTATCAGCCCGTTTTTCATTCGTCCGGTTGTGAAGAATAATGCCTAATAAGGTGTTAAGACGCGCCCGAATTCACAGCCTTTTACAAGTCAGCCCACAGCGACGGCTCAGTAAATGCCGCCTTCGCTCGTCATGAATTCCTGGTCGCGCTGTGTAGCCGCCGCTGCACCATCCTGGGTGCCCCGGGCGGGATCTGCTGCAGCCGACGTGCTGTCTTTTTGTTTTGGCTTGTCTCCGCGCTTCTCAAGCTCATCGTTGCGGATCGTGCGTTTAGGTTCAGTTTCGGCCTTGAAAGCCTCCCAGATGACCGCACCCTTAGGATCATTATCGTCAGGCCATGCACCATAAACGCGTTTGCCCGTCTTGCGGTCAATCCGAACCAGATGGACACCTTCGGGCGCAGTAAAGGGTAACCGCGGCATTCCGGCCAGGGCGTCGCGCGCGAACTGCTTGAAAATCGGCGCAGCGATGGAGCCGCCTTGGGCATAGCCGCCCATATTGCGCGGCTGGTCAAAACCCAGATAGACGCCTGCGATCAGGTTCGGCGTACCGCCTATGAACCAGACATTGGTCGGGCCATTGGTCGTACCGGTCTTGCCGAACAGCGGACGGTTGAGATCGCGCAGAATGGTTGCAGTGCCGCGCTGAACGACGCCTTCGAGCATATGTACGACCTGATAAGCCGTGACAGGATCCATGACCTGTTTCCCGCCCGGTCGGAAACGCGGCATTGGTTTTCCGTCCCAATCCTTCAAATTGCAGCCCTGACAGGGCTTCCAGTCCTTGGGCCAGATCACCCGACCCGTCCGCGACTGCACAAAGTCGATCAGCGTCGGTTTCAATTCGCGGCCATGGTTGACCAGCATCGAATAGGCGTTGGTCATCTTCAGAACGGTCGTCTCACCCGCACCAAGCGCGAAGGAAAGATAGGGCGGGTAATCACCGATGCTCATCGCCCGGAAGGTATTTGCGACATTCTCCATGCCTGCATCGCTAGCAGCACGAACCGTCATCAGGTTTCGACTCTGTTCAAGGCCCCAACGCAAGGTTTGCGGACCTGCCCCGCCACCGCTGAAATTGCGAAAGCATTTCTGGCCCAGCGAAGCACCCTGCCAAACGCAATAAGGAGCATCCACCACGATCGATGACGGGGTCATTCCATTGTCAAGTGCAGCAGCATAGACAAAAGGCTTGATCGTTGAACCCGGTTGCCGCTGTGCCTGGGTTGCTCGGTTGAAGCTCGATATGCGCACGTCGAACCCGCCCTGCATGGCAAGGACGCGGCCATTGACCGGATTTTGCACTACCATGCCACCACCGACTTCCGGAACGGTCCGAAGCTGGAAATTATTGCCGCCTTGAGGCGTGACCGCGATGATATCCCCAGCCTTCAAAGCCGCTGGCGCGGTTGTCAAAAAGCCGGTCTCGCCGCTCGCAAAACCAATTTCTGCCCCGCCGCTGCGTTTGCGCAGCGCAACGGCGATCCGCCAATTGCTATAGTCTGTGCCGATGTTCGAGGAAGCCAGCCGCGATTGCCACTTCCCGTCGTCCATAGGTATCGTCGCGAGCGGTTTGGACCAGCCACGGCCACCATGATACCGCAGCAAGCCATCGCGCAATGCCTTGGTCGTCAATTCTTGATAGCGCGAATTCATCGAGGATCGCACCCACAGCCCGCCAGCATAGACGCTGTAAGGGCCGGTTTCTGCGGTTTCGCCAAAGCGTTCGATCAGTTGCCGGCGGACCTCTTCGGCGAAATAACCGCCGTCATTCTTAAAGCCCTGCGCCTGACGCGGGATAAGTCCAAGCGGCATCGCCTGAGCGGCTGTAGCGCGGGCCTGCGATACCCAGCCATTCGAGACCATCTCGCCCAAAATCCAGTTGCGACGGCCTATGGCTTCGCGTTCAAAACGTGCGCGGCTATATTTCTCAGGCGCCTTGGGCAAGGCTGCCAGGAAAGCCATTTCGTGCAGTTCCAGCGCATCGGTGCTCTTGCCGAAATAGGCTTGCGCCGCCGCCTCGACACCGAAAGCCTGCCGCCCCAGCGCAATCTCGTTCATGTAAAGCGAGAGGATCTGTTGTTTGGTCAGCGCATTTTCGATGCGATAGGCGAGGATCGCCTCCTTGATCTTGCGCGTATAGCTATATTCGTTGGTCAGCAGCAGGTTTTTCGCCACCTGTTGGGTGATCGTCGATGCGCCCCGAGACCGGCCGGTGCTGGTCAGATTGTCGTAGATGGCAACTAGAATGCCGACATAATCAATGCCGCCATGCTGGAAGAAATTCTTATCCTCTGCCGAAAGATAGGCGCGCACCAGCATCGGCGGGAAATCGGCATAATCCAGTTGCACGCGGCGTTCGCGCGCATAGCTGTGAAAGGGCTCGCCATTAATGTCGCGCACCACTGTAGGCAGGGGCGATTCATATTCCGTCAGCGCATCGGCGTCAGGCATGTTGCGCAACAATACGGCCCAGAGCAGCATATAGCCAAGCACGGCCGCGCCCAGTGCATAGGCCCCCAGCCGGAACCATTTTTTCTGCCAATAGACCTGCAGACGTTCCCACAGCCCGCCCGCACTGCGGGTCAGCTTGTAACTCATACTGGTCGGCGCATTATCGTCCATCGCCCGCCTCTCTAACGGATTTGGGGCAAGCGTCCAGATTCTATCGGCAGAATGTCGCCGAATTTACGCCGGCCGGCCTTAATTGCGCCGCCGCGCACCCGGCAAAGGGGGATCATTGGGTGGACCTGCAAAGCATTGCGCAATCGCCATCCAGCGTGTGGCAACAGGGCCATGCAAGGCAAGGCCGGTATCAGCGATGTTGCGGCATTGCGTGACCACCTGGCAAAATTCGGTCGCGCGCCCCTCGATCAGATCTTCGCTGCCACCCTCTCCCGGGCCATATTCCCAGATCGCACCCGACGGCGCGGTAAGCCGCAAACGGGGCATCGGACCGGGAGCATCTTCTTTGCGGTTCTTGAACGTCCAGCCATAGGTATTCACGCCTAGCCGGACGATATTGCCGATCCGGTCGCTTTCGACTCGATCAACACCCAACAGGTCGTAGACGGCCTGCGCATGTGCCCATGTCTCCATCAGCCGTGCAGTCACCGATGACAGCGCGCTCATATCCGGGCCGACCCATTTCAGCCGTGCCTTGGGATCGGTTGCAGCAAAGGCCGCCGCCAGTTCATCAAACCCACTGACCCAAGCATCGAGCAGTCGATGGCCCGAAAGCCCCTCCAGATAATCATGCTCATATTCGGTGAAGCGCCGCCCTCGTTCCCCGCCCATCAACTGCTTGATGAAGGCACCAAAGGCCTCGTCACCCTCGATCGATCGCGCAGCCGCGATATTCCACACATGCAGGTGGCGCAGGACATTGTTGATTGTCCAACTTTTGAAAAGCGTCTCGCGTTCGAAATCGCCATCGGCCAAAGGTGCGACTAGCGCCGCCAACGCCGCGCTCTCATCGCGGAAATCCTGTGCCTGCTGCATCAGCCTTTACCCATAAAGCCAAAGAGGTGGCCTGCGACCTTGCGCATCTGGATTTCCTCTGCTCCCTCGGTGATGCGATAGCGGCGATGATGGCGATAGATATGTTCAAAGGGCTTGTGGCGGGAATAGCCTATCCCGCCATGCACCTGCATCGCCCGATCGGCGGCATCGCAGACCAGACGGTTAGCGCGATAATTGCACATTGAAATCACATCAGACAGGCGCTTGGCGACCTCCGGCTTGGGCATGGTGTCCATTTTGGCGCTGGTTGCGTAGATGAGTTGGCGCAGCATCGCAGCCTCTGTGTGCAGTTCGACAAGCGGGAACTGGATCGCCTGGTTGACTGCGAGCGGCTTACCGAATGGCTTGCGCTCCCGCGCATATTTTACCGACTCATTGATGCAAAATTGTGCCGCACCCAGCGAACTTGCCGCCTGCCGGATGCGGTTTTCGTGGACAAAATGCTGCGCGAGCGCAAGGCCATGATCCAGATCGCCCAGCACCATATTTGCAGGGATCCAGACATTGGTCAGGCTGACCTTGGGATGATCCGTCGGCATGTTGAACGTCCAAAGATATTCGCCAACCTCGAACCCCGGCGTATCCTGAGGGACAAGGAAGCAACCAATACCCTTCGCGTCACCATCATTGCCGCTGTGCCGGGCAAAGACCATGCAATGCGTTGCGACATGGCTGCCCGTTGTCCACATCTTGTTGCCGTTGATTAGCCAGCCATCCACGCCGTCGCGCTTTTCCGGCACCGCGCGGCTATCCATCCAGGTGGCATCGGAACCATGATGCTCCTCAGTCAGCCCAAAGGTGCAGCGCATCCGCCCTTCGAGCATTGCGGGAATATATTCCTGTTTCTGCTGCTCCGTCCCGAAGTCGCGGACCATCAACGGCTGGACAAGGTTACCGACAATTGAGCTTTCATTCTGCAAGTCGTTATGCAGGCCAAGCCCCTTGGCGGCCAGATGTTCACGAATACAGGCCATCGCCAGATGGCTGCCATCCTTGCCGCCAAATTCCTTGGGTAGCGCAAAGCGGAAATGCCCCGCACGGTCCGCCACCTGACGCATTTCACGGAGCAAATCCTCCCACTCATGCCGCGGCATGCCATTATTGTCCCAATCGGTGCGGCTATGTTCGCGGCGGTGATCGAAAAAGCGGATATTGTCGTCGCGATTTTCAATAGGCTTGATCTCGCGCTCGATAAAAGCATCCAGCTCTGCAAGATAGTCTGTGATGTGCTTGGGGATTTCAAACAACGTCATGCGGGCCTCTCCACTTTCCTCAACGCAGAAAGTCGGCTGAGCCCCCCTGCAAGTCAAGCGCAATTTAATCGTCCGATTAAAATTGCGTCCCATGAAAAAGCATCACCCGCACCGCGTCAAAAAGGGGTAGCAAGCACCGCCACGTCCTGCTAACCGCGCTTCGCGGCTAAGGCCGTCACGCACCCATAGCTCAGCTGGATAGAGCGCTGCCCTCCGAAGGCAGAGGTCAGAGGTTCGAATCCTCTTGGGTGCGCCATTTAACTCATTGATATATAGCAATATATAAACGCATACTGGTCAGGTGGGCGGTTATAAATGTGCATTTTCACCATGCACAAATCGTGCACAAAAAGCGGTGTTCTTCTGCCAACTTCTTGATTAGGCTGAAAAAGTCGAAAGAAGGCGGTCTATGACGAAAAACGATAATGTTCGTATTGACCTGCTGACGTGACCCCCTGATCTTCCTCCATGATTGATTGGAGTCTGCCCGCACGAAGGACAGACGATCAAGCGATCGAGGTTTCCGGCGCGACAGCAAGATGTTTCGCGATACGGGAAAGTCCTGATGGCGAATGTTGGCACGTCGGGCGCATGCCGTCCATCATGGCAAGTGACGCAATAACTCCTTTACAGGGTCTTTCATCGACCGAGGCCGCATCGCGTCTTCAGGCCGAAGGGCCGAACCAGTTACCACGGCCTGATGGCCGATCGCTTTTCAAGATCATCGGAGAAGTGGTCCGCGAACCTATGCTGGCGCTGCTGCTCCTTGGCGGATTTGCCTATCTGCTGCTGGGCAACCTTGTTGAAGCATTGATCCTGCTTGCCTTGGCGACATTCTCGGTGTTGATCACGGTAGTTCAGGAAAGTCGAACGGAGCATGTGCTGGAGGCACTGCGCGATCTTTCTGCGCCGCGTGCGCTGGTGATCCGCGATGGGAAGCAACTGCGGATTGCAGGATGCGATGTCGTGCGCGGTGATGTCATCCTGATCGGACAGGGTGATCGGGTCGCGGTAGACGCAACGCTTTGCGAAGCACGAGAATTGGAGGTCGATGAATCACTGCTAACGGGCGAATCCATGCCGGTGGCAAAATGTGTGGCGGACGAAGCAACATCGCCCCCGACCGCCCCGGACGGAAAGGAGCAGCTTTTCATCTTTGCGGGATCGATCGTAACGCGCGGACATGGTGTGGCGCTGGTGACGGCAATTGGCATCAACAGCCTCATGGGAAAGATCGGTAAGTCGCTAGCGACGCTTGATACGGAGGTGCCCCGATTGCGACTGGAAGCAACCCGCATCATTAGGCTTGCGGCTGCCGGCGGCGCGCTGATCGCACTAGCCGTGGCGATGCTTTATGGCCTGACACGAGGCGGCTGGCTCGATGCGGTGCTGGTCGCGATTGCGACGGGCATGGCGATGCTGCCAGAGGAAATTCCCGTGGTGTTGACGGTGTTCCTCGCTGCTGGCGCTTGGCGGATCAGCAAGGCTCAGGTGCTCACTCGGCGTGCGGCAGCAATCGAGACGTTGGGATCGACGACCGTGCTTTGTACCGACAAGACGGGGACGCTGACCGAAAATCATATGGCGGTGGCAAGGCTGTGGCGTCCCGACGACGGGATGTCGGATCATGATGGCACAGCCCCCGCTACCGACGGCTTCGCTGAACTGATCGCAGCTGCCCGTTTTGCCAGCCCGAAACAGGCAGTCGATCCGATGGAGGTTGCAATCCATCAAGCCGGAGCGGCAACTGATATCCCCCAAAACGGGCATTGGGATCTTGTGCATAGCTATGGCTTGCAGCCCGATCTGCTGGCAATGTCCAACGTCTGGCGAACCCCCGACAAATTGTTGATCGCCGCCAAGGGCGCTCCCGAGGCCATAGCGATGTTGTGCCGTCTTCACGGCGCCAAAGCCAAGGCGATGTTGGATGCCGCTGATGCGATGGCCGAGCAGGGTATCCGCGTGCTGGGTGTTGCGTGCGCAGATAGTGAAGATGACACACCGGCACTCTCGCACCGCGACTATGATTTCCGGCTGATCGGCCTAGTTGGCCTTGCCGATCCGTTGCGTTCCAGCGTTCCCCGCGCGGTTGCGGAATGCCAAGCCGCGGGCGTGCGCGTGATCATGATAACGGGCGATTATCCCAAGACCGCTTGCGCAATTGCCCTGCAGGCCGGGATCGCCGATGGCAGCGTGGTTACGGGCGCGGACATGGAGGCACTTGATCAAGAAGCTCTGGCAGAACGGCTGCGCAGCGTCTCCGTCTGCGCGCGGATCATGCCCCAACAAAAATTGCGCATCGTCGAGGCGTTGAAGGCGGCGGGTGAAATGGTGGCAATGACCGGCGACGGGGTGAATGATGCACCATCACTCAAGGCGGCACATATCGGGATCGCGATGGGCAAACGCGGCACCGATGTCGCGCGTGAGGCAGCCTCGATCGTGTTGCTCGACGATGACTTTGGTTCGATCGTCAAGGCGATCGCGCTGGGACGGCGGATCTACGGCAATATCCGAAAGGCAATGGCCTTCATTTTTGCAGTGCATGTCCCGATTGCCGGCTTTGCGCTTTTGCCGCTCATGATGGGGATGCCGATATTGTTCACGCCGATCCATATCGCGCTGCTGGAAATGGTGATCGATCCAGTCTGCGCTTTTGTTTTCGAGGCGGAGGAGGCCGATCCGGACAATATGCAGCGCCCGCCTCGTCCACCGAATGAACGGCTGTTTTCATGGGACATGATCGGCTGGAGCCTTCTCCAGGGTGGGCTTGCCTTCGCCCTGCTCGTTGGACTTTATGTATGGGGCAACAGTCAAGCCTTCGACTTGGGGCATATGCGCGCACTGCTGTTTTTTGCGTTGATAGCATCGATTGTCGCGCTCGTCCTTGCCGACCGATCGAGGACCACTGGGCTTGCTGCCACTTTCCGGCGAAAAAATGCTGCGCTCGCTATTGTACTAGCCACCATCGCAACAATTACTGCCATCATCATGCTGGTGCCTGGCGTCACGGAACTGCTGCAACTTTCAGCGCTAAACTGGCGGGACTGGATGTTGATTACCGGCATAGCGATAGCGCTTCTAGGGCTGTCCCAGATGCTCAAGACGCTTGCCTTTCGCCCGGCTTGCTAAGGTCCATTACGTATTTTCGGCTCTGCCTTCGATGACCTAAATTCATGGCCAATATTCCGATCCCTAAGAAAGCGGAGCTCGTGGCTGAAACATTGTCCCAACCGAAGCCGGCAAGCCATGTGCCCAGCATAGCCGACCTTAGATTCCTGATCACCCGGACAGGTTTTGAATTCGCCGTGCGGGCGGTCGGGCCATTTGACGAGCCGGCGCTGGCGGACCTTTTCAGCCATGTCGACAAAGACGACATGCGTTTTCGCTTCCTCTCGCCGCGAAAACCGAGCCACGAAATGCTCAAAGAAATGCTCGATGTCGACCATGATCGCAAGGAAAGCTACATTGCCGTTGCGCCCGATAGCCACACGGTGATCGCAAATGCCGTTGTTGCGGCGGACACCACTAATGAGCGCGCCGAAGTCGCGATCGCCATGCACCGGGACTATAAAGGTAAAGGCGTAGGGTGGGCGTTGCTGCGCTACATCGCGGAACAGGAAACACGCAAAGGCGTGAAGACACTTCAGTCTATCGAAAACCGTGAAAACCATCAAGCGATCGAACTGGAACGCGAGATGGGTTTCAAAGCCTCCAGCTATCAGGGCGATGCGACGCTGATGCTCCTCGAGCTCGATTTGACGCAAGATAGCTCGACAATCTGAATGGAAGGAAACAACATGAAAGCACTCGCAGACATAAAGGACGAGTTCAAAAGCGACCATGCCGATCAGCTAGCCGCAGTCCGCTCCGACATTGAGCGCTTGGGTTCCGATCTTGCCGAATTGAAGGACGACCTGCTGGACAATAAGGTGGGCAAGAAAAGGCGCAAAAAACGGCTCGGTGGGGAATTGTGGTCTCACCGGCCGCACATGCCACAAATGCCTTCTTACGAGGCGAACCAAAGTCTTATTGCAGGCGCCGCAATTGCCGGAGCCGTCATCGTTGCAGCAGGTGCCCTCGCAATCTGGTCTTCACGTCCATCGGCACAGCCCGTCGTTTAGCCCCAAGCCGAGGAGAAAATCATGCTGATCGCCCATGATGCCCTGATCATGGCTATCGATGGTGGACATATGTCGCTCTTCCGGAACAAAGGAAACGAACGCGAAACGGTGCTTGAGCTGCTTGCCCAAGAACATCGCGTAACGCCCGCGACATCTGAACTGGGCGACGACCGGCCCGGGCGCATGTTTCAAAGTGTAGGGCATGCACGCGGTGCCTATGAAACAACCGATTGGCACCAGAAACTGGAAGACGAGTTTGCCGAAGAAATGGCCGCACTGTTCAACTTTCACATGAACGACGATGGTAGGAAAGGTGTCCTGATCGCTCCCCCAAGGACATTGGGAACGATCCGAAGATATCTTCACCCCGATGCCCGGGCCCGGCTGATCGCAGAGATCGACAAGGATTATGCCGGACGCACTGCGCTGGAGATCGCAAAGCTGCTCGACAAGTTACCCGGCTAACGAGGTGGGACAGGTCGTCACTTTAACACTAAATCCAACCATTGACGGCGCCAGCGAGACGGACGTCGTCCATCCGACACTCAAAATCCGCACCCGCAATGATCGATACAATCCAGGCGGTGGCGGCATCAATGTTGCGCGAGTGGTAAGTCGGCTGGGTGGAGATGTGCGGGCGGTGTATATGGCGGGCGGCGCGACTGGGGCCGTCCTCGATGAATTACTCGATGCTGCCGATATCGACAGACAGCGCATCTCGATTGCGGGACATACGCGGATCAGCCTCAACGTTTTTGAACGGGCAAGCGGGCAGGAATATCGCTTCGTACCTGAAGGGCCGATGATCAGCACCGCCGATGTGGATGCGTGTCGGGAACTGTTCGCCAATATCAACTGCGACTATCTCGTTTTAAGCGGCTCTCTGCCACGCGGTGCTCCGGATGATTTCTATGCGCAATTGGCGGCAAAATCCTCCGCACGCGTTATCGTCGACAGCTCTGGACCGGCGCTGAAAGCTGCCGTTGACGCTGGCTCTACCTTCCTAATCAAACCCAGCCGCGGTGAACTGGAAAAACTCTGTGGCCGTCAGCTACCTACAATTGAGGACATTGAGAAAGCAGCGCTGGCGTTGGTGAAGACCGGGAAATGCGAAAATGTCGCCGTGACATTGGGACATGAGGGCGCGTTGCTGGCGAATGCTAGTGGCAGCTTTTTCCTGCCTGCCATTCCCGTCAATGCCAGCAGCGCGGTTGGAGCAGGCGATAGTTTTGTCGGCGGCATGATCCATGCGCTCGCGTCGGGACAGTCCATCGAAGAGGCGTTCCGGTTGGGTCTTGCCGCCGCCACGGCAACGGTCCTGTCCCCGGGAACCGACCTGTGCCGCAAGCCCGATGTCGAACGGCTGCTTATGCAGGTTCCGGCTACATCGCCTCGAGCAAATCCTTGATTGCGACAAAAGCGAAGGCAACCGAGCTATCTGCCACGCCATAAGGCAGGAACAAGTCATCGCCCACGCGCATTCCGCCGCATGAATAGACGACATTGGGCACATAACCCTCCCGATCCTCATCCGCAGGGGACAGAAAGGGCTGGCTCGTCCGTCCCAGTATGCGCGATGGATCTGTTTTGTCGAGTAGCACCGCCCCGATCGAATATTTGCGCATCGCGCCGACGCCGTGGGTGAGCAACAGCCAACCCTCATCAATCTCGATCGGCGGGCCGCAATTGCCGATCTGGATCAATTCCCACGGATAGCGCGGTTCGAGGAGCAACTGCCCCTCGCCCCACTTTCCAAGATCGTCGGAATCGATCAGGAAAAGATTCTGTCCGTCATGGCGCCCGATCATCAGGTAGCGGCCACCAAGGGCGCGCGGAAACAGCGCCAACCCCTTGTTCCGCGCAGCGCTTCCCTCCAGCGGGACCAGATCAAAACGGCAGAAGTCAGATGTCCGCAATAGTTCCGAGCGAATTTCGCGGCCTGAATAAGCGGTATAAGTGCCGATCCATTCGATACTGCCGTCGCCATGCTCGAAACGCGTGAGCCGCAAATCTTCCAGCCCGTTGCGCTGTGCGTCGGTGACGGGAAAGATCACTGTGCCCGACAGCGAGCTGTCGAGATTGCGATGCACCGTCACAATGTTGCTGTTGTTTTGCGATTCCCGCGAGACTGTGTTTACCGACATGGCGCAACGCGGCTGCGGCACCAGCTCAAACTTGCGGTCACCAGTCACAACACCCTCGCGAAACACGATAGAGGAGATATGGCCCTCCCCCACTGCGCGCATCGACAGCAATATGCGGACAAAACCATTAGACATTTCACCCTGGTCGGGATGCAGGGTGACACTGGGGTTCATCAATGCGGCTGCGGCATAGCTGTATTCGTGGCAGAAATAGGCACCGATCAGCAGCTTTTTTTCCTCGCGGATGCGTCGGCCATCAAGTTGCAGATCGGCCTCAACCTCCTCATAACGCTTCATGAAAACATTCTGCGTCTGCAAATGCCGCGACTCAAAATCATGATAGACCAAGGCCAGTTCGGTGCGCGCGGCGCGCATGTCGAGCGCACGCACTTCGTCGACCAGCTTGCGCATTCGTTCCTTGGGAACATCGGCATTCCAGGCAAGATGGAAGGGGCGAAGCACAACACGTGACGGATCAGCGCGCAACCGCAGCTTGGATTGGTAAAGGTTCAGCATTGGGGCGCTAAGTGCGGCGGGATGGCGGGGTCGCATTCGAAACCAAGCACGGCTCGGTCTTGGGTTTGGAACGAATAATCCATATGGGGCTGGCCTCTCGGTCAGAAGTGATGCGCCCCATTCATATTTCCAACTGCGTTCCCGCAGCCCGTCACGCAATCCGGAACAATACTATGTTTGGCAGTGCAGGATACGCTCCTCACAAGGCGACGATCGGAATGTCATTCCACTGTCTGAATAACTGAAGCGGGAAACTGCAAAACCCCATCCTCGGCTCGCTCAGCAATAAAGGCAATTCGCAACGCCTCTGACAGACTACGCACCCGCAGCTTCTCCATCATATTGGCGCGGTAAATCTCGACGGTGCGTGGCGAGATGCCGAGATCATAGGCGATGGTCTTATTAGGGTAACCCGCGACCAAACCGTCAAGCACATCCCGTTCGCGACCTGTCAGGCTGGCGAGCCGCACGCGAGCTTCATCGGCTTTCATTTCGCGATCATGTTCACGCGCAAGCCGATGAAAAGCCTCTTCAATCGCGCGGAGCAGCTCTTCTTTCTCATAGGGCTTTTCGATAAAGTTGACTGCGCCGGCACGCATTGCCTTCACCGCGACGGCAATGTCGCCATGCCCCGTCAGGATTACAACCGGCATGTCGATGCCGCGTTTTACCATTTCCTGCTGGATTTGCAGGCCATCCATCTCTGGCATACGCACATCCAGCAATACGCACCCTCGTTCGCTCGATTTCGCATGTTTCAGGAAGTCGACACCAGAAACATGCAGTTCGACACGATAACCTGCGTGTTTCAGCATGAAAGCGGCGGAACGACGGACGCCGTCATCATCATCAACGATATGAACGAGTTTTTCAGTCGCCATGTGGGATCTCCTTCGGCGGACACAGCAAAGTAAATTTAAACGTAGCCCCCCCGTTCGCTCCTGATTCAACGGTCATTTGTCCACCATGCGCTTCGACAATTGTACGGCAAATCGAAAGGCCCAACCCCATGCCTCGCGCTTTGGTGCTGATGAATGGCAAGAACAGTTGATCCTGCATTTCCTCCGAAATGCCATGGCCGGTATCTGCCACCATGATTTCCATCATATCGACACCATGTGGACGGGCGGCGATCGTCAACAACCTGGTTGGCTGACCTTCCATTGCCTCGATCGCGTTGCGGATCAGATTGACCATCACCTGCCTGACTTGCACACGATCGGCCATGACCTGATCTACACCTGGTTCGATCTCGATCGACCAACTCACACCTTTTTCACGAGCCCCCATTAGGCCAAGCGTCGTCGCGTCATCGATCAGTTCAGAGAGCGGCAGAATTTGGAGCTGCAACTCACCTTTCGACACAAAATCGCGCATCCGACGAATAATCTGTCCAGCGCGCAGTGCTTCCTTCGCCGCTTCGCCCAAGGCTTCCTGAATTATTTCCGAATTTTCGGGCAAGGCCTGGACGGCGAGATCACGGCCGGTGGCAACATAATTGGCAATCGCAGTCAGGGGCTGGTTCAATTCATGCGCCAATGCGGAAGCCAATGTGCCAGCCGCACTTAGTCGCGATGCGTGGAGCAATTCCGCCTGCACTTCCTGCAGCCGGACCTCTGCCTCATTTTTTTCGGTGAGGTCATGGATGAATCCTGTGAAGGCACGATGCGAATTGGTGCGCGCTTCACCAATGGAAAGGGCAATCGGAAAGATGCTTCCGTCTTTTCGGCGGCCTTCTATCGTTCTGCTATTTCCGATTATCCGCTTCTCGCCAGTGTCCCTGTAGCGTCGGATATATCCATCATGCGCGCTAGAATATGGTTCCGGCATAAGTAGGCTGACATTCTTGCCCAGCAGTTCCCGAGCAGAATAGCCGAACAGCATTTCGGCAGTCGCGCTGCACGAAGTGATCAGCCCATGTTCGTCGATGACCACCATTGCGTCGGGAACCGTCTCCAAGATGGCAGACAGCAATGCGGCATTATCGGTCAGCGGCTGAAGATTAACCTCACGCTTGGTGACATCACGTCCCGTGCAAATCACACCTTCAACAATGCCGTCACGCGACTTTAGAGGCACCATCTGGCATTCAACAGCACGATGCATGCCGTCTTTGGTCTGAACATCGACAAGCAAATGCTGATCGGGCGCATGCGGTTCACCCGCAGCGATGCGGTCAAAATGGCGCTGGAAGGTAACGATGCTGTTCTGCGCAATCAGCGACAGCAGCCCCCCCTTCGGCAAGTCTGCGAGTGAGGATACACCCAGCATTTCAAGTCCTGCAGGATTTACTGCAATAATCTTGGCATCAATGCCGATAACGATCACAGCTTCCGGAAGGGCATCAAGAATAGTATCAAGAAAGCCAGCACGATCAAATTGTAAAGTTTTGTAAAAACTTTTCAAACGACTCACCTCCTTTCCAATCAAGGATACTCTTGTTTGCAGGATGATACCATTTTCGTCGCGCAGTCATTTAGATCGCACAATGCGTACAATTACGTAGGAGTGCGTAAGGGTTTAATCGGATACCGAGGCTACCACTGTGCATATATCAATATGAGCCTCTCTTAATGCTTACACCAACTGGAGAATGCGATGATCAAGCAAGATGTTGTGACGTCCAGCCCAGCCACGAAGCGCAGCGATGATTTCTGGCAGCCGCTTTCCCAGTTGCGCGGCGAATTCGACCATATGCTGGACGATTTCTGGTCTCGCCCGATAGGTCTCAGCCTCACGCGCCGCATTCAGTCGCTATCCGGCCCAGCGCTGGAATTCAAAGACAAGGGCAAGGAGTTTGAACTGATCGCCGAAATCCCAGGCATGAAAGCCGAGGATGTGGAATTGAAGGTTTCCGACGGCATCTTGCGTCTCAGCGGCGAAAAGCGTGAGGCACATGACGAGAAGGAAGAGGGCTATATCTTCTCCGAACGCCGATATGGCCGTTTCGAACGCGCGGTCGAACTGCCGCAAGGTATCGATCATGACAAGATCCGCGCCAAAGCTAGTGACGGCATTCTTTCGGTACACCTACCGAAAAGCGCTGCGGCGATTGAACGCGAACGCAAGATACCGATCAATTCATGAATTCCTGGCACGTTTAAGACTGTCAGGCCTAGCAGGCGGCAGGTTTCGCTTACCCCCAACTCCCCATAGCGAACCTGTCGCCTGTACTTCACGGCTTTTCTGCAACGAGCCTAAGGCCTCCAATTGCTGTACGCCGTCCATGCTCCTTAATTGCAACTTCAGCCGCCGTTCCATTAGATTTTAGTTTCTGGAGGAACTCTAGGCTGGTTGCTCGCCCGTCAGCAAAACAAGAGCGGGCCTCGGCTTCTATTGAAGCGAGGCCCGCCCGGTCTCCCCCCGGGTCGCATGGGGGGCGAACTACATAGTCAGATGACTAAAATATTATCTTCAACCCGGTTAACGCCGGGGGCGGCCCAAGCCGCACGTTCGGCTACCTTGCGTTCGTAGCTGGCGTGAACCTTCCCCCCGAGTTTGACGGTATCACCTTCGGCCACGACCGTAATCGTGCTGGCGTCGATATCCGCCGAACGTTTGAGCGCGGCCACAATCCGATCGCGAACATCGAAAAACGACAGCGCTTTCTTTACCGAGATCAGGTTGGAAATGCCCTTCACGCCACCGATCCTTGAAACAAGATCGCGCGCGGCCTCACGGTAGAAATGATAAGCTACCTCGCCGCTCAATGTTACCCAGCCACGCTCGACTTTGATCTTGATCTTGTTCTGGGGGATCGACACGCTCCATTCGAACATGTCGGCAATGCGCTTCGCGATTTCCGGATCAGACGTTTTCGCATCGCTGGGATAGCGCACCTCAATTTCTTCGGCGAGACCGCGAACATGTTTGACCCGCTTTACGGCATTCTCAGCGGCAAGCTTGGCGGAATAGCTGCTGACGAAACCTGAAAGCGTCACAATTCCGTCCTTCACGGCAACGCCGATATGGGCATGATCAACGCTGGGCTCCCATTCAAGTTCTGCCATCACATCGCTTTGCAATTGACCGTCGGTTTTCATGGCAATTCTCCTAAAAAACATCCTGATCCCCTGCACGGCTGAGCTATTGGAGAATTGAGAAAAACCGGCAAATCGGGAATGCCACTTATGGTGTTTCCCTTACATGCCCTCAGCGCGGCCAACATGTCGATCAACACCCAAGCGACAAACGCGAACGTAAGATTTCGATAGGCTGGATAGCCCGAAAACATTGGGGCTTAATGCGCCATCAGGAGCGGGATTGGCGATTCCTTCAACAAGTCGCGCGTAACGCCGCCGAAGAGATATTCTCGCGCCCGGCTGTGGCCATATCCGCCCATTACAATATATGCGGCCTTCATGACCTGGGCTGTCGAAACAATCGCCTCAGCCACGGGAATTTCGGATTTGGTCAGTGGATGCAATTCCGACTTGATATCATGCCGCGCCAGATATTCCGAAGCAGCGAGCGAAGGCAATTCATGTTCCTTCGGTTCCTCGACGGTGACGACATGGACCGCCGATGCCTTGCGCAACATCGGTAGCGCACCGCGCAAAGCACTCGCTGCCTCCAGACTGCCATTCCATGCAACGATGGCAGAACCAAACGGATCAAATACCGCCTTTTCCTGCGGCTGGATCAGCACCGGCACGCGTGCATTGCTCAACACGTCACCAATTAGCGTCAGCGGAGTGTAGCGCGTCTCATGATGATGGTAGCGTCCCAGCACGATCAGATCGGCCAAGGCCGAACGGCTGATCAGCTCCTGGGCAGGATCTCCGGTGATCTGTTGATAGTCGGAGGACACATCCTCATTCTTCAGCCTTCCCTCGATGTCGGCGCGGATCTTTGCCTCCATCTCATCGAGCCGTTTTGCGAAATCGGGCATCAAATAAGCGCCATTAACCCCATCAGATACGATGTAGAGGTTGATCGGGATGACATGCAGGCAACTGACATGGCCACCATGTGCCCGCGCAATCGCCAATGCTGCCTGCAATCGCGCCTCCATCCCGGCATCGCTCTGGACGTGGAGCAATATCGATTTCATGATGTTTTCTCCTCAGGCAAACACCGACCGCAATCGTTGATCCAAACAGCCTAGCTGGCGCTTGATGACCGCCATATCAGGGAAAATACGGATGCGCTCTCAATGGCCGGCATGACAGATGGTGCGGATGGAAAAGGCAAATTCGCCGCATCGTCGCCCGCGCGACCGATCCCGTTTCGACCGAATCCGGTTAGGCCTGCGAAAGTTGGGGCCAGGCTTGGTTACCGGGGCCGCCGACGATGATCCCAGCGGCGTTGCCACCTACAGCCAGGTTGGCGCGCAGTTCGGCTATGGCATGGGCTGGGCAATCCTGTTCAGTTATCCGCTGCTCGCTTCGATTCAGGCGATCAGTGCAGAGATCGGTTCGGTAACGGGCATGGGCGTCGCGCAAAACCTGCGCCGCCATTATCCGCGCTGGCTGCTACAAATTGTCGTCAACTTGCTGCTCATTGCCAACATCATCAACTTGGGTGCGGACTTGGGGGCGATGGGCACGGCGCTGGGATTGCTGATTGGCGGACCGGTGATGGTCTATGCCGGGCTGTTCGCGATTGTCTGCGTTCTTATGGAAATTTTCATGAGCTATACGAGTTATGCGCGTGTCCTCAAATGGAGCACGCTCGTCCTGCTGTCCTATGTAGCCGTGGTCTTTGTCGCGGGGGTCGACTGGGGCAAGGCGGCCTATGGGGCTCTTGTCCCGAATTTCGTGTTCGACAATGCACATGCCATGGCGCTGGTCGCGATCTTGGGGACAACCATTAGCCCATACCTGTTTTTCTGGCAGGCGGGGCAAGAGGTGGAGGAACAGCATCGCCGACATGTAAAGCCGTTATGTGTCGCGCCTCGTCGGGCGGGCAGCGAATTGAGGCGGATCAGGCTCGATACGATGCTTGGCATGGGCTTTTCGCACCTCACCGCACTGTTCATCGTGATTGCGACCGCTGCAACGCTGAACGCGCATGGTATCACGCATGTCGAATCGTCGGCGCAGGCAGCCGAGGCGTTGCGGCCGATCGCCGGGGATTTCGCGTTTGCTCTATTCGCAATCGGGATCATCGGCACCGGCATGCTGGCGGTGCCGATATTGGCAGGATCCGCCGCCTATGGGGTGAGCGAAAGTTTCGGCTGGGTGGAGGGGCTGGACCGCAAGCCGCGCGAGGCCAAGGCCTTTTACGCCACCATTGCGGTCGCCACGATAGCGGGGCTGACGCTCAACTATGTAGGCGTAGATCCAATCAAGGCGTTATACTGGGCCGCTGTTGTCAACGGCGTATTGGCGGCACCGCTGATGGTGGTGATGATGCTGATTGCCACCAACCGCGCTGTCATGGGTAAATTGCGTGTTTCCGGCAAACTCGCCGCCGGTGGCTGGTTGGCGACAGCCGTTATGGGGATTGTAGCGGCTGGCTTCTTTCTGATCCGTTCTCAGTAACCCGCAGCGCCATATTCCTCCATCCACTTCAGCCATCGCTTGCGGTGGCTTGCACTCCCCTCAACATTGCCAATCAGCGATGAGGCGACATCGTCAATACCAAGCAGGTTCAATATGTTGCGCTTGAAACTGCGGACACTGTGCGCGCCATAATAAGCGCGATAGAACAAGGCGGGCATTCCCATCGTCACCACAAGCCGCGCCGATTTGCCCTTCATCAGCTTTTCCGGCATCGCGCTGTCACCATATTGCAAGGCGATGCCGGGGCGTAGCGCCTGTTCCAGAAATGCCTTGAGCAAAGCAGGCATGTCGCCCAGCCAGAGCGGGTAGAAAAAGACGATATGGTCGGCCCATAACATGGCTTCCTGCCCCTCTTTCACATCTTCGGGCGTGTCTTCATGCAACCAGCTTTCGCGGCTGTGCAGGATCGGCATGTTGATATCGCCAAGCATGACATGGCGGACGTCATGCCCTGCACCCCGGGCGCCAGCGCAATAGGCATCGGCCAAGGCATGCATGTATCGAGCCGGATCGGGATCGGGGTGCGCATCCAATATGGCGATCTTACATTCTCTCTTGGTCATGGCATCACCTTCTGAGTGCATTCGGATTTTCATCATGGTTCGCCAAACGCTGCATCACGTCCAACACGCTGTCGGGGTTTAGGCTGATGCTGTCGATCTTCCGCTCTATCAGCCAACCGGCAAAGCCGGGGCGGTCGGACGGCGCCTGCCCGCAAATACCGCAATGGCGGCCTGCGCGGTGCGCGCCAGCAATCGCCTCTTCAATGAGGCGCAATACGGCAGGATCTTCCTCATCAAAGGCCGAAGCCAAGATCTCCGCATCACGGTCGATCCCCAATGTCAGCTGCGTCAGATCATTTGAACCGATCGAAAAACCGTCGAACAGTTTGGCAAAATCATCAACCAGGATGACGTTGCTGGGGATTTCGCACATCACATAGACTTTAAGGCCATTCTCGCCCCGATTGAGGCCGCAGCGCGCCATGATCCCCAGCACCTCGTTCGCTTCATGCAGGCTGCGGCAAAAGGGGATCATCACGATCAGATTGGTAAGCCCCATATCCTCAATCACCCGGCGGATCGCGGCGCATTCGAGTTCGAATGCCGGCTGGTAGGCAGGGTGCGAATAGCGGGCAGCCCCGCGAAAACCGAGCATAGGGTTCGCTTCGGCCATCTCGAAATCATCGCCTCCCAAGAGCGAGGCATATTCGTTCGATTTGAAATCTGATGTGCGAACAATCACCGGACGCGGATAAAAGGCAGCGGCAATGACAGCCATGCCCTCGGCCAGTTTCGAGGCAAAATAATCCCCGCCGTCGCTATAGCCCATGGTCAGCGATGCAAGCGCGCGCTGCACCTTGGCGCTTTTCACACGTTCCGGGAATAATAGGGCCATCGGATGTGCGCGGATGGCGTTCGCAATGATAAACTCGACCCGCGCAAGACCCACGCCCGCGACGGGCAATGCTGAAGTGCGAAAGGCCAGATCCGGATTGCCGATATTGACCATGATCTCGACATTGGCTGGCCGTATATGGCCGACATCGACCGTATCGATGGCAAAGGATACATGGCCGTCACGCACCTTGCCGGTTTCACCTTCGGCGCAGGAAACAGTGACCTCTTGGCCCGGTTTCAGCAGCTTGCGCGCGCCGGTTGCGCCGACAATGGCCGGAATGCCATGTTCGCGCGCGACGATTGCGGCATGGCAAGTGCGCCCGCCATGTTCAGTGACAATCGCGGAGGCACGCTTCATCGCCGACTCCCAGTCGGGCGCGGTGGTTTCTGCCACCAGCACATCGCCTTCTTTGAGATGAGCCAGATCCTCCTTGCAGGCAACAAACCGCACAACGCCTTCGGAGATACCCTGTCCCACAGCCTGACCAGACACAACAACCGGGCCATCGCCAGTCAGCCGGTAAAGTTTGAGCATGGCTTTGTCGGCGCTCGCGTGCACCGTCTCGGGCCGCGCCTGGATGATGTACAGATCGCCTTTGGGGCCATCCTTCGCCCATTCGATATCCATTGGCATCGGCGTGCGATAATATGTGCTGTAATGCTCCTCGATCTGAAGCGCCTGGCGCGCCAGATCGAGGATTTCTGCATCGGTCACGCACTGTATAACCCGAAGCCTTTTGGGCACCTTCTGCCATTTGGTGTGCCCGGCATCCGCGCGGGATCCGTAGACCAGCTTGACCTGTTTCGCCCCGATCCGCCGGCGCAGGACATATTCGAAGCCCCGTTTCAGCGTCTGCTTGTGGACAAGAAATTCGTCGGGGTCGGCAATGCCTTGCACGATCGCCTCACCCAGCCCCCAGACGCCACTAATCAGCACAACGTCGCGGCTACCGCTTTCGGTATCGAGTGTGAAGATCACCCCAGATGCCGCTCGGTCGGCGCGGATCATCCGCTGCACGCCAACCGACAACGCCACCGCACGGTGCGCAAAACCATTGTCGATGCGATAGGCGATTGCCCGCTCGCTAAACAATGAGGCGAAACAGCTGCGCACAGCCTCCATCAATGCCTTGGCGCTTCGCACGTTGAGGAAACTCTCATGGACCCCGGCGAAGGAGGCGGCAGGCGAATCCTCGGCAGTCGCACTGCTGCGCACGGCGACCGCAACGCCTCGTCCGAATTTGCGCTCAAGCCGCTGGTACGCGATCTCAATATCGGTGACGAGGCCCTGAGGCAGTGGCGCTGTGTTGATCATATTGCGCAGCTTCGTCGATGCGGCACCTGTTACCTTCGGATCGCGCCAATTGGTGCCATCGAGCACGGCCATGATCCGCTGCCACAGGCCGTTCATATCCACCATATCGCGATAGCCATCGACCGTTATCGCAAAGCCTTCAGGGACCTTGATCGTATCGCCCATCGCTTCGACCAGTTCGCCCAGAGAAGCATTTTTGCCGCCAACCAGTGCAAGATCGTCAAGGCCGACCTCGTCGAACCAGCGGACATAGCGGACATAATGATGCTGCTGCATCTGGCATCTCCCGCATGGCCAGTGAAGGAAATGGCCTAGTCCGAAGGCCGCAAGGCGTAACTCCGTAAGCCTACGTAAGTGCGCTTTCTCCGCATAATAACGGATGCCGCACGATGTGCCCGCCTACTAAGCCGGACATCGCAAGGAGCAGGATATGCCTATGTTTACGCTCAACGATCATTCCCTGCGCGCTGCGTCTCGCCGGCTGGTCGAGGCGTATGTCAGGTTCGGACAGAGCCAAGCCGCGACGCTGCTTGGTCATAAAAAGTCCCATGGCGCGCCCGATACCTATCCATTCGGATTGTGACGGCATGCCAGTCCGTATCGATACCGCACCATATGAGGCCATCATTGGCCGATACCATTTGGGTGGTCTGATCGGTGTACCCCCGGCTGCATCGGGAATTATCATCTTCGCACATGCCAGCGGCAGCGGACGGTTCAGCCCGCGCAACAATCAGATCGCCGCGGCCATGCGGAGGAGCGGGATGGCAACTTTGCTGATCGATCTATTGACCGGGCAGGAAGAGACAAGCCGGGCCAATATGTTCGACGTCCATTTGCTCGCAAGCCGGCTCGCATCTGCTACCCAATGGGTGCGCGAACAGCCGGAAATAGCACAGTTGCCGATTGGCTATTTCGGGGCGAGCACGGGCGTTGGTGCCGCCCTGATCGCGGCGGCAAAGGACCAGCATATAGCCGCCATTGTCTCGCGAAGTGGTCGGCCTGATCTCGCGCTCAACACCTTGGCTCTGGTGCGTGCGCCGACATTATTGCTGGTGGGCAGCCTCGATGGCCCGGCAATCGATGTGAACCATCAAGCCTTCACCCGCCTTCGCTGCCCGAAAAAGATCCAGGTCATAGCCGGCGCAGGACATTTATTCGAAGAACCCGGCACGCTCGACCAATTGGTTGCAAACGCCATCGGCTGGTTCTCAACCTGCTTTGCGCGCCATGGACAGCCGATGGCCGCGGGGCGAAGATAGCGACGCGGGGTGGCGCGCCGGCCATAGCCTGCTAATGCAATGGCCAACTGTGACTGAAAACCCCACCCCCGCACCCCACATTTCACCGCGCATATTGGTCGATGCCGATGCCTGCCCGGTGAAGGAGGAGATTTACAAGGTCGCCTGGCGCCGCAATGTGCCTGTGGTGCTGGTCAGCAATGCGCGCTTTCGCATTCCCGACCATCCGCTGATTACAAGGGTGATTGTATCGGACAGTTTCGACGCGGCGGATGATTGGATCGCGGAGCAAGCCGGGCCACGCAGCATCGTGATCACCGCCGACATATTGCTGGCCGACCGGTGCCTGAAGGCCGGCGCGGTGGTGATCGGCAATAATGGCAAGCCATTCACCAACGCCTCCATCGGCAGCGCCATCGCCACCCGCGCGATCATGGCCGACCTGCGCGCCGGAATGGACGGCATCACCGGAGGGCCAGCACCTTTTGCCAAGGCGGATCGCTCACGGTTCTTACAGGCACTGGATGAGGCTTTGGTAAGGTTGGGGTGAGGGGGTAATTGGGATTGTGTCCCCTAATTTGCAGTTTTCAGTCGAGAAACTCGCTAACAACTTCTGAAATTATGAATATATCAAGGAACTTGGTTATTGGATGAATTGGTAGAAGTCATCACCGCCTCAGTCTGGACTTAGCATCTGATGAATAAAGAATATGTTCTAAATTTGATCGAACGAGCTGCAACAGGTAGCGCATTCAAGGGAGGTCATTGCTTTGCTTGTGGCGGTGAGCCTACAACGGGTCAAGGCGAACACATAATACCGCGTTGGGCACAACGAAGATTCGACCTGTCTAATCAAACGCTAACACTGCTTAACGGTACCCAGATACCTTATCGTCAACTAACTATTCCTTGCTGCCAGGACTGTAACAATGGGTTTCTGCGTGACATTGAAAATGGAATTGTAGCATATTTGGAAAAGCCAAATTTCAGTGATCCGAGTGCACGGATCACCATCGGTAGATGGCTTTGCAAGATTTTCATTGGTTTGCTGGTCAAAGAAACGTCACTTTCGATCGACCGAAAAAATCCGTCGAAGGGGTCTATCTTATCAGAGGATTTCTTGCAGGATTTCTTGCAGGCCCAGTTTATTCTTCAAAGTGCACGGAAGCGAACAGTCTTTCATTCGCTGCATGGCGCCTATCCTTTCACACTGTATTTGTACCGGATTGAGCCAGACGATGCCTTTGGTGAATTCGATCTCTCAACAAATCTTATTGGACAGTCGATTGCTATTCGCCTCGGGCGCGTCGGAGCAGTGTTTGTGAACGACGGCGGGCTTCAATTTGAAGCGGGTCAAAGGGGACCTCTGAACCTAGACAGTAGAAAGCTACACCCAGTTCAATTTTCAGAAGTTGTTGCGAGGGTTCACTATAAAGCGACCCTTCGAGATGCGACACATTCTTACGCATCGTCCGAGACGCCCCATGAAATTGTTGTCGATCAGATTGCGGTCCGCCCATTCTCAAATATGCCCTTGAGAGACGGTTCGTGGCAAATTTTCCGAGATTGGGATGACATTGAATGCGCGCACATGATCCAGCGATATAGACCCTTCAAGGGACCACCAGTCTACGACCCTACATCTGGTATGTTCTCCACGACGCTAAGCAACAATCGAGGGGGAATACAGTCGTCCAAACGCTTTTTGCGCCAACGCCCATGAGTAGTTTTAGGCTCATCTGGTCGTCTGAGAATATTACGTTCCAGAATATCGATGCGCGGCCCTCAATCATGCTCCCGATCTCCAGCGCACATATATAGCTCGCGTCCGGTTTGTCCTGGCTTCGTTCGTTCGCGTCTGGCGTCCCACGCGCGCCCAGGTTCTGTCACAGGCCTCGCTCAATTGCCCTTCGCGGCTTGCTTCGCTTCTTTCTCGGCCTTTTTCTTGGCCTCTCCTTCTCTTTCGCGCGGATGACATCCCAATAGGCTTGATGCCTCTTTGTCCAGCGCCAAGCAAAGAACAGCGAGATACCCGCTCCAATCAGCGCCGCGAACAATGCCTTTTCCGTTGAAGAACCGAAAATTAGCAACGGGCTGCAGACAATCTCAATGGCAATATAGACAATGCCGCCCTTCCCTCTTGGTGGTTCTAGCGGGCGACCGACACATTGTTCGATCATGTTGGGCGCAAAGATTCGGACCGCGACAAGAGCGGCGAAGATCAGCAAAATCGGCAGGCACCCAACCGAAAACGGAATGCCGCGCGAGTCATATCCCCAAGGCTTCTGTTTTCGTTTCACAGGAATGGACGGCCTCTAATCATTCTCAAGATCACCAGCACCCATATAGATCGCGCCCCGCCTGTCCTCGCTTCACTCGTTCGCGTCGGGCGCCCCACGCGCCCACAGGTTCCGTCACAGACCTCGCTCAATTACCCTTCGCGGCTTGCTTCGCTTCTTTCTCGGCCTTTTTCTTGGCTTCCTCTTCGGCCTTTTTCACGGCCAAATCTTTCGCTGTAGTCGTTTCAAAGCCACTGAAACGCGCGGCCTGCGCGGCAGGCAATGTCATTTCGGCAATCTCTGCCTTGTCCCGGCTGGAATTATCCCGATATTTTTGGGCATCCACCAGATTCTCTTGAAGATCGGCCAGCTTTTTCTTGCGCGCTTCCAATTGTTTTGCGGATTGGCGGACAATCTCTTTCAATTCAGCCCGGCTGGGCTTTGCGGCAAGCGCGGCCTCATCCGCGGCCAGTGTTTCCTTGGCCTTTTCAAGCTTCGCCTGGGTCTTGGCGATTTCCTTTTCCAGATAGTCGATCTGGTTCGCAGCGGACTTTATATTATGTTCGGCAACATCGCCCGGCGTGGAGCAATATTGCATGGCCGGCACAACCGCATCGGCGGCACCGAATATGGTCAGCCGTTCAAGTTTCCAGATTTTCTTCTCACGCTTGAACACGGCATCATAGAGCCCGGCAACCTCTCCATCGGCGCGCTTGACCAACCACTGCCCCTGCGCCGTCTGGAAATCGCCGGACCGGAAAAAGCGCAGCGCATTGCTATCCAGCCGGTTGCCAGCCACGGCCAGCGGATCGGTCTGCGCGTCGATCTGCGCCAGCGATGCGACGGTTTCGCCATAGGTCCAGCTTGCCTTTTTGGAGGTGCGGAACGAAGCGGCCTTGCCACTGCCGCCCTGCGCTGCCGCGAAATAAGCCTGCATGATGCCCGGTGCTGGCAGGCGGGCTTCGTCTATCTCTTTAACCGGCGGCGCGATCCCGTTCATGCAGGTATTCGGCCCGCTATTCATGTTCATCGCCACGAACATGTAAAGATTGGGATCGAGGTGCATCATATATTGCGCACGCACCGGTATCGCTGAAAGCGCCAAGGCAGCGATACTGATGGTTATGGTAGCGGTGCGTGCGAACATAGGATCATTCCCCCCGGATGATTTGTGATTTTGGTAAACTTGTATCTATCGGCAGCTTAAATCAATCATGCTCCCGATCGCCTTGGCCCATATAGAGCTCGCGCCCAGTTTCATCATAGACCTTGCTCATCTCGGCCATGCCAGCCTCGGCTTCCTCTGCCGCGACAAAGCCGTCGGCGGGCTGATTTTGCAGTTTCGCAAATTCGCGCACTTCCTGACTGATCTTCATGCTGCAGAATTTGGGCCCACACATGGAACAGAAATGGGCGGTCTTGGCGCCCTCTGCCGGCAGCGTCTGGTCGTGATATTGCTCGGCCGTATCGGGATCGAGGCTGAGGTTGAACTGGTCACGCCAGCGGAATTCGAAGCGCGCCTTTGACAGCGCATCGTCGCGCACCTTTGCCGCCGGATGGCCCTTGGCAAGGTCTGCCGCGTGCGCCGCCAGTTTATAAGTGACAACGCCGACCTTCACATCATCACGGTCGGGCAGGCCCAGATGTTCCTTGGGCGTGACGTAGCAGAGCATGGCGGTGCCATACCAGCCGATCATCGCCGCGCCGATGCCGCTGGTGATATGGTCATATCCCGGCGCGATATCGGTGGTCAGCGGCCCAAGCGTGTAGAAGGGTGCTTCGCCGCACGCCTCCAACTGCTTGTCCATATTCTCCTTAATCTTGTGCATCGGCACATGGCCGGGGCCTTCGATCATCACCTGCACATCCTGTTCCCAGGCACGCTTGGTGAGTTCGCCCAGCGTGTAAAGCTCGGCAAATTGTGCTTCGTCATTGGCGTCGGCGATCGATCCGGGGCGCAGGCCATCGCCCAGCGAATAGGCGACGTCATAGGCCTTCATGATCTCAGTGATCTCGTCGAAATGTTCGTAAAGGAACGATTCCTTGTGATGCGCGAGGCACCATTTCGCCATGATGGAGCCGCCGCGCGATACGATGCCCGTCACGCGCTTTGCCGCAAGCGGCACATAAGGCAGGCGGACGCCCGCATGGATGGTGAAATAATCGACGCCCTGTTCGGCCTGCTCGATCAGCGTATCGCGGAAGATTTCCCAGGTCAGTTCCTCGGCAATGCCGCCGACCTTTTCCAGCGCCTGATAGATGGGCACGGTGCCGATCGGCACGGGCGAGTTGCGCAAGATCCATTCGCGTGTGTCGTGGATGTTGCGGCCCGTCGAAAGGTCCATGACGGTGTCCGCGCCCCAGCGGATCGACCAGACCATTTTGTCCACCTCGGTCGCCACGTCGCTGGCAACCGCGCTGTTGCCGATATTGGCGTTGATCTTCACCAGGAAATTGCGTCCGATGGCCATCGGCTCGCTTTCAGGGTGGTTGATATTGTTGGGGATGATCGCCCGGCCGCGCGCAACTTCATCGCGCACAAATTCAGGCGTCACATAATCGGGGATGGCCGCGCCAAAGCTTTCGCCGTCGCGGATATATTCGGCAAGGCGGGCACGGCCCAGATTCTCGCGCTCGGCAACATATTCCATTTCAGGGGTGATGATGCCTTTGCGGGCATAATGCATTTGGCTGACATTCATGCCGGGCTTTGCGCGCAGCACCTGCTTTTTCACATTGGGGAAAGGCGCAACACCACCCGAACGATCAGGGCCAAGCTGGCCATTATCTTCGGGGCGGACGGCGCGCTGCTCCTTATGTTCAACATCGCCCCGGCCAATTATCCAGTCGCGGCGCAATTCGGGAAGGCCCTGCGAAATGTCGATCTTTGCCTGCGGGTCGGTATAGGGGCCTGACGTATCATAGACGCGCACCGGCGGTTCGCCGCTGGAAGGTTCGAGGTAAATCTCGCGCATCGCGACCTTCAACGGCCCGACATGGATTTTCTTCGATCCACGAATCGGGCCAGTGGTGACTGCGGGTTGTTCCGTGCGTGCGGGGGCGTCGCCCATCTTTGCTCTCCATCTTGACGGAAAAAGGGCGGCTTTGAATGAACCGCTCCCTCCCTCCGCCTGTGCTAACAGGTTCAGGTTCAACGGGTCGGATGGAGCTTACCCATCCCTCTCAGCCACAGCAGGCTCCCCGGGGATGGTGTGTAGATAGGGCAGCAGGGGCTATCCGTCCAGTAGGATGAAAAGCGCGACTGCGATTACCATCACAGCAAAGATCGAACGCGCAAGCTGGGCCCTGCCTTCAAGCCGCCGGGCAAGCGGAAGCGCGGCCAGCGTGCCCACCCCGCCGCCTGCAACCAGTGCGCCGAAAAGCGGCCAGATCAGCTGGCCGGATGCTGCATAGCTGAGGCTGGTTGCACCGCCAAACAAGGTCACCGACAAGAGCGAGGAGGCACTGGCATTGGCCAGCGTCATTCCCGTTGACGCCATCAGTCCCGGCGCGATCAGAAATCCGCCGCCAATGCCGAAAAAGCCGGCGGCCAGACCTGCGATCAACCCAACCGGCGCGAGTTTGAGCACCATCGGCGGCGTCAACCGAACGGACGGATCGCCCGCATCGCGTTTCGGCAGCAACATAGACACGGCAATCGCGATCATCGCCAAGGCAAACCAGCCAAGCAGCGCTTTGCCATCCACCTGCCTTGCAAGCTGCGCGCCCGCCAGCGATCCGGCAAGGCCTGCGATCCCAAAGGTGATTGCACAGGGCCATTTGACCCGCCCGGCCCGCGCCTGCGCAGCAAGACCCGTTGCCGCATTCACGGCAACCGCAGCGGCGGACGTGCCGATCGCTGCATGGATATCGGCTACCCCGACGACATAGATCAGCCAGGGCGTTGCGAGCACCGACCCGCCCCCGCCAAATAGCGTCAGCAGCAACCCTATGAGCGCGCCGCCCATTGCCGCCAGCAGGAGCAGTTCCCAGCCCATGTCAGGCGGCGCGCACGCGATTCCAAGGCATGAGCATCAAGAGCCGCGCCATGCCGCAAAAGCCCGTCACCCCGGCGAAGGTCAGCCCTGCACCAACAAAGGCCGACAGCCCGTACCATGCCGGCGCGACGAAAAAGCCGAGCAACGCACCGATCAAAACCAACGAACCTGCGGCAATCTGTACCTGCCGCATGATCTCCATCGGGGCATCAGCGTTGCTTTCGACCGGAAGGCCGGCCTTCGCCCAGGCATCAAGCCCGCCGTCGAGGATGAAAGCCTCACCAGAAACCCTTGCCGCCAGCCGGTCGCACGCCCCGGCGGTGCGCATACCCGAACGGCAGGTGAAGACGACATCGGCGTCGGGATCGATGGCGAGATGCGCCTGTTCCCATTTCGACAATGGCTGTGATTGTGCACCCTTGATGCGGGCGCGGGCAAATTCATCCGGCTCTCGGATATCGACCAGCACCGCCCGGCCAGCGTCGAGCCGCGCGCGCACTTCGGCGGGGGAGAGCTTGTGCAATATGGCTGTCATGGCGTTTTCCTCATTTCCGGCGGGCAGAACAGTTCCGCCAGGGTTTCAATGATCCGCAACGCGCTATGATCCGAGATGCGGTAATAAATCGTCTGACCTTCCCGGCGGGTGGCGACCACGCCTTCCTCACGCAGCAAGGCCAGATGCTGCGACAAGGCCGATTGTGACACGCCGATCCGGCGCTGCATTTCGCCAACGGACAGTTCGCCATCGACAAGCTGGCACAACAGCATCAGCCTTTTTTCATTGCCTAGCAGTCGCAGCAAAGCCGCCGCGCGTCCGGCATTTTCTTCAAACAGGGCGAGATCAAAACGGGTGAGGTCAAACATGACGCCAATATATTCATTGATTCTAAATTAGCAAGTGCTAATATAATGGCTGTAAGGAGACGACTCATGAATCCGCAAGTGAAAGGCTTTTTCGATCCCGCGACCTTTACGGTGAGTTATGTCGTGCATGATCCGACCAGCAAAAAAGCCGCGATCATCGATCCCGTGCTTGATTTCAGTCCGCGCAATGGACGCACATCAACCGCGTCAGCCGATGCGTTGCTGAGCTATGTCTCAGAACAGCAGCTTGAACTTGTGTGGCTACTCGAAAGCCATGCCCATGCTGACCATCTGTCCGCCGCCCATTATCTACATGAGAAAACCGGCGCGCCCATCGTGATCGGATCTTACATAACAGACGTCCAGCGCGTGTTCGGCGCTTTGTTCGAAGCCGACGATGTAAAGCCGGATGGCGGCGACTTCGGCCATCTCGTTTCCGAGGGTGAAACCCTGCCCTTGGGCGAATTGGGGATCGTTGTCCTGCACACGCCGGGGCACACGCCGGCCTGCGTCACCTACCTGATCGGCGATGCCGCCTTTGTCGGCGATACTCTGTTCATGCCCGATTATGGCACGGCACGGGCCGATTTTCCCGGCGGTGATGCAGCGACGCTCTACCGGTCAATCCGCAAGATACTCGCCCTGCCACCCCAAACCCGCATCTTTGTGGGGCATGATTATCTGCCGGAAGGCCGAAGCAACTTTCACTGGGAAACCAGCGTTGCCGAACAAAAGGCACAGAATGTTCATGCCCATGACGGCATCAGCGAAGACGCATTTGTCGCAATGCGGACGGCGCGCGACGCGACGCTGGATGCGCCACAATTGATACTGCCTTCGCTGCAGGTCAATATTCGCGCCGGCGCTATGCCGCCCCCGTCAGCCGGGGGGCACGTCTATCTGCGCATACCGGTGAACGCGATCTGATCGGTCAAAAGGCGTAGGCAATCCCGGCTATGCCCAGAAACTGGTCGGAACTGCCCGCATCGCGCACAATCGGTGACCGGGCATATTGGCCAAGCAGCCTTTTATAACCGGCAAGGCCGAACAACGCCCAGCCTTTGCGGTTATCGCCGCCAAGATCGTGGGTGAGGAGGAATGTCGTACCGATGCTTTTCAAGCCGCTGCCGCGCGTCGCATAAGCAGGCAGTGCATCAGGGTTGGGCAAGGCCGCGACATCGAAATAGGTGCGACCATAGCCCTTGCCGACATAGTCAGCCGTCACCCCCAGCCGGGCAAAGCTGCGCTGCGACAGCGGACTGGACAGGGCAACGCCCGGCGTCAGGATGAAACTGTCATGCGCGCCGGCAACATCGCGCACAAAGGCGAGATCAAAGGTAAGGCTGGCGGGCGGAATAAGGAAACCCTTGCGGCCAATGCCAACATAGCCCCCCAATTCGACTGCTGTGTCGCGCGTGCCAAGCGCGGCGACGCGCGGATCGTCGATATCGTTGCGGCTGTTGCGTTCAAAACGCACCTGCGCCACCGGCCCGGCAATCAGGTTCCACCGGCTTTCGGGGGCATCGCGCAACAAATCGACATAGATATTGGGCCCACGCACCTGGAAATCGAAACCGTCAACCTTGCCCTGAATCACACCGCCGGGCTGAAAGCCATAATCGTCTGCACCTTCATATTCCGGAGCAATCCCGCCACCCAATCCGAGGACAAGGCTGTTGCGATCCTCTGGCGGACGGCCACTGCCCGCAGGCTGCGCCGAAGCGATGGCAGGAAGCAGGAGCAAAGCAGCGCCGGTCAGCACGGTAAAAAGGGCAGTTTTCATATACCGGAGATAAGAACCGGCATGGCTAACCGCCATATCGGCGAAGCCCCACCTGCCCGCTTACCATCAAGAAATCGTTCAATCTTTGCTGCTATGCGACGAAGCGTGAATGATCGGGTCGAAATACACGGCAATCATGCAAAGCCCGCCAGCGCACGCACTGTGCCGCTGGTTTCGATCGTGCTGCCCGTGTTTAACGGCGCATGCTATCTGCGCGATGCCCTTGATTCCATCCTTGCACAAAGCTTTGCTGACTTTGAACTGATCGCGGTGGATGATTGTTCAACCGATGCGACGCCTGAAATCCTGGCCGAATATGCGGCCCGCGACGCGCGCATCCGCCTTCATCGCAATGCGACAAATTCCAAACTGCCAGCCAGCCTCAATGTCGGTTTCAGGCTGGCCCGCGGCGAACTTTTCAGCTGGACGTCCGATGACAATCTGTTGCGCCCACACATGCTGGAAACACTGGTCGCGGCGGCGAAAGCCAATCCGGGCCATGCGGTGTTCCATTCGGATTACCGCTTGATCGATGAAGACGGCGTTCCCGGGCAGAAAGTCGCGGTCGCACCTGCCGACCAGCTGGTGTTCGGCAATGCAGTCGGCTGTAGCTTCCTTTATCGCCGCGAAGTCCAGCAGGCGCTGCGCGGCTATGACGAGACGCTGTTCGGTGTGGAAGATTATGATTTCTGGCTGCGCGCGGCGCGGCAATTCACCTTTTTTCCGATAGCCGAGGATCTGTACCTCTACCGGCGGCACAAGGGCAGCCTGACCAGTGCACGGGCGCGGCAGATCCATGCGCTTGCCGCACAGGTCATGCTGCGGGAGATCAAGGCATTGCCGCGCTCGCAGCGTCGAGCAGAGGCCTATATCCGCCTCTTGTGCCGTGATCCGTACAAGATCCGCTTGGGCCTGTTGCTGCGTGCGCTACGCGATCATCCTGCAACCGTATTGCGCAGCACCGGCAAGATCTTGCGCTGGATCGCCTATTTCGTAAAAACGCAACTGGTCGCCACCAGCCTTGCGGCGTCTGATGCCGCAACGATCGCTCTACTTTCTGCAGAATAGCAGTATGGTCCCTGCATAGGGCTAGACTTTAATCGCGCGTTTAAACATACTCGCTCCCGGAGACCGTGCATTGCGCGGAAAAACGGGAGAGCGGCATGAACCTGCCCAAGGTTTGTATCATCGGCGCTGGCTGTTCTGGCTTTACCACAGCCAAGCGGCTCAAGGATTATGGCATTGCGTTCGACGTCTATGAGGCGTCGGACGATATCGGTGGCAACTGGTATTTCAACAATCCCAATGGCATGTCTGCCTGCTACAAGAGCCTGCATATCGACACATCGAAATGGCGGCTGGCATTCGAAGATTATCCGGTGCCCGAAGACTGGCCCGATTATCCGCACCATTCGCAACTGCTTCAATATTTCCACGATTATGTCGACCATTTCGGCATCCGTCCGCACATCACCTTCAACACCCGCGTCGAAAAGACAAAGCGCCGCGCGGACGGTGGCTGGGATGTCACGCTCTCGACCGGCGAGACTAAACGCTATGATGCGCTAGTAGTTGCCAATGGTCATCATTGGGCCGCGCGCATCCCCGAATATCCTGGCAGTTTCAACGGGTCGCAAATCCATTCGCACCAATATCGCTCTCCCTTCGATCCGATCGACTGCATCGGGAAAAGGGTGCTGGTCGTGGGCCTTGGCAACAGCTCGATGGATATTTCATCCGAATTATCATCGCGCCCGATCGCTGAAAAACTCTTTGTATCGGCGCGCCGTGGCGTCTGGGTCTTCCCCAAATATATCGGCGGCAAGCCCGGTGACAAAAACCCTGCCCCGGCATGGATGCCGCGCTGGTTACGCCACAGGATCGGCGAACGGATGGTTCGCAAGCTGATCGGCACGATGCCCGATTACGGCCTGCCTGAACCCGAATATGGCATGTTCGAAAGCCATGGCACGGTATCGGGGGAATTCCTGCTGCGTGCCGGATCAGGCGACCTCACCATGAAACCCGGGATCGAACGGCTTGATGGCGACGGCGTGGTCTTCACCGATGGTAGCCGCGAGAGTGTGGACGTAATCGTCTGGGCCACCGGCTATGATATCAGCTTCCCCTTTTTCGACGACCCGGCATTTCTGGCTGACAGCGACAACCGCCCGCCGCCCTTGTTCAAGCGCATCATGAAACCCGGCGTGCCCGACCTGTTCTATATGGGACTGGCGCAACCCTTGCCGACGCTGGTCAATTTTGCAGAGCAGCAGTCGAAACTGGTAGGCGCCTATCTCGCCGGCAAATATGCGCCGCCGCCTGAAGCGGAAATGGAACGCATTATCCAGGCCGACGAAGATTATTATACCGGATTTTACTATCAGTCGCGCCGGCACACCATCCAGCTCGATTTCGACCATTATTGCCGCGCCTTGAACAAGGAACTGGCAAAGGGCGCAAAACGCGCTGCGGCGCTTGGAAATGTGGTGCCACCGGTAACGCGCGAACTAGAGGAAGCATAAGTCATGGCAGAGCGTGCAATCACCCCTATCGATCTTAGCGACACCGCCCTTTATGTCGAGGATCGCTGGCGCGAGCCCTTTGCCCAATTGCGCCGCAACGCGCCTATCAGTTGGCGTGAAGACAGCCCCTATGGCGGTTATTGGTCGGTCGCCACGCACGAACTTATCCAAAAGGTCGAGCTTGATCCTGCCACCTTTTCGTCGGAAACCGGCAATATCACGATTGCCGAAGGCGTTGCCGGAACTGAATTTCCAAACTTCATCGCGATGGACCCGCCGCGCCATACCGAACAGCGCCGCGTTGTCGCGGCTGCGTTCAGCCCCAGCCAGATGGCGCAACGCGAGAAGCAGGTCAAAGCACGCACGAAGGAGCTGTTCGACGCATTGCCTATTGGCGAGACTTTCGACTGGGTCGAACAGGTGTCGATCCCGCTGACCATCGGTATGCTGGCGATCGTCCTCGATTTCCCTTGGGAAGAGCGGATGAACTTGCGCAAATGGTCCGACATGGCGAGCAATGTCTCACCCGAGGTGATGACGGAGCAATATGCGCAGGCCTTTTTCGTCGAAATGGGCATCATGCTGCAACGCTTCGACGCATTGCTCGAAGAACGGCGGAGCCAGCCGCCCGCAGACGATTTATTGAGCCGGATGGTGCATTCGGAAGCGATGGGCAATCTGACTGCAATCGAACGCATCGCCAATATCGCATTGCTGATCGTCGGCGGCAACGACACGACCCGCAACTCGATGAGCGGACTGGTCGATGCGCTTGCCCGCTATCCAGAACAGCTCGAGCGGATGCGCGCAGACCGGTCCCTCGTCTCTAACGCATCGCAGGAAATCATCCGCTGGCAATCGCCCGTCACCCACATGCGGCGGACCACGACCTGTGATGTCGAGCTGGCGGGGCAGCAATTGAAGGCCGGCGAAAAGATCATCCTCTGGTATATTTCCGGCAATCGCGACGAGGCCGTCTTTACCGATGCAGACAGGTTCGACATCGGTCGCGAAAACGCCCGCCGCCACGTCGCCTTTGGCCATGGCATCCACCGCTGCGTTGGCGCGCGGCTAGCCGAAATCCAGCTTGATACAATGATCAACGAACTACTCGACCGCGGCCTGCATGTCGTGCCGCAGGAAAAGCCGACACGGCTCGCCAGTCCCTTCCTCCACGGCATCACCGCCTATCCGGTTCAACTGCAACCCGTCTGAACCGGAACGCCGCCGTTGGTAAGCCGGTTTTGAAGCATCGGCGATCAAACAGGTCGAAAGCGATCAGAACATATATTTCATGCGCACCGACTGACTACCGCTGCCGCTGAACGCAAAGGCTGCTGAGGTGAATTTCGGTGGGCCAAACGCAATTTTTGGATTGCGCGAAAAGCCAAAGCCTTCGCGCGGTATCGCCATCGCGGTATCGAGTTTTCCGTTACCGTTTTCATCGTGAATCAGCGACAAGGCGTAGGTACCCGGGGCGGCTCCAACAAAGACAACCGAACTGGCAGCATTTGCCTTAACCACCCGCTTGATGGCGTTGGCATCTTTCGAACAGTCTGGGAAAGCCTTGGGGTTGGCGGTCAGGCAGATCAACACATTGCCTTTTTGGTTGCGCAGTCCCGTAACCGATACTTCCAGTTGGCTATCCGCTGACGCGGTCGCCGCGACGCTTGTTGTCAAAGCTGCCAAGGCCAAGATCGGTGCCGCACAGGCGATCCCAAAACCGGAAATAAAGGCCATAATTCCCCCTATATGTATCGTGATGCTTTTGATGATGCGTTGCCGTTATCAGCCACTTCCCTAACCGGCCATGAACCATGAAGCGCGGAAACATTTCCCACCCCATATGGTTGGTGATCCCCATCAGCGTCATCAGGAACAGCACAAAACCCAGCGCGCCGATATGGATCGGAATTAGAAACACCAACGCCGGAATAACAACAGCGCCGGTCAGCGCTTCCCATGGGTGAAAGCTCATCGCGGCCCATGCAGTGGGCGGGCGGCTGTCATGGTGGACGGCATGGGCGATACGGAACAGCCGCGGTGTATGCATCCAGCGGTGCGTCCAATAAAACCAGCTGTCATGCGCGATAAGGTAAAGCAGCACCGACAGCGGCAGATACCAGACAGGCCAAGCGTTGATATCAGAATAGATGCGGGTCCACCCCATATTCTGCCAGCCCCAGGCGACGATGCCGGAGGGTATCCCGTAAATTCCGGCAGACAGCAACGACCAATAAACTTCCCGCCGCATTTGCGGACCAAGCTTAGCGTAGAGCCCGGGACGCACCCTTTGCGTTAGCCATGCGAAAAAACCGCTGGTCGCCAGATAGCGCAGCCCCACGATCAGCGTCATCGCAAGTGCAGAGATAAGGACGGCTGCCATGGCCGGCTGTCTATATTTGGTGCGCGGTAAGTGCAATCGCCCATTCTATGAGGCTTTACTCCAGCAGCAACGCGCCTAAGATCAGGCTATGCTGGAACTCGACAACTATGATCGGGTGGTCTCCCAAATCTATGAAGCGGCACTGGTGCCCGCGCATTGGGATATTGCGCTTACCTCAATGATCGATTTCTTCGCGCCGCGCGAATGGCATGTGGCCTTTGTCGTCTGGGAAAGGCTCGATCCGCCTGCAGGCCGCTTCATCGGCTCTACCGGGGTCCACCCGCTGGCGCGGGACGCCTATCTGCAGCATTTTACCGGCCGCCACGAATGGTCGATACGCGGCCACGAGATGCGGCTAGGCGATGTCGTACTCAGCGATCAGTTGATCGATCGGCATGATTTCAAGGAGACGAAATTCTATCGTCATTTCCTTGGCCCCTGGGGTTACGAACTCGCAATCCTCGGCATGCTCGATCGGCAAGGGCCCGATCATATGGGCATTGTCTGCCCGGGACCGTCAGACTGCGACCCCGGCAATTTGCCGGAAGCAATTTCGATGCTGATCCCCCATATCCAGCGTGCCGCGCGGATCAGCCGTAGGATCGGGGAAGCGGATTTGCGCGCAGCGACCGCAACCGACCTCATTGATTCCTCGCCCTATTGTGTCATCGCGCTTGGCCCCAGCCTTGAACTGTTGATGGCCAATAGTCGGGCGCAAGCCTTGCTTGATCGCGGTGGTGGCATAAAGCTGCACCATGGCCGGCTGTTGCTCGACGACCCTGCCACGCAGCGCGACCTTGCCGAGATGGCGGCAGGCCACGGCAAATCGCGATCGATTACCTTCAACGCCCGCACCCAAGATGACGGGCAATTGTTGATGAGCGCAGTCGCGGTCCCTACGGCGCAAGGCGAAAGCTTTGCCAAGGGTGTCGGCGGCACAGCACTGATGCTGGTCGGAGGGCAGAAAATCGCGGTTTCCAATGACATGGTAGAGGCGCTGCAAACCAGTTTTGATCTGACCGCGGCCGAGGCGCGGTTGGCTACATTCCTGGTTCAGGGATCAGGCGTGCGCGGCTATGCCTCAGATCGGGGCGTTTCGAAAGAAGCCGGCAAATATCTGCTCAAGGGCATTTACGCCAAGACGGGCCTGTCGAACCAGACCGAGCTGGTTGCCATGTTGCGCGAAGTGCCGATAGGTTGGGGTAAACCGCTCGCTACGCTGCCGGAACCACCGCCGTCTAACCGACTGTAAAATCGGTAATCCTCCCCGTTCGGGTAGTGCACACATATCGTGCCCGGGGCATCACACTGCTATTCATGAGTCCCTCGCTGATCACTCAGCGACCCGTCCGTCAGCGGGGGGCGTGCAGGCCGGAGGGGACTGTTCCGGCCTGCCATGATTTGCCAAGGCGCCCGCGTGCAACGCGAAAACCGGCCTCAGGGTTCCTTCCAAGTAACGCTGCCGCGATAGCGTCCTTCGACCGGTTGGCCGCTGGCGTTCTTTGCGGGAGAGAAACGTGCCCGGCGCATGAAGGCATTGCAGGTCGCCGTGTCGAGCGCTGCAGTACCCGAACTCACCGTCACATTGCAGCTTGTTGGCCGGCCGTCAGCCGCCACCAACATTTCGAAGCGCGTCGTCCCTTCGGCGTTTACATTGCGCGGATAATCAGCCGCCGTGATGATCGTGCCGGGATTTTTGAGCGAGGAAGCCAGTAACAGGGGCAATAATGCCTCGGCTCGTTCGCACCGCGCCTGCCCGCCTGCAGCGAACTGCACGACAGTGGGCGAGCGGCAGGCGAACATGTTCAGCAGTTGCAGCGAACGATACACGCCGGGATAGTCGGCACCTGCAGCGGCGCGGTGGGTTACGAAATCCTCCGGTCGGCCGCAACCCTTGCCAACCCGCTCCTCCACGCACAGAGCCAGATTAACGGCATCGTCGCAGCCATTGTAGAGGATGAATTCGGCGTCCCCGGTTCGCCGGAATTCGATACATTGCTCAGCCGCCATCTGTCCGGGCACGAGCATAGGTGCGGCCTTTGTGCTGCCGAAAGGGGCAGCGAGCGATAGCATCAAGGCGATGGGCAAGAGGCAAGCGAAACGCATAGACCATTCCCTATCGCGCACCATTGGCCTTGTCCACGGTGACGCCGCCACCGATGCCATTCGGTACATTTTCCGGCCTCACCGGCGCATTATCCACGTCTTTGTGGCGGTCGCGGCTTTTGATTGGACCCGCTCTCGTCTAGAGTTTTTTACATGGCTTCGGCAGCTCCCGATCATATCAAATGCGACTTAGCGATTGTCGGCGGCGGTCTTGCCGGCGGGTTGATCGCGTTGGCGGTTGCCCGGGCGCGACCGGAACTCAAGATTGTCCTTATCGAACAGGAACAGCATTTTGGCGGCAATCATATCTGGAGCTTTTTTGCCAGTGACATTGCGCCTGAACATCGCTGGCTGACCGCGCCGCTCGTTACATATGGTTGGTCGGGCTATGACGTGCACTTCCCGGAACATAGCCGCACGCTCGATACGATATACTACACAATTGAATCAGAACGGCTCGATTGGCTGCTGCGGCACAATCTGCCCGCATCGGCTCTCATGACGGGGCGCACAGTGAAGGCTGTCAGCCCGCGTCTTGTTGTGCTTGACGGTGCACAGCGGATCAACGCCGGCGGCGTGATCGACGCGCGCGGGGTCGCGGACCATCATCATCTGGATTGCGGCTGGCAGAAATTCACCGGCCAGTTGCTGCAACTGGCAGAGCCCCATAGCCTGACCCGGCCAATCGTGATGGACGCAACCGTCGACCAGCATGACGGCTATCGCTTCGTCTATGTCCTGCCCTTTGGCATGGACAAGGTGTTCGTCGAGGATACCTATTACAGCGATCGTCCGGATCTCGATAGGCGGGTGATGGCACAGCGCATTGCCGCTTATGCCGACAATCGCGGCTGGGAAGTTGAACGGGTGCTGCGCGAGGAAACCGGCGTGCTGCCGGTGGTGATGGGCGGCGACCTTGAAAATTATTGGGCGAGCGGCAGCGGACGAACGGCAAAAGCAGGCGCACGCGGCGCGTTTTTCCACCCGATCACCAGCTATTCGCTGCCCGATGCGGTGCGGCTTGCCACCTTTGTTGCGGAACTCACCGATTTTGATGGCGACCGGCTGAACATGCTGCTGCGGCAACGTGCAGAAGCGCTTTGGAAAGATGGCAGATATTATCGCATGCTCAACCGCATGCTGTTCCGCGCATCGGTCCATGGCGAGCGCTACAAGATCTTCGAGCGTTTCTACAGGCTTAAGCCCGGATTGATCGAACGCTTTTACGCTGGCCTAAGCACAGGGGGCGACAAGGCACGAATATTAACGGGAAAACCCCCGGTGCCGGTCGGAAAGGCGTTGAAAGCTTTGCAGTCGCGAAAGAAGGCAAGATGAAATCGGCAGTAGTGATTGGCGCGGGCTTTGGCGGCCTTGCGCTGGCAATTCGCCTGCAGGCAGCGGGCATAAAAACGACAATCGTCGAAGCACGCGACAAACCCGGTGGCCGTGGCTATTTCTGGGAAAAGGACGGCTTCATCTTTGATGGTGGACCGACCGTCATCACCGATCCCCCCTGCCTGACGCAGCTTTGGGCACTAACCGGGCACGATATGGCGCAGGATATCGAACTGCTGCCAGTCATGCCCTTTTACCGGCTGAATTGGCCCGATGGCACCAATTTCGATTATTCAAATGACGAGACGGGGTTGCGCAAGGAAATCGAGAAACTCGATCCTGCCGACGTCGCTGGCTATGCCAAATTCCTGGAATACAGCAAAGGCGTGCATGACGAGGGCTATGTAAAGCTCGGCACAAAGGCATTTCTTGATTTCGCCTCGATGATCAAGGCTGCACCGGCGCTTGCCAGATATCAGGCTTGGCGCAGCGTCTATTCGATGGTGTCCTCATTCGTGAAGAACGAGAAATTGCGCGAGGCACTGTCGTTCCACACGCTGCTAGTCGGCGGCAACCCGATGAAAACCAGCGCCATTTATGCGCTGATCCACAAGCTGGAAAAGGACGGCGGCGTCTGGTTTGCCAAGGGCGGCACCAACCGCCTGATCGCGGCAATGGTGACCCAGTTCGAACGCATCGGCGGCACGATCATCCTGAATGACGGGGTCGAGCGGATCGAAACACAGGGCGATCGCACCACCGGCATTGTTACTCAGTCAGGCCACCGGATTGAATGCGATGCGGTTGCGACCAATGGCGACATCATGCACAGTTATCGCGATCTGCTCGCCCATCATCCGCGTGGACAAAAGGCGGCGAGCGCGCTTTCACGCAAGAAATTCTCCCCTAGCCTGTTCGTCGTGCATTTTGGCATCAAGGGTAGCTGGCCGGGTATCCCGCATCACATGATCCTGTTCGGGCCGCGCTATAAAGGGCTGCTCGATGACATTTACGATCATGGCGTGCTGCCTCAGGATTTCTCGCTCTATCTGCACCATCCGACGGTCAGCGACCCGTCCATGGCGCCAGAGGGCTGCTCGACCTTTTACGCGCTCGCACCCGTCGCGCATCAGGGCAAGCTGCCGATCGACTGGGAGGAAATGGGCCCGGTCTTTGAAAAGCGCATCCTTGACGAGGTCGGCCGCCGCCTGATCCCCGATATCCATGATCGGATCGTCACCAAATTCCACTACACTCCGGCCGATTTCGGTCATGATCTGAACGCGCACTTGGGTAGCGCCTTCAGCCTTGAACCCGTGCTGACGCAAAGCGCCTGGTTCCGCGTTCACAACCGCGACGATGTGATCGACAATCTCTATTTCGTTGGCGCCGGCACCCATCCCGGCGCGGGCATCCCCGGCGTCGTCGGCAGCGCGAAGGCGACAGCGGAATTGATCATTGCGGATTTGGCTGGTTGAAAAATCCCGTCGCCCCTGCGAAGGCGGGGCGACGTTAAACCTATTTGAGGCCTGATTTGAAACGCCTAGCCGTCTATTGTGGCTCTGCCACACCCGCAGACACGGTATATATGGAAAGCGCCCGCATGGTCGGACGCGAATTCGCGGCGCGCGGTATCGGGCTGGTTTATGGCGGCGGCCGCCTCGGCCTGATGGGCGCAGTAGCCGATGCCTGTCTTGAAGCGGGCGGCGAGGTTATCGGCGTGATCCCCGAAGCGCTGGTCGGCAGCGAGGTTGCGCATCGCGGCCTCACCGAACTGCATGTCGTCCCCGGCATGCACGAACGCAAACGCATGTTCACCGATCTGTCTGACGGATTTGTCACTATCCCCGGCGGCGTCGGCACGATGGACGAATTGTGGGAAGCGATCAGTTGGGCCCAACTTGGCTATCATTCCAAACCCGTAGGGGTGCTGAACGTCGCGGGCTTTTATGACCGGCTAGTCGAATTCAACGCACATATGATCGAGGTCGGCTTCATCCGCGAAGCCCATGCCGGGATCATGATCGTCGAGAAAGAACTCGACGTGCTGCTCTCTCGTATGGAAAGCCATGTGCCGCACAAGAACATCTTCCAGATGAAGGCCGAGGATTTGTGAAGTTACCCCTCCCGCTTGCGGCAGCGGTCAGCGGAGGGCATGAAGGGGCGTGAACTTTACTGTTTCAACTCCTCCCCCATCCCCTCCTGTAAGTGGGAGGGACGAACTTGTCGCCTTTGCCCGCGAGAGTATCGCGCGCGGATCGAAATCCTTTGCCGCCGCCAGCAAGCTGTTCGACCGAACCACGCGGGAACGGGTATGGCTGCTCTATGCCTGGTGCCGCAAATGCGACGACATGGCCGACGGGCAGGATCATGGCGGCGCGATGTCCGAAATCGCCGACCCGCATGCGCGGCTGCAAACAATCCGCGATCTTACCGCAAGAGCATTGCAAGGCGAGGTAACGGGCGAGGCCGCATTTGACTGCCTTGGCATCGTGGCACGCGAATGCGGCCTAACCCAGAAAATGGCTGATGACGTGATCGAGGGCTTTGCGCTTGATACCGCAGGCTGGCATCCGCGTCATGAGGGCGATCTGTATCGCTATTGCTTTCATGTGGCGGGCGCGGTCGGCGTGATGATGGCTGTCGTGATGGGCGCATCACCCGATGATACCGAAACACTGGACCGCGCCTGCGACCTGGGCCTTGCCTTTCAGCTGGCGAATATCGCGCGCGACATTGCCGAGGATGGCCGCGCCGGGCGTTGCTACATCCCTGACGACTGGCTGGCGCAACTCGATATCGAGCCGGGTGAACATCTGCGCCCGCATAACCGCAAGAAACTTGCGCTGATCGGTCGCTGGCTTGCGGATGAAGCCGGACAATATGAAGCCTCGGCGCGCATAGGTGCAGCCCGTCTGCCGTTTCGCGCGCGCTGGGCAGTGCTCTCCGCAGCGGGCATTTATGGTGATATTGCGCGTAAGGTCCGTGCAGCCGATGACCATGCCTGGGACGGCCGGATATTCACCTCTCGCGGGGAAAAACTGCGGTGGGTGGCGCGGGCGTTTCAAGAAGCGTGGCGCAATAATCCGCCTGCAATGTGCCGCGATGGATTATGGACGCGGCCGCGAAACTTCGTCGCCCCGGCGGAGGCCGGGGTCGCTTGAAGTTTACCCCGACGCCGCTACCCTGACACGATCTCAGCCAGGGTGGTGATCTGGAGAGCGGACATGGGCGGTGGCCACGTCTACATTATGACAAACAAGCCGTTCGGTATCCTGTATATTGGAGTGACGGCAAATCTCGCCGAACGGATAACCGCACATCGCGACGGCAGGGGCTCAGTCTTTTGTCGGCGTTGGGCCTTGAAACGGCTTGTCTGGATGGAGGCGCATATTGACATCGAAGCGGCAATAATCCGAGAAAAGCGGCTGAAAGGCTGGAACCGCCTATGGAAATTGCGGCTGATTTCTGATGCCAATCCGAACTGGGATGATCTTTACACCACGCTCAACAGTTAAGCGAGCAGTTGAACCCGGGCGAGTAGTGTCGACCTAGTAAACCGCTAGCGGCCCCTGCCTTCGCAGGGGCGACGCTTCAGAATCGGCGACGTCATGTGTTCGCCAGTATCGTCCAAGCCCTGCCCTTCAATCGCTCCACCGCTGCCCCATGGATACCCGGCGAGCAGCAGATCAGGCCAAAATCGAGCGGCTGGCGCTTGTTGTAAAGGATCGGCTCACCCATCGCGCTTGTTACTATCGCACCCGCCTCGGCCGCGATCAGATGGGCCGCCGCAATATCCCATTCATTGCCCCAACGCAGCGTCGCGACCAGATCGGCCCGGTCGCACGCCACCATCGCCATCCGCATTGCGATGCTGTTTGGTTTGTGGACCATTTCGAGGTCACGGTCCGCCTTAGGTAGTGCGTCAGTGGGCACCCGCGCGCCCGCAAGGTCAGTCCGCTGGCTGGCGCTGAGCAGTCGGCCATTACAGGTCGCGCCCTGCCCCTGATGCGCCACCCAAAGCTGGCCCGTCGCCGGAGCATGGATCACGGCGAAGACGACTTCAGCTCCTTCGACCAGCGCCACTGATACGCACCAGCCCTTGCGTCCGCGAATATAATCGCGCGTACCGTCAATCGGATCCACCAGCCATTGGCGCGACATGGAAAGCCGGTCTGGATGATCGGCAGTTTCTTCGGAAAGCCAGCCGATATTTGGCGCGAGTGCGCCCAGACGTTCCTTGAGCAAGACATCGACGGCAAGGTCGATCGCGCTGACCGGATTGTCGCGGCTTTTTTCCCACACATCAACGACAGGCGCTGCACCTTCGCGCCAATGGGCGAGTGCAAGCTCCCCGGCCTCGCAAACTATCCTTATCGCGGCATCGCGATCAGGCACTCGCCACCATCATGCCGTCAACGCGGAGCGTTGGCACATTGATCGAGCGGATGAATTCAAGGTCGTTGGCGGCCACCAACGCACGGAACATGTCCTTCAGATTGGATGCAATGGTGAACTCGCTGACTGCGCCGGTGATTTCGCCTTTTTCGATCAGGAAACCGGCGGCGCCACGGCTGTAATCACCGGTTACAGAGTTCACACCCTGCCCCGACAATTCATGGATATAGACGCCATAATCGATATCGGCGATCAACTCGGCCACGCTCAACGTGCCGCCTTCGAGATGCAGGTTGGAGGATGTGGTGCCGGGTGCACCGCTGCCGCCACGGCTGGCATGACCGGTGGGTTGACGGCCCAATTGGCGGGCCGCAGCACTTTCCATCAGCCATCCGGTCAGCACGCCCTTGTCGATAATCGCGCGGCGTGCCGTGGGCAGGCCCTCGCCATCAAAGCCACGGCTGCCGAGCCCGCGCAGGCGGAGCGGATCGTCGACGACGCTCAGCCCGCTATCGAAAAGCTGCGCGCCTTCGGATTCAAGCAGGAAGCTGGTCTTGCGCGCGATCGACGCACCGCTAATCGCGCCCATCAAATGGCCGACAAGCGACCCGCCGACGCGCGGATCAAACACTACAGGCAACGCTCCGCTTTTGATCGCACCGGGGTTGATGCGTCGCACGGCCCGTTCGCCAGCACGGCGGCCAACAGATTCGGCGGAAGCGAGATCGGCACGGTGGCGGGCCGAGCGCCAGTCATAATCGCGTTCCTTGGCATCGCCTTCGCCAGCGAGCACACTTGCCGAAATGCCATAGCCCGACGCATGGCTGACACCTGCAAAGCCATGGCTGGTGGCCAGGGCGAAGATGGATCGCCCGGCACTTGCACCCGCGCCTTCGCTATTGGTGACGCCTGCAACGGCGCGCGCTGCATCTTCGCAGGCAAGCGCCGCTTCACGCAATGATTGCGGATCGGGATCGAGCCCGTCGTCGCTATCAACGTCCGGAACCGCGCCTTTCAGAAGCATGTCTTGCGGTGCAAGCCCTGCATATTGGTCTTCGGGTGCCTCACGCGCCATATCCAGCGCGCGCTCGACAAGGCTTTTCAACACGTCCGGGTTCATGCTCGACGAGGAGATGGTGGCGGAGCGCTGCCCCAGGAATACGCGCAGACCAATCTCTTCGCCCTCGGACCGCACCACATCTTCCAGCGCACCAAGGCGCACCTGCACCTCGGTGGAGGCATCGCAGCTATAAACGGCATCTGCGGCGTCGGCACCGGCCTTTTGAGCCTGTTCGACGAGTTTTACTGCGCGATCGAGCGCTTCATTTGGGGATAGCATGCCCCCGCTTAGGACGGGGGCGAAGACGGGTCAATCAGGGGATGATCCAGATGATCGCCATCAGCGCGGTCGGAGCACCGATGGCGCACAGCCAAAGACCCCTTACCTCACGCTTAAACTGGGCAGACAGATCATCTTCACCGCTGACTTCGAGCATTTGCCAGCGCTTTTCAAAATTGCGGCAGGGAAGAATCACCAACCCAACAAGGAATACGAGCAGGAAATAAGGCCAGATCGCCATTCCCGATCCCTTGATCATCGGCGACACTTCAAAGATCAGTGCGAGTGTGTAAATCACCAGCGCATAGGCAATGTGGGTGCTCATCCGCTTGCCATAGCCCTTCAGCTCGGCCCGACGGATCATCGGTTGCGCCTTTGACGCCATAATCTCTCTCCCCTTCATTCTCTCCGTCGATGATATTGTCACCATCGTTGCAGCGAGTCAAAGGGGTTTACGAAGCCGTTCAGGGCAGCCCCAAAGCCTTGTGATTTTGAAGCGAAAGCCGCCATTTGGGATTGGCTTGGACAAAGTCGATCGCGGCCTGACGGTTGCCAGCATTGCGCGCTGCATCATGGCTGTCCAGCGGCTGGATCAGGAAATGGTCGAATGCCCATTGCTCCATCGCGGCAGTGTCGCTGCCCGGCTGCGGCCAGACCAGCTTCAACTCACTCCCGCGATGCTGCACGACATCACTGCCTGCCTTGGGGCTGACGCACACCCAGTCAATTCCGGGATGGACAGGCAAGGTGCCGTTGCTCTCAATCGCGATCGTGAAACCCTGTGCGTGCAACGCATCGATGATCGCATCATCGACCTGCAACATGGGCTCACCGCCAGTCAGCACGATATAGCGGTGCGCGGTCCCTTCCCCCCATAGGCCGGCAACCAGCGCGGCGAGCGGGGTCGCCTCGTAACGACCGCCATTTTCACCATCCATGCCGACAAAGTCGGTATCGCAGAACTGGCAGATTGCGCTGCTCCGATCCTCTTCACGGCCGCTCCACAAATTGCATCCGGCAAAGCGCAGGAAGACAGCGCGCCGCCCGGCATGCACGCCTTCGCCCTGCAATGTCAGGAAGATTTCCTTGACCGCGTAGCTCATGCGTAAATTGTCGGATCAGGTAAGCCAGCGTCGGCAAAGCCCTTGGCCCGCAGGCGGCAGGCGTCGCACTGGCCGCATGCTTTGTTATCGGGCGTAGGATCATAGCAAGACCAGCTCATCCCAGCATCAAGGCCCAGCCGGTGCGCTTCACGCGCAATTTCAGCCTTGGTCATGTGCTGCAACGGGGTGTGGACGGTGAAACCCTTTACCCCGGATTGGGCACCCTCAACCCCGGCCTTTGTCGCCAAATTGGCCATCGTTTCAAACGCCGCGATAAATTCAGGGCGGCAATCAGGATAGCCGGAATAATCGAGCGCATTGACCCCGATGAACAGGTCATGCGCGCCGCGCGCCTCTGCAAGGCCAAGGCACAGCGAAAGGAAGATGGTATTGCGCGCCGGCACATAGGTGACGGGTATGCCGCTTTCGTCGACGCCATGTTTGGGCACGGCAATGTCGGACGTCAGCGCCGATCCGCCAAAGCGGGTCAGATCGAGCGGCAGGACGATATGTTCGGCAGCGCCCAGATGCGCGGCAATGCGCGCGGCGCTTTCCAGTTCGACCCGGTGCCGCTGGTTGTAGTCAATCGTCAGCGCATGCACTGCATAGCCCGCCTCACGAGCCAGCGCGGCAACAACCATGGAATCGAGCCCGCCTGACAGCAGCACGATTGCGGATTTCGCTGTTGAGGACATTTTCGGGGCAACTCTCGCACAAGGAGAGGAAAATGGCGCACCCAGAACGATTCGAACGTCCGACCCCCAGATTCGTAGTCTGGTGCTCTATCCAGCTGAGCTATGGGTGCGTGGAGGCGTGCCAATAGGCTCGCGCCGGCGGATTCGCAAGCCCTTAATTTGCTTTTGCGACACGGCACGTCGCGGTGCGCCGGATCGCATCGATTTCTGCAAAGTCCGACGGGCTCGATAACAGGATGCGGATCAGCGCCAGCCCCTTGTCATAGCTCAATTGCACAGCATCATACCCTGCCGGGGCCTTTTGTCCTTCGCGCAACAGCGCCAACCTTGCGGGCTTTACGCCGGTATCGCGATCACTGCGGACCGCGGCGACGTCGGTTCGGGCATCAAAAATGCTGACCGACCAATAACGTCCCGGCACAGACGGAACATCAACCAGAACCGGTCCCTTCGACAGGTCAAAAACGCAAGTCGAATAGCTGAGATCGGGGCTGGGCCGCACAATCGGCTGGCGATCAGCTGTTGCCATTTCGCCAAATCCGAAACTGTTCACCGGCGCGCCCTGCCCGATGCGCTTCATTGCGGTGGACATCAGCACATAAGGCGTTGCAACCAAAGTGCCCTGCCAGGCGATCGTTGCGGCGATCAGACCTGCGGCGATGGGAAAGAGCCAATTGCGAATCATGCACAGCGCTCCTTCTTGATGACGGGTAATGTGGCTTTTGCCGGATTGTCGATTAGTGCACCGCGCGGGTGATAGATACGCAACGTCAGGTCAAATTGCGGCGTCCGCCCGGTTGGCAGCCAAATGCCTTCGGGCTTTTCAGGCGAAACTGTGAACGACCAGTTGCCGCTCGCATCGCGTGCCGGCGCATTGCCGCCCACCGACCAGCGGTTTGCCTCATTTTTCACCAGCCAACCTTCGCCCTTGTAAAGCGTGATACTCCACCAGCGCGCATCCATTTCGCCGCCGCTGACGGTATAGGTGCAACTGCCGTTGAGCGGAGCGCCGGCGCTATCGCTTTCCGCACGGTAATACATCGCCTCCTTCGCGGGCAGCGCGAGTAGGCCGAAAAGCGCAACACGGGCGCGGCTCAACGCCGAGGCGTCGGCGGTGCCATTATCGGTGTTGGTGCTCCATGGCCCATTGGTGACTTGCCGGCCAAGATCGGCACCGCGCACTTGGTGTACGGCTACGGCGGTTCCGCCCCCGACACCCAAAAGGATGCAAAACGCATATCGTAACCATGGCTTCATGAATGCCTCTCCCTCAAAGAGGCTGCTATCCCATGGTTACGCCCTACGCAAGGCCGCCTGCGCCGCTGCCAAACGGGCGATAGGCACGCGATAGGGCGAGGCGCTGACATAATCGAGGCCGGTCTTTTCGCAGAAGGCGATCGAGGCGGGGTCACCGCCATGTTCGCCGCATATGCCCAGCTTGATTTCGGGGCGCACCGAACGCCCCTTCGCTGTCGCAATCTCGATCAACTGGCCGACGCCTTCAACATCAAGCGAGACGAATGGATCGGACGTATAGATGCCCTTATCCACATAATGAATGAGGAAGCGCGCGGCATCGTCGCGCGATACGCCCAGTGTGGTTTGCGTCAGGTCGTTAGTACCGAAGGAGAAGAAAGCGCCAACCTCTGCAATCTCATCGGCCATCAACGCGGCGCGCGGCAGTTCGATCATCGTGCCGACAAGATATTCGATGCGCTTGCCCTGTTCGGCAAAGACCGCTTCTGCCGCTTTGTCGACAACCTCTTTCATCAGTTCCAGCTCGCGCTTCGTTGCAACCAAGGGAATCATGATTTCGGGTACTGGCGCGGTTTCGAGCGCACAGGCAGCCTCGAATATTGCCCGCGCCTGCATCTCGTAGATTTCGGGATAGGTGACGCCCAGCCGGCAACCGCGATGGCCCAACATCGGGTTGAATTCATGCAGTTCGTTCGCCCGCTGTTTCAGCGTTTCAATACCGACGCCGGCCGCCTCGGCGACCTCTGCAAAATCGGTTTCCTGCGTCGGCAAAAATTCGTGCAGCGGCGGATCGAGCAAGCGGATGGTAACGGGCAGCCCCGCCATCACTTCAAAGATCGCGACAAAATCCTTGCGCTGTTCAGGCAGCAGTTTTTCCAGCGCCGCGCGGCGACCACGTTCGTCTTCGGCCAAAATCATCTGCCGCACGGCGGTGATCCGGCTTGCATCAAAGAACATATGTTCGGTGCGGCAAAGCCCGATGCCTTCCGCGCCGAAATCGCGCGCGGTCTGCGCATCCAGCGGCGTTTCGGCATTGGCACGCACCTTCATCCGGCGCGATCCATCGGCCCATTCCATCAGCGTGCCAAAATCGCCGACCAGTTCCGGCTGCAGCGTGGGGACAGACCCTGCCATCACTTCGCCCGTCGCGCCGTCAATGGTAATCACATCGCCTTCGCTCAACGTCCGTCCGGCGACGCGCAGCAGCTTTGCCGCATTGTCAATTGCAAGGCTGCCTGCACCGGAAACGCAAGGCCGGCCCATGCCCCGCGCGACGACGGCCGCATGGCTCGTCATCCCGCCCCGCGCGGTCAAGATGCCGCGCGCGGCGTGCATGCCGTGAATATCTTCTGGGCTGGTTTCAACACGTACCAGGATCGCCGCCTCACCGCGGTCATTCCATTTTTCCGCCGTGTCAGCATCGAACACGATCTTGCCCGATGCCGCCCCCGGCGATGCCGGCAGACCCTTGGTCAACACATCGCGCGGTGCTTGCGGATCGAGGGTCGGGTGGAGAAGCTGGTCCAATGCCATCGGATCGACGCGGCAGACCGCCTCTGCTTTGGTGATCAGCCCTTCCGCTGCCATATCGACCGCGATCTTGAGCGCGGCTTTAGCGGTGCGCTTGCCCGAACGGGTCTGCAGCATCCACAATTTGCCGCGTTCGACGGTGAATTCGATATCCTGCATGTCGCGATAATGCCGCTCGAGTATCTCGAACACGCGCGCCAATTCGGCATAGGCCTCGGGCATCGCCTCTTCCATGCTCAGCGGCTTGGCACCGGCCGCCTCGCGCGCAGCCTTGGTCAAATATTGCGGCGTGCGGATGCCAGCCACAACATCCTCGCCCTGCGCGTTGATCAGATATTCGCCATAATAGGCATTTTCGCCGGTCGCTGGGTCGCGGGTGAAGGCAACGCCGGTTGCCGACGTGTCGCCCATATTGCCAAAGACCATCGCCTGCACATTGACGGCAGTGCCCCAATCGGCGGGAATGCCATTCAAACGGCGATAGACCTTGGCCCGATCCGATTCCCAACTGGCAAATACCGCGCCGACGGCACCCCAAAGCTGTTCATGCACATCCTGCGGGAAAGGCTTGCCCCATTCCGCCTCAACCAGCTTTTTATACTCAGCAACCAGTTCGATCAGATCATCGGCCTGCAATTCGGTATCGAGAAAAAACCCGCGATCCTCTTTCGCAATTTCCAACGCATCCTCAAATGCATGATGGTCTAGCCCCAACACCACATCGGCATACATCTGGATGAAGCGGCGATAACTGTCCCACGCAAAGCGTGCATCGCCAGATGAGGCTGCCAGCCCTTCGACCGTAACATCGTTGAGGCCAAGGTTAAGGACGGTGTCCATCATCCCCGGCATCGATACCCGCGCGCCCGAACGCACCGAAACAAGCAAGGGATCAGCAGGATCGCCAAAACGCTTGTCAGTCATGCCTTCAATATGCGTAATTCCATGTGCGACCTGATCAGCAAGGCCATCAGGAAAGGCTTCCCCATTGGCGTAATAGGCGGTGCAAACCTCGGTGGTGATCGTAAAGCCCGGGGGCACCGGAAGGCCGATCGCGGCCATGCCGTCCAAATTCGCGCCCTTGCCGCCGAGCAGGTTCTTATTGCCTGCGCCATTGTCGTCGACACCGCCGCCAAAACGGAAAACATATTGGGTCATCGCGTAGCCGGATCCTTTGTGGCCATCTAAGATGCGCGCCGTTGTGCAGTGCAACACTTTAGAGTCAAGCATAGAAGGGAATTATTTGGCGGATTTATTCGCAAACAGCATGAAGCGCGCCAAGGGGCGCTTGAATGCCAACAAATATAAGACATGCATGACCACAAAAGCCATGGCCAGATTGGCGAGCAACTCATGCGCCTCTTCATAGGCCTCGCCCGACTCATCCTCGCTTTCTTCGTTTCCCTCGCTTTCCTCGCTTTCGGCCGAGAAGGACAAGGAACTGAGCGAAGCCGGTTGTAATGAACGGCCCTTGTCTATCATTATCCCGGTGCCCGTCGCGCCGATGACCGAAAGGGCGATGCACGCTAGCAACAGCCGACTGATCGCGGGGTGGGTGGCGATGCCCTTTAGGTGCAAGTCCTTGAACGAGGGATAAAAGCGTTCCAGCCCGAGCTGCGGCGCACCGCTCAATGCCCAAATCAACCGGAAGGCGATAAGCGCCGCCACGCCATATCCCAGCCAAGCGTGGATCAGGCCGGTTTCAGCGGAAAAATAAGCGGCAAGAACGGTGATCGCGAGAAATGCATGAAAAATGCGGATTCGGTGCATGACGGCCATGATGCGGGTCTCCTTATAAGAGGTAACCCACCAGAAGCACTTTCGGGGCCGGCCGCCATGATCCAGATCAATCGCGGCAGTTTACAGGACAGGCCTATCCTTCGATTTTGGAGAAATCAGCAACTTGGCTAACCGCGTCGCGGAACCGTGCCAGCAATCCCAGCCTGAACGCCCGTTTTTCCGGATCTGGATCATTGACCATCACGCCTTCGAAAAAGGCATCAATCGGCGCGCGCAGTGAGGCGAGCGCAGCCATGGCGTCCTCGAACTGCTCGGCCTCGATCGCTGCTACGGCCTTGGGCTCGGCACTGTCGAGGGCAGAGAGCAGGGCTAATTCCGTCGCCCCTGCGGAGGCAGGGGCCGCCGTCGGTTTATCCTGTGCGGTTTGAGTAGCGCCTCCAGCGGCCCCGGCCTGCACCGGGGCGACGTCTGCCTGCTTCAATATGTTCGCCGCGCGCTTGTAGCCCGCGAGCAGGTTCGCGCCTTCATCGGTGCCGACAAAGCCTTGCAAAGCCTTCACCCGCGCGAGCAGGCGGACGAGATCGTCCTCTCCGCCAAGGGCGAACACCGCATCGATCAGGTCATGCCGGACGCCAGCCTCGCGCTGCTGGACTTTGAGGCGGTCGGCGAAGAAGCTTATTAGCGAAGACATCGTCGCCTGTTCGTCGACAATTGTTTGAGGAGCCCAGGACAACCCTGCCGCATTCGCACCGGCTTTTTCTTTTTCAGAAGGACTGAGTTCTCGATACCCCCAAATCCAACGCTCTTCTCCATCTCTTTTGGGAGCTAGAAGGTCGAGCGCCTGCAGCGCGACGCTGGAAAGCGAGTATCGCAATTCGTTGTTTGCCGTTAAAGATATCCGACCTAGTTCGGCTCGCCGCAAAGCGAACGGATCTTTGGAACCGGTCGGTAGAAGACCCGCAGCAAAAAACCCAACCAGCGTATCCAGCTTGTCCGCCAAACTCACCGCAACCGTCACAGGAGCGGTGGGCACATCATCGCCCTGCCCGACCGGCTTATAATGGTCGCGCACTGCGTCAGCGACGGCATCGGCCTCGCCTTGCGCGCGGGCGTAATAGCCGCCCATCAGGCCTTGCAGTTCGGGGAATTCGCCGACCATGCCAGTGACAAGATCGGCCTTGCACAGGCGGGCTGCGCGTTCGGCATCATCGGCGCTTGCGCCCTTGACGATAGCTTGCTCAACCAGCCAGCGGGCGAGCTGTGCCACACGTTCAACCTTGTCAGCAACTGTCCCCAGCTTCTCATGAAAGGTGATCTGAGACAGTTTCTTCGCCTGTTCGTCGAGCGGGATCTTCAGATCCTGTTCCCAGAAGAATTTGGCATCCGAAAGCCGCGCCGCCAGCACCTTTTCATTGCCCGCAACAATCGCTGCGCCGCCATCATTGGCAACGATATTGGCGGTGCAGACAAAGGCGTTGGCGAGTTTGCCGGCTTGATCGTGGCAGACGAAATATTTCTGGTTCACCCGCGCGGTCAGCTGGATCACCTCTTGTGGCACATCCAGAAACGCAGGATCAAACCGGCCGAGCATCGGCACCGGCCATTCGGTCAGGCCCGCATTTTCCGCGACCAGACCTTCATCCTCGACCAGCGTCAGCCCCGCCGCTTTCGCTGCGGCCGCTGCACCATCGCGAATGATTGCGGTGCGCTCGCTATAATGGACGATCACATGGGCGGCGCGCAATGCCTCAACATAGGCGGCGGCATTGGCGATTTCGACAGGGCCGGTGGAATGGAACCGGTGGCCCATTGTCTCACGTCCACTGACGATGCCGTCAATCTCGCATGCCACCACATCATCGCCGAGCAAGGCAATAATGCCCTGCAATGGTCGCACCCAGCGCAAGCTTTCGGTGCTCGCCGATGCTGCACCCCAGCGTTGCGATTTCGGCCAGGGGAATGCGCGGATGATCGCCGGGATCGCTTCGGCCAGCACATCGGCGGTTTTGCGACCAGGCTTTTCAACCACAGCAAAATAGACGCCATCACGTTCAACCAACTGGTCTTCGTTCAATCCGGTTTTACGAAGAAAGCCCTCCATCGCCTGCGGTGGTGCGCCGACTTTGGGCCCTTTGGTTTCTTCAGACACCGCCTGTGTTTCCAGCGGCAGCCCCTTGGCAATCAAGGCCAGCCGGCGGGGCGTGGCAAAGGCTTCGACGGTTTCGGCGGCGAGGCCGGCCTTGGCGAGTGCTTCGGTGAAAAGGCGGAAGAGATCGTCCTTGGCCTTTGCCTGCATCCGCGCGGGGATTTCTTCGCTGCGAAGTTCTAGGAGGAAATCGGTCATCACGCGTCCCAACCGTTCTTTTCCATCCATGCCTGACAGCTGCCTTTGGCGAGATCGCGGACGCGGCCCATATAGGATGCGCGTTCCTGCACGCTGATCACGCCGCGCGCTTGCAGCAGGTTGAACAAATGGCTCGCCTCGATCGCCTGGTCATAGGCAGCAAGCGGTACGCCCGCTTCGATGCAACGCTTGCACTCTGCCTCGGCATTTTTGAAACCCTGAAACAGCTGATCGGTATCGGCGACTTCGAAATTATAGGTCGAAAATTCGACCTCATTCTTATGGAACACGTCACCATAAGTCACGCCGGCATTATTGAAGGCGAGATCGTAAACGCTGTCTTTGCCTTGAATATACATGGCGAGCCGCTCCAGCCCATAAGTCAGTTCGCCGGCTACAGGCTTGCAGTCGAAGCCGCCCATTTGCTGGAAATATGTGAACTGCGTCACTTCCATCCCGTCGCACCAGACTTCCCAGCCAAGACCCCAAGCGCCCAGCGTGGGCGATTCCCAGTCATCCTCAACAAAGCGGATATCGTGCTTCAGCGGATCGATACCGATCGCGTCCAATGACCCCAGATACAGCTCCTGCAAATTCGCCGGGCTGGGCTTCATGATCACCTGATATTGGTAATAATGCTGCAACCGGTTCGGGTTTTCACCATAGCGGCCATCGGTCGGGCGGCGGCTGGGCTGCACATATGCGGCGTTCCAGCTATCGGGGCCGAGTGCACGCAAAGTGGTGGCAGGGTGAAAGGTCCCCGCGCCAACGCGCATATCGTAAGGTTGCAGGATGACGCAGCCCTGCTTGCCCCAATAATCATGGAGCGTCAGGATCAGGTCCTGGAAGGTCAAAGGTCCTGTATCAGACATGGCCTGCCCTTGGCGGATGGAGCCGGCTAAATCAAGGCAGCTACCTCTTTTTACCGATCAATCTGCCCATAAAGCTGGACAATTTTGCGGAGCATCCCATTTTGTGGAAAGGCCCGAGCCGCTGAAAGGACCAAGATAATGTCGATATTTGGTAAACCCGCACGCCTGTTGAAAGCATTGGGCGCATTGTCACTAGCCGCAGCGCCCGCCGTTGCGCAGGATGCGCCGGCACCGGTGAAGGATGTCGATCCCGCGCTTTGGGTCGTTCAGGATGCCGATACGAAAATCTACATGTTTGGCACCGTCCATATCCTGAAACCGGGAATGGGGTGGTTTGACGAAGAGGTGAAGGCCGCCTTTGACCGATCCGAACGGCTTGTGCTGGAACTGGTCGAGCCGGACATGGCAACAACACAGCAATTATTCGGCAAATATGGCATCGACCAGAGCGGCAAGGCACTGACCTCGAAAATGACCGAGGAAGAGCGCGCGATCTATGCAAAGGCGATGGAGAAGGTCGGCCTTCCGGTCGCTGCGTTCGAACCGCTCGATCCATGGGCTGCAGCGGTGACAATGCAGGTCGTTGGCCTTCAGAAAAGCGGCTTTGACGTGAATAGTGGCGTCGAAACACAGCTGACGGCCGCTGCCAAGGCTGCAAACAAGCCGATCATCGGCGTGGAGACGATGGAACAGCAACTGCAGATTTTCGACAATCTATCGCAGGAAACCCAACTGCGCTTTCTGGTCGAGGGCGCCAAAAGCATCGATGACCTGAACGGCATGATGGATAATATGGTCGATCTGTGGGGCCAGCCCGATCCTGAAGGTCTGGCAAAATTGATGAATGAAGGGATGACCGATCCCAAATTGTTTGCCGCGCTGCTGACCAACCGCAATGCCCAATGGGCGCATTGGATCAACAAGCAGCTGGAAAAGCCGGGCACCAGCTTCATGGCGGTGGGTGCAGGGCATCTTTCGGGTACCACCAGCGTGCCCGAACTGCTGAAAGCCTATGGCATAGAGGCCAAGCGGATCGCCTATTGAGGCCGGTCGAACAGCATCGGCGCTTCGTCGCGCGGTCGCTGGCGGCCGCCGCTGCTTTAAGATAGAAGATCCCTTCAAGGAGATTGTCCATGCGTGCGTTGCTTTTGACCGCCCTGTTTGCCCTTGCCGCAACACCGCTTGCGGCGCAGCGGGTCGAGGTTGCCGATGCAGACAATGACTGGGCGGATTTTCCGGCGCTTGCCAAGAGCATGACGGTCAATCTGGGTGACGGCGCGATGGCCGATGTCGACCGGCTTGTTGCCGCTGGCAAGTGCAAGGCGATTGGCAACAAGAAACGTATCCGCATGCAAATTCCGTTCCTGGTGCAGTTTGGCGACACGGGTTCAGTCGACCGGGTGATGTTGAAACGGATTGGCTGCCCAGAGATTGAAAGCATCGCTGCAAGTGCCGCACTTTATGCTGCGCAGGACGGGCGCATTCGCCAGGGCAGCGGCAATGCGGCAGGTTGGTATCGCGGATCGGTCAACTATATCCTCGACTGACGGACGCACATTCCCGAAAAGGCTTGCATTTGCGCAGGTTTCGCCCTAGTGGCGCGCGCTTGCCGTGATGGTCATCCCTGGAGGCGTGGCGGCAAAAAGCAAATTTATCTGGAGAAATATTATGAGCGATCTGCTGACTTTGTCGGCTGAGCCGCGCGAACGGGCTGGCAAGGGAGCCTCCCGTGCATTGCGTCGCGAAGGCCGTGTTCCCGCCGTTATCTATGGCGACAATAAGGAACCCGAAACCATCCATGTCGAGGAAAAGGCACTCATCAAGGCTTTGATGACCGGCCATTTCGGTAACTCGATCGTCGAGATCACCGTTGGTAGCGCGGTAACGCGTACCCTTCCCAAGGATGTGGCTTTCCATCCGGTCAGCGACCGCCCGATCCATGTCGACTTCATGCGCCTTGGCAAAGATTCGACCATTCACGTCGAAGTGCCCGTGTCGTTCACCAATGAAGAAGCCTCGCCTGGCCTGAAGCGCGGCGGCGTGCTGAACATTGTTCGCCACGAACTCGAACTGATTTGCGCTGCAGACAAGATCCCTGACGAAATCGCTATCGATGTCGCCGGATTTGACGTCGGCGATTCGATCCACATCAGCCATGTGAAGCTGCCCGATGGCGCGAAGAGCGCGATCACGGACCGTGACTTCACCATCGCGACGATCGTTGCCCCTTCGGGCATGCGTTCGGCCGAAGGCGATAACAGCAAGACCGACGCTTAATAAGCCCTTTATCCCCCTCCCGCTTGCGGGAGGGGTTAGGGAAGGGTCTGTAACGGGGCACCAAATCGGGCCCTCCCCCAGCCCCTTCCGCAAGTGGGAAGGGAGCCAAATTGCAGATCTGGGCAGGCCTCGGAAATCCCGGTCCGCAATATGCGATGCACCGGCACAATATCGGTTTCATGGCGCTTGACGTCATGGCAGACCGCTATGATGCGCCCGCCGCCCAAAAGAAGTTTCAGGGATGGGCACAGGAAGTGCGCATTGGCGCCGCCAAAATCCTCCTGCTGAAACCGGCGACCTTCATGAATGAAAGCGGCCGCAGCATTCGCGCCGCACTCGATTTCTACAAATTGACACCCGAAGACGTCACCGTCTTTTATGACGAGCTCGACCTTGCCCCATTCAAGATGAAGGTGAAGCGCGGCGGCGGTGCGGCCGGCCACAATGGCATCCGCTCGACAATTGACCATATTGGCGCCGATTTCCGGCGGATACGCTTGGGCATCGGCCATCCCGGCCATAAGGACCGGGTGACGCCCTATGTGCTCGGCAATTTCGCCAAGAATGAGATTGATCCTTTGGCCGATATGCTGGCCGCGATCGCTGCCGAGGCCGAATGGCTCGCCAAGGGCGACGATGTGCGCTTCATGAACGAAGTGGCGCTCCGCCTGCAGGATTGACCGGCTCTACAGCCTAAAGACTGGCTGGACTTGCATCCGATGTGGCGGCACCCAATCTTTCGACCAGAAGGAGAGCCATGATGTCTGCAATCGAACGCCGAACCATCCTGAAAACCGCAATCGCCGCAGGCGCGGCTGCCGCCGTTCCCGGCGCAGCTTCGGCAAACGCAAAGCCGCTCGCCGGCAAATCTGCGCTGATCACCGGCTGCTCGTCAGGCTTTGGCTATCTTGCCGCGCTGCACCTTGCGCGCGAAGGTGCAAAGGTGATTGCGACGATGCGAGGGCTTCCCCGCAAGGAAGCCGATGAACTGAAGGCAGAGGCGACGAAGGAAAAGCTGGACCTGCATATCGTAGAGATCGACGTGACGTCCGACGAACAGGTTGCCCAAGGCGTCGCCGAAGCGGAGCGGATAGCGGGCGGGCCGATCGACATCCTCATCAACAATGCGGGCGTCGGCTATGCCGGGCCAATCGAATTGCAGGATATGGCGGCGACCAAGCTGATCTTCGATACCAATGTCTATGGCCCGCACCGCATGGCGCGCGCTGTTTTGCCCGGGATGCGCAAGGCCAAGCGCGGGCTGATCTTCAACATCTCGTCACAATTGGGCCGCGTCATCACCCCGTCATCGGGCCATTATTCGCCGACCAAATTCGCGCTGGAGGCAATGAGCGAGGCGATGGCGTATGAGTTGGTGCCACACAATATCGAGGTCTGCGTGATCCAGCCCGGTGGTTATCCGACCAAGGTTTGGGTGAACCGCAACGAACTGGCCAGCGAATTGAAGGCGCGCCTGACTGCAGACGAAGCCGCGGCCTACCCAGCGCTGGTCGACCGGATGGGCAAGGAAGACGGCACTCGCCGCACCGCGGACCCGATGGATATTCCCCGCGCGATTGCAGAGATTGCAGCCATGCCCGCCGGCACCCGCCCACTGCGCCGCGCGGTGCATCCCGGGCCCAAGCCGCAAGAGGCGATCAATCGTGTTTCGGCAGAAGCGCAAATCGCCATGCTCGGCAATTCGCCGGTCGGGCCTTGGGTGAAGGCCGTGCTGGATTGAGCGCTTCCCCCCTCCTGCGCGCGGGAGGGGTGATGTGGCTATGGCCTTTCCGGCGCACTCCAGCTAGGGAGCCCGCAAATCTTTCCCAAAGAGGATATTATGGGTTTCAAATGCGGTATCGTCGGGCTGCCCAATGTCGGCAAGTCCACCCTGTTCAATGCGCTGACCGAGACGCAGGCGGCGCAGGCGGCCAATTATCCCTTCTGCACGATTGAGCCGAATGTCGGTGCAGTCGCCGTGCCCGATCCGCGGCTGCACACCATCGCCAAGATTGGCGGCAGTGCTAAGATCATCGAAACGCAGCTAAGCTTTGTCGATATTGCGGGGCTGGTGCGCGGTGCATCCAAGGGCGAAGGCCTGGGCAACCAGTTTCTTGCCAACATCCGGGAAGTGGACGCGATCGTCCATGTTCTGCGCTGTTTCGAAAATGACGATATCCAGCATGTCGACAACAAGATCGATCCGATTTCGGATGCGGACACCGTCGAAACCGAATTGATGCTTTCCGATCTTGAAAGCCTAGAAAAGCGGGTGCCCGCCTATCAGAAAAAGGCGACTGGCGGCGACAAGGAAGCAAAGATCGCTGCGGCCGTGCTGGGCCGTGCGCTTGATCTGCTGCGCGATGGAAAGCCTGCCCGGCTGGTCGTGCCCAACGACCCCGAAGAAGAACGCATCCTGAAACAGGCGCAGTTGCTAACATCAAAGCCGGTTCTCTATGTCTGCAATGTCGAGGAAAGCTCCGCGGCCAATGGCAATGCGCTGTCGGCCAAGGTGTTTGAAAAGGCCAAGTCCGAAGGTGCCGAAGCGGTGGTCGTTTCCGCCGCAATCGAGGCCGAGATTTCGACAATGCCAGACGAAGACCGGGAGGTCTTCCTCGCCGATCTGGGTTTAGAGGAAACCGGCCTCGCCCGCGTGATCTGCGCAGGTTATGAACTGCTCCACCTTATCACCTTCTTCACCGTCGGCCCCAAGGAAGCGCGGGCTTGGACCGTGTTCAAGGGCGCGAAGGGCCCGCAGGCCGCAGGCGTCATTCACACCGATTTCGAAAAGGGCTTCATCCGCGCCGAGACCATGGCCTATCAGGACTATGTCGATCACAATGGCGAAGCCGGCGCCAAGGAAGCCGGTAAATGGCGGTCCGAAGGCAAGGAATATGAGGTCAAGGACGGCGATATCATGCTGTTCCGTTTCAACGTTTGATTTTGATCTGACGCAAAGACGGAATCGACATCTGATTGTTAAAGCGAGAGCATGAGCGAAGCCGACCCTGCAACAAAGCCGCAACGACCCTTTGAACGTATCGGCGGGCGTGAACCGATCGCGCGCATGGTCGACCGCTTTTACGACCTGATGGACAGCGAACCCGACTTTGCCGAATTGCGGGCGATGCACGGCCCTGACCTTGCACCGATGCGCGAATCCTTGACCGATTTCCTCGTCGCATGGATGGGCGGCCCGCGCGATTGGTTTGAAAAGCACCCGGGGGCCTGTGTGATGTCGGCGCATCGGGCGATGCCGGGAATGAATTATGCAGTGGCCACCCAATGGGTAGTGGCGATGCAACAGGCGGCGAAGGAGACCATCCCCGCCGATCCCGATTTCGTGGATTCGATGGTGTCGGCCTTTGCCGGCATGTCAAAATCGATGGCCGCCAATGCCGGCCAGACCGACAACCACTAGCCGCTCAGTCTGCTGACAACCGCCGATATACCGCCACCGTCACGGCAAGCGACAGCAGGTTGATCACCGTGCTGCCCGCCGCCTCTACCGCGGCCGACAATAAAGGCACCCCACCCCGCCCTGCCATCAATGTTACCGGAAGTTCGATAAACAGGCTGGCGACAAAATAGGCGATCGTCGTAATCAGCATGATCACCAGAAAAAACAGCGTCACCCGCCAGCCCTGACCGGCGGTCAACGCCCAGCCATGGCGCAGGCTGCCGATTACGCCGCGCGCCGGTTCGGCAACGATCACCGCGCCAACGGGAAGCAATCGCCCGATCAGATACAGCCCAGGCAGGATGAACAGCAACATCCCGAGCATGATCGCCCAGCCAGTCAGAAGTTGCGCAAGGAAATAGACCGGCAGCAGAGCCATCCCTAAACGCAGGGCGTCGCCATTTTTCGCAAGGTCGCCACGGGTGAGCAGCGCGTAGAGCGAGGTCGTACCCCACAGACCGATCAGCATGGTCGGCAGCAGGATATACCAGTGAGCCGCATACATTTGCTGCACGGCGATGATAAGGTCAGCGAAGTTTTCGCCTGATCCCATTTCGCTATTGCGGGTCAGATATCCCGAAAGCCAAGTCGGAAAGAACCAGAGCGCACCGGCAATGGCGATCACCCCGTCACGCTGGCCGCGAAGCAATGCCTTGGCATCCTGCCAAGCAAGTGAATAATCGAGCGGTCTGGCCATAATGTCTCCGAATTTGCCAACGCGTTACCTTGTGGCAGGAGGGCTGGCAAGCAGCGTACACAGCCGCTAAGGCGATCCGATGCAGGCCTTTGGCAATATTGACTGGGACATTTCAGCCGCGCACATTCCCTATCCGGAAGCGTTGGCAAGGATGGAGACACGCCAAGCAGCCATTCGCGATGGTAGTGCGCGCGAACTCATCTGGCTGCTTGAACACCCGCCGCTCTATACCGGCGGCACCAGCGCTGATCCGGCCGAGCTGCTGAGCCAGCAATTTCCCGTTTATGATACCGGCCGTGGCGGGCGCTATACCTATCATGGGCCCGGCCAGCGCGTCGGCTATGTGATGCTCGACCTTGCGGCACGTTGCAAGGATGTGCGCTGCTATGTCCATGCCATCGAAGGCTGGGTGATCGCCGCGCTGGACCAGTTCGGGGTAAAGGCGCGCCGCGCAGAGGGACGCATTGGCATCTGGTGCGACAACCGTTTTGGCCAGGAAGCAAAGATCGGCGCGATAGGAGTACGCGTGCGCCGCTGGGTCACCGCACATGGATTTGCTGTCAATGTCGCGCCCGACCTATCGCATTTTGGTGGCATCGTGCCTTGCGGCATCGCCGAATATCCGGTCACCAGCCTTGCCGACCTTGGCATCACAGCCAGCCTTGGCGATTTTGATGCGGCGCTGGAGGCGACATTGCCCGATTTTCTCGCTGCACTTGAAAAGGCGAGCGGGACTTGCAACACATAGATGTTTCCGGCCGTAACATGCGGCAAAATTGAGAATGAAGAGAGGTCAACTTATGCGCCGTCCCTTGATGATATTGCCGATTGCCTGCCTCGCTTTGGCTGCCTGTGGGGGCGGCGGCGCTGACAGCAAGGTCACCGAAACGCGCATGGACGATATCGACAGTGTCGAAGGCACGATTAGCGATGAAATGGTGCCGACCGATGAAAACACCGAAATGGCACCCATAGAGGCAAGCGCCGCCCCTGCTGCTGCCAAGCCCAAGGCAGATGACAAGGGTCAGGACGCAGCCAAAACGTCCGAGACCGAAGCCGAAGCCGAATAATGCCATCCCTACTTGCCGAACCTTTGACGCTACCTTGTGGCGCCATCCTGCCGAACCGCCTTTCCAAGGCGGCGATGACCGAGGGACTGGCTGACATATATGGCCATGCGACGGGTGACCTTGATCGCCTTTATCTTGCGTGGAGCGACGGTGGCGCAGGAATGCTGTTATCCGGCAACATCCAGATCGACGGCGATCATCTGGAACGGCCGGGCAATGTTATCATCGACCGCGAACCCGATGACGACGCAAAGCGCGCACTGTCGCACTGGGCGAGTGCAGCGACGCGCAATGGCAACCATTTCTGGGCCCAGCTCAGCCACGCCGGGCGGCAGACGCAGAAACTGGTCAACCCGCATCCCAAGGCCCCCTCTGCCGTCAAGCTCGGCCTGCCAGGCGGCCAGTTCGGACAGCCGGTCGCACTGACCGAGGAAGAGATACTCAACCTGATCGGCCGTTTCGGCACTGCGGCGCGGATATGCAAGGAGGTGGGCTTTACCGGCGTGCAAATCCATGCGGCGCACGGCTATCTGCTGTCCCAATTTCTGAGCCCCCGTTCCAACCAGCGCAACGATCGCTGGGGCGGAAGCCTTGAAAACAGGGCCCGTATGTTGCTGTTCATCGTCAACACCGTGCGCACCGTGGTCGGTCCCAATTTCCCCATATCCGTGAAGTTAAACAGCGCGGATTTCCAGCGCGGCGGCTTTGACTTCGAAGACAGCCTGCAAGTTGCCAAATGGCTCGAGCAGGCGGGTGTCGACCTTCTTGAGATTTCGGGCGGAAGCTATGAACAGCCCAAAATGATGGACATGGAAGGACTGGAAGAAGCCGCACCGCAAAATGTCGCTGCCTCAACGCTCGCCCGCGAAGCCTATTTCGTCGATTTTGCAAAGGCCATGCGCGCCGAAATCAAAATGCCCCTGATGGTCACTGGCGGCTTTCGCAGCCGGTTAGCAATGGAACAGGCGGTGCGGCAAGGCGCGGCCGATGTGATCGGGCTGGGGCGGCCGCTCTGCTATTTTCCCGAAGGGCCGAGGCGCCTGCTAGGCGGAATGGAAATGCTGCCGCGCAAGGAAAATGAGCTCAAGCTTTTCCCGCCGTCGCTGCAGTTCCTAACCCGCATCAAGGCGTTGAAGGCAATTGACGGCTTTGCCTGCCAGTTCTGGTATTACAGCCAGATATATGCGCTGGGCCGCACGGGCCGCCCCGCCCCCGATCGCACCGTTTTCCAGGCAATGCGCGAGGTCGAAGCGATCCACAAAAGGTGGATGAAAGAACGGCGCGCCGCTTTGGGCAAATAATGCTCTCCCCTCCCGCCGCGCGGGAGGGGAAGTGCAATTACTTGCAATTGCTCCCGGCACCGGCGATCAGATCGACACAGCGGCCGTCAATCTCTTCCTTGGGAACGTCCAGATTGATCAGGCTGGCAAGCGTGGGCATGATGTCGACCGTTTCGATACCATTGGGCTGTTCAAACGGCGCAACACCCTTCCACCAGAAGAGGATCGGCACGCGCCGGTCATAGCCCCATGGCGACCCATGTGTCGCGACATAGCCGAAACCGGTATTGGGAATTGGCGTGACATAGCGTTTCAACACGACATAGAAATCGCCCGACCTTTCAGGATCGAAATTGGCGCGGATTCGCTGTGCCAGGCTCCAATCCTCTGGAGGGCCCGAAGGAGAGGGGGTCGCGGCAAGATCGGCCTTGGAATAAACCGCCTCGATCTGCGGGTGTGACCGGTAATGATTGATCGCCGCTGCCAACACGGCGTCCCGTTTTTCCGCAGGGATCATCTTCGACAGATACATGTCGCCAAAGGGCGCGTCGCCCATGATCGCTGCTTCAGGAAGATTGAAGGCCTTGGCCAGTGCCGGCCCAACGCCCTGCGGCATCAATTTGATATCGGCCCGCTCGGCAGCGGGCAGGCCCTGTTGCTTGTTGCGTTCCGGCAGGTCATGGCCGCCATGGTCGGCAGTCAGAACCGTGAGATAATTGATCTTTGCTTTGTCGAGCGCCGCGAACAGCCGGCCGAGATTGGCGTCCAGCGCCGCAATCTGTGTACAGCTTTCCGCGCCTGCGGTGCCGAAACTGTGGCCAATATAGTCGGTAGCCGACAGGCTGATCGCCAACACATCGGTAGCGCTGCCCTTGCCCAATTGCCGTTCGGAAAGCGCGGCAAGCGCAAGATCTGTGGTCAGCGCGTCAAATTCGCCAGTGGCGCGGAAAGCGCGGGCATCGCCAGCCTTTCGTGGCTGCAATGTGCCCACCGTTGCGTCACCGCCAATCGGCACGGTACGCGAATGCGTAGCGCACATCTGCGGAAGCTTAACCACGGCCGGCTTTGCAATGGCAGCCTGTGCCCGAGCATTGATCGAAGCTGCCGCAGCGGGAAGCGTGTTGCCTTCATAACCGCGAAACGCCTTGCCATCCCACCAGACGGTCAAATTGGTATTGTGCCCGCCCATCATCACCGCGCCGCGATCCTTGCCCGAAATGGCGACGACCTGTGACGCCGGATTGATCGCGCGCATCCGGTCCCCAAGAGTCGGGACCTTCAGCAATTTGGGGGAAACCGTATAGTTGCTGCTCGTGCTGCCAGCGACACTGGTGTCTTCAGAACAGTAGACGCCATAATCGGGCTTGCCATTCTTGCCGGTCCGCGTCGCCGAAGGGTCGAACCAGCTATTGGCGATGATGCCGGTGCGCGAGGGGCGACTGCCGGTCAGGATCGTCGAATGGCCGGGACAGGTTTCGGTCGCGGCATGGCTTTGATAACCGTTGGGAAAGGCAACGCCATCAGCAAGCCTTTTCAAACCGCCGGTGAAATTGGCGCGATATTCGTTGAACAGGTCGGTTGAGAACTGGTCGACCGAAATCGCCACAATCAGTTTCGGCTGCGGCGCCGTTGGCTCGGCGGACGTTTCGGCCCGGGCCGAAGTGGCGCCGATCATGGCACAAGTGGCCATCAGAATAGTGGCAAATTTCATGGCAATAACCCGTATCCCTTTTTGGTATCAGGCGCCCACTTCAGCCCTTAGCGCCTTGCGGTCAAGCTTTCCGATCATCGTCTTGGGCAAATTTTCGCGAACGACAACCGCAAGCACGCGCTCATGCTTTCCAAGCTTCGGATTGAGCCATTTTTCAAGGTCCTCGCCGCTCGCCGCTATACCTTCGTTTAGCGTCACAAAAGCCTTTGGACGCTCTCCCGCATAGCTATCGGGCACCCCGATGACGAGCGCCTCCTTCACCGCCGGATGGGTGTAGAGTATATCTTCAATCTGGCTGGGAAAAACCTTGAAGCCGCCGACAGCAATCATGTCTTTCAGACGATCGACGATGAAGATGAAGCCATCGTCATCGATCGTCGCAACATCGCCAGTGCGCAACCAGCCGTCGACAAAAACTTGGCGGGTCGCATCTGGCTTGTTCCAGTAACCCGCCATCATTTGCGGCCCCTTGGCAACCAGTTCACCGGGCTCGCCAGGCGGCACATCCTTGTGCGGATCTTCCTTATCGACCAGCCGTACTTGCGTGCCGGGTATCGGCTGGCCAATGCTGCCCGTCTTGTTCGTGCCTTCATAGGGGTTGCAGGAAATCACGCCTGAACTTTCGGTAAGGCCATAGCCTTCGATCACGACCGACCCGCTGCGTTCCTCGAACCGCGCCTTGAGTTCGGCGGGGAGTGGCGCGCCCCCCGAAATACAGGCCCGCAGGGATCCGAAATCGGTCTTTGCGAGTTCGGCATTGTCGAGCAGCGCCTGATACATGGTCGGCACGCCGGGCAGCGATGTCACCTTTGTGCGTGTAATCGCCTGCAACGCCGCCTTCGCCTCGAAACGGGGCAACATCACAATCTCTCCGCCATTGTCGATCGTGCGGTTGAGCACGGTCGCATTGGCAAAGACATGGAAGAAGGGCAGCACGCCCAATATGCGATCGGGTTCCGGCACTAACGGATTGTTCGCGCTGCTGTGCGGATCAAGCAGGTTGATCTGCCGGGCATTGGCGCTGATATTCTGGTGGGTCAGCATCGCGCCCTTGGGCGTGCCGGTGGTTCCGCCGGTATATTGCAGCTGCGCGACAGTAGTTTCGGGATCGCAGGGTTGCGGCGCATAATCGCCATCATTGGCAATGAACCCGCCAAAATGCAGGATACGCGCATCGTCCGGAACGGACGCAATCTCTGCTTTCTTGAACAGCCTATAGGCCCAGCCTTTGACGCGGGGCAGTGCCTCTGCGACGCTACCAACGATCAACTGTTTGAGGTCGGACTTTTCGAGGACCTTGATTGCAGTGGGTAGCAATGCCGCTGCAGATACAGTGACCAATATGCTCGTCCCGCTGTCGGCAACCTGATGCGTCAGTTCGTCGACCGTATAAAGCGGCGAGAAATTGACCACCGTCGCGCCCGCCGCCATCGCGCCATAATAAGCCGCAACATAATGGGGCACATTTGGAAGGAACAGACCGACATGATCGCCCTTCCCTACGCCGCGCGACTGCAATCCCTTGGCAAAACGGCGCACCATGGCGGCCATTTCGGCATAGCTGAACTTGCGGCCCATGAAATCGACCAGGGGGGCTTGGCCCATCCGTTCGGCAGACCGGAAAAACATGTCATGGACCGAAAGAGGTGGAAAGGCCTGTTCCCACTTAGTGGGATGGAGATAGTTGGAAATCCAAGGACCGGGGGTGTGCATAGGGCTCCATTGTGCAGCAGCATCACCCCGGCGATTGCCAGTGGCGTGCGGTTGATCGAAGCGACCCTGATTCCTTAAGCAGCGCTATACCAGCCTACACCGTCAATTGTCTCCACTTTTGCGCGACCTGTCGCGACAAGATGGACGAGATGGGCATGCGATTCCCCGGTTGCGAGGCCAAATACGCTTTCGTCGATTGGGCGGTCGAAGAGCAGCGAGAAAGTGTCGACTGCCCGCATAGACCGTTCGCGCAGTGCGACCTCCAGTTTATCGAGCCGGTCATTATGGCCGTCAGCCAGCTTGTCGAGCCGGACATGGACGCCGCGAAACGGTTCGCCATGCGCCGGAAGCACCAGCATGTCGGCAGGAAGCGCGCGGCGGAACTTGGCAATCGAGTCGAGCCATTCGCCTAGCGGGTCGGCATCGGGTTCGCTGTCCATGATCGATACATTGCTGGTGATGCGTGGAAGGATTTGGTCGCCAGCGATGATCACGCCATTGTGGTGATCGACAAGGCAGGCATGTTCGGGGGTATGGCCGCCGCCGGTCATCACCTGCCAGACGCGGCCGCCAACGCGGATATGCGCGCCGTCATCCAGACGGCGGTGGCCGGTAGGGAGAAGCGACACGGCCTTGGCAAAGTTGCCAAAACCGCGCTGGCGCATGTCTTCTAGCTGCTCGTCGGTATAGCCCTGAAACTTGCGACGGGCGAGAATATCCTTGGGCGGCTCTTCGCGCTGGTCAGCCACCAGCATGCGCGCCATCAGCCATTCGGTTCGGTTCATCCAGACCTGCACCTTGGCCCTGTTCGCCAGCCAGCCTGCACAGCCGACATGGTCGGGATGGAAATGCGTAACGAAAACCCGCGTCATCCGCCGGTGGCCCAGCGCGCCTTCGAGCAGGCCTTTCCATTCTTCAATCACCGGCGGCATGAACAGCCCGGTATCGGCAATGGCAAAGCCTTCACCTTCTTCGTCGCGATCGTCGAGAAGCCAGATATTGATATGATTGAGGTTGCCCGGCACCGGCATCCGCGTCCAGCCCATGTCAGGGGCGAGCGGATAGACTTCGCCATAGCCCGGCGCATGTCCGCCCAAGGGATAGGTCAATCCCTTGATCTCCAGCGGTTCAAAGCCGTGATCTTCAAGGCTCATGTCGATGGCGCGGAGCATTTCGGTAGAGGTCATGCCCCTGCCGTGCCTCATGCCAGCGCAATGCGCAATGGTGACGTTAGGGAAGGTAAACATCCTCTCCCCCGAGGGGAGAGGAGTTTGCACCTCTTATTCGCCGCTCTTCTTGAAGAGCGTTTCTGCGGTCAGTTCAACGGGTGCCTCAGGCTCACCATGAACCGCGTCTTCGGCGACTCGCTTGGCTTCGTCACGCTCGGCGCGCAGCTGTTCGAGCAGCGCTTCCTTGTCGCCGGCAAAGCGGCTGTCTTCACCTGCCTTGTCTTCAAGGCCCGCCTTTTTGGCAGCGCGCGAGACGATGCCATCCAGTTCGCGCTGCGAACATAGGCCGAGCGTCACCGGATCCTTGGGCTGGATCTCGCTGATGTTCCAGTGACTGCGTTCACGGATCGCCTGAATCGTATTGCGTGTAGTACCGATCAGACGGCAGATTGCGCCGTCCGAAATTTCGGGATGGTTGCGCAGCAGCCAAGCGATGCCATCGGGCTTGTCCTGACGCTTCGACACCGGGGTGTAGCGCGGCCCCTTGGTCCGACGCACCTGTTCGGGGCCCTTGGAAATCTTCAACGCGTAATCGGCGTCCGCCTGGCCCTTTTCGATTTCTTCCATCGTCAGTTCGCCAGCGCGCACAGGATCGCGCCCGGTATATTTGGTCCCGGTCATGTCATCGGCCATTGCCTGCACTTCCAAGATGTGGAGGCCACAAAATTCTGCGATCTGCTGAAAGCTCAACGCAGTATTGTCGACCAGCCAAGCAGCGGTCGCATGCGGCATCAGGGGAACGAGTCCGTTCTGGGCCATGTCTGATTCTCCAATAAATAGGGCCGCCCCTTACCGGAGCGGCCTGATATGGCCGTCCGCTTAAGCCAAAGCCTCCCTTACGGCAAGCGACATTCGTGCGACAGTCCTCCGAAAACTCTGCATTACTTCGAAGGAAAGGCTTGACTGTCTTAATCGCGCACTTAACACTTGCCGATACCAAAGGTTTGAGGAGACCTTCTGAGACGTAATTTTCTTACATCACCTATATTTTCGTAGCCATTAATGGAGGGAGAGGACCATGCGTAAGCTACATCTAATCAGTGCAACTGCGCTTGCTATGTCGTTGGCAATGCCAGCCTATGCGCAGAACACACCACAAGCCGATGAAGACGCCGGCTTTAACGACGAAATCGTCGTCACCGCACAGCGCCAGGCGCAAAGCCTGCAAGATGTTCCGATTGCGGTATCGGCATTCAGCGAAGAAGCGCTGGAAAAACAGCAGATCGAAAATTCGAGCGACCTGCAGCTCACCCTGCCCAACGTCACCTTTTCGAAGGGCAACTTCACCGGATCCAGCTTCACCATCCGCGGTATTGGCGACCTTTGCGTCGGCGTATCGTGCGATAGCGCAACCGCGATCCATCTGGACGGCACGCCGTTGCTGAGCACGCGCCTCTTCGAAACCGAGTTCTTCGATCTCGGCCGCATCGAAGTTCTGCGCGGTCCTCAAGGTACGCTGTTCGGCCGCAACGCAACATCGGGCGTGGTCAACATTGTCCCCAACCGACCTGACCTCAACGGCTTTGCCGCAGCGGGTGAGGCCGAATATGGCAATTTCAACTCGATGAAGGCCAAAGGGATGGTCAATGTGGCACTGGGCGATACGCTCGGTGCGCGCGTTTCCGGCTTTTATCTGAAGCGCGACGGCTACACCGAAAACCTTTACGATGGCAGTGATGCTGACGGCCGTGACATGTATGCCGTGCGTGGATCTCTGCGCTGGCAGCCTTCGGAATCGACGACCGTCGATTTGATGGCCTATTATTTCAAAGAAAATGACGACCGCGCACGCATCCAGAAACAGCTTTGCCAGCGCGATCCCACGGGCGTTCTGGGCTGTCTGCCCAACCGCCGCGATTTCGGTGCCACCAACACCAACTCGACCTTTGTTGGCGTGTTGTCGTCACGCGAATTCCTGACCACTCAGGGAATCCCGGCTGCATTGGCACTTGGCAGCATTTACGGCCCCGATACCAATGCAAACTTCGTAAATCCGGCCAATGTCCGTCAGGTGCGGACAGACTTTAACCCCGAATATATGGCGAGTGAGGAGCAATATCAGGCCCGGATCGAACAGGATCTTGGCAAGATGAAGCTGCAGGTTACCGGTTTCTATCACAAGTCATCGGTTGATTCGCGGCAGGATTACACGCTGTCGATCCAGGATCGTGCGGGCTTTGCCCCAGCGCTCAACACGCTGGCCGTGTTCGCGGCTAACGGCATCCCGACCGGTCTTGCAGCGCCTGCATTCGTGCCCGGCTCATCGGCCTATTTCTCGCCGATCGCCTCTGCAATCATTCCCGGCGGACCCAACGGCAATCTGTGCACATCGGACACCGAGTTTTCGGGAATGGGATCCTATGGCGGAAAGAAAATCTGTGCGGCAACCCCGCTGGACTTTGACCGCTCAAACCAGACCAGCAAGGACTGGTCGGTTGAAGGCATCTTGTCGAGCGATCTTGACGGGCCGTTCAACTTCCTGCTCGGCGGCATCTATGCCGACTTCAAGATGGGCGAGAACAGCTACTTCGTGAACTCCTTTGGCATCGACTATGTCACGGGCATTCTCGGATCGTTCAACTCCTTCGCAAACGGACTTCCCCCGTCATTCCTGGGAACGCCCTACTTCCGGAACAACACGGACAATCTGCATGTCAAAAGCTATGGCATGTTCGGTGAGGCCTATTATGATTTCAGCGACAAGCTGAAATTGACGCTGGGCCTGCGTTATAACAATGACAAGAAAGCTGTCCGCGCTCGTTCGACGCTGGCGAGCTTCCTTGTTCCCTATAACTCGACCAGCGCCTTCAGCTCACCCTTTGTCGGCTTGTACGATGCCGACCCGGGTTTGGCTGGCAACCAGTTGTTCCAGGAACGCAATGTCGCATTTGACGAGTTTACCGGCCGTGCGGTGCTTGATTACAAGATCACCGACGACAATCTGATCTATGCCTCTTATTCGCGGGGCTATAAATCAGGTGGTATCAACCCGCCATTGCAGCCGATCTTCGCTGTACAGGAATCCTTCGCCCCCGAATTCATCGATGCCTTTGAAATCGGTTCGAAGAACAGCTTCGCCGGCGGGACGTTCACACTCAACGCAACTGCTTTCTACTATAAGTATAAGGCACTGCAGCTGAGCCGCATCGTCGCCCGTACGTCGGTCAACGACAATGTCGACGCGGATATCTATGGCCTTGAGCTGGAAAGCATCATCCGTCCGGACCGGCAACTGGCGATCAATATCGGGCTCAGCTATCTGAACACCAAGGTCAGCCAGGACAAGTTGCTCAGCAATCCCCGTGATCCCTCGGGTGGCCGTGCCGATGCCGTGATCATCAAGGACATCACCAACGGTTCGAACTGCGCCGTGGCCAGCCGTAGCGGCAGCGCTGCGGGTGCAAACGGCTTTGTGAACCAGGTGAACGCGCTGATCAATGCGGGTGCCATTCCCGGACTGCGGGCGGGTGCGGGCCTGCGGCCTACAGCTGCCTTCCCGGCAGATAGCGGCCTTGCAGCAACCGGCGCATTCAGCGTCTGCGGCGCCCTTTCGGCGCTTGCAGGAACGGTAGGCAACAGCTTCGGCGGTGTTGACGTGCTCACCGCCGGCGTGCCTGTGAACATCAAGGGCAACAAGTTGCCACAGGCGCCGAACTTCAAATGGAATGTCGGCATCCAGCACACGACCGAGTTCGATAATGGCCTGACACTCGTGCCGCGCCTCGACCTCATCTATGTCGGTGACAGCTATGGCAATATCTTCAATGGCCGCATCAACAAGGTGAAGGGCTATTCGCAGATCAATGCCCAGATCCAGCTGAGCGGACGCGAAGATCGTTGGTATGTCCGTGGGTTCGTCCAGAACCTGTCGAACAGCAATGCCACGACCGGCCTGTATGTGACCGACCAGTCGTCGGGCCTGTACACCAACATCTTCACGCTGGAACCGCGCCGTTATGGCGTGGCTGCAGGCTTCAAATTCTAAGCCTCCAACCAGTCTGAAACCGAAAACCCCGGAGGCAACTCCGGGGTTTTTTTATGGGATAAGCACAATCTTGCCGACAAAATCGCCGCTTTCCATCAACTTATGGGCGGCCGCTGCTTCAACCAGCGGAAAGCTTTTCGCCATGGTCGGCCGCAGCCGGCCTGCCACCACATCGGGCCAGACATTGCGGTGAATTTCGTCGGCCAGCAATGCCTTGAACTGGTTGCTGCGCGGCCGCAGCGTCGATCCGGTTAGCGTCAACCTGCGGCTCATCACCTGTGCCATATTGATTTCAGCAACCAACCCGCCTTGCACCGCAATGGTCACATGCCGGCCGTCTTCGCTCAGGCAGGCAAGATTGCGTGGCACATAAGATCCTGCAACCATATCGAGCACCAGATGCACGCCCTTACCGTCGGTCAGGCGTTTCACTTCCTCGACAAAGTCATGGCTTTTGTAATTGATCGCATGTGCAGCGCCGAGTGCGATTGCCGCTGCGCATTTTTCGTCGGATCCGCAGGTCACGATGATCGAAATACCGAACAGCTGCGCCAGCTTAATCGCCATGCTGCCAATGCCGCTGGTTCCGCCATGGACAAGGATGGTCTCGCCCTCAACCGCATAGCCGCGTTCGAACACATTGTGCCATACGGTCATCAATGTTTCGGGGATGGCCGCGGCCTCTTCCATCGAAAGGCTGTCGGGCACCGGCCAACACAGGTCAGCCCTAGCGATGCAATATTCGGCATAACCGCCACCCGCCACCAGCGAACAGATACGCTGCCCCAGCAGTTCCGGCCCCACGCCCTCGCCACAGGCAATCACAGTGCCCGAAATTTCAAGGCCAGGCAGATCGCTTGCCCCCGGCGGGGCCGGATAAAGCCCCATGCGCTGGACAACATCCGGCCGGTTGACGCCAGCGGCAGCAACGCGCACCAGCACTTCACCCTCACCCGGTTCAGGTACGGGGCGTGTGCACGCTTTCAGAACATCGGGCCCACCTGGCGCTGAAATTTCCACTGCTGTCATCATATCAGGAAAGTCGGCCATCATGTCCCCTCACTTCAGGCGTCAGACCATAGCGGCCAAGCTGTCGCGATTCCAGCATGTTGCGTGCCACCGCCTGCAAGAATTGACAAGGCCAGGCTCAAGCCCCATTTCCCGGTCAGGGCCAATAGCTGCAGGCAGGAGAAGAAGCGATGGATCTGGATGAGCTTTTCGCCAAGCGGCCCGAAGACCCGGTTGCGATTGTGTTGAAGCAGGATATCGACCGGCTATCGGTGGATGAGCTTCAGGACCGGATCGACGCGCTGAAGACAGAAATCGCCCGGTGCGAGGCAAAAATGGCCGCTGCCACAAGCCATCGCAGCGCCGCCGATGCCCTGTTCAGCAAAGGTTCGTGACACCAAACACTACTACCCGCGTACTTTTCGACCGGTTTTTTTCGCTATCTTTACCATTCGCCGCAACTGCAGTTGAAATGCGTCGTCAAAAGGGCGACATTGATGAAAGCGGGGTGGCCGGTAGTCGGTCATACTGCGTTGGAGTTTTTTGAATGCCGAGTTTTGCCGAATCCCTCGAAGCTACGCTGCACAATGCGCTCAAGAACGCGGCCGAACGTGCGCATGAATATGCGACGCTTGAACATCTGCTTCTGGCGCTGATAGACGATGAAGAAGCGGCAAAGGTAATGCAGGCGTGCGGCGTCGACCTTGGCGAGCTTAGCGACGCGGTAATCCAGTATCTGGACAATGAACTGGAAAGCCTGAAAGTCGGCGGCAATGTCGATCCCTCGCCGACCAGCGGGTTTCAGCGCGTGGTACAGCGCGCGATCCTGCATGTGCAATCATCGGGCAAGGATGTTGTCACCGGCGCCAATGTGCTGGTCGCGCTGTTTTCAGAACGCGAAAGCTATGCCGTCTATTTCTTGCAGCAACAGGATATGAGCCGCCTCGACGCGGTCAGCTATATCAGCCACGGCATCGGCAAGGATGGCAAACTGGTCGAACAGAAGCCGGTTGAAGGTGCCGAGGAACGCAAAGAAGAAGCCGCGCCCGACGCGAAGGACAAGAAGGGCAAGGAAACCGCGCTCGAACAGTTCACCGTCAACCTCAACGAAAAGGCGAAGCAGGGCCGGATTGATCCGTTGATCGGACGCAGCGAAGAGGTTGACCGCACGGTGCAGATCCTCTGCCGCCGTTCGAAGAATAACCCGCTTTATGTGGGTGAGCCGGGCGTTGGCAAAACTGCGATCGCCGAAGGTCTGGCGCGGCGTATCGTCGAGCATCAGGTGCCCGAAGTGTTGCTGCCGGCGGTAATCTATTCGCTCGACATGGGCGCGCTGCTTGCCGGCACCCGCTATCGCGGCGATTTCGAGGAACGGCTGAAGGCGGTCGTTTCCGAACTGGAAAAGCTGCCCGACGCGATCCTGTTCATCGATGAAATCCATACTGTGATCGGTGCCGGCGCGACCAGCGGCGGTGCAATGGACGCATCCAACCTGCTGAAGCCCGCGCTTTCGGGGGGCACCATCCGCTGCATCGGATCGACCACGTACAAGGAATTCCGCAACCATTTCGAAAAGGACCGTGCCCTGCTGCGTCGGTTCCAGAAAATCGATGTGAACGAGCCGACGCTTGAGGATACGGTCAAGATTCTGGCTGGTCTGCGCAGCGCGTTTGAAGAGCATCACAAGGTGAAATACACCCCCGATGCGCTGAAAGCCGCGGTCGAATTATCTGCGCGTTATATCAACGACCGCAAACTGCCGGACAAGGCCATTGACGTCATCGATGAGGTGGGCGCGATGCAGATGCTCGTGCCGCCGTCCAAGCGCCGCAAACTGATCACACCCAAGGAAATCGAGGCCGTGATCGCAACCATCGCCCGCATCCCGCCCCGGCAGGTATCGTCTGACGACCGCACCGCACTCGGTACGCTTGAGGCAGATCTGAAACGCGTGGTGTTCGGGCAGGACAAAGCAATCGAAGTGCTGTCCTCAGCGATCAAGTTGAGCCGTGCCGGTCTACGCGATCCGGACAAGCCCATCGGCAATTATCTGTTCAGCGGCCCCACCGGTGTCGGCAAGACAGAGGTCGCGCGCCAGTTGGCCAGCATTATGGGCATTCCGCTGAAGCGTTTCGACATGAGCGAATATATGGAGCGCCACTCGGTTAGCCGGCTGATTGGTGCCCCCCCGGGTTATGTCGGTTTCGACCAAGGCGGTCTGTTGACCGATGCCGTCGACCAGAATCCGCATAGCGTGCTGTTACTCGACGAGATCGAAAAGGCGCATCCTGATCTGTTCAATATATTGTTGCAGGTGATGGATAATGGCCGTCTGACCGATCATCACGGCAAGACGGTGGATTTCCGCAATGTCATCCTGATCATGACGACCAATGCCGGCGCATCCGACATGGCGCGCGAAGGCATTGGTTTCGGGAATAATATCAGCAAGGAAGACGCCGGCGAAGATGCGGTGAAAAACCTGTTCGCGCCCGAATTCCGCAACCGCCTCGATGCGATAGTGCCGTTCGCCTATCTGCCGACCGAGGTTGTTGCGATGGTCGTCGACAAGTTCATCCTGCAACTGGAACTGCAGTTGGCCGACCAGAATGTCCACATCAAGCTCGACGACGAAGCCCGCGCATGGCTGACCGAGCGTGGCTATGACAAGCTGTACGGCGCACGACCAATGGGCCGCCTGATCCAGGAAAAGATCAAACAGCCGCTGGCCGAGGAACTGCTGTTCGGCAAGCTCGTCAATGGCGGCGAGGTGGCAGTGCGCATCAAGGACGGCCAGCCTGCATTCGAGGTTACGCCTGCTGCACCCAAGGCCGGAAAGCCGAAAAAGCCGAAAAAGAAAGTCAAGGCGAGCTAACGTCGCAGCGTATCGGTGGCCGGGATATGGCATGGGGCTAAAGTCGCCCTATCCCCCGGCCAACCTATTCTGATTTTACCTTTGTTCGGTTGCCCGCCATTCTGCCCTTCATGAAAAAAGGCATAGTCTATCTGGTGGGCGCAGGCCCTGGCGATCCGGACCTGTTGACGGTCAAGGCGGCACGGCTGATCGCGGCAGCTGATGTGATTGTGCATGACGGTCTGGTCGACGATGCGATCCTCGCACTCGCGCGCGGCGACGCCCGCTTTATCTCGGTTGCCAAGCAGCGCAGCCGCCATTCGGTCCCGCAGGAAGGGATTAATGCAATCCTTGTTGAAGAAGCGCGGGCGGGCCATGCCGTCGTCCGGCTGAAGGGCGGTGATCCGTTCATCTTCGGCCGGGGCGGCGAAGAGGTTGATGCCTGCCGCGACGCCTCGGTTCCGGTTGAGGTCATACCCGGCATATCGGCGGCGATTGCAGGCGGGGCGGAAAGCTTCCTTCCCCTCACCCACCGCGATGCATCCAGCGCGGTCACCTTTGTCGCAGGGCAATGCAAAGGGCTGACCGACCAGAATTGGGCAGGGCTTGCCGGCAAAGGCCGCACACTTGTCATCTATATGGGCGTCGCCACTGCAGACGCCATTTGCGAAAAACTGATTTCCGACGGCCTGTCACCCGACACGCCGGTTGCCGTGCTGGAGCGTGTCGGCCGCAAGGACCGGCGCACGCTGCGGACCCTTTTGACCGACTTGGGCGATATGATCGCGCGCGAAAATGTGCGTTCTCCCGCCATCATCATTGTGGGCGATGTTGTAATGATGGCCGATGCTGAAGACCGGCTGGCGACGATTGCCCGGGAAGTGGAGTATCTGAATTGAAATTGCTGACAGGAAATGATCTCGCCTCGGGCGCGGTAACCTGGTGGACTGGCGAGAGCTGGTCGATCCATGTTGAGGACGCCGTCGATGTGGGCGAAAGCGGCGACGCCATTCTGCATGCCGAGGAAGGTGCGCGCCGCGTCAACGCCCCTTATATCATTGAGGCGGTGGCTACACCCGAAGGCCCGCGGCCTGCGCATATCAAGGACCGTGTCCGCGCGCTTGGCCCAACGGTGCGCCTCGACCTTTCGCTGAAACCAGCCGACCCGAGCGTCGGCGACTGGGTGATCTGACATGTATAAATATGACACTTATGACCAGGCGATCGTCGATGCACGCGTCGCCGAATTTCGCGATCAGGTGAAACGCCGCCTTGCAGGCGAGATCACCGAAGACCAGTTCAAGCCGCTCCGCCTGATGAACGGTCTCTATCTGCAGCTTCACGCCTATATGCTGCGCGTCGCCATTCCCTATGGCACGCTGGACAGCCGGCAGATGCGGATGCTGGCGCATATCGCGCGCAAATATGACCGCGACTATGGCCATTTCACCACGCGTCAGAATATCCAATATAACTGGATCAAGCTGGAAGATGCCGGCGATATCCTCGCCGATCTGGCCAGTGTCGAAATGCACGCCATCCAGACGAGTGGCAATTGCATCCGCAACATCAGTTCGGATCAATATGCAGGCGCGGCGGCGGACGAAGTGGCCGATCCCCGCCCCTGGGCCGAGTTGATGCGCCAGTGGAGCACTTTCCACCCCGAATTCAGCTATTTGCCGCGCAAGTTCAAGATTGCGGTGATCGCAGCGGACGAGGATCGCGCGGCGATGCGCCTCCACGATATCGGCATCCAGCTGGTGACGCGCGACGGCAAATTGGGCGCGGCCTTTTATGTCGGCGGCGGCATGGGTCGCACCCCGATGATCGCACCGCTGATCAAGGATTATGTGCCGATTGAGGATTTCCTTAGCTATTCCGAGGCATGCCTGCGCGTTTACAACCGCTATGGCCGGCGCGACAATATCTACAAGGCGCGGATCAAGATCCTCGTCCACGAAATTGGCGCCGATGAATATCGCCGTCAGGTCGAGGAAGAATTTGCGCATGTGAAGACGCTGGGCATTGACCCGCCGGCTGCAGAGCTGGAGCGCATTGCCGCCCATTTCGCTCCGCCGCCGTTCGAAGCAGGCCTCAGCGACGATATCGACCGCAGCGATCCCGATTTTGCTGTCTGGATCGACCAGAATGTGAAGCCGCACAAGCAGGCCGGCTATGCCATCGTCAATATCAGTCTGAAACCGATTGAGGGCATTCCGGGCGATGCCTCCTCCGCGCAGATCGACGTAATGGCCGACCTTGCGGAGAAATACAGCTTTGACGAATTGCGCGTCACCCATGCGCAAAATATCGTGCTGCCCTATGTCGCCAAGCGCGATCTTTATGCCGTTTGGCAAGCGCTGCGCGAAGCGGACCTTGCCGATGCCAATCTTGATCTGATCAGCGATATCATCGCCTGCCCGGGCCTTGATTATTGCAGCCTTGCCAATGCCCGTTCGATCCCGATCGCACAGAAGATTGCAAAGCGTTTCGAAAATCTCGATCGCCAGCGCGATCTGGGCGAATTGAAGCTGAAGATTTCGGGCTGCATCAACGCCTGCGGCCACCACCATGCCGGCCATATCGGCATTTTGGGTGTCGACCGTAAGGGCGTCGAAAATTATCAGTTGCTGCTCGGCGGATCGGGTGCCGAAGACGTGTCGCTTGGCACGATCACAGGCCCCGGCTTTGACGAGGACGGCATTGTCGATGCAGTCGAACGCGTCACCGAAAAATATAAGGAATTGCGCGAAGGTGGCGAACGTTTCGTCGATACCTATCGCCGCGTCGGCATGGCGCCGTTCAAGGAGGCTATCTATGGTTGAGCATATTCACGCTGATGGCGAAGAACCCTGCGTCACGCTCGATGCCTTTCTGGGCCAGACCAACGCGACGGCGGTGCGGCTGGAATCCGACGATGATGCCCGCGCGCTGATCCCGCATATCACCCGGCTCACGCTGGTCGAGATTGCTTTCCCGAAATTCCGCGACGGCAGAGGCTATTCATCAGCCCGTATCCTGCGTGAGGCTGGCTACACCGGCGAATTGCGCGCGCAGGGCGATGTTCTGGTAGATCAGATCGCATTCATGAAGCGTTGCGGTTTTGACAGTTTCGTGTCCGACGCCCCGTTGAACCCGGCCGATGTCGATGCGGCGCTATCGCGCTATGACCATGTCTATCAGGGTGCGGCCGACGCCGCTGTCCCCGTGTGGAAGTTACGGCATGGCTGATCGGGGGAAATCCCCCTTCCCGCTTGCGGGGAGCCACACGCTTGGCGAAGCTGCAGCGCCCGGCGATGGTCGTGAAAGCGGCTTCAGGTTCGCTTCGGGAGCCCCTGTGGGTGAGGAGCAGCGCTCGCCTGATCGTATCGACACCGGGCCGCGCTACAGCGAAACCGACGCTATCCGGCTCAACCACATGTTTCGCGGCCGCGACACAGTCGAGATGCTGGAAATCCTTCTAAAGGAAAACATGCTGGGCGATGCCGCCATCGTTTCCAGCTTTGGAGCGGAAAGTGCGGTGTTGCTGCATCTCATTGCCAGCATCGACCCTTCGGTGCCGGTACTGTTCCTCGACACCGGAAAGCATTTTCCGGAAACAATCACCTATAAGGACGAATTGCGCACAGGGCTGGGGCTCACCGATTTGCGCACGCTGACCCCTGATGCCGATCTGCTTGCGCAGAAAGACGGTAACGGCCTGCGCTGGTCCTATGATCCGGATGGCTGCTGCGAAATCCGCAAAGTCTTGCCGCTGAAACATGCCCTTGCCGGTTTTGATGCACAGTTTACCGGCCGCAAAGCGTTCCAATCTGCAACGCGCACGGCACTGCCACGTTTTGAGATCGAAGACGGACGATTGAAGGTCAATCCGCTCGCCGACTGGTCTAAGGAGCGTATAGACGCCTATGTGGCAGAGCATGGCCTGCCCGCCCATCCACTGGTCGAGCAAGGCTATCCCTCCATCGGTTGTTCGCCTTGCACAACCAAGGTCGCGCCGGGTGAAGATCCCCGTTCGGGCCGCTGGAAAGGCTGGGACAAGACCGAATGCGGCATCCACACGCCGGTCGCTGACCCCGACGATCCTGCAAACCAACCGATGTTCTGAAACAGGCGGCGGCGGAAATGGCCCGCCGCCATGCCTTTTTTGCTTAGATTTCGCGGTCGCCGAAACGGATCGTTTCGACCCGGCCATCATTCACTTCGCACGTGAAATTGTCTGCGCCAACAGTGCCGGTCACCTGCCAACCATTGCCGTCGCGCACGACCGATCCGATCTCATCAACACGATCATTGGCGCGACCTTCTGCGGCATCGGTGCAGGCGCGCACCGCGCTGCTGACATCGTCACGGTCGCTTTCCGGGCGCTCATCCATGTCGCGGCCCCGATAATCGTTGTCATAATCCCGTTGAGACGCACGATCCTTGTTGGCCGATCCTGCAATCGCCGCAATGGCTGCAATCAGCCCGATGCCAAGGATGACATCACCCGCATCAACGTCGAGCCGGCGGTCGCGCCCATAGCGGCGGCGATATTCGGCAACAGAGGCATCGGCAATGCCTGCATGCTGGACGCGCACATGTTCGCGCACGCCGGTTGCAGCCATAACCGGCAATGGCGTTGTCACCACCATAGCGGCCAAGCCAGTGGCCAATGCGGCCTTGATCGTCATTTTCATTAAAACCTCCTGCAAAAAGGAGGGGTCACACCCCGTTTTTTGTCACCATGAACGGTCCAGCCTGTCGCCAGGCTGAACCGTCCTGCGTCATTCAATGGTGGGTCTGCCCCATGGCCCTAGCGCCAGCGATCAAGCCCGCGATAATCGACGTCAACCACACGTCCACGTTCGACATAGCAGGTAAAGCGGCCCTTGTCGTAACCACGATCATAGCCGCGGTCATAACGGTCGCGCCCGCGCCAGCCATCCTTGACGACCACATTGCCCGAAACGCGATAGCCATAACGGGTGCGATCGATATCGAAGATCCGCGTCACATCCGAACGGCTGTAACGGCTGCCCCAACGCTCAACGGCATTGACGCACTGGTTCACCGCAGCACGGCTGCCACCCCGGCTATTGTTGTAATCATAGCCGCCATTATAGCGACCACGGTCGTAGCGATCATCGCGGTCACGGCCGCGATAGTCATCGTCGCCGCTTGAAAGGATCGCGGCAAGGCCGCCAATCACCAGCGCCCCGGCAATAACTTCACCCGCGCTGATCCCGTCATTGTCGCGATAGCGATCGCGCGCCTGCGCAGGGGCGGCGAGCGAGACCATGGCTGCTGCTGCAGCACCTGCGCCAAGCACGCTTTTGGTCAAAAAGCTCATCTGTCTTCTCCTGAACGGCAGCGGGATTATTCCCGCCGTCAAAAGGAGGATTAGGCGATTCGACCTGATGTTTTGCTGAATCGACTTGTCAGCTATTGTTCATAAAAATTGTAGCTTACATGAACAAATACCAAGTCAGGCGAGTATCGGAGCACCGCTCACCTGAAATCTGGCAGGCAGCGATGCGGCGATATCACCATCAACCTGCACAAGCTCTTCCTGGTCGCTTTCGACGCAGACATTGCGCCCCTGCAGGCAGCATATATTTGCCATTGCCGAGGGTCGCCCTAGCACAATGGCCAGCACGAACGCCAAATAATCGCGCCGCCGCGCACGGCGCAGCGCCACGACATGAAGCAGCGGCGAGTCGAGGCGCGCATCGGGCGCAAAGCTCCATGGCCCGGCGTAGAAACGCCCTTTGGCGATATACACTGCCTCGCAAGTTACCATCTCGCCATCGACCTCGACGGTCAGTTGCGGTCGTTGCCAGTTCAGCCAGCTGCGTATCATCGATGCGCCATAGGCCAGACGGCCAATATGTTTCTTGAGCGCAAGCGAGACATTCGCCACCGCGCGCGCATCGGGCCCGATACTCGCGCATACCAGAAATGCGGTACCATTGACGGTGCCGGGATAGACGGGGCGCGCTTCACGCCTGATCGCTCTTTTGACAAAACGCCCGGGCTGCCGGCTTGTCCGCCATTCGCGTGCCGCGAGGTTGATCGTTCCAGCAGGGAAGATATCAACGGGCTTGCCGGCATTGCGCAGCGCCGGATCGGTTAGCACATGGCGCACCGTGCCGTCGCCGCCAGCTATGCAGATCCGCGCTACATCGCCAACGAGTGTGAAACCGTTGCGCGGCGAACTTTCGCAGACCAGCGTATCAAAGCCATGCGCGGCCCAAGCGGCACGCAGCCCATCGATCCGGCGGGACGAATAGCCCCCCGCATCGGGGTTGCACACAAGCTGGACGATCGGTCGCGATACCATTGACCGAAGGCGTAGCCGCCATCGGCAAAAATAAGGTTAACCCACCCGGGCCTCACCCCATTCGATCCAGCCAAACGGCCGCGGCGTTTTCGGCATATAGCCCTTTTCCGATGCCGCAATGGCAAAGCCCGCATCCGCATAGGCATCGGTGATCGGGCGGGTCAGGTGGCAATTGCCGCCAATCCGTTTCCAGACCGGTTCGATGCGGCGCTGCCATGCCTGCACCGGTACATCGGGGGCGCGGCCATGTTCCAGGAACAGCGCCTTGCCACCGGGGCGCAGCACGCGGCGCATTTCAGACAAGACCTGCCGCTGATCATCGACCGAACAAAGAGTGAAAGTGACAAGCACTGTATCGAAACTGGCATCGGCAAAGGGGATCGCCTCACCCACACCGCCCCGAATATCGGCAACCATGCCCTTGGCCTGCGCCGCTTCACGGCTGCGGTCGAGCAAGGCAGCCGATGGATCGACCCCTGCAAAGCTTGTGATTTTCGCGGCATCGTAAAAGGCCATGTTGATCCCGCCACCACAGCCTAGTTCGAGCACGTCGCCCGAGGCTTGCGGAACGATCCGGCTACGCGCCTTCATGATCTGCGGCTGGGCACAGGCGCAACCGATCAGGCGCGGCACCATATGCCGTTCCCACCAGCTTGCCGGCCGTGGTTGCCATGCCTGTGCATCATCTTGCATCGCCAAGTCCTCTCATGCACCAGCGACCGAGGTCAGCCTATTTTTTTGCTGCCTTCGCCGCCGCCTTACGTGCCTCAATTGCATCATAGCCCGGTTTCAACGCATCGCGCACCTCTTTCACGCTGATCAGGCGGCTCTTTTTGGCGACCCATTCCGTAGGCAGGTTTGCACTGTCGAGCATCACGATCCGCAGCTGCGATTCAAAACCGGCATCCATTGCATTGCCGCCCCAGCCATAACCATAGCTGATCGTCTGCGTCCGCTTGATTGACCGGCGCGCGAGCAGGATGAAACTGTCCTTGCCTTCCTTCTCGGTATATTGCGCCGCCGCCAGCAGCGCCAATTCGTCCGCCATCGGGCCGGAGCCGCTAAACGTGCCAAAGCGGACCGTGCTGATGTCGCTGCCCTTTTCACGCGCCTGCGAATAGCCCTTACCATTGCCGAACAGCCATTCACTGCCGCCCCAACCGAAATTGGGCACATCTTTCAGATATTCCGCCTCGGGCAACATCCTCGAGAGATCGGAATTTTCAATCCGGAACAGGTCATTGGCGATTGCCTCGTCAAGATTCTTGATCAGTTTGGCAACCTCGGCACCTTCCTCTGCGCCCCTGAACTTCAGCTGGCGCATGATATCGATCCCGGCAACAGTACCCACGCCAAGCGCGGTGCTATCACGTTCGGTCAATTCCTCGGCGAACTTGGTCAGCGCATCTGCACGCAGTGCAATCGCCTTTTCCCATCGGCCGATCAGATCCGAAAGCTGCGCGCCCTTTGCCTTGCGCGCTTCATAATCGCGCAATTTCCCTTTGGAGATTTTTTCGCCTTTCAGCGCGACCGGAGCTTCCCCGACGAATTCAGTCACATCGGCGCGGGCATCTGTAATCAGGCCCACGCCCTTTTCGCTTTGCCCCAGCCCCGACCAAATATAGGCGCGCTGCATATCGAGTTCGATTTTCTTCTGAACATCGCTGCCCAGGCCGCCCGTCCCGCTCATCACCCATCCGCTTTGCGGTTTGGGATCGATCAGTGAGACTTCGTCTGCAAAACGGCTCGCCGCCTCAAGGTTGCCGCGCCAGATATAAAGCGGCACAATTAACCGCATCACATCAGGCTGCCAACGCACCTTGCCGGCATTGCGCGCCAGCATCGCGTCAATATCCTTGCTGAAATGGAATCGGATACGATCGATCGCCCCACCCAGCGCGATTGCATGTGGCCGGATTGCAGCAATCCTGTCCAGTTCCGCATTTGCCGCTTCAATCTTGTCGCTGCGCCCCAGCGCAATTGCGCGCAACATGCCATTGCCGATAGCAACGCCGCCGTCGAACAGCGGATCGGCCGCTGCTGCCCCGATTGCATCCGAAGCAGAGAGATCAGCGATTGCCTGATCAAGATCCTTGAGCGCGATGAGATAGACCGCACGCCGTTGCAACAGCCGGGCGCGCATATCCCAATAATCGTCTTCATCGGCCGTTACAGCGAGGAGCTTGTCGCACGCTTCCAGCGCCTTTTGATTGGACGCCGGCAAACGCGATGGCAGTCCGAAACAGCTTGCCAGCGCCGCGCGGCGATCCTTTTTCCACTGCTTGCGCACTTTCGGATCGGTAAGATCCATGGGCTTCGCCTCAGGGGGCGGGCCATAATCCTTGGGTTCAGGTTCCGCAGGTGTCAGCGATGGTGGCATTGCCATCGCAGGCGGCGGAGGCGACAGCACCGCTCCTTCTCCCTGCGCCACCACTGCATCCTGCGCAGCACCAACGCTGCCCGCACCGCCAAGCAACAGCGCGGCGGCGACGATTGCCTGCCGCGACCTTAAACGCGCACCCATAATATCCCCCGTTTGAAACACCGCCCTACCGGCTAAATCAGTTGACCTTCACCTTATCATCGGCCGCCAAATCAAGCCCCGTCCATTTTGCGAGGAAGGCGTAAATTTCGCTATATTCCTCAATCAGCTTGTCGGTCGGCTTGCCGCTGCCATGACCAGCCCGGCTTTCGATGCGGATGATTTTCGGCTTGCTGCCTGTATCCGCAGCCTGCAAGGCTGCGGTATATTTGAAGCTATGCCCCGGCACCACGCGGTCATCGGTGTCCGCAGTCGATACGATCACCGCCGGATAATTCACGCCCGACTTGATGTTGTGATAGGGCGAATAGGTCAAAAGATTGCGGAAATCGGCTTCCTTATTGGGATAGCCATAATCGTCGACCCAGTAACGGCCCGCGGTGAAACGGTCGAAACGCAACATGTCCATCACGCCTACCGCGGCATGGCCGGCGGCGAACAGATCAGGCCGCTGGTTGACAACCGCTCCTACCAATAGCCCGCCATTGGAACGGCCTTCGATCGCCAGCTTGTCCTTGGTGGTGATGCCTTGCTGCACCAGATATTCGCCTGCTGCGATGAAATCATCAAAGACATTCTGCTTGTTGAGCAGTCGCCCGGCATCGTGCCATGGCTTGCCATATTCGCCGCCGCCGCGGATATTGGCGAGCGCAAATACGCCGCCCGACTGGATCCACGCCATCCGCGTCGGGCTGTAACCCGGCAGCGAAGAGATGTTAAACCCGCCATAGGCATAGAGCAAAGTCGGCGCGCCCTTGCTGATATCCAGTCCCTTTTTGTGGACGATGAACATCGGGATTTTTGTACCATCCTTGCTGGGATAGAATATTTGGGTGAGCGTAACATCCTCTGGCTTGAAGGCGAGCTTAGGGAGCGCAAAGGGCGTCGATTTGCCTGTGCGCGAATCGAAACGGTAAATCGCTCCCGGCTGGTTAAAGCTGGAAAAAGCGTAGAAGGTTTCGGAATCGCCCGGCTTGCCCGAAAAGCCTGAGGCTGTGCCGATGCTGTTGAGGCTGATCTGCTGCACCGGTTTGCCGTTCAGGTCGGTCATCAGCGCCATCGACGCCGCGTCCTTCAGATAGGACAGCACCAGCCGGTCACCGACAATCTGCGCGCTGGCGAGGGTTTCGGCCCGTTCGGGGATGACATCGGTAAATTCATATGCCTCACCCATGCAAACATTGTTGGGATCGGACATATCTTCGCATGCAACGCGGTTCAGCACCCGCGATTTCAGGTTGGCCTTGACCACTTTCAGCTTGGGTGCGCCCTTGTTGGTGACGAAATAGAGCGTGTCGCCAATGCCCTCAACCAGTTGCCAGTCATAGTCCAACCCGGCGACCAGCGACTGTGCCTTCCATTCGCGTTTCTTGCCGAGCGGAATCAGGTTGAGCTCATATTTCTCGTCGGTCCCCGACGAACTGGTCAGCAGCACCCAGCGCCCATCTTGCGTTACTTGCGCCGAATGCCCCAACTCCTTTCGGTCTGGCGTCGCATAGACCAGCTGATCCTCGCTCTGCGCCGTGCCGATCTTGTGGAAATAGACCGTCTGGTTGAAATTCAGCTGTTGGAACGCCTGGCCCTCCTTTGGTTCGGCAAAGCGCGAATAGAGGAAGCCTTCATTACCGACCCAGGCGATATTGGTGAACTTTGCCCATTTGATGTCATCGCCAACCGGTTTGCCGGTTGCAACATCCAGCACGCGGATCGTCCGCCAGTCCGACCCGCCATCCTGGATCGAATAAGCAAGCAGCTTTCCATTCTGCGATGGCACCCAGGCATCAAGCGCGGTCGCCCCATCCTTGGCCCATGTGTTCGGGTCGATCAGGATGCGGTCGGCACCCTTAATCCCCTTGCGCACATAGAGCACCGACTGGTTCTGCAGCCCATCATTCTTCGTAAAGAAATAATAGCCACCCGCTTTTTCCGGCAGGCTGTACCGTTCATAGTTGAACAGTGCCTTCATCTTTGCAGCCAGCGCTTCCTTACCCGGCATGCTATCCAGATAGCCATCCGCGACATCCTTTTGCGCGGCAACCCAATCGGCGACATCCTTGCTGTTGCGGACGTCATCCTCCAGCCAGCGATAAGGGTCAGCGACCTTCACACCGAACTGTTCTTCGACCAGATCGACCTTGCGGGTTCCCGGATAGGCCAGCTGCGTTGCGGAAGCCGCGGGCGTCGCAGCGGTTTCGCCGGCATAAGCGGCAGGCGCCAAGGTCATGGCAGCAACGCCAAGCAACAAAGTGAAACGCATGGGGGCATCAACCTCTCTTCGATGCAATCAAACAGGAGGACTGCCTAATGCGTCAGGAGGATCAAGCCAATGCTTTTGGATGAGCGTTGCGCCGATTTTCGACCAACGCAAAATTGCGGCCCGCAAGGGTCAAAGCCGCGGCAACCGCAAGGCAGAACAGCCCAGCCTCCGCCGCTGTCGTCACGGCTTGGGTGACAGGGCCAAGCCCGGCCTCCCCGAAAAGCGCACCCATGCCATCCAGCCGCAGCCGAGCCTGTGGAAACTGCTTTGCCAATGCTGTCAGACTGCCGCTGAGAAGATGTCCTCCGGCGAGAATGATTGCCAAACCTGCAAGCTGACCAATGACCAGCGCGAGAAACAGCCCGCGGCGGAACGACAGTAACTGCGAAAAACGGACCGCCACCGCTGCCGCGGCGCCGAGAAGTGCACCTTCAAAGGCGCCGGTAAAATGCGTCGGTGCCGATCCGAATAACAAAATGAAGGCATCATGCCCCAACAGGCGGGCCAAGCCGCCGAGGATTATTCCTCCCAAGGCACCTCCTGCCAGATCGCTGGCCCAACCGCTACCGGCAAAATGCCGTGCCGCGGCAATGCCAAAGCCCACCCCTGCGCCGCCCAATGTGGCAAGCAGCAGTGTCAGAAGCCACAAAATCACAAAACTTGATAATGCCGCGCCACCGGCAGCAACATTGGCAGCAGCGGCAAAACCGTAGATCAAACCGCCGACAAAGCCTGCGACTGCGCCGCCTGCCATTCCCGCAAGTCCCGTCACCAAAAACCGTTGCAACGGCGTTAATCTGCCCGCGGTTGCGATTGCAAAAAGGCGCGCGTCTGACACCCTTTCGACAACGGCTACAAAGCGATAGCCATATTTGGGAACGGTCTGGATGAAATCGGGACTTCCGGCATTATCGCCCAGCGCTTTACGCAGTTCCTTGATGCACTGGGTCAAGGCTTCATCGGTTACCGGAACGCCGTGCCAGACCTCATCAAAGAAACGTTCCTTGGCGATCAACTGCCCCGGCTCGGCCACCAAAAGAGCCAGCGCATCAAAATAGCGTCCAGAGAGATCGATCTGTTCGCCGGCACGGCTGACCGTCCGGTTGGCGGGATCAAGCCGAAAATCGCCGAACCGATAAGCTTCAACCTGCATTTTTCACCAATTGCTCACAAGTTGCTCATGCCTTTGCGTGCCGTCCTGACTTAGCCCGCTATTTCATTCATGTAGCGAGGTAAAAGCAATGCAACAGCAGAATCTGGGCGCAAAAAAATCCGGCACTTCCCCCGGGCGAATCATCGGCTGGGGGGGATTGGGCTGTTTGCTCCTGCTTCCAGCGGTAGCGATGCAATTCACCGATGAGGTAAATTGGGACGAAACCGATTTCATCGTCGCAGGCCTTATCTTTTCCATCGTCGGCGGCCTTGTCGAACTGGCCGTGCGGCTATCATCAAACTGGTTCTACCGCATCGGCGCCTTTTTCGCGATTTTTTCCGGCTTCGTGGTCGTCTGGTCAAACCTCGCCATAGGCATGATCGGAAATGAGAATAACCCGATCAACCTGCTGTTCATCGCCGTGTTGCTGATTGCCTTGGGCGGTGCAATTCTGGGCCGCTTTCGCAACACAGCACTGGCACGGGCCATGCTGCTTGCTGGCTTGACGCAGGCAGCCATTGGCATCGGCTTTGGCGTGCTGGGAGCAGACATGCGCGGCGGCATCTTCACTCTGATCCTGTCGAGCCTGTGGTTCTTCTCGGCAACATTGTTCCACGCCAGCCGGGAGACTTAAAGCATGCCGAATACGCCAACACCTGTATGGCTCTCCACTTGGGTACTGGTGATCACCCAACCGATCGTCATCCACATTTTTTGGGCGATCTGGTTTCTGGCAATGCGGGCTGTCATCATAGGGCAATTGCCGAGATCAACATAAACAAACGAAAAAGGGCGGCCCCAACCGGGACCGCCCTTTTGCATTTCAGTCGAAGAGAGCGATCAGGCCGCTTCTTCCAGATCCGCTTCAACCGGGCCAGAGTCCTGACCCTTGGCGCTGGTGTCGCGATCAACCAGTTCGATGATCGCCATCGGCGACGCGTCCGAGGCGCGGTAACCGGCCTTGATGATGCGGGTATAACCGCCGTTGCGATCAGTATAGCGGGTCGCAAGCACGTCAAACAGCTTGGCAAGCTGCGCATCGTCCATCAGGCGGCTGTGCGCGAGGCGACGGTTGGAAAGGCCGCCCTTCTTTGCAAGCGTGATCAGCTTTTCGACATAGGGGCGAAGTTCTTTCGCCTTGGCAACGCCGGTGGTGATCTGTTCATGCTTGATGAGCGAAGCCGCCATGTTGCGCAGCATCGCAATGCGATGGCTGCCGGTGCGGTTCAGTTTACGTTGGCCAACCTTATGGCGCATGATCTTTTCCTTCGTTCGTAAGAGGGCCGTGCAAGGTACCCCAGTCCAGGCAGCAATTCGGGCCGCTGCCAGTTGCCCTTTTCCTCTCCCCTGAAGGGGAGAGGATTATTCAGTTCAGCCCAGCAGTTCCTGCTCAAGCTTCTTGGCCATTTCCTCGATATTCTCGGGCGGCCAGCCAGGAATGTCCATGCCGAGGCGCAGGCCCATCGAGCTGAGGACTTCCTTGATTTCGTTGAGCGACTTGCGGCCAAAGTTCGGCGTGCGCAGCATCTCGGCTTCGCTCTTCTGAACGAGGTCGCCGATATAGATGATGTTGTCGTTCTTGAGGCAGTTGGCCGAACGGACCGACAGTTCCAACTCGTCGACCTTCTTGAGGAGGTAACGGTTGAGCTGGTTGGCATCCGATTCGTCGCTCGAAGCAGGTGCAGCGGCAAGGCCGATCATCGGCGAGCTTGCAGCCATGGCTTCTTCGAAGTGGACGAACACCTGCAACTGATCCTGAAGGATGCGTGCGGCATAAGCCACAGCGTCTTCGGGGGTCACGGTGCCATCAGTTTCGATCGTCAGGTTGAGCTTGTCATAATCCAGCTCCTGACCGATGCGCGCATTATCGACCTTGTAGGCGACCTGGCGAACCGGTGAATAGAGCGAGTCAACCGGGATCAGGCCGATCGGTGCGTCAGCCGGACGGTTGGCAACAGCGGGGACATAGCCCTTGCCGGTGTCAGCCGTGATTTCCATGTTGAGCGTCGCGCCATCGTCGAGGTGGCAGATCACGAGATCCGGGTTCATCACCTGGATGTCGCCAGTGACAGCAATGTCGCCTGCCTTCACAGTGGCAGGGCCGGTAGCCGAGAGCTGCATGCGCTTCGGGCCTTCGCCTTCCATGCGCAGCGCAACCTGCTTGATGTTGAGGACGATGTCGGTGACATCCTCACGCACGCCGGCGAGCGAGCTGAATTCGTGCAGCACATTCTCGATCTTGATCGAGGTGATGGCCGCACCCTGCAATGAGGAGAGCAGAACGCGGCGCAGCGCGTTGCCGAGCGTCAGGCCAAAACCGCGCTCCAAAGGTTCGGCGACGAAAGTTGCCTTCCGGCGACCGTCGCCTACGGGCTTCGTTTCGAGGCCCATGGGCTTTTTCAGTTCCTGCCAGTTCTTCATGTTGACGGACATGGATTTCCCCTAGGTTGGGCGGGACCGGCCAGTTGGGTGCACCGTACCGGACCGCCTGAAAAAAGAAGGATGTGGGCGATAACGCCCACGCCCTTAAAACGGTTCAGACGCGGCGGCGCTTCGACGGACGCACACCATTGTGCGGGATCGGGGTTACGTCGCGGATCGAGGTGATGGTGAAACCAACAGCCTGCAGTGCGCGCAACGCGCTTTCGCGGCCCGAACCCGGACCTTTGACTTCGACTTCGAGGGTGCGAACGCCATGTTCGGCTGCCTTCTTGCCGGCATCTTCTGCTGCGACCTGCGCGGCATAAGGGGTCGACTTGCGGCTGCCCTTGAAGCCCATCATGCCGGCGCTGGACCAGCTGATCGCATTGCCCTGGGCGTCGGTGATGGTGATCATCGTGTTGTTGAAGCTGGCGTTGACGTGGGCAACACCCGCCGAAATGTTCTTGCGTTCGCGCCGTTTGATGCGCTGAGGTTCGCGTGCCATTTTGCTCTATCCTGTCTGTATCTGGGAGAAGCTGCGGTAAAACCGCGCTTACTTCTTCTTGCCGGCGATCGGCTTTGCCTTGCCCTTGCGAGTGCGCGCATTGGTATGCGTGCGCTGGCCACGGACGGGAAGGCCCTTGCGATGGCGCAGGCCGCGATAGCAGGCGAGATCCATCAGGCGCTTGATGTTCATCGCGGTGTTGCGACGAAGATCGCCTTCGACGGTGTAACCAGCGTCGATCGTTTCACGAATCTTCAGGACTTCGGCGTCCGAAAGATCCTGGACCCGGCGAGCGTGGTCGATTCCCAGCGTATTGGCAATTTCGACCGCTTTGGTGCGGCCAATGCCATGGATGTAGGTGAGCGCGATGATTACGCGCTTGTTGGTCGGTAGGTTAACCCCGGCAATACGTGCCAATTTCTTGCTCCTTGCTCCACAGGGCCGCCAATGGCCACCCTATCTCAACGCGAAAGTGATGGATCCGACAACGCAGAAAAAACCAGCTCGCGCACAAGAGCGCTGCTGGCTTTACCAGTGTGACGGATGACGTTCCTCTAATATGAGTCGCAAAGGGTGTCAAGCCGCGGATCTCGGCCTTATCCCTTGCCCTTGGTCCCGGTCTTACCAGCGACGGCATTATCCTCGATGAACTGGATAATCTTCGTTGCAATATCCTTGTTGGTGGCTTTTTCAATCCCTTCCAGCCCGGGCGAACTGTTCACTTCCATGATCACCGGACCATGGTTTGATCGCAACATGTCGACCCCTGCGACATTCAGCCCCAGCGCCCGTGCCGCGCGCACCGCCGTCGAGCGTTCCTCCGGCGTGATCTTGATCGCGCTCGCGGTTCCGCCACGATGCAGGTTCGACCGGAAGTCGCCATCTGCGCCTTGCCGCTCCATTGCGGCAACAACCCTGTTGCCGATAACAAAGGCACGGATATCGCTGCCATTGGCTTCCTTGATGAATTCCTGCACCAATATGTTCACATTAGCCCCGCGAAACGCCTCAATCACCGAACGCGCGCTGTTTTCCGTTTCGGCAAGAACGACGCCGATGCCTTGCGTTCCTTCAAGCAGCTTGATCACGACGGGGGCACCGCCGACCATCTGGATCACCTCGCCGGTTTGGCGCGGATCATGGGCGAAGGCGGTCACCGGCAGACCCAGCCCCTTGCGCGCAAGGATCTGCAATGACCGCAGCTTGTCGCGGCTGCGGCCGATGGCGACGCTTTCATTGAGCGGCCAGATCTTCATCATCTCGAACTGGCGCAGCACGGCCAGTCCATAAAATGTCACCGACGCACCGATGCGCGGGATAACGGCATCATAGCGCTTGATCTTCTCACCCTGGTAAAAGGCCTCTGGCCGGTGTGAGGTGATGTTCATCGTCACGCGCAGCGTGTTCAATATGTCGACATCATGGCCCCGCGCCCGAGCCGCTTCGGCAAGACGCTGGTGTGAATAAAGCCCGGCATTGCGCGCGAGCATTGCGATTTTCATGTGTCCTCCGATGGTGCAGGCTTGCCTAGCACCCATTTTCGTCCGCTGTTGACCAGCAAGAGACCGCGGCGCAATGCCCGCCGTCCGATCAGGACGGGAAAGGCCATCGACGCGCGGTTCGCCAGCGTCAGCTGAGATTTCCAGCAATATTTGCCTAAGCAAATCTGCGTTTCGATTACATGACGGTACTGCTGTTCCCCATTGGAACTGCGCACCTGCCGCCGGTCGACCACCAGCGCTTCAAAGCGGCGGGCCTTCTGCCCCGGAAAAGGTCGAAACCAGAATTCCACCCATTCCCTGCCTTCGCGTTCAAAGGCGCGGATGCCGGTGGCGTGGATCGAACTGGTCGCTGCCCCGGTATCCATTTTGGCATGGATTTCACGCAGGTCCAATCCGGGAAGGTCGACTAGTTCGCACCAGCCGATTTCGGTCTTACTCCGCGTCCGCATCTTGCGTTGCGCGGGTCGCACCACATCCTGCCCGGACATTGCCCGGATTATTCCGGCTGCGGCGGGCTATCAGGCTCTACCGCTTCAGGCTTTCCGCTTTTTTCGACTTCGATCGATTCGACAATCGCACCAAGATCGGGGCGCGCAGCATCAAGCTTGGGCGCCGGTTGCTCCGCCGCCTCGGCCTTCGCGGCTTCGTCCTTTGCCTTGTCTTCAACTTTGGCGGGTTCGGCGCTTTCATTCCCGATGACCTTGCCCAATGGGCGGATCATCCGTTCAAACTGTTCGCGCAGAACATTGTCGACCGCTGGTGCGATATCCGATGTCTTGAAGCGCATATAGCCGCCCACAACATAAGAGAAGCTGATCCGCGTGCCGCCGCCGCTTTTCAACGGCTCCATGGCGATAGTCAGCGTGCCGGTTGCCGCCTCAGCCTGCAACGGACCAAGCCCACCCGACATACGCAACACCCTGCCCGGCTGGGCAAAAAGCACCCGCATATGTTCGACGCTGCCCTTGGGCGTGATCTTGCCGTCTGCGTCCTTTTCTTGGATCAGTTCGCAGAAGCAGCCGCCGGCCTGCGGATCGATGTAGAAACCCTCAACGCTACCAGACCAGCTGTGCGCGGGGTTCCACCAATCCTTGGGCGACATCAGCCTTTTCCAAACATCATCAGGCGTGCCGAGCACGTCGGCGGCGTGGAGAGTGGAAAAACCCTGTTCGGTAAGTGTTTTAACCTCGGCCTGCGCCGGGGTCGTGATGAACGCCAACAATGCGGCGCCCGATAACAGATATTTGCTCATGCGCCCCTTTAGCCGACCGAGCGTCAGCTCGGCAATCGCCATTGCGGACGCTGCGATAAAATCAGCCGAGAATGGCGGCGATGCCGGTGGTCACGTCACCAATATCGGCCATGCCATCAACCTTGCTGACCAATCCGCGCGCCTCGTAAATCGGCAGGATGGGCTCGGTCTTGGCGCGATACTCTCCCATGCGGGTGCGCACGGTTTCTTCATTATCGTCGGGACGGCGCTTAAATTCGGTCGATCCGCATTTGTCGCAAATGCCATCCTGCGCAGGCTTCTTGAAATGGTCGTGATAACCTTCGCCGCAATTGGCGCAGGTGAAACGGCCAACGATGCGTTCGACCAGCGCGTCTTCATCGACGCCCAGTTCGATCACATGATCGAGGGTGCGGCCACGTTGGTCAAGAATTTCGTCAAGCGAATGGGCCTGCGCCTCGGTACGCGGATAGCCGTCAAAGATCACGCCGGTGTCGGCCGACAGCGCATCGAGCGCCTCCCCAATGATGCCGGAGACGATTTCGTCCGAAACCAGTTCGCCTGCATCCATCACGGCCTTTGCCTTCAGGCCAATCGGCGTTCCCGCCTTGACCGCAGCGCGCAACATGTCGCCGGTCGACAATTGCACCATGCCGCGTGTGTCAACCAACAGACCTGCCTGCGTTCCCTTGCCCGCGCCCGGAGGCCCCAGAAGGATGATGTTCAGCGTCTTGCCCACCTTGTTGTTCCCCGCCCGTTTAATCCGGCACCGCGATGCGGCGACTTAGCGCCCGCGATTGCCCTTCAATTTCGCTTTTTTCAACAGATCGCCATATTGGTGCGCCATCATATGACCCTGGATCTGTGCGATCGTATCGACCGTCACATTGACCAGGATCAGCAGGCTGGTGCCGCCAAGCACGAAGAACTGCGTCTGCCCAGTTTGCCCCATCATGAAATCAGGAAGCAGGCAGACCAACGTCAAATAAGCAGCGCCCAGCACGGTAATGCGCGTCAGCACATAATCGAGATAATCCTGGGTGTTCTTGCCGGGGCGAATCCCCGGAATGAAGCCACCAGCTTTTTTGAGATTTTCCGCAGTTTCTTCCGGGTTGAACACAACCGCGGTGTAGAAGAAGCAGAAGAAGACAATGCCAAGACCGTAAAGCAGCAGATAGACAGGCTGGCCATGCTGCAGCCATTGCAGCAACTGGATCATGAAATCGCCGCTCGCACTTTCACCGGCAACCTGATTGCCGCCAAGCTGGCTGATCGTGACAGGCAGCAGCAGCAGCGAGCTTGCGAAGATCGGCGGGATAACGCCTGCGGTGTTGAGCTTCAGCGGCAAGTGGCTACGGTCGGCCTGCATCATCCCGCGCTGCGTCGCGCGTTTTGGATATTGCACAAGCACACGCCGCTGCGCCCTTTCGACAAAGCAGATCAAAAGCGTCAGGCCGACGAACATCGCAATGAAGCCCACAACGATATAGCCGCTGATCGAGCCGGTGCGGCCGCCTTCGAGAAGGTTGGCGATCAGTCGCGGCATCTGGGCGACGATGCCCGCCATGATGATAAGCGAAATACCGTTACCGATACCGCGGCTGGTGATCTGTTCACCGAGCCACATCAGGAACAGTGTGCCGCCGATAAGGCTGATCGTTGCGACCAGACGGAACATCATGCCCGGTTCGACAACCGCGCGAATGCCGTTTGCCGCAGCGAGCGATTCAAGCCCCGCAGCAAGGAAATAGCCCTGCACCGCAGTCAGCAACACCGTGCCATAGCGGGTATATTGGTTGAGCTTCTTGCGCCCGCTTTCACCCTCTTTCTTAATCGCGGCGAGCGTTGGCGACAGTGAAGCCGCCAGCTGCACCACGATAGACGCGGTGATATAAGGCATCACGCCCAGCGCGATGAGGCTCATACGTTCAAGCGAACCGCCCGAGAAGGTATTAAAAATGTCGAGGACACCGCCTGCCGCATTATTCGCATAAAGCGCGGCCTGCGCCACCGGATCGACACCAGGCAGCGGCACGAAGCTCAAAAGCCGGAAAACGATCAGCGCGCCAATCGTGAACCAGATGCGGTTCTTCAGATCGGTTGCTTTTCCGAAGTTGGAAAAATTGATGCTCGATGCCAGCTTGTCGGCTCGCGATGCCATGAGGTGTCTTTCCCTTAAATCCCGATTGCTGCGCTAGCGATAAGCGCCCGAGCAATCTACCCCGAATTTTTCAGCTCATCCTGAAACGACAAGCCCCGCTGGCCCATATCGGCCGAAAGCCAATATTGGGCCGCGGGGCCGGTTCGACAAGTGCCTTTCGGCCTTTGTCACTTTGCCTTTTTGGCACTACCCTTTTTCTCAGCGGCCTTTTCAGCTGCCGGCTTGACGACCAGAACGTCAACCTTACCGCCAGCTTTCTCGACTGCTTCGATGGCTGCCTTCGATGCACCGGCAACCGAAAGCGTCACTTTCGCGGTCAACGAACCCTTGGCAAGAAGGCGAACGCCATCCTTGCCACCACGGGCGAGACCGGCAGCCTTGAGGGCCGCATGGTCGATGGTTGCACCAGCGTCCAGTTTCTTTGCGTCGATGAACTTCTGGATCATGCCCAGATTCACTTCGGCATAATCCTTGGCGAAGATGTTGTTGAAGCCGCGCTTCGGAATGCGCATGTGAAGGGGCATCTGACCACCTTCAAAGCCGTTGATCGACACGCCCGAGCGCGATTTCGCACCCTTTTGGCCGCGTCCTGCGGTCTTGCCCTTGCCAGAGCCGATGCCGCGCCCGACCCGCATCTTGCGGTGACGTGCGCCTTCATTATCACGGATATCGTTCAGTTTCATGTCTTGCACTCGCTTTCGCTTTGTTTCGCGCCCTCTCCCGCGACCGGGAGAGGCAATGAGACTAGGGTTGGCAAAGCAACACCTAGTCGCAACGGAGAGGGCATATACCCCCTCCAAGTCCAGCTAGCCAGCAAATTGGCAAGCCTTCCTAATCCTCTCCCGCAGGCGGGAGAGGGGCTATCTATTAGCCGACAACCTCAACCATGTGCCGCACAGTGCGGATCATGCCGCGCACTTCGGGGGTGTCTTCCAGTTCGACCACCTTGTGCATCTTGTCGAGGCCCAGGCCCTGCAGCGTCTTGCGCTGAACGGCGGGGCGGCGGATCGGCGAACCGGTCTGCTTGATTTTGATCTTTGCCATTATCGCTTACTCCGCAATCGCTTCGGCGTCGGCTTCGGCAGTCTTGCTGCCACCGCGACCCAGAAGGTCGGCGATTTTCTTGCCGCGACGCTGCGCCACCGATTTCGGGCTGGTCTGATCGACCAGAGCCGCAAAGGTAGCGCGGATCATGTTGTAGGGGTTCGATGTACCGATCGACTTGGTCACCACGTCTGCAACGCCAAGGCTTTCGAACACGGCGCGCATCGGACCACCGGCGATGATGCCGGTACCGGCAGGAGCCGAGCGGACATAGACCTTGCCAGCGCCAAAACGGCCAGTGCCATCATGGTGCAGGGTGCGGCCGTCCTTCAACGGAACGCGGACCATTTTCTTCTTGGCAGCGGCAGTTGCCTTGTTGATCGCTTCAGGCACTTCGCGAGCCTTACCATGACCAAAGCCGACACGGCCCTGACCATCGCCGACAACGACGAGTGCTGCAAAACCGAAGCGCTTACCGCCCTTTACAGTCTTCGAAACGCGGTTGATGTGGACGAGCTTTTCGATCGTGCCATCATCTTCTTTTTCTTCGCGCGGTTTGCGATCTTCGCGGCGGCCACGGCCACCACCTTCACCGCGCCCACGACCACCGCGGCCACGGCGTGCTTCACCCTCGGGTGCAGCACCGCTTGCGTCAACGGCGACGACTTCTTCGCTTGTGTTGTTTTCGTCAGCCATCATCAGAACTCCAGCCCGCCTTCACGGGCAGCATCGGCCAGCGCCTTCACGCGGCCATGGAAGAGGAAACCACCGCGATCGAACACGACGCTGGTGACGCCGGCCTTCTTCGCAGCTTCAGCGACGCGCTTGCCGACTTCGGCTGCAGCAGCCGCAGTCGCGCCAGTCGTTGCTTTGGCACTCTTGTCGTTGGTGGAAGCCGAAGCCAGCGTAACACCTTTCGCGTCGTCAATGACCTGGGCGTAGATGTGACGGCCAGTGCGGTGCACCGACAAACGGGGACGTCCGGCAACCTGCGCACGCAGTTTCGAACGAACGCGCTGACGGCGCTTTTCAAAGAGAGACAGTTTCGGCATGGCTTATTTCTTCTTCCCTTCTTTGCGGAAGATATATTCGCCGCGATATTTGATGCCCTTGCCCTTATAAGGCTCCGGCTTCCTCCAGCGGCGGATTTCGGCAGCAACCTGCCCAACCTTCTGCTTATCGATTCCCGTGATTTCCACCGTGGTGTTATCGGGAGTCTTGATTTCGATGCCTTCCGGAACGTCGAAGTTCACATCATGGCTGTAGCCAAGCTGCAGCTTCAGGGTCGCACCCTGAGCCGTCGCACGATAGCCGACGCCGGTGATTTCGAGGACCTTTGTGAAGCCTTCGGTCACACCAGTCACCAGGTTCTGCACCAGCGTACGCTGCATGCCCCAGAATGCACGGGCTTCCTTGCTCTTGTTAGCAGGCTGCACCGAAACGCCCTCGTCCTTGATCTCATAAGAGATCAGGTCGCTCATCGGCATGGTGAGCTGACCCTTGGGGCCCTTCACCGAAAGCACGCCATCAGCCGTGCTGGCAGTTACGCCAGCAGGAATGGCAACGGGTTTCTTACCAATGCGGCTCATTAGAACACCTCCGCCAGGATTTCGCCGCCCACATTCTGTGCGCGCGCTTCGGCATCCGAAAGCACGCCCTTAGGGGTCGAAACGATGGTGATACCGAGGCCGTTGCGGACGATCGGAAGTTCCGAGCTGCCCGAATAGACGCGGCGGCCCGGCTTTGAAACGCGGGCAACATGCTGGATCGCGGGCTGGCCTTCGAAATATTTCAGTTCGATGCGCAGGCCCTTGTGGGCGCCCAGATCTTCTTCGCTATAGCCACGGATGTAGCCTTCGCGCTGCAACACGTCGAGGACGCGGGTACGCAACTTCGAAGCGGGCGAAACGACAGAGTCTTTCTTCGCGCGCTGGCCGTTGCGGATACGGGTGAGCATATCACCCAAAGGATCGGTCAATGCCATTTTCTCTATCCCTTACCAGCTCGATTTCGTCACGCCGGGGATCAGGCCCTTATTGGCCAGATCGCGCAACTGGATACGGCAGAGCCGGAATTTGCGGTAATAAGCGCGGGGGCGGCCCGTGGTTTCGCAACGATTGCGAACGCGGGTCGGGTTTCCGTTGCGCGGGATCTCCGCCAGTTTCAGGCGCGCGATCAGGCGCTCGCTGTCGTCTTTCGACTCGTCATTGGCAATTGCCTTCAGCCGGGCATATTGCCCTGCATATTTCTTGACGAGCTTCTTGCGACGCTCATTCTTATTAATGGAACTCAGTTTCGCCATGACTTAAGTTCTCGTCCTTTCTGACAAGAGGGCGAAAGCGGACATTATGCCGCTTCCTTTTCCTCTGCTTGTTCTTGCGGGAAGGGGAAGCCGAACAGGCGGAGAAGCTCACGGGCTTCGTCGTCGCTGTTGGCGGTGGTGGTTACGATGACATCCATACCGCGGACGGTATCGATTGCGTCATAGCTGATTTCCGGAAAGATGATCTGCTCTTTCAGACCCATGGCGAAGTTGCCACGGCCGTCAAAGCTGTTCGGGTTCAGGCCACGGAAGTCGCGGATGCGGGGCATCGCGATCGTGACGAGACGATCCAGAAATTCATACATGCGGGCGCCGCGCAGTGTCACCTTGACACCGATCGGCATGCCTTCGCGCAGCTTGAAGCCGGCGATCGACTTGCGGGCACGCGTGACAACCGGCTGCTGGCCAGCGATCAGCTTCATTTCCTCAAGTGCGGTCGTAACCTTCTTCTTGTCTTGCGAACCTTCGCCCACACCCATGTTGAGCGTGATCTTTTCGATCTTCGGCACTGCCAAGCGATTGGCGTAGCCGAATTTCTCGGTCATCGCCGCAGCGATTACCTCTTCATAACGCTGCTTGAGGCGCGGCGTATATTTGTCAGCCATCGATCTTCTCCCCGGACTTCACGGCGACGCGAACCTTCTTGCCGTCGGTGCCGGTTTCAATACGAACGCGGGTCGCCTTGCCCGACTTGGGATCGGCAAGCGCTACGTTCGAGACGTGCAGCGGAGCTTCGAACCGGTCGAGGCCGCCCTGCGGGTTAGCCTGGGTCGGCTTGCGATGACGCACGGCAACATTGACACCCGCGACGACGACTTTCGACGCCTTGGGGTCGACGCGGGTGACTTCGCCAGTCTTGCCCTTGTCCTTGCCGGCGAGCACGACAACCGTGTCACCCTTTTTGATCTTTGCCATAGCCATGATTACAGCACCTCCGGTGCCAAGCTGATGATTTTCATGTGGTTCTTGGCACGCAGTTCACGAACAACGGGGCCAAAGATACGCGTACCGATCGGTTCCTTGTTGTTACCGATCAGAACGGCAGCATTGGTATCGAAACGGATGACCGAACCATCGGCGCGACGGATGTCCTTGCGGGTGCGAACGATGACGGCCTTGTGGACGTCGCCCTTCTTCACCTTGCCGCGCGGTTGGGCTTCCTTGATCGACACCACGATGATGTCGCCAACGCCAGCAGTACGACGCTTGGAACCGCCGAGAACCTTGATGCACTGGACGCGCTTTGCGCCGCTGTTGTCAGCCACATCGAGATTGGATTGCATCTGGATCATGGCTTAACCTTCCGCGAGTTCAGCAGCCGGAGTGGCAGCAGCGGTAACCCGCTCAACCAGCTTCCAGGTCTTGTTCTTCGAAATAGGCGCGCATTCCTGAATGCGAACCACTTCACCCGCAACAGCCGAGTTCGACTCGTCATGCGCATGATATTTCTTCGAACGACGGATGATCTTGCCGTAAAGCGGGTGCTTCACCTTGCGCTCGACGAGCACAACGACCGTCTTGTCGTTCTTGTCGGACACCACGGTGCCGGTAAGAATACGTTTAGGCATCGGTTGTTGCCTCCTTATGCCGATTGCTTGGCAGCGTTGGCACGCTCGCCCTGCAGGGTTTTGATACGCGCGATGTCGCGGCGCACTTCGCGGATGCGAGCCGGCTTTTCAAGCTGGCCGGTGGCACCCTGAAAGCGCAGGTTAAACTGCTCACGCTTCAGTTCGCTCAACTGCGCAGCGAGCTGGTCGTCAGTCTTGACGCGCAGGTCTTCGGTCTTGCTCATCCTTCGGCTCCCAGGTGCGAGGTGTCACCCAGACGGGCAACGACCTTGGTCTTGATCGGCAGCTTCATTGCCGCACGGCTGAATGCCACGGCAGCGATCTGGCCGGGAACGCCATCGAGTTCGAACAGGATGCGGCCAGGCTTAACCTTGGCTGCCCAATATTCGACCGAGCCCTTACCTTTACCCTGACGAACTTCGGCAGGCTTTTTCGATACAGGCACGTCCGGGAACACGCGGATCCAGAGTCGACCCTGACGCTTGATGTGACGGGTGATGGCACGACGCGCAGCTTCGATCTGGCGCGCGGTGATCCGCTCCGGCTCAAGGGCCTTCAGGCCATAGCTGCCGAAGTTCAGTTCGGTTCCACCCTTGGCATTGCCAGAGATGCGGCCCTTGAACTGCTTGCGGAATTTGGTTTTCTTAGGTTGCAACATGATGCTTGCCTATTCTCTTATCAGCGGCGGTCAGACTGCGGACGAACGCCCGAGGTCTGAGCTTCCATCATCAAGCGATCGGTCGCCATTGGATCATGGCCAAGGATTTCGCCCTTGAAGATCCAGACCTTGATACCGATGATGCCATAAGCGGTGAGCGCTTCGGCTTCGGCATAGTCGACATTCGCACGCAGTGTATGCAGCGGAACGCGGCCTTCGCGATACCATTCGGTACGGGCGATTTCCGCGCCGCCCAAACGACCACCGCAGGTGATCTTGATGCCTTCTGCACCCAGGCGAAGCGCCGACTGCACCGCGCGCTTCATGGCACGACGGAATGCGATACGGCGGATCAGCTGATCTGCAACACCCTGAGCAACGAGCTTGGCGTCGATTTCCGGCTTGCGGATTTCGACAATGTTGAGGCTGACGTCGGCATCGGTATATTTACCGATCGCTTTCTTCAGCTTCTCAATGTCGGCACCCTTTTTGCCGATGATCACGCCGGGGCGCGCCGCATAGATCGAAACGCGGCACAGCTTGGCCGGACGCTCGATAACCACCTTCGAAATCGCAGCCTGGGGCAGCGTCTTCATGATGAACTTGCGGATGTTGATGTCTTCCAGCAGCATGCGGCCATAATCCGCACCTTCGGCGAACCAGCGGCTGTCCCACGTGCGGTTGATCTGCAGGCGGAGGCCGATCGGATTGCTCTTCTGACCCATGACTTATGCCTCTTCTTGCTGTTCGCGAACGACGATGCGCAGGCGGCTGAAAGGTTTGATGATGCGGGTCGACTTACCGCGACCACGAGCGTGGAAACGCTTCATGGTCAGCGCCTTGCCAACACTGGCCTCGGCAACGACAAGGCTGTCGACGTCAAGGTTGTGGTTGTTTTCCGCATTGGCGATGGCCGAAGCCAGCACCTTCTTCGCATCAACAGCCATCGCACGCTTCGAGAAGCTGAGGATGTTGAGCGCTTCTTCGACCTTGCGGCCACGGATCAGCGCAGCAACCAGGTTCAGCTTCTGGGCGGAACCACGAATGGTGGTGCCGACAGCCAAAGCTTCCTTGTCGCCAACGCGACGGGGGGCGGCTTGCTTACCCATTAGCGTTTGCCCTTCTTGTCTGCGCCGTGACCATGATAGGTACGGGTGGGAGCGAATTCGCCGAGCTTGTGGCCGACCATGTCTTCATTGACAGCGACGGGCACGAACTTGTGGCCATTATAGACGTTGAACGTCAGGCCAACGAATTGCGGGAGGATGGTCGAGCGGCGCGACCAGGTCTTGATCGGACCAGCCTTTGCACCGGCATCCTGTGCGGTTTCTGCCTTTTTCAGCAGATAAAGGTCGACGAACGGACCTTTCCAGACGGAACGAGCCATGACTTACCTCTTCTTCTTCGCATGACGTGACCGGATGATCATCTTGTCAGTCGATTTGTTCGAACGGGTGCGTGCACCCTTGGTCGGCTTGCCCCATGGCGTCACCGGATGGCGACCGCCCGAGGTCCGGCCTTCACCACCGCCGTGCGGGTGGTCGACCGGGTTCTTGGCAACACCGCGGGTAAGCGGCTTGATGCCCTTCCAGCGGTTACGGCCTGCCTTGGCCAGCGTCTGGTTCGAGTTGTCGGGGTTGGAAACCGCGCCAACCGTGCCCATGCAGCTGCCGAGAATGTAGCGCTGTTCGCCCGAGTTCAGACGGACGATGACCTTGCCGCCATCACGACCGACGAGCTGCACATAAGTGCCTGCCGAACGGGCGATCTGGCCACCCTTGCCCGGCTTCATCTCGACATTGTGACAGATGGTGCCAACCGGCATCTGCGACAGGAGCATCGCATTGCCCGGCTTCACGTCGGTCTTTTCGCCTGCGACGATCGTGTCACCGACATTCAGGCGCTGCGGCGCGAGGATGTAGGCAACTTCGCCATCTTCATATTTCACCAGCGCGATGAACGCGGTGCGGTTGGGGTCATATTCCAGACGCTCGACCACCGCCGGCATGTCCCATTTGCGGCGCTTGAAATCGACGATACGATAACGCTGCTTGTGACCGCCGCCGATACCGCGCGAGGTAACGTGACCCTTGTTGTTGCGTCCGCCGGTCTTATTCTTGCCTTCGGTCAGCGCCTTGACGGGCTTGCCCTTGAAAAGGCTCGAACGGTCGACAAGCACGAGGCCGCGACGCGCCGGGCTGGTTGGTTTGTAGCTCTTGAGTGCCATTTTCCTGCCCTTAGATACCGGTGGTGACGTCGATCGACTGGCCTTCGGCCAGCGTCACAACGGCTTTTTTAACGTCTGAACGCACATAAGGCTTACCGCGCCAGCGCTTGGTCTTGCCCTTCTGCACCAGGGTGTTCACACCCTTGACCTTCACGTCGAACAGCGCCTCGACGGCCGCCTTGATCTGCGGCTTGGTCGCGTCAGCAGCCACCTTGAAAACAACAGCGTTGTTTTCAGAGAGCAGCGTCGCCTTCTCGGTGATGTGCGGCGCAACGATCACGTCATAATGACGGATGTCGATTGCTTTATCCTTAGCCATTGAAACGGGCCTCCAGTTTCTCAACCGCGGCGCGGGTCAGGACCAGCGTTTCATGCTTCAGAATGTCATAGACGTTGGCGCCCACAGCGGGGAGCACATTGACGCCGACGATATTTGCCGAAGCCTTGCGGAAATTGTCGTTCACGCCTTCACCGTCGATGACGAGCGTGGTCTTGCCGAAGCCGAGCTTTGCAAGGCTTTCAACAAGAACCTTGGTCTTGCCGTCCTTGACGTCCAGATCTTCGAGGACGATCAGCGAGCCGGCCTTCGCCTTGCTCGAGAGCGCCATCTTGAGACCAAGAGCACGGATCTTCTTGTTAAGCGACGGATTAAAGTCGCGCAGGCGGGCACCATGGGCCTTACCGCCGCCGATGAAGATCGGAGCTGCACGGTCGCCGTGACGTGCCGTACCGCCGCCCTTCTGGCGACCGAATTTCTTGCCGGTGCGGGCAACTTCCGAACGCTCGCGGGTCGGACGAGCCGTACCGCGTGCCTTTTCGCGCTGCCAGGTAACAACACGGTGCAGGATGTCCGCGCGCGGTTCCAGACCGAACACGGCTTCGCTGACTTCGATGTCACCCTTTGCCTTGGCGTCGAGGGTTTGAACCTTGAGCTTCATGGCTTAGCCCTCCTTCTTCTCTTCGCCTGCGTCAGCGGCGGGAGCCTCTGCAGCAGCGGTTTCGACAGCGGGCGCCTCGGCAGCTACTTCAGCTTCCGGGGTTTCGACGGCTGCGACGATGGTTTCTTCCTCGATCGCCACTTCATTGTCGTTCTTGAGCGCTCCGGGGAAGGGGACGCCCTCAGGCGTTGAAACCTTCACGGCATCCTTCACGAGCAACCATGCATTCTTCGCACCGGGGACCGAGCCCTTGACGAAGATCAGGCCGCGCGCAACGTCGGTGCGAACCACTTCAAGGTTCTGCTGCGTGCGCTGGCGATCACCCATGTGACCGGCCATCTTCTTGTTCTTGAAAACCTTACCCGGATCTTGGCGGTTACCCGTCGAACCATGAGCACGGTGAGAGATCGAGACACCGTGGGTGGCGCGCATACCGCCGAAGCCCCAACGCTTCATAGCGCCGGCAAAGCCCTTACCCTGAGTGTGACCGGTGATGTCCACCAACTGGCCAGCAATGAAATGCTCGGCCGAAATGGTTGCGCCAACGGGCAGCAGGCCATCTTCATTCTCGACACGGAATTCGGCAACGCGAGCCTTGGGCTCAACCTGTGCCTTGGCAAATTCGCCGCGTTGCGGCTTGTTCACATTTTTCGCTTTACGGGCGCCTGCACCAAGACGAACAGCAAAATAGCCATCCTTCTCTTCGCGGCGAGCACCGACCACCTGGCAGCCTTCCAGCGCCAGCACGGTGACGGGAACGTGGCGGCCATCTTCATTGAAGAGGCGCATCATGCCCATCTTTTTAGCGATCACGCCAGTACGCATGATCCATACTCCACTTTATGTCAGAGGCCCGGCTGGCACTATTGCCAGGAGGGCGTGACGCCTGTTCCAACCCAAATTTTCAAGCATTGCCCCGTCCGGGCTGGAAGCCGACTGCCTTGAGAGGCATTTCGGCAAGACGGGGAACGCGGCCCGGGCGGTTCCTTGCGGATGTGCCCGGCGGTATTCCTTGTCGTACTGACCCTTAGGCCAGCTTGATCTGGACGTCGACGCCAGCTGCAAGGTCAAGCTTCATCAGAGCATCGACGGTTGCCGGCGTGGGCTGCACAATGTCGAGCAGCCGCTTGTAGGTGCGCACCTCAAACTGCTCGCGCGACTTTTTGTCGATGTGCGGGCCACGGTTGACGGTGAACTTTTCGATACGGGTAGGAAGGGGGATCGGGCCGCGGATAAGCGCGCCGGTGCGGCGAGCAGTGTCTGCGATATCGCCGGTCGCCTGATCGAGGACGCGGTGGTCAAATGCTTTCAGACGGATGCGAATATTCTGCGTTTCCATAAATGGACCCAATTCCTGTTTCTACCAATATCAAAGAGCGAAAACAGCCAACCCAACCCACCCAAGGTTTAGCGGGAAGCCGGGACAGCTGTTTGTGAATTTCAAATAAACCGGCCCGCCCGGTCCCCTGAACGAATCAGGATACCGGGCGGGCTGCGCGGCCTATATTACTTCGTGATCTTGCTGACAACCCCCGAACCGACGGTGCGGCCGCCTTCGCGAATTGCGAAGCGGAGACCTTCGTCCATGGCGATCGGAGCGATCAGCTTGACCGAGAGAGCGATGTTGTCGCCCGGCATGACCATTTCGGTGCCTTCGGGAAGGATCACTTCGCCGGTCACGTCGGTGGTGCGGAAGTAGAACTGCGGACGATAGTTCGCAAAGAACGGCGTGTGACGGCCGCCTTCGTCCTTCGAAAGGACATAAACTTCAGCAGCAAATTCGGTGTGCGGCGTAACCGAACCCGGCTTTGCCAGAACCTGGCCACGCTCGACTTCTTCACGGCCAACGCCACGGATCAGCGCGCCAACGTTGTCGCCAGCTTCACCCTGATCGAGCAGCTTGCGGAACATTTCAACGCCGGTAACGGTCGTCTTCTTGGTGTCCTTGATGCCGACGATTTCGACTTCTTCACCAACCTTGATGATGCCGGTTTCGATACGGCCGGTCACAACGGTACCACGACCCGAGATCGAGAACACGTCCTCGACGGGCATCAGGAAGGGCTTGTCGGTCGGGCGCGGCGGCTGCGGGATGAATTCGTCAACAGCAGCCATCAGCTTGTTGATCGAATCCTTGCCGATTGCGTCGTCACGGCCTTCGAGAGCGGCAAGAGCCGAACCCGGAATGACGGGGATGCTGTCGCCGTCGAAGCCATAGCTGCTGAGCAGTTCGCGGATTTCGAGTTCGACGAGCTCGAGGATTTCGGCGTCATCGACCTGGTCGACCTTGTTCATGTAAACGACGAGTGCGGGAACGCCGACCTGACGAGCAAGCAGGATGTGCTCACGGGTCTGGGGCATCGGGCCGTCAGCAGCGTTCACAACGAGGATCGCGCCGTCCATCTGGGCAGCACCGGTGATCATGTTCTTCACATAGTCAGCGTGACCCGGGCAATCGACGTGCGCATAGTGACGGTTGGCGGTTTCATACTCGACGTGTGCGGTCGAGATGGTGATGCCGCGCTCGCGCTCTTCGGGAGCCTTGTCGATGTTGGCATAGTCGGTGAAAGTAGCGCCACCGGTTTCAGCGAGCACCTTGGTGATCGCGGCGGTCAGCGTGGTCTTGCCATGGTCAACGTGACCGATGGTGCCGATGTTGCAGTGCGGTTTCGTCCGCTCAAATTTAGCTTTAGCCATTTTTCAAACCTTCTTTTTCGATTTGGTATGTTGATCAGTTGGGACGACGCCTGCTGAATCAGGCGCCGCCATTAGTCTCTAATTGCCGGTCAAGCAAGCTTCTCTTTGACTTCGGCCGCGACGTTCGCCGGCACTTCGTCGTAATGCGAAAAGTGCATCGAGTAGTTGGCACGTCCCTGTGTGAACGAGCGAAGCTGGTTCACATAGCCGAACATGTTGGCCAGCGGCACCATGGACTCGACAACCTGTGCGTTACCGCGGGTGTCGGTGCCCTGGATCATGCCGCGACGCGAGTTCATGTCGCCGATGACGTCACCCAGATATTCTTCCGGGGTTACGACTTCGACCTTCATGATCGGTTCGAGAAGCTTGATGCCTGCCTTCTGCGCGGCTTCACGCATACCGGCACGACCTGCAATTTCAAACGCCAGAGCCGACGAGTCGACATCGTGATAGGCGCCGTCATACAGTTCGATGTCAAAGTCGATGATCGGGAAGCCGATAAGCGAGCCGCTTTCAGCGGTTTCGCGCATGCCCTTTTCAACGGCGGGGATATATTCCTTCGGAATGTTACCGCCCTTGACCGCGTCGGTGAAGGTGATGCCCGCGCCACGTTCGCCCGGAGTCACCTTGAACTTGATGCGACCGAACTGGCCCGAACCACCCGACTGTTTCTTGTGGGTATAGTCAACGTCGACAGGGCGAGCGAGATATTCGCGATACGCAACCTGCGGCGCGCCGACATTGGCTTCGACCTTGAATTCACGACGCATACGATCGACGATGATATCGAGGTGAAGTTCGCCCATGCCCTTGATGATCGTCTGGCCCGATTCATGATCGGTCGAAACGCGGAACGAGGGATCTTCAGCCGACAGGCGGTTGAGCGCGATGCCCATCTTTTCCTGGTCAGCCTTGGTTTTGGGTTCAACCGACAATTCGATAACCGGCTCGGGGAATTCCATGCGCTCAAGCACGATCGGATCGCGTTCGGCACACAGCGTATCACCGGTGGTGGTTTCCTTCATGCCGGCAAGCGCGATGATGTCGCCAGCAAAGGCTTCATCAATATCCTTACGCTCGTTCGCATGCATTTCGAGCATACGGCCGACCTTTTCCTTCTTGTCCTTCACCGAGTTCAGATAGGTGCCCTTGGTGAGCGTACCCGAATAGATGCGGATGAAGGTGAGCGAGCCCACGAACGGATCGTTCATGACCTTGAATGCGAGTGCCGAGAAGGACGCATCGTCGGCAGCCTTGCGGCTATCCTTTTCGTCGCTGTCCATCTTCACGCCCTGTACGTCGGGAATGTCGAGCGGCGAAGGCAGATAATCGACAACGGCGTCGAGCAGCGGCTGCACGCCCTTGTTCTTGAACGCCGAACCGCAAAGAACCGGCACGAACGACTGGTTCAGCGTGCCCTTGCGGATCAGCGCCTTCAGCGTTGCAACGTCGGGTTCATTGCCATCCAGATAGGCTTCCATCGCGGCATCGTCCTGCTCGACGGCAAGTTCGATCAGCTTTTCGCGATATTCGGCTGCCTTGTCAGCAAGATCGTCGGGAATTGCGACATATTCGAATTCCGCGCCAAGGCTTTCATCCTTCCAGATGATACCGCGGTTTTCGACCAGATCGACCAGGCCCTTGAAATCGCTTTCTGCGCCGATGGGCAGATAAAGAACAGCCGGGGTTGCACCCAGACGGTCGATGATCGTCTGTACGCAATAATAGAAGTTTGCACCGGTACGGTCGAGCTTGTTGATGAAGCACATCCGCGGAACGCCATATTTGTCAGCCTGGCGCCAAACGGTTTCCGACTGCGGCTCAACGCCGGCAACGCCGTCAAACGCGGCAACCGCGCCGTCAAGCACGCGCAGCGAACGTTCGACTTCAATCGTGAAGTCAACGTGACCCGGCGTGTCGATGATGTTCAGGCGATGTTCGTTCCAGAAGCAGGTGGTTGCTGCTGAAGTGATCGTGATGCCACGCTCCTGCTCCTGCTCCATCCAGTCCATGGTCGCAGCGCCGTCATGGACTTCGCCGATCTTGTAGGACTTGCCGGTGTAGTAAAGGATACGCTCGGTCGTCGTGGTCTTACCGGCATCGATGTGCGCCATGATGCCGAAATTGCGATATTTTTCCAACGGATGGCTGCGTGCCATGGTCTTCACTCCAGTGAGAGGGCGGTAGGGCCCTATAGTTGCGGGGGCCGGTCAGAAACCGGCCCCCTATATTCGCTTATGACGCTATCGTTGACTGGCCGAGGCCAGCTTACCAGCGATAGTGTGCGAAGGCGCGGTTGGCTTCTGCCATGCGGTGCGTGTCTTCGCGCTTCTTGACAGCGTTTCCACGGTTGCTGGCGGCATCCATCAGTTCACCCGACAGACGAGCTGCCATAGTGGTTTCGCTGCGGTTGCGCGCGGCCGTGATCAGCCAGCGGATAGCAAGAGCCTGCGCACGTTCCGGACGGACTTCGCAGGGAACCTGATAGGTCGCACCACCGACGCGGCGGCTGCGCACTTCGATGCCGGGCTTCACATTGTTCAGCGCATCATGGAAGAGCTGAACCGGATCCTTCTTGGCGCGGGTTTCGACGGTTTCAAGCGCACCATAGACGATACGCTCTGCAACCGACTTTTTCCCGTCGAGCATCAGGTTGTTCATGAATTTGGAAAGGACGATATCACCGAACTTGGGATCGGGAAGGATAACGCGCTTTTCGGGACGACGACGACGTGACATTTCTTATGTTCTCCCGATCTTACTTAGGACGCTTCGCGCCATATTTCGAACGCGACTGCTTGCGATCCTTAACGCCCTGGGTGTCGAGCACGCCGCGCAGGACGTGGTAACGGACACCGGGAAGGTCGCGAACACGGCCACCGCGGATAAGCACAACGCTGTGCTCCTGCAGGTTGTGGCCTTCGCCCGGGATGTAGGAAATGACTTCGCGCTGGTTGGTCAGACGGATCTTGGCAACCTTACGAAGCGCCGAGTTCGGCTTTTTCGGAGTCGTGGTATAAACACGGGTGCAGACACCACGCTTTTGCGGGTTCTGATCCATTGCAGGGACCTTTGACTTGGCCTTCTGCGGAACGCGGCCCTTGCGGACCAGCTGGTTAATAGTCGGCATATCTTCACCTTAAAAAGACAAGCGGTTACTCCACATATACAAGCCGTTGGTGCGACGGAGGCTCAGCCTTTGATCCGCCCGGCCTGATACATGATGTTCAGCCTATGTAGATTTTCCTCGGCATGATGCCTGATTCGCAGGCTATCCCAAGGAAGGCGCGCGCTTAGCGGCAACCTGGCATATCGTCAAGCCTCAGTGACGGACGACATGCGCGGTTACCGCGGGCGCTTCAGTCAATCGATCAGACGATCGTGACCGAGAAAAGCATCGTGCTCAGCATCAGCGAAGCGACGAGGGAGAAGAGCTTTTCCATGGGGTGTCCTTTCTTATTGGACCTTGCCAGCTATGCATGCCGGCTGCAGGTCAGGAATTACCCAACGGACATCCTTATATTATCGTTATCAGGCGCCATTAGAGGACAAAGCCTCGCAATGCAATTGTCAACTAAATCAGTTGAATTGCATTTTATGCAACTAGATAAGCTTTCTCCCTCTCGACCATTGCACTGCGACCAACGCCATCAGGAAAACCAGAAGAAAGTCCAGGAATGTGGCGTAGAACAGCCAGATATCGGTCGAGAATGTCCGCGCTACCATCCAGTTTAGCGCCGCCATCACCACGCCGACAACTCCCATTGCCAGCGAAAGCCGCGCCGGAATGATGTCGCTATAGGCCACATAGCGCGAAAGGCCCTTGCCCAGCCATTTGCCGCCCAACAATCCATCGGTGACAAAGGCAGTCGCACCGATCAGGCCGACAATGGTGGAGCGTTGCTTCACCCATTGGTCATCTTGGAAGAACCAAGCAAAACCGGCCGACAGCAACAGCATGATGATCCCGAAACTGGCAAGCCCGCCGAGAAGGTCGATCTTCGTAATGCGCTGCACGATCATCAAAGTGATCCCCGCCGCTGCACCAAACAGCGCTGCCTCTGTCAAACCGACATATTTGCCGATGACGAAGAACAGCAGGCCAAGGATGATGTCCACGCCAATCGGAATGCGGTTCGCCTTCAGCTTGTCGAGATCATAGGCCGGATCCTGCTCGCCATCATCGCTTTCGGAAACCAGCATCTTGCGCGCCCGTTCCGGCATTTCGATTTTCTGTCCGGGGTGGCTTTCGTGCACCAGTTCGCCATCGACGCGGACCGCGATGGCAATGCTCCACCAGTTGAAATATCCGGCTTCAACCTCGATCTGCTTGCCGCTTGGCAATTGCGCCCGGATCTTGTGGTTGCGAGCGGCTTCGGGGCCCTGCACGGGCGTATTATCCCAGCCATGCTCTATGCCGGCGATCGACAGCAGGCTGAGCGAACCCTTGAAACCGGACCGGAAATCAAGCTGGCAAGGCAGGCCATCAACTTCAAATTTGCGGCGATAGGACCAGATGCGAAGCCCCGTATCCGGTGGACTCATTTATGATGCTTCCCGATAAATTCGGCCATGCGCGCCTGTGCAACGCGGCTTTCCGGCAGGAAAAAAATCGGCCAGTCGTGCATCAGCCCGGCCTCTTCCACATATTCGGTCGTCGGCACCTTCGCCTTTAGCGCCCGGGCATCGGGTACCAATATGTCATCGCCGCCGCCAAAGGACAGAATGGGCGGCAGCCCTTCCCAATTGCCGTGGATTGGCGCAACGCGCGGGTCGTTGAGCGGCAATTCGCCAGCATAAACGCGTCCCGCAGTCTGCGCGCCGGAAATGGTCAGCACGCCATCACGCGGTTCGATCACCTTCTGGTCAGGATGCGTCATGGCAACATCAAGCCAAGGGCAGATGAGGATGAGCGCTTTGGGCAGCACCCCGGCCTCATCGCGGGCTGCGTGTGCAACCGCCGCGCACAGCCCCGCGCCTGCACTGTCACCGCCCATGACGAACGGCCCTGCCCTTTCGGGCGTGAATTCACGATAGAAACGCAGCGCCCAGTCGACAGTGACCTTGGCGTCAGCCTCCGGTGCGAGCGGATAGAGCGGCGCCGTGGTCACGATGCCATGCTTTTCGGCCATATGCGCATAAAATTGCCAGTGAATGTCCGCTGCCGGATAGACATAGCCGCCGCCATGCCAAAAGAGCATCTGGCCGGTCACCGGGCGGTTTTTGGGGGCGATGCGAAAAACCTTGCGGCCATCAAACAGGCTTTCGCGAACGTCCAGGCGCGCGCGCATCTTAGCCGTGGGAAATGGCTGCTTCTCCCGGCTTTCGGCGATCCGCCCTTCGAAACCCGGGCCATCGGAAAAGCGCCTTCGCACAACACCGGTGGTGCGAAGCAGGGTCGAAATCAGGCGGGCAGTCAGGCTGGGCATGGCATCTCTTTGAAGCGTTTGACAATTGTTGGGCGCACAGTGCCGCATTGCGCGCAAAAGGCAAGCGGTCACAATGCCTGTATCGAAAGCCTGCTTTCATCACCGGCTAGGCTTTGTTAAACGCATGCCATGTCAGGGGAATTGGAGGCCGCCGGAACGGCGATAGAGGGCGCGCTGCTTGGCGCGGCGATAGACAATGTGGGCAACGCCGGCAGCGGCGCGGCGGGCGGGGCATGCCTCAATTGCGGCGCGCAGCTTTCCGGGCCCTTTTGCGTCCAATGCGGGCAACAAGCCCATGTCCACCGTACGCTTGCCGCCATCTGGCACGATATCCTGCATTCGGTCCTCCATTTCGATGGCAAATTCTGGCGCACGCTCCCCCTGCTCGCACTTCGCCCGGGCGAGTTGACACGCCGCTATATCGCAGGCGAGCGCGCAAAATTCGTATCGCCCATGGCGCTGTTCCTGTTCTCGATATTCCTGATGTTCGCAGTCTTCAGCTTCATCGGCAGCCCTTTTTCCGGTCCGAACGGCCCCGACCTGCAGCGCGACATCGCGCAACAGGCCAAGCAATTGGATAGCGAAATCGCGGTCACGCAGAATCAGATCGCCGACCCTGACGTGTCTGCCGCAGACAAAATTGGACTGAAAGCCAAGTTGAACGATCTGAAAGGCGAAAGGAATGGCATCGCCCTGATCCAGACCGGCAAGGTCAAATATCGCGATGCCGACAGCGTCGCGCGCGATGGCAATATTAGCGTCTCCGCGCTCAACGGCCCTGTCACCGGCATCAAATGGCTGGATGAAGGGGTGCGCAATGCCGCTGAAAAGACGGTCGCCAACCCCAGCCTGGCGCTCTACAAACTCCAGTCGAACGGCTATAAATTTGCCTGGCTGCTCATCCCGCTTTCACTTCCCTTCCTGTGGCTCGCGACGCTTGGCGTGCGCGGGCATCGTTTCTACGACCATGCGGTATTCGCCACCTATTCAATCTCGTTCATGAGCCTGTTGTTCCTGACGGTCGCGATATTGGCGAAGATCGGCCTATCCGAAGGCTGGCTGGTCCTCGCCTTTTTCGTGATTCCGCCGCTGCACCTCTACAAGCAACTTCGCCACGCTTATGGCTTTGGCCGGCCCAGTGCCGTGCTGCGTTTAATGATCCTGTCACTTTTCATCTGGATTGTGTTGGCACTGTTCGCCTCCATTTTGCTCTTTCTCGGGATTCTTGGATAAATGACCTCTGTTTTCGATCGCCGCCTGCTCCTCAAAACCGGGACTTTGGGCCTTGGCGCGATCAGCCTTCCCGGCGGCGCACTCGCCGCGATGCAGGCCGCGCTCACGCCGGGATTCAGCCATGGTGTTGCCAGCGGCGAACCCGGCCCCGATTCAATCCTGCTCTGGACACGCTTTGTCGCCGAACAGTCGGAAACCAGACTGATTGCAGAGATCAGCGAAACGCCCGATTTCCGGAAAATCCTGTCGGCTGCCGAAGTGCGCGCCACGCCCGCCCGCGACCATATTGCCAAGGTCGTTCTGGGTGGCCTTTCCCCCGGCCAACGCTATCATTATCGCTTTGTCGCGGCCAATGGCAGTGTGTCGCCGACCGGGCAGACACGCACCCTTCCGACAGGCAGGGTCGACCGCTGCCGCATGGCCGTCTTTTCCTGTTCGAACATGCCCTTTGGCTGGTTCAACGCCTATGCCCATGCAGCGCAGGTGGGCGATTTCGACCTCGCTTTACACCTTGGCGACTATATCTATGAATATCAGCGCGGCAATTACCCTTCCACCAAGGATGCGGTGGCAGGCCGACTGATCGAACCGGCAAATGAGATTGTCAGCCTGGCCGATTATCGCCTGCGTTATGCCAGCTATCGCGCCGATCCGGATTTGCAGGCGCTGCACGCACGCGTGCCGATGCTGTGCATGTGGGACGACCATGAATTCACCAATGACGCCTATGCCGATGGCGCGCAAAACCATCAGCCGCACGAAGGCGACTGGCAAATGCGCAAGCGTATCGCCGAACAGGCATGGCGCGAATGGATGCCAGTCCGCGACCTTGGCGACACCCCCTATTGGTCCAGCTATCGTCTTGGCGATATGGGTGAAATATTCCTCACCGAAAGCCGCATCAGCGCACGTTCAAAGCCGGCTGAAATGGATGTCCCGCGCGGTGCCGACAGCGCCGCAACGATGGCCGCAATGAAGGATTTCGTCAGTGGCGATTGGCAATCGCCTGCCCGCACCATGCTGGGCGAAGCACAGGAAAAATGGCTTGCCGACGGATTTGGCCGCACGGGCAAAAGCTGGAATATCTGGGCGCAGCAAACGATCATGGGCACCGTCCGCCAGCCCGAAGATACGCCAAGCTGGCTGCCGCCCGAAACCCCTGCCTTTATCCGCCAGCGTGTTGCCCGCGGCGCAATCGCGGCAAAGGCCGGCATCCCGACCAGTCTTGACGCATGGGATGGCTATCCGCTCGCCCGCGCCCGTTCATTGGGGGCCGCACAACAGGCCAATGCCGATCTGATTGTCCTGACCGGTGACAGCCACAATGGCTGGGCGTTTGACCTGTCCAATGACGGCAAGCGGGCCGGTGTCGAATTTGCAGGGCAAAGCGTATCTTCACCCGGTTATGAAGCCTATTTCACCGGCGCATCGCCGCAAAGCATCGCCAACGCGCTGCGCCAGACCAACCCCGGCCTCAAATGGGCGGATACCAGCCGCCGCGGCTATATGCTGGTCGAACTAACGCCGGACCGCGCGACAAGCGAATGGCGCTTTGTCGAAACGGTGAAGGAACGCACGCCGCGGCTCTCCGGCCTGCACCGGATGACGGCTCAGAAGGGCAGACGTCAATTGAGTTGAACCTGACAGCTGCCTACGCGCCGCTTATGGTCATCAACTGCGACGGGAAAGGCATGGCGAGCGCCGCTGCCTCAGCCCCGCCGCCTTGGAGCCATGTGGCATAATCTGCCTCTTGAAGGATCACCGGCATCGCCTTTGGGTGCAGCGGCGCGACCAGCGGATTGGGATTGCACGTCAGAAATGCGAAAACTTTCACACCGGCTTCAATGCGCCAAATACCGGCAAAGGCGCCCAAACTGCGATCGCGCAAGCTGAACCAATGTTCCTCCCGGCCAGCACCGATCTTCGGTTCGGCAAAACGGGTGAAGGGAACAAGACATCGCTGTTCGGGCCGGGCCAGCATCGAACGCCAAAACGGGCTAGCAAGATTGCGCACATTAGTGACATATTTCGTCACCTGCGTTCCCGGCTTTTTACCCGGCAGCGAAAGTGGCACGCCCCAAGCCATCACATCGGCAAAGGCACCCTCACCTGCCTGCCGCACAACCCAAGCCTTGCGCCGCGGCCAGACATCTTCCTGAACCTCGGCTGCATCGGCGGGCATCGGCGCCTTAAGGCTCCAGCCGATGAATTCGCGCCATGTAGACACCTCGGACTGAAAACCGGGCCGGTTCGCATAATGGTTACACATAGCCCGAATTTAGAACCGATATATGGCAGGGCAAGAGGAGAGAAATGGCTCTTGGTTGAACTCAGCCAGCCCGTACCTGCCCCCATGGCCCAGTGATGGCCAGCGTCATCGTTGGCCACATCAGGTTGACGAAGAAAGTCGAGCCATCGGGCGAGAAGCAGGCGCCGGCAAATTCGGTCTGCACCCGGCTCTTTGCGAACTGATAGGCCTTGCCGGCAGGGGTAATGCCGCGCAGGTGATTGTCGGTTATGTCCGTATATTGGTCTTCACAGACCATCAAATGGCCCGTCGGCATCACGCACAGATTGTCGCCATAATTATAGGCGGCGGCATTTTTCGATTCATAGAAAAGGTCGATGCTGTCAGCCGCCCCGCCCGCGCCGGGACGCAGGCGATAGATCTGGCCATGCTTGATCGCGCCGCCATCGGTGCAGGTGAAATAAAGTTCATCCTTGCCCCACCATATCCCTTCGCCGCGGGCAAAAAGGGTCGCGCCCTTGGCAGCGCCGCGCTGACGCAAATCATCTTCAGGGGCTTCGGGATTGTCGAGCGGGATCCAGCGCAGCGACAATGGCTTGCCGCGTTCGACTGCAACACCATCCCAGTTACGGCTATCGGCAACGCCATTGATTGCCAACGCTTCAAGGCGGCCGCCCTTGGCAAGCTCTCCCTTGGCATCGGGCAGGAAGCGATAGAGCAGGCCGTCGTCGCGGTCTTCGGTCAGATAGACGATGCCAGTGCGCGGATCGACACAGGCCGCCTCATGGTTGAACCGCCCCATGGCCTTTAGCGGGACTGGATCGACCAACCCCTTATGGCTTGCGGGCACTTCAAAAATATAGCCATGATCCTTGCCGACATTATCACCGGCGCGGGTCACATTCTCCTCACAGGAAAGCCAGCTTCCCCAAGGCGTAACGCCACCGGCGCAGTTGCGAATAGTGCCCACAAGGCTCAGATACTGGCTTTCCACCCGGCCGGATTTCAGATCATAAATCAAGGTGGTGGTGCCACCGGGCAAAGGGGCCTTGCCGCCGCCGGTCAAGCGATCATATGTCTTGATCTGGGCAGGGGCATCGCCGGTAAAGGGGCCGAAACGGCTATCGCGGAAATTAAGTTCATGGTTGCGCACCAGCGCGACCTTGCCGCGCCCCATGGCAAAGGCACCCATGCCGTCCCCCGCGCTCGGCACAACAAAGCCGTCGTCCATCAAATTGCCGAAGCGTGAGATGACCCGATAGGAAAAGCCCTTTGGCAGATCGATCAGATTGTTCGGATCGCGCAGCAACGGACCATAGCCATGGACCTCATTCACCGCCGGTGGCGGTATTTGCGCGCAGGCGCGCTCGGCAATGCCTGCAAAGGCAAGACTGCCCAGACCGAAATTGAACTGACGACGGCTGACTTCCATCATGACCTCCCGGAATTGATGCGAACCAGATGGCCATGCCACGCGCAGATGACAAGATGGTTGCATCGCGGACCTGCCTTAAGGAGCAGGATAGCTTGGCACGATTGGCTTAGCTTGATAGGGCGCGCGGCATGACTGAAATCTCAAGACCCGTTCGCACCCGTGTTGCCCCCTCACCGACTGGCGATCCGCATGTCGGAACGGCCTATATTGCCCTGATCAACTATTGCTTTGCCAAAAAGCATGGCGGGCAATTTCTGCTACGTATCGAGGATACCGATCAGGTGCGCTCGACCCGCGAATCCGAAGAGAAGATCCTCGATTCATTGCGCTGGCTTGGCCTCAGCTGGGATGAAGGCCCCGATGTTGGCGGCCCGCACGGCCCCTATCGCCAATCGGAACGCAGCGCGATCTATACCGAACATTGCAACCGGCTGCTCAACGATGGCCATGCCTTCAAATGCTATTGCACATCCGAAGAACTGGCGAGCATGCGCGCGCAGCAAATGGCCGCAAAGCAGCCGCCGAAATATGACGGGCGCTGCGCAAAGCTGACCCAGGCCGAATGCGCCGAGCGCGACGCCAAGGGCATGAGCCATGTGGTCCGCATGATCGTGCCCAGCGAAGGCGTTTGCGTGGTGCAGGATACACTGCGCGGGCCGATCGAGTTTGAATATTCGGTTGTCGACATGCAGGTGTTGATGAAATCGGATGGCCTTCCGACCTATCACCTCGCCAATGTCGTCGACGATCATCTGATGGGCATCACCCATGTCATGCGCGGCGAGGAATGGATTTCGTCCGCCCCCAAGCATCTGTTGCTCTACCAATATTTCGGTTGGGAACCGCCGGTGCTGACGCACTTGCCGCTCTTGCGCAATGCCGACAGGTCGAAATTATCGAAGCGCAAGAACCCGACGAGCATTCTCTATTACCAGCGGGCGGGATATCTGCCTGCGGCCATGCTTAACTTCTTGGGATTATTCATTAAATCTTCCAGTGAGGAGGATGAGAAGACCAGCATGCAGGAGCTGATCGAAGGCTTTGACGTAGCTCATATCTCTCTGGGTGGCCCTGTGTTCGACACCTCGAAACTCGACTGGCTGAATGGCCGTTACATGCGCGAGGAACTTTCAACCGAACAGTTTCTTGGCGAAGTTCGCAAATGGGCATTGAACGACGAATATCTGCTGCCGATCGCGGAAATGGCGCAAAGCCGGATCGTCAAAATGGGCGATCTGGGCGCATTGGTCGCACCCTTTTTCATGAACCGGATCGACAGCCTTTCCGCCGAAAAACTTCGCGATGGCGTCAAGATCGAAACCGACCAGCAGCGCGCAGCTTATACGCTTGCGCTGCAACAGTTCGATACAATGATCGAATGGAACAAAGATGGCGTCGATGCCGCGCTGCGCAAAACTGCGGTGGCGCTCGAAATCAAACTGAAAGACATGATCCGCGCTTTCTATCTTGCAGTTTTGGGCACCCCACAAGGTGTGCCGCTGTTCGATGCGATCACCCATCTTGGCCGCGACATTTTGCGCGAGCGCCTGCGCCACGCAATGGAACTGCTTGGCCCGGCCAGCAAGAAGGAGACCGAAGCCTGGAGTGCTTTGCTGGCACAGGCTGAAACTTCGGCTGGATGAACGCAAAGATCGCTCTTCACGAAAGCTGGAAGGCGCCATTGCTGCCCGAATTCGAGGCCGATTACATGGCCCGGTTAGAGGCATTCCTTCTGGGCGAAAAAGCGGCGGGGAAACAGATCTTCCCCAACAGTGAAGAATGGTTTCGTGCGCTTGAACTGACGCCGCTCGAAAAAGTCCGGGTCGTGATCCTTGGGCAGGATCCCTATCATGGTCCAGGGCAAGCACATGGACTTTGCTTCAGCGTGCAACCCGGAGTGCGACCGCCGCCCAGCCTCGTCAACATTTACAAGGAACTGCAAACCGATTTGGGCATATCGCGCCCGCACCACGGCTTCCTTGAACATTGGGCAACACAAGGCGTGCTTCTGTTGAACAGCGTGCTAACCGTCGAAATGACCAAGGCCGCGTCACATCGCGGCAAGGGGTGGGAAAAATTCACCGACGCAGTGATCCGTCTCGTCAACGCCAAGAACGACCCCGTGGTTTTCATGCTTTGGGGCAATTATGCTCAGAAAAAGGCCGATTTTGTGGATAGCGCACGGCATCTTATATTGAAGGCCGCGCATCCCTCACCACTCTCGGCGCATAACGGCTTTCTGGGGTGTCGGCATTTCTCGCAATGTAATGCATTTCTTGAAAGTAAGGGATTGCCGCCCATCGACTGGGCACTGCCCGAACTATAGCCGACGCCCCGGCGTAAACCGGGGCGATGCCAGAACTAGCCCTTGTACATGCCACCGATCCGATCCGTGTACCGGTCACGGATCATGTGGCGACGGATCTTCATACTGGGGGTCATCTCGCCATTTTCGATGGTAAAAGGTTCATCGGCAAATTCGAATTGGCGAACCTTTTCGACGACCGACAAATCCTTGTTGACCCGGTCAACAGCGGCACGAACAGCCGCCCGGAATTGCGGATTGTCTTGCAGCGCGGCAAAGTCGTACTTCACGTTCTGTTCGCGGGCCCATTCCAACGCCCATTCCGGATCGGGAACGATCAGGCCGACAATATAGGGCCGCTTGTCACCGGACACCATGGCCTGCAAAATCTCGGGCTGCAATGTGAGCATGCCTTCGACCCGTTGCGGCGCGACATTGTCGCCCTTGTCATTGACAATAATGTCCTTCTTACGGTCGGTGATCTTGATCCGGCCCTTTTCGTCAAGATGGCCGATGTCGCCGGTATGAAGCCAGCCATCCTTGATGACACGGTCCGTTTCGGCTTCATTGTTCCAATAGCCGAGCATGACCAGTTCCCCGCGCACAAGGATTTCGCCATCCTCGGCAAACTTGACCTCAACGCCCTTCAGCGGCGGGCCCACTGTATCCATCTTGATCCCGACGCGCGGCCTGTTGCAGCTCACAACCGGGCCGCTTTCGGTCTGGCCATAACCTTGAAGCAGCGTGATCCCGAGCGACTGGAAGAAGATGCCGATATCGGGATTCAGCGGCGCCCCGCCCGAAACCATCGCCTTCATCCGTCCACCGAACTTGGCGCGAATCTTCGGCTTCAATGTGCGGGACAGCAAGAGCTTCATCGGCGCATCCACCAGCCTGCCCTTGCCTTCATAATCTCGCTCACCAATGGTCAGCGCCTTGTCGAGAAGATAGCTCGGGAACTTGCCCTGCTTCTCGACAGTTTTGATCATCCGCTGGCGTAGCACCTCAAACAGGCGCGGTACGACAACCATGATCGAAGGCTGGGTCTCCTCAATATTGCTCGCCAGTTTTTCGAGACCCTCGGCATAATAGATTTCTGCACCGACACCGATCGGCAGGAATTGTCCCCCAGAATGTTCATAAGCGTGCGACAGAGGCAGGAAAGAGAGGAAGCGTTCATTGTCGAGGCCAAAATCCTCGCGCAACACCTGTGCTGCGCCGTCGACATTGCAGATGATCGACCCATGATGCAGCATCACGCCGCGCGGCGCACCGCCTGTGCCGCTAGTGTAGATGATGCAGGCAAGTTCGTCGCGGCCGACCTTGGCCATTTCCTCGGTCAACTCGGCAACATCGGCATCGCTGCCTTGCACCATATCTGCCCAATCGCGATATTTCTGGTCGCCTGCTTGGCTGACCTTCAGCGGTTCCATTCCGATAACAAATTCGCATTCGGAGGAACGGATCACCGCCGGCATAAGCATCTGACCAAGCTTCGCCGTCGATACGATCACCGCGCGAGATTGGCTGTTGTCGAGTATATGCTGATGGTCGCGTTCAGTGTTGGTGATGTAGGTTGGCACGGTAACGCAGCCGGCGGCCATGATGCCCAGATCGGCTATGCACCATTCGGGCCGGTTTTCAGAAACCAGCATCACGCGATCGCCCTTTTTCAGCCCCATCGCTTTCAGGTTTTTAGCAAGCCCCGCCACGCGGCGCGCGGTTTCGGCCCAGCTTATCGTGCACCATTCGCTGCCGTCCTTATAACCAAGGAAGGGCCGGTCGCCGCGCAACGCCGCGCGCGACAGGAACATGCTCACCAGATTGGGGATCGATTCGAAATCATTGAAATTATCTGACACTTGGCTCTCCCGAGGAGGTCCGGTGACCCGGACTTCTGATTCTGAATTTTGCTATCGCGTCAGATGGGTATGCGCAAGCGGCAGGTCAATGGACGCTTGCAGAAGGCGCGCTTCCTTCGATTGTACCGCCATCGATTAGACGCAACCTGCGCTTGCCATCAACCGCCATCGCCGTGCCTTCACTGCGGGGGTCGGCTGCGCCAATCCATTTGCCATCGACCAGTTGCACGGCATTTACTTTGGAGCCCAAGTCACCTGGCTTTACCGGCTGGCCAAACGCCGCCAGCGCATCGATTTTTTGCGCCAGCGGGGTGTTTTCCTCGACCAGCAAAGCACCACTGCCAAAAAAGATGTTGGGAAGCCCGATCGCCTCTTTCAGCGGCAGTCCGAAATCAAGCACACCAATTAGGGTCTTGGTGACATGCATGATGATGCGTTTGCCCCCTGCAGAGCCGAGCGCCAATATGGCCTTTCCATCCCGGTCAAAGACGACGGTCGGGGCCATTGACGAAAGCGGGCGCTTTCCGGGCTCGACGCGGTTGGCAACTGGCGCGCCATCCTTTTCCGGCGCAAAAGTGAAATCCGTCAGTTCATTGTTGAGGAAGAAACCACCTGCGACCACCTGATTGCCGAACACCGATTCAATTGTCGACGTCATGTTTGCAATATTGCCATTGGCATCGACGGCTGTGAAATGGGTCGTACCATAACGTTCGCCGGAAATTGCCGCAGTGCGAGGTTTTGCCCCCGGCGGATTTCCCGCCGGATAATCTGCACGTGCTTTCATGGGATCAATCATCGCGGATCGCTCGGCAATGTAGCTACGGTCAAGAAGGCCCTCCACCGGCACGTCAACAAAGGCGGGATCCGCAAGATAGGTTTCACGGTCCGCATAAGCGAGCTGCATGGCCTGACCGATCAAGTGCCAGCTTTTGGCATCATCCTTGCCCAGCGCCTTGAGATCAAACTGCTCGATCGTGCCCAGGATCTGGAGCACCGTGGTCGCGCCTGACGATGGCGGGGCCATTCCGCAGATGACATAAACCCGGTAGGGCGCACAAACCGCATTTTGCTCAACAGCCTTGTAAGCCGCCAGATCCGCAAGCGTCATGTCACCGGGGCTGACCTTGCTGGTGGCAACAGCGTCGACAATCTGGTTAGCAATAGCTCCCGTGTAAAAGGCATCGGGCCCTTTGCGCGCGATTGTCTTTAACGTCGTGGCGAGCGCCGGGTTACGGATGACATCGCCTGCCTTTGCCGGTTTTCCATCAATCCAATAGATTGAACGCGCTGCGTCAAAATTCGGCCAGAAACGCGCGACACCCTCAAGTCTCGATTCCAGCGTCTTGTTCACGACGAACCCTTTTTCGGCGAGCCGGATCGCCGGCTTGAACAATTCCGCCCATTTCAGCCTGCCCCAGTTGCGATGCGCGTCCGCCAACAGCCGGATATTGCCGGGAACGCCGGCCGAATGTCCGCCCTGCCAAGCCTGCACAAAGGGCATCGGCTTGCCATCGAGCCCCATGAAGCGGTCAGGACGTGCAGTTGCCGGAGCGGTTTCCCGACCATTGATCGTGCTCAATTCGCCATCTTTGGCGTCGAAATGCACAAGAAAACCGCCCCCCCCAATCCCGCTCGACTGTGGTTCAACAACGGTCAATGCCAGCATCATCGCCATCGCCGCATCAGCGGCAGAGCCGCCCTTCGCCAATATTTCGGCACCCGCTGCAGTTGCCCGAGGATCGGCCGATGTCGCGACCGCTTCCGACCGGGCAGTCGTTGGTACAGCCATCAGAACGGCAAAGAATAACGCGATATGGCTGGTTTTTTTCATGTTGTCCTAGGTAACGGCCAATGCCGGTCGCGCAAGACCTCAATCAACGTCGATGCCAACAGCCTCGCTTATATGCGAAAGCCCGTCGCGGCGAAGCAGATCGACAAGACCTGCGTTGATTCGCTGCGCCAGAAACGGTCCTTCAAAGACAAGCGCACTGTAAAGTTGAACCAACGACGCGCCGGCCCGGATACGCGCATAGGCATCATCCGCATTCGCAATGCCGCCTACCCCGATTAGCGGCAATTTTGCACCGGTGGCCTTTCGGAAATCTGCAAGGCGTTGCTGGGCGAGCGCCTTTAGCGGCGCACCCGAAAGCCCGCCTGCCTCGCCGGCATGGTGCGACTTTAAGGCTGGGCGGGAAATGGTCGTGTTACTAACGATCAAAGCGTCGATCTTTCGGTCCATCGCGACTGATGCAATGTCGTCAATATCTGCTGGCTCAAGATCGGGTGCCACTTTCAGGAAAAGCGGCGGCCCGCCCTCGCCAGCCGCGCGGACGCGTAACAGCAAATCGTCAAGCGCAGCCTTATCCTGCAGCGCGCGCAGGCCCGGCGTGTTGGGCGAACTAATGTTCACCGTTACATAATCGGCCAAGGGCGCTAACAGCGCCATTGCGTCCACATAATCCGCTATCCGATCCTCGCTGTCCTTGTTTGCGCCGATGTTGATTCCCAACGGACCGGTCCGTTGGCCCCTTGGCACTGCCGCGATCCTGACTGCAGCAACTTCCATTCCCGCATTGTTGAAGCCCATTCGATTGATAACGGCAGCGTCTTCAACGAGACGGAAGAGGCGCGGACGCGGATTACCCTCCTGTGGTCGCGGAGTAATTGTGCCCACCTCGGCAAAACCAAAGCCCAGCCGTCCCGCTTTCGAAAAGATTTCGGCATTTTTATCATATCCAGGCGCTAGTCCGACCGGAGAGGGAAAAGTCAGCCCTGCAAGCTGCGTTGCCAATTCTGGACAATGCGATTTTTGCTGACCGAAGGGCATTCGCCGCAACAGTGCGATCGACAGGCCGTGCGCAGTCTCTGCGTCAAAGGCGAACAAAAGAGGTCGAAAAAGGGGATAAGACACTGATTCGCTATGACAGCGATGTCGATTAATGCGCAATCCCTATCACGTCCTTTTATGGTGCAACGAGGCGTAACATTGGCCATAAATGTCAAATGTAACTTGCGACAATGACGATTTCTTGCAAGAAATTGTAACATAAATGGTGCATACAGCTCTTGCGACCCGAAGGGCTCGACGTCGAAAGACCAGAGTTCTTGACCTTTGAAGGCCTGTCCTTGTGGCAGGCCTTTTTTTGTCCATCTCCTGCAGTTCAGATTGGACCAGGGCTGCAAAAGAAGCAACATTAGGCGTAACAGATGTAAACTGGCGTTGCGCAGTGACAGGCCGCCGAGGCAGCAACGCTCATTCTGTCGACACCTCAGAGCTGGGCTCGGTCACGACCAGGGCCGGTTTGGTGTCGACGTCGGAGCGCTTGCGGCGACGCAAATTTGCACGCAGAGCCTCTGCCAAACGATCTTCTCGCGATTTGTTATGCGACTTTGTCATTTTATCGCGATGCCAAAGCAGCGAAATGCTTGCAAGCGGGTTGACAAGCGCCACACAGCTTCGCATAGGGCCGCCTCTCTCGGCGCTGCTGTAGCTCAGTGGTAGAGCACTCCCTTGGTAAGGGAGAGGTCGGTGGTTCAATCCCACTCAGCAGCACCATTCCCCTAAATCGATATTTCGCGCCGAGGCAGAGCGGCTAAGGGCCAGCGCTGGCAGCGCTGCAATGACCTTATTGGGCCACCATGTCTTTCAACGGGGTTCCGCTATCACCAAGCATGGCCGGGGCAATCATAGCTGACGCCTCCACCAGCTTACGCCCCTGGACATAATCCTTCACCATATTGACGCAGTCGAGCGCAATTACCCGCCCTTCCTTCAGATAGATCACCGAAAAGCTGCGCGAGGCAGGATCGCCGCGCAGAACGCTTTGGTCATACCCCGATGACAGGCCCACTGTCTGCAGCTTTAGATCATATTGATTGGACCAGAACCATGGCGTGGCGCGATAGGGACTTGGATCACCACAAATCGCCTTCGCTGCGGTCGTTGCATGATCGTTGGCATTCTGCACCGATTCGAGGCGGATCCGAGCGCCGCCAGCAAAGGCGTTCACATGCGACGCACAGTCTCCGATCGCATAGACGTCAGGCAGACTTGTCCGGCAAAATTCATCGACATCGATGCCATTTGCACCCGCGGCGCCGGCGGCGATCAAAGGTTCGACCGCAGGGATGATACCGATGCCAACAATGGCCATCTGCGCCTCGACCACGCTGCCATCAACAAGCCGTACGCCGCACACACGGCCGTCCTTGCCTTCAATGGCTGTGACGCCCACACCGGTACGCAAATCAACACCATGTCCCCGGTGCTCGAACTCGTAAAATGCAGACAGTTCCGGGCCGGCAACGCGAGCCAGCACGCGCGGCAAAGCCTCCAGCAACACAACCTTCTTCCCGAACTTGGTCAGGACTGCGGCAGCCTCCAATCCGATATAGCCGCCCCCGATAACGGCAACCTGGTTGACGTCAGCCAGTTCCGCCATGATCGCATCCGCATCTGCACGATTTCTGACGCCGTGCACGCCGGCGAGGTCGATACCCGGACAATCCAGCCGGCGGGGATCGCCCCCAGTGGCCCAGATCAATGCGCCATAGGTCCGGCTGCTCCCATCATCCAATACAACCTTTCTGGCCTGCGCATCGACACTGACGACGGTGCGGCCCAGCAGCAATTCAACATTCTTCTCTGCCCAAAACGCTGCCGGACGAATGCAGATGCGCTCGAACGACTTTTCACCCGCCATATATTCTTTGGACAAGGGAGGGCGCTCGTAGGGAATTTCAACCTCGCGTCCGATGATGGTCACATCACCGTCAAATCCGTTTTGCCTCAGGGCGATGGCAGCCTGTGCGCCGCCATGTCCACCGCCTACGATGATCACATTTTCAACCAACTCATCCACCTGTGCTTTTGGGTTTCATAATCATTTCAGCAAGCCGAAAGCCTTCGCCTCTGCAACGATCCGTTCTGCTTGCTTGCGATGTGGGATATCGATCATCTTACCGCCGAGCCCCACCGTTCCTGCCCCCGGATTGGCCGCAAAAGCCGCAAGGATTTCTTGGGCATGATCGACCTCGGCTGGCGAAGGCATGAAGCATTCGTTGATGATCGCAACCTGCGCCGGATGGATCGCGAGCCGCCCGCTAAAGCCTTCCTGCCGCGCCAAGAGTGAGCTGCGCCGCAAGCCCTCATCGTCGCGGAAATCGGCATGCAGGGTTTCGATGGCCTGTACGCCTGATGCGTGCGCGGCGAGCAAGGTCAGCGAGCGCGCCAGCTGGAAAGTGAAGTGCCATTGCCCGTCTGCCGCGCGATTACCGGTGGCCCCGATTGCTGTTGCAAGGTCTTCGGCACCCCATGTCAGGCCGGCGAGCCGTGACAGACCCGCCGTGGCATATTCACCAAGATGAAAGGGCGCAATGGCCGTTTCGGTGGCAACCGGAATGATAGGTATGCCTCCGAATGGAAGCGCAAGATCGACCTCAAGTGAATCGAGCATGGCCGACACCAAGGCCACGTCGGCAGGTCGATCCGTCTTGGGCTGGATAATGCCATCCGGCCTGCCGCCTACAACGGCGGCCAGATCTCCCTCGGTCAATCCCGTATCAAGCGGATTGATGCGCACCCAAATTTGCGGCGACCGCCGCCCTGTGCGCTCCATCAGGAATTGTGTGATCAGCGATCGCGCGGCGACCTTGTTCGCAGGCGCGACTGCATCTTCGAGATCGAGAATCACCGCATCTGCGCCGCAATCAGCGACCTTGGACAGTTTCTTTTCACTGTCGCCCGGAATAAACAGGAAGGAGCGTATCGGGAGCATCGTTATACCTCAGGCTTTCGCCGTTGCAGGCCAGACCGCTTACAGGACGCCACAAGGTCGGCCTTTTGGTTGAACGCTTCATGCAGGAAGGTAACGATGCCGGCATCAGACCGCGAGTTTGATTGCCGCAATTCAAGCACCGTGGTGCGAATATTCAATGTATCCCCGATGAATACAGGTTTTGGAAAGCGCACCTCATCCCACCCCAGATTGGCGATAGCAGTACCAAGCGTCGTATCGCCCACCGATATCCCGACCATCAGCCCCAATGTGAAGCAACTGTTTACGATCCGCTGACCATAATCGCTGTGCTTCATGTATTCTTCGTCCAGGTGCAATTGTGCCGGATTGTGGGTCATCGTGCTGAACAGCAGATTATCGGTTTCCGTCACAGTTCGACGTATGGGATGATCAAAAACTTGTCCGATAGACAATTCGTCAAACCAAAGCCCGGCCATTGCATTTCCTTTCAACTGCCCGCCTCTCAACCAGCAAATCGAAGAATAATCCACCCATTTGTGTGAGACAGGATAGTCGTCTCGTAACTGAACCGTCTTGACCGGACAGAGCTTTTGCCCTTGTGCGGTGCCATGCGCTTCTTCTCCGACAATGCCGCTCCCGTGCACCCAAAGGTCATGACAGCAATCGCCGATGCCAATCAGGTCGATACTGCCTATGACGGTGACCAGCTAAGCCAAAGGCTGGACGCAGCTTTCTCGGAACTTTTCGAACATGATGTAGCTGTGCTTTGGGTATCTACTTGGACGGCGGCAAACTGCCTCGCGCTTGCCTCACTTGTCCAGCCGCATCAGGGCGTGATCTGCCACCGCGAAGCTCATATAGAAGTAGATGAATGCGGCGCGCCGGGCTTCTACACCGGCGGGGCAAAGCTGATGTTAATCGAGGGCGAAGGCGCGAAGATCACGCCAACCACAATCGAAGCATTGCTCGAAACAATTCGCGATGATGTGCATCAAGTCCAGCCAGCTGCTGTGTCGATCACCAACGCAACCGAGTATGGCCTCGCTTATCGACCGGAAGAAGTCGGCGCGCTCGGAAACCTTTGCGCGAAAAAGCACCTTGGGCTCCACATGGATGGCGCACGCTTCGGCAATGCAGTTGCCGCACTGGGCTGCCCGCTGGCCGACATTACCTGGCGCGCCGGTGTCGATGCATTGAGCTTCGGCTTTGCCAAAAATGGCGGGATGAACGCCGAAGCGTTGGTCTATTTCGATCCCGCCGCGGCTGATGCGGCACGCTATCGGCGCAAGCGGGCTGGGCATCTGCTGTCAAAGGGTCGCTTTCTCGCCGCGCAGCTTCTTGCTTTCCTTGACGACAATCTATGGCTGAGAAATGCGCGCACCGCCAATGAAGCCGCCGCGATCATCGCACAAAGCGCCCCCGAACGCCTGTTGCACCCTGTCGAAGCCAATGAAATCTTCATCCGACTAAGTGCAGCCGAGGCAGCGGCACTGCGTGCACAGGGATATGATTTCTATGACTGGGGGACGGACGCCGCACGGCTGGTCACGAGTTGGCACCATCGCGAAGAAGATGTCCAGCCGCTAGCAAAAGCGATTGCCGCACTATGACAAACGCACATTCTCCGGCAGTGGCCGCAGAGCCTGGCCTTTTGAGCGCGCGGGTAGCCATCCCCTTCCTAATCGTATCGCTGATCTGGGGTTCGACCTGGCTGGTCATTCGTGACCAGTTAGGCACCGTGCCGGCAAGCTGGTCGGTCTGTTACCGCTTTGGTGTTGCTGCTGCAGGCATGTTCGTCCTGGCTGCCTTTAGCAGGCAGTCCCTTCGGCTCGATGCCAATGGCCTGAAATGGACTATCCTGCTTGGCCTGATGCAGTTCGCGTTGAACTTCAACTTTGTCTATGCGGCGGAGCATCATATCACGTCAGGACTGGTCGCGGTCATATTCGCGCTGTTGATCGTGCCGAACGCCTTGCTCGGAAAATGGTGGCTTGGCCGCGACTTCAGCCGGAATTTCGTCATTGGCTCGGCCATTGCATCAGCGGGTGTGGCGCTGTTGATGCTTCAGGAATATCGAGCAGCACCAGTAGGCGGTGAAGAAGTGCTAATCGGCGCTGGGCTGACGCTATTGGCAGTTTTATGCGCGTCTGTTTCCAACGTGCTTCAAGTCGCACCCTCCGTCAGCCGCTTTCCGACAATGACGGTATTGGCCTGGTCAATGCTTTGGGGCGCACTGTTTAACGCCGCATGGTCCTTTGCAATCCATGGCCCCCCTGTGATCGAATTGCGCGCCGGCTATCTCAGCGGGGTGCTTTATCTCGCCATTATCGGGTCGGTGGTCACCTTCCCGCTTTATTTCGGTTTGATCCGCCAGATAGGTCCGGGAAAGGCTGCCTATACCAGCGTGTTGATTCCGGTAGTTGCCATGCTGCTCTCGACATTGTTCGAAGGCTATCAATGGACAGCAATAGCTGCAAGCGGCGCGCTGCTAGCCTCGCTAGGCCTCATCATCGCGATGCGCGCGCGTTAAATATGTTCGGCCTTTTCGGCTGACAGGATCGCTTCGAGGCCCTGGCGGTAGTCGCCATAGGCTGGCCGCCATTCCAGAAGCCGTCGTGCCTTGCCATTCGATATGCGCCGGTTCTCTGCGTAAAAGCCGCGTGCCATCGGCGAGAGACCTGCCTCGTCAATCGACTGCATTGGTGGCAATTCTAGCCCAAGCAAGGCAGCGGCATATTCGATTACAGCGTTCTGATGGCAGGGCAGATTGTCCGAAAGATTATAAACGCCGGCCCTCTGCCGGAAGCTCGCGATAACACCCGAGACGATATCGTCGACATGCACACGGCTGAATACCTGCTCGGGAAGGTCGATGCGATGCGCCTTGCCTTCCCGCACCCGGTCCAGCGCCGATCGGCCCGGCCCGTAGATCCCCGGCAGTCGGAACACACAAACATCGGTGCGAAGGCGCTGCCATGCCTTATCCGCATCGGCCCGCGCGGTGCGTCGTCCAATCCCAACGGCGCCGCTTTCATCCACCCAGGCGCCACTAGTATCCCCATACACGCCGGTTGACGAAAGATAGCCTACCCATTCCGCTTCGCTTGCGGCGATGACATCTCCATAAAGGTCGATCACAGGATCACCACCGGCCTGCATGGGTGGCACGCTGGACAGGATGTGACTGGACTTCGCAATCGCCGCAAGCACCGCCTCGCGGTCATCGAAAGCAATCGCGCCCTGCCCGGCTACGCGCCTCGTGCCGGCAACCTGCCAGCCATCCTTCCGAAGCCGCTCGGCGAGGTGACTTGACGTATAGCCCATTCCGAAAATCAGCATCGTGCCGGTCATTGTGCCTCCATTGACACTGCCGCCAGTCACGTCAAGCTTATTGCCAAGCCGCAGGCGTGCTGCAAAGAAGGGCTATGGCCGAAGTCAGCTTGCAACCTGAAACATTGCGCAGCGATGCTCTCGCTTCTGTTCCACATGCATTTCTAGGCAGGCGGGGCGGCGTATCAACTGGCATCTATGCAGGTCTGAATGTCGGGCTCGGTTCGGAAGACGAACGGGCAGCGGTCATAGAAAACCGTCGGCGCGCTGCCGATGCTGTTCTGCCCGGTGCGAAACTTGCGCGGGTCTATCAGATACACTCTGCAGATGTTATCATCGCAGATGCGGCAGCCTTGGGCGACGATCCACCCCGGGCCGATGCTCTCGCGACCGACCGCCCCGGCCTGTTGCTCGGTATCGTCACAGCGGATTGCGTTCCCGTGCTGTTTGCCGATAGCGAAGCGGGGGTGGTGGGCGCGGCGCACGCGGGCTGGAAGGGTGCGATCAATGGCATCACCGACAACACCATCGCCGCGATGGAAAAGCTGGGCGCGCACCGCGATCGCATTGTATGTGCGATCGGTCCGTGCATCTTGCAGAAAAGCTATGAGGTGGACGAAGGTTTCTTTCGTCGGTTTGTCGAGGCGGATGAGGCCAATGAACGCTTCTTTGCAGATGGCAAAGCGCAGCATTACCAGTTCGATATCGAAGGCTATGTCGCCGCCAGGCTGGCAAGTGCCGGTATCAGACGGATCGCATGCTTGGGTGAAGACACCTATTCGCAGCCAGAGCGGTTTTACAGCTACCGCCGCAGTTGCCACAAAAATGAAGCGGGATATGGCCGTCAGATTTCGTTGATCGGATTAAAGGCCATTTGACCGTTTGGGGGCGCCATCATAATCGGCGCGCAAGGGGAGAGACTGAGTGACTGCAAAAACGGCCGGATTGTGGGGCGGCATTGCCGTCTTCATGGTGATGCTTGTCCTTGGGCCGCCCGCATCCATGGCCGTGAGCGCGTGGCATGTCGCTGCGCTGACCGTGCTGATGGCGATCTGGTGGATGACCGAAGCCTTGCCGCTAACGGCAACGGCATTGCTTCCATTTCTGGCGCTACCCTTCATGGGAATTATGAGCGCGGGGGACGTAGCCAAGGAATATTATTCACCGATCCTGTTCCTTATCCTTGGCGGAGCCTTTTTCGCGCTCGCGATTGAACGGACAGGGATGCATAGACGTGTCGCGCTTGCAATCCTGAGCTTTGCCGGGAAAAGCAGCTTCGGCCTGTTGCTCGCCTTCATGGCCGCAACGGCTTTCCTGTCGATGTGGATATCGAACACGTCAACGTCGCTGATCATGATGCCCATTGCTCTTGCCGTGATCGCGGCGGGCGGGATCACTGAAGATGATAGCGAAGGTATGGCAGGCGCGCTCGTGCTTGGCGTTGCCTTTGCCGCGTCGCTCGGCGGTCTGGGCACATTGGTAGGATCGCCGACCAATGCCATTTCTGCCGGGTTGATTGAAAAACAACTGTCGCTCGAGATTAGCTTCGTCGCCTGGATGAGCTTTGGCGTGCCGATATTGCTCGTCGCAGTGCCATTAACCGCATGGATTCTCGCAAAAGTGCAACGCATCGATGCGAAACCGTTCGATCCCCAAGCCGCAAAAAGTGCGATCGGGTCTGCAGGCAATTGGAGCAAAGCCGAAAAGCGCCTTCTTCCACTGATCCTGGTTGTCATCACATTATGGTTGATGCAGCCGCAGTTGGAAAGCGCGCTGCCCAAAGGTTCGGTCACCGATGGCACAATCGCCATTGCCTGCGCCCTACTGCTGTTTGTGATACCTGATGGCAGCGACCGGCCGCTGCTGAACTGGAAGGAAGCCGACAGGGCGCCCTGGGGCGTGATCATGATGTTTGGCGGCGGCCTTGCGCTTGCAGCAGGCATCGCAGAATCCGGCCTCGCTGCATGGCTGGGCGAAGCGCTCAAGCCGCTGGCAGGCGTGCACCCGCTGATCATCGCTTTCGCGATCACCGCGCTGGTCATCTTGATCACCGAATTTGCCAGCAATGTCGCTACAGCAAGCGGCGTCATGCCGGTGGTGGCAGGCCTTGTTGCCGCGACGGGTTCCGATCCTTGGCTGCTAGCGATGTGCGCGTCGATCGCTGCCAGTTGGGGATTCATGATGCCTTCGGGAACCGGGCCCAATGCCATTGCCTGGTCAACGGGGCATGTCGCATTGCCCAAAATGCTCAAATCGGGGTTCCTGATCGATCTGTTCGGCATCCCGCTAATTGTCGGTGTCGTTTGGTTAGTCGCCAGCTTCCACAGCACGGCAATCTAGTTTCAATCAAAGCAATCCATGGTGTGGACGGTTCTAGCAGGAGCCGATAATCGGGCGCGGATATCAATTGGGATCAATGACCTGATCGCTGATTTCAAGCAAGAACTGGACAGCCTCTGATTTTAAGTTGCAGGATTGCCGTCGCGCCAGTCGAGTATCGGCCAGCCGCGTTCGCGCGCCAATTGTGCCAATGGTTGATGCGGATTGGTGGCAAAGGCCTCATCAGCAAAGTCCAGCAAAGGCGCGTCAGAGATATGATCGGAATAAGCGCGAACATGGCAATCCTCGCGGCTTAGACCTTCTTGGGCCATCCACGCCTTGACCCGGTCGAGCTTGGCATTGTCGTAACAGTTATGGCCATCGATCCGGGCAAGCACATGCCCACTATCATCGGTGGCAAGTTCGGTTGCGATTACAAAATCAAAACCCAGCCGCGCGGCGATCGCCTCGACGTAAAGACGGTAGGATGCGGTTGCAATAACATGGCGATAGCCCTCCGCCTTCTCGCCATCGATGCGCATTTTCGCCTCAGCATAAACATTGCTGCCGAGCACAATGTCTGCATGCCGTTCAAGATGTCGAGCAAATTGGGATTTGGGCACCCTGCTGCCAATCAGCAGGCGCTGAGCAAATTGTTTGAGCCTCGACCGATCCCAGACATGCAGCGCGTATAGCAGCAAGCCAAAGGGCAGGAGGGGCAAAAGAAAGAGCCGCAGGGGCGATTTGTGCCACGCCATGTGGATCAGGAAGCCGTTGTAGGTCGCGCGTCTCGTTATGGTTTTATCCATGTCGTAAATCGCAATCAGGCATTTGCGGGCGCGCGTCATCGAACCGTCCATAACGGCACACAAAAATTTGCAAAGTGTTGACGCTTGTTATGCGGGCAGGAATGAGCCAATTATCGATATATGGAGGAATTTGCGAAGCTGATCGAAGAAACACGGCCCGACGGGACGCTGCAACTTCGCCTCGAAGGAACGCTGACAATTGCGCATATTGCCGACATCGACAATCAGTTGCGGCAGATATCTGGCCCAGTTTCGCAAATCGATATCTCTGCCGTCGAACATATCGACACGGTTGGCGCATGGCTGATCTACCGCACCGCACGCAATCATGACGGGACAATTACGGGCGCTCATAGTGATGCACATCGGCTGATCGAGGCAGTTAGCGGTAGCGATTCTGCACCCGAGCCGGCGGCATCGCAACTGCCGCCCTTCTATCGCCTATTGAACGATGTCGGCCTAGCAACTGTTGATGTTTTCCGGACCTTTGTCGAGTTTATCGGCTTTATCGGGCAATGCGTGAAAGCCATTTTCAACCTGATCTTGCACCCTCGCCGTTTGCGCTTTCATTCAGTGGTGCAGCATTTCGATTCGGTCGGCGTCCGCGCACTCGGCATTGTTGGCCTTATGAGCTTTCTGATCGGAATCGTGATCGCACAACAGGGGGCCGTCCAGTTGCGGCAATTCGGCGCGGAGGTCTGGACAGTCAATCTGATCGGACGACTGACACTGCGCGAACTGGGCGTGCTGATGACGGCGATCATGGTCGCAGGCCGTTCGGGATCGGCATTTGCTGCCCAGATCGGGACGATGAAAATCACCGAGGAAGTCGATGCCATGCGCACAATCGGCGTAGTCCCGGTCGAAGCACTGGTGATACCGCGGATCATTGCGACGGTCATCATGATGCCGCTGCTGGGGATTTATGCCTCGCTGGTCGCTATCGCTGGTGGCGGCCTGCTTTGCTGGGTGTCGCTGGATATCCCGCCTGCGACCTTCATTGAACGCATTCGCGAAGTGACACCAATCACCGATTTTTACGTCGGCATGGTCAAGGCGCCGGTGTTTGGCGCGATCATTGCGATGGCAGGATGTTTTCAGGGGATGCGCGTACACGGCAATTCAGAGGAGGTTGGTAGGAAGACCACCTCTGCGGTCGTTCAGGCAATCTTTCTTGTCATCGTTCTCGATGCCTTCTTCGCCGTATTCTTCACTGAGATTGGCTGGAATTGATGCCCGACGCCGCCCCCGTCATTTCCGTTCGCGGCCTGCGCACAGCCTTTGGTTCGCAGGTGATCCACGACAATCTCAACCTCGATGTTCGCCCGGGCGAAATACTAGGTGTTGTCGGAGGATCGGGGACAGGAAAGTCGGTTCTGATGCGCGCGATCATCGGCCTGCAAGAGCCCGAGGCTGGGGAAATTGAAGTGTTGGGCACGTCAATGCGCGGCAAGGAAGAGGATGAAGCGCTGGAGGTGCGCCGGCGCTGGGGCGTCATGTTCCAGGGAGGTGCGTTGTTTTCCACGCTCACCGTCGCGGAAAATGTGCAGGTGCCGCTGCGCGAATATTATCCAGATTTCAGCGATGCCTTGCTGGACGAGATTGCGCGGTACAAGATTTATCTCAGTGGCTTGCCGCCAGAGGCTGCGCATAAATATCCGTCCGAGCTATCGGGCGGTATGAAGAAGCGGGCAGGTTTGGCGCGGGCGCTCGCGATGGACCCCGAATTGCTGTTCCTTGATGAGCCCACCGCTGGCCTAGATCCGATTGGCGCATCTAAATTCGACGAGTTGACGAAGGAATTGCAGGAAACACTCAGCCTGACAGTGTTTCTGATCACACACGATCTTGATACGCTTTACGCCATTTGCGACCGCGTTGCCGTAATCGCCGATCAGAGGATCATCGCCATCGGCAAAATCGACGAATTGCTGGCAACCGATCACCCCTGGATTCGGGAATATTTCTCCGGCCCGCGGGGCCGTGCGGCAAAGCTGGGGCATCAACACAAATGATTGGCCGAAATAGCCAATGGACAAGCCCAGTTCAGGGAGGCCATAAGACGAGCGATGGAAACCCGTTCTAATTATGTGCTCGTGGGCGCGGTTACGCTGATCCTCCTGCTGGTTCTGGCAGGATTTACAGTGTGGCTTTCGCGTTTCAGCGACGGAAACAAAGTCGAGTATGACGTGTTTTTCCAGCAGTCAGTCAACGGCATTGCCAAAGGATCTGCGGTCACCTTTGCCGGTGTTCCCGTAGGTGAGGTGAGGGACATCAAGCTGTGGCGGCCTGATCCGGATTTTGTCCGTGTGCGCATTTCAATCAATTCTGATACGGCCATTTTGCAGGGTACCACCGCAACAATCAGCGGCGTGGGCTTCACAGGGGTGTCCGAAATCCAGCTCGACGGGGCGGTGAAGAATGCGCCGCCGATAGGATGCCCCAAGGAAAATCCCAGAAGCGCCTGCCCAGCTGGCCGGCCCGTCATTCCGACAAAGCCTGGCCCGTTGGGCGAGTTATTGAACAATGCTCCGCTGTTGATCGAAAGGCTGTCGACACTCACGGAACGCCTCAACACTGTGCTGTCTGACAAAAATCAGCAATCGATCGAGCAGATCTTGAACAATGTCGAATCGCTATCTGGATCGCTAGCGATGCAGGCGCCAGATCTTCAGGCAGCGATTGTAGAATCGCGAGCGACCCTCGCCAAGGCGGGTCAGGCCGCTGAACAACTGAGCGCATTGTCCGCTAACGCAAACAGCCTGCTCGATAGCGAAGGTCGCCCGATGTTGACCGAATTGCGCAAGACGCTGCGCTCCGCCAATGGCAGCCTCACTGCACTGGAAACCTCACTCAACAGCGCCAGCCCTGCACTCGAAACGCTGAACGCCCAGACGCTTCCGGAAATCAACCAATTGGCGCGCGATTTGCGGCGACTCTCGACATCACTGCAGTCGGTTACCGACCGGTTGGATCAGCAAGGCGTGGGGGGATTGATTTCAACCCCGAAACTTCCGGACTATGAACCGGGGAGAAGCAAATGATGACCGGACAGACAATGGGTTTTGCGTTGATCCGAAAGGCAATGTTGGTTGCTCCCCTTGTGCTGCTTTCGGGTTGTGTCAGCTTCGGGACTGACGCGCCGCCAACAATGCTGGTGCTGAAAGCCGATTCCGTCGTTTCCACCGGCAACGTGAAAAGCGGCGAAGTGAAAGATGCGCTGGTCATCATGGCGCCGGAAGCGCCAAGAAAGCTTGATACCAATCGGGTTGCCGTTCAAGTCGATGTCAGCAACATCGCCTACCTGAAAGACGCAATCTGGTCTGACAAACCCACCGTTTTGATACAACAGCTCGTCACGGAAACGCTGTCCGCCCGCAGCCCTCGATTGATATTGACCGAAAACGAATCTGCAGGCCGCGCCGACAGTTCTCTGTCCGGGCAGCTTTTGGAGTTCGGAATTGATGCTGCAACGATGGAGGCAGTAGCAAGCTTCGACGCAGTTCGCTCGAGCAGAGGAACCCCGATCATCAAGCGACGTTTTGAAGTGCGCGTTCCGGTCACCAAGGTCGATGCCCGTAACGCAGGGGTTGCATTGAACCAAGCCGCAAACCAGCTTGCGCTGGAAATTGCCGACTGGGTAATCGCTAACTGACAACCTTTGACGGCGCAAAGCCCGCTGGTGGCGGGCTTTCTGCAGACGAGACGGCGAGCACCTTAAACAAACCGCCCATTTCCGATGAGTCGACAAGCCGGTGCCGCGCGGCCCGCAACTCTTCTTCCCGATCAGGAACGGATCTGGCTAATGCCGCAGTGCGCGCATCAATACCCAGTGACACCAACCACTCGCCCTGCTGTACAGGACCGCTAACACGAAGCCCGCGTATCCTAGCAATGTTGGCGAGCTCGAGAAAATTGACATGCGCGGTCAGATCATGCTCGCCCGGATTTTCGAACGGATCGGCAAATTTGTGGCTTTTGACCGCCTGAAGCGTGTCTCCCAGTCCCGGCAAACTATAGCCATAATCGACTACCAGCATGGCTCCGCCCTGTACCGCCAATCGGCCCGACAGCTCATACATGATCCCACCGGCGTCAGGGCAGGTTTCATAGATGCTCGGGCTGGAGGTATTGCGGAAATCGGGAGGCACCAAATGATCCATCGGCTGGGAACCGGGCACTGCCGCAAACCTCTCTCCCCGGTCGCGGATGACTACCCGCTCACGCCATCCGGCATGTGTGCAAACCAGTTGTTGCACCGGCAACGCATCGAAAAATTCATTGGCGACAATAAAGAGCGGGCCGTCCTCTGGAAGGTCATCGAGCGAGGGTGCAAATTCGACACCGGCTATCTTTTCGGACTGCAGCGCGCGCAGCGCAGCGCTCTGCTCGACAAAAACCGGCGAAGGCTCAAAACCGAATGTGCGCGTTGTCCGCAGGGCATCGGCCGCTAGCGTCCCTCGCCCCGGGCCAAGTTCGACATAATAGGCCCGGCCCGGCTTGCCCCAGCGCAACCAGATATCAGCAAGCCATAGTCCAACCAGTTCGCCAAACATCTGGCTGATCTCGGGCGCAGTGATGAAATCGCCTTGCGCGCCGAACACATCGCCCCGGCCATAATAAGCGGCGTTGGCGACACGCATGAATTCCTGCACACTGATCGGGCCGCCACTTTCAATCTGGCGAGCCAATTGCGCTGCCAGATGGTTGGTTTCAGACGACACTGTTCGGTCCGGCAACAGGCTCAACCCGTTGCCGCCGACCGGCAGCAGTCAACACCAGATAAAGACCGACAATGATCATCGGCATGGTCAGGTACTGACCCATGCTAAGCCCGGTTTGTTCAACCAAATGTTGCAGATGGGCATCAGGTTCGCGGAAATACTCGATTACGAAGCGGGAGACACCGTAAATGAGCGCTGCAGACCCGAAAAGTAGGCCCGGCTTGTAACGTGCGTCAGTCTTCCAGAACATGAACCACAAAATGATCGCCATTAGCAGTCCTTCGGCACCTGCTTCATAAAGCTGGCTCGGATGGCGCGCCACATCGCCGCCATTGGGGAAGATCATCCCCCAACTGACGTCGGTAGGACGGCCCCACAATTCGCTGTTGGCGAAGTTCGCTAGGCGCACCAAGAACAGCCCGAAAGGAACGCAGCATGCGATATAATCGCACACGCGCAGGAAGGAGAGGTTGTTCGCGCGCGCCATCAACCAGATGGCAAACAGCGTACCGAGCGTACCGCCGTGCAACGACATGCCACCTTCCCATAGCTTCAACACCTCCAGCGGTGTTGCCAGCATTCCGGGCTGGTAAAAAAGCACATATCCGAGCCGCCCGCCTAGGATGATTCCGAGCGTTGCGTAGAGGATCATATCATCGGCATGCTGGCGCGACATCGGCGAACCAGGCTTGCGGATCAGCTTCAACAACAGCCAGTAACCCAGAAGGATGCCGAAGAGATACCCCAGCGAATACCATTTTATCTGAAAAAAACCGATGTCGAGCGCCACCGGGCCAATGCCCAGATCGGTATAGCGAAGATATTCGCCTGCAGACGCGGCGACAGATGCAATTATCAAGATATATCCCCTCTTGGATTTGCGTCCCTATATAGCCACATAGGCGGCATAAAAAAGAATAAAGGAGAGTCTGACATGCCCACTGCCCTAGACCAAGCCATTGATGCCACCGTAGCGCGGCTGATGGAGAATGATGGCCCCTTGTCGGTTACCCATGCCGAAAAATTCGGTCAGCAATTGCCCATGCTTGCAAAAGCCCCGGCCAATCTGCGTGACTATTTTCAAATGTTCTGCGCATTGAACGCCGACAAGGAATTTCTGGTCGATGGCGATATTCGCCTGACTTTTGCCGAAAGCCATAGCGCAGCGCGCGCGTTAGCCGGCGGCCTGGTTCAAGGCCATGGCCTGCAGGTAGGCGACAGGGTCGGCATAGCAGCCCGTAATTCAGCCAATTGGATCATCGCCTATATGGCCGTAATCATGGCGGGCGGCGTTGCGACGCTTCTCAACGGATGGTGGCAAGGTGGGGAACTGGCGGAAGGCATCCGTATGGTCGGATGCCGTTATGTGCTCACCGATGCGCAACGCGCCGCTCGTCTTGAAGGCGAGGACATTGGCGGCGCAGAACTGCTGCTGTTCGAGCATGACAAGCTGCCGCTTGAAGGGCTTTCAGTGCTGATGGAAAAAGGCGGCGATGCGAATACCGAATTGTCGGCGCTTGATCCACTCGACGCTGCGACCATCCTCTACACGTCGGGCTCTACCGGTCAGTCCAAGGGCGCATGGTCCGATCATCGTGCCGTTGTTCAAGGCGCAATGAGCTATGTGGGCCAGACGCTCGTCTTTTTTGAAATCATGACTGCGATGGGCAACGGCCCGACGATGCAGCCATCCACGCTGCTTAACGTACCACTCTTCCACGTTACTGCAGCTGTACCCGTGTTGCTGCAAAGCTTCGTTATCGGCCGCAAGCTAGTGATGATGCCCAAATGGGATGCGGAACATGCCATGCAACTCATAGAAAAGGAAAAAATCACCTATTTTGTCGGCGTGCCTTTGATGAGTATCGAAATCGCGACCCATCCGAACCGGTTGAAATATGACCTGACCTCTTGCACCGCATTTGCCGCCGGCGGCGCGCCGCGCCCCGTCGAGCATGTGAAGCGGATCAAGCAAGAGATGGAGTGGAGCTTCCCGCTGCTAGGCTATGGCCTTACCGAGACGAACGGTGTGGGCTGCGGCAACTTCACCGAAAACTATCTTGCCAAGCCCGACAGCACCGGCCCGGCAACCAAACCTCTTGTCGATCTGGCAATTCTTGACGATGCCGGTAACAAGATGCCGCAGGGTGAACGAGGCGAGGTTTGCCTTCGCACCATCGCAAACTTCAATGGTTATTGGGAAAATGAGGCAGCGACTACGGCGGCCTTTACATCCGATGGCTACTTTCGCACGGGGGACATCGGCTATCTGGACGAGGACGGCTACCTGTATATCGTCGACCGCAAGAAGGACATCATCATCCGTGGCGGCGAAAACATCAGCTGCCCTGAAGTCGAAGCAGCAGCCTACGAACATGCTGCGATTGCCGAACTCTCAGTGTTCGGCATTGCCGACGACCGTTATGGCGAGGTGCCGGGATTGGTCTATTTCACCAAAACGGGAATGGACCTTTCACCCGACGAACTGAAAGCATTTCTGCAAGCGAAACTCGCGCCGTTCAAAGTACCGGTCCATTTCTGGCGTGTACACGAACCGCTGCCGAGGCTTGGAACGCAAAAGATCGACCGCGTGACATTGCGCAGGGAATATAACGCGAAAGCGAAAGAGCTTGAATATTGAACCTTTCGCAACGGGTTGCCATCGACTAGATGGCAACCCATGAACGCTTCGGCCGGTATCAAAGTGCGTCAGCGCGACATTATCGACCGCAACTTGTTGGCCGAAACCGTTACCCATGCAATTGCTGCGGCCCCTGAAGCAGAGCGCCGCCCCCGATTTCTGGAATTACTGCAAGATGCCCTGCGCAGGGGCCGCGCAGAAATTGGAAGGCGCTTGATTGAAAAGCCTTCGCAGGGGCGCAGCTGCGCGCGCGATCAGGCATTTTTGATCGACCAGATCGTCCGCCTTGCCTTTGATTATGCAACGAAGATTGCATATCCTGTGGCAAATCCCTCTGCGGCGGAACGCATCGCTGTGGTGGCTGTTGGTGGTTATGGACGCGGGGAGATGGCTCCGCATAGCGACGTCGACATTGCTTTCGTGACGCCGTACAAACGCACACCATGGTCGGAACAGGTCGTCGAAGCCATTCTCTATCTGCTTTGGGATTTGGGCCTGAAGGTTGGCCAATCAAGCCGATCCATCGACGAGACCGTCAAAATGGCGCTCGAGGATCTCACAATCCGGACATCGCTTTTGGAGGGTCGCTTCGTGTGGGGCGACCGCGATGTATATGAGGAAGCCGCCGCGCGGTTCTGGAACGAGGTCGCCGCGAAGACGGGTGCCGACTTCGTAGCCAAGAAAATGGTCGAGCGCGACCTAAGGCACAAAAAGATGGGTGACAGCCGCTATGTCGTCGAACCCAATATCAAGGACGGAAAAGGCGGATTACGCGATCTGCATACGCTTTACTGGATTGGTAAATATGTACACCGGGTCCGTTCCCCGGCCGCATTGGTCGACGTCGGTCTGCTGACCGCGGCGGAATATCGGAAATTTGAAAAGGCGGAAAATTTCCTCTGGTCAGTTCGCTGTCAAATGCACGATATCGCCGGGCGCGCCGAAGACCGGCTGACCTTTGATCTGCAGCGCGAAGTGGCTGAACGTATGCGCTTCGCGTCGCGAAAGGGCCGCTCCGCTGTTGAGCGCTTTATGCAGCTCTATTTCCTGAATGCGAAAACGGTTGGCGATCTAACCGGACTTTTCCTTGCGCATCTTGACGAGACGCTCGCTCGCAGGGGTAGGCGTTTTGTCCCATCTTTCTCGCGCCGGCCGCGGAAGCTAAACGGTTTCGTTCTGGAACGCGGACGTCTTGCGTTGCCGGATGACGCGTTTTTTCAGGATGACCCGGTTCGACTGATCGAACTGTTTCATCTCGCCGATCAATATTCGTTAGAAATCCACCCGCAGGCGATGCGTATTGCCCGCCGCGATGCCCGGCTAATCGGACTCAAAGTACGCAATAGCGAACGGGCCAATCAGCTTTTTCTCGATATTCTGACGTCGCCGCGCAACCCTGAAGCTGTCCTGCGGTGGATGAACGAAGCCACGGTATTTGGTGCCTTTGTCCCCGATTTCGGTAGGGTCGTGGCGCAGATGCAATTCGACATGTATCATCACTATACGGTGGATGAACATTCGATCCGCGCCATCGGCTTACTCGCGGAAATCGAGCGCGGTGACCATAAAGCCGATCACCCGCTGTCGACGGCCATATTCAAACAGATTGTCAGCAGACGGGTCCTATATGCAGCAGTGCTTCTACACGACATCGCAAAGGGGCGAGGCGGCGATCACAGTATTCTGGGTGCGGATATCGCGCGACAGCTTTGTCCGCGGTTCGGCCTGACATCTGCGGAAACCGATACTGTCGCTTGGCTAGTGCGCCATCATCTGCTGATGTCTGCCACGGCATTCAAGCGCGACCTTTCGGACTTTAAGACCATATTGGATTTCGCGCAGACGGTGACATCAGCTGAACGGCTTCGACTGCTGCTCGTCTTAACCGTGGTCGATATCCGCGCCGTAGGTCCAGGCGTCTGGAACAGCTGGAAACGGCAGCTGTTGTCCGACCTATTCGAGGCAACCGAGGAAGTCCTCCGTCTGGGACACAAGCAGCGCGGCCGGGAAGAGCGGATCAATGCGAAAAAAGCTGCTCTCCGATCTGCCTTGCAGCTCTCTGATGAACGGTTCAACAAGTTGGCGCGCAGAATGCCAGAGGCTTATTGGATTGCTGAACCGGATGATATCATCGAGCGCAATATGCGGTTGCTGCTCTCCAATGACAGCGAACAGCTGGCGATTGATGCCTGCTATTACCCTGAGCGCGGCGCAACCCTGATAACGGTGCTAGCTGCAGACCATCCAGGCCTCTTCTACCGAATTGCGGGAGCGATTCATCTGGCAGGGGGCAGCATTATTGACGCGCGCATTCATACAAGTACCGATGGCCTCGCGGTCGATAATTTCCTTGTTCAGGATCCCTTGGGGCGGCCATTCCAGGAGGCAAGCCAGATTGAAAGGCTGCGCCATTCAATCGGCGACGCACTGGCCAACAAGGATAAGCTAACACCCCGTCTTATGGCGAAACCGATAGCGTTACGGCGTGCGGAGGCGTTTGAGATCGCCCCGTCAGTGCTGATCGATAATCGCGCATCGAACCGTTTTACGGTGATCGAAGTGTCGGCGGGCGACCGGCCGGCACTGCTCAACAATCTCGCGCTCGCACTTTTCCAGTCAAAGGTGACGCTGCACAGCGCACATATTGCGACTTATGGCGAACGTGCGGTGGATACATTTTATATCACTGACCTTTTCGGCGGTAAGATCGAAAACAAGGCTCGGCTGAAGACATTGGAAAACAAGCTTCTGGATGCAGCCACGGGAAAATAACTGGCAGACCATTGCGCGCAGACGGATCATAACAGCGGCATCGCTTCATCTGCAGATAAAAAAAGGGCCGGCAAAGCCGGCCCCTTCCTTATTCACTCAAGGTGAAGTGATTACATTCCCGAACCCGGGCCGTAGGTCACTTCAACGCGGCGGTTCTGCGCTTCGCGGACACCGTCAGCGGTATCAACAAGCGGCTTCGACTCGCCGAATGCTTCAGTTGCGATTACGCCACCGGGGACACCCTTCGATTCAAGATAGGCGCGAACCGTTGCGTTGCGGCGCTGCGACAGGCCGACATTGTAACGATCCGAACCCGACTTGTCGGCGTGACCGGCAAGCATGACGCGAGCGTTGCCGCAATTGGCATATTGTGCGACCGCGTTATCGAGGGTCGAAGCTGCGTCGGGACGCAGATTGGACTTATCCCAATCGAAGAACACGATGTACGGGCCAGTCTGGCAAACCGGCGGACGCGGCGGCGGCGGCGGCGGCGGCGGGGGTGGCGGCGGCGGCGGCGGCGGAGCTACAACCGGCGGCGGCGGCGGCGGAGCGGGCTCCGGCTCAGGTGCGCCACCAAAGTTGTAGACCAAGCTACCCATCAGCGAGTGCGAACGGAACTTCGTGCTGACATCGCGGCCAAGGCGATCGACAAGATCAACGCCAGCAGCATTGAAGAAGCGATACTTCAGACCCACGTCCCAGCTGTCGCTGAGCGGAGCACGAACGCCGGCAAGAGCCTGCCATGCAAAACCCGTATCCGAATCATCGAGCCATGCCGGAGCAGCAAAAACTTGATTGACGTCAACGCGGGCAACGCCTGCGCCACCGCCAACAAAGCCCTGCAGGCCATCATCGTCGCCGAAATCGAGCACGCCGTTGACCATGAAGCTCAGTGCATTGGCATCACCGCCGGTGTCATAGACACCGCCACGAGCGAGTGCAGCGCCGGCACCGCTCGGAATTGCCGAGAGCGCGCTGGCGAAGCTCTTGAGATCGGTTTCGCGATAGCCAACTTCAGCTTCAAGGCGGAAACCGCCAAAGTCATAGCCGACAACGCCACCAAAGTCATAACCGGTATCGGCGTTTCCGGTTGCATCGATCGGCGCAGCGCCGATGTTATAATCGAGGTCTTCAACAAGCATCGCACCGCCGTCGACTCCGACATACCATTGGCCATCACGGGCCATTGACGGTGTTGCCAGAGCGGTGGAAGCGAGTGCCAAGCCTATGGCTAACTTACGCATCAACTTTCCCCTTCTTCTTTCTTAGGAATGAAAATCGGTGATTAGTTCCTACCGATTCTATTGGCAGCATGCAAGCTAACTTTGGGGCTAAACTGTTGCTAAAATGTCGCCTTTCAAAAGATTCAGTCTGCTGCAACTGCTTGATTTTACCTCGTCCGGATAGGCGTAGCGCCATGGCTTCATGTCGTGCGCAATATCCCTGCATCGCTCAGCCTCGAGATCAATTCGCTCATGGCAGCCCGACATTCCGCGTCTACAACGGCGCCACCGGAAGGCGATGCTACAGTAGCGAAAGACACCCAACCTTGATCGGTATAATTGATCATGTACCCCCCTGGCCGATGCCAGACGCGCATTCCAAGTATAGGGGCAGTAAATCGCCAGGAACCACCCGTCCAATAGGCCAGATGGTCTTCTTTCCCGGCAAAACTATCCGAAGACGAATTGCCGACAAGCCAGCATTTGCCGGCATCGTTTATGGACAATGCAGGCGGAGCTGTCGCCACCCCCTCGACCAGCGGATGCAAGAGCGCATCCACAAGAACAAGTGCCTCATTATGCGTGATTTCCTTATGGGCCTGCGCAACTACAAGTTGCGGCAGCGCAAATCGATGCGTTTCCAATTCCATGATACTCCCGATCGAAAAAATGGCTCAGCGTCACAGGATTAATGTAAAGACATACGGCAGCTATCGGCCGAAATCTCCAAGCTGACGAAGGGCAATGTCCAGTTGGTCGCCAGGCCCGACCGGCCAGGCCGATAATGTGGCGGCGTCGATTTCCAGAGCTTCTTCTGTTGTTGTTGCGTTCAATAAAGTCTCGCTATCGCTAGATACCATGACCTCGAAGACAAGGCCGGATTCCGCCACTGGCATATCAACCCAGTCGAGCCAGCCTGGATCATGCCGTGCGCGCCAAACCCAATTGATCACGAGTGATCCATCGGACCGACTTTGGGCGCGACCATGCACCGGCGCGCAAGGCAAAACCGCCATGCCATCAACCTGCCGGGATGCTGTTACCGCCATATCATCGCCCATAGCTGTAGCCGCGATTTCAATAACATTTCCGATTGTAAGCGCCCGAAGTTCGGGAAAAGCGAGACTGTCGCGGTCGACGAAAACCGCCGCGCTTCCCGCCGGATGTGCCGTCGCAACGCCTATTTTCGCGCAATCGCGCAGCAGCATCCGCACTGCGTAGACGTCACCGCCCTGCGGTTCGATCGAGCCAACACGCATCAACTCGTCACCAATCATCACATAGGGCGCATCGGGATGCAGCGGAGTTCCGGCGTTGAATTCTGGCGGCGCAGCATTGGTATCGACCCTTATGCGCATCGTGCTCGCACGGTCGATCAACTGCGCGGGATGCGCGCCTATGGGCAGGAGTAGCTCTCCGATCGCTGCGGGCCGGACTACCGACCCCGCGTCGAGATAGGAATCGTCGATACGTTGCGAAATCGCTGCCCGTCGCCATCCAGCCTCAGTTCCGCCCGCCGCAACGGCGAGGATAGGGGCCGTTGCCGCTGTTGAACCCACCGACGGCAGTTCGATCAGCTTCAAAACCGTCTGCCCTGGCAAGAGGTCTGGCGGTGGCTGGTGCCTTCCGGGATCGATCGGTTGGGCCTGTGTGAAACGGGGGAAGGCCCAACGGGAGCAGTCCATGATTGCATAGCCTGCATGATGTTCAATGGCGCTGATACGAATGCTGGTCGATCCGACAGCTTGGCCGATCGATAGGGTCTTCGGCCCGATGGCCGGGGCAATATGCCGGCGATCCCGGCCCGCCTGACGCCGGGCTTGCAGGTTTCGGACAATCTGCCAGGCATCACTTGCCCGCAAAACGGCAGGTAAATCCAATTGATCTTCGGCAATGCCCTTTGGTGACCAACCGCCGCTTTGCACCCCGGCCTGATAGTCGCGATCCTGGTCGTAATAGCGCAAGGACAATGCAGATGGATGACCCCGCGGGCCTGCGCGACTGTCAGTGAAATTCCGTTCGGATTCCTCACCTTGAACCAACACCTCCCGGGTATCACCGTCAAAAATCATCTCGGGGTCAGGCGTAAACAGTTCGAGATTTTCGCCGTCGGGTCTTACCTGCGCTGCACTGGTTTCGATCAAGGTGGAAAGCGCCGTCCGGATATTGCTGCCCTGAAGGGCATATCCCGTGACCGCGTCTTCCGCCGTCCCCGACAGTACCCCTTCACTGGCCGTTGCGCAGATATCGGCCAGCAGTACCGATCCATCACGTTCGAATAACTCAAACGTCATTGACGGAATTCGATTGCCGAAATCGGCCAGTTGCAGATTTTCAAAAACCGCATAGCAGATATCACGATAAGCAGGGCTTTGCCCGCCGCCTTCAGCCGAAGCGATTAATGGATCTGGGACTTGATCCGCATACCCTGAATGGAAACGGAATCCCGTTTCAACCTTGAAATCACCCGCATCGCCGCGCAGCAGATTACCTTCCGCCCAAATGCGCCCCAAGCGGGCAACGGGGCGGCTGGAAAGTGCGATCGCAAGACTGACCGAATAGCTGTAATTCACGCTCGACGGCCTGCTCTTGCCGCCAGAAGTTGTGGTCCGCTTTTCGATTAGGTCCGTCGACCATATAACCGTTCCGGCAACACGCATTGCGCCGAAAATGGCTGGTAATTGCGTGCCATAGCTTGAGGTTTGGACAGCAAGTTCCTTGATACGCGGCCCTTCACTTCGCCTCGTTGCGCCAAAAAGTGCGGAATCTGCTCGCTGTCCGATCAGGCTGCCCACGAGACCGCCGACAGGCCCGGCAATCGCGCTGCCAATTGCGGTAAAAACCAAGGTTGCCATATCAAATCCTGCTTAGTCGCCAAAGAGATCGCAGCTGCCAAGGCAAAGGTCCGGGACGCAAGACGACGCGGCGGAGCGCAGCGTCAGAGTGAACCCAGCCGCCGAGCGCGGCGATCATGAAGTGAAGTTGCGACGGCGACGGCGACACTAAAGCGAGGTCGCCGGGTAGACGCTCGTCCGGGCAATCCAACTCGACAAGAGCCGTCCCTGCCAGGCTCTGACGAACGGTTTCAAGTTGCTCTCCCCTCAGGTGATAGGGCCGCATGACCATGCGGTCAGGCAGCAACGGCCCCAACGCGATCAATGCAAGGCCGACGCAATCAAGCCCAACCTTGCTCGTCTGACCGAAAAGGCGAAAAGGTGTACCAAGCTCAGCTAGGGCGCGGTTCGCAATCGCGCGCCGCGCGTCATCGATTTCCATCAAACACCAGGAAAGCGCGTAAGCAAGTCATTGCCCGGCAAATACGGTTCCCCACGAAAATTGACGGCATTGCCAAAACGTTCCGCGCAGGTGGAAAGACGTTTGTCGCAACCCTCATAAAGTTCGATCACAGCACCCGGTTCCGCAATTTCAGGGGGTGGTCTGTCAAGAATCAACGCAGTCGCCGTCGTGCCCAGAATGGAATGACGAAACCCGCAATTGGCGCCGCTTTGCCATCGCATTTCACCTTGGTCGAACTTTTCGAGATCGGCAGAAGCAAGCCCATTGATCACGACTTCCACATCTTCAATTGCCGATAGCAAAGCGCGATGGCGGAAGCGCTGGCCATTAAGGTCGCATTTCGCGTCGCAAAAATGCGCCCGGCATGTCGGGGAGGTAAATGGTGCAACAGGCGTGAGAAGCCGCGACGCTGGCCCGTCGACCTCGACTGAAAATCCGCTTGCATCAAACTCCACCGATCCCAGCCAGCCGGTTGCAAGCGGCCTGCGCCCCGCATTCACATGCGCCCAGTCGAACAGGAAGATTTCCAGCATGGCGCCATCCCATTTGCCGGCCCTCAGATCGTCGGCACGAATGGCATCCGAACTTAGCGCCCCTTTGAGATCAAGCCCACCATCTTCGAGCCCCGATCTTTCAGTAATGGAAGTTGGAACAAGCCCGGGGCTTGCGCGATATCGCAGCCCGTCCAGCATCACATCTTGGTCATGGGAGGTGAAACCGATCGTGACACCGTCGCTTCGCTCGAGCCGCCAGCCAAATGCCGAACTGGTAACCGGTCCCTCCAGCCATTGGTCCGCCATCAGCCTTCCTTAACCTCAACCAGCATCACCGATGGCATGGCTCCAGCACCGAAGGTTGCGCGGTTCACCTCAATGCGATCATCGACGAAGCGTACTGGAACATCGAAGCGGAAACCTGCAGTAATCACAGCGCCGGTTGCAGGCGGATCAGCAAAGATAATCTCACCCTTGTCGCCGAGCGCCCAGTTGGTCGAGGGTGAGCCATTAATTGCCACACTGATCGAACTGGGCCTTGGCCGCGTGATATGCCGCACCTGCTGATCTGGGCCGACACCATAAGATTTTACCAGTGGAAAGCGGGTGCGGATGCCATCTCCGATCGCCAATGGCTGGTCGAGCGGCGTTGGCTGACCGAGCATCCCGTTCGAGCTGTCGTCAAACGGATCAGAAAAACGAAATGCAATCGCGCTGCCGCGGCGCGCGCGGAAGAATTGGATCAATTCTGCAAGTTCGTCCTCGGATCGCACGCCCGGGGCAACATCGTATGACATGCGCGCATCCGACCAGTCGCTGTTGCGGCGCTCATGCCCTGATTTGGTTGTCACGATCTGAGTCGAAAATTCTGCGATAGCCTCTGCCTCACGACCGATTTCGACCGGAAACAAAATGTCCTCAAATGCCTGCATATCGTCCTCGCTTTCTTGGCCGATCCGGAAATGCGTGAAGCCGTCGCGTGCGATTTGCGGTAGCGCCCAGATATAGGTCTGCGCCGCACCGCGTCTGGCTGCGCCGGCGGCGGCGAATTCAATGTCGCGCCATTGCGCCCGATCCTGCGGCCTCAACACAAAGCCGGAAAAATAATGCTGCTCCTCTATCGGATAGCCCAGCCGCGCGGTCGCAAGCGCGACACCCCGTTCGGTCGCGCCATGATTTCCGGCGATGACCCAATCATAATCTTCAAGCTGCAACACGTCGAAAGCAGGCGCGGCCCAGCCGATCGGCACATTGGCGCGTTGCGCATCTGGCGCGAGGGGATCGAGCACTGTCGGCAAATAGACCAGTACATAGCTGGTGAAGGGCACAGATCCCGCTTCGTCCCTCACCGCCGCGACCAGCCCTGCTGTTGACGTGGCAAGCATTTCCCCCGCCTTATCCAGCATGGCCTGCTGTGCGGCCGACTTTGTCCCGCGAATATCGCTGATCGGGACGGAAAGCGGCCCGAAGGCGGCGGTTGCGGCGGCATCATAAAGGCAGATCCGATAATCGGTCGTGATCCACCACCATGGTTCGCCGACCTGGAACTTTACCGGCAAGCCTGCCAGTTTCTGAATATAACCAAAGGCGCGACCTATCGCCTGCAAATATTCCATCGCGCCAGCATGAGCGGGCGAAAGCAAGGTCGAAGGCGGCGACCAGCCCGTCAGCGCCGGATCGCCATTTGCAGCGCGCTGCTTCCAATCGTTCCAGCAATGGGCATCGAACAATTCGTAGCTGAGCGAGAATATCAGATCATAGCCATAGGCTTTTGCGCGGTTCGCAAAATCAATATGCCAGTTGCGGCAAGGAGTGTTTAGCGCCCCGCCGGCCAGGCTCACATAATGCCCCTCGCCCAGCGGTTCGAGCCGGAAATAATGGCTCATTCCGACATAGTGGTTGATCGTGTCCCGATATCCGAGCGCCTCTATCTGCCGCAGTAGGCGTTCCGGCGTCTGGTTGTAAGCATCGTCATATCCCGTCGCCATTTTCAGATCATGCTCGGGCAAAACGACATCGCCGGTATCGAGCATCACACCTGCACCGTCACAGCGGATCTGGTCCAGCTCAACCCAGCCTTCGGCACCGGCCGGAAAAACCGATCCCTCCGAAGAATAGCTGGGCGGCACCATCGAAATGAACATGCGATCAATATCGCCGGCAAACACCGGCTGCGCTTCATCCGGCAACAGGAAGCCGCCCTCAAGCGCGCTAAAATTCAGGTTGATTTCTGCATTCTCGGGCGTGCCCTGTGCATAATTCCACAAGCGGACGTACCAGCTCTTGGGCTCACCTTCAGCGGTGCGACCTTCGATCGTCAGAGTTGGCCCGTTAACAGCGTCAAGTGGCATCACCCCGCCAGAACGCCAGCGAAAGCGGAGTGTCAGCCGGCGATAATCACGCCTGGTTTCATAAGCGAGAAGGGGATGATCCCAGCGATCCTCACTGTCCCAGATCAGACCAGCCAGATCGTCGCTACGATAGAAAACGGTGTCCACGCGCAGCGATTCCGGGCCGGTCGTCACCACCGATGCCATCATCGGGCGAGGAAAATTCAGCGTCCAGAAACGCGGATCAAACCGCATCACCGGTCGGCTCGCTTGGCTCCGCCTTTTGTTGCACAACCAATAAGCCATGGGTCAATCACCGGCCTGCAGCAGAGCGTCACGAACAGCGCGGGCAACCTGACGGCCAGATCGCTGCAAGGCTTGCGGCGCGCTCATCCGGCCATTGTCCGAAACACGGATGGTGAGGTTTATCGCAGGCGCGCCGCTGCGACCGGAAGCAGTCTCGATCCTGCCGCTGCTGGTCGGCACGAACACTTCAGGCCCGTGCTCGCCAACACGGTAGGCGCGCCCTGGCGAAACTGGGCCGCCCGTCGCTCTGCCTGGCAGACCCAAGGCACCGCCAAGGATCGATCCGAGCGAGGACAGCAAGCCGCCGGACCCGCTTTGCCTGCCGCCGCCCGCCAGACTGTCGATCCCGCTGCGGATCGCCGCACCCGCGATTTCCGACAAGACGGACATCGCAACGCGGCGCAGGTCTTCAAAACCGAACCTGCCGCTTTGCAGGGCGCGCGTAAGGCTGCTTTCCAGCATGCGACCGGCCCGATCCAACCCATTTGCAAAAGGGCCATCCAGTTCAGCACGCATCGCCGCGACATCGCGTGCAAAACCTTGAGTGTCAGCGCGCACCGCGACAACCAATCTTTCGATCTCTTCATCCATCTGGAAACAGCTCCATCAATGTTTTGAGCATATCGCCGTCAGCGCCAGCTTCGATTGAAGGGCGGAATGCCTGCAACACTGTCGCCAGTTCGGCGGGTGTGGCATTCCAGAAATCATCGGGTCGCCACCCTAGAAGCAACGCGGACTGGCCGCTCAGTGTGAGTACTTTGGCAGAAAAGTGATCGCCGCTCTGAACTTCGGCCACGGCCCCGTGCCGCACCTCCACCTCACCGCCCTGCCAGAATCTGGCCGAGCAGAATTTTCAGCGCCGGCGTCACTTGCGACAGGCCGGCGGCAGCGATCATTTCACCAAAGGCATCACGATTGAGTTCTTCGGGTGCATCAAAGCGGCAATGCCATAACAGCGTTGCCATTTCCGAAAGGGTCAATTGCCCTGCAGCTGCCCGTTCAAGCAACGCGAACAACGGCCCCAATTCTTCTTCTGCCGCAACCAATGCTGCAAATGTCGGGCGCAGCAAAATTCCTGCAACCATCGCCTCGCCACGTGCGCGATTTGCGACACGGGTCATAATGTCGTCACCTGACCCGAGCTTTCAAGCGCGAGCGTGTAACTGCGTTCGCCATTGAAATCGCCAGCATAATCCAGACGCGCGACAAGGAATTTGCCGCGCATGCGTTCACCGCTTTCAAAGCTAAGTTCATAATCGTCGAGAACCCCGGACAAGGCATTGGTCTTTATGCGGTTTTCGGCCATCGAACCCGTAAACACCCCGGCACCGGAAACCGAAACTGAACGCACACCAGCGCCCGACAGCAATTCGCGCCAGGCACCCGATCCCTTGTTGGTGATCACCACGGCGTCGCCGTTAATGGTCAGCTGCGTCGTCCGCAGCCCGGCGATCGTCGCGTAAACGGGGGGCTCTGCTCCGTCGCCAACCTTCAGCAAGAAGGCACTTCCCTTTTCTGCGGGCATTATTACTGTCTCCTGTTCAAGACGACTCAATCTGGGGAGAGGAGGTCGCCATGCTTTTGATGATTATGGCTGGATCAGCCCTGATTGCTGCACCGCAGCCCGTGCAGCAAAATGCTGCCTCGCAGGCTTGCCTTGCCGCACCGGTCGCTGTGTCTTTTGAAATAAAGCCTGACGGCAAGGCGGCGGCTACAAAGCCTGCTTTACCGACGACCCGGCCGCAAAACCGCGATCCGGCACAGGCCCTTCCCGAATGCAGGGAAGAACCGGTCAAACGCCGCAAGCGCAAAAGCGATTATCCGTTGGCCTGATCGCAAAAGCCCGCCCGTTATGGCAGGCGAGGCCGGTCAGATTGCCAGCATGCGCACCCTATATTCGACCAAGGCGGCCCAGGCTGAGGCTGGATCGCGCGCAACCAATGAGCGCACGAACACACAGCTTGCAATTCGCCAGCCGGCAATGTCGCGCGGCAAAGCCGCAACCGCATCTTCGGCGTGGCCAGAAAGCTGGTGCAGCCGCGTCGCGGTCTCACCATCGTCCCAGATCGTCAGGCCGATACGGATTTCACGGCCCAAGGCGGTTTTCGTGCTCCAATCCGATGAAAGCCCTTCGCCAATTGAGACATAGGGAAACGCAGTGCGCGGTGGCGGGCCATCGAATATTCCGTTGAGTTCCTCGGCCAGCACGGGATGCGAACCTAGAGCCGCGACCAGTGCCGCCTGCAGGGCTTGGACAGCGTCAGTCATTTGCCGATATTCCTAAGCTCGATATCATTAATCATACGTATCTTCAGACGCTTTCCCGAAAGCTCAATGCCATCAGGGCGGGCCTTTACGACAACGCCCGGAGGCATGGGTTTGGCGGCAAGCCTGCGGATCGCCCGCATCAGCAATTTGTCCGCCAGTCTGTTGGCGGCGGACTGGAGCTTTGCAAACATCAGCGTTTCTCCTCACAGGTTAGCACCATGCGCGCAGGGTCACACGGATCGCTGACAACCCCGCGCACACCAAGGAAACGGCCGCGCCAGACAAGCCGTGTGCGAAGGTCGATACCCTCCCGCTTCCGCATGGTCACCTGCCAGCGCGGCATTGCGGACAGGCTGTCAGCTGCGGCCAGATCGGCCGGAATCAGCGGGCTTACCGCCGCCCAAGCCTGTCCGCCATAGGCATAGGCGCCAACAGCTGCGCCAAGCGCATCGCGGTTTCCAAGACGCTGTTCGATGGTGACACGTTCGCGCAACGTGCCTGCGAATTCGGGCATATCACCCTCCGATTTGGCGGAAAAAGAAAGCCGCAGCGCAGGGCTCTCGGCTGTTACGGACGATGTGGTTGCGCGCTTCAGGCCAGCCGCATCCGCCGCCATGGTCGCAGCAGCGAGCGGATGGCCGGCGGGGGGCCCTGATCGTCAGGTGCGTCGCGATGGGCATGCAGATGGGCAGCGATGCGCAGCACTGCGATGGAGACAGGCTCCGGCAAATCAGGCCAGCCAGGCGCCAGTCCGGCACGATAGTCGATATCGACCCGGCCGGCGCCGCCCGGATAGGGGATGCGGATCCAGCCATCCTGATGGCGGTTGATATCGACCTGATAGCTGCCATGCGCGAGCGTGAATGCCGCCCCCTCTGCAGGGATGCCAGTTACGCTGGAAATGATGCGCACGGGCGTTCCTGCCAGGCGCTGCCATGCAGTCGTCACGGGCAAGCGCTCTGTAACATCGCGCTCGATCAACAACTGGCCGAGATATCCTTCGGCGTAGACGACAGCTGCAGCCACCAGCGCCGCAACCGCGGTATCCTCTTCGTCATTTTCGACGCGCAAATAGGTTCGGGCCGCATCCACCGCATCAACGGTGAGCGCGACTGCTTGAGTCGTCAGCATGTGGTTTTCCTTATTGGTTTACCCCCCAGATGGAGGGGGCAATGCTAAATCACTCGAAAACCGAGCGCGGTGAGCCCGGCGCGCATCGTGACGGCCGATGCGGCAATTTCGCTGCGAAACTGCAGTTGGACTGTTCCACCGGTCGCGCCGGCCTGGACGATCCAGCGGCCCGAAATGGGTATATTGGTGGCTGCAGCACGCACCCCGCTCGTCACCCCTACAGAGGCACCGGCCGCAATCTGTTCGACCGGACTTAAGGCGGTCAGTGAGATTGCATGTTGGGCAAGGCCCGCCACCCCAGCACCCGCAGGCAGCGCGAGCGCAAGCGCGATCCCCGTTGTTGTCGCTGCCGATTGAAATGCACCGACCAGTTCGACGATATAGGTCGTATTTGGCGCGGCGATGAACGACAGGCCGGTCACCGATGCCAGCGTTATGGTTGAATTGGCCACATCCGCAGACAGTTTCAACCACGTCCAGGGATCGGAACTGCCCTCCCCCTGCTTTGCAGTCGCCTGATGCGCATTGGCCGCTGTGCCGACGGTAAGTCGGGCCTCATCGGTGATGAGATAGACCTCTCCGGCACGAAGCTGGCTTGCCGCTGCAGCGGCGTTGATCTGCGCGCGTGTGCCACGCTTATGCGCTAGACTGGGCACAACCATTCTCCTTTGTCGATGCTATCATCTACGCCCGCATGGACGGGCGGACGGGTGAGAAACTGGCAGGGCCTGGGAAATCAGAATGTGCCGCAATCGACATCGCCTACGGCCAGCGTCACGAAACCGTTGCCGGCATCCTTGGTCCACGCCATCGAGACATTCATGCGCACAACGCCATCGGTACCGTTGGTCCCCCAGATGTATCCGGCGGTGCCGCCAGCGGCGACCGCAACCCTTTCATCAAGATCTGACGCCGGAATGTTCAGCGCGGCACGAAAGGCATTGACGCTGATCTTCCCTTCCTTCTGACCGATTGCAGATGCATCATGCAGAATCAGAAAGTCGGCCGCACCGTCGACTGCCGCAACGGTTGTCAGATCATCAATCGCAGGAACCACTGGCAAGCGGGTAGTTGCGCCTGTCGAAACATGTAACGTGCCGCGGTCAGTGGTGAAATGGGGTTCGCCGGCAAGCATCGCCGCCGATGGCAAATTGGCCTTGAGGCCGCGTTTGAGCTGTATTCTGGGCATGTAGGTTCCTTATGCGAAGTCCCTTCCGCGATTGGTGGAAAGGACGGTCAGGCGAATGTTCCGCCGTCGATGATGTCGGGTAGCGGCCCTGCTGGCCCTTGCGGTCCCGGCACGCCGGGCGGGCCAATCAAAGTGGCGACTGGTAACGGTGGGGTCACCACCGCGCGCTCCGCCATCGCCTGATCAGGTCCGCGCCAGCGCAGGACAAGGGCCGGGTCAGGCTGCCGCCAGCGAAGCGCGATCATGACGACACCGATTGCTTGAGGCGGATCGCAACGCTTGAGGTCACGATCACCCCGCCGCCTACCTCCAGTCGTGCATCGGCAACATAGGCGCCGGGTGCCAGACTGGCCGACACAGGTGCTGCGACGGTAAGCGTCCAGCCGGGCGGAATGGTGCCTGCTGCCGGGCGCGGGGTAATCGCGAAACTGGCGGCGACCGAAGCGCTGGCCGGGGCTTCACTGCGCCCCGGCGGAACGGCCTTCATCGCTGCGATGATCGCGGTAACTTGGGCGGGATCGCCTGTAACCGCGTCCAGTGCCAGGCTGATGGTTTCGCCACGTTGGAAGGTGTAAGGGGTCATGATATGCTCCTGTGCCCCCTCCCACTTGCGGGAGGGGTTAGGGGAGGGTCCGAGATTTTCGCACCGGGGACAGACCCTCCCCCGGCTTCTCCCGCAAGCGGGAGAGGCGAGTTACGAAACTGAGACCCTTAACAGCTTGATCGCCTCACTGTTCGAAACCGCCCCGCCCAGCCGCTTGGTCGCGTAGAAATTGACATAGGGCTTGTTCGAGTAAGGATCGCGCAGGATGTTCGTCTCGCTGCGTTCCGCGATCAGATATCCGGCCTTGAAATTGCCAAAGGCAATCGGCGTGCTGTTAGCGGCGATATCGGGCATATCCTCGCTTTCGATCACTGGATAGCCGAGCAGCGTATCAGGCTGGCCGGTCACAAGGCCCGGCGTCCAGATGAAAGCACCGTCGGCGGTCTTGAACTTGCGGATCGTTGCCAGCGTGGTTGAATTCATCACCCACACCGCGCCCTGCCGATAAGGCGCACGTAGTGCATGGACGAGATCGAGCAGCTTGTTTTCCGGATTGGTCGACGGAAGCGCTGCAGCAGCGCCCGTCGGCACATATTGCAATTGGCCAAAGGATCGCGTCGCATCGCCTGCAATGGCAGAAGTGTAAGTGAGGAAGCCTCTCGGCTTGTCAACGCCGTCGCCATTAACGAACGCGGTGCCCTCGGCCTTGGCGAATTGCGTGGCAATTTCATCCGCCAGCCAGGCTTCGACATCAAATTGCGCATCGTCGAGCATAGCCTGCGTCGCTGCCGGATTGGCATAAAGTTCGCCAAAGCTGGGCACGATTTCGTTGAATGTCGGCGTGTTGGTGGTTGGCCGTGCTGCCACTTCGGAGGCCTAGCCCGACGCCACACCATTGGTCGTCACCAGCTTGCGATAGCCGGCCGACCCGACGCGCACGACATTGGCGACGCTGCGAATGGGCGATGCTGCCTTAAGGGTCTTGTCGATAATCTCGTCAATCTCCCGCGGCACGGCAAAGCCGCCATCAGCAGCCACATTGCCCGCAAAGCTTTTCAGTTCGACCTCACGACCAAGACGCAGAAAACCGTCAACAAAGGCCGCCCGTGCAGGATCGGCAATAGTCGCGCCCGAAAGCGGCGGACGCACCACGGCCGGCGCAATCGCCGCCGCATCAAATGCCGCCTCAAGCGGGTCGGCTTTCACTTCATAATCCATCTGTTTCTCCTTGGATGAATCCGCCGCCCGCTTGCGGGAGGGGGGATGTCTTGAGCACCCGCGCAAGCGGCTGCATGGGATGGTTGACGATCGAAACCTCGATCAGGTCGAGGTCGGTAAGCTCGCGATATGTTCCATTCGCCTTTTTTACTGTCCCGGCGGCGCGCACGCGGTAGCCGAAGGAAAGCCCCGCCCCGTCTGCGACGGGTGGTGCGTCTGCATCCATCGTGGCGACGACGCGAAGGCCGCGATCATCTTCTTCAAGCCGTTCGATAAAACCGATCCGTCGGGCCCGATCATGCTGCCAGAGCAACGGCAGCCCAGCCTTGGCGGCGTGCCCGAACGCTCCCTTGCGCACTATATCGCCGCCCCGGTCGGGATGATCGAAAATGGCGGCATAGCCAGCGAAGCGGCGTGGCTGCAGGTCGCCGACATTCATTTGATCACCAGCGTGCCTAAGCCCAGCTTCACCGCCAGCCCGATCAGCAACACGGCCAAACAGCCGCGCACCAGCCATTCAATCACTGCCTTTCGGGCAGAGCGTTTGGCGTCGCGCCAGGCGGAGAGCAGTTCTCGCAGGTCGGCCATGTCCTTTGCCGCGCTTTCATCGGCAAGGCCCAGATGCGCAAGGGCACGGACTGCACCTTGTTACGATGCCTTTTCCAGCAACAACAAGGTTTCGGTTTCAACGGTCATCAGGATATCCCCACAATTGAGCGCTTCTCATCAGGCGTCAGAAAATCCGCTGCACTGACCTGTGCCCACAGCCTCTCGCGATCTTCGCTTAGTGCCGCCACTTGGTCGGCATTGACCTTTAGGCTGAGCTCCGGAAACCAGGGCCGCAACCCTTCGGACAGCGCGTCCAAAATCTTGCCTGCCAGCGGCAGGATCGCCTGCCGCCACAAGGCCTTGTTCGCCTCCCGATAATTGGCATAGGTCGCATCGCCCGGCAGGCCGAGAAGCATTGGCGGCACACCAAAGGCCAGCGCGATTTCGCGGGCTGCCGCCGCTTTCAGCGTGGCAAAATCCATGTCGGCGGGCGACAGCGATAGCGGCTGCCATTTGAGGCCACCTTCGAGCAGCATCGGCCTGCCAGCATTGGACTGACCCGAAAATTGCGTCGCCAGTTCCTCGCGCAGTCGATCAAATTGTTCGCTAGAAAGCGCCTCTGACGCCTCATGCACCAGCGCGCCCGACGGCCGCGCCGCATTGTCGAGCAGCGCCTTGTTCCGGCTTGTCGAGGCATTGTGGATCGCAATCGCGCCGGACGCGGCCCCGAGGCAGCCCAGCCCATAATGGTCATCCAATGGGTGGTGGCTGCGGATATGGATCAGCTCGTTCGATGCCAGCCGTGTGACTGCCTCCCCCGCTTTGTAGCGAAAGGCCGCAGGCCAACCATGCGAGTCAGCCTCGATCGAAACCCGCTCGGGACGAAGCGCATAAAGTTCAGCCAATGCACCATCGGGCGCGCTGAGCAATTGCACATAACCATTGCCGTGCAGCAACAGTTGCGCGGCCAATGTTTCAAGGAGCGACTGACCGCCGCTGGTTGTCTGGATCAGTGCGAGCGCGGCCTCATCCGATGTCGAAAGCGGAACCGAGGCCACCCCTTCGGCGACAAGCCGCACCGCGCGCTGCGCCACGACATTGTTGAGATAGCCCTCACGCAATTGCGCCTCATAGGATCGTGGCCATTCGCCCAACGCCCCACCCGCAAAGGCGCGCATCAACGAGACATGCGTTTTGGCCGGACGCAGCACCCCGCGCCCGGCCGATTTCCAGCCGAATAGTTTCATTCCAAACCTTCCAAAAAATAAACTGTCACCCCCGACTTGATCGGGGGTCCATGGTCTGAGGCATCGGTCTAAACCTCCATGCCAGACAATGGCTTCCCGCTTTCACCGGAATGCCACGTGATGGACTAAAGTACCCGCACCCGCGGCCCATTGCGGCTTTTGCTGAGCATCAATTCACTCATCGCCCAGACAAGGGCATCTGCGCGGTCGGGCGACCGGCCGGGCCCTTCATATCGGCCGCCCGAAATCAGGCCGCACAGTTCGTCTTCAAGGTCGGGAAAGCAGCCTGCATGAAAGGCCTTACCTGCCTCATAAAGCGCGGCGACCGGTTCGGCACGGGCAACCTTGCCCCGTGATGCCGAGACTTTCTTCACCGGCATCGCCACATCGGCGGCACGCAAGGTGGAAACCACCATATCGCCGCCATTATTCGCCTCTGCCACCACTCGATCGGCGCCCCAGGCAAGTGCGGCCGCGGCGACCGCGCGCGCCCAGCCTTCCGGTGACCGGCCCTTCACACTGTGATCGGCAAGCACATAAGCCTTGCCGTCTGCCCCCCTGCCCACGGCGATGATCCCGCATGCGTCACCGCCAGCACTGGCGGGCGGATCGACACCGATGACCACACGACGCATTTCCGGCGCGGCGCGCTGGCGGCACCGTTCGATAAAATCCCTTGTCCAAAGCGCGTCTTCGGCATCCTCCAGATACTCGCCGAGCAATTCCTGCCGCCCGATCCGGGAACTGCCGTAAATTTCCTGCATCGATGCCCGAAAATTGTCGGGCAGATTTGACCGGTTGGCGGCCATGGCGCCCCGGGTGATCGTGACACCGTTTTCCTGCAGCAACCGGCGAACCAGGGCGACCGAGCGCGGCGTTGTGGTCGCCACGATGCGCGGATTTTCACCCAACCGCATCGTCATCATCAGATTATCCCAAGCATCGATCCCCTTGTCCCATTTGGCGATCTCGTCTGCCCAAGCCAGATGATGTTCAGGACCGCGCATTGCCTCCGGTTCAGACGCTGCAAAAACATGGGCAATGGCACCGTTCGGCCAAACAAGGCGTTTCAGCGATGGCTCCCAAGTCGGTCGATCCTCATCCGGCGCGATGGCAAGCAGTCCGCTCTCGCCTTCTACCATGATCGTGCGCGCTTCATGCAAGGTTGCCGCAACCAGCGCGATCCGCAGACTGCCGTCTGCCTCCGCGGCGGCGCGGATATATTCTGCGGCCATGCGGGTTTTTCCAAAACCGCGCCCGGCCATGACAAACCAGGTACGCCAATCGTCCTGCGGAGGAAGCTGATCGGCGCGCGCCCAGAAACGCCAGCGATATTCATATTCCCAAAGCGTTTCCTGCTTTTGCCCTTTCATCCATGCCAGCCGCTGTTCAAGCGGTAGGCTCGCGATTTGTTCGGCCTCACTGTTCGGGCCGCAGTTCATCGGTCAACCTTTTGTGCATGGCGGCAAAGCGCGCCTCAAGCCGCGCCTGTACCGATTTCGGATCGCGCGAACGCGATGGAAGCTGTGCCTGCGGGGTGCCGCGAACCGTTGCCTTATGGGCTGCGTGCAAGGCCATGCCGATCCGCGTCTTCAGCTGCTTTTGCTTCAGCGTGCTGTCCTTCAAATTGGAAGCAGGCGGTGCAAGTGCCTCTGCCAGAAGATTTGCTTCGAGCCGGGCATAGCCCTCTGTCAATGCTGCGAGCCATTTTTCACAAAAGTCTGGCGACTTGCGCCGCAGATCATATACCGGCCCGGTACTGACCCCGGCGGCACGTGCTGACGCAGAAACATTCGCCGTTTGTGCAAGCTGAGCCAGAAACATCCTTTGCGCGGCAGGCGGAAAGGCCCGTGCCCTTGCCTGCCCCATCTTTCCAAGAGCCATCCGCCAATCCTTTCACGCAACAAAAAGGGCCGGCGGCAGCTCCCCCAAATGGAAGACCGCCCCGGCCCGAATCACATTTTCCCAATATCGCAATATTTGCCATATTGGCGTTACAATGTCAATATAAAAATTCCTATTTGGTTATATTCAGGCGAAAATGAGGTTAATCCAAGCCAAGCATCCGCCGTTCTTTTCCAATGCCGGCTGCGAAACTGGCGCGCCCAAGGATAGCAGCCAGATAGGCGCTCAACTTCGGATAGGCCGCGGCATCGGGCACCACACCACAATGTGCAGCGTTGACGCAGGTCCCGGCGACGGAAATGTCAGCAAGGGTAATCCGGTCGGCGACAAGAAAATTGGACGCAGGGATGACGCCCTCCAGATAGCCATAAATTGGCAGCAGTTCGGCCTCGCCCTGTTTGGCCGCTTCCTCATCACCATCCTTACCCATGAATTTGGGAGCGACGATGCGGTTGAAGAAAATCTTGCCGCCTGCCGGGGCAAGGATCGTATCGGCAAATTCATCGAACCAGATGGTCCGCGCCCGATCTGCGGGGTCAGCAGGGATTAAAGCGGGCTCGGGAAATTTCGCCTCCAGATAGGTGACGATAGCACTTGAATCCGAGATGCGGAAATCGCCATCGGCAAAACCCGGCATCTTACGAAACGGGCTGCACGCCAGGAAATCCGGGTTGGGATCACCAAGCCCGACAGCCACCTTTTCCAGCTCGACACCCTTTTCTGCGGCAAAGGCCGAAACCTTGCGGACAAAGGGAGACAGAGGGGCTCCATACAGAATCATGCGATATATCCTTTCAATGCGTTTGGCCCTGTCTGCCATATAAGTTTCGTATTGCAACTGATAATCCGCAATCATCGCTGACTGACGTGCGCAGAAAAAGCACGAGAGGAAGAAGGATCTGATGCCACCACATGGAATTACATTGCCCCAATTAATATCCTATTTGGTTATATCGCCTCCACACTTGCCTGTTTTCCCGGTTCGGCTAAGCAGTCTCCGGGAAACAGGAAAATTTATGCTGCAGAAATTATATGATTGGATGGTCGACAAGGCCGCGCATCCGCACGCCGAACGCTGGCTGTTCTTTTTTTCCTTCGTGGAATCGAGCTTTTTCCCCATCCCGCCGCACCCACTGCTCGGACTGATGTGCCTTGCCCGGCCAGACCGGGCGATCCGTTACGGCATCATCTGCACGCTTGCCTCAGTGCTCGGCGGATTATTTGGTTATGCTATCGGATATTTCGCCTATCAGACCATAGGCATCGCGCTATTAAAGGCGATCGGCTTGTGGGACCATTTCCCAGCCGCCGCCTGTTATCTTCGGGATTATGGTGCGGAGATCATCCTGATCAAGGGGGCAACGCCCATACCGTTCAAGCTGCTTACGCTTACCGCAGGGTTCATTCACATGCCGCTGTTCGACTTTCTCTGGTCGAGCATCCTAAGTCGCGGTTTCCAGTTCATTCTGGTCGGCGTGCTGTTCTGGAAATTTGGCGCGCCGATCAAAGCGTTTATCGACCGTTACCTCGCATGGGTCTCCGCCGGTTTCCTTGTCCTTGTCGCCAGTGGCATCCTCGCCATATCGCTTATCGGCGGCGGCGGAGAGAAGGCCGGAGACAAATGCTCGGGCGTTACCACCATAGAGCAGGTGTTCGAGCGGAGTTGACCGCACCAGCGTGCCGTTCAAGTCGCGAAAATCTGGCTGTCGTCGCCAAAAGCCTTGAATTCGAGCGCGTTTCCGCTGGGATCGGTGAAGAACATCGTCGCCTGTTCGCCAACCTGCCCCTTGAAGCGGACGTGGGGCTCAATGCCGAAAGCAATGCCTGCCGCTTTCAGCCGCCCCGCCAAGTCTTCCCATTGCGGCATGGTCAGGACAACCCCGAAATGCGGTACCGGCACATCATGGCCGTCCACGGAATTATGCACCGGCCGCGGCTCCATGGCAGGGTCAAGATGCGCCACAATCTGGTGGCCATAAAGGTCGAAGTCTATCCAGTGATCGGATGAACGCCCTTCGCGGCAGCCGAGCAAATTGCTGTAAAAGCTGCGCGCAGCGGCCAGATCATGAACGGGAAAGGCAAGATGAAAAGGGCGCAGGCTCATTGGGTGGTTTCCGGCTTTGGCAATGGTTGATCAGCGGCGAGATCGGCCGCCATGCGCTGCTGGCATTGTTCGATCCGGGAGGCAAGCCAGCGCGCATCAGCGGTTCGGGTCATCTCCGCCTGCCAATCAGTTACCGATTGCTGGATCGCCATGGCAACCAGTTCACGTGGCTGACCGCTTTCGTTCATGACCCGCTGGCCTACAATTCCGGCCCAGCGCTTGCCGGTTTCGCGGACATCGGGATAGTCCGCCGCATAGGGCGCACCGCGCCGCTGCAGGTCGGCAACCAACCCCAACAGGGCCACACAGCCGATGTCTTGCCTATGCACCTCGGTCATAGGTGTCGCCGGGGTCATAGGCCCAAGTGGGGCCGGCGGGGCAGCCGCTGCGAGGACGAGTAGCAGGATCGGGACGTTCATGGGCGCAACTGCTAGCAGCGAGCGTCTGAACAGCAAGCAACAAAATCGGCACGAACTGTCGATTGCATTTGCACCATCAGATCGCCATGTCCGCAGACGATGAATAAAGCGCTGGCATTGGTAGAGCGACGGGGCGGCTGGGCGCTGCTGGTCATGGGCGGAATTTCGGCGACGGGGTTTGCACCGCTTAATCTCTGGCCGCTGACATTGCTCAGCCTCATGTTGCTGATGCATCTCGTTGCGCGTGCAGATAGCGGGCGACGTGCCTTCTGGCTGGGCTGGCTGTTCGGGCTGGGCCATTTCACCATAGGCAACAACTGGATCGCCACGGCCTTCACCTATCAGGCAAACATGCCCGCATGGCTTGGCTGGCTCGCTGTGCCATTGCTGGCGCTGTATCTGGCGCTCTATCCCGGACTGGCAGCTTGGGGTGCGTGGCGGATCACGAAGATCGTGGCGCCTACACAGACTAGCTCCGCCGGAACGCCCTTAATCCTAGCTTTTGCGGGCTGTTGGATCATCGCCGAGTGGCTTCGCAGTTGGGTTTTTACCGGCTTCGCCTGGAACCCGATCGCCGCCGCATGGGTTGATACGCTGTTCGCGCAATTCTGGCTGCCGACGTTCGGCACTTACGGTTTCTCGGGCATTTTCGTTCTGGCCGCTGGCCTGTTGCTGATGGGCTTTACCGCAATGGGACGGGGGTTGCGTTCGGGCGCGCCGCTCCAATCGGGCAGTATCGTCGGCATCGGCTTCATCGCGATTTTCGCGCTGCCGTTGCTCGGTGCAGCATTATTTCCAAACCTTTTGTTGCCCGCACCGAAAGACGCGCCGCCGACTTCGCCAACTTCGCTGACCATCGTGCAGCCAAACATTAGCCAGATCGACAAGTATAAGCCTGGCTATGACGCGGTGAATTTTCAGCGGCTTGCAGAGAGCAGCCTGCCGCAACAGCCGCGCCCGCGCCTCATTCTCTGGCCCGAAGCTGCCATCCCCTGGCGGTTGGAGGAAGGCTATCCCTTCCGCTTTTATCAGTTCCAGCCGGGCGAAAGCGCGGTCGGAGCGCGGACGATGTTGTCGCAATTGATGAACCCGGCCGACATTCTGCTGACCGGCGCTGACCGCCTGGAATTTGACAGCAAGGGCCAGCTCGTCGGCGCGCGCAATAGCGTGCATGTAATTACAGGCACCGGCAATTTGCTCGGTCATTATGACAAGGCTCATCTTGTCCCCTTTGGCGAATATCTGGCGCTGCGCTGGCTGCTTGAACCGCTGGGTGCAACCCGGCTAGTGCCCGGCACGATCGACTTCTGGTCCGGTCCTGGACCGCGCACGCTCGACCTGCCGTTCGACGGCAGGCGGGTGAAGGTCGGCATGCAGATCTGCTATGAAATGATCTTTTCGGGCAAGGTGACCGATCACGCCAACCGCCCCGACTTCATCTTCAATCCATCGAATGACGCATGGTTCGGACATTGGGGCCCGCCGCAACATCTGGCGCAAGCGCGGCTGCGTGCAATTGAGGAGGGACTGCCCGTCGTCCGTTCGACGCCGACTGGGATTAGTGCGGTGATCGATGCTGATGGCCGGATCGTCAAAAGCCTGCCGCCGGGCATCGCCGGCCGGATCGACGCGCAGCTTCCATTGGCAAAATCGCCGACACTATTCGCGAGCTTCGGCAATATCCTGCCGCTCGGCTTTGCATTGCTGTTACTGGTCTGCGCGCTGTTGCCACTTGCGAGGACGCGCCTTTCGCGCTAGGGCGATCAAACGATATAAAGATTTCTTTATACGCAGATACAGCAACTCGAACTGGAACAACCATGCGTAACTCTTTCCTCTTTACCTCTGAATCCGTTTCCGAAGGCCATCCTGACAAGGTTGCCGACCAGATCAGTGACACGATTGTCGACCTCTTCCTCTCCAAAGATCCCGAAGCACGCATCGCCTGCGAAACGCTAACCACGACACAGCTTGTCGTCCTGGCCGGAGAAATCCGTTGCAAGGGCGTATACGAAAACGGCGCATGGGCCCCCGGCGCCAAGGAAGAAATCGAGGCCGCAGTGCGCGCCACGGTGAAGGATATTGGCTATGAACAGTCGGGCTTTCACTGGGAGAGTTTCCGCTTTGAAAACAATCTCCACGGCCAGTCGGCACATATTGCGCAGGGCGTTGATGCTGGCGAAAATAAAGATGAGGGTGCAGGCGACCAGGGCATCATGTTCGGCTATGCGTCGGACGAAACCCCTGACCTGATGCCGGCGACGCTCGATTACAGCCACAAGATTCTTGAGCGCATGGCTGCCGATCGCAAGTCTGGAGCGGCACCGTTCCTCGAACCCGACGCGAAAAGCCAGGTCACGCTGCGCTATGCCAATGAACGCCCTGTAGAGGCGACCGCTATCGTGGTATCAACCCAGCATGCACCCGGCTATTTCTGGCACGGCGGCGAAGGCGATGAGGCTAAGTACAATCAGCTTCGCGATTATGTGAAGGGCGTGATTGCCGATGTGCTTCCTGCCGAATTGCTGACGGCCAACACGGTCTATCACATCAACCCTACCGGCCGTTTCGAAATCGGCGGTCCCGATGGCGATGCCGGTCTTACCGGCCGCAAGATCATCGTCGACACTTATGGCGGGGCAGCCCCGCATGGCGGCGGCGCGTTCAGCGGCAAGGATCCGACCAAGGTCGACCGCTCGGCCGCTTATATCACCCGCTATCTGGCGAAGAATATCGTCGCCGCCGGCCTTGCCCGGCGTTGCACGATCCAGCTTTCCTATGCGATTGGCGTCGCCGAGCCGCTGTCGGTCTATGTCGACCTGCACGGCACCGGCACCGTTGACGAAGGCAAACTGGAGGCTGCGATCCCCGCGCTCGTGCGCCTGACGCCCAAGGGAATTCGCACCCATCTGGGCCTTAACAAGCCGATCTATCGCAAGACCGCCGCCTATGGCCATTTCGGTCGTCAGGCTGGAGGCGATGCCTTCCCCTGGGAACGCACCGACCTTGCCGACAAACTGAAGGCTGCGCTGGCGTAAACCAGCCGGACGGCCTCACAGCCAAAAACACAAACAGAAAATTGAAAAAGGCAGTGCCCGCGCGCTGCCTTTTTCTGCAAAAGTCTTGCGCAAGGAACGCAAGCGATTATCGGCACCCGGATGACAGCCCATAAACCCGGAGACCCCACGACCCTCAACCGCCTATACGGGCGGTCAAAGGGCAAGAAGCTGCGCGCGCACCAGCAGGAATTGATCGACAATCTGCTGCCGCAGATCGCCGTACCCGACGAAGGCACCGTCACAGCCGAAAACTTGTTCGGATATGAGCGGCCACTACATTTTGAAATCGGCTTCGGCGGCGGCGAACATATGGCCTATCGCGCCGACATGCTGCCAGACCATGGCTTTATCGGGTGCGAGCCCTTTGAAAATGGCGTGGCGCAAGCGCTGAGCCAGATCGAAAACTATAACGACTTTGGGCCGCTGCCCAATATCCGCATTCATATGGGCGACGCACTTGAAGTGCTGGCGCGCATCCCCGATGGCGCACTCAGCTTTGTCTATCTGCTGCATCCCGACCCTTGGCCAAAGGCGAGGCACGCCAAACGTCGGATGATGAATGACGGGCCGGTCAAACTGATCGCCTCGAAATTGCGGCCCGGCGGAGAATTTCGCTTTGGCACCGATCATGCCATCTATCTGCGCCATGCACTGATGGTGATGCAAAGACATAGGCACCAGTTTGACTGGCTATGCGAAAAATCCACGGATTTCCGGGTCCGCCCAGGCGGCTGGCCAGAAACACGTTACGAAGCCAAGGCCCGAAACGTCTATGGCCATGAAGTCTGGTATTTCCGCTATCGCCGCAAAGAGTGATTAGCGGCCAACGGCAACTTCAACCTTGTCGACCCATTCGGGGAAAAAGCGGGGCGCCCGTCTCGACCAACCTGGTGCAGTGGCGACAGCTTCGCTGATCGACTGCAGCAATTTCTTGCGCCGTTCAGGCTGCAGATGCGGCATCGATGCTGCTGCGCAAAAGACTGCCGGCAACCATGGACGCGATTCCGGTCCAACAAGCCGTTCATAGAGAAAACGATAATCGGCGAAACCATCGAGCCGACCCTGCCCTAGGTCGAAAGCCGAAATCGAGATCAGCGTCGCCATGAACGGCTCGGCTTCCTCGATCGCGCTGCTATCGGGAATGAGCGCCCGCAATGCAGGCAGGCGTTCGTAAAAACGATATTGGGCCTTGATGCTCGCCGCCTCGACCGCGTCGCGCGACCAAAGCTCAACCGCGTCCTTCCGGTCGAACGCCACATCGAGTGCGCGTCGGATGTAGCGCTGGCTGCCCGACGAAAAACTCGCAAATTCCCTGATTTCTGCAAGCGCCAGATTGCCCGACGCGCTACCAGCATGTTCACCCATATTTCGGCCCCCTGTATCAGCCAAGGGTGAAAAGTGGCACGACATGGTTACCGGGCCGTTAACATTTTTACAGATAGGCCATTTTGCTGCATGACTTCGATCAAAGTCCGCCGTCATTCGACAAGTGCCTGCACAAAGGGGGGCATGGCGGGCCTGTTTCGCCTATAGAGGGACCATGAGAGCGGCAATCCAGCGATCGGTGCAGCATAAGGGGCCTTTGATCGGCCACCGGCTGGCATTTGTGACGATCATCGGCTTCTGGGTGCTAAACTCGGTGATCGTATCGCTTCGGGCGGCGATCCTGGATTTCCCTGCACAAGATGAACTGGCGTGGCGGCGGGCAGCAGTAACGCTGATCGGCATCATCCTGACCTGGCTGCTCTATCTCGTGCTGCGGGCGTTCGATCATCAGCGACTGAGTGTCAAATTCAGCGTTGCCGCAATCGGGGCAATCCCCGTCGCTGCAGCGATCGCTTGGGCCAATTACTATGTTTTCTACTTGTATGAAGCACAGGGCTATTTCGACGATTCAATCCTGCGTGATCATATTGACGAGGTTCGCGAGGCCGTTGGCAAAGCGCCTTGGCCGGAAATGATCGATAATGCGATTGTGCGCTATTTCTCAATCCTTGCCTGGGCTGCCATGTATCTGGCAATCGGCTATGCCCGCGAAATCCGCGAAGCCGAACGCACGGCATCGCGTTACGCACAGGCCGCACAGGATGCCGAACTGCGGTCGCTGCGCTATCAGGTGAACCCCCATTTCCTGTTCAACACGCTGAATTCGCTCTCCAGCCTCGTGATAAAGGGAGAAAAGGACAAGGCCGAGGAAATGATCCAGAACCTCTCGACCTTTTACCGGACCAGCCTTTCCAGCGATCCGTTGGAAGAGGTGACATTGACCGAGGAGGTCGAGTTCCAGAAACAATATCTCGCGATTGAGAAAATCCGTTTTCCCGAACGGCTGCGCACCGAAATCCTGTTGCCGGCAGAACTGGAAAATGCCCGCGTCCCGGCGTTGATTCTCCAGCCTCTTGTCGAAAACGCGATCAAATATGGCGTATCGCGTTCGACCCGCCCGGTCACCATCCGCATCAGCGCCGAATGCGAAAAAGGCCATTTAGTGCTGCGCGTTTGCGACGATGGTGAAGCGCTACCCAAAATCGATCAGCAAGCGCATGGTAATGGCGGGGGCATTGGCCTTGCGAATGTACGCGACCGACTGGAGGCGCGCTATGGTAATGCCGCTCGTCTGGTGGCTGCACCGTCGGCCTCAGGCGGTTATGAAGCACGTATCGATATCCCGGTCGAAGCAACGGAGTTCAACGCATGAACCGGTTGCGCACGATCATTGTCGATGATGAACCCTTGGCCGTTGAACGGCTGCAGATAATGTGCGCCGCCGAAAGCATGATCGACCTTGTCGGCACTGCCGGCGATGGCGCCGCGGCGCTGCGCCTTGCCCAATCGCTTTCGCCCGATCTCATCCTGCTCGACATTGGGATGCCGAAAATGGACGGGATCAGCGTGGCGCGAGCCGTCGCGTTAATGGAAAAGAAGCCCGCAATCATCTTTATCACCGCATTTGACAATTTTGCGGTCGAGGCATTCGACCTCGATGTGATCGACTATATGCTGAAACCGGTTGCCGCTGACCGGCTGTCGCGCGCCATCGCACGTGCGGTAGCGGCAAACAGCGAAACGGCTGCACCCACGCCCTCAACCGAGAGCGAAAGCGCATCCGGTTATGCTTCCGAATTCTGGGTATCGCACCGATCCGAATTGATCCGCATTGCAGCGCCCGACATCGAGCGGGTCGAGGCGGAACGGGACTATATGCGGCTGCACACCGGCGGGCGCAGCTATCTACTCCATCAGACGATCTCGACGCTTGAACAGCGGCTGGATCCGGCCCGTTTCCAGCGCATCCATCGCAGCCATATCGTCCGGCATGATCTGATCACCGGACTGCGCCATGAAGGCGGCGGCGTGTGGCATGCTGTTTTGAAAAACGGGGAGGCTATGCGCATCGGCCGCAAATATCTGGCCGAAGTGAAAAAGCTGGCCGGAAAATAAACCGCCCGCGCAAGCACGCCTCCCAATCTCTGCTTGAGAAAAAGGGAGGCGCTGCATCAATAGCTAATCGAATGCGACCTTAATGCTCGTACCGTTGCGGGCAATTTTTTCCGCAGCCTGGCGCATTGCAGAGGTGCGGGCACGGGCTTCGCAACGCTTTTGGTCATTGCGTTCAGCGGCCGTCTTTGCCGAAGGGAATGCGCAAACACCGATAACCGCACTGTTCACGCGCTTTTTGAGCGTCGTCTGCCCCATCTGCGTCGAAAGGTCCAAATCACTATGGTCGACCGACCGCTGGCGTTCGCCTGCGCTTGCGGAAGATGCGAAGATGAAAGTTGCAGCGGCGATGGCCACCTGTTTCCACTTATCGGACTGTGCCATATCAGGGCTCCTATCATGTTCAGGCCCTTTTCGTTTTTTCGGGCCCTTGGGAGAGGTGCAGGCCGACATTTTGCTGCTGGGGAGCTCCGAAATTCGGCCTGCCCCATTGATATGACAAGCTTCGTGCTGCGCTTCATCAGCGCTTCGACCGGCAGGTTCTGCCAGGTTACCATTCGACCAACGGCAAGACCAAAAGCAGTCGGCCGGTGATGAAACACAATACAGGCTGTTTGTCGGCACGTTGGCCTGACGATGTCGTTCGTCTTTGCTTAGATCAAACCGGCAAGCGGGCTCGATGGATCGGCATACATGCGCCGTCCCATGCGACCGGCCAGATAAGCCTCACGACCTCCCTCGACCGCCAGTTTCATCGCACGCGCCATACGAACAGGATCCTTGGCTTCGGCAATCGCGGTGTTCATCAATATACCGTCACAGCCCAGTTCCATGCCGACGGCCGCATCGGATGCCGTGCCAACGCCCGCATCAACCAGCACCGGCACCTTGGCGCCTTCGACAATCAGACGAATTGTGACCCGGTTCTGGATGCCCAGACCCGAACCGATCGGCGCGCCCAAAGGCATCACAGCGACTGCGCCGGCATCCTCCAACTGCTTGGCAGCGATCGGATCATCGACGCAATATACCATCGGGAGGAAGCCCTCCTTCGCCAAAATCTCGGTCGCGCGCAGCGTTTCGCGCATATCGGGATAAAGCGTCTTTGCTTCGCCAAGCACTTCAAGCTTGACCAAATCCCAGCCGCCGGCCTCACGCGCAAGGCGCAGCGTGCGGATCGCATCTTCCGCCGTGAAACAGCCGGCCGTGTTCGGCAGATACGTATATTTCGCAGGATCGATATAGTCGGTGAGCATCGGAGCCTTTGGATCGGACACGTTCACACGCCGCACAGCAACGGTGATGATTTCCGCCCCCGAAGCGACAAGCGCCGCGGCGTTCTGTTCGAAATCCTTATACTTGCCGGTTCCGACAATCAGGCGCGAAGTGAAGGTGCGACCGGCAACGGTCCAACTGTCATTATTGCTCATGGCCATGCGCCTTAGCCGCCACCAACGAAATGGACAATTTCCAATTGGTCGCCGTCAACAAGCGCCACCATCGGATATGTTGAACGCGGCACAATCTCCAGATTGCGTTCGACGGCCACCTTCTTCGGGTTGAGCCCGAGTTCATCGACCAGATCGGCGACTGTCATGCCTGCAGCCGCACGGCGGGGTTCGCCATTGAGCTGGATCGTCAGAATCGGAAGGGTTGCGGCTTCAGTCATTTCATCTCGCTTTTTACTTAGGCGGCATATAGGGACCAACCATATTTCAACGCAAGCACCTCCGAGGAAAATCGCGTGTCCGACACAGCGCTGGTCTATATTCTTAATGGCCCCAATCTCAACCTTCTCGGAACGCGAGAGCCGGAAATCTACGGCACAGACACGCTGGACGATATTGCAGGCCGTCTTGACGACCAGGCACAGGCACTGGGGCTGGAAATCGATTTTCGCCAATCGAACCATGAAGGCCATCTGATCGACTGGCTACATGAAGCGCAGGCGGTGGGCGCAAAAGCTGTGCTTTTGAACGCGGGTGCCTATACCCACACCTCGATTGCGCTGCACGATGCCATTAAATCGATCAAGGTGCCGGTGATCGAGGTGCATCTTTCCGACCCGAAAAAGCGCGAGGAATTCCGTCATTTGAGCTATGTTGGCATGGTGGCACACAGTTGCATCGCGGGGCATGGTGCAAAAAGCTATGAACTCGCGCTGGACGTAGCGGCGCGTCTCTGATTAAAGCGCCCCAACAATAAGGGTTTCAGGAGTAAAATGATGAACGGCAAAACCGGCGGCATGCAGGTCGATACCAAATTGGTGCGCGAACTGGCCGAGTTGCTGAACGATACCGGCCTGTCCGAAATCGAGGTCGAGGATGGCGATCGCAAGATCAAGGTCGCGCGCACCATCAACGCAGTGGCGGCCGCACCGGTTGCCGTGGCCGCGCCCGCAGCAGCGCCCGCGCCGGTCCTTCCGGCCGAAGCCGCGCCTGCCGCTATTCCGGCAAATGCGGTCAAATCTCCGATGGTCGGTACCGCCTATCTGACACCGGAGCCCGGTGCAGCGCCCTTTGTCAGCGTAGGTGACAAAGTCTCCGCTGGTGCAACACTGCTTATTGTCGAAGCAATGAAGGTAATGAACCCGATCACCGCGCCCAATGGAGGCACGGTGAAAGCCGTCTTTGTCGAGAGCGGCCAGCCGGTCGAATTCGACCAACCGCTGATGGTCATTGAGTAAGCGCAGACCATGGGCATCGAGAAAATCCTGATCGCCAATCGCGGCGAAATTGCGCTTCGTATCCATCGTGCGGCCCATGAAATGGGCATCAAGACCGTCGCTGTGCACTCAACCGCAGACGCTGATGCCATGCATGTGCGTCTAGCCGATGAGGCGATCTGCATCGGCCCGCCGGCTGCAAAGGATAGCTATCTCAATATCCCGGCGATCATTTCGGCAGCGGAAATCAGCGACGCAGACGCGATCCATCCCGGCTATGGCTTCCTGTCTGAAAATGCCCAGTTTGCCGAGATTGTCGAAAGCCACGGACTGGCCTTTATCGGTCCCAAGCCCGAACATATCCGCACAATGGGCGACAAGGTCATGGCCAAGAAGACGGCCGGCGCGCTTGGTCTGCCATTGGTTCCAGGGTCGGACGGTGCAGTTTCGGAAATCGGCGAAGCAAAGGCCATTGCCGAAGCCGTCGGCTATCCGGTGATCATCAAGGCTGCATCGGGCGGCGGTGGTCGCGGGATGAAAGTGTGCAACAGCCCCGACGATCTCGAAACGCTGATGCAACAAGCGGGCAGCGAGGCCAAAGCCGCCTTTGGCGACGCAACGGTGTATATCGAAAAATATCTGGGCAACCCGCGACATATCGAATTTCAGATTTTCGGCGATGGCGAAGGCAATGCAATCCATCTGGGCGAACGCGATTGTTCGCTGCAGCGCCGCCACCAGAAAGTGCTGGAGGAAGCCCCCTCACCCGTGATTAGCGCCGCCGAAAGGGCGCGCATGGGCGGTATCGTCTCCAAGGCGATGGCCGATATGGGCTATCGTGGAGCAGGCACGATCGAGTTCCTTTGGGAAAATGGCGAATTCTATTTCATCGAAATGAACACGCGCATCCAGGTCGAACATCCGGTCACCGAAATGATCACCGGTTTCGATCTTGTCCGCGAACAGATTCGCGTTGCCGAAGGCCGCGGCCTCTCTGTAACACAGGATATGCTTGAATTTCGCGGCCATTCGATCGAATGCCGCATCAATGCCGAAGACCCGCGCACCTTCATTCCTTCACCCGGTGAGATAAAATATTATCATGCAGCAGGCGGGATGCATGTCCGCGTCGATAGCGGCATGTACACCGGCTATCGCGTGCCGCCTTATTATGACAGCATGATCGCCAAGCTAATCGTCTATGGCCGCACCCGCGAAAGCTGTATGATGCGTATGCGCCGCGCGCTTGAGGAAATGGTGATTGACGGCGTCAAGACGAACATCCCGTTGCATCAAGATCTGCTGCGCGATCCCGACGTCATCAATGGCGACTATAGCATCAAATGGCTCGAAGACTGGCTGGCGCGACAGGAAGGCTGATCGACGGCACCGATTGCCGTTCATCTAAACGCTACCTTTCCTGAACATTACTGCCTCATTCAGCCTCAAGACAGCAAACCTGCGCAATAAGCCCGGTTAAGCGATGGCATATGGCCACCGCGAACTGGGAATTTGAGATGAAGATAATCTTGCTGACCAGCCTTGCCACCGCGCTCGCGCTGACTCCGGCAGCTCATGCGATGAAAGACCGTGCCGGTAGCGCCACATCTGCGGAGGATTCGGCCGAGTATAAACGCAGCGAAGGCCGCAAAGACGGCTGGTCGAGAGGGCAACGTCAAGCCGACGGACAGGATGCGCAAACAGGCCAGCGCCAGCGCGGCTGGCGCAGCGAAGATGACCAGCGCGATGATGATGACAACCGGCGCGGCGGCTGGAATGGCCAGGCGAGCCCACAGATGCCGCCAAGCGGCAGCTGGAACCGTGGCGAAGAGCGGCGCGAGGCAGGCTATGTCGATGACCAAAGCAATGACAACCAGCGGAAACGGCGCGGTGACGATGATAGCTGGCGCTATCGCAACGACAATGATCGGCGCGACGATGACGGGCGGTGGGATCGGTATGGCCGCGATGGCCGTTATGACCGGCGCGACAATGATCGTTGGGATCAAGGTTGGCGGAACGAACGGCGTTATGACTGGCGCGGACATCGCGAACGCTATGGCAGCTATTATCGACCCGGACGTTATTATGCGCCCTATCGCAGCGACCGTTATCGCCGTTTCAACATCGGCATCCATATCGGCGCGCCATTTTACTCAAGCCGTTACTGGATAGCCGACCCCTGGCGTTATCGCCTGCCCCCGGCGCAGGGACCCTATCGCTGGGTGCGCTATTATGACGACGTTCTGCTGGTTGACGTCCGCCGCGGATATGTCGTCGATGTGATCAACAACTTCTTCTGGTAATCCTGATCCTTCCAGAAGTTGCGGGCTCGGGGAACCTGTTTCCCGGGCCCAATTTTTTGCTTGAACAGCCAGTCCCGGCGGCGCAGACGGATGTAAATCTTCGGGAGGAATATATGATCCGCACGCTTCTGTTTGCTGCAACCGCTTGCATTGCTCTCACTTCGCCGGCTCTTGCCGAAACCAAAGTGGTTCTTGCGGGCAACCTGATCAGTGATCCAGCGCAAGGTGCGACCGGCCCCGCAACGATCACTGTGACCGACGGTCGCATCGTCAAGGTCGAAAAAGGCATTAATCCCGCCGCTGTTGCAGGTGCTGAAGTCGTCGACCTGTCGACCAAAACCGTTCTTCCAGGCCTTATCGACCTCCATGTCCATCTGACGAGCGACCCCGGCGGTGATTATCGCAGTGAGGCCGTCGACAGCGATGAATGGGCGACGCTGATCGGCGTCAAAAATGCCGCGCTCACGCTCAATGCCGGCTTCACCACCGTACGCGAGGCAGGATCGGCACAGAACACTGCCTTTGCCTTGCGCCGCGGCACCAATGAAGGGATCCTCTGGGGCCCCAGGATTGTCGCTGCAGGACCGGCGTTGTCGATCGTCGGCGGACATGCCGATGTCAGCGGTTTTCGCCCGGAAGTGCTGATCGCGCTTGATTCTGGCTACACCTGCACCGGTGCGGATCAATGTTCCGAAAAAGTGCGTAAGGCATCGAAAATGGGTGCGGACATCATCAAGATCACGGCGACAGGCGGCGTTTTGTCGCAGCAAGGACGCGGTCTTGAGGCGCATTTTAACAATGACGAATTGAAGGCCATCGCCGATACGGCCCACTCGCTTGGCCTAAAGGTCATGGCACATGCCCACGGCGCACGCGGGATCGAGGCGTCAGCTGTTGCCGGTATCGACACCATCGACCATGCGACCTTCGCAGACGAAGCTGCGCTGAAGGCCATGAAGGCCAGAGGTACAGCGCTGGTCCCTACATTGATGGCGCTTGAAGGCGTGCGGGCGCGCATTGGCAGAGGCATCTATACCCCGACGGTCGAGGTTAAGGCGCGCGAGGCGCTGGAGGCTGCCGGCCGTCAGGTGCAGCGGTCCAAGGCCATGGGCGTAACGGTCGCATTCGGCACCGATGCGGGCGTTTTCGAACATGGACGCAACGCGGGCGAGTTCGCACTGCTCGTCAAGAATGGGCTGACGCCCGTAGAAGCTGTCGCCAGCGCCACGACCGTTGCGGCAAAAACGCTGGGCATGGAAAATGAAATCGGCCGAATTGCACCAGGCTATTCTGCGGACCTGATCGCCGTGTCGGGCAACCCGTTGCAGGACGTCACCCTGCTGGAAAAGGTCGAGTGGGTCATGGCCCGCGGACGCACAAAATAATTCTCAACGCCGCACCGCCACTCGATTATCACAAGGTGGCGGTGCTATCGGATAGGCGAATCGCATGATCGGGAGCTGCGTTTGAATGTCTGCCGAAGTTGAATCTGCCACCCCAACAAAGTTCGATCCGAACAATGATCCGGCAAAGCTTGCCAAGATTGGCGCATTTGTAACGCGCCGGGTTGATTCCAATCCGTTGGTCCAGAAGGTCGACGTGCCGGAACTACAGCTATACATCTACCAGGGCTTCCTCGGCAAAAGGGAGTGCAATCTACTCATCCGCAAAATTGATGCTGATGCCGTTCCCTCCACCTTGTACAAGGGCACCGAACGGGCAGGATTTCGGACCAGCTATAGCTGCCATCTCAACCGCTGGGATGCCGATGTTGCCCGTGTCGAGGCACGGATGAGCGACACGCTCGGCATCGAAAATGATTATGCCGAAACGATGCAGGGGCAGCGTTATACTGTTGGTCAGGAATTCAAATCGCATCATGATTTCTTCCATCCCAGCCAGGACTATTGGCTTCACGAAGGGCCGCGGGGCGGGCAGCGCAGTTGGACGGCCATGATCTATCTCAACGAACCCGACGATGGCGGTGCGACCGAATTTCCGCATGTCAGCATCGGCGTACGTCCTCAGGCAGGTACGATGCTGATCTGGAATAACATGAAGCTGGATGGCACGCCCAATTACAAGTCCCTGCACACAGGGAGCCCCGTAAAGCAGGGGGTGAAACATGTGATCACCAAATGGTATAGACAGAATAACTGGCTCGAACTCAATACCGCGACGGCATGACTTTAGGCGTTTGCGGACAGGGCTAGGGCCTCTGTCGAAACTGACTTGTTCCAACGTTCCGCCTCTGGCGCGACATTGCACATACATCATTGCGGCATAGTTGCCGCCCAAGGAGCATTTGCCATGAAATTGACCCCGAAATTTCTGCTTTCCGTGGCGCTTGTCGCGCTCGCTGTCCCTGTCGCCGCGCCGGCCATGGCGCAGGATACGATCAAGGCCGAAGCCGCGCAGCTGACCGAGGGTGAGAAGCTTGCCAAGGTCTTTGCCGATGACGATGAGGCGAGCCTCAAGCGGAACCCGTTGAACGCGCTGTTCCGCGGCGACATGCGCTATGCCGACCGGCTGGGCGACTTCATGACCGACGCCTATTTCGACGCCGAGCGCAAGGCAGCAAATGATAATATCGCGGCACTGGGCAATATCGACCGGGCCAAACTCAGCCCGACCGACAAGATCGCCTATGATGTTTTCATGCGTAACCAGAAGGACGCGATCAAGGGACTTTCATCGCCTTATTTTGAACTCTCAGTGGTGCGACCGATCAATCATTTCTTCGGCTTTCACACCTTCTATCCCAATTTCGCCAGCGGCCAAGGTGCAGCCCCGTTCAAGACCCGCGTGGACTATGAAAATAATCTGAAGCGCCACAAGGAATTTGTCGTGATGCTCGATCGCGCGATCGGCCGTTTTCGCGAAGGGATGGCGTCCGGCGTTGTCGAGACCAAAATGACCGTCTCGAACGTCATTGACCAGCTTAATACCCAGTTGCAGCAGCCGGCGGAAGAATCACCCTATTTCGGTCCGACCAAGAATTTCCCCGCGGACTTTACCGATGCGGAAAAGGCAGCATTTACGGGGCAATATCGCGACGCGATCGAAAAGGACATTTACCCTGCCTACACGCGCCTGCGCGACTTTCTGAAAAATGACTATCTGCCCGTTGCACGCGAAGGGCATGGCCTGAAATATATGAAGGGCGGAGATCAGCTTTACAGCTATCTCATCGAGTCAACCGTCACCCTGCCGATGCGCGCCGACGAAATCCACAATATCGGCCTGTCCGAAGTTGCCCGCATCAAGGGCGAGATGGAAAAGGTGCGGACCGAAGTGAACTTTAAGGGCACATTGCCCGAGTTTTTCGACCATCTGCGGCATGATCCGAAATTTAAAATGGCCAGCCGCGAGGCACTGACCCAAGGCTATTATGACATCGGCAAAACGGTCGATGCGGTCATCGGAACGCAATTCAAATATCTGCCCAAGGCCCCGCTTGAAATCCGGCCCTATGAAGAATTCCGCGAGAAATATGAGGCAGGCGGAAGCTATCAGCAAGGCACCCCAGACGGTTCACGTCCGGGCATTTTCTATTTTAATGCATATGACCTGCCAAGCCGGACCACGCCGGGCATGACCACGCTTTACCTGCACGAAGGCGCACCGGGGCACCATTTCCAGATCAGCATCGCACAGGAAAATGAAAAGCTACCCGCCTTCATGCGCTTTGGCGGCAACACCGCCTATGTAGAGGGCTGGGCACTCTATGCAGAGACGCTGGGTTATGAAATGGGGCTCTATACCGATCCCTATCAGCGGTTCGGCACCCTGTCGGACGAGATGTTGCGGGCGATGCGGCTCGTCGTTGACACCGGCATCCATTCAAAGGGCTGGAGCCGCGAACAGGCGATCGACTATATGCTCGCCAACAGCGACATGGGTCGGACCGATGCGACCGCAGAGGTCGAACGCTACATCGCAATCCCCAGCCAGGCGCTGGCGTATAAAATCGGCGCGCTGACGATTTCGCGACTGAGGGAAAAGGCCAAGACCGAACTGGGCGCGAAATTCGACGTTCGCGAATTCCATAACGAAGTACTCAACACCGGCGCCTTGCCGCTGACCGTGTTGGAAAAGAAGATCGATGACTGGATAGCATCAAAAAAGTAAGCCGCTCCGCCGGGAAGGCGTTGGCCTTCCCGGCAATCAGCATGACATGCCAAATTGGGATTCCACCTCGGAAAAATGGCGGCCCATGGCCGTAATCGCCTTTTCGGTCAGTTCAATATAGGCACGGCGGCCGTCTAGCGGGTCAGCCCGGCGAACCACAAGCCCGGCATCTTGGAGCATTGCAATCCAACGCAACGCCGTTGTTTGCGGTGCACCCGAGGCAAGACAGAGTGAGCTGACCGAGACCCGCTCATTCTCCAGCCTAGCCGCAGCGAGATCGAGCAGCATGTCCCATGCAGGATCGGAAAACAGATCCGCACCGAAAAGCGAGGCCCGTTTGCGTCGTTGCCGGATTAAACAACGCAAATGGCGTGCGTCCGGCAGTGTATGCGACGCATCTCGATCGAGCACCGCCGGCGCAATCGAATCGATCGCTTTGAATATAGGCGCGTGATTTTCGGTTCCGCCAAGCAGTTCGCGCCTAATCCAATCAGCCTGAGCCTCCACAACTGCACGCAAAGTGGAAACTTCGCGATCCAGTGCATCAAGCCTCTTTTCCCATCGACCTTGGTGCAACATCCTCCGTCTTCCTTCGTCGATGCGGCCCCTGTTTCCCCGACAACATTGATTTTCCTGATACGATACAAAAGATTCGTTAATCGATTCATGCGGCAACTTTTACATTATTCTACATTAGTTTAATTCAAAGTTCTGTCCGATCCAGCCGAGGAAAATCCTGCCTTTCAGACCTTCGTTATGGAATTGGCAGCCCGGTAACCATGATGTATGCAGATTAGATGCCCGCAGTGAAAGCCGCCAATCCCCGCAAAATTTTTGCGCCACAAGATTGGGAATCGCTGACCCGCATCTCACGCTGGCGGGGCCCATGGCTGGTCGTCCATGGCTGGCTTGTTGCCGCCCTCGCAGCCTTTGGCGGCGCATGGGCATGGCAATTCCACTGGATTGCCGGGCTGTTTGCAACACCGATTGCGCTCGCCATTATCGGCGGGCGGCAATTGGGGCTGTCGATCCTGATGCACGAGGGCGCGCACGGATTGCTGCACCCCGACCGCAAGATCAACAACTGGCTGGGCCAATGGCCATCAGGTGCTGCCACGGGCAGCGACCTCTACGCCTATCGCGCCTATCATCTGACACACCATAAATTCACACAGCAACCCGAGGACCCTGATCTATCGCTATCCAAGCCCTTCCCGACAAGTGGAGCGAGCCTGCGCCGCAAGGTAATCCGCGATCTTTCCGGTCAGACCTTTTTCAAGCAGCGCAGCCACCAATTCGCCGCGGCTTGGCGCGGATTAAAGGCCATGTTGCGCCGCGAAAGCAGCTCAGGCGGGCGTGACACCAGCGCCGGTCGCGCCTTCAACCTGCAGAGCCGCAATGGCGTGGATGCGCCTGTATCAAACATCGACGGGGCGAAGACTACCGCGCGCACGGTAGCGCGTTTTCTGCTGGTGCAGACGATCGTCCTGGCGGTCTCGCTCGCCCTATGGGGCTGGACGCCGTTTCTGTTGTGGTTCGCTGCGTTGGCAACCACCTTCCAGCTTTTCCTGCGCATCCGCAACATCGCCGAACATGCATGCACCACGACCGGCAGCGACGATCCGTTCAGCCACGCCCGAACGACCTATGCCGGGTTGATTGAGCGCACCACAGTCGCACCCTACTGGGTCAACTATCATAGCGAACATCATCTGTTCATGGGCCTGCCCTGTTACAATCTGCCGCACGCCCATGCCTTGCTGGGCGCAAGCGGCTATCATGAGAAAATGACGATCGAACCCGACTATTGGGCGGTGTTGCGTCGGGTCACAGCCATCCCAGCCGCTTGAACCTGATGAACAACCCAGTGCAGATGGTCAGCATCGCGCCGACAACGATGAAATAGCCATAGCGGCTTTCCAGTTCGGGCATGAATGCGAAGTTCATCCCGTAAATTCCCGCGATTGCAGTCGGCACCGCGAGGATCGCAGCCCAAGCTGCGAGTTGGCGTGTAATCACACCTTGTCTTTGTTGTTCCAAAAGACCGCTGGTCTCAATCACACTGGTCAGCGTATCGCGCAAACCAGCAACGCGGTAATTCACACGCCGGACATGGTCTGCAAGGTCGCGGAAATAGGGATCGATATCATTGTCTAGCTGCGGCAGGTCAATGTTGACGAAGCGGATTGCAAGATCTTCCATCGGGCCGAGGATTCGCTGCAGCCGGAACAGGTCACGGCGCAGCGTGAACAAACGTGCAGTCTGCGCCCGGTCGAGGAAGTTTTCGAGCGCCTTGTCTTCCATCGTGAGCACCTGTTCGTCCAACAGATCGATCACCTCAAAATAGCCATCGACAATGAAATCCAGCAGCGCGTGGAGGACATAATCCGGGCCATGCTTCAAAAGCCAGGGCGTCGCCTCCAACTGTTTGCGGATTGGCGCATGGCCGCGGATCGAACCGTGACGGACAGTGATGATGAACTGCCGACCGAGAAAGATCGCAGTGTTGCCATAGGCGATGCGCGCTTCCCCGTCCGTCCCTTCCAAATGGATGGTGCGCGCCACAATGAATAATGTTTCGCCATAGCTTTCCATCTTTGGCAGATGCCGCGGATCCAGCGCGTCCTCAACCGCGAGCGGGTGGAGGCCGAAATGGTCTTGGATCGCCTTGATTGTCGCAGCGTCGGGATCGTGCAGTCCGATCCAGACGAAATCCTCCTTGCGTTCCAGCTTGGGGATGGGCTTGGCGAGATCAAGTTCCGTCAGCAGCCGGCCGTCGCGATAGATGCGGGCGGCAATGATGCTCATGCACATTCATCCGGGATTGAACAATAGATCATCAGGCTTGATCCTTCGCCTTGCATCCGGTCACGCTGCGCTCACTTCTCGGAGACATCCGGCGGGCCGGCTCTGACAAGCCGCGCGACATCGCGTTGCAACAGGTTTATCTTTTCGTGCAGCCGGATGATTTCCAGTTCCGCACGCAGATTGACTTCATAATCATGCGCCGCCGCCTGTCTGTCCTTTTGCCCCTGCCGGTTCTGGCTCATCATGATGATCGGGGCCTGAATTGCTGCCAGCATCGAAAGCATCAGGTTGAGAAATATGAACGGGTAGGGATCAAAGCCAATGTCGAGCGATTCGAATAATCGGCTGTTGATCAACATCCAGCCGAACAACACCACTGCGAAAGCGATGATGAAGCCCCAACTGCCGCCCACGGCGGCAACATGATCTGCCAGCCGCTGGCCAAAGGTCGAATCTTCGCCATGCGGCACATCGAGATTGCGGCTCGTTATCTCGCGGTGGTGGATGCTTTCAAGAACGCGGCGTTCGGCACGCGAAAGGCTGTCTGCGGTTTTGCCCAGTAGCTGGACAGCCAATTCATCGACCGAAATGCCATTCGTCATCCAAGCGCCTCCGCAATCAGTTTGCGACTGTTGGTGATGCCATATAGCGCGATAAAGCTGCCCATGCGAGGGCCGGCACTCGACCCGAGCAACGTCTCATACAATGTCTTGAACCAGTCGCGAAGATTTTCAAAACCGGCGGTCTTGCCGATTTCATAGACGATATTCTGGATATCCTCGGCCGGCGTGTCCGCTGCCAACTGTGCAAGGGCGGCATCGAGACGCTTCAGCGCGTCAATCTCGATCCCTTCCGCCGTACGACGTTGCAGCGTCGGCGCGACATGATCGCGGTTATAGGCCAGCGCCAAATTAATCAGGTTTGCCAGTTCGGGATGCGTGGCGGCGGTCGCATCGGGCGCATAATTGGCGAGATAGCCCCAGACTTGGGGCGCAGTTGCATGCGGGCCCATCACGCCCGCCAGATTGAGCAGCAACCCGAATGTGACCGGCGGAACCTCTGCCGGCACTTTCGAGCCATCAGGGCCGTTGTGGATATGGTGGACAGGGTTACCCAGCTTCTTCTCAATCTCCTGTCCGCCATAGGTGGTGCGGAATTGAAAATATTCGTCAACCGCGCGCGGGATCACGCCGAGATGCAGCTGCTTTGCGCTTTTCGGTTCGCGATAGGCGTAAAAGGCCAAGCTTTCCTCGCTGCCATAGGACAGCCAATCTTCGAGGCTGAGGCCATTGCCCTTCGACTTCGAAATCTTCTCGCCTTTTTCATCGAGGAACATTTCATAAATCAGTCCATCCGGCTTGCGCCCGCCGAGCACCTGCGCAATCTTGCCCGACTGGATGCCGCTGTCGGTCAGATCCTTGCCGTACATTTCATAGTCGACGCCCAACGCGACCCAGCGCATCGCCCAGTCAACCTTCCATTGCAGCTTCGCCTGCCCGCCCAAGATCGACTGGGTGATAGTTTCGCCCTCATCTTCAAAGGACACCAATCCAGCCTCGGCATCTATGACTGTGATGGGCACCTGCAGCACGATGCCCGATTTGGGACTAACCGGAAGCACTGGGGAATAAGTGGCGGCACGTTCCGCGCGCAGCGTCGGCAGCATGATGTCCATGATCGCCTGATAGTTGCGCAAAACGCCCTTCAGCGCTTCGTCGAACTGGCCGCCTTCATACATGGTCGTAGAGGAGACGAATTCATAGTCGAAGCCGAAGCGGTCGAGAAATTCGCGCAGCATCGCATTGTTGTGATGCGCAAAACTCTCAAATTTGCCGAAGGGATCGGGAATACGCGTCAGCGGCTTTCCCAGATGTTCAGCGAGCATAGCCTGATTGGGCACATTGTCCGGAACCTTGCGCAGGCCATCCATATCGTCTGAAAAAGCGACAAGCCGGGTCGGCATATCGGTCAATTCCTCAAGCGCGCGGCGCACCATCGTCGTGCGGAGCACTTCGTTGAATGTCCCGATATGTGGCAGGCCGGATGGGCCATAACCGGTTTCAAAGAGGATCGGAGCGCCGCCGGCCTTGCCTTGCGGATAACGTTTCAACACCTTGCGCGCCTCTTCATAGGGCCATGCCTTGCTTGCCAAGGCTGCCGTGCGAAGGGCGGGGTCGACGCTCATTTACATGTTTCCTTTTCGTTCCGGAATTGCCAAATAGGCTGGATAATGGCCTATCCCCTAGCCTTTCCTGCGCTGCATGCAAGCCATGCCGGTATCTGGATAGCAACGCCTGATGGCGAAACGCGGCGCGTGGGTAAGGCAGAGGCTGTTTCCCGCGCAGCAGATACGCCGCACATTTTGCTCAACGCTCCGCTGGTTGCCCAACGATTGGGCTACCCCGAATTGTCGGGGCTGGATTTGCTCGAACTGTTTGCCTTTGTACACCCTGCCCGCTTCGTCGTTCCGACGGCTAAAGGGTTTGCGGAGGCGTTGCAGATTTCGCGCAGTTCCGGGGAAGACCTGCGCGACGAAACTGTTCCCCAACTGCTGGTCGCTGCCGCCAGCAAACTCCTCACAGCCCTCAGTGAGACTGCGTGGCCCGAACGCGAAGGCGCATGGGATGCGGCGCAGGCCTTGGCGCGTCTCCACTGGAGTTGGGGTCGCGTGGTCTGCGACCAGGTGCCGCGTCCCCAAAGCAAGGAAGCTTGGCTGTTTTCCAGACTGCCGGAATGGGAGGAGGCACCGCCGCGCACGCCACCGCGATCGGTCCAACTGGATCGGAGAGCGGTCGAAGCACAACTTGCACGGCTGACGGGGCAAGGCGCGGAAGTGCGCGAAGGCCAGCGTGCTTTTGCACAAGCTGCAGCCTCCATTTTCGATCCGCGCCGCCGCAAGGGCGAACCCAATATGTTGCTGGCAGAGGCCGGCACCGGGATCGGCAAGACGCTGGGCTATCTCGCGCCCTCCTCGCTTTGGGCGAAAGAGGCTGATGGTGCCGTCTGGATTTCAACCTACACAAAGGCCTTGCAACGCCAATTGGTCAGCGAGGCGCGCCGAATCTATCCTGACGACCAAGAATTTCGCGACAAGGTAGTGGTGCGCAAGGGCCGCGAAAACTATCTGTGCCTGCTCAACCTTGAAGACGCACTGCAGGGCGGGTTTGCCGGGCGTGCGGCTATCCTTGGACATCTGGTGGCGCGCTGGGCAGCCTACACGGCCGACGGTGACATGGTGGGCGGCGACCTACCCGGCTGGTTACCCACGCTGTTCCGCCGCAACGGCAGCACGGCCCTGACCGACCGGCGGGGGGAGTGCATCTATGCCGGTTGCCCGCATTATCGCAAATGCTTCATCGAACGCGCATCGCGCGCGTCGGCGCAAGCCGATCTTGTGATTGCCAACCATGCGCTGATGATGGTCAACGCAGCGCGCGGACGCGAAGAGGCCAGCCGGCCCAGCCGCATCATCTTTGACGAAGGCCATCACCTTTTCGACGCTGCAGATTCCACCTTTGCCGCAGCTTTGACTGGCACTGAAATGATCGAGATCCGCCGCTGGGTTATCGGGCCCGAGGGCAAAGCGCGCGGCCGGCGGCGTGGCCTTTCCGCGCGGCTTGCCGATGTTGCCAGCTATGATGACGAGGGCGGACTTGCGATCGAAGCAGCACGCGTTGCAGCCGAAGCCCTGCCCGCAGAGGGATGGCTGGGCCGAATTCAGGAAGGCATCGCGTCAGGCCCTGCAGAACAGATGCTGTCGGCCGTCAGGCGAACAGTGTTTGCCCGCGACGAAGGGCAGGCGGAGAGCGGTTACGCACTGGAAACCGAATATGCCAATCTTGACGCGCCACTGATTGAATCGATTGCCGAACTGATGAATGCGCTGGAGGCGCTGGTCAAACCGCTGACGATATTGGGCCAACGGCTGGAAATGATTGTCGAAGACGCGCCCGACTGGCTGGATGGTGCGGCCCGAGCGCGGATCGAAGGTGCGATGGCCAGCCTTGGCTGGCGGGTCGATACATTGCGCGGCTGGATTGCACTTCTGGGGCGCGGTGGGGGCCCTGCCGATCCCGAATTTGTCGACTGGCTTGCCGTAGATCGCGGCGAAGGCCGCGAATATGACATCGGCATTTATCGCCACTGGCTCGACCCAACCCAACCGGTGTCCCGTATCGTGCTGAAACCCGCGCACGGCGTCTTGACGACGTCCGCCACGTTGCGCAGCGGCGGCGATTGGGACAATGCCGAAGCGCGCACCGGCGCGGTACATTTTGACCATCCGGTCGAGCATTTTTCCGCGCTCAGCCCGTTCGACTATGCCCGGCAGGCCGAAGTTCTGATCGTCACCGACATAGCAAAAGGCGACATGCCAGCGCTTGCCGGAGCCTATGCCGCACTTATTTCGGCGTCGCAGGGCGGCGCGCTCGGCCTGTTTACCGCAATCCGCCGCCTCAAAAGCGTTCATGCCCGCATTGCCGACCGACTCGCTCGCGACGGCCTGCCGCTTTATGCGCAGCATGTCGATCCGATGGATACCGGAACGCTCGTAGATATCTTCCGCGACGATCCGCATGCCAGCCTGATCGGAACCGACGCGCTGCGCGACGGCGTCGATGTGCCCGGCCATTCGCTGCGACTGGTGATCATGGAACAGGTTCCCTGGCCTCGACCGGACATTTTGCACAAGGCGCGACGGCTTGCCGGCGGCGGCACGGCCTATGACGACCGCATCATTCGCGCGCGGCTGGCGCAGGCATTTGGGCGACTGATCCGCAAAACTGATGATCGCGGCCATTTCGTGCTGCTGTCCCCTGCCACGCCATCACGGCTGCTGACCGCCTTTCCGCAAGGCACACCCATTCACCGGGTCACGCTGGATGAAGCTGTAAGAAGAATTAAATCCGGTCTTTCGTCGGCAGCGAATATGGGGCAGGGCAACGACGAACTGATTGCGGACGAGGATATCCCCTTTTGACGAAAACGCTCTATCTGCTGCGCCATGCCAAATCGGGTTGGGATGACCCAGTGGCCCGCGATTTTGATCGCCCGCTAAACAAGCGGGGGGAAAAGGCCGCACGCGTCATCGGACAGTGGATGGCATCGAACGGAATCGTTTTCGAACAGGTGATCGCAAGCCCTGCCGTTCGCGTGATCGATACACTTGATGGCATATGGGCAGGCTATGGCCGAAAGATGGAACCGACTTGGGATCGTCGCATCTATCTTGCCTCTTCAGCAACACTCCTCGACGTGTTGCGCGAAGCGAGCGATGCGCATGATTCAATCCTGATGGTGGGGCACAATCCGGGGATGGAGGACGTCGTTTTCGATCTCGTCCCCGACGATGGCAGTTCACCGCTGCGCGAAGAGGTGGAGATCAAATATCCTACAGCGGCTCTTGCCCAGCTTGACCTGCCGATCGACCATTGGGCCGATATCGGCAAGCGTACAGGCCATTTGAAGCGCTTTGTCCGGCCTCGCGATCTCGACCCGGAACTGGGTCCAGAAGACGAATGATTTTCGGGCAGTTGCCCAAAAATTGTGCAGTTGCGAAAAGCGCTTGTGCGCTGCCTTAAATTTTGTCAGCTTCCTCGGATATGGAGTTGCCCGCGCCGGCCTTTGACGAAATGTTCTGCCTCGATGGCGAGGCCCGGCCTGATTATGCCGATTATGCGCTCTGGTTCGAAAATCAGGAACTCACTCGATTACGCCGCAAAACGGAAGAGGCCGATGCGCTGTTCCGCCGCACCGGAATCACCTTCAACGTCTATGGCGCAACCGAGGCCGAAGAGCGGCTCATTCCCTTCGATATCGTCCCACGTATAATCGGGGCGAAGGAATGGGCACGGCTGTCGCGCGGGATCGAGCAGCGTGTCCGTGCGATCAACGCCTTTCTTCACGATATTTATCACCGGCAGGAAATCATCCGCGCCGGCCGCATTCCGGAAGCACTGATTGCCAATAACCGGGCTTTCCTCCCGGCGATGATCGGCTTCACGCCACCCGGGCATATCTATACGCATGTTGTCGGCATCGACCTCGTCCGAACCGAGCGCGACGAATTCTATGTGCTTGAAGATAATGCCCGAACGCCATCGGGCGTATCCTATATGCTGGAAAACCGGGAAACGATGATGAACATGTTCCCCGAACTGTTCAGTGCGATCCGCGTACGTGAAGTCGGCAGTTACCCAAAGAATTTGCGCCGGTCGCTGGAGGCGTGTGCGCCCGATGGCTGCGATGGCAAACCGGTGGTCGCAGTGCTGACGCCGGGCATTTACAATAGTGCCTATTTCGAACACGCATTTCTTGCAGACCAGATGGGCGCGGAACTGGTCGAAGGCCATGATCTACGTATCGTCGAAGGCCGGGTCGCAATGCGCACGACCCAAGGTTATCGCCCGATCGACGTGCTATATCGCCGGGTCGATGATGATTTTCTCGACCCGATGAGTTTTCGCCCCGATTCACAGTTGGGCGTTCCCGGCATCATGGATTTGTACCGCGCCGGCAAGATTACGATCGCCAATGCACCCGGCACCGGGATTGCCGACGACAAGGCGATCTATAGCTATATGCCGGAGATCATCGAATTCTACACCGGCGAAAAACCTTTGCTGGCCAATGTACCGACCTGGCGCTGTGCCGAGCCGGAAGCGCTCAAATATGTGCTGGCGCATCTGTCAGAACTGGTCGTCAAGGAAGTGCACGGATCGGGCGGCTATGGCATGTTGGTCGGTCCGGCGGCCAGCAAGGCGGAGATCGAGCTCTTTCGACGGAAACTGAAGGCGCGCCCTGCAAATTACATCGCGCAGCCCACGCTTGCCTTGTCCACTGTGCCGGTGCTCACCCGCGCCGGGTTGGCCCCACGCCATGTCGATCTGCGTCCCTTTGTTCTCGTCTCGCCCAATGGCATTGAAATCACGCCGGGTGGCCTGACGCGTGTTGCCCTCAAGAAAGGCTCGCTTGTGGTCAATAGCAGCCAAGGAGGCGGCACCAAGGATAGCTGGGTGCTGGAAGACTGATGCTGGGGCGGACCGCAGGCGGTGTATTCTGGATGTTCCGTTATCTTGAGCGGGCCGAAAATATGGCGCGTCTTGTCGAGGCTGGCCATCGCATGGCGCTGACACGCGGAACTGGCTCGGACGAAGAATGGCGCTCGGTCGTGATCACCGCGGGGCTGCAGGCTGCCTATGAAGCACGGCATGACAACTATGCTCCACAGCATGTTGTCAATTTCCTGCTGCGCGACAAATCCAATCCGGCCTCGGTGCAGGCGATGCTCGACACCGCGCGCCACAACGCCCGGATGACACGGACGGCGTTGACCCGGGAGGTTTGGGAGGCAACTAACATTTTCTGGATGCGTGTCGGCGATGCTGTGCAGCGCCCGATCCGTGAAGCCGACCTGCCGGGGCTAATCGCGCTGATCCGTCAGCAATCGGCACAGGTCCGCGGCGCGCTTCACGGATCGATGCTTCGGATAGACATTTACAATTTCGCGCGCCTCGGCACATTCGTCGAGCGTGCGGACAACACGGCGCGCATCCTGGACGTGAAATATTATGTGCTGCTGCCTTCGCTGTCCTTTGTTGGGCAACCGCTCGACAATGTGCAGTGGGAAACGATTTTGCGGTCAGTATCGGCAGAGCATGCGTTCCGTTGGCTGAACGCAGGTGATACGCGGCCGGTGGGCGTCGCAGAATTTCTGATCCTCGACCAGCGCTTCCCCCGATCGCTGGCATTTTGTTACCAAAAACTGTTCGGCAATCTCTGCTACCTTGAAGAGGATTATGGCATCCGCATGCCGTCGCATGATTTGGCGCGAGAAATCCATGATGGCCTTACCCGACGCTCGATTGACGCGGTTTTCGAAAGCGGGTTGCACGAATTCCTGACCGATTTCATGACGTGCAACGGCAATCTCGCACAGCAGATCGAAACCGATTATCGCTTTTATGGCTGACCCGATGCTTTTGAAGATTTGCCATCATACCCATTACAAATTTGAACAGGCCGTGCCCTATGGCCTTCAAAGACTGCGGCTGATCCCGAAAGAGAATGCGGCCCAGCATATCCTGAACTGGTCGACGGAAATCGAAGGCGGCACAGTCGAGGCCGATTATTTCGACTATCACAACAACCATGTCCTCCTCGTCCGGATAAACGAGGGCGCACAGGAAATCTCAGTGCGATGCGATGGCGAAGTCGAGACAATCGACACCGCCGGAGTGCTGGGCCGCCATGGCGGGCATGTGCCGCTCTGGTATTTCCTGCAGCCAACCCGACTGACCGAGGCAGGGCGCGAATTACAGGCGCTCGCCAGATCCGTGGCTGGTGACGACCAGCTTCAGGTACTCCATAGGCTGGCAGCGCGCGTTCTTGAAACCGTGCGTTATGATGTCGGCCATACCGACACCGCGACAACGGCCGATGCCGCGCTCGCCGCCGGGCACGGCGTTTGCCAAGATCATGCCCATATCTTTATCGCAGCCGCGCGTTCGCTCGGCTTTCCGGCGCGATATGTCAGCGGCTATCTGATGCTGACCGACCGGGTAGAGCAAGAGGCGAGCCACGCCTGGGCGGAGGCCCATGTCGATGGTCTGGGGTGGGTCGGTTTTGACGTTTCCAACGGGATCAGCCCCGATACCCGCTATGTACGGATCGCGACCGGCACGGATTATTCCGAAGCTGCACCCATTTCCGGGCTTTCTTATGGCGGCGGAGAGCAGCAGATGGTTGTCAGCCTGTCTGTCGAACAGTAACGCAGGCGCGAACGGGTAATCTGGGGGTGAAGCAGAAATGACCTATTGCGTTGGCATGAAGCTGGATTCGGGGCTGGTCTTCATGTCCGACACTCGAACCAATTCCGGCGTCGACAACATTTCGACCTTTCGCAAGATGCACGTGTTTTCAAAACCCGGCGAACGATTCATCACCATCCTGACCGCAGGCAATCTGGCTACGACACAGGCGGTGATCAGCCTGCTCGCCGAACGCGCCAAGGCCCCTGAAGACCGCAACCCTTCGATTCTAGCCGCACCCTCGATGTTTCAAGTGGCCCAGAATGTGGGGGATTTGCTGCGCGAGACGATCCGGTCGCGGGAGATGACGGGTCTTGATGCCGAAACCACCTTCAATGCGACCCTGATCGTTGGCGGCCAGATCAAGGGCATGGAACCCCGCTTGTTCATGATCTACCCCGAGGGCAATTTCATCGAAGCATCGGAGGACACCCCGTTTTTCCAGATTGGTGAGACCAAATATGGCCGACCGATTCTTGTCCGCGGTTTCCAGCCGGACATGAGCTTTGAAAGTGCGGTTAAGTTGCTGATGGTCTCGTTTGATTCCACCATGGCGGCCAATTTATCGGTGGCATTGCCGCTCGATATGCTGATCTTGCCGCGTGACCGATTCGAACCGATGCAGCAACGGCGGATCGACGAGGACGATACCTATTTCAACCGGATATCGGACAGTTGGTCAGCCGCGCTGCGCAACGCATTTTATTCGCTACCTGATTATGTGATTGATTGATCAGGCGGCTGCCAGCGCACGGGCAAGCGTCGCCCGGATTGCCGACAGTTCGGCCTGCAGCCCTGCATCAACCTTGGGCATGAACAGGTCGGTCCTTGCTTCTGGCGACGGGGTAGCCACTGCCTGGGCCCCAATCATTGGTGCGCCACTCGCCAGAAACGACCGTGCCCCCTTTATCGTGTACCCCTGCCGGTCGAGCAGATCGCGTATCCGTTCGACCAGCGCGACATCGTCTGGCCGGTAAAGCCGGCGGCCGCCCGCGCGTTTCAGCGGTCTCAGCATGGGAAACTGCTCTTCCCAATAGCGCAATATGTGGGTTTTGATGCCCAGCCGTTCGGCAACTTCGCCGATGGTCAGGAACGCTTCCGGAGCCTTGTCCATCAGCGGTTACTTGACCTTTTGCCGCAGCCCCTGGCTGGCGCGGAAGGTAAGGACGCGGCGTGGTGTGATCGGCACTTCAACGCCGGTTTTCGGATTGCGGCCAACTCGCTGCGCCTTGTCACGCAGAACAAAGGTACCAAAACCGGAAATTTTCACATTTTCGCCCGCGACCAGCGCGTCAATCATATGGTCAAGAATCGATTCAATCATAGCCGACGCGTCTGCGCGCGAGAGACCGACCTGGCGGTTGATAGCCTCTGCAATGTCCGCACGCGTCAAAGTTCCAGCATCAGCCATCGAATACTCCTCGATTCAAGCGCGACCGTGATTCCTAGGAACATAGTGCAATATCAGATGGATGTAAAACAGTTGGCGAAGATTTCCCTAAGCACCTGTTTATCACATTCGCACAACCGATGCCCCCCAGGTAAATCCGCCGCCCATGGCCTCCAGAACCACGATATCGCCCTTCTTGATCCGCCCATCCCGAACCGCAACATCCAACGCCAAAGGCACCGACGCAGCCGAGGTGTTGGCATGTTCGGATACGGTCAGAACAACGCGTTCGGCAGGCAATCCCAATTTGCGCACGGTGGCATCAATAATGCGGGCATTGGCCTGATGCGGAACGACCCAGTCAATCTCGCTGGCCTCCATGCCCGCTTCGGCCAAAACTTCGTGCATCACGCCTGCAAGGTTGGTCACGGCATGGCGGAATACTTCACGCCCCTGCATCCGCAACTTTCCAACTGTGCCGGTTGTCGAAGGCCCTCCGTCGACATAGAGCAATTCATTATGGCGGCCATCGGCATGCAGCCGGGTCGCAAGCACACCGGCTTCACCGATTTCACCCGACAGCACGACCGCGCCGGCACCATCCCCGAACAACACGCAGGTGCCGCGATCTTCCCAATCGAGCAGACGCGTCATCGTTTCGCTGCCGATGACCAGCGCATTTTTCGCAGAACCCGCGCGAATCATGCTCTCGGCGACTGAAAAAGCGTAGAGAAAGCCCGAACAAACCGCAGCAACATCAAACGCCACGCCGCCATGGTGGCCCAGCATGTTCTGAACCTTAGTTGCCGCTGCCGGGAAAGTCTGATCGGGGGTGCAAGTGGCCACGATGATCAGGTCGATATCCGCCGCCGTCATTCCCGCAGCATCAAGCGCATTGCGCGCTGCCTCTGCGCCTAACGTCGCAGTCGTTTCATCCGGCCCTGCGATATGACGGAATTTTATTCCGGTGCGCTCGGTGATCCATTCGTCGGAAGTGTCGACCTTTTCGGCCAGATCGGCATTGGAAACCCGCTCCTTCGGAAGCGCCGAACCGGTACCTTTGATGACTGCGCGCAGCATCGTCCCCGTCATTCTTCGATCACTTCCTTGCTGGAAACCTGCTCCAGATCCTGAACGATGCGGGTGGTGATATCTTCCTCGACTAAACGAGCAGCCACTTCGACAGCATTGGCCACACCCTTGATGCTGGCACTGCCATGGCTTTTCACGACGACGCCGTTCAGGCCCAGAAACACCGCACCATTATGGTTGTTCGGATCGAGATGATGGCGCAGCAATTCTGTTGCCGGACGCGAAACCAGAAATCCAAATTTCGACCGGATCGAACTGGTAAAGGCGCGCCGCAACAGGTCGGTGACAAAGCGCGCCGCACCCTCAATCGATTTCAATGCGATATTGCCGGAGAAGCCGTCGCAGACGACAACATCGCAATCGCCTCGGTTGATCTTGTCGGCCTCGATAAAGCCTTCAAAATTCATGTGCAGTTCGGGCGAGCCGCGCAGATGCTGCGCCGCAAAGCGCAGCGAGTCGGTGCCCTTCAATTCTTCGGTACCAATATTAAGCAGGCGCACACGCGGCTTTTCCGAACCGTAAAGGATACGCGAATAGGCAGCCCCCATCACAGCGAACTGCACGAGATTGCGCGCATCGCATTCGGTATTGGCGCCAAGATCAAGCATTACCACATCTGTATCGCCGAGCGTTGGCAGGAGTGCGGCCAGCGCGGGGCGATCAATGCCTGGCATCGTGCGCAATGCGAGTTTTGACATCGCCATCAGCGCACCGGTGTTCCCGGCGCTTACCGCTGCAGCAGCATCGCCGGACTTTACGGCGTTAATTGCCAGCCCCATCGAACTGTTACGCGATTTGCGCAGCGCCTGGCTGGGCTTATCGTCCCCAGTCACAATTTCTGTCGTATGCAGAATATCGGACGCAGCACGCAGATTGGGGTGCTCGTCCAGCGCCGCCTTGATCTGAGCCTCATCACCAACGAGAAGAAATTTGAAGCGGTCGTGGCGGTGCCGCGCGAGTGCGGCTCCTGCGACCATCACGCGCACACCTTCATCTCCGCCCATCGCATCAATGGCGATACGCGGCGAATTGGTCACAATATCGTCTCCCGATTGGTCAGAGAGCGACCGAATTAGGCTACAGCCAGAACCTCACGGCCGTTATAATGGCCGCACGCCGTGCACACATGGTGCGGACGCTTCAGTTCACCGCAGTTCGAGCATTCCTGAAAGGCTTCTACCTTCAGCGAATCATGGCTGCGACGCATGCCGCGCTTGGACGGCGAAGTTTTTCTCTTGGGGACAGCCATCTCGGCACCGGTTCCATTTCAAAATATATAGTGTTTCTGCGGCTCTAGAGCATGTTGGCGACGCTGGCAAGCAAGGCCGGAAGCGGCGCCCATACACCCAGAAGCTGCGGATGAGGGGCGGCTATTAGCGATTTTTCCGTGCTTTGCAAGGTTGCAGATGGCTGTTAGCAATGCTTTCGAACAACGGGAGGGCAAACATGCTTACATTACCTATTACGCTGACGATCGCTGCGGGCGCCGCACTGGTCAATATCTGGCTCATGATCCGCTGCGGCCAAGCCCGCGGCAAGGCAAGCGTCTCGATCGGTGACGGCGGCGATGAATTTCTGATCCGCCGCATGCGCGCCCATGCCAATTTTGTCGAAAGCGCACCCTTTGCGCTGATCCTGATCGCGGCAATCGAAGCAACCCAAGGCAGCCCGCAATGGTTGTGGTGGGTAGGCATTGCCTTCATCATTGGCCGTCTGGCCCATGGCCTCGGCATGGATGGCGGCACGCTTGGCAAGGGCCGGATGGTCGGTACGCTGATCACCATGCTGACCTTGCTGGGCCTTGGTGGTTATGCGCTGTGGAGCGTTTACGCCGCCCTTTGATGATTTCCTTGCTCCCCCATCCCACAAGGATGGGGGAGAGGGGGTAACGAAATCAGCTTAACGCATAGTCAGAAACATAGGCATTAACCTTGCGTTCGTGGCCGAAATTGCTGGTCGGGCCGTGGCCGGGAATGAAAGTCACATCATCGCCCAGCGGCCAAAGCTTTTGAGTGATCGAATCGATCAGATCCTGATGGTTGCCGCGTGGAAAATCGGTGCGGCCAATTGACCCCTGGAACAGCACATCGCCAACAATCGCGAGGCGGCTCGGGCCGTGGTAGAAAACCACATGCCCCGGCGTGTGTCCCGGGCAGTGAATAACATCGAGAGTCAGATTACCGACGGTCACAGTATCACCATCCTTCAGCCAACGATCAGGCTCAAAGGTCTTCGCTTCCATCCCCCAGCGCTTGCCATCATTGTCCAACTGGGCGATCCAGAAGCGGTCTTCCTCATGCGGACCTTCGATTTTCAGGCCAAGTTCCTGCGCCAGCATCCCTGTCTGCCCGCAATGATCAAGATGGCCGTGGGTGACGAGCAGCTTTTCCAGCTGCACCCCCGTTTTTGCCACTGCATCCTTCAACTTGTGCAAGTCGCCGCCGGGATCGACCAGCGCACCCTTGTTGGTTTCTGTGCACCAGAACAGGGTACAATTCTGTTCAAGTGGCGTGACAGGGATAATCACCGCTTTCAAGGGCGGCTGAGCGTTCATGCTGGATGTGATGTTCGACATGACTAGCTATGTGGCGAGGCAGCGACGCGAACGCAAGACTGATCACAACCGGCGCCCAACCCAGACGACCCGTCCGACCAGTTCCACCTCGGCCGGATCGCGTTCGGGCCAGCTGGGATAGGCGGGATTGTCCGACAGCACCGATAAGAGCCCGCCAGGTGCCCGCGCCAATCGCTTCACCATCAGCACGCCGTCAAGCCGGATCACATGAATACCATCGCGCAGCGTCAGGAACGCCGCCGCCCGATCAACCATGATGTCATCGCCGTCGTTCAGCACAGGTTGCATCGAATCGCCCTCGACGCGGATCAGCGACACCTGCTTCGGGTCGACCCCCAATTTGCGCAGCCAGGCCTCATCAAAGCCGACACGTCCGGCCAGCGCCTCTCCCTCGGCCCAGGCGCCTGCGCCGGCTGAAGCGCCCACAGCCAGTTTAGGTACAAGATGCAACCCGTCCGGCTGCACTGCGCCGTCATCGTCGGGCGCCCCCAACGACCGGGTGTCGACACCGAAATAGCGCGCCAATATCGCCCGTTCGCGCTCGGGCAGGTTTCGCGGGCTGCCACGTTTGATGAACTGCTGGATATAGGCAGGATTGCGGCCGACAAGCCGTGACAGCGCGGCATAATCCGCCCCATGCTGGCGGGTGAGCCTTTCCAGTTCGGCACGCGGATCGGCGATTTTCATACTCAAGCTATACAGATAGGAATTTTCCTAGACAAGTAGGATTTTTCCTATGAATAATGTTTTTATTATGTTCTCGCCCGATTCGTCGAGTGGCGGCATGAAATCGAACTGGGTGGTGTGAATGGAAAGGAAAGCAACAAATGCACATCAACCGCAAGATTGAGAGATTCCTGCGCCTTCATGCGATGGCTCCTACCACTTTTGGACGCCATGTCGCGCGGGATCCCAGGCTAGTGCTGGATATGCGAAACGGACGCAGCCTGCGGCCTAAAATGGTCGCGCAGGCAGAGGCGTTCATGGCAGCCTACGCGCCCCATCCTGCCGAAATCGATGCTCGGCATGCGGCATGACAGGTCGCCAAGCGCCGCGCGCCCTTATCCCCGCGCTGCTTCAACGGATCGAAGGCGCCCAATGTGCCGATTGGACGCTGCGCGACTGGCACAGCGCAACCTTTTCCGGAGCGAGGCTCAATATGTTGATCGCATTGGACGGCGAAGATGCCGCAGCACGACTTTCAGTCCTTGCCAATGCCCTTCCCGATATCGAATTTAACCTGCCCGGCATGTTCGTCGCGGACATCATGGCTTATGCTGTCGAACCTTCGAAGGACAGCGCGCGACTTTCCATCGAGGCGCTCGTCCTTGAGGACATCGCCTGAGCGAATGGTTATCCAATCCGATCAGCGAGAAGCCGTGCCAACGCCTCAATGCCTTGCGCATCCTCTTCGTCGAAACGTGCGGGACGCGGGCTATCGAGGTCAATGACAGCAATAACGGCGCTGCCCCGCAGTACAGGCACGACCAGCTCGGATCTGCTGTCTGCATCGCAGGCGATGTGCCCCGGAAAGGCATGGACGTCGTCAACCCGCTGCGTTTTCGCTTCGCGCGCGGCCGCGCCGCACACGCCTTTATCGAGCGGAATGCGGATGCAGGCCGCCTTACCCTGAAAGGGACCGAGGACAAGTTCATCATCCACCATGCGATAGAAACCCGCCCAATTTAGATCAGGCAGGAATTGCCAAAGCAAGGCGGAGATATTCGCCATGTTGGCGATGCCATCTGATTCACCGCCCGTCAGCGCATCAGCAGCAGACAGAAGATTGGCATAAAGTTCGGACTTGGGAGCATCGCTCGCGATATCGAATGCGTACATGGCACTGCGTTAATCAGTCGAAACTGATTTTGCCACGATTCTTCTTGATCTCTCCGCGTCCTTTCTTGGCATCAACCCGCCGCGCCTTAGCCGCGCGTGAGGGCTTGGTCTTGATCCGGGGTGCTTCACGCACAAACGCCTGATCGACCAGTTCGACGATCCGCGCACGTGCCTCCGCACGATTGGCTTCGCGGGTGCGATGGTTGCGCGCAGTCACGATCAATTCGCCTGCGGCTGTCATCTTGCTACCCGCCAACATCTTCAGTTTGCGAAAGGCAAAGGGCGGCAATCCCAATCCGAATATATTCACGCGCAACTGGCACGCGGTTGCCACCTTGTTGACATTTTGCCCGCCCGGGCCGGTCGCGGCGAGAAAGCTTTCTTCCAGCAGGTCTTCAGGCAGTTCAAACGGCATGCGGTTCGTTTAGCACCGCCCGAAGGCAACCGCCAGAAAAGCTGTCAGCCCGTTCTGGTAGGATCAGGCAACCGCCGGCTCCATGATCTTCAGCGTTCCTGCATCGGCATCGATTTCGGCCATTACGCCCTGTGGTATCGTAAACTGGTCGGCGATATGGCCGAACCAACTGCCTTCAAAGGCAGGAATACCGAGCGGCCCAAAATGCTGTCGCAGGATCGAATTCAGTGTGAAGCCGCCGCCCGGGCCGCTGCCGTCAGGATCGCGGCAAGTGGTACATTGACCGAACACAACACCGGCAAGCGCCTTAAGCACGCCAGCTTGCCCCAATTGGGTCAACATCCGGTCGATTCGATATTCAGCCTCGTCTACGTCTTCAAGAAACAGGATCGCGCCGGTAAAATCAGGCAAATAAGGCGTCCCGGCCAGCGCCGTCAGCACAGTCAGATTGCCGCCAAGCAAACGGCCTTGTGCCTTGCCGCCCCTGATCTTAACGGTGCGCCAACGCCGCTGCACCAGCCTGTCTTCATTGGCAGGCGGATTGACCAGCAAGGGCGTTCCGCCGTCAAAGGCGATCTCTTTGAACGACGCCAACGATGATTTACCCCATGCACTACCAGCGTTTGGTCCATGCAGCGTATACGCGCCACCCTTGGCCGCAATCGCCATATGCAGCGCAGTGATATCGCTGAAGCCTAATAGGAATTTCGGGTTGGCACGTACGACATCCCAGTCGACATGAGGCAGGGCACGGGCCGATCCCCAGCCGCCGCGGACAGCAAATATCGCACGCACATCTTTGTCAGCGAACATCGTGGTGATGTCGCTGCCCCGTTCCTGGTCCTGCCCCGCAAGATAGCCGTAGCGCTTTGCAAGATTGGGCGCGCGCTTGGGAACCAGTCCCATCGCCCGAACCGCCTCTTCAACCAGCGTCAGGTCAAACGGATCGTCGCTAGCCGAGGCTGGCTCTATCAGGCCAATGGTATCGCCGGGGCGCAGTCGCGGCCCTGCGACACGCTTTGTCACAACAGAAGGCGCTGCAGTTGCTTCGAAAAGCGGCAGGGCTGGAGCCGCAACCAGCGCCCCCAGCCCTGCGATCAAATGGCGACGTGTTGGCGTCAGAACTTTGCCTCCACACCCAGCGTGAACGAACGTCCACGCGGGTCGGCAACGCGCGGTTCCCAGCTGCTGCCGGCACCAGTGTTGCTGTCATAGGTGATCGCGAACGGCGGATCGGTGTCGAACAAGTTCTTGATACCACCCGTCAGCTTGAAACGTTCATCAAACGCATAGCTGGCTGACATATTGTAGATCACATAGTTCTTCACCCGCGCATTATAGTCAGGCCGTGTGGCCGACGCAGGCAGCGCGTTGTTCTTGTAGCCGTTGCGGAAAAGCTGCGACAGCGTGAAGGTGAAATCGTCCTTCGAGTAGTTTAGGAACGCATTATGCTTCCACTTGAGGCCAAGGTCGCCGGCATAGGTAAAGATACCGATCAGGCTCGGGCCAAAGGGCGATGCAGGCAGGAACTTCTCACGCTTTTTCAGCAGATAGGTGCCATCAAGACCCGCGGTAAGCTCTCCACCAAGCACATCGGCACCAGCACGTAGCGACACTTCAAGGCCCTCTGTACGGCGTGAACCGATATTGTCGGCGCGCAGGTCAAGCAGGGTGATGATGTTGTTGGTGCGAACCACGCGATCCGGGAAGTCGCGAATGTTGTCCAGAAGCTGACGGATGGTCAGCGACCCGATCGTATCGTCAACCGCAATCGACCAGAAATCGAACGACGCGCTGAGCCGCGAGCTGGGCTGGAACACCACGCCGAGCGAATATTGCTCGGACGTTTCAGGGCCCAAATTCAGGTTGCCACCTGACAGCGAGTCCGGGGTGATGGCTGCACAACCGGGGGTTACGTTGATCACGCCGCCTGCCGGGCAGGTCGTCGGATCAGTAAGGTTGTTGCCTGGGTTAGGCGACTGTGTCACGCCGTTGAAGATCTGGTTAAACGCGGGCACGCGGAAGCCGGTGTTATACGAACCGCGGAACATCAGCCAGTCGACGGGACGGAATTTCGCCGAGATCTTCGGATTCACGGTCGAACCGAAGCCGCTATAATCGTCGAGACGGACGGCACCGGTTACTTCGAGCATGTCAAAGACCGGGAGCAGAACTTCGCCATAAACCGCCTTCACGGTGCGGTTCTTCGGCGTCAGCGCGTTCACATTGTCGAACGCGACGTTAAAGATATCGGGCTGGTTTGCAGCTGCGGCAGGCGAGCCGTTGAAGCTGTAAGTTTCCTTCCGATAGTCGGCACCCAGGGCAACCTGCACCGCGCCGCCGGGAAGGTCGAAAAGCGAACCCGAAATCGACGCGTCGAACTGCTTCACCTCATATTGACCGCCATAGAGCGTGGTCCCTTCAGCTGAAATCGCGGCAAGCGCGGCAAGCGCTGCCTCCGACTGGGTGAGCGAGAAGGGGTTGAGGATACCGCTGTTCAGTAGGCCGACAATGCCGGGAGCGGTTGCACCCGGTGCAATCGGGGCACGCGTATCGAGACCGCCCGAGACCGCGCCAGCAATGCCCGATCCCGCAGCCGAAGCCGCATTGGGGAATACGCCGCGATAATGATAACCGGTTCCTAGGACCGAGGAAGCTTCGCTCTTCGCATAGGAACCACCAGCGCGATAATCCCAGCCCTTGGCCAACGGACCTTCGATATTCAGGCCAGCGCGGAGCGTCTTGGTGTTGGTTTCATATTCACGACGGTCACCCGCAACGTTGCGCCAGCGATAAGCAATCGGCTTTCCATAATTCGGGGCGATTGCGGGGAAAACCGCAAGCAGGCGATTGTAGATATCGTTATAGGTCGAAGCCGTCGTCGCATTGAGCGGAAAGTAAAGCGGCAACGAGGTCGCGTTGATCGAATATTGGTTGTTCGAGAAACGCTTCGATGAATCGGCGTCCGATCCGGTCACTTCAGCAGCGATGCGATGATCGCCCAACGCCAACGTTGCCTTGCCATAATAGGTCAGTGTTTCCAGCGGCTGCTGCAGCGTGGCTGCACGACCGGTATCCCACGAACAGGCAAAACGCGCGCCAGGGATAGCCCAGAGTACTTCATCATAAGCCATGCCGCCTTCCATGCTGGCACAACCTGCGCCGCCGGGCAGATCAAGGAAGTTGATTCCGCCATTTGCCAGCGTCGTCGTACCGGGGATCACAAGTCCGGACAGCACGGTCGCACCGGTGGTGCCACCGAGCAGCGAACCTGTGGGCGCAAAAATGCTGTTCGGATTGGCAGGGAACATAGTGGCGATCGGGGTACCACGCGTATCGACCGAAAGGCCGCGATTCGGCTGATTTCCGTTTACGAAATCGCGATCCTTGCCATAGAGCACACCGCTCCAACTTTTGCTGACCGCGGCCATGACGTTGAAACCATCATCATTGATGTCGCCATAACCGACCGTACCCGAGAGGCGGTAGATCGGGCTGTCACCCGCTTCAGCGATGTCAACAAAGCCATTCAAGGCCAGACCCTGAAAATTGTTCTTCGTGATGAAGTTGATCACACCGCCAATCGCGTCGGTGCCGTAAATGGCCGAGGCGCCATCTTTCAGCACTTCGATACGCTCGATCGCAGCGAAGGGGATCTGGTTTACGTCAACCGCTGCACCGGTAAGGCCGTGGGCAGCCACGCGGCGACCGTTCAGAAGAACAAGCGTCGACGCCGAACCCTGACCGCGCAGGTTCGCAGCAGAAAGACCGTTGGTGCCGCGCTGCGCACCGCTGGTTACGTCGGAGTTAGACGCCAAATTGTCGGCACCGTTACCGTTGCTGGTCAGGAAGGAGATGAGCTGTTCGGGGCTATTGATGCCTTCACGCGAAATATCGTCAGGCGTGATCACGGTAACCGGCAGCGAGCTGTCATTCGGGTCACGCTTGATCCGCGATCCGGTAACGACGATCGACTGCTCGGCCGTGTCAGTGACCTTATTGGCATCATCGGGCAGACCTGCATCCTGCGCGAACCCGGGCACGGCCAGGCTTGACACGGTCAGAAACAGAGCGAGTTTATGCAGCTTCATGAATAGTCCCCTCATTGAGCGCTTCGCCGACATTTACCGGTCGAAGCGCGCGATAGCTGCGGCATTGCTAACGCGAGATCGAAGCTTTGCAAAGCCGCAATGAACCAAAATGACTTCACAAAGCAGGGGGCGCCGAAAATTTTTTCCATCAGGGATTTTCAAAAACCCTAGGATTTGAGTCACTTTCGCGCATTCCAATACTCGCGACTCGTGGATTTCTGCGCGTTAACACCAAATTAACCTTTTCAGTTCATTTCCCTTATGGTTAATTACAGCCGATGGGCGCGTTGCCATTCCGGGCAGCGGTTTATCGGGGGTTGCATTAAGCAAAAGGGGCGAGCCGCATGCGCGTGTTGCTGATTGAAGACGAACCTACCACCGCGAAAGCCATCGAGATGATGCTCGCGACCGAGGGATTCAATGTCTATTCGACGGATTTGGGCGAAGAAGGCCTCGATCTGGGTAAGTTGTATGATTACGATATCATCCTGCTCGATCTCAACCTGCCCGACATGCACGGCTATGACGTGCTGAAGAAATTGCGTGTCGCCAAGGTGCAGACGCCGGTTCTGATCCTTTCGGGCATTTCGGAAATGGACAGCAAGGTACGCAGCTTTGGTTTTGGTGCCGACGATTATGTGACCAAGCCTTTCCACCGTGAAGAACTGGTTGCCCGTATCCACGCGGTTGTGCGCCGTTCAAAAGGCCACAGCCAGTCGGTCATCCGCACTGGAAAGCTGGCTGTGAACCTCGACGCCAAAACCGTCGAAGTCGATGGTGCCCGCGTGCACCTGACCGGCAAAGAATATGCGATGCTCGAGTTGCTCTCGCTGCGCAAGGGCACCACGCTGACCAAAGAAATGTTCCTCAACCACCTTTATGGCGGCATGGACGAACCCGAACTCAAGATCATCGATGTCTTCATTTGCAAGCTGCGCAAGAAACTGGCGTTGGCCTGTGGCGGGGAAAACTACATCGAAACCGTCTGGGGCCGCGGCTATGTGCTGCGCGATCTGGAAGACATGGAATATGATGAGGCGCAGGTCGCCTGACAACAAGCTTCTGACCCGGCAAAAAATTGATAGGGGCGGTCCGCAAGGCACCGCCCTTTTTCATGACATTCAGTCGCCGCACCGGCCCTTTGTCGTTTCAGGTCTGCAGATACCAGCGCTCACCGCCCTCAAGGCCGATCGCCGTCAGTTTGCCGCTGTCATAGGCCCCGGTATCAATACCGATCCGTGATCCGCGCTCGTCGACATCCTCATAGATCGTGTGGCCATAGATGATAACCTTTTCCAGATCGCCCCGCTGGCCAACAAATTCGTCGCGAATCCAGCGCAGATCGCTCGTTTTCTGCTGATCCAGCGGCACGCCGGGACGGACGCCGGCATGAACAAAGGCATAATCGCCGACGATGATCATGTCCTCGAAACCTTCTAGGAAGGCGAGGTGCGCCTCCGGCACCAGCGTTTCGAGCCGTTCGGCAAGCTGTTCAATATCCAGCTCGATATATTCAGCGCGGGTGATCGGATAGCTTTGTAGCGTCGCGTCGCCGCCAATCTTCAGGAAGAAACGCAGCGTCTTTGAATCGCGTTCGCGGCACGCCTTGATGAACACTTCCTCATGGTTGCCGGCGAGGAAACGAACATTCCGTCCCGCCGCTTTCAGCGCCATCGCCGTTTCAACCACGGCCGCACTGTCCGGCCCCCGATCCACAAGGTCGCCGAGAAACACAATCTGCGTCTCTGCCGCACCGCGCGCCGCATCATCGGCTTCGATTTTGGCGAGCAGCGCCGTCAACAGGTCATGGCGCCCATGAATGTCGCCGATCGCATACACGCGCACGCCATCAGGCACGCGCGCCGTATCAAGCGGACGGAAAGGAATGGCTTTTTTGAACAGACGTCCCAGCATGACGCGCCATATAGGGAGCGGCATGCTGAAGGGGAAGTGAATAGCAGAAAACCAAAGTCCCTCCCGCAAGCGAGGAGGAAGTGGCGTTTAGCCTTCAACCGTAAAGGTCAGCCCGGCATACGCCTGCAGCCGATCGACCAGCTTCGCCCCCAAGGCCGCACCGGGGGTAGTAACCCCGCCAGGTCCGTCATTTTCAACCAGGGCGATCGCGGTTTCGGCGATCATCTTCGACGTCGAGCCATAGCCCGGATCGCGGTCACCCTTTACCGAATAGAGCGCACGACGGCCATCGGGATATTCACCGACAAACAGCACATCGTAAAAGCCGGTGTCGCGTTCTTCCTTGGTCGGCCCCTCGCCCGGCTTGGGATCGTTTGCCGTGCCAATCATCGGCGTCTTGGCAACAAAGTCGGCGGCCTGCTTTCCCGCATCTCCCGGACCGGTCAGCATCATTTCATCATAAACAAAGTCGGTGCCATAAGGATGGCCGAGCAACGCGTTGGTGCGGTGGACATTCTTGGTGTTAATCGGCGCCATGATGAAACTGGTCGCCCAGCTGTCCAGCCCCTCGTCATATTCGGGCGCATTGCCCGCCGGCTGGGCCGGCCCTTCAAAGCCGCCCGCAAGACTGAACGGGTTGGTGAGATAGCCAATCACCGCGCGATCCTTTGCCGCGGCCGCCATCGTCGCCTTAAGGCTGGCAGCCGTGCCGCCCGAAAATTTGCCCTGCATCGCGCGTACCCGGCCTTTGACCCGCGGCGCAGGCGCTCCATGTTGTTCACTTGCAGTCTTTTGCAACATCAGCACGCCAAGGTCGAAAGGGATCGAATCGAAACCGGCCGAAAACACGATCCGCGCTCCGCTCGCCTTGGCGGCCTCATTATGTTCATCGATCTTCTGGCGCATCCATGCAGGCTCGCCGCACAGGTCCGTATAGTCGGTGCCATTGACCACACAGGCCGCGACCAGTTCATTGCCGTAAAGCTGATAAGGGCCCACGGTGGTCAGCACGACCTTGGTGCGCTTTGCCATCGCGTCGAGAGACGCCGGATCGGAGGCATCGGCAACGACCAGCGGCGTATGGGAAGGCGCACCGATCAGATCGCGCACTTCCTCCAGCTTGGCCTGACTACGTCCCGCCATCGCCCATTTCAGGCCCGTCTTGTCCTTCAGATACTCGGCAACGAGCCGGCCAGTATAGCCGGTGGCACCATAGACGATGATATCAAATTCGCGGGCATCCTTAGACATTGCTCTCTCCTGATTCTATGTTGGTCCAGCAGATGCGCCCATGGCCGGTCGAAGTCAAAACAGTGTTTTCGCGGTGGCCTGATGTGCGCGCGACCTATGCGCCGTCAGAAATTGTACTGCCGCCCTGCCAGGTCGAACATAATCTCCTCGCTACCCCCGCCAATCGCCATCACGCGCACCTCACGATAGATGCGTTCGACGCGGCAGCCGCGCATGAAGCTTGCGCCGCCCAATATCTGGCAGGCCTCACGCGCGCAAAACTCCATGGTGCGGGTGGCCTGCACCTTCAGCAATGCGAAGTCGCCGGGAAAAGCCTTGTCCGCTTTCACGCTCCACGCACATTGGTCGATAAAGGCCTGGGTCGCGTTAATCTGACGGATCATGTCGGCCAGCTTGTGCCGGATCGCCTGATTACGAACCAGCGGCTTGTCAAACACCTCTCGTTGCTGTGCCCATTCCAGAGCATCCTCGAAACAGACGCGGGCATAGGCCGCCGCCTGCTGCGCCATGCCAAGCCGTTCGCCATTAAAATTGCGCATGATCCCCATGAAACCACCATTTTCGGGGCCGATCAAATTTTCTGCAGGTACCTCGACATCGTCGAAATGCAATGTTGCGGTGTCCGAGGCATGCCAGCCCATTTTGGTAAGCGGGGTGCGGGTGAAACCGGGCTGGTTTGTCTCCACCAGTAGCAACGAAATGCCGCCCATGCCCGGCCCGCCAGTGCGCACCGCCAGCGTCACATAATCGGCCCGCATGCCGCTGGTGATATAGGTTTTGCTGCCGTTGACGATATAGCTTGCGCCCTTGCGCTCTGCCTTGGTCCGGATGTTCGCGACATCCGATCCGCCCGACGGCTCGGTGATGCCGAGCGCAATGATCTTGTCGCCGCTCAGCACTTCTGGCGCAATCCGCACCTTCATCGTTTCGCTACCCATGGCCAGGATCGGCGGCAGGCCGATGCCGTGCGTCATCAGCGAGGCGGGGATACCGCCCGCGCCAGGCCGGCACAGTTCCTCTGATTGGACCAGCGAGTGGAAGATATCGAAATCCGCACGTCCGGTGCCGCCAAATTCGGCTGGATAGCCAAGGCTCAATATGCCGGCCTCGGCTGCCTTTTTGTGCAAGCTGCGGGGCAATTCGCCCGCAGCCTCCCAAGCATCAACATGGGGTGTAATCTCGCGCTCGACAAAGCGGCGCACAGTATCACACACTGCCTCATGGCTTTCGTCATAATGCGGGGATCGGCTGCGCCATTGGTCAAAAAGCGGGGTGGTCATGGGGCCTCTCCTCTGGCTGTATGGGCGCCATGTTTAATTGATCGATTAAATTGGGCAAGACGGGACGTCGACTGCTTGCTTCCCTGCCGCTTGCGGGAGGGGAATGATTTAGCCGAATTCCAAGATCACAACCGGGGCAGAGTAACGCCCTTCTGTCCCATATATTTGCCCGCACGGTCGGCATAGCTGGTCTCGCAGGGCTCATTGCCCTGCAGGAAGAGGAACTGGCACGCGCCTTCATTGGCATAGATCTTCGCGGGCAGCGGTGTGGTGTTGGAAAATTCCAGCGTGACATGGCCTTCCCAGCCCGGCTCGAGCGGGGTTACGTTGACGATAATCCCGCAACGGGCGTAGGTGCTCTTGCCGAGGCAGATGACGAGCACGTCGCGCGGCACGCGAAAATATTCAACGGTGCGGGCAAGCGCAAAGCTGTTGGGCGGGATGATGCAGACATCGGTTTCGCGGTCGACAAAGCTTTTGGGATCGAATTCCTTCGGATCGACAACGCTCGAATCGACATTTGTGAAAATCTTGAACTCAGGCGCAACGCGCGCGTCATAACCATAGGAGGACAGGCCATAGCTGATACAACCGTCGCGGCGCTGCGCCTCTACGAACGGTTCGATCATCCCGTTTTCTTTAGCTTGCTGCCTGATCCACTTGTCCGAAAGAATTGCCATGAAGCCTCCCTGTATGGTGCAAAGCTTTTGCCGCTTTGCCAAGCAAGCGCAAGGCGCGATTTTTACTTCAAACTTGCAGGGCCGAATCCATAAGGCAGCAATTCCGACAGCAAATGCGTGTCATGCCCGCCTTGCTTGGCGCAATAGACGGGCAGATCGATTGCGACTTCATCAGCAACTTCCTTGATTACCTGGCGGCAGCGGCCGCAGGGGGTGATTGCCTCAGCCCCTAATGTTGTGCCGCCGTCGCCCGCCTTGGGCCCGCCGGCAACCGCGATTGCGACGATCCGGCGCATCTGACCATCACTGTTCGCCTTGGCAATCGCGACAGTTTCCGCACACAGCGTCATCCCGTAGCTGGCATTTTCGAAATTAGCGCCAGTCACGACATCGCCATTATCAAGAAGCAATGCCGCGCCGACATGAAAGTTGGAGTAAGGCGCATAGGCATTTTTCGCAGCGGCGACCGCCGCCGCAACCAATTTTTCTGCATTCATCGTCATTCGCGCACCACCGCCCATTCCACAGTTTGATCAACGCCCTCTACACGGCGCGACAGATTCGCGGTCCACATCACCCAGGGGCGGGCGGCGTAATCAGGCAGCAGCCAAGTCTTTTCAAGCCAGACATTGCGGTCAATTGCAGTTGTCAGCCGGTAATGTTCCTCAAACTCCTGAGAAAGTTTCAGGATTGCGGGCTTTCCAAGATGGGCCTCTACCTGCCCGAGAAAGGTTGCAACCTCGGACAAAACCAGCGCCCGGTCCGGCCGGGCAGCGCAGCTCTCGCTGAAATGGAATTCGACCGCCGCAGGCAACGCCGTTTCACTGCGTGGAACGGTGGTGATAAAGCTGGTCGCCTGATCACTCGCCAATCGGCACAAATCAAAACGGTGAAGCGCACCATAGCGCACGCCTGCATCGGCTGCGCCTGCCACGTTAGCGGCAAAGCGGCTGTCGCGCGGCTTCACCCCATCGGTCGCAGCGATATAGGCGAAATCAACGCCCTTCGCTGCCAGCGTCGGCCAATTTATGGGGCCAACCTGCGAATCGACCACAATGCCCTGCACCGCAAATTCGTTGCGCGATGGGGCATACCCCCCCGCCGCGCGCCAGGCGACAAACACGCCCAGAAGCAGGGCAAGCACGATTGCGACGTTTCGCCACGTCCGGAAATTAGCGCTGGCCATTCATACAATCCTGATTGTCCCCGAACGCCTATTGCTTGATATGGAGGACGCAAATCAACGTAAACAATCGCCGCGCGGTTGCAAAATCGACCTCGATCTTGCCTTCGAGCCGTTCGATCAGCAGTTCGGCGGCAGCATTGTGGACCCCGCGCCGAGCCATATCAATCGTCTCGATCTCCGCCGCTGTCGCCTTGCGAATCGCCTGATAATAGCTGTCACAAATCGCGAAATACTCGCGAACCGGCCGCTGGAAACGGCCAAGACCAAGGATAAGTGCCTCATGCGGCGTCCCGTCTTCGCGGGCGATATCGATGATCAGTCGGCCTTCGGTAACGCTGAGCTTGAGGCGAAAAGGTCCTTCATAACCGCCGCCCATATCGCGCAGAGGCTTGAAATGATTTTCCTCGATCAGATCGAAGATCGCCACCCGCCGTTCCTGTTCGATATCAGCGTTGCGACGCAAGATGGTCGCTTCGTCAAGATCGACGGAAATGATACGCGGGTCTGCCATGACTTTCCTCTAACCGATGCAACGGCAGGGGCAAGAGCCGTCCGGTAAATTGTCCACAGGCCTGTCCCCGGAACAATTTTTTGTCCCCCTTGCCTACACGGCCATGCTATTCGATAGCACCACCATGGCCGAACCGATCCGACTTGCCGCCTCCAATGATGGAGAGGAACAGCGCCTACCGCGCAATGTAGAGGCAGAGGCGGCCTTCCTTGGCGCACTGATGATCGACAACCGCATCCTTGAAGATGTCTCGATCAAGCTGCGCCCAGAACATTTCTTCGAACCGCTACATGGGCGCATCTATGACCAGATATTGCGGCTGATCGACCGCAATATGCTTGTGACACCGGTGACGCTGAAGCCGCTGTTCGAAAGCGACGAGACTATGAAGGAACTGGGCGGCCCCGGCTATCTCGTCCGGTTGACGGCCGACGGCTCTGGCCTGATCGGCGCGCGGGATTTTGCCCAGCAGATTTACGACCTTGCCCTGTTGCGCGAATTGGTAAGCGTCGGGCGCGGGCTAGTGGCGGGAGCGCTCGACACCAGCGATGTTGTCGACCCCAAGGCGCAGATCGAACAGGCAGAGGCGCAGCTTTACAAGGTTGCCGAGGGCGAAGGTGAAACCGGAAGCATGAAAAGCTTCCTTGCCGCATCGACCGAGGCGATCAAAAATGTCGAAAAGGCCCTGAATTCGGGTGGACATCTTTCGGGCGTGACCACAGGCCTCGACAGCATAAACGCCAAATGCGGCGGCCTGCATAATTCCGACCTTATCATCCTTGCCGGACGCCCGGGCATGGGCAAGACCTCGCTTGCCACCAACATCGCCTTCAATGCGGCGCAGCGCTGGCTGCGTGACCGGGAGGATGGCATCCCTGAGGAAAAGGGTGTTGGCGCCAAGACCGCCTTTTTCAGTCTTGAAATGTCTGCGGACCAGTTGGCGACGCGTATCCTTGCTGAGCAATCAGGCATCAGTTCCGAAGCGTTGCGCATGGGCAAGATCAGCCGCGAGGATTTTCGCGAGCTTTCGCGCGCTAGCCGCGAGTTGCAGGAACTGCCGCTCTACATCGACGATACGCCGGCGCTGACAATTGCCGCACTGCGCACCCGCGCGCGTCGCCTGCAGCGCAAGCATGGCATCGGCCTGATCGTGATCGATTATCTGCAGTTGTTGCAGGGTTCGTCGCGCAGCAGCGACAACCGCGTGAACGAAATCTCAGAAATTTCGCGCGGCCTGAAGACGCTGGCAAAGGAATTGCAGGTCCCGGTGATCGCACTATCGCAGCTTTCACGTGCGGTCGAACAGCGCGAAGACAAGCGCCCGCAGCTTTCGGACTTGCGCGAATCCGGATCGATCGAGCAGGACGCCGACATGGTTTGGTTCGTATTTCGCGAGGATTATTATGTCGCGGCGCGTGAACCCAAGCATGGCAGCGAGGGTGATGCGAAAGCCACCGAGGAATATGAAAAGTGGCGCCAGGAAATGGAGCGCGTCTTCGGTACCGCCGAACTGATTGTTGCCAAACAACGCCACGGCTCAACCGGTAAGGTGCGCATGAAGTTTGAAGCGAAGATCACCCGGTTCAGCGACCTTGCCGACGATAGCTACGCTGATCAGGGATATGATTGAGGGGCTCCTCTCCTGTTAGGAGAGGATCAAGAAAACCGCGCAGCCAATATATAATTCAGTGCCTTGTTCTCGCTGAGATGCAGGCCCGATAGCGGCGAAAAGGCAATTCCTTCGATCGCCGCCACAGCCAACCCGGCATCGACAAGCAATGCGGTGACCTCATCCGGGTTCAGGAACTTGTCCCAATCATGCGTGCCCCGCGGCACCTGCCCCAGCCGTTCGGCGGCCTCGACCAGTAACAGTTTCGACGCAGTGGTCCGGTTCGGGGTCGACAGGATCAGCAGCCCGTCCGGCTTCAGCCGCGCTGCCAGCCCACCAACAAAGGCCGCAGGGTCGGTGACATGCTCAATCACTTCCATCGAACTGACCAGATCAAACTGGCCCAAATTCTGCGCCGCCAGTTCGCCAGCGTGATAATTGATATCCAGCCCCGACTGGGCCGCATGGGCCTTGGCAGCCGTGATATTCTCCACAGCAGCATCGACGCCCGTTACCGCCGCCCCTAGGCGCGCCAGCGGTTCGCACAACAGACCCGCACCGCACCCGACGTCAAGAGCAGTCTTTCCCGACAACGGTTTCATCGCTTTTTCATCGCTACCGAAATGCAAATCGATCTGCTGGCGGATGAACCCGAGGCGCACCGGATTAAGCTTGTGCAGCATCGCACTTGAACCTCTGGGATCCCACCAGTCCGCGGCAAGCGCTCCGAAATGGGCGGCTTCATTTGGGTCGATAGTAGTTTTTGTTGCCGGAGCGATGCTTGCGTTTGACATATCCTGTCCCTATCAGGGCGCCCGTTCGCAATATAGCCCCAATAGCGCAGGTTTTCATGGCCCGGATCGTAATGAAATTTGGCGGCACCTCGATGGCGGGAACAGAACGTATCCGTCGGGTCGCCCAAATCGTGAAACGTCAGGCCGAACGTGGTGACCAGGTCGCAGTGGTTGTATCCGCCATGGCGGGAGAAACAGACCGTCTGGTGACCTTCTGCCGCGAGGCCAACCCTCTATACGATCCTGCCGAATATGATGTCGTCGTTGCCAGCGGCGAACAGGTCACCTCGGGCCTCCTTGCGATCACCTTGCAAGCCCTGGGCTGCAACGCACGCAGCTGGCTCGGATGGCAATTGCCGATCCACACCGACGCCGCCCATGCCAAGGCGCGCATCGGCACAATCGACAGCGAAGAATTGATCGCTTCGATGGCAGAGGGCACAATTGCCGTAATCCCCGGTTTTCAGGGACTGACAGATGACAATCGCGTAACCACGCTGGGGCGCGGCGGATCGGATACTTCTGCGGTTGCAGTTGCTGCGGCGATCAAAGCCGACCGCTGCGACATCTATACCGACGTTGACGGCGTCTATACCACCGACCCTCGGATCGTCACCCGTGCGCGCAAGTTGAAAGCGGTCACTTACGAAGAAATGCTCGAACTCGCCTCGGTGGGTTCGAAAGTACTGCAGACACGGTCGGTCGGGCTTGCGATGAAAGAAGGCGTGCGCGTGCAGGTCCTCAGTTCCTTCATCGACGAAAACGCACCCGACGCTGACAGCATCCCCGGTACATTGATCGTGACCGACGAAGAATTGGAGAAAGCCCACGTGGAACGCCAACTGATCACCGGCATCGCCGCCGACAAGAATGAGGCCAAGGTCACCCTGACCCGCGTCCCCGACCGTCCGGGCGCGGTTGCGCACATCTTTGGTCCGCTGGCCGAAGCCAATATCAATGTCGACATGATCATCCAGAATGTCGGTCGCGACAAGGGCGAAACCGACGTAACCTTCACCGTGCCGCAGGCAGACCTCGCCCGTGCAACCGACGTGTTGCAGAACCAGCGGGAAAAGATCGGCTATAACCGGCTGATCCCGGACACCAAGGTCGCCAAGATCAGTGTCGTCGGCGTTGGCATGAAGAGCCATGCAGGGGTTGCCTCGACGATGTTCTCTGCACTGGCCGATCGCAAGATCAACATTCAGGCAATCTCAACCAGCGAGATCAAGGTTTCCGTCCTAATCGACGAGGACGAGACCGAACTGGCCGTGCGCGTGCTGCACACAGCCTATGGGCTGGACGCGGAGTGAACGTCGAACGACGGTAAAGAGATTGAGCTGACCAATGACCAAACTCGCCCATCTGATGCAGCGCGGAACCGAATTTCTTGGCTGTGAAACCGCAATATTGTGCGGTGCCATGTCCTGGGTTTCGGAGCGTAATCTGGTTTCCGCCATCTCCAACGCCGGCGGTTTTGGCGTGATTGCCTGCGGGGCAATGACACCCGAATTGCTAGATACCGAAATTGCCGCGACAAAGGCACTCACCCCAAAGCCGTTCGGCGTCAATCTGATCACCATGCACCCGCAGATCATGGAATTGATCGCGATATGCGCAAAGCACCGCGTCAGCCATATCGTGCTAGCCGGCGGCCTGCCACCCAAGGGCGCACTCGAGGCAATCAAGGAAAGCGGTGCCAAGGCGATCTGCTTTGCGCCCGTACTCTCGCTTGCCAAAAAGCTGATCCGATCAGGCGTCGATGCGCTCATTATCGAAGGGATGGAGGCCGGCGGCCATATCGGACCGGTGGCAACCAGCGTGTTGGCGCAGGAAATCTTACCCGAAGTGTGCGATCAAGTGCCAGTGTTTGTCGCCGGCGGCATCGGCAAGGGCGGAATGATTGCCAGCTATCTGGAAATGGGCGCGGCCGGCGTGCAATTGGGTACCCGTTTTGCCTGCGCGACCGAGAGCATCGCGCATCCGGAATTCAAGAAAGCCTTTTTCCGAGCCAATGCCCGGGATGCAGTGGCGAGTGTCCAAATCGACCCGCGCCTGCCCGTCATTCCGGTGCGCGCACTGAAGAACAAGGGCACCGAAGAATTCACCAGGAAACAGGTCGAGGTGGCCGCAAAGCTGGACAAGGGCGAGATCGACATGGCCGAAGCCCAATTCCAGATTGAACATTATTGGGCAGGTGCACTGCGCCGCGCCGCGATCGAGGGCGATGTCGAAAGCGGATCGCTTATGGCGGGGCAGTCAGTCGGCATGGTTGAAAAAGAAGAGCCGGTGGCAGAGATCATCGCGACCTTGCTCGCCGAAGCCGAGGAAGCGCTGGCTCGGTAAATCCTTGCCGCTGACAGGAATTACTGTCTTGTCAGGCCAACACAGTGGCCGCATAAAAAGGGCATGGATGCCAAAGAAACGCTGAAGCCGCTCGACCCCGCTTATATCCAGGTTATGCGGATCGGCAGCGCGCTTTTCGCAGCCATCCCGCTGGCCGGCGCGCTCATCCTCGAATTGGCGCAATTGACCGTCACCGGGCTGTTCATCATCCCCGCCGTCTTGCTGACTGCTTGGTTCGTGCTTGTGCTGCCCGCCAGACGCTATGCGCATTGGGGCTATGCGCTGGGCGAAGACCGGCTGCGGGTCGAACGCGGCTATCTCTTTTACAGCGATACAGTGGTTCCGCTCGGCCGGGTCCAGCATATTGATGTCGATCAGGGACCGATCATGCGGCGCTATGATCTTGCGACACTGACCGTGCACACCGCCGGAAATCATGGCGCGAGCGTCAGCCTGCCTGGCTTGCGCCATGACGATGCTGTCGCAATGCGCGAGGCGATCCGGGAGTATATCAAGGTGGCGCAGGGGTGAACGGGATCGAGGAAACAGTCCCCTCCTGCAAGCGGGAGGGGTTAGGCGAGGGCCCGAGCGAAGCGAATTCAGTGCTTCCGCAAGACCTCGCCCACCCCCACCCGCAAGCGGGAGGAGAGCAACAGGAAGGCCAGCGCCTCCACCCGGTGGGTCTGCTCGTCGGGTTCGTTACCGGCCTGCCGCAACTTTTCTTTCCCATCGTCGCAGTCATTTTCGGATCGGGCAGCCGCAACCGCCCCGAACTGATCCCGCTGGTGATTTTCGCCGTGCTGCTGGTCAGCCTGTTCTTCCGCTGGCTGGCATGGCTGCGCACCCATTATCATATCGGCGACGATGATATCCGCATCGAAAGGGGCATTATCAGCCGTACCACAAGATCCATCCCCTATGACCGCATTCAGGATGTCAGCATCGAGCAGAAACCGCTCGCCCGGCTGATGGGGCTCGGCGAGGTAAAGTTCGAAACCGGCGGCGGCGAAGGCGAAGACGCCAAGCTGAGCTTTGTTTCGGTCGAGGAGGCCGAGCGTTTGCGCGAGACAATCCGCGCGCGCAAGACCGATTCCGCGCCAGCGATCAGTGGCTCCAACACAATCGCCGAAACCGACTCTTTGCCAGTTTTCACGATGTCGCTCCAACGCTTGCTGACGCTGGGCGTCTATTCATTCAGTCTGGTGATCTTTGCGATACTAGGCGGACTGGCCCAGCAATTTGATTTCCTGTTGCCCGGCGATGTCTGGGATGTGCGGCGCTGGATCGGCATGGCGGAGGAAAATGGTGTCGACATCCGCCATATCGACCGCACGGTGCAAATCGGCGGTGCAGTGGCGGCACTCGCAGCGTTGGTCGGCATCGGCGTTGCAACCGGCATCGTTCGCACCGTCGTGCGCGATTATGGCTTTCGGTTGGACCGTACAGCCAAGGGCTTTCGGCGGCGGCGCGGATTGTTGACGCTGACCGATGTGGTGATGCCCGTTGCGCGGGTGCAGACGGCAGTGATAGAAACGGGCCCAATCCGGGTGCGCAGCGGGTGGCACGCGCTGAAATTTGTCAGCCTCGCGCAGGAAAGCAAGGAAGAAGGCGATCATATGGTCGCACCGCTCGCTACGCTTGATGAAATCGCGCCGATCATGGCCGTGGCGGGGATAGACCCACCTGCCGCAGATTCCCTTTTCCGCCGCGGGCCATTACGCTGGTGGTTTGGAGGGATCATCCTGCTTGCGCTCGCGATGGCAATTGCGACTGTAGCGACGATAACTTTTCCCGGCGCTCCATTCCGGCACGCCGGATGGATGCTGGCCGTACCGTTGATCTTTCTACCTATGGTCTGGCTCCAATGGCGGCATTCGGGGTGGTTGGTCGATGACCGCCAGCTTTATGCGCGCGAGAATTGGTGGAACCGGCGATTGACGATTGCCCCGCAAGTGCGGGTGCAAAGCACAAAAATCTCTCAAGGACCGATCGCCCGCCTCTTCGGGCTGGTGACGCTGCATTTCGGGATCGCCGGCGGCACGTTGCGCTTTGTTGCGCTTCGCCCTGATGAAGCCCGCGCCATCCGCGATCAGGTGATGGCGGCTGTTGCGCCGGTCGACTTTTCGGAAATTAACCGGCGCGGTTAAGCCTCCGCCATCAGAACGGTGAGACCAGCTGCTCCTCGATCACACTGCCATCGTCGCGACGCAGGCTTAGCGTCACCTTCTTTGCGCTCCAATCGATATCGATCTGGCCGAAATTGGGGATCGCCCAAAAACCGCCTGTCCGCGCCGGATCGGGTTCGCGGTCAGCATTGTTGCCGCGGCCAAAAGCGAAGTTCAACGAACTTGAGGTAAAGTCCCAGACCGGTCGCGACAGCCCGGGCACGTCTGCCTTGTAGAAACCACCGGCATGGCGATCGCCCGACAGAAACAGCGCATTGTTCACACCCTTGTCTGCAAGCAAGCGATAAAGCCGGTCGCGTTCCTTGGGAAAGTTGGTCCAGCCTTCGAAATTATGCGCACTCGTCACCACCTGCATCGAGGAGATGATGAACCGCAGTTCAGCGGGTTTAGCAAGTTCACCTTCCAGCCATTGCCATTGTGCATCGCCCAACATGGTAGCCTTTGGATCGACATTGGGCAGATACCAGCCGAGCGACGGCCCGGGATCGCGATAGGGCATACGGACAAGGTCCGACCGGAAGAAGCGTGTGTCGAGGATGATGAACTGCACGCGCTTTCCTTCAGGTCCGACGATGCGGCTTTCATAGACGCCTGGCCGCCCGCGCACCTCTTCGCTGCTGTTCCAATAGCTTTCATAAGCCTTTTCTGCCCATTCCTTGAAGGCAAAGCTGCCGCCGACATCATTTTCACCAAAATCATGGTCATCCCATGTCGTCATCATCGGCACGCTGCGGCGGAAACGGTCAAACTCCTGCCGGCTCGACAATTTGCGGTAGCTGGCCGACAGGGTCGGGATGTCGGCCGCACCGGTCGCTCCGGTATCGCCATAGACATTGTCGCCAATCAGCAGGAACGCCTGCGGTTTCTGCGCGGCGATCACATCCCAGAAGGCCATCGCCCGGTTTTCATTGACGCAACTGCCAAATGCGATCCGGGTGAGCGTGGTGTCATCCGCCAGCGCGGGATTGGCCGGCGCAACCGGCAGCTTAGCCGCCAGCGACGCGTAATAGGGGCGCAATGCCTCTTGCGCGCTCGCAGGAGTGGTGGGCGCAGAGACAGGCGCAACGCCCTGTTTTGACGCGCAACCAGCGAGAAGCAATCCGCCAAGCAGTGAAACAGCAAAGGACCGACGCATCGTCATGGTAAATCTCCCAATCATTCACTCAACGCCATGCGCTGCCAGCCGGACAAGTCAATATGGTGACATCGGCATGGAGATATTCCCGCCAGTCGTCATACACGGGAAAAACATGGCCGTGGGCTTCGTCACCCCGTGCTTGACACAGGGTCAGGCTTTCCGGCACCGATCATCCAAAGCGTTTCGGGAGGAAATAGATGCACAAGTCATTGTTGTGTTCGCTCGCTGCATTGGCGCTGGCACCCTCGCCTGCATGGGCCGACCCGGGCAGCGACCTCAAGGCGCTGGTCGATGATTATTGGGCTTATGTACTCGAAGAATCGCCGGTGATGGCAAGCTCGCTCGGCAATGACAGCTATGCCGGCAAACTGGGTGATTACAGCCTTGCAGGAATGGACCGTTTTGCAAAGGCGAGTGCCGATTATCTGACGCGGCTGCAGGCGATCCCAGAGGCGCAGTTAAGCGCAAAGCAGCGGATCGAATATGGCATATTGAGACGGACGCTCGAAGGGTCAATCGAGGGCAATGGCTATGGCCAGCGCACAATGAATTTCTCGACCTATTCGGGATGGCATCAAAGCTTTGCCGGAATGGCCGAAAATCTGCCGTTCCGCAGGCTTTCCCATTATCGCAGCTATATCGCCCGCCTTGGCCAATATGGCCGGGCAAATGACGAGGCGCTGGCCGTGGCCGACGCCGCTATCAAGGGCAGATATACGCTGCCGTGCGAAATCCTGCCCGGTTATGAAAAGGGAATTTCGGGGCTGATCGTCGCCGATCCGCGACAGTCGCGCTATTTCCAGCCCTTCACCCGCACCCGCCCAGACAGCATCAGCGAAACCGAATGGAGTGCGCTCCAGACAGAAGCTGTCGCGGCAATCTACAACATCATCTATCCTGCGCTTAACAAGCATCTCCACTGGTTTACCAAAAGCTACAAGCCCGCCTGTGCCAAATCACCGGGCGTTTCTGCCCAGCCAGGCGGCATGGCCTATTATAGTTTCCGCATCCGGCAGGAAACGACGACGAACTTGAACGCCGACCAGATCCATAATCTGGGCCTGAAGGAAGTCGCGCGCATTCGTGCCGAAATGGTCGAGGTTGCAAAAAAGGCCGGTTTTGAAAGCCGCGAAGCCTTTATCGAGCATCTGCGCACCGATCCCCGCTACTATGCGAAAACGCCCGAAGAGCTGATGGAAAAGGTCGCACGGGTTACCAAAACCATCGACGGTAAGATGCCCAGCCTGTTCCACCGCTTGCCGCGATTGCCTTATGGCATCAAGGAAATTCCGGCAGAGATCGCGGAGGGCACAACGACCGCCTTTTACAGCCCGGGATCGCCAGCCATTGGCGTTGCCGGATTTTATTATGTGAACACGTCAAAGCTGGATCAGCGGCCCTTCTGGGAAATCCCGGCGCTTTCGGTGCATGAAGCGGTACCGGGACATCATCATCAGATCGCGCTCCAGCAGGAGCTCGACCTTTCCGATTTCCGCAAGCACGGTGCCTTTTTCACTGCCTTTACCGAAGGCTGGGGCCTCTATTCCGAACGGCTCGGGATCGAAATGGGGCTATATGACACACCCGCCAAGGATATGGGCCGCCTGTCTTACGAAATGTGGCGCGCCTGCCGGCTTGTCGTCGATACCGGCATCCATGCCAAAGGCTGGAGCAAGGCACAGGCCATGGCGTTCATGCGCAATAACAGCGCGCTGACCGACGCCAATATCGAGGCAGAAGTGAACCGCTATATCAGTTGGCCCGGACAGGCACTTGCCTACAAGATCGGCGAACTCAAGATCCGCGAATTGCGCGAGCTGGCGAACAGGGAGCTAGGCTCGAAATTCGACCTTGCCGCATTCCATGATACCGTGCTGGGTCAGGGATCGGTCCCGCTGGATGTCCTTGAAACCATAGTGAAGGATTGGATCGAGGCGGAGAAGACGAGGAGTTGAACCCGCCGACCCTACACAGGTCAACGGACATTCTTATTCCCCTCCCAATACCTCATCGCGGTCGGCATCAAGGCTGGGCGGATCAGCATAAATTGAGGCCGGGGTTGCCGAATAATGCACCGGATGGCGCATCGACCGGTAACGATAGCCTGCCTTAGCTTCACGCTCTTCGAAAAAGTCGACTGCTTTCAGATGCGGGTCGTCGAACATATCGGCCATGCGGTTGTAACGCATCGCAGGAATGTTGTTGGCATCGAGCAGTTCAAGCCATTGGTCGGTGGTCTTGATCGCAGTCGATTCTTCGATCGTCGCATATAGCTCGGCCGTGTTCACCAGCCTCGCTTCATAGGTCGAGAAGCGCGGATCCTGAAAAATGTTAGGTCGGCCAGCCAATTCGAAAAAGCGTTCCCATTGATTGTCCACATAAGGGACGATCGCGATATAGCCATCCTTGGTCGGATAGGGCCGACGCCGGGGGTTGACTGAGCGGGTATAGGCCAGCTTTCCATTCCCTGGTATGTAGGTGTTGCCCCACAAATTTTCGACCATGTTAAACCATGTGAAGCATTCGAACATGGGCACCTGCACAAATTGTCCGCCATGCCCGTTGGCGCGCGCGAGCAATGCCGCCGTCACGGCATTGGCGGCAAACAGCCCGCTGACCTTGTCGGCCACAAGCGTCGGCGCATATTGTGGCCGGCCGGCATCGCGCATCTCGAACAGTGCGGCAAAGCCCGATGCTGCCTGGATGATGTCGTCATAAGCCTGCCTTTTGGCATAGGGGCCATCCGCGCCAAAACCTGCGCAATGAACATAAACAATTTCGGGGTTCACCGCCTTCAGCGCCTCATAACCAAGGCCAAGCCGCTCCATCCCGGCCATGCGCACATTATGGAAAAAGACATCGGCTTCTGCCGCCATAGCAAGGATGGCCGCCTTGTCCTCTGCGATTGAAGCATCCAGCGCGACCGATTTCTTGTTTCGGTTGAGACTGGCAAAGATCGGGCCAAGGTCACCGGTAGGATTGTCTCCGGCCCTGCGCATGATATCGCCGCCGCCAGCCGCATTTTCGATCTTGATCACCTCTGCGCCGAGATCGGCCAGTTGCAACGTTGCGAACGGTCCAAGGACTACGGTCGACATGTCCAGCACCTTAATACCCTTTAGCGGGCCGGTGCGTTCGCCATCCCATTCAAGTACGGGCCATGCTGCCACCTTCATCTCCCCTTATTTCTGTCTCGTTCATTTCTGGATAATCGGCTATCGTACAATGTCGATACGACATTTGATCGCGGAGGATGATATGCGCATTACCCTTATGCTCGCACTGGCCGGTACCGTGCTGCTTTCGGGCTGTAGCTATGGCGACGCCGAGAATAGCCCGGCGCCGATCCGCGACCGTGAAGCAAAGATCCTCTCCAAGGAATTGAAGGGCAAGGTTGCGGGAGAACCGCAAAACTGCATCTCGACATTGGGCCGCGAAAACATGATCCGGATCAGCGATGATATGCTGCTCTACCGTCAGTCGGGCCGACTGGTCTATCAGAACAAGCTGCGTTCAACCTGCCCCGGCTTGGCGCGCGATTCCGATGTCCTGGTGACTGAAAGCTTTGGCGGGCAGTTGTGCCGCGGCGATATTGTGCGCCTTGTCGATCGCACCAGTGGGATGCCCGGCCCGGTATGTAGCTTGGGCGAATTTGTGCCCTATCGCACGAAGGCCGATTGAGAGGTCGCCCCTGCGCAGGCAGGGGCGAGCTTACTTACCGGATAACCAGCGTCACAGCGCGGCGATTTTGCGCCCAGGCTTCCTCGTTCGATCCGAGTGCCTGTGGGCGTTCCTTGCCATAGCTGACGGTCTGTATCCGCGAGGCGTCGACGCCCAGCGAAGCCAGATAGTTTTTCGCGGCATTGGCACGACGTTCACCCAGCGCGAGGTTATAGTCGCGGGTGCCGCGTTCGTCGGCATGCCCCTCGATCGTGACCATCGCATTTGGATAGCGCGCCAGCCATTGCGCCTGGGTCTGCAACGTCGCCTGATCGGCGGTATCGATGTTGAACCGGTCGGTGTCAAAGAAGATGCGATCGCCCATATCTCCAACCGAACGGATGAAATCTTCCTGGCTGCCAGGCACGATCGTCGGTTCGGTCGGCTGGCTGTTCATATCGGGATTGGACGTGCCCGTAGTATTGTCCGCAACGGGGGGCAAATCCTTGATCTCCTTCTTGCCGCAAGCCGCAAGCGCGGTGCTGGCGAGAAGCAGCAGGGCCATGGTGCGTGCCGTTTTCGTCATCTTCTTCTTTTCCTTTCCTAACGCCCCCAAGTTTAAACGCGCTTATGGAAGCACAGGCCCCCAAGCGGGATCCGAACCATCAACCGGGGTGGGCAACTTTCTTTCGTTGCGCCCGGTCAGATCGACCTGCCAGACACTTGTTTTACCACTGTTTCTCTCCGTGCGAAAGAACTGGATCACACGGCCATTGGGTGCCCAGGTCGGTGCCTCATCCTGCCAGCTGTCGGTGAGCAGACGTTCGCCCGATCCATCGGGGCGCATCACCCCAACACGGAAATCGCCCGCAATGCGGGTATAGGCGATCAGGTCCCCGCGCGGGCTCCATTCCGGTGTCGCATAACGCCCGCCGCCATAGCTGATCCGGCGCTGGCTCGATCCATCCGTGTTCATGATGTAGATCTGCTGGCTGCCGCCCCGATCGCTTTCGAACACGATCTGTCGGCCATCCGGAGAGAAACTGCCGCCCACATCGATGCCGGGCGCGGTCGTCAACCTCACTGGCGCGCCGCCACTTGCTGATACCTTGTACACATCGGTATTGCCTGCAACGGCCATTGAATAAAGGATCGTCTGCCCGTCGGGTGACCAGCGCGGAGCAAAGGTGGGATTGCGCGACTGGGTGATCAGCCGTTGCCGCCCGCTGTCGATATCATAGACATAAATGCGCGGGTTCCCATCCTGATAGCTGAGATAGAGGATCGATTTGTAGTTGGGCGAGAAACGCGGGGTCAGCGCGGTCGACTGCCCATTGGTGATGAAACGGTGGTTGGCCCCATCCGAATCCATGATTGCCAGCCGCTTCACGCGTTTGCCCTTCGGCCCAGTCTCCGCGATGTAAGCAATGCGGCTGTCGAAAAAGGGCAGTTCGCCAGTTAGTTTCGAATAGATCGCATCCGAACATTTATGCGCCGCCCGCCGCCAGTCGCGCGGGGCGACAACGAAACCGAGCCGCGTCAATTCCTGTCCAAAATTTACGTCATACAGATAACATCCGACGGTCAATTGGCCGTCGCCGCCGACACGGACAAAGCCTTCGATCAACTGTTCGACATTCCGGCCTTTCCAATAATCATATTGCGGTGCGGTTACCTCGGCCAGGGTGATCGGGCGGATTCCAGCAGGGCCCTGCGGCTCGAACAGTCCGCTGTTGCGCAAATTGGCAGCGATGACCTCGGCGATCTGCCGGCCCAGATTGGCGCTGTTGCCGGCAGGGGTATCGGCCGGGTTCGGCGCGACCAGAGCAGGGACGGCGATGCGGCGAACCTTAGCGGTATCAAATTCGACCAGTTCCGGTTCATCGTCGGGCGCTGCATCCTGCGCAGCGGCTATCGGCGCAAATGCGACCAACCCCATCAACGCCAGCAGGAAAGACAGTATCGATCGTTTCGCTTTCATATCGCTCTTCCTGTTCAGCCCGTGGCACGCAGACGCATTGCATGCGTCTTCCACACGTCGTGATATTCGGGGTCGAGCCCCCGGAAAGGCGATGCGGCACGCACCGCCTGAATGATGCACCGCTTCAACGGCTCCGCTTGCGGGCGATTATTATCGTTAATCCCGGTCTGCTTGTCCACCCGCACATCGATCAGCCTGCCGGTCGCGTCGAGATTGAGGGTTACGAACGTTTCGATCTGGCGAATATCAAGGCCCGTTGGAGCGCAGCGTTCAATCTTGTCACGAATCTGCGGGCCTAGCGCGGCGTTGACCTCGCGCCGGACTTCCGGCCCGGCTTTGCGCGCAACCGTGCCCGCCTGCTGGGCCGTACCCTGTGTCGGCTGGGGGTTGGTTCCCGTTCCGCGCACCGCATCTTCGAAACTTTTGCTGAATGGGCGCGGGTTAGCCTGTTTCGGGGTCGCCTGTTTGGGGGTGGGCTGTGTAGCACTTTTCGGCTTGGGCGGGGTCGCCGCCTGCTTGAGCAAAGGCTTGGGGGCTGGCTTCGCTTGCGGGGCCGGCTTCTGCTTTTCAACCGCCTTGGGAAGCGGTTTGGGGGTAGGCTTTTCGATCTTCATCGCCGGTGCCGGTTCAGCCTCGGCAGGTTCCGGCTCGGCGGCAGCCGGAGCGGGGGCGGGTTCTTCCTGCACTGGATCGGGGGCAGTCGAGACATCGGCGACCGGGCCATCGAGCGTGACCGAAATTGGCTGCGGCTTGACGATGCGGTCGGCCGTTAACAAGCCCGCAATCGCGAACGCGCCAAGCAGTAATGCATGGCCGCCGATGGCAGTTCCCAGCCCTATCCTTTCCGCACGGTCCATCGCCATGATGGCTATTGCTCCTCAGATGAACCTTCGGTGACCGGCGCGGATGCCGCGGTCGTCAGCAGGCTGACCGAATTCAGCCCGACCCGGTTCAACTCGCCCATCACCTTCATCATCTCGCCATAGCTGATCGCGGCATCGCCGCGCAGCATGATCTGGCGCGGATTGTCGGGATCCTGCTCGCCCGCAATTTGCTCAAGCCGCGCCGAGAGCTCGCCATCACTGACGGGTTCGCTGTCGAGGAAGACCTGACCTTCCTTGTCGATCGAAATATCGATCGGTTCCGCTTTCTGGTCGAGCGGCTTCGCGCTGCTTTCGGGCAGTTCGACCGGCACGCCCGAAACAAGCAACGGCGCAGTGACCATGAAAATGATCAGCAGAACCAGCATCACATCGACAAAAGGCGTAACATTGATATCCGCCATGGGCGCGCGGCGCGTCCCGCGGCGTCCGCGGCGGGCGGAACCGCCGGAGTTGAGGTTCATTGCCACGCGATCAGCCTTCCCGCTCCAATTCGCGGCTCAGCATCCCATGAAACCCGTCCGCAAAGCGGCCCATGCGCGCTTCATACTGGTTCAGGCGGTGTGAAAAACGGTTATAGGCGATCACCGCCGGGATAGCTGCAAACAGGCCGATTGCGGTGGCAAACAGCGCCTCGGCAATGCCGGGGGCAACAACGGCAAGGCTGCTATTCTGCTCGGCGGCGATGGCGGAAAAACTGCGCATAATGCCCCACACAGTGCCGAACAATCCGACAAAGGGGGCAACCGCGCCGGTGGTGGCAAGAAAGTTCAATCGGTTCGAAAGCTTTTCGCTTTCGGCCGCAATCGTTGCGTCCATCGCGGTCGCCAGGCGGTCGCGGGTTCCCTGCCGGTCAACCGACTTGCCGCTCGTCGAACGGCGCCACTCACTGATCCCGGCCGCAAAGACCCGGGCGACTGGCAGATCGGATTTCCCATGCGCCTTAACATAGGCGTCGACATCCTCGGTGCGCCAGAATTCACGTTCAAAGGCTTCGCTCTCCTTCACTATGCCGCGCATCTTCAAAACGAAACTGATGATGATCGTCCATACCCAGACGCTGGCGACCGCTAGCCCGATCATCACCGCCTTCACGACCCAATCGGCCTGAAGGAAGAGGTGCATCGGAGAGAAACTCGCGCCTTGGGCCAGAATCGGTAAATCCATAAATGTCTTTCTACCTTGCCTTGATCGCTTCAAATAATTCGAGCCACGCCTTGGGCTGCCGACGCGGACGGCCCTCTGGTGTCAGGAATGCGGCGGTGACTTCTGCCTCGGTCAGGATTTGGTCGCCGCGCATGACTGCCTGATGAATGACAACGCTTGCGCCCCGAATTTCTTCGACCGTCGAGACGACGAGCAGCGCGTCGTCAAAATGCGCCGGCGCACGATATTTGATGTGGAGGTCAGCGACCGCATAAACACCCTCCCCACCTGCATAGGCGCTGCGCTGGTCAATGCCCGCGACGGTCAGCATGTCGGATCGGGCGCGTTCCATGAAATGGAGGTAGCGGCTGTGATAGACGACGCCCGAAAAATCGGTGTCCTCGAAATAGACCCGCACTGCAAACAGGTGGCGGCGCACCCCGTCTTCGGATTTGGCGAAATGGCCGTGATAGGGTTGCGTGCCGCTCATATCCCAGTGGCTTAACGCAAGGATTCTCGTATCGGAAGGGGGTTATGCCGGCAGAGACTCCGTTGGCCGATGAAATGACTCGGGCTGTCCAAGAATTTAAGTGTCACCCCCGACCGGAATGACAAATCAAAAACAGCCGCGCGACTATTTATCAAACAACCCGTCCTGTGTCGCAGTCGGTGGCGTGATACCCAGATGCTTCCACCCGGGCCCGTTCAACTGCCGACCGCGCGCGGTGCGCGCAATCAGACCAAGCTGGAGCAGATAGGGCTCCACCACATCCTCGATCGTATCGCGCGGCTCCGAAAGCCCCGCCGCCAGCGCCTCTACCCCCACCGGCCCGCCGCGATAGATATCGGCGATCATCATCAGATAGCGGCGGTCCATCGCATCAAGGCCAAGGCTGTCGACCTCAAGCCGGTTCAGCGCGGCATCGGCGATGCTCGCCGTAACCAGTTCTTCACCCGCTACATTTGCAAAATCGCGCACGCGGCGCAGCAATCGCCCGGCGATACGTGGCGTGCCGCGTGAACGCTTGGCCACCTCGCGCGCGCCATCGGAGGCGATCTCCAGCCCGAGCAGTTTCGCCGCTCGCGTAACGACTAGCTCCAGCTCGTCATGCGTGTAGAAATTCAATCGCACCGGAATGCCGAAGCGGTCGCGCAATGGCGTCGTCAGCAATCCCTGCCGCGTCGTCGCACCGACCAGCGTGAAGGCGGGCAAATCGATCCGCACTGACCGCGCCGACGGCCCTTCGCCGATCATGATATCGAGCGCGCGGTCCTCCATCGCCGGATAGAGGATTTCCTCAACCACCGGATTGAGCCTGTGAATCTCGTCGATGAACAGGACGTCGCCTTCTTCCAAGGTCGTCAACAGCGCCGCGAGATCGCCCGACTTGGCGATGACCGGGCCCGAGGTCGAGCGGAACCCGACGCCCATTTCCTTTGCGACAATCTGCGCCAGCGTGGTCTTGCCCAAGCCCGGCGGCCCGAAAAACAGCACATGGTCAAGCGCATCGCCCCGCGATTTTGCCGCCTCGATAAAGACGCGCAAATTCTCCCGCGCCGCCTGCTGCCCGATAAATTCGGTCAGCGATTTGGGACGCAGCGCAGCGTCAACATCTTCAGGCTTGCGCATCGGGGTAAGGTGGGGGTTATCGGTCACTTCGCCGCTCTCTTCAGCGCCAGCCGCACCAGCGCATCCAATGTCGCGCCATCACCCAATTCTTCCAGCGCCAGCGCGACTGCCCCCTGCGCCTCACCGGGTTTGAAGCCGAGGCCGGTGAGCGCCGCAACGGCATCCGACACATTGTTGTTCCCGGCCTTGGCGGCCGCCGCCAGCTTCGCGCCGCCGCCGATTCCGGCCAGCGCGCCAACCTTGTCGCGCAATTCATTGACAATGCGGCTGGCAAGTTTCGGGCCGACGCCGTTGGCGCGCGCAACCATCGCGCTGTCGCCATTGGCAATCGCGATGGTCAGATCGTCCGCCTCCAGCGCTGAAAGAATGGCCAGCGCGACCTTGGCACCCACGCCCTGCACCCCGATCAGCAAGCGAAACCAGTCACGTTCCTCTCGGCTGGCAAAGCCGATCAGCCGCTGGTCATTTTCGCTCACCAGCATTTCGGTGAAGACTGTGGCAAAATCACCGGCACAGCCCAATGCCGCCAGCGTCCGCGCGCTTGCCTGCACCAGATAGCCGACGCCGTTCACGTCGATCACCAGGCTGTCGACGCCCGTTTCATCGATGCGGCCATTAAGTTTCGCGATCATATCATTTGGTTAGCGCCGGTGCAGGCAATCGGCAAGCAAAAGAGAACATCGTAAGAACGATTATGTCCCTCTCCCACAGGAGCGCAATGTCAGCGAGTATGATGCGCGTGCGTCACTGCCACGGCGAGCGCATCCGCCGCATCCTCGCCGGCCAGTTTCAGCCCGGGCATCAAGACGCGCAGCATCGCCCCGATCTGCGCCTTGTCGGCCTTGCCGGTGCCGACAACCGATTTCTTGACCAGCCGGGCTGCATATTCCGTAACGGGAATGCGGCTGCGCGCTGCACCAAGCAGCACCACCCCGCGTGCCTGCCCCAACTTCAGCGTCGATTGCGCATTTTTGTTGACGAACACTTCCTCAACCGCCGCCTGTTCAGGACGGAAATGCTCAATCACTGCGCGCAGTTTTTCGTCGAGTAGCACCAGCCGGTTCGCCAGCGGCAATTTCGCATCGGTGCTGATCTCGCCATTGTCGATATGGCTGAGGCGGTTTCCATCCTTTGCGATGACGCCCCAGCCTGTGGTGCCAAGGCCGGGGTCGAGGCCCAAAATGATCATATCTTCCTCTCCCACTTGCGGGAGGGCCTGGGGAGGGCCTGTCCCAAGGACGATCGAGGGTTATAGGCCCTCCCGCATGCGGGAGGGGGACTGACTTAACCCAGCTTCGCCATCACTTCGTCGGAAACATCATAATTGCCCCAGACAGTCTGGACATCATCATCGTCTTCAAGCGTGTCGATCATCTTGAGCAAGGTTGCGGCATTGGCTTCGTCCACCTCGACCAGCGTTTGGGGGCGCCAGGCAAGCTTCGCACTATCGGCCGCGCCCAGCGTAGCTTCTAGTGCCTTGGAAACTTCGTGCAGCGCGTCCATCGCAGTCCAGATGCTGTGCTCTTCCTCGCCGCTTTCAACATCCTCGGCACCCGCCTCCAGCGCAGCTTCGAACATGGCGTCGGCATCGCCCGCGCTGGCCGGATAGGTGATCAGGCCCATACGGTCAAAACCGTGGCTCACTGCACCTGACGCGCCCAAATTGCCGCCATTCTTGCTGAACGCAGTGCGCACATTGGTGGCGGTGCGATTGCGATTGTCAGTCAACGCCTCGACGATCACGGCAACGCCGCCCGGGCCATAGCCTTCATAGCGGATTTCTTCGTAATTTTCAGCATCGCCGCCGCTCGCCTTGTCGATGGCGCGCTGGATATTGTCCTTAGGCATCGACTGCGCCTTGGCCGCATTGACCGCGAGCCGCAGGCGCGGGTTCATATCGGGGTCGGGCATCCCCATTTTTGCAGCGACGGTAATTTCGCGGCTTAGCTTGGAAAACATCGCGGAGCGCTTCTTGTCCTGCGCGCCCTTGCGGTGCATGATATTCTTGAATTTGCTATGGCCTGCCATGGCTCTCTTCCCGGCTGTAAGAAACTGAAGGCGCGCCCTTACATCAGGGACCGCGCCTTCGGCAAGCCACACAGATTACCCCAGCTTCACCGCAGTCCCTGACGCACTCACCATCAACATCGAACCGCCCTGACCCATAACCTCATAATCAAGGTCGATGCCGATCACGCCGTCTGCGCCCAGTGCGCGGGCTTCGTCGGCCAGTTCCTTCAATGCGGTTTCGCGGGCATCGCGCAGCGAGTTTTCATATGCGCCTGATCGGCCACCGACAATGTCGCGGATGCCTGCAAACAGATCCTTGAAGATGTTGGCGCCAACGATCACTTCGCCGGTCACAACGCCCAGATACTGGGCGACCGGGCGGCCCTCGACGGTGGAGGTGGTGGTAAGCAGCATCGTGGCTCTCCTACTGGTCACCCCGATATCTAATCGAAAACACCATTGGCGCGAAGGCCCTAATACATAGCGGACCCGCAAAATTTACATCGCGGACGAGGCACCCTGAAACAAGTTCTGGGCGCCGTTGCTGGGAAAGGCAGCAGTTACGCCAGCCCGAGTGCCGACTTATAGGTTTCGAGGATCGCTTCCATTTCCTGCCTGTCATGGGTTTCCATTTTGCGTAGGCGAACGATCTGGCGCATGATCTTGGTGTCATAGCCTTGGCTTTTCGCCTCGGAATAGACGTCACGGATGTCGTCGGCGATGCCCTTTTTCTCTTCCTCAAGCCGTTCGATGCGTTCGATGAACAGGCGCAACTGGTCGGCGGCGATATTGCCTTCGGACATGATATTCTCCGGTTGGTTGTGGGCCGGACATGGCCCGAATCAGAATGCGTCCCGCTTAGTGGCTTGGCGCGTTCTTCGCCACACTCTCCTGCATGCGCTGCAACTGCGCCGGCGTCGCCTCTGATTGGTATTGCGCTTTCCATTCAGCAGACGGCATGCCGTGGATCAATGTGCGCGCCTCTTCCTTGCTCAATTCCGGTTGCGCTTCCATCACCCAGTCGGCCAGACAGTTGCGGCAGAAACCGGCAAGGCCCATCAGGTCGATATTTTCCGCGTCATGGCGATGCTGCAAGTGCGCGACCAGCCGGCGAAAGGCGGATGCTGCGGCGGCGTCGCTGATGGATTTGTCGTTTGGCATAGCTATGTTCCCTTCCCGTTGCAGACGTTGATCGTTATGGGGGGCCCGAGACGTAAATTCCAGAGCCGCAAGAGAGCTTTCCCCTATGCAATATCATAAGCCGCGCATGCGCAAGGTCCGCATCCTCGCGACATTAGGCCCGGCAAGCGATACGCCAGAGATGATCGAGAAGCTGTTCCGCAACGGCGCCGATGCGTTTCGCGTCAATATGAGCCATGGCGAACAGGCCGACAAAGCGACGCTGATCGCCAATATCCGGGCGCTGGAAAAGGCCTATAACCGGCCGACGACGATCCTTGTCGACCTGCAAGGGCCCAAACTGCGCGTCGGCACCTTTACCGGCGGCAAGGTCGCACTAGAAACCGGCGCTCCCTTTCGGCTTGATACCAACAAGACGCCGGGTGACTCGACCCGGGTGCATTTACCGCACCCCGAAATCTATGCCGCGCTCGAAATAGGCACGCGCTTGCTGCTTGACGATGGCAAGGTTGTGCTGCGCGTCACCGATATCGGCCCCGACCATATCGACACCCGCGTCGAAGTTGGCGGGGCGCTGTCAGATCGCAAGGGGCTGAATGTTCCCGATGTTGTCGTGCCGATTGCGGCGTTAACCGAAAAGGACCGGTCGGACCTTGCCTTTGCGCTGGCGCAAGGTGTCGATTGGGTTGCCATGTCTTTCGTGCAGCGACCCGAAGACGTCGCCGAGGGCAAGAAGTTGATCGGCGGCAAGGCATCGCTGCTGGCCAAAATCGAAAAGCCTGCGGCAATCCACCGGCTGGAGGAAATCCTTGAGCTTGCCGATGGCGTGATGGTCGCGCGCGGCGATCTGGGCGTAGAACTGCCGCCCGAACAGGTGCCGCCGCTGCAGAAAAAGATTGTCTCGACCGCGCGGCAAATGGGCAAGCCGGTTGTTGTCGCAACGCAGATGCTGGAATCGATGATCGTATCGCCGACCCCGACGCGCGCCGAAGTCTCCGACGTAGCGACTGCAATCTACGATGGCGCTGACGCGGTTATGCTGTCCGCTGAAACCGCCGCGGGCGCATGGCCGATCGAGGCCGTGTCGATCATGGACCGGATCGCGCAGCAGGTCGAAAGCGACCCGGATTTCTTCAAGCGTATCCACTTTACCGAAACCCCGGCCGATGCGACCACTGCCGATGCCTTGGCCGAGGCAAGCGGCCGTATTGCCGATACAGTGGAAACAAGCGCGATCGTCTGCTTCACATCGTCAGGCTCGACCGCGCGCCGCATTTCACGTGAGCGCCCCTCGGTGCCGTTGTTGGTGCTGACCGCGTCGCAACAGACTGCGCGTCGGCTCGGACTGTTATGGGGTGCCTTTGCCGTGCGCACCCGCGATATTGACAGTTTTGAAGACATGGTCGCGAAGGGCAAGCGAATGGCGCTACGCTATCATCTAGGCAGCGCCGGTGCACGATTGATCATGATGGCAGGCGTTCCCTTCGGCACGCCGGGTTCAACCAACGTGCTCCACGTCGTGCGGCTGACCGGGGACGAGTTGAAGGGCCATTGATCCCTTAAGGGATCAGTAGACTCGAATCCCCATAGCTGTAGAAACGATATTCCGTCTCGATTGCGTGTGCATAAGCCGCGCGCATCCTATCGAGCCCCATCAACGCACTGACAAGCATGAACAGTGTCGATTTGGGCAAGTGAAAATTGGTCATGAGACCGTCAACGCCCTTGAAGCGATAGCCTGGCGTGATGAAGATGTCGGTATCACCTTCGAACGGAAGTATGCGTCGATCCTCGCTCGCCGCGCTTTCCAATAGGCGCAGCACCGTAGTGCCAACTGCGATGATCCGCCCACCGGCATCGCGCACCGCATTCAACCGGTCGGCAGTCGCCGGATCGATCCGGCCCCATTCGCTATGCATCTTATGCTCTTCGGTATCATCCGCCTTCACCGGCAGAAAGGTACCCGCGCCAACATGGAGCGTCAGTGTTTCATGGCCGATGCCCGCGCCAGCAAGTGCATCCATCAATTCAGGAGTGAAGTGCAGCGATGCCGTAGGCGCAGCAACCGCCCCGTCCTTTTGTGCGAACATCGTCTGATAATCGCTCTTGTCGGCTTCATCGATTGCGCGCTTACTGGCGATATAGGGCGGCAGCGGCATCGTGCCCGCCCTATCAAGCAAAATTTCTACCGCCTCCTCGCCATGGAAGAGGAGGATGAAGCTGCCGTCCTCCAGCCGTTCTTCCGCCGTCACGGTCACGCCGCCGCCGAAGATGATCTCGTCCCCCGGCTTCAGCCGTTTGGCGTTGCGGATGAATGCCTGCCAGCGGCGCAGATCGATGCGTTTGTGAAGCGTTGCGCCAATTCCGGCGGCGCCGCGCCGCCCTTCAAGCTGTGCCGGGATCACGCGGGTGTCGTTGAACACAAGGCAGTCGCCTTTGCGCAGTCGCAACGGAAGGTCGCGCACATGCGCATCCTCCATCGGGCCATCACCGGAAACACATAACATTCGCGCCGCATGGCGCGGAGAAACCGGACGCAGCGCAATGCGCTCCGGAGGGAGCTCGAAATCAAATAGGTCTACGCGCATTTTTGTGGATCAGTTAAGCGGCCGGTTGAGGTCAGAGACGCTGATCTGGGGGGCTGCCGGTGCGGCAGGTTTCGCCAGAGCCGCAAAATCGGGCGGGGGCAATTTGTCAGCAGCGATCGACGCCTGCACGATACGGTCCGGGGTTGCGGGTGGCTCGCCGCGCTGGATCGCATCGACAAACTGCATCCCCGAAATCACCCGGCCGAAAACCGTATATTTCTTGTCGAGGCCAAAACGCGGCAGAAAGCAGATGAAGAACTGGCTGTTTGCGCTGTCATCACCCTGCGCGCGTGCCATAGAAACCGTGCCGCGCAAATGCGCACGATCATTGAATTCCGCCTTAAGGTCAGGAAGCGGCGAACCGCCTGTGCCGGTGCCTGTCGGATCACCGGTCTGCGCCATAAACCCTTCAATCACGCGGTGGAAGACCACGCCATTGTAAAAGCCCTGGCGCGCCAGCATCTTGATACGCTCAACATGCGCAGGCGCAACATCGGGGAACATCAAAATTGTCACGCGACCGCCAGTAGACAGGTCGAGATGCAGCGTATTTTCCGCTGGATCCGCAGCCGGGGCGACAGGCGCGGGGACCGCATCCTGCGCATATGCCGCTGACAGACCGAACAGCGAAATCATCAGATAAGCCAAAAAACGCAACATGCTGGAGCACACTCCCTTGATCTCAATTGCGCCTCCTTAGCGAGCCGAACTGTCCTTGTCATGAACGAAGCGACGTTCCTGTAAAACGGTTGCCAACATGAATATTTGGCGACAACATGGGCTCTCGTGAGTATTTGGGACCAGGAGAGACAAGTTATGAAGCCTTTACTGGCGATCGGAATGGTAACGGCATTGGTTGCGCTGTCGGGTTGTTCCAACAAAGGGGCTGATTCGGATGGTGACGGCAAAGTCAGCACGGCAGAGGCTCAGGCCGAACTGGCGCAAGACGGGGCCATGGCAATGCAGCCCGGGCTTTGGGAAGTGAAGATCAGCTTTAGCAGCATCGACGCCCCCAAATTGCCGGCCGAAGTCAAGGACCAGATGCTGAAGGCAATGGGCAACGGCATGTCGGTGCAATCCTGCCTCACCAAGGAGCAGGCTGAAAATCCGGGCGTCGATTTTTTTGGCGGCGACGAACAAAGCAATTGCACATTTGCTAAACTGGACCGCAACGGTAACAATATCGCAGTCGAAATGACCTGCAAACCGCAAGGCGGAATGACGATCGCCAGCAAGATGGATGGCAGCTTTGCCAAGGAAAGCTACACAATGACCATGGAACAGAAAAGCGGCGGAACGCCGATGGGGGATCTGACGATGAAGGGCAAAGTCGAAGGCAAGCGCATCGGGGAGTGCCCGGCACAGTCATGATGAAAACCGCTTTGAAAACTTTCGCACCCGTCGCCCTGTTGTTGACCATTACAGGATGCGCCGACAATGCAGACACCAATGGCGACGGCGTCGTTTCCCGTCAGGAGCGGGCCACCGAAATGCAGCGCGATGGCTATCTGGCCATGGAACCAGGCCGTTGGCGCATGGCCTTTGCCTTTACCGAAATCGACGTGCCGCGGTTGGGCAATGATGAAAAAGCCAGTATCAAGTCCGAACTCGCCAAAGGCGCATCGGGCGCATCCTGCCTCAGCAAAACAGAAGCGGCAAAGCCCGGCCCCGATTTCTTCGGCGGCAAAGGCGCGGAAGACTGCAGCTACCAACAATTCGACATTGCCGGCAACAGGGTCACGATGAAACTGGTGTGTGGCATGGGCGATCTTGGCAAAGCGAACATAGATCTGAACGGCACCGTCGGCGATCGAGATTTCGCGTTCGATACCGATCTGCAGGTGCATGTCCCTATGGCAGGCAAGATCACGCTAAAGGGCACGATGCAGGGCACGCATGAAGGCGAATGCCGGGGCGACGAGTGAGCATCAGCTTTGCCCGGCGCGCGCTGATCTCCGCGACCATAACGTTCCTGGCTGGACCGCCGGCCATGGCCGAAAGCCCTTCGCGTTTGCCCGAGCCGGCCCAAGTGCGGGTCGATTTCAGCGCGACGGCAATCACCGCACATTCTGCGACAGGCGAAGCCGGCGTTGTCGGACGACCCGTGACCATCAACGATCCGGCGCGCGTTGCATCAATCTCGAAACTGGTGGGTGCCTTGGCGGTAATGCGGTTGGTCGATCAGAGGCGGATCGATCTTGATCGCGATATAAACGACTATTTGGGTTACAGTATCCGCAACCCGGCCTTTCCCGACCGCAAGATCACGCTGCGCCATTTGCTGGCGCACACATCGGGCATACGCGACAACATCGATTATCTGATCCCGCTTGATGGCAAGCTCGCAACCGTTCTCGCCAATCCCGACGCATGGAACCCGATCCATGAACCGGGCGACTATTTCAGCTATGCCAACCTCAATTCGCCGGTCATCGCGGCGACCATAGAAGCGGCCACGCGCGAGCGGTTTGACCGCATTGTCGCAAAGCAGGTACTGGCCCCGCTAAGGCTAGACGCCTGCTTCAATTGGGGCGCGGGCTGTTCTCCGCAAAGGCGGAGCCAAGCAGTCACCTTGCTGCGGACCAATGGCGATCTTGCTCGTGATGCGGCAATTCAGGGTGCCGATCCTTGCCCTGTGCTTGCAGCCAGTGATGGCAGCTGCGATCTTGGTCGTTACCGGATAGGAGAAAATGGCTCATCCTTCAGCCCGCAGGGCGGCCTGCGGATTTCAGCTCAGGGCTTGTCCAAGATCGGGCAGGTGCTGATCAATGGCGGTCGTCCGCTTTTGTCGAGCAAGGCCTTTGCCGAAATGACAAAGATGCAATGGCGGTTCAATGGCGCCAACGGGGACGATGATCGCGGCTATTTCAACGCCTATGGCCTTGGCGTGCACATCCACCAGGATAGCAAGGGCACGCGATGGATCGGCCATGTAGGTGAGGCCTATGCCTTGCGCGCCGGCCTTTGGGTCAATCCGAAGACGCGGCGCGGCTTTGCCCAGTTTGTGACGATGGTCCCAGCGGAAACGCCGGTCGGCCATTGCCTTGAAACCTGCCCTTAGAGCATCGCATGGCCCGGAAACAGAGATGGGAGGATGCCGATGAAGCGGCGGATGAGGCAGTGGTCGTGCAGACCTGCTGGCTATGCAGCCGCACGATCGGTGAAACCGTCGAATGGCATCATCCGATACCGAAGAGCAGGGGTGGGCGGTCGCGCGAGCCGATCCACCCGATCTGCCACCGGACAATCCACGCCAATTTCACCAACAGCGAACTGGAACGGCGCTATTCAACGGCAGAGGCATTGCTCGGCCATACCGAAATCCGCCGTTTCGTCGATTGGGTCGCGAACAAGGATCCGGATTTCTACGTGCCGACCAAAGACCGGCGGTGAGCAGCAATGCAGGGACGGTATCGCCTGATATCCGTCCCTGCAGCTACCGCCTGAGAAACGATATCAGGCGGGCTCAGGGCGCTTTCGGCCTTTTGTCACGACGTGCTGCAGCTTGTCCTTTACGGCGAGCTTCATCCGCTTCAATCGCTGGATGCGGTCAAAGCTGGGCCAAGCGCGCCGGATTTCAGACCGCAGCTCATCATCGAGTTTCTGGTGATATTGCAATAGACGGAAATCGCGTTCCGACATGATAAAGCTCCTCTTGAACAATGTTTTGCTCAATCGGATGCTCCGATGCCAGGCGAGGGTATTCGGGGGAAACAGGGACCGCAAAACCTAGCACCGGAGATCCGATGCGGCCGACATCACGTTCCTTCCGAAGAAGCGAGCGCCAGAGGGGCCCGGTCCGCAGAAGCAAATTAGAGCGATTCGTTCTTATATGCAAGCGAAACCGGAATTCGGTTCGTCGCCAATGCGCGGCGCCTAGTCGCGCAAAAGCTCGTTAATCGCTGTTTTACTGCGCGTTTGCGCATCGACACGCTTAACGATGACCGCACAAGCAAGGCCGGGACCGGGCGAACCGTCGGGCAATGGCTTGCCCGGCAACGATCCCGGCACCACCACCGAATAGGCAGGGACGCGGCCGACAAAGACCTCACCCGTGGCGCGATCAACGATTTTGGTGGTCGAAGAAAGGAACACACCCATCGCCAGCACGGCTCCCTGTTCAACCACAACACCTTCGACGACTTCGGACCGCGCACCGATGAAACAATCGTCCTCAATGATCACTGGCCCCGCTTGAAGAGGTTCGAGTACGCCGCCAATGCCGACGCCGCCCGACAGATGGACATTCTTGCCGATCTGCGCACAACTACCTACCGTCGCCCAAGTATCGACCATCGTGCCTTCGTCAACATAGGCCCCCAGATTGACAAAGCTGGGCATAAGGACGACGCCCTTGCCGATATGTGCGCTGTGGCGGACAATGTTACCCGGAACGGCCCGAAAGCCCGCTGCGCGAAACCGGTTTTCGTCCCAGTTGGCAAATTTCGAGGGCACCTTATCCCACCAGTGCGCACCACCCGGTCCACCCGGAATCGTCTCCATGTCGTTCAGGCGGAAGGAGAGCAGCACCGCCTTTTTCAGCCATTGATTGACCTGCCAGTCGCCATCAACCTTCTCGGCGACGCGGCGGGCGCCGCTATCGAGAAGATTAAGCGCCTCGACCACGGCCGCGCGCACTTCGCCGTCGGTGTCAATGGTGATGGCATCGCGTTCATCCCAAGCCTTTTCGATAATTGCCTGCAAATCGCTGCTCATGCCAGTTCCCGTTCTTTCAAGATGCCCAGCCAATTGGCCAGATCGCTGATTTCATGATCCACAAATTCGGGGCATTCGCCACTACCTTCATGGTCGTCGCTATGGTTGATCCAGGCAGTTGTCATGCCCAGTGTTTTTGCCGGCTGAAGATTGTGGACCGAATCTTCAAAAAAGATTGCCCGGGTCGGATCGATAGCGTGCCGTTCGCATAGGCTGTGATAGCTGCGCAGGTCAGGCTTGGGCCGATGCTCCATCTGGTGGATATCGAACATATCCTCGAACAGGCCATCAAGGCCGCGCGCAGTTAGCACGCGCCGCGCATAAGGCGCATCGGCGTTGGTGAAGATCAACTTTCGTCCCGGCAATGCTTCGATCCCTGCACGCAGCTGCGCGCAGGGTTGCAGGAGAGACATGTCGACATCATGGACAAAATCGAGATAGCCATGCGGATCAACGCCATGTTCAGCCATCAACCCGCCCAACGTGGTGCCATGGCTGCGCCAGTAATTATAGCGGATTTCATGCGCCCGCTTTGCATCGACCTTGAAACAATCTTCGACATAGAGCGCGATGCGATCGCGCACCTGCTCCATGATATTATGTTCGGGCGCATAGAGCGTCAGATCAAGGTCGAAAATCCAAGTGTCGACATGATCGAGATCGGGAAGGAGCGCTGCTGACATGGCCGCCGCGTTAACTAGCGCGGGTAAAAGGCGCAACCATCATCTGCGTTAAGACTGGTGCAAGCATTGCGACCACATTAAGAGCAGGGGCCTAAAAGAGGATAGAATCAAAATGGCCGAACAGGGCAAGGGTCGTAACATTGCCATTGGTACATCACTGGTTTTCGCGCTGACGCTGTCTGCCTGCGGCGGTGGAGGCGGCGGCGTGGGTTCAACCCCCGTCCCCCCAGTGGTGACCCCGCCAGCGCCGCCGCCACCTCCTCCTCCGCCTCCTCCGCCGCCGCCGCCTCCTCCGCCGACGGCCAATTTCAACACGCTCGAATATCAGCGGTCGAACGGCGCGGTGCAGGCACAGGCAATTACCGCCTATAATGCAGGCGCAACCGGTGCGGGAGTGATCGCCGGCGTCATCGATAGCGGCATTAACGTCGACAGCCCCGAATTTTCAGGCAAGATCCACCCGCTTTCGGGCGATTTCGCTGGAAACCGCGGACTTCAGGATGAAGGCGGACATGGCAGCGCAGTGTCGGCCGTACTGCTGGCTGCAAAAAATGATACCGACACGCATGGCATCGCCTTTGGCGCAACATTGCTGGTACTGCGCACTGATACGGCGGGAACTTGCGCCACGACAGAACCGGACAAGGGCTGCACTCATAGCGACAATAACATGGCGCGTGCCGTCGACCGCGCGGTGCAGGCCGGTGCCAAGGTCATCAACATGTCGCTCGGCGGATCGCCCATGAATGCGACGCTGCGTGCTGCAGTCGACAGAGCGACAGCCGCAGGCATCATATTCGTCATATCGGCAGGCAATGATTTTGATACCGAACCAGCCACTGCCATAAACCCCGATCCGATGGCGATGATCGCGATCGATCCGATTGCGCGCGGCCAGATTATCATCGCCGGCGCGACCGATTCCACCCAGGCGATTTCGGCCTTTTCCAACCGTGCCGGCACGGGCCAGAATTTCTATCTGACCGCATTGGGCGTGCGCGTGCGCGCGCCTGATGAGACTGGAGCGCAATTCCTATGGAGCGGCACCAGCTTTTCGGCACCAATCATCGCCGGCGCGGTCGCCTTGCTCGCCCAGGCATTTCCCAATCTGACCAGCCAGCAGATCGTAAACCTTTTGCTGACCACGGCGACGGACCTGGGCACGTCTGGCATCGACAATATCTATGGCCGAGGCGAACTGAACATTGCCAAGGCATTCCAACCTGTCGGGTCGGCGTCGATCGCAGGCACACCCATTCCCGTCCCCACTAGCGCCACCGGCACCTTGGGCGGACCGCTGGGCGATGCAGGCGGCAACCAAGGGCCCAAGTCGATCATCCTCGACAGCTATGGCCGCGCCTTCAACGCCGACTTCAGCGGAACGATGCGCGCGGCGCGGGCAGCGCCCAAGCTCGCTCCCGCGCTGGCCATCGGGATGAACACACAGATCGCCGCCAACTCAAATTTCGCGGTCACCCTTTCGGTCGCGCAACGCCGTGACGGCGTCGGCCCCGATCGGCTCGATCTCAGCCCGCGGGAACGCGTTCAGGCGCGCGCGGTTGCAGGCGCAGTCATCGCCCGGCTGGGTCAGGACCGGCAGGCAGGGATCGGCATAGCGCGCAGCAGCGGTGCCTTGGTCGGCCAGATGACGGTCGATCGCGCCGCGGCCTTTATCGCGGCCGATGCCGCGCAGGATTCGCTCGGCTTTTTCGTGCGCCCCGCCACCGCCTTTGCCTATCGGCAGACGCGCGGCGCCTTTGGTTGGACCGTCAGCGGCGAAAATGGCGATGTGCGGCTATGGCAGGACTATGCCGGAGACCCGCTGCGTAGCCGTTATCAAGGCCATGGCTATACCTTAGCGCGTGTCGGGGTCGACCGGGCGATTGGCGCATGGAAAGCCGAATTTGCCGGCACGGCGCTTGAAGAACGCGAGACGATCCTTGGCGGAGCTTCGAACATATGGACCGGTACCGTCGGCGCGTCGAGTTGGTTTGCCGATGCAAGGCTGCGTTTTGCACCCGACGGCCATTGGCAATGGAGTGCAGCTTATCGTCGCGGCTGGACACGCATAGGCGCGGCCGGCCTTCGCGACGGCGCAGATTGGTTGCAGACCGACGCATGGTCTGCCGATGTTACCCGCATTGGCCTGTTCTCGCTGCACGATAGCTTCGCCCTGCGTGTCTCGCAGCCCTTGCGGGTGCGCAGCGGCGGCCTGAACCTGACACTTCCGGTCGGTTATAACTATTCGACGCTGAGCGCGGAATTTGGCCGCCAATTTGTATCACTTGCTCCAACCGGTCGCGAAATGGACATGGAGGCTGCCTATGCCACACCTTGGGCAGGCGGTTCGCTATCGGCCAATGCCTTTTGGCGGCAGGAACCGGGGCATATCGAGCGCGCCGATAACGATGTCGGCGTCACGCTGCGCTTCCTGCGGAAATTCTGATCAGACGGTAAAGCTCTCTCCGCAACCGCAGCTGCCGGTTGCGTTGGGATTATTGAAGACGAAACCGGCAGTGAAATCATCTTCCTGCCAGTCCATCACAGAGCCGACGAGATAGAGCACCGAGCCGCCATCGATGAAGAATGTGCCGCCCGGAGTTTCGATCCGTTCGTCAAATGCACTAGCCTCGTTCACATAATCGACCGAATAGGCCAGCCCCGAACAGCCGCGCCGCGGCGTTGACAGTTTGACGCCGATCGCACCTTCAGGGGCACTCTTCATCAACTCTGCAATGCGCGCCTCTGCCGATGGCGTCAGCGTGACGGCGGCGGGCAGCGGACGGCGAGTCTTTGTCTCGGTTATCATCACAACATTCCCAGTTCGAGGCGCGCTTCGTCGGTCATCTTGTCTGGGCCCCATGGCGGATCCCAGACCAGATTGACCTCAGCATCACCTATCCCGGGGACAGCCCCGACGCGCAGTTCAACCTCGCCGGGCATGCTTTCAGCGACCGGGCAGTGCGGGGTCGTCAATGTCATCGTTACCAGCGCATGGCCCTGATTGATCTCGACATTATAAATCAGGCCAAGGTCGTAGATATTCACCGGGATTTCGGGATCGTAAATCTCCTTCAGCGCGTCGATCACAGCCAACTGCAACGCCTCATCGCCTTCTGCGACGACGGGCTGCGGCTTTTGGGCAAGAAAGCCTTCGAGATAATCCTTTTTCCGCTCCAGCTTTTCAGCAGGGCTTTCCATATCTTCAACGCGCGCGCGCGGCGGCGTTTCCACGCTGTCAACTTCCTCGACGATAATTTTCTGTTCTTCGCTCATCCGAAGATCCTTTTTACCCGTTCCAGACCGCGGACCAAGGCCGCAACATCCTGTTCATCATTGTAGATACCAAAACTGGCGCGCGCCGTTGCGGCAACGCCCAGATGCTCCATCAGCGGCTGGGCGCAATGATGGCCGGCGCGGATCGCGACGCCCTCTTCGTCCAATATGGTGCCGATGTCGTGCGGATGCACCCCTTCCATCGTGAAAGAGACAATCCCGGCCGATTTTTCCGGCCCATATAGCGTGATCGAGTTGATCGTGCTCAAGGCATCCCGCGTTTGCGCAGCAAGGGCGCTTTCATGGGCGAAGATTTCCTCAGGACCAAAGCTGTCGACAAAATCCATAGCGGCATGCAAGCCGATCACCTCGATGATCATGGGCGTGCCCGCCTCAAAGCGCGCAGGGGCCGGCGCATAGGTCGTCTTTTCAAATGTCACCCGGTCGATCATTGCGCCGCCGCCCTGCCATGGCGGCATGGCATCCAGCGTCTCCGCCTTTGCCCACAAGACGCCGACCCCGGTCGGCCCGTAAAGCTTGTGACCGGATAGCACATAAAAGTCGCAGCCAAGTTCGGCCATGTTGAGCCGCATCCGCGGCGCAGCCTGGCAGCCGTCGAGCAAAAGCTTGGCACCCACGGCATGGGCCGCCTTCGCTGCACGCTTTGCCCCAAGGATGGACCCTAGCACATTGGAAACATGCGCCAGCGCGACCAGCTTGTGCGCGGGCGTCAGATGCGCCTCCAGCCAATCAAGGTCGATCAGGCCGTCACCGGTCAATGGACACACATCGATATGCGCTCCAACCTTTTCCGCCAACATCTGCCAAGGCACGATATTGCTGTGATGTTCAAGCTGGGACAGCATGATACGGTCGCCAGCCTTCAGGTTCGCTGCCCCCCAGCTTTGTGCGACAAGGTTGATGCCCTCGGTCGCGCCGCGCACGAAGATGATCTCATTGGGCGACGCTGCACCGATAAAACGGGCGGCACGTTCGCGTGCTGCCTCAAAAGCCAGCGTCATATTGGCCGAACGCGCATAAACGCCGCGATGTACGGTGGCGTAATCAGTTCCCCCGGCACGCATCATAGCGTCCAGCACGACCTGCGGCTTTTGCGCGGTCGCGGCCGTATCCAGATAGCGCCAATCATTGGCAAGGCCCGGAAATTGGCTTCTGATTGCAGCCATGTCCATCAAGACGTGCCCCTCAGCGCGGCTTCGGCATGGCCGATCATCCGCTCGCGCCATTCAGCATCGTCAACTGCGCCATAGGCTTCGGCGACAAAGGCCTGCATCAAAAGGTTGCGAGCCTCGGCCAAGGGGAGCCCACGTTGCTGCGCATAAAAAAGCGCCATTTCATCAAGCTGGCCGATCGCGCAACCATGCGCGCATTTGACGTCATCGGCATAGATTTCGAGTTCGGGCTTGGCGTTGATCGTCGCGGTACGATCCAGCAACAGGCCCTTTGCCCCCAATGCCGCATCGGTCTGCTGTGCATCTTTGGCGACATCGATCCGTCCGATCATCGTCAGTGTCGCGCGGTCCATCGCGATGCCACGCATGATCTGGTTCGATGTCGCGCGCGGCGCAACATGGCGCAAACGGGTCACGATTTCGGTCACCTCGTCACAACGCCCGATACCGACTGCACCCAACTCAAAATGCGCACCTTCAGCGAGCGTCACATCAATGTCGAGCCGCTTGTAACCGCCACCGGTAAGCAGAAAAAAGGCTTCGCACCGCGCGCCTTCGGCAATGTCGATCCGGTAGCGCTGGATATCGACCTTATCCGCGGCACCTGTTGAAACGCATTTGTATACAGGACGCGTCGCACCCGTCTCGACGGCAATATGCTGCACCTCAGGCAAGGCCTTCAAACCCGCCAGCACCTCGGCAGGTGCATAGCGCCATTCCTCATCACGGCGAGTGGGGAGGGCGGTCATACGCACCTCTTATAGTTTGCGCGGGGTTGCTGCAGATACCGGCTGTCGTCTTCTTCATACGTCTTAATCGACAGCGAGCGGCCCTTTTTCCCAAGTTTGAGATAGCTCCCTACCGCGTTCAGCCCCTCCTCGGATCCTACCTCCATATAGCTTGAATGGACGTCGATCTTGCGTTTCGAAACAGGCCGGACTTCAATGACAAGATACTGGAACTGGGCCGTTTCGGGCTCACTTGCCGCATCAACGATACTGTCTTCATGGATCAGGATTGATCCTGCCGCAGTCGCTGCCGCGCAGTTGACCTTCGCCGGATACCAGCGACCTTGAAAATCCACCGGAATGGCGTTGGCGCTGCTTGTCGCTGAAGCGAGAGCAAGGGCAAGGGTCAGACTCACGCCGCCAATTCCTTATATCCCTCGCGCTCCAGTTCGAGCGCGAGTTCGGGGCCGCCGCTGCGCGTAATGCGGCCATCGGCGAGGACATGGACGAAATCGGGCCGCACATAGTCGAGCAGGCGCTGGTAATGGGTTATCAGCAGCACTGCCTTGTCCGGCTTGCGCATGATCCGGTTGATGCCATCGCCAACGATCCGCAGCGCATCGATATCGAGACCGCTATCGGTTTCATCGAGCAGCGCGAGCGCGGGATTGAGGATGCCCATCTGCACCATCTCGTTGCGCTTCTTCTCGCCGCCCGAAAAACCGACATTCACCGGCCGCTTGAGCATTTCCATATCCATACCCATCGCATCCGCCTGTGCCCGAGCAAGTTTGAGGAAATCCGCACCTGACAGTGGCTCCTCCCCCCGAGCACCACGCTGCGCGTTCAATGCCTCGCGCAGAAACTGGACGTTGGATACACCCGGAATCTCGACAGGATATTGGAAGCCGAGGAACAGGCCGGCCGCCGCCCGTTCATGCGGGTCCATGGCGAGCAGATCTTCCCCGTTGAAGGTCGCCGACCCCTCAGTCACCTCATAACCGGGGCGCCCCGAAAGCACATAGCCCAGGGTCGATTTGCCAGCGCCATTGGGCCCCATAATCGCATGGACCTCTCCGGCTTTAAGCGAGAGCGTGAGACCCTTAAGGATGGGCTTGTCGCCAACATTGGCGTGGAGGTTATTTATTTGGAGCATGGGAGACTTTCGACATGGCAAATGGGCCCCGGCCGCGAACGACATGACCCTTGCACAGCCCAAGGGCCGCGCGTTCAAAGAAAATGGAAGTCAGTCGGCCGCGTAAACGTCGATCAGTTCGGAACTGGTATCGGGCACCGCCTCGATCGTGTTGCCATAATGGATCGATTGCAGCCGGCCGATGAACAGACCCAGCGCGTGATGCGGGATAGTGATCAAATCGTCCCGATCGCGTTCCGATGACTTTTGCTGGCGAATGATCACGCCCGCCTGCCCCGGATAGACCGCAACTGCCTGCACCGGGTGCACGACGATATCCGCCTCGGCCCAGTTGAATTCGATCACTCTTGCCATCTTGCGCTCTCCCGTCACCCAAATCCGATTCGGGCAAAGGATATCGCAAAGCGGGCGCGCTACATGTCCCCCGATGCGGTCTTGATGCAATAAAAAGGCGAGGTATGCGCGCCATCAGCCAACGCTGCCTTCAAGGCTGATACCGAGCAATTTCTGCGCTTCGACAGCAAATTCCATCGGGAGTTGCTGCAGCACTTCCTTGGCAAAGCCGTTGACGATCAGCGCCACCGCTTCTTCCTGGCCCAAGCCACGCTGCATCGCATAGAAAAGTTGGTCGTCGGAAATCTTGCTTGTGGTCGCCTCATGCTCGATCTGCGCGCCGGGATTGCGCACCTCGATATAGGGCACGGTATGCGCGCCACATTTGTCACCGAGCAGCAGGCTATCGCACTGGGTGAAATTGCGCACGCCATCGGCATTGGGTGCCACGCGCACCAGCCCGCGATAGGTGTTGTTGCTTTTTCCGGCGCTGATGCCCTTGGAGATGATTGTACTGCGCGATCCCTTGCCGTTGTGGATCATCTTGGTGCCGGTATCGGCCTGCTGGTAATTGTTCGTCACCGCGACCGAATAAAATTCGCCAACGCTGTTTTCGCCGTTCAGGACGCAGCTGGGATATTTCCAAGTGACAGCACTGCCAGTTTCAACCTGTGTCCAGCTAACCTTGCTGTTGCGCCCCTGGCAGAGCGCCCGCTTGGTCACAAAATTGTAGATCCCTCCGCGCCCTTCGGCATCGCCGGGATACCAGTTCTGCACGGTGCTGTACTTGATCTCCGCATCGTCCAATGCGACCAGTTCAACGACGGCTGCGTGCAGCTGGTTTTCATCGCGCATCGGCGCGGTGCAGCCTTCGAGATAGCTGACGTAAGAGCCCTTGTCGGCGACGATCAAGGTGCGTTCAAACTGCCCCGTATTCTCTGCATTTATGCGGAAATATGTGCTCAGCTCCATAGGGCAGCGCACGCCTTCGGGGATATAGACGAAGGTGCCATCGCTGAAGACCGCGCAGTTCAATGTTGCAAAATAATTGTCGTGCATCGGCACGACCTTGCCGAGCCACTTCTTCACCAGCTCCGGATATTCCTTGATCGCCTCGCTGATCGAACGGAAAATTACCCCAGCGCGTTCCAACTCGGCACGAAAGGTCGTCGCAACCGAAACCGAGTCAAACACTGCATCGACCGCAACCTTGCGCGCACCCTCTACTCCGGCAAGGACCTTTTGCTCTTCAATGGGAATACCGAGCTTTTCGTAGACCCGCAGAATCTCCGGATCAACCTCGTCTAGGCTCTCCAGCTTCTTCTTGGCCTTGGGTGCGGCGTAATAATAGGCGTCCTGATAGTCGATTGGCGGCACGTTGAGCTTCGCCCAGTCGGGCGGCGTCATTTTCTGCCACATGGCAAAGGCTTTTAGCCGCCATTCGAGCATCCATTCAGGCTCGTTCTTCTTCGCGCTGATGAAGCGTACAGTATCTTCGCTCAGTCCTTTGGGCGCAAATTCCGTGTCGATGTCCGCCGACCAGCCATGTTCATAGTCTGCAACCCGATCCGCGGCCTCGCGCGCAGCCAAATCCCGGCCTTCACCGGCCCTGATGTCGATTTCGTCGGTCATTATCGTCCTGCTGCAAGGCTGCTGAGGGAAACGTCGGCGAGCGCTCCGCGTATGGCTTGGTTCACCGCAGTCCAATGCGGCTTGACGTTGCAATCAGGCTCAATCACGCAGTTGCAGCTAGTTGCATTAACGCAACTGGTCATTGCTATCGGACCTTCGACCGCCTCGATAATATCCGCCAAAGTGATCGCCGCCGCCGGACGAGAAAGCTGGATCCCTCCACCCGCCCCGCGTACCGAGCGCAAAAGCCCGCCCTTGGTCAAGATACTGACCAGTTTCTGGACCGTGGGCAGCGCAATGCCCGTTTCCTCTGAAAGTGCCGTGGCAGACGTGCGCACACCGCCGCAATGGCGCGCAGCAGCACCCATCACGACGACGGCATAGTCAGCCATATTCGAAAGCCGCATTTACGCGCTCCAGCCTGTTTCCCACATAATCGGATTAGATTACTCCGATTTATATGCGCGCATTTACGTAAAAGATCAACCCGGATAGGCCTCAAGTTGGCGCAAATTATCCTTTGAAAGCCAGATACGAAGGATTTTGCTGTCGTCGCTGTCGAGCGCACCGGGGGTCCGACCGGTAAAATGACGGATTTCGCGAATCATATGTGACTGGTCGTAAAACAGCGATTCAACCATCGCCTTCAAGTCCGCCGAAGCCTCTGGATCGACCAGCACGATCGCAGCACGCAACGCCCGATATTTGCGCGTCAACTGCTTGGGCGAGGCACCAAAATATTGGCGGATGATCCGGGTTGCCGTGCTGCGCGACTTGTCGATGTGTGCGAAAAGCTCTTCGACATCAGGATCAAAGCCGCTGGAAAGCCACTGGCTGACCGCCTGGATCACGGCAAGATGACTGGGCGGAACGGGACGGACAAAGCGCCCGAGGAAGTGGGCCACCCTTTCAACCATTTCCCTTACGCTTATCGTACCATCTGCCCGAGCTGCCTGAAATTCGCGAGCAAGACCGTTTATGTTCGGGCCGAACAGGCTCGCCGCATCGACCATGCGATCGGAATAGTCGAAGGCATGCTTTCCGGTCAGTGCAACAAAGCCCAGAGGTGACAGTGCAAGGCCCAGATGTTCGAACGGCCCCTCAAGGTCAAACTCACCATGCGCCATTCCAGGCCCGAACAATGCCGACGGCGTCGTCGCATAGGTTTTGCCATCTTCGAACCGCAAAGTGCCGCAGCCGCGAAGGTAGAAAATTAGATGTCCGAGTGCGGCCGGCAATGTGTCCCGTATCCGGGCCTCTTCGCACCGGAAATGATAAATCTGGGTCACGAAGGGGGCGAGCGCTGGTGGCGGGGAAAATTGTGCCACCTCAATTTGGGCGGGCGCGACAAGGCCGAACGAAAGGGAATCCGCTCCCACTAATCCGCCTGCTGTTTCGACCCCATTTATCGTCACGATCCGACTCTGTTCTTGTTTTTGCCGGCCTTATGCCCCGGTCCATTCCTTGCAATTTGAATGGGATATCGGAAAAGTAAAGGATTATCGGGGCTGCGGCGCGTCGGAGCCTTCTCCATCGCCGCTTCGGCCCAGAGCACGATCGACCCATGCCTCGTCCAGAGCCTCGGGTTCGGTTAGTTCGGAAGGCACGCCCCCTGCATCACCAATCGGAACGCCGCCAATAGGATTGCCATTTTCATCAAACAGGATCGGTTCGCCATCTTCGCCGATCAATATTTCCTCTTCATCGAGCCGTTCGGGGAAGGTCACTTCGGTGTCGAACTGCTCCACTGGCCGACGCGCGACCGCGACCTGCATGAAATTGGACCATGCGCGCGCAGGTGCTGTCCCCCCCTGCAAATTGCCGACCGCCCGCGCATCATCACGTCCCATCCAGACGCCGGTAGTTAGACCCGAGGAAAAACCGAGGAACCAGCCATCCTTATTGCTGCTGGTGGTGCCGGTCTTGCCCGCAACCGGACGGCCGATTGCAGCCGCACGGCCCGTGCCCGTCGCCACCGCACTCTGCATCAAGTCAGTCATCGCGCCTGCCACATATTCCTCGACCAATTGCACTTCGCGGGGTGGCTTGTGGCGATAGATCACGTCGCCATCGATCGTGGTCACTTTGGTGATCGCATAGGGCGTGACACTGCGCCCGCGCGCCGAAACCGCGGCAAAGGCGCGGGTCATATCAATCACGCGAACGTCAGATGTGCCGAGCACCATCGACGGCGTCGTGCTGATTGGTGTGGTAATGCCAAAACGGCGTGCCATGCTCGCAATGCTGCTGGTGCCGATCTCCTCACCCAAGGTCGCGGCGACAGTGTTTTTCGAGTAGGCAAAGGCGGTGCGCAAGGTGATTTCGCCGGCAAAACTGCCGCCGCTGTTGCGCGGAGTCCATCCGCCAATCGTCACCGGCTCGTCGACAACCTTGTCTTCGGGGCGATAGCCGGCCTCAAGCGCGGCCAGATAGACGAACAATTTCCATGCCGACCCAGGCTGGCGCACCGCAGTGACCGCCCGGTTATAATTGCTGCTTGCATAATCGGTGCCGCCAACCATCGCCCGCACTGCACCGTCACGGTCGATTGAGACGAGCGCGCCTTGCGCACCGCCCGGCACATTCTGCTGGATCGCCGTGTTGGCGGCGCGCTGCATTCCCAGATCGATCGTCGTCCAAACGTCAATTGCCTTTTCGGTCTCGTCGATCAAATTATCCAACTGCGGCAAGGCCCAGTCGGTGAAATAGCGGACACTATCCTGCCTCGGTTCGGGGGCCAGCTTCACCTTTGCAGGCTCCACCATGGCTGCCTGCTCGGCAGTGATCATGCCGGCATCCTGCATCACTTCGAGCACCACACCCGCGCGGCCGATGGCGGCCTTGGCGTCGGCAGTTGGCGAATAGCGCGAAGGTGCCTTTACAAGGCCTGCGATGATTGTTGCCTCGGCAAGACTGATGTCCTCGGCGCCATGATCAAAGAACAGGCGCGACGCAGCGTCTACCCCATAGGCACCGCCGCCGAAATACACCTTGTTCAGATAAAGTTCGAGTATTTCCTCCTTGCTGAACTTTGTCTCGATCGCCATCGCAAGGATGATTTCGCGCACCTTGCGGCCGAATTCACGATTATTGTTGAGGTAAACATTACGCGCCAATTGCTGCGTGATCGTCGATCCGCCCTGCGCCCAATAGCCGCGCTGCACCCGCACCCAAAGCGAACGGGCAATACCGATGGGATCTACTCCGGGATGCATGTAGTAACGCCGGTCCTCGACAGCGACCATCGCGTCTTTCATGTCGCCAGGGATTTCATCAATCGGGATCCAGCGCCCGAAACTGGGGCCAAGCGACTGGATCACTGTGCCGTCCACCGCGCGAACGCGGATCATCTGCCCGTTGGGCGATGCCTTCAGATTTTCGAAACTGTCGATCTCGCCGCGCGCAATCACCACAAAAATCGTGATGACCATTAGTCCCAGAAGCGCGGCAATCGAGCCGAGTTTTAGCGCACTGATCGTCCAGCGTTTGAAGCGCGATCCTTGTGCACCCGTTTTTCGAGCTTTTGCCATCGCCAGCCTGTTAGCTTTTTGACCCAAGTCGAACAAGCGCGAAACAGCCTTGCCGCTGTCTTTGCACTTGCAGGGGCATTTCGATCAATCGGGTTCGAAATCCAACGACACACTATTGATGCAATAGCGCAAGCCGGTGGGTCCTGGGCCATCGGGAAACACATGCCCCAAATGCCCGTCGCAGCGCGCGCAGCATACCTCAATCCGGACCATCCCGTGCGATACATCGCGGCGTTCAGTTATCGCGTCAGGGCTGGCAGGTTCGGTAAAGCTGGGCCAGCCCGAACCGCTGTCATATTTGTCGGCAGAACGGAACAGCAACCCACCGCATCCGCCGCACAGAAATTCACCGTCGCGCTTTTCCAGATTCAAAGACCCGCTAAACGCCCGCTCAGTGCCCGCCTCACGCAAAACATGATATTGCACCGGCGAAAGGCGCTGCCGCCATTCTTCTTCATTCAATTCAATCTTGTCCATGATTCCAATGTGGGCGCAGCCGTCGGAGCGGTCAAGTCCGGCGTGATAACGCGCCTTCACCAGAATTTAACCATGTCGAGCAGATACGCACAGCATGTATCCCCGTCTTTCATGGCTGTTCGGACTTGGGCTTTGCCTTGCTGCTGTCGGACCGACAGCAGCACAAAGCCTGTCGTCGGGTGCGTTTGGACGGCAAGGGAGCGGCACCGAACGGCCGCTGGATATCGAAATTCGCAGCTCGCTCAATTTCAGTCGTGCAACCGCGACCGGCGCCAATGGCGGGCAAATTGCAATTGATCCCGATAGTGGCGCACGCTCGGTCAGCGGCGACATTATCGACCTTGGCGGTTCGGCCTTTGCCGGCAGCGCCATCGTGACGGGCGAACCGGGGCGTGCCGTGCGCATTGAAATGCCGCCGTCAATCCGGCTTGCCAGCATTACCGGCGGTTCGGTGCAAATCGTCAACCTGCGCACCAATTTACCGCCTGCGCCGCGACTGGACCTGACCGGGCGGCTCGAATTTGCCTTTGGCGGCGACCTACTTATCAAGGGTGCCGTGGCCGGCAATTTTCGTGGACGGATTCCGATTACAGCCGAATATGAATAAAAGCGCAGCGGCTTAACGGCTGCGCCCGGCGGCACGCGCCACGCGCACCATTTCCTGTTCGATCATCGTTTCGCCCAGGTCGGCGCCTGCCGCCATCAGACGCGCTTCCAGCTCGATCAGATGCGCATTCAAGCCGGCGAGCCGGACCGAATTCCACTGCCGCACCTGGCGGATGAAAACATCCTGTTCTTTCCAGAAAATCGTCCTATTGCCGCGCACGACCGCGCCAGCATCAGCGCCCGCCTCAACCTTGGCGCGAAGACCGGTAAGCTGGGCGACGCGGCGCTGGAGGGCGCGCACGACCCGGATCCCCTCGATACCCACTGCCCGCGCCTCAACAATATTGCGGCCCAGCAGTTTGATGTCGCCGTTCATCAACTGGTTGACGAGCGCGCCAATATCTTCCTCCGCAGTTTCGGCGGCAAGTGCACCAAGCGCATCGCGCTCGACAGTCACCATACGGTCAGGCCCCGCATCATAATAGAGCGACAGCTTTTCCAGTTCCATGGCCGCCAGCCGCCGATCCTGCCCGGTATAACGCACGATGTGAGCCGCAAGCGTTCGATCAAGCCGCAGACCAAGCCCTGACGCCATCGCAACCGCCTGGTCAATCGCTTCACCCTCGCTGGGCGGGTAGCAGACATAACTTAATGCGCGCTGAGATCCTTCGACGAGCGTACGCAGCTTGCTGCCCTTTTTCAAATCACCAGCTGTCGCAATAACGGGGTTGCCGGCATGTTCGGCCGACAGAAGGTTGGCGACTGCATCCAGCGCCTCTTCCCGCGCGAAGGTAAGGCGGATGTGGCGGGTGCCCCCAAAAAGCGATTGCGAGGCCGCTTCATCGGCGAGCAGAGCCGGATCGGAGCGCAACTTGCTGCTATCGATTTCGATGGCTTCACTGTCACCCAGCCGGACGACCATCGCCGAAGCGATAGAGGCTATCGCCGATTCATCCTGTCCGAAAACTAGGAACAGCCGGATATCCTGCCGGCTGCCGGCTGCGGCGATGAAATCCTGCTCACGCAGCTTGCCGCTCATATGGGAACCTAACGCGCCGACGGCGCGTAAAGCGATATGCGCGTGACAATCTGTTCAGCGATCTTCTGCGTCAGATTTTCAAGCGCACTATTTTCCGCAGAAATCGTGGCATATTCCGAACTGACAACATCGATGCCAGCATCCCAGCCAGCAGTTGCATCAAGCACGGTTTCGCCATTGTTGAGGTCAATCAACTGATAACGCGCCCGTAAGGTGCGTCGCTCACGCGTAACGGTATCGTCTGCGCGCACGCCAAAACCTTCAATCTGGTCATCAAGTTTGACCACCAGCCGGTAGCGTACACCATTGCCGCTGCTGCCAACCGCGAGGCGGTCGTTAAGCGCATTGCGCATCAGCCAGCCATTTTTTCCTTCGACCGGCTCCACCGTGATCGAACCCAGCAAAGCGGAAACCTGTCCCTGCGATCCGCCGCTGTACATCGGCTTGAGACCGCATGCCGAAAGCAGCAGCGAAGCAAGGAACAGGGGCAACAGTCGCATCATATGACGATATTCACCAACCGGTCGGGTACGACGATGATCTTCTTCGGGCTTGCGCCGTCCATAGCACGCTGCACCTTCTCGCTTCCCAGCGCAAGCGCTTCGAGGCTGTCTTTCGCTGTGCCCTTGGCAACGGTCAGCGTATCGCGCAGCTTGCCCATCACCTGAACCGCAACGGTGACTTCATCATCGACGAGCAGCGCCGTGTCATGTGCAGGCCAGGGCTGGCCAGCAATCAACCCATCATGGCCCAGTGCTGCCCAGGCCTCTTCGGCCAGATGCGGCAGCATCGGCGCAACGAGCAGAGGCAAGGTGCGGATCGCATGTTCCCGGGAAGCGGAAGGCTGAGCCTTTTCGATATCGTTGACGAGGCCATGGACCTTCGCCACCGCCTTGTTGAAGTGTAGCGCCTCGATATCGGTCGCAATTCCGGCAATCGCACGGTGCAGGCTCTTGTCGAGCGCCTTGTCCGCACCCTCACCGGGCTGCAAGCCATCAATCAACCGCCATACGCGGTTCACGAAACGCCAGGTCCCCTCGATGCCACTTTCGGACCATTCAAGGTCACGCTCGGGCGGACTGTCAGACAGCATGAACCAGCGCACGGCGTCGGCACCATATTGGTCGAACATCGGATCGGGATCGACAACATTCTTCTTCGATTTCGACATTTTCTCAATACGGCCGCGGGTAACCGGCGCGCCATCGAGCGTTGTCACGACGTCCCCGTCAAACTTCACATCTTCGGGCGACAGCCAGGCGCCCTCGGTCGATTTGTAGGTTTCATGCGTCACCATCCCTTGGGTGAACAGCGCACCAAACGGTTCGGCCAAGTCGATCTTGCCGACCTTTTGCAAGGCGCGCGTCCAGAACCGGGCATAGAGCAGATGAAGGATCGCATGTTCGATGCCGCCAATATATTGGCCGACGGGAAGCCATGCTTCGGCCTCTGCCTTGTCGAACGGCTTATCGTCGGGTTGGCTGGCGAAGCGGATAAAATACCAGCTCGAATCGGCAAAGGTATCGAGCGTGTCAGTCTCGCGCTGCGCAGGCTCGCCGCAATTGGGGCAATCGACATGCTTCCATGTTGGATGCCGGTCGAGCGGATTTCCGGGAACATCAAAGCTGACATCATCGGGTAACTTTACTGGCAATTGGGGGCGTGGGACCGGCAATACGCCGCAGAACTGGCAATGAATGATCGGTATCGGCGTACCCCAGTAACGCTGGCGCGAAACGCCCCAGTCGCGCAGGCGATATTGCGTCTGCCCTTCGCCCCAGCCTTCATTTTCAGCCTTGGCGATAATAGCGGCCTTCGCCTCGTCGACGCTCATCCCGTCCATCCAGCGCGAATTCACGATCTGCCCCGGCCCGGTGTAAGCGGTATCGCCTTCAAATTCAGAGGCGGCATGATCACCATCGGCAACCACGCGGCGCACCGGTAGGTCATATTTACGGGCAAAATCAAGGTCGCGCTGGTCATGTGCCGGGCAACCAAAGACGGCGCCGGTACCATAATCCATCAGCACGAAATTGGCGACATAGACCGGCAGATGCCAATCGGGATCAAGCGGATGTTCCACCGAAAGCCCCGTGTTGAAACCCATTTTCTCGGCGGTCTCAAGTTCGGCTGCAGTCGTCCCGCCCCTTTTGCACTCGGCGATGAAATCCTGCAGTGCGGGCGCGTTTTCTGAAAGGCTCTGCGCCAGCGGATGGTCGGCAGCAATCGCGACGAAGCTGGCACCGTAAAGCGTGTCGGGCCGCGTCGTGAACACATCAATGCCGTCATGCGATCCGGCAAGGTTGAAAGTCAGACGCAAACCCTTTGACTTGCCGATCCAGTTTTCCTGCATCAGCCGCACCTTGTCAGGCCATTTGTCGAGGCTATCGAGGCCTTCGAGCAATTCCTCGGCAAAATCGGTGATCTTCAGGAACCACTGGTTCAGTTTCTTGCGCTCAACCAGCGTGCCTGAACGCCAGCCGCGCCCGTCGATTACCTGTTCGTTGGCCAGCACAGTCATGTCGACCGGATCCCAATTGACCTCGCTTTCTTTGCGATAGACGAGGCCTGCCTTGTAGAAATCAAGAAACAGTGCCTGTTCATGGCCGTAATATTCGGGCTCGCAGGTCGAAAGCTCCCTGCTCCAGTCAATAGCAAGACCGAGGCGCTTCAACTGCTTCTTCATTGCCTCGATGTTGGAACGCGTCCAGGCACCGGGATGCACCTTCTTTTCCATGGCGGCATTTTCTGCGGGCATCCCGAAACTGTCCCAGCCCATCGGGTGCAGCACGGCATGGCCAGTCATCGCCTTGTAGCGCGCAAGCACATCACCCATGGTGTAGTTGCGCACATGGCCCATATGAATGCGCCCCGACGGATAGGGGAACATCTCCAAAATATAGCTTTTTGGGCGCGGATCGGTGGCAGGCGGTGCGTTGAACACCCCCCGCTCTTCCCATATTTTCTGCCAATGCCCGTCCGCCTTGAACGGGTTGAATCGTGACGCCATGACCGGCTGTTTCCCTGTTTGTCTTCGCGCCTTCAACGCGAAGACGCAGGAATATGAAGATTAGTCGGCAATCGCACTGCGACGAAGGTCGCGCGCCTTGGTTAGGATGATGCCTTCAAGCTTTTGCACGGTGGCCGCGCGTGTCGACGCTGCTACCCACTGCCCGTCCTGCAACACCTGCCGGCTTGCGGCAACGCGCAGGGCATCCGCACGCAGATCCTGATCGAGGATCGACACCGTCAGCTTCATACGTTCGCCGGGGCTGTTCGGATTGACATACCAGTCGGTCACAATCACGCCTCCTGCACTGTCAGTCTGAACCAACGGCATGAAGGACAGCGCATCGAGCGACGCGCGCCACAAATAGCTGTTCACGCCGATCGTAGTCACTTGGCTAGCAGCCAGATCGGTCTTCGGACGTTCCTTGCCGCCACAGGCAGCCAGAGCCAGAACAGAGGCCGTTACCAGGACGAACCGGTTAAAACGCATGATATTCCCTCGCGAATTCGCTGTGATTGCCGCTGTCTCTATGCGGCTTTGTTGGCGCGGGCAAGCTTTCGCGAAACTGAACCGATTTTGCGTTCGAAAAAGCCTGTTTGAAACGATGCGACCGATGGCAATCAAAGGCGGCTGTTGAGTCTTTGCAACATTGTCATAAAAATCGTCCGGATACGGATAAAAGCCTTTATGTCCGGGAAAGCCCTGCCTATATTCGCAAGATATAGGAGTCGAGAGAGACCGACATGCAACGGGGTAAAGCCAAAACGGCCCGTTCGGGACGCCGTTTCGCCGCCATTTTGGCGGGCGCGGGCTTGTTGCTATCGCCTGTTATCGTTCCCGCATTCGCGGCACAGTTTGCCTCGGTTTCAACGACATCGTCCGACTGGATGAGCCGCTTCACCCCCGCAGGGGTCGATAGCCGGCTCGTGTCCAAAATCGAACGTAAAGCTGTAGCAAGCAACGAAGCTTTTCGTTTCACGCCCGCTGGCCTTGACGGTCGCGGACCCAAGGTGATGACCGTCGCGGCCCGTGCCGACTCGGCGGATGCCGTTTCGATTCGCTCGGCAATGGCACAGATCGAAGCCGGAAACCGCTCGACCGTCCGCTTGGCCAATTCTAATTATCAGCTCACCGCAGCTCGTGGCTGGCAAGGTTTCAGGCTACCGGCTAACGCCGTGCAGGTTGAACAGCCCCGTCTATCGGCAATGGTCGGCAAGGGCGATTTCCGCCTCGATGGCACATCAAACGCCAAGCCGAGCCGGTTTAATCCGGACGTTCGCGTAGCCCGTGTTGGCAATGCCGCACCTAATCCGCGCGGCGCCGCAGCAGCCGGCGATTATGCCTTCAATGTCGGCGGTAGCTTCACAATCTCGCGTCGTATCGACGTGACAGCTGGGGTGCGTTACGCCAGCGAGCGTGACCGTCTGACGCCCGCTGCGCCGACTCAGCCGGATAGCGAAGCCGTTTACGTCGGAACCAAGATCCGCTTCTGATATTCCTCGATTGTTAGAATGCGTCGATGGCAGCCCAGCCATGGACGATGCTGTGTGACCATTTGCCGACATGCGCGCGGTTCATCCCGCCCAGCGCGATTACCTTCGCTGGCCGGCATAGCCGCGCCAGCATCGCAAACCGCGTCGGGCCAAGCGGGCGCTGCCCCGGATGGCTGCGCGTCGCGCGCAATGGTGAAAGAAACAGCAACGTTGCGCCTGTCCGCAAGGCTTCGCCAATTTCACGCACATCATGAACCGGGGCGCTATGCAATGCGGCGCCCTGCGAACGACCGCGCCGGTGCACGCCATCGGCGCCCCAGCGTCGCGCAATCGCCGCGTCGTCCGCAAGCAAAAGCCGGTGACCACGCTGGCGACAGACATGGCGGACCTTAGCAAACAGCAGTCGCCTTTGGTCCGCTGGCAAGCCATAATGGCGAAAGACAACGCCTGAACCCTGCGGCAATTTCCGGATTGCGGCGAGCAACCGGTCATCCAGTCTGGGATCTGTCATAAGCCAGATGCGTGGGACTGGCTTTCGCGATGGCTGGCGGGCAAGCATAGCAGCCGCTATAGCGCCCGACCATGCCCGATGCGACTCCCCAAAACTCCGCCCTGCGCCTAGATGCAATAAAGGCAGAAATGGCAAAGGCCTGCGCGATTGCCGGCCGCAAAAACAACGATGTGGCTTTGATTGCTGTGTCCAAGACACGCAGTGCAGATGAGATTCGGCCGCTACTTGAATCGGGCCATCGCATCTTCGGTGAAAACCGTGTGCAGGAGGCCGCCGCCAAATGGCCCGAGCTGCGGGCCGACTATCCTGATGTCGAATTGCACCTCATCGGCCAGTTGCAGTCGAACAAGGCCGAAGAGGCGGTGGCGCTGTTCGACTGCATCCATTCGCTCGACCGGATGTCACTCCTCGAGGCTTTGGCTATGGCCATGGCGAAAAGCGGGCGCTCCATTCCGTGCTTCATCCAGGTCAATATCGGCTCCGAGGATCAGAAAGGCGGCTGCGCAATCGCCGAACTTCCCACATTACTGGCCGCCGCAAAGGAAAAGGGCATAAAGGTATGCGGTCTGATGTGCCTGCCGCCTGCAGATGTCGAACCAGCGCCTTATTTCGCGCTGCTAGCCGAGTTGGCCGCGCGGCAAGGGATTGATCAGCTCAGCATGGGCATGTCCGATGATTTTGCTACCGCCATCCAACTTGGCGCGACGCATATTCGGATTGGCACCGCCCTGTTCGGGCCCCGCGCCTAGCCCGGCAGATTAGGACAGCGCAATACGCGCGAGCGGAAAGCATAGTGCACGCCCGCCCGCATGGACCAACGCTTGGGTTTGCGTATCACCCAAGGCACGGCAGATCGCCGGGTCTTCGGCGTCGAGCCCGCCCGTCAGCGCGCCAAAAGCCGGCAGAATCAGTTTCGATGCGCTGCGCACAAAACAGCGACGCGATACCATTCGCCCGCGAATCTGTTGGCGGAATTTCGGATGGAAATGGCCCGACATTTCAGGCCCGACAAAGGCCAGCTGCGCTTCATGGCGCAGCGTGATTCCAGCGACCTCGACCTCCTCATGTACACAGCCGCCCCAGCGCGCACCAATCCCCGGATCATGGTTTCCAACGATCCAACGCCAGTCATAATTGCGCGCCAGTTGGAACAGCATGTCGGCTGCCACACCTTCGAGGCGCGTTTCGCCTTCGCTATCGTGAAAATTGTCTCCGAGGCAGTAAATCGTCTCGACATCAAATTTCTGCGCCAGCGCCGTCAGTTCTTCCAAAGTTGCGCGGCTGTCATAGGGCGGCAGAAATTGCCCGCCCAGCGCATAGCTTGATGCCTTTTCCAGATGCAGATCCGCAACCAACAGCGCGCGCTGCGCAGGCCAGAAAAGCGCTGCCTCCCCTGCCAATGCGAAATCCTGGCCGCCAAACTGGATCACTGCCGTCACGCTGCTGCTATGGAGATCGCTGCGCAGGCTGACAAGCGCGCTGCTTTGCCTTATGGGGCGGGCCATCATGCTGTCTGTCGTCGCTCTTTACCATTTTGCCCCGATCGAAGATCCCCATGGGCTGCGCGAACCGCTTTTTGCGCTCTGCGAAGCGCAAGAAATCAAAGGCACTTTGCTGCTCGCTCACGAAGGGCTGAATGGGACGATTGCGGGCCGCCGCGCCGGGCTGGACGCAATTGTAGAGCATATCCGCAGCTGGCCAGGCTTTGCGGCGACAGAGGTCAAATATTCGCACGCCGAAGCCATGCCGTTCGGGCGCATGAAGGTGAAGGTGAAGCGTGAAATTGTCACTATGGGCCTCGAGGGCATCGATCCGCGCTCCGACGCGGGCCATTATGTCGAGGCAAAGGACTGGAATGCGCTGATCAGCGATCCCGATGCGATCGTCATCGATACGCGCAATGATTTCGAAGTGCAGGCGGGAACGTTTGAAAATGCCGTCAATCCACACACCCTCTCCTTTCGCCAATTCCCTGCATGGTTCGATGCCGAAGCCGAAAAACTGCTTGCCGAAGGCCGGACGCCCAAATTCGCGATGTTCTGCACCGGCGGCATTCGCTGCGAAAAGGCAACCGCCTATGTGCGTTCAAAGGGATTTGATGAGGTGTATCATCTGAAGGGCGGCATCCTCAAATATCTGGAGGAAATCCCCACTGAAGAAAGCCGATGGCACGGCAGCTGCTTCGTCTTTGACGAGCGGGAGGGCCTGATCGAAGGGCTGAAGATCGCTCCCAAATAAAGCCGTAGCCGCTTATTGCCCGTTAAACGCCAGCAGAACAGGTACCTTGCGCTGAGCGCCGCGCGGCAGATCAAAGCCAACGCGCCGATTCGTGAAATCGATCAATATCCGATCAAACAGTTTCATCGCATCCATGCCAAGCAGGATCGCAGGCTTCCGATCCAGATTGAGCGCCTTGAAGGCATAGTTATCGGCAAAGGTAATCGGCAGGTCGTTAATGTCGACCCCGCCAATCTTGATCGTGCGGATCTGCGTGAAATCACCAAGCAATATGTCGCCGGTGACGCTGCGCATCTGCACCGGCATATAGTCAAACCGGCGGTCGCGTTTGCGCATCCTGTCGCGCAAAGCGAAATTGCCCATGCTCGATTGCGCGCCGGTATCAAGGATGATGTCGACTTTCAGCCCACCAATTTCCGCGTTGGATAGAATCATCCGGCCGACCTTGCGCTTGGCAGTTACAATGATCATCCCCGCTTCCTCGCGTCCCGGGCGCGATCGGCGTGGCGAGGCGAGCACATCCATTTTCTGCGCCGCAAAATCGAGCAGCAGTTTATGATCCTCAAGGCTGTCGATCCCCAGCAGGCCATAAGCGCCCAGATTCCCACGTTCGAGCCCCGGTGCCTCGATCATCTCCACCTTGATCGTGTTCATCGCCAGATTTTCGATCAGGAAGGATTCGGAGACAGTGCGCCCGGTGATCGTTGCAAGCGTCAGCTTCGGACCGGGCGCAAGCGCAAGTCGCCGGGCCAGATCGGTGGCAATCACCGTGCGTTCAGCGCCGGTATCGACGATGAAGGGATAAGGTTCACTGCCATTAATCCGCACCGGCACCGTCATCCGGTCCGACCGGTCAACCTCGAATTCCTGCACAAAGGAGGAAGGGATGACGGCAATATCCTCCCCCTCCGCAGGTGCTGGGCCGCCAGTCGGCGCAGACATTGCCGTTGCTGCAAACAGCATGGAACCGATTATCACCGCAGAAACCAGAGCCCGTCGCATCATCGGCCTCTCCTCCTGCCCTGCATAGTAAGCGCACCTGCGCCACTGCAAAGGGCTTTTCGACGAAATGATCAGGGCGTCATCGCAATCCCGGCAAGGCTCTCCGCCTCGGCGAGGAGTGCATCATCAACCGAGCCTTGCGCCACGCTTTCACGCCCGATCATCACCATCAGCGGCACCGCCATCGGGCTGACCTTTTCAAGCTGCATGTGCAGCATCGTGTCAGCCGCCCGATCAAGCAGGTCGCCAAGCCTGCCGACATCGGTCAAGCGTTCGCGCGCATCAGCCCATGCGGCTTCGAGCAGCAGATGATCGGGTTCATATTTGCGCAGCACATCATAAATCAGGTCGGTCGAAAAAGTGACCTGCTTGCCCGATTTACGCTTGCCCGGATGCTGGCGCTCCACCAGCCCCGAAATGACGGCAACCTCGCGAAAGGCGCGCTTTAACAGGTAGCTATTTTCTACCCATTCAACAAATTCGTCGGCAAGGATATCGGCAGAAAAGAGCGCGGCGGGATCGCTGATCTCTTCCAGCCCCCAGACGCCGAGCGCATAATCATTGGCGACAAAACCCATCGGCTTCAGCCCGCGCATCTCCATCCTTTTGGTGACCAACATCCCCAGCGACTGGTGCGCATTCCACCCTTCAAAGGGATAAACCACCAGATAATGCCGTCCTTCATGCGGGAAGGTTTCGGCAAGCAATTGCCCCGGTTCGGGAAGCGCGCTGCGCCAATCCTGCATTTCCAGCCATTCGCGTACATCGTCGGGGAAACGCGCCCATCCTGCCCGGTCCGTCAGGAAGGCGCGCACCCGGCTCGCGAGATGCGTCGTCAGCGGCATCCGTGCGCCCATATAGGATGGGATTTGCGTCGCCTTTTTTGCGGCGCGCACGATCAGATCAAGGTCACGGATAGCCTCCACCTCCACCGCAATCCCTGCAAAGATAAAGGCATTGCCGGGGCGCAGCTGCGATGCGAAATTTTCCTCGACTCGCCCCAGAGTGCGGCCATTTTTGAAGCGGACATCGAGCATCGGCGCATCAACGATAATCCCGGCGTTGAAGCGATGCTGCGCGGCAAATTTGGGGTGGGAGAGCCGCCACGACTTCCCCGTCCCGCTTGCGGGAGGGGTTAGGGGAGCGAGCGAGCGAAGCGGGCTTTGCGCGCCCTCAAGCCCTCCCCCGCCTCCTCCCGCAAGCGGGAGGGAAGAGAACGGAATAAGCTTGCGGAACTTATCATAGGCTTTCAGCGCATAGCCACCGGTTGCGACAAATTCGATCACCCGGGCAAAGGTTTCGGCATTGATCGCGCTATAGGGCATGGCCGAACGCACCTCGTCAAGCAGATCGGCCTCGCTAAAAGGCGCGGCACAAGCACAGGCCATGACATGTTGCGCCAGGACATCATAGGCACCGGGGCGGAAGACTTCGCCATCGCGCACGCCCTCCTCCACCGCATCGAACGCCGCCTGCGCCTCAAGATACTCGAAACGGTTGCCGGGAACGAGAAGCGCCTTGCTGGGTTCGTCCATCCGGTGGTTCGACCGGCCGATACGCTGCAACAACCGCGAGCTTCCCTTGGGCGCCCCCATCTGAATCACGCAATCGACATCGCCCCAGTCAACGCCGAGATCGAGGCTGGCGGTGCAAACAAGGGCGCGTAGCTCGCCAGCTGCCATCGCGCTCTCAACCTTGCGCCGCGCCTCTACCGATAGCGATCCATGATGGATCCCGATCGGATATTTGGGATCATTCGCATCCCATAATTTCTGGAAGATGAATTCGGCGAGGAAGCGCGTGTTGCAGAAAATCAGCGTCGTGCGGTTGCGGCCAATTTCCTCGATCAGTTGCGGGATCGCATAATGGCCGCTGTGCCCCGACCAGGGCACCCGGCCTTCGGGTAGCAATATCTGCAAATCGGGATCCGCCGCAGCCTCGCCTTCAACCGGCCGCACGGCATCGATATCGCCATAGGGTGCGAGCCAGCCGCGATAGGCATCGGGATCGGATATCGTTGCGGACAGGCCGACGCGCTGCATTTTCGGGCTGATCGCCTGCAGCCGTGCCAGGCTGAGAGACAGCAAGTCGCCACGCTTTGAATTGGCAAAGGCGTGGACCTCGTCGATGATCACCCGCTTCAGCCCCGCAAACATCAGCAGGCTGTCTTCATGGCTCAGCAGCAGCGACAGCGATTCGGGCGTGGTCAGCAAGATATGCGGCGGCCGCGCCCGTTGCCGCGCCTTTTTCTCCGACGATGTATCGCCGGTGCGTGTCTCGATCCGGATCGGCAGACCCATTTCCTCGACCGGCATCAGCAGGTTCCGCCGCACATCGACCGCAAGCGCTTTTAACGGAGAGATGTAGAGGGTGTGGAGACCATCAAAATCGGGGTCAGAAATCAGCTCCGCCAAAGTCGGCAAAAAGCCGGCCAGTGTCTTTCCCGCGCCCGTTGCCGCGACGAGCAGGGCGTGCCGCCCTTCCGCCGCCGCGTCGACCATCTCCAGCTGATGCCGCCGCGGCACCCAACCGCGTGAGGCGAACCAGTCAGTGATGATGGGGGGGAGCGTCACCAGGGCTTAATGCCCCGCCTGCTCCCCACGCTCAAGCCCGCTTGCTGCAAGCTGCGCGTCGATCTGTGCCATCAGGCGTTCGAGCCCAGCCTCGCTCGACGCCTCCGCCCGGGCAACCAGCACATCCTGCGTGTTTGATGCGCGGAGCAACCACCAGCCATCGGCGGTGTTCACCCGCGCACCATCGGTGGCGTTCACATCGGCCCCATCGGCTGACAGCCGCGCCAGCACTTCATCGATCACTGCGAATTTGCGACTCTCATCAACTTGGAAGCGCATTTCGGGGGTATTGATCATTTCGGGCATCGCAGAGCGCAATTCGGTGACGCTTTTACCGAGCCGAGCCGACGCGCGCATCAACCGAAGGCCGGCATAGATCGCGTCGTCAAAACCATAATAATCATGCTTGAAGAAGATATGCCCGCTCATCTCGCCTGCAAGCGGAGAACCAACCTCCTTCATTTTGGATTTTATCAGGCTGTGCCCGGTCTTCCACATCAGCGGTTTACCGCCCAGGGCAGTGACCCGATCAAACAGCGCCTGTGACGCCTTCACATCGGCAATAATCACCGCCCCCGGCACTTCGGCAAGCACATCTTCGGCAAAGATCTGCAACAACTGATCACCCCAGATCACCCGACCTTCGCCATCGATCGCGCCAATGCGGTCGCCATCCCCGTCAAAAGCCAGTCCGAAATCGAGGCTCTTTTCCGCGACAAGCCGTTTCAGATCGACAAGGTTTTTTTCTTCAGTGGGATCAGGATGATGATTTGGAAAATTGCCATCAACGTCGGTAAACAGCAGATAATGTTCACCCGGCAACAATTTCACCAGCCGTTCGATCACCGGGCCGGCAGCGCCATTGCCCGCGTCCCAGCCGATGCGGAACGGCTTGTCGGGCGCCGCTTCGGCAATGCGCGCGACATAGGTATCCATGATGCCAAGGGTGGAGGTGGTGCCCGCACCCTCGGCCCAATCCCCTGCCGCCGCCATCGTCCCCAACTTCTGGATATCGGCCCCGAAAAAGGGACGTCCCTGGAAGACCATCTTGAAGCCGTTATAATTGGCGGGGTTGTGGCTGCCGGTTATCTGTATGCCGCCATCAACGTCATCCAGCACGGCTTCGGCATAATATAGCATCGGTGTCGGGCCGAGGCCGATCGAGACTGCGTCGAGCCCGCTATCAGTAATCCCCTTCATCAATGCAGCTTCAAGCATTGGTGAACTGACGCGGCCATCATAGCCGACGGCGACTTTACGCCCGCCGGCGCGACCCAGCAAAGTCGCAAAACCGCGCCCAATGGCATAGGCATCCGCCTCACCCAATGTTTCGCCAATAATCCCACGAATATCATATTCGCGCAGTGATGTTGGATGAAAATTATGGGAAGAGGGCAAGTTACATCTCCGATTGTGTTGTTCTGGATTGCCGCCGCCTGAAAGTCAGTGCCGGCTTATTCTCAAACGATCGGTAAAACTATTATTTTTTCCGCTTGAGATCGGCGAGCAGCAGATCGCGCGCTTCATTAAGCTTGCGCATCCGCTCTTCTTTGTCGCCCCGCGCCGGGTCGTCTTTTGCCATCAACTCTTTGTGGCGTATTTTGATCCGTTCGGCATCATCATTGGCAGACACACCCAGCATCCAGCGCGCAGCGGCAAGTTCATATTCGCTGCTAGCAATCTGCGGAATCTTGGAAAGGCGCGCGGTGATCCCGCGATACCAGAAAAAGCCGATCGCGATTGCGGGCAATCCGAGCAACCAGCCGCCGCGCAGCGCAACCCCTGCGCCAGCAATCATCAGCACCAGTGGCAGAATCTGTTTCGGCATCAGCTTACCCGACCAGAGACCCCAGCCGATTCCGGCAATTGCAGCCAGCAGGATGAGGACCGCCACCATGAAGCGGCCTAGACCAGGGCCAGATGGTTGAATTCGGGAAGGGTAAGCGCAGAGACCAACTCGCGCAATTCCTGCCGAGCAACGATATGCGCCGTGCCCAGATTGCCGAGATAGCCCTTGTCGACCAGCGTCAACCCCGAAGGGAAAAGTTCGCGATAGATGACGCGTTCATTCAGGCCGGGGACAACGCGGAAACCGGCACGCTTCGACAGTTCGGCAATCGCTTCTGTCATGCGCTGCTGGTTACGGGCCTCCATGTTATGAAGCCGGTTGCGCAGCACCACCCAGTCGATGGTCGCACCGTCGGCCCGCGCGCGCGCCATGCGGGCCTCCCACATCAGCTCGGCATAAAAACTCAGTTTCTTGACCTTGAAGTTTTCAGCATCGACCCGGCCCATAAGGTCAAAATCGATGAAGCTGTCATTGATCGGCGTAATTAGTGTATTGGCGCGCGTTGCCACATAACGGGCGTAGGGATCGTCTCGGCCGGGGGTGTCAAAAACCAGAAAGTCGGCGTCGGACTCCATCGCGGCGATCTGCTCTTCCAATCGCGCTTGCGATTCCTGTTCGAACACATCGAACGCAGGGAGCGGCAGACTGATATCGCGGCGTGCCATCGTATCGCGCCGGTTTTCCAAATAGCGGTAGAGCGTGCGCTGGCGGGAATCGAGATCAAGGCAAGCGACTCGCGCGCCGCGCGAAGCGAGCGCGATGGCGACATGGATCGCGGTGGTTGATTTGCCGGTTCCGCCCTTTTCATTGGCAAATACGATATGATGCGCTTTAGCCATATGGCGGCGTCGTCCCTTGCAAAAATGGTTCAGCTTGACGGCAGGGGCTGCTATCTCACCCTCATTATCCGACTGCAATAAACAAGGCCCCCAGTCCGTGCAAATCATCAATCAGCTCACCGAGCTACGATCCGCTATCGCAATGCTGAAAGCTGCGGATAAGTCACTTGCACTAGTTCCGACAATGGGTGCGCTGCATGCTGGCCATCTAAAGCTGGTCGAAGAGGCAAAAGCCCGCGCAGATGCGGTGGCCGTGTCGATCTTCGTCAACCCGACCCAATTCGGCCCCAATGAGGATCTGGACGCCTATCCCCGTATGCTGGAGGATGATGCGGCAAAATTGCGCGATATCGGCGCAGACCTGCTTTGGACGCCGGAGGTCGCCGAGGTCTATCCGACAGGCTTTGCGACCAGCATTCATGTGGGAGGGCCGAGCATCGGCTATTGCGGGGGAACGCGACCCGGCCATTTTGACGGTGTCGCACTGGTAGTGACCAAATTGTTTAACCAGGTCGAACCCGATGTTGCGCTGTTCGGCGAAAAGGATTTCCAGCAACTCGCCGTCATCCGGCAATTTGTGCGCGATCTGGATATCGATATCGACATTGTCGGCGTTCCGATCGTTCGTGATGCAGACGGGCTCGCCTTGTCTTCACGCAACGCCTATCTTTCGCCTGCCGAGCGCGAAGCCGCACTGGCACTGCCCCGTGCCCTGCAGGAAGCGCGTCGCGCGATCCTGACAGGCGGCGAGGTTAAGATGATTCTTGCGGACTCGAAAAAGGCCATTCTCGACGCCGGCTTTGCCAATGTGGATTATTTTACACTTGTTGACGCCACGACGCTGGTTGAGATCGATATGGTGATCCAACAGCCGTTAAGGCTGCTTGCAGCGGCCAAAATCGGCAAAACAAGGTTGATCGACAATCTCGCCGTAGGATGATTTCCGCCGATATGGTTTAAAAAAGTTCGATTTCCGTTAACCATTTGTTAGCCATACTCGGGTGATCACTGTCCCATCAACAAAGGGGAAGTTTGATCATGGCCAACAGTCTGAAAAGCGCAGCCTTTCTTATGGATAGCCGACTTGCGGACGCGGCGCGGGGCAATGTGCAGGCGCTGTTTGATCTGGGTGTCGCCTATTCAACCGGCAGCGGGGGCATCGATGTCGATCTGATCGAGGCGCATAAATGGTTCAACCTTGCCGCGCTGAATGGCAATGAAGAAGCAGTTCACTGCCGTGCAGAAATTTCGGACGAGATGACCGCGCGCGAAATTGCAGAAGCACAAAAAGCCGCCCGCGCCTGGCTCAATGCCACCCAACGCCGCGCGGCATAATAACCTGCGGGCAGACGAAGCAGCCGAAGATTATAAGGGGAAAGGCTTGTGGAGTCGGAGGACCAAAGAACCCCCGACCCCTTCATTGCAAAAGCTCGGTTCTGCCAACTGAGCTACGACCGCTTTTGCGTAAGCACATGATTCCAAACGTCTTGTTGGCTTGCCTAGTTCCTATTCAGCGCTGCGTACCGTCCACTGCGCGAAGGATTGCGCCAGACGTTCAGCGGCAATTTCCCGGCCGGCACTGCGATTAAGGCCGAGCGATGCCGCAAGCGGCCCGCCAAGCAGCGAATCCCCGAGCGCAAGAAGCACCAATTCCATCGTCAAATAATGGAGGTTGCTGTCCTCGTGGCCCCCTTCACCCACCTTGTCGACGAGGCGGTGGATCGCCTCTACCACCGGATTGAGCGCATCTTCATTCCCACTGAGCAGCATCCATGCAGCAAGTGCGCCCGCGCCATCCCTGTCGAACGAATCAAAAATCAGGTCGACCATTTCGCGCGCGCTGATCGCGCCTTCACGCATTCGGAAAATCTGGTCGCCGATGATCGAACAAATCTGTTCGGCATGATGCGCCGCTAACGCCCGCTGCAACCCCGACGCCGAACCGAAGTGGTGGAGCAGATTGGCATGGGTGCGCCCGATACGCGCACCGACAGCCTTCAATGTCACCGCCTGCGGCCCTGCCTCAATCAACAGTTCGCGCGCAGCCTCGAGCGCGGCAAGGCGGCTTGCTTCGGGCGACAGGCGTTTACGGCCCGCTGCCTCGGATGGAAAGTTCAATATTGACATAAATGTCAGTTACCCTGTACCGCTGTTACCCTATTTCCCCGATGTCATAGGGACATGCCATGAACGCCCCTGTCAAGTTTGAAACGTCTGAATTGCACGAAGCAGCACCTAGCCCGGTGCCGGTGGAGCTTGTCATCACGCCGCGTGATCGCCGTTTCGGTCGCAGCGAAGATCATGTGCAGCATCGCTGGTGGCATGGCGGGGATCCCTTTGCGACCGCCTTTTACAATGCGCTGTCGAGCACCTTTCCCAAGGGCGAAGCGTTTTTCATCGATAGCGTAAAGGCATTTCGCAATGGCACGCCGCCCAAGCTTGCCGAGGAAATCCGAGCGTTTACGATGCAGGAAGTGATTCATTCACGTGAACATGTCGCGTTCAATCGGCGGGTCATCGACAGCGGCTATGACGTCAGCTTCCTCGATGCACAGGTCGATCATGTGCTGGGGCTGATCAAGACGCGCCCTGCCATTGTCAATCTGGCCGCGACCATGGCGCTTGAACATTTCACAGCGATCCTCGCGCGCGAATTGCTTGAAAATCCCGCGCACCTGAACGGCGCGGAGACCGAAGCCGCAAATTTGTGGCGCTGGCACGCGGTCGAAGAAATTGAACATAAGGCGGTCGCCTATGACACTTGGCTGCACGCAACCAAGGGCTGGAGCCGCTGGCGCCGGTGGAAACTGAAATCACTGATGATGTTGGTCATTACCGCAAAATTCATTCCCGAACGCATCAAGGGCATGCTCAACCTGCTTGAACAAGATGGGATCACCGGCTGGAAGGCGCGGCGCGGCATCCTCTGGTATGCCTTTGGCAAGCCCGGGATGTTCCGCACGATATTGGGCGCTTGGGCGTCTTATTTCCTGCCTGGCTTCCATCCGTGGAACAGCGATGAACGCCATCTGATCACGGCCTATGAAGCATCGCATCCGCAACCGGCGGCAACATAGCATTAAGCGCGCAAATAGCTGTCAAAACAGCAAAAATGAAACCAATTGCAATTTGTTAACCTTGACCGTTAGCGGCAAATTATCGCTGCCCGCTTACCACTTGGCGGATGAAGCAAAGGTCGAACCCAGCAACCGCAACAACGGCACCGATGGAAACCGGCACCGCACAGCGTATGAACGTGCGCCCGTTTCGGGGGAATAACGCAAAGCTGACGACACGCCATTGGGTTCGCGGAGACATGTTTGCTACCGCTTTCCTCAACGCACTTTCGGTTGTTTTTCCGCGCGGCGAAACATTCATGATCGAGGCGCTGCACCCTTGGCGCAATCGCACCGAGGGGCAGCTTGCCAAGGACGTCGCCGCTTTTATCGCGCAGGAAGCAGCGCATAGCCGCGAACATATCGGTTTCAACCGGGCGATCATCAACGCCGGCTATGACATCGAATCGCTCGATCGGGCGATCCGCCAGTTTGTTTCCTTCTTTTCGGGCTGCGGCGAAGTCACCAAGCTGGGCGCCACGATGTGCATCGAGCATCTGACGGCGATCGTTGCTGCCGAAATGCTCAAGAGCCGGTCGCATCTGGAAGGCACCGACCTTGAACTGCGCAAATTGTGGCTATGGCATGCAATCGAAGAGGTCGAGCATAAGGCGGTGGCCTTTGACGTGTGGATGTTCGCCACCCGCGAATGGAGCGGCACGCGCCGCTGGCTGACCCGCAGCACGCTCCTGCTCGCCGTCACCATCAGCTTTTTCATCAACCGCACGCGCGGTCAGGTCGAACTACTCCGTCAGGATGGCCTGCCCAAATGGCGCGGCTGGGCGCTGAGCATAAGGCGCGGCTTTGCCAAGGGATCAATCGGACGCAATGTCCTGGGGCCGTGGACCCATTTTTTCATGCCCGGGTTTCACCCGAACCAGATCGACGACCGCGAACTGCTGGTCCGCGGAGAAAATATGCTCGCCGCGATCAAACTGGTCACCGAAGGCTCGGCAGGCTCTATCGCCAACCGTGGCGAGACAGACACTGCCTCGGCCGCAGTCGCAGCCTGACGCAATACGCTCAGGCAGCGCGCGGCATAATCGGGTCGGCTATTCCTGTTCGGGTCGGCATGGCAATAGCCGATTGGGTGCCTGAAAGCGCATCGCTGTCTGCAGCCAATTGCCGTTCGAACAACGCGCAGCTGACATAACGGCCCCGCCCCACGCTGAAGCGTTGCTCGATCCGGCCGGTCGGTCGGAAACCCAGCTTGCGCAGCACCCTTCCCGACGCGGGGTTGTCAGTAAAATGCCCTGACACCAGTCGCCTGTGCCCGAGCGCACGCGCAACATCGATAACCGCCCGGCCGGCCTCTGTCGCCAAGCCCTGACCCCAAAATGGCCGGGAAATCCAGTAGCCCAATTCTACCGCGCCGTCGCGCCGAGCCAGTCCGCACGATCCGATCAGCTTTGGCGCGCCATTGGTGCGCAGCATCAGCATGAAATTGGGATAGTCAAAGTCATGGTCAAGCGCAGCGAATTCAGCCGCATCATCTTGCGTATAGGGCCAAGGCACCAACGCAAGGTTACGCACAATGCCCTCGTCCGCGACCGCTTGATGAATTGCGCTCGCATCTTCGGGCCAGCTGGGCCGGAGCAATAGTCTTTCGGTCCTTGCGAACATTCTGTTTCTCCTGTTCGTCTGGCCGCCCCTTGAAGGGTTTTAGTGACAGCCTTGTGAAACACGCCACCCCGTCGGGATGGATTGCAGGGAGAATGGGACAAAAAGAAAAAGGGAGCCGGATGACCCGTCTCCCTTGCGTGATGGGAGGTGTTGCCACTCTCCCCGGGTCGTCCAGACGGACAACCCCTTGTTGGTTGTCCTATGTTATTCTGCGGCTTCGGCCATCATGTCTACCGAGACATATTTGCGACCGAGTTTGCCGGCATGGAATCGGACGCGGCCTTCGGTCAGCGCGAACAGGGTGTGATCCTTGCCCATGCCGACATTGGCACCGGGATACACCTTGGTTCCGCGCTGACGAATAATGATATTGCCGCCGATCACTTCCTGACCGCCGAACTTCTTCACGCCAAGGCGACGGCCGGCTGAGTCGCGACCGTTGCGGCTGGAACCACCTGCTTTTTTATGTGCCATGGTCTAAACTCCTGAAACTTATTCTGCGGTCTTGGCTGCGGCCTTTTTAGGTGCGGCCTTTTTAGCGGGGGCGGCTTCGACGGCATCATCTGCCTTTTCAGCCTTGGCTGCAGCCTTTTTGGGCGCAGCGCCACCAACAGCGGTGATGCGGAGCAAAGTCAGCGACTGGCGGTGACCCTGCTTACGGCGATAATTGTGACGGCGACGCTTTTTGAAAACGATCACCTTCTCGCCGCGCTCCTGCGCGATAATTTCAGCAGAGACTACAAGGCCCTTTGCGTCCTTGACCTCGCCACCGTCGCCCGCGAGCAACACATCGTCCAGCGACACGGTGTCACCAGCGTTTCCAGGCAGCTTTTCAACTGCAATCTTGTCTCCGGCGGCGACGCGATATTGCTTGCCGCCTGTGCGCACGATAGCGAACATGGCTTTGTCTCAATCTCTTTATATCTGCTTCACGCCCATTTCCCTGAATTAATCCGAGGAATAGGGCCGTTTCCAATGCGCAACAATAAGACACGAGTCCCACAGGCCCGCATTGGAAGGCGCGCAGCTAGTTGATTGAGTCGGCTTTGTCAACGTGCCAATCGGCATTTAAAGCGGGTTTCAGCCGAAATATGCCGCGATGCTTGCCTGCGCTGTCGGTGCCGACTAAACCTGTCCGATGCATCGCGTCAACCGCATCCCCTTTGCCCTGCTTGCTGGCTGCAGCCTGCTTGCCAGTGGCTGTTCGCTGCCCAAGGGCGATTTTCCCTCGCTTGCCAAACGCCCCTATGAGAACAGCGATCCGATAGCAGAAGCTGCGGCAGAGCCGGCCCAGCTCAGCACCAGCCTAGCTGATGATCTGCGAAACCAACTGCTCGCACTCGAATCACGCCATAATGCCGCTGATTCCGCATTTCGAGCCGCGCTAACCGGAGCACGCGAGAGTGCGAACGCTGCGGCGGGAGCCGCGACTGGAAGCGAAGGCTGGGTCAATGCGCACCTCCAGGTAACCCGCCTTGAAAAAATGCGCGCCGATTCGACGGCGGCGCTTGCCGATATCGACAAGCTGATCGCAGCCGAGCGCCTGCGCGGCAGCGATGCAGGCGTGATTGGCCTGATGGAGGCATACCAGCAGCGCGTGCAGCGTGCAGTTGAGGCGCAAACAGCAGTCATCATGGAATTGACCAACCGGATCGGCTGAGGTTCGGCATAGCTATGCCGCTTGACGGGTGGTGCTGCACCCCACAATCCTTTGCATCATGAACCGCACCGCGCCCCAGCCGATCCAGCAAAACCCGGACATACGCTTCCTCGGTAAGATGCTCGGCGATGTGATCCGAGCCTATGGCGGCGAAAAACTGTTCCGCCAGACTGAATATATCCGCGCGGCCAGCGTAGATCGCCATCGCGGGCTGGGTGGGCCTGTTGACACCGGTCTGGAGGCGCTAAACCTTGACGATACAATCGCCTTTGTAAGGGGCTTCATGCTGTTCTCGCTGCTCGCTAACCTTGCTGAGGATCGGCAGACGAATCTGAAGGAGAATGGCGCAACCCTTGCCGAGGCAGTCGCGCGCCTCAAGGCCGAAGGGATTGAGCCAAGCACGGTCGGTCAACTACTAGGCGAAAGCCTGATTGTGCCCGTGCTGACCGCACACCCCACCGAGGTGCGGCGCAAGAGCATGATCGACCACAAGAACCGCATCGCGGCACTGATGCGGATGCGCGATGCCGGGGTCGAAGTGACCGAAGCCGGCGACCAGGTCGATAATGCCATTTACCGGCAGATCGCGCTTTTATGGCAAACTCGGCCGCTTCGCCGCGAAAAACTGGTCGTTGCTGACGAGATCGAAAATGCACGCGCCTATATGGAAGATGTGTTCCTTATCGCCCTGCCCAAGCTATATGCCCGCTGGGAACGTGATCTGGGACAACGCCCGCCATCCTTCCTGCGGCTGGGCAGTTGGATCGGCGGGGACCGCGACGGCAACCCCTTTGTCAATGCAGACACTCTCAAGAATGCGCTCACCCGCGGGGCGGCAACGGTGCTGGGTCATTATCTCGAAGCGGTCCACCAATTGGGGGCGGAGATATCGATTTCGTCAGAGCTCGCAATCGTCCCGCAAGCGGTGCTCGACCTTGCCGATGCAAGCGGCGACAATGCGGCCAGCCGCAGCGATGAACCCTACCGCCGGGCGCTGTCGGGCATTTATGCACGGCTCGACGCCACTTTTCGCGGGATTGCAGGCGATTCGCCGCCTAGGCCTGCACGGCAGCACGGCGACGCCTATGCAACGCCCGAAGCCTTTCGCCGCGACCTGGTCACCATCGCTTCGGCCCTCGCCTCTGCCGGAGAGGGGGCATTGGCCAGCGGCGGCGCGCTTGGCCGGCTGATCCGCACCGTCGAAACCTTTGGTTTCCATCTGGCAACGCTTGACCTTCGCCAGAATAGCGACGTGCATGAACGGGTTGTCGGCGAACTGCTCCGCAACGCAGCCGTTGAGGCCGATTATGCCGGGCTGAGCGAAGACGCAAGGGTTGCGCTGCTATGCAGCGAGCTGGGGAATAATCGGCCGCTAGTGGGTGCCGCCAGCGAACTGGGCGAAGAAAGCACGCACGAACTAGCCATCATCCGTGCCGCGGCGCAAGCGCATGAAACGTTCGGGTCCGCAGCGATCACGACCTATATCATCAGCAAGGCGACCAGCCTGTCCGATCTGCTAGAAGTCTATATCCTACTGAAGGAAGCGGGACTGTACCGGATCAGCAGCGACGGCACTCCACACGCGCCGATCATGGTCGTGCCTCTGTTCGAGACGATCGGCGATCTTGAAGCCGCGCCGGCGATCATGTCGGCCTTTTTTGCGCTACCCGCGATGCATGCATTGGCCAGAGCGCGCGGCCATCAAGAAGTGATGATCGGCTATTCCGATTCGAACAAGGATGGCGGCTATCTGACCTCGACATGGGGTCTGCAGCAGGCCTCTCTCGCACTTGCCCCGGTATTTGCCGCAGCAGGCGTGACCATGCAGTTGTTCCATGGCCGGGGCGGAGCAGTGGGACGCGGCGGCGGCTCTGCCTTTGGCGCGATTCAGGCGCAACCGCGCGGCACCGTCAACGGCCGCATCCGCATCACCGAACAGGGCGAGGTTATCGCGGCGAAATATGGAACGGTCGACAATGCCGTCGCCAATCTGGAGACGATCGCAGCTGCAACCTTGCTCGCCTCGCTGGAGCCAGACCCGCTGCCTGCAGCCGATGCCAAACGATTTGCCGCCGCGATGGATGAACTGTCGGCCACAGCCTTTGCCGCCTATCGCGGGCTGGTTTACGAAACCGACGGATTCACAACTTTCTTCCGACAAATGACACCAATATCGGAAATTGCCACGCTCAAGATCGGATCACGTCCTTCGAGCAGAGCCAAAAGCCAACGGATCGAGGATCTGCGCGCCATCCCCTGGGTGTTCAGCTGGGCTCAGGCGCGAGTGATGCTGCCCGGTTGGTATGGTGCAGGGCATGCCCTTTCAGCTTTTGAGGACAAGGGGCTGACCCGAGCGATGGCGCAAAGCTGGCCCTTTTTCCAGACGATCCTAAGCAATATGGAAATGGTGCTGGCAAAATCGGACATGGAGATTGCCGCCCATTATGCCGACCTTGTCGAAGATCGCGCGCTGGCCGAACGACTTTTCGGGACGATCCGCAGCGGTTGGGGCGCGGCGCATGACGAACTGCTCGCCGCGACGGGTCAGTCGGCGCTGCTCGAAGCCAGCCCTGCGCTCAACAATTCGATCCGGTTGCGGATGCCTTATATCGAACCGCTCAACCATCTGCAGATCGAACTGATGAAACGCCACCGTGCGGGTGAGGATGACGCCCGCATCGGTGAAGGCATTCAACTCACGATCAATGCCGTCGCGACGGCTCTGCGCAACAGCGGCTAGTTCGAAACAGCTTTTACATCGGGCAAAGCAGAGGCGATGGTCCGGCATGCATTGAGCCGGGTTTGCAGGTCGGGATCAACAATTCCCTTATGCGCATTGTCATTCAGATGGGCCATAGCCAGGCCGATTTCCGCTCCCGCCCGCTCCGGATCGGCTGCATTTTGCATCAGAAAGGCATCTGCCAGTCTCTCGGCTAGACGATAATCCGACTCCCGCTCCGCATCTGCGCCAGCTTCGCCTATCAATCCGTCCGCATTCCGCGTCAAAATGGCATAGCAGCGCGGCAGGGTTGGCTGATCTGGTGGCACGGCAGGCGAAAGTGCAATAGTTGTCAGGCCTTCAGGGCTGGTTGCGATGCTCCGGAATAGAGGCGTGCAAACTTTGGCTTCCTCATCCGGAATTGCGCCGACATCCTTGACTATCATGGCAAACAAGCCGTCGATACCCGCCTGGCTGACGCCGCTTTCTGTAATGATCAGCTTTGAAAGCTGGTCACGCAATGCTGCCACCTTGCCGGTCGTCAATCCGGCTGGAGCCAGTTGTGGAACGGCATTCGGATCATTCACATAGGCCTGCGCAAATACCGCGCAGCGCAATTCGAACTTTCGTGCCTCGCCGATACTTGCGAGCGCAAGAAGTTCAATCGGGTTAAAGCCAAGTTTGACGATATCTCCATCTGCAGCCTCCAAAGAGGGTTGCAATTTCGCGACCTCATTCGCGTCGAGATTCCTTGCGGTTTCGACAATCGCCTCATTCTCCATCGCCCCGAACGCCAGATTGAGGCATTTTGAAAAGCGCTGAACTTCCGGCGAGAAGGTTTCTGTCGCCGTCTCATCCGCAAAGAAACCGGCCAATGGTCCGGTCAATTGCGCCTTCAGACGCTGGTTCGCTTCAGGGTCGGCGCCCCCAAGTTCGACGAGTCGGTTCGAATAGCGGTAACCGATGATGTCAAAAAATTGCGCATCGTCGCTTGTCGCGCCGTCCCGTTTGCGCGCAGCTTCTGCGAAAATTTCCGTCCCGACCGCGCAGAAGCGCATTTCCTCCCGATCGTTGACCATCTGGGTGAACGATCCAATTGAAGCGAGCCAGAAAAATAGACTCACGGGATTTGGTCCATAAACATGGGAGGCGTGTCGCAATTTCGCTTTCACCCCACAAGGTGGATTTTCGCATCGCGTGCACAGATACTGTAACAAGGCGTAAGATAACATCTTCACCTTGGCCCCGTCGCTGTTACAGCAACGGCATAGTGAATGATCCGGAGAGACTTATATGCGTATCTCGAGAACTGCTCTTTCTGCTGCCGCAATGGTTGTTGCCAGTCTGGGCCTGAACGCGCCTGCATTTGCCCAGACGGCTAGCAGTGCAGTTGCTACCGAAATTGACCAGAACGCCGCAATCACGGCCTTTTTCGAGGAACAGGATGCAGAGCAGCTTGCCCGTTCACCGCTGTCCAAATCCTATCGCGGCATCAAGGACGCCGATTATGGCCGATGGGACGACAATAGCGAGGCAGCCGACGCCCGCGCCTATGCCGCCACGGTCGCCGCACTGAAGGAACTGCGCGCCCGTTTCGATCCGGCAAAGCTGAGCCCTGAAAACCGGCTGTCCTTCGACCTTTACGAAAAGCAGGCCGAACGCAGGATCGCGGCCTATGCGTTCAACCATAATGGTTATGTGTTTGACCAGATGAATGGCGCGCAAAGCCAGATCCCGGCCTTTCTGATCAATATCCACCGGATCGATAGCAAGGCTGACGCACGCGCCTATATCAACCGTCTTTATGGCATCGGTCCTGCGCTTGGACAGGCAATTGCCACGTCCAAGGCGCGCGCAGCCAATGGCGTGATGCCGCCCAAATGGGTCTATCCCTATGTCATCAGCGACGCGCGCAACGTCATCTCCGGCGCGCCATTTGGCGAAGGTTCTGATGCCCCGCTGTTCGCTGATTTCAAGGCGAAGGTCGCAAAGCTCAGGGTCAGCGACGTCGAAAAACAATTGTTGATCACCGAAGCCGCAGATGCGCTGAATGCAGCGGTCAAGCCAGCCTATGAGGCATTGATTGCCGAAATGAGTGTACAGGAAAAGGTCGCAGGCAGTGATGACGGCGTGTGGCGGTTCAAGGATGGCGCCGATTATTATGCGGAACGACTGACCAATTACACCACCACCGGCATGACCGCCGACCAAATCCATGAGCTTGGTCTAGCTCAGGTCGCGCGCATCCATCGCGAGATGCAAGGCGTCGCCAAGAAAATGGGCTTCAAGGGCAATTTGCAGGCCTTTTTCAAATATATGCGCGAGGACAAGAAGTTCTACGCACCTGAGAATGATGAGGGCCGGGCACTTTATCTCGCCGAGACGCAAAAGGCCTATGACGCCGTTAAACCGCTGCTGCCGCAATGGTTCGGCGTGCTACCGCAGGCGCCGCTGGTCGTGAAACGCGTCGAGGAGTTTCGAGAGAAATCGGCTGGGAAAGCCTTTTACCAGCGCCCCGCTCCAGACGGGTCGCGCCCCGGCACCTATTATGCCAACCTCTATCGCATGTCGGACATGCCGCTAACCGAGGTCGACGCGCTATTCTACCATGAAGGCATACCCGGCCACCATTTGCAGCTGGCGATCCAGACCGAACTGAAGGAAGTACCGGCATTCCGCAAATTTGGGGGCGTCACCGCTTATTCCGAAGGCTGGGGGCTTTATTCAGAGAAGCTCGCCAAGGATATGGGACTTTATACCGATCCGGCCCGCGATTTCGGCCGATTGCAGTTGGAACTGCACCGCGCGATCCGCCTCGTCGTCGATTCAGGCTTGCATCACAAGCGTTGGCCGCGCGAACAGGCGATCAAATATGTCGAGGACAATTCGGCCGATGCGCCGGGCGGGATCGTCAAGGCGATCGAACGCTACATCGTCTATCCGGGACAGGCGACCGCCTATATGGTTGGCCGACTGAAGATCAGCGAACTGCGCGACAAGGCGCAAAAGGCGCTGGGCAAGCGTTTCGATGTGCGCGGTTTCCACGACACCGTTCTAAAATCCGGCCCCGTGCCGCTTGATGTGCTCGAAGAACAGGTCGACGCTTGGATCGCTGCTCAGAAATAACAAAGTCAGATGTTCCAGTTTAAAACGGAATCTCTGTGATCCCGGACTTGATCGGGGATCCATGACCTGACCTTCGAATTTAGACTGGCGGCGTTTTTGGCGCAGCTATCTGAAACCATGGATTCCCGCTTTCGCGGGAATAACGGCAATTAGAGTTCCGTGAACCGAACCCGCAGGCCATCCTTGGGCTTCGGGATCGGCCAAGCCTGCCATTCGGGGGTATAGCCATCTGCAATCTCGACGCGCACCTGCGTCAGCAAATGGTGCATGAATAGCTTCATCTGCATATAGGCAAAGTGCAAGCCAAGGCACATATGCGCGCCACCGCCAAAGGGGACCCAGGCATATTTGTGCCGCCCCTTTGAATTTTCTGGCGTGAAGCGCATCGGATCGAATATTTCAGGATTTTCCCAATATTCCGACATCATGTGCGTGACCGTCGGGTTGATGCTCACGGTTGTGCCCTTCGGTATCTTGTAGCCCATGAACTCAAAATCGCGCAGCGCGCGACGCGGGATCGAGGGCACTGGCGGGATCATCCGCAGCGATTCCTTGAAAGCATATTCCGCAAGCACAAAATCGTCTAGTTTATCAGAGGGGATGGCACTTCCGGCAGGGGCAATCGACAGACATTCGGCGCGCAGCCTTTCCTGCCATTCGGGGTTCTTGGCGAGCAGCCAGACCATCGATGTCACCGACGAAGTGATGGTGTCGTGCGCAGCCATCATCAGGAAGTTCATATGGTCGATAATTTCGCCATCAGTCATATATTCGCCGTCGTCGCGGGTGGCGCGGCAGAATTGGCTAAACATATCCTGCCGATTGGGGTTGCGGCGCCGTTCTTCGATCTGCGGGCCGAAATAGTTGATCAGATAATTGCGCCCCGCAACACCTCGACCCATTTGCGTGAAGGGCAGCGGCCGGCGGACGGGAGAAACCGACGCTGCGACCATATCGACAAAGGCCGTGTTGATCCGGTCCGCCTCGGGACCCAGCGGCACGCCAAGGAAAGCATCGGCGGCAACATCAAGGGTCAATTGCTTGATCGCCGGATAGAAGAGCATATCGCCGCGCCATTTAGGCAATTGTTCGGCAAAGATGCGGTTCATGTCGGCGACGTAGCCGCGCATCGGTTCCGGCTTGAAAGCGATGCCGAGCGCGCGACGATCCATGCGGTGGTGATCAAAATCCATAAGCATCAGACCGCGCGGGAAGAGCAGGTTGAGAACCGGGCCCCATCCCTGTTCGGATGAAAACAGCTTGTCCCGATCGAACAGCATCAGCTCATTCGCCTCTGCCCCGATAAGCGTCAGGTTGACAGCGCCAAAGGCTTTGGAGCGATACACCCTGCCATATTTTTCGATCATATAACGATTGAATGCCGGCGGATCCCGCAAAATGCGGAAGGTATTGCCAATAATCGGCGGGCCATTTTCGCCGGGTATATGGTCCAGCGATTGCGGCGTTGCACGGGGCGTCCAATGCGGGTTTGCGGCTTCACTGCTGGCAAGGGCCATCGGGCATGTCTCCGGTCGAATTTAATTATTTGATTAAAATGCTTACTGCCATTGATGTTAACAAGGGGCAAGCAAACGATAAAATACTTTACGAAGCTGAACGCCAGCCAACAGGTGCATTCAGACAGAATTCAACTGGCGGGGTCCAATTCCGATTCTACGATGGACAGTGCCTTCGAATCGACAAGCCAAACATGTCGGACAGGCACAAGGAATAAGGGGTGAATGACATGGCTGGATGGCGTGGAACGCTGATCGCGCGAATAGCGGCACTGGGTGCCGCAACGATGGCCCTATCGGCCTGCTATTACGACGCTGGTGCCGGCCTTGGTTATTATGACGATGGTTATGATTATGGCGGCTATGACTATGGCCGCTATGACTGCGATCCCTATAGCCCCTTCGACCGCTATTATGACTGTGACTATCGCGGCGGCTTTTACAATATAGGCTATCGCGGCGGCTGGTATCAGGACTACTGGTATCCGGGCTATGGCTTCTACATCTTCGATCGCGGCGGACGCCGCTACAAGATGTACGACAATCACCGTCGCTACTGGGCCGGCCGCCGTTATGAATGGTATCGTGATCATAACAAACGGCGCAGCGGTGGCTATAGCTGGCGAAACGGCGACGATAATCGTCGCGATGGCGAGCGTAGGCGTGATGGTTGGCGCAATGACGATAACCGGCGTGAAGGCTGGCGCGGCGACGATCGCAGACGCGGAGACGGTCGCGGGGATCGCTGGCGCGATGGCGAGCGGCTGCGCGGCGGGATCCCTGTTCCGCAACCGGAGGCCATGCCCGACGCGCAGGCGGCGCCTGCTGTCGGCACGGCACCCCCGCGCTGGAATGGTGACCGCCAGCGGCGTGGAGAGGATCGCCGGCGTGAAGGCCGCCGCAATTGGCAGGACAATGGCTGGCAAGGCAGTGGCAACAACGCCATCCCCACCCCGCCGCCCGTCAGCGGACAAACCGACGCGCGCCCTTCGCCCGGTCGTTGGCGCCGTGGCGGAATGAATGAAGGCAGCGATGCTGCACCGCGTCCACGGATGCGCGACGGCAATCGCGGCAACTGGCAGGCACCGCCGACCCCGCAGGCACCGCAGAGTAATGCCGCCCCGGCACCGCAACCCCGGGCACCAAGACCCAACCGGGCCGTCAGCGAGCAGCCCAGCATGCGGGACGAACCGGATCGACGTCAGGAAGATTGATCTTTCGAAAAAAGGCGGCCGCACCGGGGGATCATGCGGCCGCCAATACCTGGGGCAAAACGGTGGTGGCGTGAATTGCCAAACCGTTGGGATCGTGGACCAAGGCCCCAGGGATTAATGTCTCATTCGCCGTCCCAACGACCCAATTTCTTGCCGTTTCGTCGGGCTTCGATCGCTTCATCGGCAATCTCGGTAAGGTAATTCAGATGATCTATCCGCGCCTGCCTCCGGGCGGTAGGAGTCATCTTGGAAACCGAGGAAGCCAGTGCCTTGGCGTCGCCGCCCGACATGCCGATGACGAGCGCGAGAAACACCGTGGCAAAGCTCAAAGCAGTGACGGCGATCAGTGTAGAATCGGGCGACATGTCTTCCTCCTCGGCAATGACCTATTTGCTGATGAACAAATTTATCGCCGACTGCAGTTAACTTGCCGCCTAGGGATGGGGTTAACGCGGCAGTAAGCAAAAAAATGGGCGCCACGCGGGCGCCCATCTGAACTTTGCATGGTACCGATCACCTATTCGGCGGCAATCGCCATTTCGACACGCTGCGGGCCGCGGATGAGACCACCGGGATAGGCCCCCTGGCACTTTCCATCGCGGAATGTCACCTGACCCGTCTTGATCGTCGCGACATAGCCATCCGCTTTTTGCAGCAGCCGCTTGCCACCTGCCGGAAGGTCAAAGGCGAGCCAGGGCTTACCCAGTTTCAGACGGTCAAGGTCGATGATGTTGAGGTCGGCAAGATATCCGGGCGCGATCACGCCTCGATCTTCAAGACCGTATAGCACCGCCGTATCCCGGCACTGGCGTTTGACGGCATTTTCAAGACTGATCCGCTTGCCGCGCTTGCGATCACGCACCCAATGCTGAAGCATGAAGGTGGGCGAGGCAGCGTCGCAGATGGTGCCGCAGTGCGCGCCGCCATCAGAAAGCGAGTTCACCGTATCATCCGATTCCTGAAGCGCTTCGAGGAAGTCGAGATTACCGTCGGCATAATTCAAAAGCGGTAGGTAGATGAAGCCAGAGCCATCATTCTGACACAGCAGATCATAGGCATATTCATCGGCGCTGATCCCCTTTGCGGCGGCGCGCGTCTGGATGCTGGCATCAGCCTGCGGTTCATAATCGAAATCATCATCCATTTCGAACTGCATCGTCCAGCCCGCACCGATGATGAAGGCAACGCCTTTCAGGTCATCGGGTACTTCGCTGAAATCATTCGGATCGGCGAGCATTTGTGCGCGGAAAGCCGGATCGAGCAGCTTTGCCTTTTGCTCAGCCCAGGGCAGGTCAGCGATCGCCTTCCAACTGGGGCGAAGGCGGAAGGGATGGACGGTACCCTGCCATGCCATGATGATGCCGTTGCCGCGCAGCGCAATCTGCGCAACGATATTGGCACCATTGTCATTTTCGGCGCGCATCCGCTGAATCTGTTCATCGAGTGGCTGTTCCTTGGCAATCGACTGCAGTGCAGCGAAGGTTACGGGAAGACCCGTTTCGCGGCTCATTTTGCCCATCCAGCCAAATTCGTCCCAATCGCGCATCAGGTCCGACGCCATTTCAAACACGCCATAGCCGACACGGCCCATGCCGCGGCCAATCTCGATCAGTTCCTCTGCCGTCGCCGTGGTTCCGGGCACCAGTTCGCCATCGACCGAGCGATGGAGGACGGTGCGCGATGTCGAAAAACCAAGCGCGCCGGCGCGCACGCCTTCCTCGACGATGCGCGACATTTCGCTAATATCATGCTGCGTCGGAACAGCACCGGGCTGTTCGCGGTCGCCCAGCACATAGGCACGCACTGCGCCATGCGGCACATGGGTGCCAACATCGACGGTACGTGGCAACCTCTCCAGTTCATCAAGATATTCGGGGAAGGTTTCCCAATTCCAGGTCATCCCTTCGGCAAGGGCGGTCCCGGGGATATCCTCCACCCCTTCCATCAGACTGATCAGCCATTCATGCCGGTCGGGTTTTGCAGGGGCAAAGCCGACGCCGCAATTACCCATAATCACCGTCGTCACCCCGTGCCAGCTGGACGGCGCCATTTCCTGATCCCAGGTCGCCTGCCCGTCATAATGGGTGTGCACATCGACCCAGCCCGGCGCGACAATCATGCCCGCGGCGTCAATCTCTTCCTTACCACTGCCACTGACTTTGCCGACCTGCGAAATCAGGCCGTTATCAATGGCGACATCGCCGGTGAAACGTGCAGCACCAGTACCATCGACAATGGTACCGCCGCGAATGACCATATCATGCATGGCGCGACTCTCCTCCTCGCTCGATTTCAAGCGGAGAGGCTATCATATTAATCGTACGGTTAAAGCCCTATTCGGCTGGATGCGGTCCAGATTGAGGCCGGATGCGCGCGCCCAATAACACCCGCAAACGGTTGAACCCACGCGTGACCGGCGCGTTGCGATCCATCCATGCGGCATATTCGGCATAGGCCGGATCAGAAAGCAGATGCTTCTCCTCGGTCTTTGCGCGCCAGTAATAAACAGCGCTGACCAGTATGAGCAACGCGGTATTGCGGATCATGTCGGTCATGCTGCCACTGGTGACAAGAAAAGGTAACGTCGCCAGCCACCAATAAGCATTTTTGGACAAATACGCGGGATGTTTGGTCCAGCGATAGGGACCATGCGTCAAAATGCCGCGATGGGTGAGGTTAGAAAAGCGCAGCCCGAAGGCGACGGTCGCCCAAGCATAGATGGCGGTGAGGAGGACAAGGATCGCGCCCCAAACCCAGAGCAATAGCGTTTGCCCTTCGAACCAATAGGCCCAATCGCTGGTCGCAACATGATAATCCAATGGCCCGCCATTGTTCATCAGAATGAAGGGTGGATAGCAAATCAGCGCCGCGACCCAACCCGACAGATAGGGGTTGGCAGTGCGGATATGCGCGTCGAGCGGCTTCATCGTCAGCATGTAACCGACAGTTGCAAATTGCACGTCGACAACAAACATCGCGGCGATCAGCCCACTTGCCAGCAAGACAGGATTGCCGAGCACCGCCGCCACATCCAGATTGACCAGTTCCTTGAACCCGCCGGGAACGATCGAGATCATGAAGGCGAGGAAAAATCCTTTAACCGCCCACGCCCGCAAATGGTGGCGGATTTCCTCTCCATCCCAATCGTTTCGGCCGGCAATCCAAGCACCGAAATGCCAACTGCCGTCGCGCGGATCGACGAGATAGCGATCAAGCCAGATCACATAAGGCACTGACGCAATCACCAGTGGAATTGCTGCGGCGGAGAAAATCTCCATCGAAAACAGATATTGCCCGTCCCAATACCAGCGGCACAGCGCATAGAGCGCGGCAATCCCGGCCCATGTTGCCCATAACCCGGCAATCTTGACGATGCTCGTGTCGAGCACCTCAGCCGCTGGTCGGGCAAGCGACCAATCAATCCCGGTCGATGCGCGACGATGCACTTTTTCAACCCAAAGCGACCAAAACACCATCGGCAGGCCGCAAGCCGCAACTGCCACCAGAGCGGAAAGCGGACCATCGGCACGTTCGGGCCAACCCGGAAAGCCAAGGCCATTCATCATCGCGCCGAAATTGCGCGCAATAACAATCGCCAGCGCCAATCCGGCAAGCCCCGCCAACCCGACCGCCGAACTGACGGCAGATATCGGGCGCGGATCGTGCGGCGCTGTTTCAGGCTGTGTCACAGCAACCGCGCCTAGCGCAAATTGGTTAAGAAAGCGATTGCCTTGCCAGCAGCGTCAGTCGCGTCCCTGCCGCGCCAGCAAGCGCAGGCGCAGGGCGTTCAGTTTGATAAAGCCTGCCGCATCCTTCTGGTCATAGGCACCGGCATCATCCTCGAATGTCACAACCTTTTCGCTGTAAAGGCTATAAGGTGACTTGCGCCCGACAACTGATGCATTGCCCTTGTAAAGCTTCAACCGGACGGTACCTGAAACATTGGCTTGGCTATGATCGATCGCCGCCTGCAGCATTTCGCGTTCGGGCGAGAACCAGAAACCGTTGTAAATCAGCTCGGCATATTTGGGCATCAGTTCATCTTTCAGATGCGCTGCGCCGCGATCCAATGTGATGCTTTCAATACCGCGATGTGCACGCGCATAGATTTCACCACCGGGCGTCTCATACATGCCGCGTGACTTCATGCCGACAAAGCGGTTCTCGACCAGATCGAGCCGACCAATGCCATGTTTGCGGCCAAGATCGTTCAACGCCGCCAGCAGAGTCGCGGGGCTCAACGCCTCACCATTCAGCGCGACACCGTCGCCCTTTTCGAAATCGATGGTGATATATTCAGGGCTATCCGGCGCATCTTCGGGATTGACGGTGCGCGAATAGACATAGTCGGGGGTTTCTTCCCACGGATCCTCAAGGCATTTGCCTTCGGACGAGGTATGAAGCAGGTTCGCGTCTGTCGAAAAGGGGCTCTCGCCGCGCTTATCCTTGGGCACCGGAATCTGATGCTGTTCGGCCCATTCGATCAGGCGGGTGCGGCTGGTAAGATCCCATTCGCGCCAAGGGGCGATAACCTTGATATCGGGGTTGAGCGCATAGGCAGACAATTCGAACCGCACCTGGTCATTGCCCTTGCCGGTTGCGCCATGGGCGACGGCATCGGCGCCAGTTTCCTGAGCAATTTCGATCAGCCGTTTTGAAATCAGCGGCCGTGCGATCGATGTGCCGAGCAGGTAATCGCCTTCATAACGGGCGTTGGCGCGCATCATCGGGAAGACGAAGTCGCGAACAAACTCCTCACGCAGATCGTCGATATAGATATGGTGATCAGGGATACCCATCAGCACAGCCTTCTGGCGCGCGGGTTCCAGTTCTTCGCCCTGCCCCAGATCGGCGGTGAAAGTCACAACCTCACAGCCATATTCAACCTGCAGCCATTTCAGGATGACGCTGGTGTCGAGCCCTCCGGAATAAGCGAGGACGACACGTTTGATCGAATCTTTCATGGGAGAACCTTTGCGCGAGCCACTGTTGCGGCGCGGCTAGCAGGGGGCGCGGCGCCGTGCAAGGCTGGCGCTAAGGCACGGGGTGCGGAAAGGGAAAGCGTATCGCATAGCGCAATCCTTCAGCCGTCATCGAAAGTTCGCCTGTGCCGTGCAACTGTTCGGGCACCATGGTTTCCAAAAGGCTGCGCCCAAAGCCCTTTTGCGATGGCAGATCTGCCGGTGCCGAGGCGCAGACTTCCTGCCAGACCAAATCGACCGAACCGTCGATCAATTGCCAGTCCACCCTTACCCGGCCATCGGCCGTCGCCAGCGCGCCATGTTTTGCGGCATTTGTCGCAAGTTCGTGAAACATCAAATGGATGTTCTGCACTGCGTCCGCAGGCATAGAAATGTCTGGGCCGTTACAGGCAATCTGGTCGCTTGCCGGAAGCTCAGCCTCCAACACGGCGCGCAGCGACGCGGATTGTTGGCGCCCGTCGGTCAGGGCATCGGCAGCCTTTGCCAATGCGCGCATCCGGCCCGAAAAGCTGCGCAGCCCTTCCTGATCATCGCGCCCCAATGTTTGCGAAGCCAACGCAAGCGCAACCATATAGGCGTTTTTCACCCTGTGCGCGAGTTCACCGGCAATGATCTTCAGCTGTTCCTCAGCCTCGCCATGTGCGATCAAAGCCTGCTGCAACCGTCGATTGCGATCAATAAGATATAGCGCGATGCCAACAATCGCCAGCAGCAGCAGCATAGCGGCCATGCCCGCCGCAAAACCCCGCTGGATGGCGGCATCGTCCCGCTTGGGACGGGCATAGGCAACTGCCCAGATCCGGCCGCCAAATTTGACCTGCCGGGTCGAGGCCGCGCGCATTGGTGCCCAGCTGTCGCTTTCGAAAAGCAGGCCACCACCTGTTCCCGGGCCGACATCGGATATGCGCAACAACCCGATTGGGCCGGACTCCTGCACACCGCCGACTAGATCCTTCACCCGATAGGATATGCCAATATAGCCGATCAGGCTGCGCTGATCCCGCACCGGTGCATAGAGCACCACAGATTTTTCGCCAGGCAGTTGAACCAAAGACAGCGGCGCGGTTGCCGTGACCCTGCCGCTTTTACGTGCTTGGGCCAAAGCAGCGCTGGGGATTGGCATGCTGTTCAGCGCCAGCCCGATAGAGGAGCGGTTGGCATAAGTTCGCGGAATGATATCCGCGATCACGACCAGTGGCTTGTTCTGCTCGGCCGGTGTCAACGATCTGCGCTGACCGCCAAAAAGCTGGACAGGACGCCCTGCATTTTCCGCAAGCACGGCAACTGCCGACGCTTGGTCTGCAGGCGTGATCAGCGGCGCCCAAACAAACGAATAGACGTTGCCGATATAGTCTAGAAGCCTCTCGTCGATCGTTTCAAGTTCGCCATCAAATAGCAGCGCAGCCGGACGATAGGCAGCCGCAGCAGCCTCGGTAATGCTTTCTCGCATGCGCAGGCTGATCCGCAGCGTCGACGCACTGCTATCGACTGCCCGTTCGAATTTGATCCGGTTGAGTGCCTGTGCTTCGCGATATTCACGGTAGCCTACCGCGAACGATATGACCAAGATGGTGATACCCAACCACAGCCACAGCGAAGTGGCCCAGACGGGTTTGGGAGCAACTATGTCCGGCCGCATCGACAAAGTATGAACTCATCACCTTGGCTATGCAATCGAAGTTCGCCGAGTTGAAGGAACGCCGTGCAAGTGAGGTCGTTACCGGCTTTAGGGCCGCGCTTGGTTCGGGCGGTCAGGAAACTGGCGCTGGTAGGCAAACAGCAGAACAGAGGGCAACGCGTCCTGCGCGCATCAGATCAAGGCAGCGATCTGCCAAAGCCCGAGCACAAGGAAAAGCAAAGCTGCCGTCCAGCGCATGATGTGGAGCGGCACACGCTTCACCAGTTCCTCGCCCAGATAGACGGCGGGCACATTGGCGATCATCATGCCAAGTGTCGTCCCGGCGGCAACCCACAAAACCGATTGATATTGCGCGCCCAGTGCGATGGTCGCGACCTGTGTCTTGTCACCCATTTCGACAATGAAAAAGGCAATCGCGGTGGTCAGAAACACGCTACCCCTATGCGCGACATCGCCTTCATCCTCATCAATTGTGTCAGGAACCAGCGTCCACAACGCCATTGCGACAAAACCCAATGCCACCGCCCAGCGGAACCAGGGCGCATCAAGCAGGCCCGCCACCTGCTGCCCGGCAAAGGCCGCCAACGCGTGGTTGAGCAGTGTTGCTGCAAATATCCCCGCGATAATGGGCAGCGGCGCGCGAAAGCGTGTCGCCAGTACGATGGCGAGCAGCATCGTCTTGTCGCCGATTTCGGCAAAGGTGACGACCGCGGTCGAGGCAAGAAAGGCTTCCATTCGGATTCTCCGGGCCGGACAGGAAACAGACACAATGTCACCGGCCACCCCTGTCCGGCCGGAACAGGTCGCCAATGCCATTGGTCTCGCCTTGAGCGACAAGCCTTTCGACAGTCGCCGCCCCTTATGCGCCATGACCTCTCGGCCAAATATGTTGACACACAACCCGTTCCCAAGAACGGCTGGCTACTCCCCAGTTGACGCGCTAGCCTCTAGTCGAGCGGCTGAAAGGAGGCAAGCCATGACAAAGGCGGAAAACAAGACGCAAGCGACTGTGGCGCGTGTCGAAGATTTTGTCACAGGCATAGCGGACGAAAATCAACGCGCGGATGCGCGCAGCCTGATCGCACTGATGACGCGGTTAAGCGGTGAACCTGCGACAATGTGGGGGCCGTCGATCATCGGTTTCGGTCGCTACCGTTACCGCTACAACAGCGGCCGGGAAGGCGAAATGTGCCGGATCGGATTTTCGCCGCGCAAGGGACAGACGGTGCTGTATCTGATTGACGGCTTTAAAGGCCATGCTGAACTGATGGCCAAACTCGGCAAGCACAAGACCGGTAAGTCCTGCCTCTATGTGAAACGGCTCTCGGATATCGATCTGGTGGTGCTCGAAGACATGTGCCGGTCTTCGCTTGCCTATATGGCGGCGGAATATCCGGAAAGCTGATCCGGAATCATTCGGAGATGCACTTGCCGCGTCCGGCCTGCCGCCGTTCGAAGGCGCGCTTCTTGCTTGCCCAACGTACATAAAATACGATGCCAATGAGCGCCATCGCACCCAAAATGGCAAACGCGAGGATTTCGCGATTTTCCATCTAACTTCTTTTACCCGATGAGTGACCGGTCATTTGCCGATCTTGTATTGATGGGCTGAGATTTAGCGTCAGCGAATTCAAATTCAAGGTGGTAAAAAGGTGTATCGCGTCTACACCTTATTAGTTAGCTACACGCGCCACCAGCATAGTCGCGCCATGCTCCGGAACGATATCCGACAGGTTTTCGCACAACAGGCAATCGCCCGCCCTGCTTGCTGCACCATCGATATATGTCGTCCCGCTGAGCGGAATGACCCAGCAGGGATCTTTCTCCGCCAGCATAGTCAGCCCGTCCTTATTGCTGACATGGTCGAGGGTGAAATGCGGTCCATCGACCAGCCGCATATTCCCTTCTGCCCGTCCGGACCGGGCATCGGCATAAGGCGTCGCCTTCGACACCGCGACTCCATCATCCAGATGAAGTTCGCGCGGACGGCCATAATCATACAGCCGATAAGTGATGTCGGCATATTGCTGCACCTCGACCAAAGTGATGCCCGCGCCGATCGCATGGACGGTTCCTGCCGGGATGTAAAAGAAATCCCCCGGCCGCACCGGTTTCCAGTCCATCAACTGCTCAATCTCGCCCGAAAGCGACGCGGCACGCAATTCATCAGCCGACATAGGCTGCAATGTGCCCATGCCGAGTACTGCACCGGGCTCTGCATCAACGATATACCAGCATTCCTCCTTGCCCGAAGGCAGGCCGCGCTGCTGCGCCTGCGCATCGGAAGGATGCACCTGAATCGAAAGCTTTTCCGATGTAAACAACCATTTGACAAGGATCGGCAGCGGCGCGCCATCGGTAGCCTCATACCAGATCTCGCCAATCTGGCGTCCGCCCAAATCACCAAAGGTTGCGGGAACATCGATGCGCCCCCAGGGCTTTTCCACGAAATGCTTGTCGAGTTTCATGACCTTCGCCTAACAAAGATTTTCCGCTTTTGCACCGCCCAAACTAACGCTAGGGGATTGGCATAAAATAACTCTCCCCAGGCGCCATTGTTCACATTGGAGCCAAATAAATGACCGCATATACCAACCGCGCCGGCCTTCAGGTTGCAGAAGCGCTCGTCCGCTTTGCAGAGGAAACGGCGCTGCCCGGCACCGGCGTCGAAGCAAGCCGTTTCTGGCAGGGTGTTGCCGACATCCTCGCGCGTTGCGCGCCTGTCAACCGGGCGCTGCTGGCCCGACGCGACGAAATCCAGACGCAGCTTGATGACTGGCACAAGGCAAATCCCGGTCCGATTACCGACATGGCGGCCTATCAGAAATTCCTGACCGAGATCGGGTATCTTGATCCCGTACCTGTGGGCTTCAAGATTGGTACGCAGAATGTCGATGCCGAAATCGCGACCATGGCCGGGCCTCAACTCGTCGTTCCGGCGCTCAACGACCGCTTCGTCCTTAACGCCGCCAATGCCCGCTGGGGTAGCCTTTATGACGCCCTTTACGGCACCGATGTGCTGGACGCGCCGCCTGCGCGACCCGGCGGGTACGACACGGCACGCGGTGACGCCGTGATCGCCTATGCCAAGGCGTTCCTTGATGATGCCGTGCCACTTGCTTGCGGCAAGTGGGCCGACTGGGACGGCGGCGATTTGCAACTGGCCGACCCTGCCATCCCCATCTTGCGCCGCGGCAGCGACATTTTGCTGCGCAACAATGGTCTTGGCATCGAGATTCGCATCGACCGCGACCATCCGGTGGGCAAAACCGACAAGGCCGGGATTGCAGACGTCATCCTCGAAGCTGCACTTACCACCATTATCGATTTGGAGGATTCGGTCGCTGCCGTCGATGCTGAAGACAAGGTGAAGGGCTATAGCAACTGGCTCGGCCTGATGCGGGGCGATTTGACCGCCAGCTTCGACAAGGGTGGTTCCACCATGACCCGCGCGCTGGGGGATGATCGCGAGTGGGACGAGGAACTGCTCCACGGCCGTTCGGTGATGTTTGTGCGCAATGTCGGACATTTGATGACCAATCCGGCGGTGCTCCTGCCCGACGGCAGCGAAGCGCCAGAGGGGATACTAGACGCGGTTTTCACCTCGCTCTGCGCGATGCATGACCTGCTCGGGCTCGGCAAATATCGCAACAGCCGCGCGGGCAGCATCTATATCGTTAAGCCGAAACAACACGGCCCCGATGAATGCGCCTTCACCAACGATCTTTTCGATGCTGTCGAAGACCTGCTCGGTCTTGATCGCCACACGATCAAGGTTGGCGTGATGGATGAAGAACGGCGCACCAGCGCCAATCTGGCTGCTTGCATATATGCCGTGCGCGACCGGATCGTCTTCATCAACACCGGCTTCCTTGATCGCACCGGTGATGAAATGCACAGTGCGATGCAGGCCGGCCCGATGATCCGCAAGGCCGACATGAAAGCAAGCGCCTGGATCCACTCCTATGAAGCACGCAATGTAGCCATCGGCCTTGAATGCGGGCTTTCAGGTAAGGCGCAGATCGGCAAGGGCATGTGGGCAATGCCTGATCTGATGCGCGCAATGATGGAGCAGAAAATCGGCCATCCCAAATCGGGTGCCAACACCGCATGGGTGCCCTCACCTACCGCCGCGACCCTGCACGCAATGCACTATCACAAGGTTGATGTGTTCGAAGTGCAACGGGAACTGGCAGACAGGGAAACCCCGTCGCTCGACGCCCTGCTGACCATTCCTGCCGCACCGCGCGGCCATAACTGGACTGACGAGGAAGTGCGCGAAGAACTGGAAAACAATGCGCAGGGCATATTGGGCTATGTCGTGCGCTGGATCGATCAGGGCGTCGGATGTTCGAAGGTTCCCGACATCCACGACATCGGCCTGATGGAAGACCGGGCGACGCTGCGCATTTCATCGCAGCATATCACCAACTGGCTGCTCCATGGCGTGTGCACGCCCGATCAGGTTGATGCCGCCTTCGCCAAGATGGCCGCCAAGGTAGATGCGCAAAATGCTGGCGACCTGCTCTACGAGAAGCTGGAAGGCGATAGCATCGCCCTGAAGGCCGCGCGGGCGTTAGTCTATGAAGGCGTCGTCCAGCCCAGCGGCTATACCGAACCACTGCTGCACAAATACCGGCTGGAAAAGAAGGCAATGGCCTGAAAATCCAAGGAGAGGAAATGAATGACCTATATTCTGTGGGGATCACCCCATTCGCTTTATACCGGAAAGATCCGTTCTTATTTGATCAAGAAGGGCGTGCCCTATCGCGAGCGCTGTCCCTCTGACCCTGACTTTGCGGCGCATGTCGGTCCAAAGGTCGGATTGGCGGTGATACCGGTTCTTGAAACCCCGCAGGGCGAGCTGATCCAGGATAGCGGTGCAATGATCGCTCGGCTCGAAGAATATCTACCCGAACCGCAGGTCGACCCTGTAACGCCCGTCCAAAAGCTGGTTTCATTGCTGTTCGATGCCTTTGGCTCAGAACATTTGTTACCCACCGCCATGCACTACCGCTGGTCCTACCGCGCGGAACAAGAAGAGTTTCTGCGTGCCGAATTTGGCCGGACAATGAAAGCCGATGTCGGACGTGCCGAACGCCGCGAGGCAGCCGCCCGGACCATGTCCTTTTTCAACGGCTTCTTACCAAATCTCGGAGTTTTTCCGGAAACCGCTCCTGCAATCGAAGCGGCCTATCTGGATATGATCGAGGCCTTGGACGAACATTTTCAATGGCACCCCTATCTTCTGGGCGGACGTCCAAGCTGTGCAGATTTCGGGATGATGGCACCATTGTTCGCGCATCTGGGGCGCGATCCGGTTCCGGCAGGGATTATGAAAGCCAAAGCGCCGAACCTGTTCCGTTGGACCGAGCGTATGAATAGCGCTCCGATCACCGATGGTGAGTACCCGAATTATAACGATCGTTACACGGAATCTGATACGGTTCCGGAAACGTTGGAAGCGGTCATGAAGATCGTCTTTGCCGATTGGCTGCCCGGCCTGATTGTCGACGCACATTGTTTCAATGATTGGTCAGCCGACAAGCCGAAGGGCGAGATTGTATCCGGTAGCGGCAAGCGCCAGGTCCACCCCAATATAGGTTCGGTCGAGTTTTCATGGCGCGGTATAACCTACCGTCGCGGCAGCCAGCCGCATATGCTTTGGATGCTGGCAGCCGCGCAAGAGCATTATCGCGCCATGACGCCAGCAGACCGCGCTTGCGCCGACGCCCTGTTGAACCGGACAGGAGGATCCGACGTGCTCGCACTCAAGCTAAACCGGTCGATGGAACGACAGGCGAATGTACTTGTTCTGGCCGACTAGCCGTTAATTGCCGGACTTCTCCATCGCCTTCGCCTTCCATTCCATTGCATTGCGCACGCGCCATTCAACGCTGGGATGGGTGTAGAAGATTGCTTCCTGCAGCGCACTGGGCCGTGGGTAGCGATATTCGGCGGTTTTGACCAAGGCGCTGGCTAGCGCATCGGGCAGGTTAACATGGCGCAGCGAGTAATTGTCTGCCTCGCGCTCGCCCTGGCGGACGACGGCGTTCATTACCGGCTGGGCCAGCAGCGACAGCAAGCCGACTATGAAAATGAGCACCGGCAAGCCCTGTGGGTCACCAATGCCAGCATTGCTGCCAAACGCCCTCGCAAAACGCGGGAACAACCGGTCGGCAAGGAAGAAGAAGGCAATGGAGAGCAGCACAAGCACGCCGACCATCCGCCAGATATGGCCGCTGACATAATGCCCGATTTCATGACCGGTCACGGCCTTCACCTCGTCCAGCGAGGCGCCTTTCAGCGCAACGTCGGAAATCGCGATGCGTTTTGATCCAAAAAGGCCAGAGACATTGGCAGTGAAATTGTTCGACTGGCGCGAGCCGTCATAGACAAAAATCCGGTCGGCAGGGATGCCCGCCTCTGCCGCCATGTCGACCAGCGCGGCCTTTACCGGGCCATCCTGCAGCGGTTTATATTCGTTGAACAAGGGTTCTATCAGTACCGGTGATAGGATCATCGCTGCTGCCCCTGCAAAAGCCGCAAGCCCGCCTGACCATAGCCACCAGCGTTTTCCGGCCTTGCGGATCAGCGCATAAATGCCGAGAAAGAACAGCGCGCCAAGCAGGCTGGAAATCACGGTTCCGATCGCATCCTGCATCAGAAAGTCGGAAAGCGGCTGGCTGGTGCGACCATAGGATTTCTCAAAACCCCATTCTTGATAGATGCCCCAAGGCAGACCGATAATCGCAGAGGTAAGGAAATAGGTAAGGCCGACCAGCCAAATGCGCAGCGACCAGCCGCGCTTTTCAAGCCTGACCGCAACTCTGTCGAGGATACCGGTGCGGACAATAATCCAGGTAACAACTGCCGAGACAAACAAGCCCCAGAGCAGCATCCAATGACTTGCGCTGGTATAGTCCGCCGCCTTTTGCAGCGCCTCAGGCCCAAGACTGTCGATATAGCGCGCGGTTTCCGCTGCCGGATTGAATGCCATCTGCTTCCCCCTTTTAAACTGTATTGCCGATACAATACAGCAGGGGGATAAAGTCAAGCCTGTTGGCGCGGTCAGCCCAATGCGTCGATAAACCGTTCAGCATCAAGCGCAGCCATGCAGCCCGTACCCGCACTGGTGACCGCCTGGCGATAGACATGGTCCATCACATCGCCACAGGCAAAGACGCCGGGCACGCTGGTTTCCGTGGCCTGCTGTTCGGCGCCGCCGCGCACCTTGATATAGCCGCCGGCCATATCGAGATGACCTTCGAAAATCTGGGTGTTGGGCTTGTGCCCAATGGCGATGAAGACACCGTGGAGATCAATATCCTCTGTCCCGCTGCCGTCGGTCGCGGCGATACGCATGCCGGTGACCCCGGTTGCATCACCTAGCACTTCATCAAGCCTGTGGTTCCATTTGATCGTGACCTTGCCTTCGGCTTCGCGCGCAAAGAGGCGATCCTGCAGGATCTTTTCGGCTTTCAACTTGTCGCGGCGGTGCACCAGCGTCACATGGCTGGCGATATTGGCAAGGTAGAGCGCTTCTTCAACCGCAGTATTTCCGCCGCCGATCACCGCCACCGGCTTTCCGCGATAGAAAAAGCCATCGCAGGTCGCACAGGCCGACACGCCCTTGCCCATGAAGGCCTGTTCTGATGGCAGCCCCAAATATTGGGCGCTTGCGCCTGTCGCGATGATTACGGCGTCGGCAGTATAGTCGCCTGCACCTCCGGTGAGCACGAGAGGCCGCTTCGAGAAATCGACCTTTTCGATATAGTCATGCTCAATCCGTGTTCCGAAGCGTTCGGCGTGCTTCTTCATCCGCTCCATCAGTTCAGGGCCCATTACGCCTGCATCGTCACCTGGCCAGTTGTCGACCTCTGTGGTCGTCATCAACTGTCCACCGACTTCTACCCCGGTGATGATCATCGGCGAGAGATTGGCGCGCGCCGCATAGACGGCGGCGGTGTAGCCTGCCGGACCGGAGCCGATGATGATGACGGAGGCGTGACGATCGGACATTTGGACGATTCCTTGCTGATTGGCGACAGCACATAGGCAGCGCAGCGGCTGCGGCCAAGCCCTGCCTAAAACTATCCACAATAAGTCACACCAAAAAGAGGCTTCCCTTCCCGACAAGCGCCTTATATCAGGCCGCCAAATCCGTGATCGAACAGGGGAGTTAAAGCATGCCCACCATTACCGTCATTGCCCGCAACGGTGAAGCCCGCGACGTCCAGGCCGAAAATGGTCTGTCACTAATGGAAGTGATTCGCGACAATGGCTTTGACGAACTGATGGCGCTGTGCGGCGGCTGCTGCAGCTGCGCGACTTGCCACGTCTTTATCGATGCTGGTTTTGCCGACAAAGTGCCGACGATGAGCGAGGACGAAAACGACCTGCTCGATTCGACCGACAGCCGGAACGACCAGTCGCGCCTGTCGTGCCAGATCCCCGTCAGCGATGCGCTTGACGGCCTGACCGTCACCATCGCGCCAGAGGATTGATCGCAGTTTTACAGCAGACCTAAACCGCCGTCACCAGTCCGATGACGGCGCCGGTCATGGCTGACCCCAAATTGCCTGCAATCCAGCTTTTCATGCCAAGCGCAGCCGCTTCGCCGCGCCGTTCGGGGCAGAGCGTGCCGATAGTTGAAACCAGCAGGCCGACGCTCGCCAGATTGGCGACGCCGCACAGCGCATAAGTGACAATCAGCATCGAACGCGAGCCAAGCGTGCCCGCAGGCAATGCCGCAAGATCCAGATAGGCGACATATTCGTTGAGAACCGCCTTGGTGCCCATCAGCGCCCCAGCGGTTCCAGCCTCTTCCCATGGCACGCCGATTGCCCACATCAACGGCGCGAACAGCCAACCGAAGATACGGCGCAGCGTCAATTCCTCTCCACCCACGAGCGGCAAGATGGAGAGCATCTGATCAACAAGCGCAACCAGCGCAAACACCACAATGATCACCCCGATCACCGCAAGGAACAACTGCACACCATCCATCGTGCCGCGGATGATCGCATCGATACTGCTGTCATAACGCAGACTGCTGTCTTGCGGGTTGGTCGCGGTCTTGTCATCGCCCGGTACCATCAATCGCGCAATCAGAACGGCTGCTGGCAACGAGATGAGCGAGGCTGAAATCATATGCCCAACAGCATCAGGTACGGTCTTCGACAAGGTCGTCGCATAGAGGATCAAGATCGCGCCCGAAATGGTCGACATGGTTAGCGCCATCACCATGAACAGTTCGGCGCGGCTCATCCGTTCGAAATAGGCGCGCAGCACCATCGGTGCTTCGACCACACCAAGGAAGATATTGGCCCCACCGCCCAACCCGACAACGCCGCTGACCCCCATGGTTCGCTGCATCGCCCAGCTAAGCCACCGCACGATCCAGTCAAGGATGCGCCAATGCCACAGCAGCGCCGAGATTGCCGAAAAGACGATCACGAGCGGCAATATCTGGAAGGCGATAATCAGCGGCGGTTGCACACCATCTTTCAGATCGAACGGCATGGGCGCGCCGCCCAAATAACCGAACATATAGCTCGATCCGACAAGCGTCGCCTTTTCGATCGCCTGCACCGCATGATTGGCAACGCCAATCATGTCCCAGACAAAAGGCACGCGCACGATCAGCAATGCCAACCCGATCTGCAGCGCCAAAGCACCTGCAATCCAGCGCCAACCCGGCCGCGCGGTCCGGTCTTCGGAAAGGCCCCAAGCAAGCAGCAGAATAAGCGCAATGCCGATCAGCCCCTGAAATTGCAGCAGCCAGCCCACCCCTTTAACCGCGCAGTGCGGAAGTTATTGCCTCAGCCGTTACCGGATAGCCGAAGCCTTCGGGAATGCAGATATGCGTCACCCCGTCGCGTTCCTCGACATAAGTGAGCATGAGTTCGGAAGGATATTCCGCAGCATGGGCTGCGGTGTCGGCAAAGCTTTGGAACAGCGCTAATCGTTCAAGGTTGCGCACCGTGGGGAAGATCGCCTTCACCTCTTTGCGCGCCAACCGATCAAGCACGCCCTGGGCGCTATCCCAAAACAGCATCCGGTTTTCGGTATTATCGACCACTGCGGGCAAATGCGTGTCGCCTGCATCGAGCAGGTAAAAACGCGTGTCGAACACCCGCGTTTCCATGCTCGGCGGACGCCAGCGCGCCCAGGGGACGAGTTGGTCCAGCCGTGGCGTCCAGCCATAGTCGTCACAGATTTCCTTGAGGCTCGCGCCATCGTGCAACGCTGCCCGTGCTTCGGCGCAATCGGCAGGATTGCTGACCCCGTCCAACGCGAGGGCAAGCCCTGCCTCCTCGATTGTTTCGCGGATGACTGCCAACCGCGCTGCGGCTTCATGCAGATCCAGGCCATGATCGAGAATGCCGGCAAAGGCGCGGTCATGATCGTCTACCTTGCCGCCCGGAAAGACGACCGCTCCCCCGGCAAAGACCATCGATTTCACCCGTTCGACCATCAGAATCAATGGCGGACCCCCCTCGGGATTGTTGCGGAAAATCACCATGGTGGCAGCGGGAGTCGCAGGCGACAGCACTTCGCCGGTAACGGGATGGATCAGTTTTTCATCGGACATCGAACGCCTTGCAACACTAAAAGGACGCGCTGACAAGCCATGATTTTTTACACGAAGGGTTTTGGCAATCCGCGCGTTATAGGAGGTGACAGGCCATGACGAGTAAAGCAGCCCCCGTGCCGGCATCGGCACATGAAAGCGACGACGCGCTGATGGCGCGCGTAGAGGCGCGAGATAGGGATGCGCTGCGCCAGTTGGCCGAACGCCATGCAGAGCTGCCCTGGCGTATCGCATACCGCATGCTGGCAGACCCGACGGAGGCAGAGGATGTAGCGCAAGATGCACTTTTGCGACTGTGGCAATTTGCCGACCGGTGGCAGCCCGGCGGCCCTGGCGTTGCCGCATGGCTGACCCGCATTGCCACCAATGCCAGTCTCGACAGGTTGCGGCGGCGGCGCTTCGTATCTGACGGGGCGTTGCCAGAACGCCGCGATGAAAGCCCGTTGGCCGATAGCGCAATCGAAACCAACCAGATGCGCGCGGCGGTTGCTGCTTGTATTGAAGCACTGCCCGATCGCCAGCGCGCGGCGGTGGTGCTGACCTATTATGAGGAACAACAGAACCGCATCGCGGCAGAGGTTTTGGCGATGCAGTTGAAAGCATTTGAATCGCTACTGTTCCGGGCGCGCGCCAGCCTACGCAGCTGCATCGAAGGCAAAGGCGTCACCGCATGAGCGATGCCGCCTTCCCATCACATATTACCGCCGCGCTTGACCGGTTTTCGCCACCTCCACTGCCCCGGGGCTTTGCCGACCGACTGGTTGCACGGATCGAGGCAGGCGACCTTCCCGCAAACGTCGAAGAAGGCAGCACGCCTTCACCGTTCTCGCGCCGCCATGCTGCCGGCGTCTGGCGGCGTTCAGGCCGATTGGTGATGGCCGTCACCGCGCTGGGGATCGCCTCTGCGACCGCCGCTGCCTCCGGCGCCTTTGGCGATCCGATCTATGTCCCGGTCGTCAGCGAGACGCTGGCAAAGGCAAAATTCGTCGAACTACCATCACAAGTCGCCGCTGTGCCAAAAGTGGAAAGCAAAACGATCAAAGCCCCAGCGCCGGCTAGGGACGTAGCGCAAATTCCGGTAGCCGATCCGATCAAGGCACGACAGGTACTGCGCGATCTGCACAAGCGTTTGCGCGCCAATCCCGAATTCCGCCGACTGCCGCCCGATGAACGGCGCGCAATGGCAAGGCAGGAAGTGCGCGCGATGATCGACCGTGGCGAAATCAGCATTGATGACCTCAAGGCCAGCGCGGCTAAGATGCAGGCACGGCGGGCAGAGGTGATCGAGGCACGGCGCAACTCAATGGCCGAACGCCGGGCGACATCCGCCCAGCCATCATCGTCGCTGATCGATCCAACGCCTCGCCCGCGTCCTGATCCAGAGCGGGTGGCTGCGCGGCAGGCGGCGTGGCAGGCGATGCCTGTCGATGCGCAGCAACGGCTGCGGGAACTGCGCGCACAGTTGCGCGATGCACCGCCTGCCGAGCGCCCGGCGATCCGGCGCGAGATGCGACAAATCTGGCAAAGTACCCTAAACAGGGATGCATTGCTGCAGGAGGCGTCCGCTGAAATGCCGGAAACCGAATATCGGTAACGTCCCTAGGTTGCTAGTTGATTGGCATAATGGCACCATTGCCCGATCCAGTCCTTGTTTCAGGGAGAGGCCGGATGGGAATTGTCGAACTGCTTGGCCTTGCAGCCAGCGTCAGCCTGTTATCCGGGTGGCGGCTGTACCTCACCGTGTTCGCCACCGGCCTTGCGATGCACTTTGGTTATGTTGACCTACCCGAAAATCTGAAAATGCTGGAGGCACTCGCCAATCCCTGGGTGATCGGGACCGCAGGTGTCGGGGCGGTTGCCGAATTTTTCGCCGACAAGATCCTCTGGCTCGACTCGATCTGGGACGGGCTGAACACATTGATCCGTCCGCTCGGCGGCGCGCTACTTGCCCTCGCGGTTGTCGATGCCGGTGATCCCGTCTGGCAAGTGATCGTTTTTCTTTTGGGCGGCGGGGCAGCCTTTGCCAGCCATGCGACCAAGGCAACCGCGCGCGCAGCGGTGAACACCAGCCCCGAACCGGTCAGCAACATCGTGCTATCCACCGTAGAGGACGTCGCCACCGGCGGCTTGCTTGCGCTGGCCTTTGCCAATCCGGTTGCCGCAGCGGTCATCGGGATCACGCTGCTTGGCTTGTCGATCTGGGGGGTGTTCGCGGCGCGGCGGATGTTCCAAAAATTGCTATCGCACGGATCGGCAGCGCGATTGCCTGATAACTAGTTCCCGGTCCCGGGGGCGAAAATCACTTCGCCCTGCCATGGTGTGATCGGCCTTACGGGCAGAAACTGCTGCCGCCAGGCGGCGCTGTCCTTGCCCAGCCCCGCATAGAGGAATCCGCCATCGCGCAGCCGATCATAAAGCCGGTCACGATGGTGCGGTTCAACGACAAAACAGCCTTCGCTCGTCCCCGGCTTTCCGCCGCGTGCCGCGACATGGCTGTAATGGAAATAGCGCCGCCTTTCGGGGGCATAGCTGTGGACGACAATGTCGCGTGGCCGCATCGCGCTGTTCGAAGGGTCCAACCCGTCAAGCCGCAACGACAGGCCGTTGCGACCGCGATACAGTTCGGCACCGCGCGCTGCACCGAGCGAGGACATCCAGCTTTCTTGGGCATTGCCGAAGGCGGTGGCATAGCCATCATCATCGGGGTCTGATCCGATTCCATGTGCGACGACAATCGGCGTATCGATGCCATCGCCCTTTTCGAGATCGACAATGTAGAGCCGGGGTTCGGTGCTGTGCCGTGCGAAATCGACCACGACTATTTCCGCAGGGCCGATGCCGCTGCCGCGTTGGCAGACGTGCAGGTCATAACTTGCCAGCGCCTCTTCCAGCAACGCACGGTCAAGGCGGCGGGGCGGCGGGGCGGGCACGGACATTTCGGCAGAGGTCGCAGGCGTAGCCGGCATTTCAGGGTAAAGCAGCGCTAACTTTTGGCGCCGCTCGGGCAGCGCAGGGCAGGCAAGGCGTCGCGGCATGGGGGTTATAACAGCGGCAGGTTCTCCCGTGCCGGGCACGAACTGAATTTCGGATTGCGCAGGCAATGGTTGCGCGTCAACCGGCGCGCCAAAGGCCACCAACATTGCGCCGAGCGAAGCGGCGAATCTTGCCCCACGATGCATGTCCGCAGGTTACAGCAAAAGCGCGGGGTTGCCAAACCCCCTCGCGGGTTCCATTTCAGCAGCGAACAGGGGCGCCCTCTTGCGCGCAGCGAACAAATCTGGAACATAGCCATCCCATGAGTCTGACCCACATCCGTGTGCGCGGTGCGCGTGAACATAATCTCAAAGGCGTGGATATCGATTTGCCGCGCGATCAATTGATCGTGATCACCGGCCTGTCGGGCAGCGGCAAATCAAGCCTGGCGTTCGACACCATCTACGCCGAAGGCCAGCGCCGCTATGTCGAGAGCCTGAGCGCATATGCACGCCAGTTCCTGGAAATGATGCAAAAGCCCGATGTTGAGCATATCGAGGGCCTTTCCCCCGCGATCAGCATCGAGCAGAAAACCACGTCGCGCAATCCCCGCTCGACCGTCGCAACGGTCACCGAAATCTATGACTATATGCGCCTGTTATGGGCGCGGGTCGGCGTGCCCTATTCGCCGGCCACCGGCCTGCCGATCACCGCGCAGACGGTGACGCAGATGGTCGATCGGGTGATGCAATTGCCCGAAGGCACGCGCGCCTATCTGCTCGCCCCGGCGGTTCGCGGGCGCAAGGGCGAATATCGCAAGGAACTGCTCGAATGGCAGAAAGCGGGCTATACCCGTGTGCGCATCGACGGCGAATTCTACGCCATTGAGGAAGCCCCCGCGCTCGACAAGAAGTATAAGCATGACATTGAGGTCGTCGTCGACCGCATCGTCGTGAAGGACGGGATCCAGACGCGTCTGGCGGACTCGTTTGAACAGGCGCTGAAACTGGCCGAAGGGCTAGCCTATGTCGATCTGGCCGACACCACAGTTGCAGAGGCGACGGGCGCCGCAGATGCCGTGCCGACAGCGTTCGGCGAGGCACGGGCGACCTTCACTCCTGCCCCTACCAACGTCACCACTAACGTGACTGGGGGAGCGATGAAAGGCACCGGCCTGCCGCCCAACCGCATCGTATTCAGCGAGAAATTCGCCTGCCCGGTCAGCGGCTTTACCCTGGCGGAGATTGAGCCTCGGCTGTTCAGCTTTAACGCGCCGCAGGGTGCCTGCCCCGATTGTGACGGGCTGGGCGAGCGGCTGGAATTTGATCCGCAGCTGGTCGTCCCCAATGAAGCGCTGAGCCTGAAGCAGGGGGCGGTTGTGCCATGGGCGAAATCCAACCCGCCCAGCCCCTATTATATGCAGGTGCTCAGCTCGCTGGCGAAAGCCTATGGTTTTGACCTGACAACCCCGTGGAACAAGCTGGAGCCCGACCAGCGGCTGATCATCCTATACGGCACCGGCGGCATGCCGGTGGAGTTGACCTTCATCGACGGGCGCAAGGAATATACCGTGCGCAAGGCCTTTGAAGGCGTGATCGGCAATTTGAACCGCCGCATGTTGCAGACCGATAGCGCCTGGATGCGGGAGGAGCTGGGCAAGTTCCAGACGAGCCAGCCGTGCGAGACCTGCCATGGCGCAAGGCTGAAGCCGGAGGCACTGAGCGTGCGGGTGGGCGGCGCGAACATATCCGAACCCACGCGGATGAGCGTTGCCGACGCGCTCGGCTGGTTCAGCAATCTCGACGCGCAATTGACCCCGACGCAAAGCCAGATTGCCAAGGCGATCCTGAAAGAGATCAACGAACGCCTCGGCTTCCTCAACAATGTCGGGCTCGATTATCTGAACCTTGATCGCACCAGCGGCACCTTGAGCGGCGGGGAGAGCCAGCGCATCCGCCTTGCCAGCCAGATCGGATCGGGCCTGTCGGGCGTGCTCTATGTGCTTGATGAACCCAGTATCGGCCTGCACCAAAAGGATAATGACCGGCTGCTGGCCACGCTGCGCCGGCTGCGCGATCTGGGCAACACCGTGATCGTTGTCGAACATGATGAAGATGCCATCCGCACTGCCGACTGGATCGTCGATCTGGGCCCCGGCGCGGGCGTGCATGGCGGCGAAGTGATTGCCGAAGGCCCGCTGAAAAAAATCCTGAAGGCCAAGGGCAGCCTGACTGCCGATTATCTGAACGGTACCCGCGAAATCGCCGTTCCGAAAAAGCGGCGCAAGGGCAATGGCAAGAAATTGACGCTGCACGGCGCGCGCGCCAACAATCTGAAGAATGTCACCGCCAGCATCCCGCTCGGCACATTCTGCTGCATCACCGGCGTATCGGGCAGCGGCAAATCCAGCTTCACCATCGACACGCTCTATGCCGCCGCGGCGCGCACATTGAACGGCGCGCGGGTGATTGCCGGCGCGCATGACAAGATCACCGGCCTTGAACATTGCGACAAGGTGATCGACATCGACCAGTCGCCCATCGGCCGCACCCCGCGATCAAACCCCGCCACCTATACCGGCGCCTTCACCAATATCCGTGATTGGTTTGCCGGCCTGCCCGAATCCGCCGCGCGCGGATACAAGCCCGGCCGGTTCAGTTTCAACGTAAAGGGCGGGCGCTGCGAAACATGCAGCGGCGATGGCCTAATCAAGATCGAAATGCACTTCCTGCCCGACGTCTATGTGACGTGCGAGGAATGCCACGGCAAACGCTATAACCGTGAAACGCTGGAGGTGAAGTGGAAGGGCCTGTCGATCGCCGACGTGCTCGACATGACGGTTGAGGATGCCGTGGAGGTGTTCAAGGCCGTGCCGCCGATCCGCGACAAGATGGCGATGCTGGCAGAGGTCGGCCTCGGCTATGTCAAGGTCGGCCAGCAGGCAACGACGCTATCCGGCGGCGAGGCGCAGCGGGTGAAACTCGCCAAGGAACTCAGCCGCCGCAGCACCGGCCAGACGCTTTATATCCTGGATGAGCCCACCACCGGCCTGCATTTTGAGGATGTGCGCAAATTGCTGGAGGTGCTCCACCGGCTGGTCGAGCAAGGCAATAGCGTGGTGGTGATCGAACATAATCTGGACGTCATCAAGACCGCGGACTGGGTCATCGACCTTGGCCCCGAAGGCGGCGTGAAGGGCGGAGAGATTGTCGCGGAGGGCACGCCGGAAGCGGTGGTCAAGGAGCCGCGCAGTTATACGGGGCATTATTTGAAGCCGTTACTCGACAAATCAAAATAACCCTCTCTCTTTCAGTGGAGAGGAGCGAGACTTGGCGCCTTAGCTTTAGCGAAGGTGCTTAGTCGCAGCGGAGAGGGGCTGAAACTGTGAGGCCATGCCCAGCCCCCCTCCACTTCGTCTAATTGCTTGCAGCAATAAGACTTCGTACCTCTCCCCTGAAGGAGAGAGGCAAAGCCCCCCTTCACATCGCGCCGCCCCGCCCCATATAGTTCGCAACAATGATAGGAGGTTCCCCGATGCGCCGTATCCGTTTCACGCTTGCTTTTACCCCCGTCGCGCTGCTCGCGCTTTCTGCCTGTGGTGAAGGCGGGATGGTGGATGAGAACCTCAAATCAACCGTGCGCCAGTCGATCGTTTCCAGCTGCGCGGCGACGGCAGAGGGTCAGGTGCCAGAGGGCGTCAATGTCGATCTGGATAAGCTGTGCGATTGCGCCGCCGACAAGTTGATGGCGGGCAAGAGCGTGCAGGAACTGGTCGCCAACCCGCCGACCAGTGTCGAGGATCTTGCCCCGATCAAGGAATGCCTAGGTGAAATCGGCCCCGTCACCGTCGCCCCTGCGCCGGAGGGGTGATCGGCTAACCGATAAAGCTGCGCGCTTTTGCGATGGCCTCTGCCATTCCGGTGCGCATCTCCGCCCATGCCGCGCGTTCGTCGGCGGCATCCTCTGGCAGAGTCACCTCGATCAGGTCGATCCCGGCCCAGATCATCCCTGCATACCAATCCGCCCCGACTTTCAGCGTTTCGGCATGGTGCGGGATCGAATCATAAAGGATGATGCGGATTTCCTCTGGCCGTTCAAACCAGGTCATCAGGCAATAGGCGACATTGCCCACCATCTCTGCCTCCAGCAGCGCGCGGCGGCCAAGGCCATGATGATCAAAACTAGCCTCTGCATCGGGAAAGGCGGCATAGAAACGCTCCATTAGCGGCGCAGTGATATCGCCAATCGCATCGCCCGCGCGCTCCAGTCCGCGTTCGACCAGCACCCGTTTCGCCTGCCTGTCATCCATCGCCTGCCCGCGCTCCTCCGCCTCGAAACCCGTGTGGCACAGTGCACCGCATGCGGGAATTGATATCGATCAACGCCCGCGCGGTGGTGCGGCGCGTCAGTTGCCCAGCCGTGCGTCGACCAAGGCCTTGATGTCGGCCTCTGGCCGGGCGCCATAATGGCTGATCACCTCTGCCGCGCAGACCGCGCCCATGGTGAGGCAGGCCTGCAGATCGCGGCCCTGCGCAAGGCCGGCAAAGACGCCCGCGGCAAACAGGTCTCCTGCGCCAGTGGTATCGACCAGCCGGTCAACCGGTTCCGCCGCGACCTCGGCCCGTTCGCCGCCCTGCACGGCAATCGCGCCATCTTCGCCACGGGTGCAGACCAGCAAGGGCACCTTGGCGGCAATTTGTGCCACTGCCGCTTCAAAGTCTTCGGTACCGGCAAGCGCCTTTATCTCCACCTCATTGGCGAACAAAATGTCGATCCGCCCTGCGTCCATCTCCGCCAGGAAATCGGGGCCGTGGCGCGCGATGACAAAGGCGTCAGACAGGGTCAGCGCGACCTTGCGCCCGGCGGCACGGGCCAGATCGATCGCGCTGCGCATCGCGGCGCGCGGTTCTTCCGGATCCCAGAGATAGCCTTCGAGATAGAGGATCGCGGCACTCTGGATCAATTCGGGGTCGATCAGTTGCGCGGGCAGAAATTGCGACGCGCCAAGGAAGGTGTTCATCGTGCGCTGCGCATCGGGCGTCACCAGAATCAGGCAGCGCGCGGTTGGCGGCTGGCCGGGGCGGGCGGGCACGGTGAAATCGATGCCGGTGGCGCGAATGTCATGCGCGAACACCTCACCCAACTGGTCGTCGGCAACCTGCCCGATAAAGGCGGTCTTGTGGCCAAGGCGGGCAAGCCCTGCCAGCGTGTTCGCCGCGCTGCCGCCGCTGACCTCGCGGCCGGGCCCCATCGCGTCATATAATGCCTGTGCCTGATCGGCATCGATCAGCGTCATCCCGCCCTTGTTCAGCGCCTGTGCGGCGATGAAGGCGTCGTCGGCGTCGGAAATCACATCGACAATGGCGTTACCAATGGCGAGGACATCATATTTCGGCTGGGTCATGGAACATCCCTGAAAAGCGTTTGTCGCGCCCTAGTGCGGCGGCCGGAATTGCGCAAGTCGGGCAAGGAGTGACTTGCATCCATAATACAGCTCGACTATTCCCCTGACCCATGTTGCGTGCAATCTCGCTCGGCTTTGCGAGCCTGTCTGAAAGGCGGATTCTGTCGATCCTGCTGACGGTGATGGTGCTGACGCTGTTGCTGCTGATCGTGCTGGGCATCGGCCTGTGGTTCGGGATCGATCAAGCCGTTGAGGCGCTGGGCCTTTCCGATTCCAACCTGTTAAGCGCGGTGGCGACATTTGCGGTGATGGCGATTGCGGGGCTGGTGCTGTTTCGCAGTATCGCGGTAGCAATCACCTGGGTCTTTTCCGACGATATTATCGATATCATCGAGGCGCGCCATTACCCGTTCGAAGCGGCGCGGGGGAAGCGGCCGACCAATATCCAATCGCTGCGCATGGGGCTGCGCTCTGCGGCGCGGGCGCTGGGTTATAACCTCCTCGCCTTGCCCTTTTACCTGATGTTGCTGATCACCGGATTTGGCGCGCCCTTGCTGTTCCTAGGCGTTAACGCGATCCTGCTGGGCCGCGATCTGGAGGATATGCTGACCGCCCGGCACGGCCACCACCTCGCCGGCTTTACCAAAGGCGAAAGGCTGCTGCTCGGGCTTGCCGGATCGGCGGGGATGATGGTGCCACTGCTGCAATTTGTGATACCCGTGGTGGCCACCAGCGCCGCTGTGCATCTGGCGCATGGAAAGCAGAGGAGCGTGGCCCGATGAAACAGCGCATGATCCTGGGTGCGGCAACTCTGCTGCTCTCCGCCTGTGGCGGGGCGGCTCCGCAAGCGCGTCCGCAGGCTGTGCCCGTGCCGATCGACAAGCCCGCCAGCGCGGCCCCAGCGCCCCGACCGATGCTGTCGACCCGCGGGCTGGAGGCGGTGATAGGCAAGGATGCCAATGCGCTGATCCGCTTGTTCGGCCAGCCGCGGCTGGATGTGATCGAAGTGCAGGGCCGCAAGCTGCAATTTAGCGGGCGGGCGTGCATTCTTGACGCCTATCTCTATCCCGATGGTCGCAATGGTGCCGAAATCGTCACCCATATCGATGCCCGGCGCAGCGATGGCGCCGAGGTTGACCGCGCCCAATGCGTCAATGCGCTGATGGCGCGCTGATCCTCCATTCCTCGCACACAGACGGATCCGTTTCCGCGGCGCGGCGCACATCGCGCTCCTTTTCAAACCGGACGGAATCAAGCTGCGCCAATGCCCAGATCGCGGCGCCGCGGACAAGCGGGCTCGCATCATCGAGCAAGCTCGTCAATGGCTCAGCCAACCCAGAATCTCCGCTATTGCCTGCCGCGATCACCGCATTGCGGACGAAACGATCTCGCCCTGTCCGCTTGATCGGCGTCCCTGCAAAGAGCGCGCGGAACGCAGGATCGTCAAGCGCGAGAAGCGCCGATAGCGGCATGTTCGACAGCTCCAGTCGCTGCGCCAGCGCCTTATGGACAGAGGCAGTTTGCGCAAATTTGTTCCAGGGGCAGACCGCAAGGCAATCGTCACAACCATAGATGCGGTTACCCATCGGCTTTCGAAATTCGTGCGGGATCGGCCCCTTATGCTCGATCGTCAGATAGGAAACGCAGCGCTGGGCATCGACCCGATAGGGCGCCGGAAAGGCATCGGTCGGGCAGGCAGACTGGCAGGCGTTGCAAGATCCGCAGCGGTCGGTGCCCGGAACATCGGGTTCCAGCTCGGCGGTGGTGTAGATCGCACCCAGCAACAGCCAGCTGCCATGATCGCGGCTCACCAAATTGCTGTGCTTGCCCTGCCAGCCCAGACCTGCAGCCTGTGCCACTGCCTTTTCAAGCACCGGCGCGGTATCGACAAATACCTTCACCTGATCGCCTGTCTGCCCGACAAACCATTGCGCCAGCCGCTTGAGTGCGCCTTTCACGACATCGTGATAATCTTTGCGCTGGGCATAGACAGAGATACGCCCGGCACCTTGCACATCAGCCAGCGGATCGGTTTCGGGGGCATAGCTCATCCCCAGCATGATCACCGAGCGCACTTCGGGCCAAAGGCCGTCTGGGCTGGCACGCTGATCCACACGGTCAGCCATCCATAGCATATCGCCATGCCGACCTTCGGAAAGCCATTGGCGCAGCCGCTCGCCGGCGACCGGTGCCAGACTGCCGGGCGCGATCCGGCAATCGGCAAAGCCTTCGGCCGCCGCCCTCTCCTTCAGCGCGTTAACCATATTTGTCTTGTGTCTTTTCACGCGCCGTCCCTAATTGGGGTCCATCACTTTCAGGATGAATTATCGATATGCATGCAATCGAGGCACGCGGGCTTGTCAAGAAGTTCGACGATTTTCGCGCGGTTGACGGGATCGACCTGAACGTCCCGGAAGGCAGCATCTACGGCATATTGGGACCAAACGGAGCGGGCAAAACGACGACGATCCGCATGCTACTGGGGATTATCGACCCCGATGAAGGCACACGCATGCTGCTCGGTTCAGACAGGCCGCTCAGCCAGTCGAAACTCGTGGGCTATCTTCCAGAGGAACGCGGACTGTATCAGTCGATGCGCGCGGTCGACACCATCGCCTTTATGGGCGCCCTGCGCGGGCTGCCGCTGAAGGAAGGAGCTGCACGCGGACGGCAATTGATGGAGGATGCGGGGCTGGGCTACGCCGCAGACCGGCAAATCCGGCAATTGTCAAAAGGCATGGCGCAAACAGTGCAGTTGTTGGGCACAATCGTTCACAATCCGCGATTGATTGTCCTAGACGAACCCTTCTCCGGTCTCGACGCGCTTAATCAAGCCAAGTTGGAACGGATGATCCGGGCGCAGGCGGAACGCGGCGTCACCGTAATCTTTTCAACCCATGTCATCGCCCATGCCGAACGATTATGTGAGCGGATCGCAATCATCGCAAAGGGCAAAGTCAGTTTCGAAGGGCTAGTATCCACCGCGCGCGACCGGTTAAAGCCGCAGGTGCATCTGGAAACCGAAAATGCCGATGGGCCTTGGCGCAAGGCCTTGCCCGATGATGCGCGCCATGAAGGCAATTGGTGGCACTTCACTTTGCCCGATAGCGGCGTCGAGCCCCTGCTGACCGCGCTGGTCGAGGGCAAGGCCGGGGTTCGGTCGTTATCAATCGAACGGCCCGGCCTGCACGACGCTTTTGTCGCCATTGCCGGCGAGGATGCCGCCGCTGAAATGAACCAACCGACGGCGGAGGAACTGCTGTGATCGAAACCATTCGCGCCGCTTTCGTGATTGGTCGCAGGGATTTCAATGCGATCATCTTTTCCAAAGCCTTTTTCTTCTTCCTGCTCGGTCCACTATTTCCGCTTCTCGTCGGCGGAGCCGCGGGGCTGGTCGGCGGTCAAGTAGCGCGGGATATCGACCGACCGGTTATCGGTATCGCGATGAATGCGTCTGAAGGCGAAAAGCTGATTGCCGCGCGGGAGATGCTCGCCACCGAAATGGGCCAGCGGCGCCTGCCCGAAATGAAGCTGCTCGATCCGGCAACCGCTGCGACCGATCCGGAGTCGCTGCTGCGTGATAAGTCCAACGGTCTTGCTGCGGTTCTAAGCGGCAATCTAGACCAACCGATTTTGACTGGCACATCTGGGCCTGTTGACAATTGGCGCGGCGAAGTCGCCCTGCTCAGCGCCCATGCGCGTAGCGGCGATGCCCTGGCCTTACCCAAGGTGGAAACGCGCCTTGTTCAGCAAAGTGCGGGCAATGAAAAACAGCAACGGCTGATCACGGCGCAGGGATCGCAAATGATCCTTTTCATGCTCACCATATTGCTTGCCGGCATGGTCCTTTCGAACTTGGTCGAGGAGAAGGCAAACAAGATAATCGAGATACTCGCCGCCTCGGTTCCGATGGACGCGGTTTTCCTTGGCAAGCTGTTCGCGATGCTCGCCATGGCATTCGTAGGCATCACCGTGTGGACGATAGTCGGTTTCGGGCTGTCCAGCTTGTCACAGACTGCTCTACCCAATTTCCCTGCGCCCGCAGTCGGCTGGCCGATGTTTATCCTTCTCGGCATCGCCTATTTTACGACCGCCTATCTGATCCTCGGCTCACTATTTCTGGGAATTGGCGCGATGGCAGCCACGGTGCGCGAGGTGCAGACGCTCTCAATGCCGGTCACGATGCTGCAGTTGATCAACTTCTTTTTCGCAATGTACACTGTTGCGAAAATGGGCCAGCCGATTGAGATCTTCGCCTGCATCTTCCCCTTCACCTCGCCTTTTGCGATGATCGCCCGCGCCGCGCAGGATGCCACGCTTTGGTATCATCTGGTTGCGCTGGTCGGACAGGGACTGTTTGCGCTTCTCATTCTGCGACTGGGCGTTTTTCTGTTCCGCCGCAATGTCATGAAATCGGGCAGTGCAGGGCGCATCAAGGAATCGAAAGGACGTAAGCTTTTCGGTCTGGTCCGGTTGCCGGGCGCGTTGGGCAGGTAAAGATAGGTTGCTTATCGAAACGGGATTGACATTGTTGTCAGCAATGCCAATTTTGATGTTGAGAAGAGGATCCCAGAATCATGGCCACTGCCCCTGCAATCGATACGCCTGCAACCGAAAATGCCGAACAACTGCCTTGGGAAATCAACCAGGCACCCCACGAATGGGATGTTTCGCGACCTGAAATCTATGTCGAGGACCGCTGGCATCCGATCTTCAAATCGATGCGCGAACGCGCACCGATCAATAAGATTGTCGGGTCCGATTTCGGCGATTTCTGGAACATTACCACGCTGAAGGCAATTCAGCACGTTGAGGCGTTGCCAGATATCTATTCCTCGTCGTTTGAACATGGCGGGATCACACTGATCGGCGATGAAGACGCCAAAATCCCCGAGGAAGAGCGAGTGATCATGCCGATGTTCATCGCGATGGACCGGCCAAAGCATACAGAGGAACGGCGCGTTATCGCGCCCGCCTTCACCCCTGGTGAAATGGAACGCACGGCGATCGATATCCGCCGCCGCACAAGCGAATTGCTCGACTCGCTGCCGGTGGGCCAAAGTTTTGATTGGGTCGACAAGGTATCGATCGAACTGACGACACAGATGCTTGCGATCCTTTTCGATTTTCCTTGGGAAGATCGGCGCAAACTGACTGAATGGTCTGACTGGGCAGGCGATGTTGAACTGTTCCGCACTGAGGAAACGCGCAAAGCACGGCTTGCCAAGATGTTCGAAATGGGCGCCTATTTCCAGAACCTCTGGAACGAGCGCAAAAATCGGGGCGAAGCACCTGACCTTATCAGCCGTATGATCCATTCGCCGATGAAGGACATGAGTCAGCTCGAATATATGGGCAATTTGATCCTACTGATCGTCGGCGGCAATGATACGACGCGCAACTCAATGTCCGGCTATGCCTATGGTCTGGAACAATATCATGACGAACGCGAAAAATTGGAACAGAACCCGGCGCTGATCCCCAATGCGGTTTCGGAAATCATCCGGTGGCAGACGCCACTCGCCCATATGCGCCGCACTGCGCTGCGCGATCATGACCTGTTCGGTGCGCCCATCAAGAAGGGCGACAAGATTGGCATGTGGTATCTGTCTGCCAATCGTGACGAGAGCGTGTTCGACAATCCGGACAAGCTGATCGTCGATCGCGAAAATGCCCGTCGCCACCTGTCATTCGGTTATGGCATCCACCGCTGCGTCGGTGCGCGCCTTGCCGAATTGCAGATCCGTGTGCTGCTGGAAGAGATGGCTGCCCGCCGCCTGCGCGTTAATGTGATAGGCGAACCGGTGCGGGTCGCCGGCTGCTTTGTCCATGGCTACCGTTCGATGCAGGTCGAACTGACCAAATATTGACCCGCGACTGAGAGCTTTTGGCTGTCCTGCCCAGTCCGGTAAGGACGGCGAGAGGATATTAAACATGCTAAGCAAACGCGATTTCCTCAGATGGGGATTGGCTTCAACGCTGGCCTTGACCTCAGGCGCAGCTGCGTTCGCGCGCAACGCCTTTCCGGTTACAAAGAGCGATGCGGAATGGCGGCGGATTCTGCCGCCTGCCGCCTATCGGGTATTGCGCGAGGAAGATACGGAACCTCCATTTTCCAGCCCGCTGAACAAGGAAAAGCGCCGCGGCAATTTCCTGTGTGCCGGCTGTGGGCAGAAACTCTTTAACTCAGCCACAAAATATGAAAGCGGAACTGGCTGGCCAAGTTTCTATGCCCCTATCCGCGGCGGGATAGGCACCAAGATGGATTATGGACTGCACCTTCCCAGGGTTGAGGTGCATTGTTCCGACTGCGGCGGCCATATCGGCCATGTCTTTGATGACGGGCCGAAACCCACTGGCAAGCGCTATTGCATGAACGGCGTCGCGATGAAGTTCGAGCCGGTCTGACCGGCCTTATTTGGGTTCGCCAATACCCGAAAAATCCAGCTCAGCCGGCTTTTTGGGCTCTTCGGCTTTTCCGCCGCGCTCGATAATACCCAAGATGGCGCTGGCTCGCCCGTCTTGCGCTGCATATTCGCGCGCGCTGAGCCCGGCAACGGTATCGCGCTTGTCCGGATTGGCGCCTGCGCGCATCAAGATACGCACCATATCTGCATTGCGTAGCTGCACCGCACGGATCAGCGCGGTTTCGCCGCTGCGATTGGTGGCATCTACCACAGCCTTATATTTGATCAGCTTTTCCACGCCCTCGCTGAAGCCCAGCTGGGTCGCGACCATCAACGGCGTGGTACCGCGCCTGTCGGCAATATTAGGGTTTGCGCCCTTTGCGAGCAAATAGGTAAGCCAGACATCGTCGCGTCGCGCGGTCACGATATGCAATGCAGTCTCACCGCTGCCATCGCGCTTTGTGTTGATGATCACTGCGCCCGATCCAGGCTCGTTGATGAAACGCTCGACATCCTCACCCTTGCGATCTTCGACCGCCTTGAGGAAATTATAGCTATCGGAAAATTGGGCCATCGCTGGCTGTGCCAAAACAGCCACGGTCAACGCAGCGATCGTCACACTTATGCGTTTCCAACCGGTATTTCCCATAACCCCTGTCCTATTTCTTTAAGTCGCAGCTTGAAAACATGCCCCTAACAGACCATTCATGGCCACGTCATGAACAAAATTTTTCTTCCCTGCCTTGCCGCCCTCGCGCTTTCGGCCTGTAACGCCGAAACCAGCCAGCCGCCATTGACTGATGCGCCCTTGGCCGGCGCGGCCATCGGCGGACCGTTCACCTTGATCGATCAGGATGGCAAGCAGCGCAGCTATGATGAATTCCAAGGCAAGTATCGCCTCGTCTATTTCGGTTATACCCAATGCCCGGATATCTGCACCCCCGACATGCAGAACATGATGGCAGGTCTGAAGGCGTTCGAAAAAGCAAATCCGGAACTTGGGGCCAAGGTGCAACCGCTGTTCATCACTGTCGATCCCAAGCGCGACACGCCGGCCGTGCTCAAGCAATTTGTTTCGTCCTTCCACCCCCGCTTGATCGGCCTGACCGGCAGCGAAGAACAGATCGCCGCCGCGACCAAATCCTTTGCGATCTATGCCGCACAGGTAGAAGGGTCATCACCGGAAAACTATCTGATGAGCCATAGCCAGACACCCTATCTGATGGGCCCGGATGGCAAGCCACTGGCGTTGATCCCTGCCGACACCCCGAACAGCGAGGCCAATGAAGGAGCACCCGAGCTGGTTGCTGCCGAACTCGCCAAATGGGTGCGCTGATTTGACCGAAACCCCCTTCTGGGAAAAGCCAGTTGCCAGCCTGACGCGTGAGCAATGGGAGGCATTGTGCGACGGCTGTGGCAAATGCTGTCTGCACAAAGTCGAGGATGAAGATTCAGGCCGCATCTATCCGACCAATGTCGCCTGCAAATTGCTCGATATCGAAAGTTGCCGCTGCGCCGATTACCGCCACCGGCGTATGCATGTTCCCGATTGCATCCGGCTGACGCCGCGCAGCATTGATCAATATCCCTGGCTGCCTGAAAGCTGCGCCTATGTGCTGCGCAGCCGTGGCGAACCACTGCAGGATTGGCATTATCTGGTCTGTGGTGATCGCGATGCTGTGCATCGCGCTGGTATTTCGGTGAAAGGTCGGGCAGTGTCCGAACTCCATGCTGGACCTCTTGAAAACCATATTGTCGAGCAGCCTCTCTGACCCGCGGGGCGGTGACCCACTGATCGACATTGAAGGACAGCAGGTGCCGATCCGCATCCGCAGGTCGGCACAAGCGCGGCGCATTTCGCTGCGCGCAGATGCCGTGCGGCGTGAAATCCGAATCACAATGCCGGTCTATGCACCGACCCAGACCGCGCTCGAATTTGTCGAAGCGAAGAAACAGTGGATTGCTGCGCGGCTGGAAAGCGCACCGGCTGCGGCACCCATTGCCCCTGGATCGACGATCGCATTTGAAGGAGAACCTCACCGCATCGACTGGTCGGCCGATGCGCCGCGCCGGGTAGAGCGTTATATCGGCAATGATGGTGCCGCGCTGCGCGTAGGCGGCCCTGAAGACATGGCAGGGGCACGAGTGCTCCGCTGGCTGAAGGAAGAGGCGCGCCGCGCCATGACCGACGACTTGGCTGAATATTGCGCCAAAGCAGGAGAGGCCCCGCCCAGGCTGTCCCTCGGCGATCAGCGCAGCCGTTGGGGCAGCTGTTCGTCACGCGGCACGATTTCGATGAGCTGGCGACTGATCATGGCCCCCGCGTCGGTCCGCCGATCCGTCATCGCGCATGAAGTCGCACATATGCGCCACATGGATCACAGCCCCGCCTTTTACCGATGGTTTGAAGAGATATTTGAAGGCGACCGCAAGGCTGCTGACCGTTGGCTCAAAATGCACGGTACCGCATTGCAGCTTGTCGGCCGTTCACAGCACTGACCGGACAGAAGGGATCCTTCGCACAATAGAGTGCAGATCCGGGCTCCAGTTTTTCGATGGGAAATGGTGGAGCCTAGGGGAGTCGAACCCCTGACCTCTTGCATGCCATGCAAGCGCTCTACCAACTGAGCTAAGGCCCCATCTGCCGCAAGCAAGGCGGCTATGTGTATTTTAGAGGCGCGCCTTTAGGCGGACTGCACCCTGATTTGCAAGCGGGAAAATGGCTTTGCCACCATTCCCCCGCCAGATTTCTTACTGCTCGTCGCCGTCGTCGTCAGTGCCTGCAACACCAAGGTCGTCGTCGCCGCCAAGATCGACATCATTGTCGGGCGAAACGTCGCCATCTACAGCATCCACATCGATATCGAGATCGTCATCGGCAAGATCGGCATCGTCCTGCTTCTTTTCGACTTCTTCGAACGGAAGTGGCTGCTTCGATTTCAGCACGGGTTCGGGGTGCCACTGGTTGCCGCACTCAATGCACTCAACCGGTTCGTCTTTGGTCAGATCGTAGAATCGCGTGCCGCATTTCGGGCAGGTGCGCTTCGTTCCCCATTCAGCCTTCACCATGGTGGGCCTCTTGTCCTTTCAAAATTTCTGATGATGCGGGTCAATCAGACTCGCGACAAATCGGCGCCGCCCCTGCCACATGTTGGCGCGGCTGTCAAAATCTGAGTTCTTCCTCCGCCGGCGAAAGCGCTTGCTGTGTTGAGCAAGCGGGATTGTTGACTTGATCGTGAAGCCGCAGCAAAGCACCGGACAATGCACGCAAACACGCCCCAACCTCGCTCATTCGCACCATCCGGCCCCTTGCGCGGAACCGTGCGCGTGCCCGGCGACAAATCGATCAGTCACCGTTCGCTGATGCTCTCAGCACTGGCGATTGGCGAAAGCCGGGTAACGGGACTGCTCGAGGGCGAAGACGTCCTTGCCACCGCCGCTGCGATGCGCGCCATGGGTGCGACGATCGAGCGCCTTGGCGAGGGCGAATGGCGCATTCACGGGGTCGGCGTGGGCGGGTTGTTGCAGCCGCAAAACGCGCTCGACATGGGCAATAGCGGCACATCGACCCGGCTGTTGATGGGTCTGGTCGCGAGTCACGCGATTAGCGCCACATTTATCGGCGATGCCAGCCTTTCAAAGCGCCCGATGGGGCGGGTTATCGATCCGCTGTCGCTGACCGGCGCGGAATTCACCGCGAGCCCCGGTGGCCGACTGCCGCTGATGGTGCGCGGCATCTGCCCCGCGGTGCCGATCAGCTATCGCCTTCCGGTTGCCAGCGCACAGGTGAAGTCGGCAGTGCTGCTTGCAGGTCTCAATACCCCCGGCATTACTGAAGTGATCGAACCAGTCCCGACGCGCGATCATAGCGAGCGGATGCTGGCAGGCTTTGGCGCAGAACTCTCGGTCGAAACCGATGCGAAAGGCATCCGCCATATCCGCCTTGTCGGCGAGGCCGAACTGAAACCGCAGGTGATCGAGGTTCCCGGCGATCCATCCAGCGCTGCTTTCCCGGTTGTTGCCGCGCTGATCACCCCGGGCAGCGAAGTCACCGTCACCCATGTCGGCATGAACCCGACCCGCACCGGTATATTCCAGATGCTGGAGGCGATGGGCGCCGACCTAACCTATTCAAACGAACGTATAGTTGGCGGCGAACCAGTCGCCGACATCACAGCACGGCATTCGGCGCTGACGGGCATCGAAGTTCCTCCCGATGTCGCGCCGAGCATGATCGACGAATTCCCCGTTTTCTTTGTGGCGGCCAGCATGGCGCAGGGGCGCACCATTACCAGCGGGCTCGACGAACTGCGCGTCAAGGAAAGCGATCGGCTTGCCTTGATGGCGGCGGGGCTGATCGCGATTGGCGCAAAGGTCGAGGAGCGCGAGGACGGCCTTGTGATCGACGGCAGCGGCGGCGAACCGCTTGAGGGCGGAACAACCATCGCCAGCGCGCTCGACCATCGCATCGCAATGAGCTTTGCGGTGGCAGGACAACATTGCTACCGCGGCACGACCGTTGACGATGTCTCGCCTATTGCTACCAGCTTTCCGACATTCGAGGCAATGTTAGCGGAGCTCTCGGGCCAATGATCATCGCGGTCGATGGCCCCACTGCATCGGGCAAAGGCACCATCTCCAAGGCTCTCGCCGTGCATTATGACTTGCCCTGGCTCGACACCGGATTGCTGTATCGTGCGGTCGGCCGACAGGTCGAACTGAACGGCGGCAATGCCGATGATCCGGCCGATGCACTCGCCGCCTGTGTCTTTCCGGACAGCCTGCTCGACGATCCCGTCTTGCGCGACGAAGCAACCGGTGGGCTGGCCAGCCGCGTATCGATCCACCCCCAGGTCCGCGCGGCCCTGAACCAACGACAGGTTGATTTTGCCAACCAGCCGGGCGGGGCGGTGCTCGACGGGCGCGATATCGGCACAGTGATCGCACCAAATGCCGATGCAAAACTGTTCGTCACCGCCTCTGCAGAGGTGCGGGCGACGCGACGGTATGACGAGATGCGTGGACGCGGGATCGCGGCGAACTATGAATCCATATTGGCCGATATCAAGGCGCGCGACAAACGTGACAGCGAACGCACCGACGCCCCCCTGAAAGCCGCGGAAGACGCGGTCTTGCTAGATAATGGCAATTTGACTATAGGCGCAGCCGTTCAAGCCGCAATTGCCGCTGTGGAGGCTCGCCTCCAACGCAGCTGAGCGGAGGGGCGTTGCCATTGCACAACGCCGTCGCCCTGAACTTGTTTTAGGGTCTATTTCGCCTCTGCACCCTTTGGTCTGTGTGGCACGATGGATGCTGAAACAAGTTCAGCATGACGATGATGCAAGACGCTAACCCTCTTAAAACGAACGCTTTATTGGCATGGGGTCAATAAGGCATTCTGGTCAAAGACCATCGGAACCAACCGATTGGCCGGATAAAGCGTAAGCAAGGACACCCAAATTATGGCAAGTTCGCCGAACCCTACACGCAACGATTTTGAAGCGTTGCTCAACGAATCACTCGGTGGTGCAGAAGGCGGTTTTGAAGGCCGCGTCGTCAAGGGCACCGTAACCGCAATCGAAAACGACTTCGCGATGATCGACGTCGGCCTCAAGAGCGAAGGCCGCGTGGCTCTGCGCGAATTCTCGATGCCCGGCCAGAAGGCTGACCTGAATGTCGGCGACGAAGTCGAAGTCTATGTCGACCGCGTAGAGAACATGAACGGTGAAGCCGTGCTGTCGCGCGACCGCGCGCGCCGCGAAGCCGCATGGGACAAGCTGGAAGGCGAATTCGCCGCTGGCAATCGCGTCGAAGGCGTCATCTTTGGCCGCGTCAAGGGTGGCTTCACTGTCGACCTTGGCGGCGCCGTTGCGTTCCTTCCCGGCAGCCAGGTTGACGTTCGCCCCGTGCGCGACGTTGGCCCGCTGATGGATATCGCGCAGCCGTTCCAGATCCTGAAGATGGACCGTCGCCGCGGCAATATCGTCGTTTCGCGCCGCGCCATCCTTGAAGAGACCCGCGCTGAACAGCGTTCGGGCCTGATCCAGAATCTCGCCGAAGGCCAGATCATCGAAGGCGTCGTCAAGAACATCACCGATTATGGTGCGTTTGTTGACCTGGGCGGCATCGACGGTCTGCTGCACGTCACCGACATCAGCTACAAGCGGATCAACCATCCGTCCGAGATGATCAACATCGGCGACACGGTGAAGGTACAGATCGTCCGCATCAACAAGGACACGCAGCGCATTAGCCTTGGCATGAAGCAGCTCGAATCGGATCCTTGGGAAGGCGCGATCGCGAAATATCCGGTCGGCGCACGTCTGTCGGGTGCTGTCACCAACATCACCGAATATGGTGCATTCATCGAACTCGAACCTGGCATCGAAGGCCTGGTCCATGTTTCGGAAATGTCCTGGACCAAAAAGAACGTCCACCCTGGCAAGATCGTATCGACCAGCCAGGAAGTCGATGTTGTCGTTCTCGACGTCGATATGGACAAGCGCCGCATCAGCCTTGGCATCAAGCAGGCGCAGTCCAACCCCTGGGAAGCTTTTGCAGAAAAGCACCCGGTCGGTTCGACCGTCGAAGGCGAAGTCAAGAATGCGACCGAATTCGGCCTGTTCATCGGTCTCGATGGCGATGTCGACGGCATGGTCCACATGTCAGATATCGCATGGGGCATTTCGGGCGAAGACGCGCTTCACCTTCACCGCAAGGGCGAAACCGTCAAGGCCATTGTCCTCGACATCGATTCGGAAAAAGAGCGTATCAGCCTTGGTATCAAGCAGCTTGAAAAGGGTGCCCCGTCCGCTGGTGGTGCAGCTTCGGCAGGCGGCCTGAAGAAGGGCGCGACGGTTACCGTCTCCGTTCTTGAAGTGCGCGACGGCGGCCTTGAAGTTCAGGCTGGCGAAGATGGTGCCACCGGCTTCATCAAGCGCGCCGACCTTGGCCGTGACCGCGATGAACAGCGCCCCGACCGCTTCCAGGTTGGTCAGAAGTTTGACGCGATGATCACCGGTTTCGACCGTTCGAAAAAGCCGAACTTCTCGATCAAGGCGCTGCAACTCGCCGAAGAGAAGCAGGCCGTCGAGCAATATGGTTCGTCGGATTCGGGCGCATCGCTTGGCGACATCCTTGGGGAAGCCCTGAAGAGCGCGAAGAAATAATCGCATCCAAATCACAAAAGGGGGCTGTTTCGTTCTGAAACGGCCCCCTTTTTCATGTGCGGGCGATTTTACATTTGATGAGAATGGCATTGATACCGAACTGTTTTTCTGCCACCTTTTCAAAGACGATGGGGAAATGGAACCGAGTCCTGATGACCGCGGTTCGCAATGGAGGCAAATGCCGTGATCCGATCTGAACTGGTCAAAAAACTGGAAGCAGAAAACCCGGGAATGACGGGTGATGAAATCGAACGTATCGTCGACCTGTTTTTCAGCCAGGTCAGCCAAAGGCTGGCTGATGGCGGGCGAGTCGAGATTCGCGGTTTTGGCGCTTTCTCCACCCGCAGCCGCAACCCCCGCAAGGGGCGCAACCCGCGCACCGGCACCGCTGTTGATGTTCCGGCAAAACGCGTTCCCTATTTCAAGCCCGGCAAGGAAATCCGGGAACGCCTGAACAAATAAGGCCTTTCGACCAACTGCAAATACAGCACTGGCATCTGATGACGCCTTGTGCCATTTGCGACGGCGTGCGGACGTGGCGAAACCGGTAGACGCAACAGACTTAAAATCTGTCGCCCTTTGGGCGTGCGGGTTCAAGTCCCGCCGTCCGCACCATTTTTCCCAATGTACAATGCATAGGCTCTGCCAAAATGATTGCGCAGTTGCCCTCAAGCCAGCCTCAGCCTAGTCATGCGCAATGATGCGCTGGTTGCTTCCATTCCTCGCCCTGATGCTGACAGCATGTGGCGGCACCGGCATAAGCCAGCGCGATCCCCAAACGATAATCCGCCTAACGGAAGCCGATTCGCGTGGGCTGGATCCGCAGATGGTATCCGACCTGGCATCAATCCGAATCGCCGCAGACCTGTTTGAAGGGCTGACCCGTTTCAACGCCAGCGGCAGTGCAGAGGCGGGCCTTGCCGAAAAATGGGCCGTCAGCGCGGACGGACTGCGCTGGACATTCCAGTTGCGACCGGCGCTGAAATTTTCCGACGGCAGCCCAATCGCCGCATCGGTTTTCCCGCGCGCCTTTGACCGGATCATCGATGAGAAGAGCGGATCGCCCCATAGTGCGCTTTTCGGCATTATTGAGAAAATCGCCGCCCCTGATGAGCGCACCGTTGTGGTCAGCCTGAAAAGCCCTTTTCCGCAGTTACCGGCATTGCTGGCACATCCTGCCATGGCGGCGCTGCCCTTTCACCGTATCGATACGAAAGGGCAAGAATGGACGGCTGACCGACCGCTGGTGTCAAGCGGTGCTTACCGCCTGACCGAATGGCGGCTGAGCCAGCGGTTGACGCTGGACAGCAATCCCCAATGGCATGATGGTCGGCCACGCACGAAACGGATTTTCTGGCAGCCCATGGACAATCTCAACTCGGCGATGCGACTTGTTCTATCTGGCGGGGCTGATTCTGTCGGAGAATATACTCCTGGCCGCCATCACTGGCTGCGCCAGCATCATCCCGATCTGGTGCGCAATAGCCCCTATTTGGGAACCTACTACTTCGCCTTCAACACGCGCCAGCCTCCCTTTGACGACGCACGTGTTCGCCGGGCTCTTTCTATGGCTATCGATCGCGAGTGGATGGCGCGCAAGATGGTCAATGCGGGCAACCAGCCTGCATGGGGATTATTGCCGCCTGGGCTCGATGGCGGCACCCCTTACCGTCCGACTTGGGCAGAGACCGCCCCGGCGGCACGGCTGCAGCAGGCTCGCGCACTGCTGGCAGAGGCAGGCTATGGCCCTCAACGGCCGCTACGATTCGAGATCCGCTTCAACAGTTCTACCGAGCATCGGCGGGCCGCAGTTGCGATGGCGACCATGTGGCGGCAGTTGGGCGTGGATGCACGACTGCTCAACAGCGAAGCCAGCCTGCATTTTGACAGCCTGAAGCGCGCCGATTTCGAATTTGCCCGTTCGGGATGGATTGCCGATCTGCCCGCGCCGGAAAATTTCCTTGCGGTCCACCGCAGCGATGCCGGCGCGCAAAATTACTCCGGCTATGCCAATCCGCAATATGACGCTGCACTCGACGCGGCGCTGGCAGAGGCAGATCCTGCTCGGCGTTCAGCCTTGATGCGCAAGGCAGAGGCGATATTGTTGGCGGACATGCCAATCCTACCGCTCTATTTCTACGCATCTCGCGCGCTCGTCCGCCCGGATATCCGTGGGTGGCAGGATAACCCCGGCAACATCCATCCCAGCCGTACGTTATGGCGCACACCATGATGCGGGCCCGAACCAGCTTTGCATTGGGCGCGGCGGCGATGCTTGCCGCATGTTCGCAGGGCATCGACAATAGCCGCCTGCGCGTTGATGTGATCGAGGATCGTCCGCGCGAGATGAGCGTCGCCCGCGCGCCGCTGTCGCCGGCATCCGCCTATCTTCGGGGCGCAACAGCACAGGGGCTGGTCGCGTTCGATGCCGAAGGACGCGTCGTACCCGCCCTTGCCGCACGCTGGATCGTCACCGATGATGAGCGCGGCTATATCTTCCGGCTCCAAAAGACACGCTGGAACAATGGCCGCGAAGTGAGTTCGGTTGAGGTTGCCAACGCCTTGCGCGCTCGGCTCGCCGAAATGCGCAACAGCCGCTTTCGCCGCGAATTGGCCAATATAGACCGCATCCTGCCAATGACCGGCAAGGTCGTGGAGATCCGTCTGAAAGGACCCGCGCCGAACCTTCTGGAATTGCTCGCTCAACCTGAATTCGGGCTTCTGCAAAAAGGCAATGGCAGTGGGCCGATGATTGCCGAACGGTCAGGCAGCAACCTGTTCGTTCGGCGGCGCGAGGAAGATGCGAGCGGCAACATCATCCTTGAAGATAGCCGGGTGCGACTGGCGGCCAATACCCCCTCGCGGGCGCTGGCCCGTTATGCCCTCGGCCAGACCGATCTTGTGCTCAACGGACGCTTCGAACATCTGCCATTGCTTACGGCCACCAAGGGTAATGCTGCCGCAACCCGCTTTGATGCGGTACCCGGCATGTTCGGTTTGCTAATCGTAGGTAACGGTCCATTCCTCTCTCAAACGGCCAACAGGGAAGCAATCGCGAAAGCCATTGACCGCCCAAGAGCGCTCACATCTTTTGGCATAACCGACTGGCGCGAAACGCTAACACTTGCTCCTGAAACCCTCAGCAACCGGGCGCAACTGCCGCGGCCCGATTGGACGGGTGACAATGTGGCCGCCCGCAAAGAGGCAGCACGCGCGACAATCGCCCAATGGAAAAACGCAAATGGTGAAATGCGTCCGCTGCGCATTGCCATGCCGCGCGGCACTGGCAGCCGCATCTTGTTCGCACGCATTCGTGCAGATATGGCGAGCATCGGGATTTTGGTTGAGCGCGTGACCAACGCCAGCGCAGCCGATTTGCTGTTAATTGATCGTGTTGCAGAAATCTCCAGCCCGGCCTGGTATCTGGAACAGCTGTCCTGCTCGGCAACGCCAATCTGCAGTCCGAAGGCCGACGATCTGCTGAACGAAGCCCGCCAGGCCGCCGCACGTGACGAACGCATTCGCCTGTGGGCGGCGGCGGAGGTCGAATTGATGGCAACGCGCAACTTCATCCCCATTGCCAATCCGGTGCGCTGGTCACTGGTCCGCGACGGCCTTAATGGCTTTGCCCAAAACCCGCGCGGCTGGCATCCCTTGCAATATCTGGGACGCGAACCGACATGATAGGCAAAGGAACGTCCCATGCCGATATCGCCCGATCAACTTGACCAACTCTCAAAAGCGCTTCCCTCGATGGGCCGCGATCCCCATTCGGTGCGCCAAAGGGTTGAGGTGCTTGAACAACTGCTGGAACGCAGCTTCCATATTCCTGGCACGAAAGTACCGGTAGGGCTTGATTCGATTGTTGGCCTTATTCCCGTCGTCGGCGACCTGATCACCGCCGCAATGGGGGCCTATATTGTGTGGGAAGGCCGCAATCTGGGGATGAGCAAATTCCAGCTGGCGCGGATGACCGCGAATGTTGGTATCGACACAGCCTTGGGCGCAATCCCCTTTGTCGGCGATGCCTTCGACTTTATCTGGCGGTCGAACAGCAAGAATTTGCGGATCATTAAACGCCACCTCGACAAGCACCACCCGGGCACCCGTACGATCAACGTTTAGGATCCGCGCCAAATCCTGATTTGCGCATTACCGGGTGCACCCCTGTTGAAAGTCGGGCAGGTGCGCGGCTTGAACTTGCGGTTGAGACAGATATGCACCTCTTCCAACCAGCCACGCCGGTTTGTCTTTACGCGGATAGCCGCTTCGGGAAGGCCATCATTGGTAAGGGCAAATTCTTCAGTCAGTTTCGCTGCCGTCAGCGTACCGTCCTGTTCGCCGCGCCGCGAAAGGCGATCCATATCCGGAAACTCCAGCGCATTGAACAGGATGCGCGCCGCATTGAAATAGCTTTCGGGCCGCCGCGTCATGCAGGTGCCATGCTTTGCCCATTGATGCTGCAGCAACTGAACCGACGGCGTCATGCAGATATTCTGCGCCACCACTTTGCGCGGAAGCGGGGCTGTAGTGCGGCACCATTGCGGATAATCGGGACCCTTTGCCTCGGGCCATAGACCATGGAGCACGAAACCGAATTCCCCCATCGCGCGGCCGCATTGCAGCGCGTCACGCGCACTATTCTCGCGTCCGCGGCAATATTCGCGGCTCCAGCTCAGCGCCAGGATGTAGCCATCAACCGCAGTACGGCGAACTTCGCCACTCTGCCTCTGATCGACCACCGGTTGGGGCAGGCTGGCTGGGGGGCGGCATTGCCATGCCTGAGCGAGGGCAGGCGCATGGGCAGAGGATGCCGCCAAACCGACGGCGAGCAGGCCGGCAAGCGCCAGCCTAGACCACATCAAAATCAAGCCCGATGTCAGCCGCGGGCGCGCTTTGCGTCAAACGCCCGACCGAAATATAGGTTACGCCCGTTTCGGCTTTGGCCCGGATTGTCTCCAGCGTTACGCCGCCACTTGCTTCGGTCGGAACCCGGCCCGCCACCAGCTTTACCGCTTCGGTCAGTTGAGCAGCGTCCATATTGTCGAGCAACAAATGTGTGGCCCCGGCTTCGAGTCCTGGTTCGATCTGGCTCAAACGGTCGACCTCAAGGATGATGCGCTCGACGCCATGGCCGCGGGCACGACGCACCGCTTCGGCCACGCCGCCCGCCACGGCGACATGATTGTCCTTGATCATCGCTGCATCCCAAAGCCCCATGCGATGGTTCGTTGCGCCGCCCATGCGTGTTGCGTATTTTTCCAATATACGCAGTCCGGGGATTGTCTTGCGGGTATCGAGCAACGTGCAGCCGGTTCCCGCTATGGCATCGACATATTGCCTGGTTAGAGTGGCTATACCGGACAGGTGCTGCACTATGTTCAGCGCAGAACGCTCGGCCGTTAGCATCGCGCGCGCCTTGCCCCTGATCCGCATCAGGTCTGCACCCGATGAAACCTGTTGCCCGTCTTCAATCAGATGTTCGATCTCAATTTCGGGATCGAGGTGGCGGAAAAAAGCGGCGGCGATCGGCAATCCGGCAACCGTTATGGCATCGCGGCTGTCCATGACGCCACTAAAGCAGGCATCCGCGGGAATGACGCTTTCCGACGTCACATCCCGGCCAGTGGGGCCCAAATCCTCCGCCAGCGTTGCTGCGACGAATTGCAAAAGATCGAAACCGGAAAGTTCAAATGCCATAGCCCTGCCTTTAACGATGCCCGTGCCCGTTCGCCAACGCAATTATCGCGGGGATATGGCGGTTCGCAAAAACGCTAATGCCTGGATGCCTTGTTGCCGCCAAATTGCCTAAAATCGGTTTTTTTGTTCAAAACTGTCATGCTCAGAAGCGAAAAGCACGATCTGAACAATAGTGTGTTCAGAATGATAAATCATTCGTGATGATATGATTTTACAAGTCTATATGGTCATTTCCAAAAATGCAGTTATTTCTCGTTCAAACAGAATTATTACTTTGAATTTCGACGAGATCGGTTCTTCCAGACAATACTGGCTTTTCGGTTTCATGCCGACCTTGAAATTCGGAGTGTCAGGCAGGGGAAAATCTTGGAAAACATAGCAGCTGAGGCCAAAATGGCGAGCCGTTCACCGCTCGCCTTTCTCGCAAGCTTTCTGTTGTTGGCAGCCTCGCTCGTCAACTTTCTGATGTACGATAAATATCCGATGCTGCGGCCCGAGATTTTGGCGGCCTTTCTGGCGCTTGCCCTGTTTTGCGCGATGATGGCATTCATTTACGCGCGTGTCGGCATCTGGGGTCGGCGGCTTTTAGATGTATTGCTGATCGCCTTTGTCATCGATCTCAATGTCGACAACGGCTGGTGGCCAGTTCTGGGCGCTTGCGTCTATTTCCTGATCAGTCTTCGGCTGAAGGAAGCGCCGCATCAATTTCTGGCAATATTTGGCGGCTTTGTGATGATATCGTCAATGATTGGCATCGGCGAACGCCAGCCTTGGCTCAGCGAAACCAAGCCGACGCAAAAGGACGGGGCCTTGGCGAGCAATCGACCCGCAATCATCCACATTTTGCTGGATGAACATATCGGCGTCGGTGGCTTTCATAAAACCGAATCCGGCATGCGCACTGCCGCCAGACTGCGCGAGTTCTATACCCGCAACGGCTTTGCGGTTTACGGCAAAGCGTACAGCCAGCATCTGCATACGGTCAACGCGGTCCCGCACATCCTCAATTTTGGTACAAAGCAAGCTGACGCAGCAGGCCGGCAAGGTGCCACGATTGGCAGAAACGCGCATTTTGATCGGCTGGAAGCGCTAGGCTACAAGCTCAACATCTACCAGTCCGACTTTGCTGACTTTTGCAGTGGTTACAGTAATGCCCGTTGCGTTTCCTACGCGAACAGCAGCATGCAACCTTTGCTCGCCTATGATATGAGTATAGCAGATCGAACGGCGCTGATCCTTTCAAAGTTCATCGGCATGTCTCAGGGTTCCGACTATGTGGGCCGCAAACTCTCTTTCCTCGATGTTATTTCCGCGCGAGCAGGTCTTCCCGGCTTCTACGCCTTCCTCAGGCTAAAAGGAACGGGAACCGCCGCCGCGCTTGAGGCGCTCGAACACTTTGCGCGTGATTTGGAGTCGGCTCGTCCTGGCGAAGCCTATTTCATGCATTCTCTATTTCCGCACTATCCCTATGTGACGCAAGCCAATTGCAATCGGAAACCAATGTCGGAATGGAAAAATCGAAAGGACTTCATTCCGTTAACAGATCGCGCCAATGCCTATGATGAACAAGTTTCTTGTTCGATGTTGCAAATCGAGCTTCTGCTCAAGGCCTTGGAAAAATCGCCAGCGGCCAACAATTATGTCATGATATTGCATGGCGATCATGGTTCACGACTGACGGTCCTTGACCCGATTTATGAAAGGCGGGGTAAATTTCGCAGTTCCGATCTGATTGCATCATTCTCCACTCTCTTCGCGGTCCGTATATCCGGTGGCGAAGGCCGTTACAGCGAAGGCATGGCAAGCGCTGCTTCACTATTACAACAATTGTCGGCACGCGATTACCTTACGGCACCAGTGCCATTAACAAATTCTCAACCATACATCTTTATCGATGATAGAGATTGGAAACCAAGATCAAAAGAACCACTACCGACGCAGTGGTAACATGGTCTTTAAAAACCAATCTTTTTCTTAACAACGGCTTAGTTGGATTTCTCCTCTCGGGATTCATCCGGCTGAGAGGAGATGAAATGACCAATCGTCTTAGCAGAATGGGCGCGCTATTCGCCCTGTACACCACGCTTTCCTCACCCGCATTTGCCTATCTCGATCCTGCAACGGGCAGCATCATCTTGCAGGCCGTTGTCGGAGTTGTCGGCACATGGCTCGTTTACTCGAGGATGTTTCTGGCAAAATCCAAAACTTTCCTTGCCCGCCTGACCGGCAAAAGCCCTGTGGCGCCAGAAAAAGAATGAGCGCGCCCATCGTTAATCCGGGGTCCTTTCGCGACCCCGGCAGCCGCGTCTTTGAACGCGATGGCCGCATTTTCCGAGCAATATGGCAGCGCTCGGCAGCCGATTATGAAGCCGTCCGCGACAGCGGGCTGCTGCAGGAGCTTGTCGACCGCGGCATGCTGGTTGCAACGCGCGAAGTGGACCCCGCAGAGGTGAACATCGCGCCAGAACCCGTCTATATTCTCGAACATGAACGGCTGCCGTTTCTGAGCTATCCTTATGAATGGCCGTTTGCCCTGCTGCAACGTGCCGCGCTGTTCCATCTCGATTTACAACTGACCGCCTTGGATCGTGGCTTCACGCTATCGGATGCCACTGCCTATAACATCCAGTTTTTGGCAACCCGTCCAGTGTTTATCGACCATCTGTCATTCCGGCCCTACGTTGAGAGTGAAGTTTGGACCGGGCATCGACAATTTTGCATGCAGTTTCTCAACCCATTGATCTTGTGGAGCAAAAAGGGAATCAGCCCTGCGCCATGGTATCGCGGTAGTTTGGAAGGCATTTCCCCCGAAGATCTGGCGCAGCTGCTGGATTGGAAAGACAATCTCAGTTGGACCATCTTGACACATGTCACTGGACAGGCGGCGCTTCAGCGCCGTGCGATCAAAGCTGACGCAAGCATCGCTCCGGGCAAGCAACCCAAGCTATCCAAAATCGCCTTTAAGGGCATTCTCGAAGGCTTACGCAGCTATATCGCAAAATTGAAAAACCCGATCAAACCAACCGTTTGGGGGGATTATGCGGATCACAACAGTTATGCGGAGGGTGATGCGCAGATAAAACGGGATTTCATTGTGAAAATGGCCTCTGCGGTCAAACCGGACCAAATGTTCGATATCGGCTGCAATTCAGGCGATTACAGCGTTGCGGCCCTGGAAGGTGGCGCCAAGTCGGTAGTCGGTTTCGACTTTGATTATGGTGCGCTTGATTCCGCAGTTGCGCGAGCAGACGCCCATGGCCTTCCATTTCTACCAGTATGGCTCGATGCCGCCAACCCAAGCCCATCACAAGGCTGGGCACAGGCGGAACGCATGGGCTTTGGCCGACGGGCATCGGCGCAAGCACTGGTTGCACTGGCATTCGTCCACCACATTGCCATTGGCCGCAATGTTCCGCTCGATATGACGGTCGACTGGCTGATCTCTCTTGCCCCGGCGGGCATTATCGAATTTCCGCCAAAAACCGATCCAATGGTACAGCGGCTGCTTTCAAACCGGGAAGATATCTTCCCAGACTATAGCGAAGATCATTTTATCGCTGCAGTCACGCGCCGCGCAAAAATTGTCGAAAGTCGGTCGGTTACCGAGGGCGGTCGCTTGCTCCTGTGGTACCAGCGCCACTAAACAGACCAACAGTTTGGGACCGGGCCGACATAAAAGTGTCAACCGGTCCCAATTTCACCCATTCGGAAACGCAAGATCCTTGCGGCCCAGATCACCCTGGCCGACCGTCTTCGATGCCATTTCCAACATCCGGTCGAGGCTTTTCTTCGCCGCTAGCCTAACCTCTTCGTCCAATTCAATCTGCGGCTGCAGGTCGCGCAGGGCGAGGTAAAGCTTTTCCATCGTATTGAGCGCCATATAGGGGCATATGTTGCACGCACAGTTGCCATCTGCACCGGGTGCGCCGATGAAATTCTTTTCCGGCAGCGCCTTTTGCATCTGGTGGATGATGTGCGGCTCGGTCGCGATGATTACCGTGTCGCCCGGCACTTCCTGCGCATATTTAAGAATACCAGAGGTTGACCCGACATAATCGGCATGGTCGATGATGTGCGGCGGACATTCGGGGTGCGCAGCGACAGGTGCACCCGGATATTGGGCTTTCAACTTCAACAGTTCGGTTTCGCTAAACGCTTCATGCACGATGCACACGCCCGGCCACAGCAGCATCTCGCGCCCAAACTTGCGTGACAGATAACCACCCAGATGCCGGTCAGGGCCGAAGATAATCTTCTGCTCTTTGGGTATCTGGGCAAGGATTGTCTCCGCGCTGGATGAAGTGACGATGATATCTGACAGCGCCTTCACCTCTGCCGAACAATTAATATATGTCAGTGCGATATGGTCGGGGTGTTTTTCGCGAAAGGCCTTGAATTTGCCTGGTGGGCAGGCGTCTTCAAGGCTGCAGCCAGCGGCCATATCGGGCAGGATCACGGTCTTTTCGGGCGAGAGGATCTTTGCCGTCTCCGCCATGAACTTCACCCCACAAAAGGCTATCACATCGGCATCGGTTTCCGCCGCGCGGCGCGACAGTTCAAGGCTGTCGCCCACAAAATCAGCCAGATCCTGGATTTCGGCTTTCTGGTAATAATGCGCGAGTATAACGGCGTTGCGCTCTTTCTTCAGCCGCTGGATTTCAGCGAGCAAATCGACGCCTTGCAAGGATTCGCGGGGAGTGGGGGCGTTCATTCACTTACTCCGATATTTCGCCACAGCTCCGGGTTGGACGAAGCGGCGTTTCAGCAGATGGCGTAGACCTTGCCAAATGGTTCGACAAGTTCAGCGAAGGAACTTTTTAGGTCGATCACCTGGCCTAGGCAATGATTCAAGTCTGGTTCAGCGGCATCATGCGAGCGACCATTGCTCCCCCTTTGCCCGTGCTCGCCCCTGCCGCTCCAGATCGACCAGATGCGCGAGCACCGACCGGCCGGCTGCTCCAATCAGACGAGGGTCGAGCCCCTTGTACATTTCCGCGACCATGGCGGGGATCTCTCGCGGACTCTGTTCGAGCAAGCCCAATATCTGCCGTTCACGCATCCGCCTGTGACCGATCATGCCGCGCACAAGCTGCTTCGGGTTTTCAACCGCGGGGCCGTGCGCCGGATAATAGATGCGGTCTTCACGATCATAGAGCTTCTGCAGGCTCGCCATATAGGCGGACATATCACCATCAGGGGGTGAAACGACGCTGGTCGACCATTTCATGACATGGTCTCCGGTAAACAAGGCGCCACTTTCGACGAGAGCATAGCAAAGATGGTTGCTGGTATGGCCAGGCGTTGCCACAGCCTGCAACGTCCAACCATCGCCCGAAACCGCCTCTCCATCGGCAAGGATGCGATCCGGCGCATAATCGGGATCGAAGGCACTGTCGGCGCGCGGGCCATCATCACGCAAGGCCAGCGGCGCACAACCGATGATCGGTGCGCCGGTGATCGCCTTCAATGGCGCAGCTGCCGGTGAATGATCGCGATGCGTATGCGTGCAAAGGATTGCCGCAATGCGTTTATCACCAACAGCGCGCAGGATCGCCTCGACATGGCCTTCCCCGTTCGCATCCTTGGGATCACCCACGCTCATTCCGCTGCCAGCAGGGCCGGGATCGATCACGGCCATATCGCGGCCTGCACCGACCAACCAAGTCTGGGTGCCAGTGAATGTGTAAGGTGACGGGTTGGGCGCAAGCAGACGGCGCACCAGCGGCTCATGCTGCTCAGTCTCGCCTGCGCGGATAGTATCGGGCCAATCGGACATGCCCGCTTATATGGTAGCATGGCGGAGCGGCGGCAACGGAAAAGCAAAGATGGGACTTTGGGCGTCGGCGCAGGCGTGTGTCAAACTGTCGGCATTTTTGACAGTGCGGCAAAAGATTAACGCTGCGAGAACCATTTATGTATTTGTAAATATATAATAAAGTTAATCTGGCACGACCTCTGCATAATATTCAGTGTTCACACATACCCACATGCCATGGACGGGTTGGTTGCTATCTGGTCTCGCACCAACCCGTCCAGGCAATTTCATCCGAAAATCTCAAAAATGCGTGAGAGAGCTACAGCCTTATTCGAGGCCGGCCAGCCTTGCGGCCTGATCCTCTGAAATAAGCGCGTCGACCAGTTCGGCCAGTCCGCCACCTTCCAAAATTTCCGGCAATTTGTGCAGCGTCACGTTGATGCGGTGATCGGTCACCCGGCCTTGCGGGAAATTATAGGTGCGAATGCGTTCGCTGCGGTCACCTGAACCGACCATCGCCTTGCGCGCCTCGGCCTCGGCCCCCTGCGCCTCTTCGCGTTCTTTTTCGTAGATGCGGGCGCGCAGCACCTGCATCGCCTTTTCCTTGTTCTTGTGTTGACTGCGCCCGTCCTGACAGGTGACGACAATGCCCGT